>OBLG01000001.1_pt1 | contig 767504 bp, 780 predicted proteins | sample 1517451 | NCBI WGS metagenome assembly OBLG01 (sample SAMN04571694, study PRJEB22368) | human gut metagenome | biome: human gut; material: stool | host: Homo sapiens | place: Luxembourg | collected 2012-06-29
AATAATAAATAATAAATATTAAATAATAAATAATAAATATTAAATAATAAATAATTAAATATTAAATTAATAAATAATTAAATAGTTAATTGGTAAAAGAATAATAAAAAATAAATAAAAGAGCATAAAAATTTAAAATAGCTATAAATATTTAATGGTGATATTTATGAGTATTGGATTAGCATTAGCTCGGTGGAGGAGCAAAAGGTGCAGCACATATAGGTGTGCTTAAAGCTTTTGAAGAAGAAAAAATAAATATAGATTATATTTCCGGAACATCATCAGGAAGTATTATAGCAGCACTTTTTGCTATGGGATATAATTCAAATGAAATATATTATTTATTTAATAGATATTCAAAAAAAATTAAATATATAAATTATAAAAATATATTAAAATTAATTTATGGGATATTAGTAAAAAGAAAAATAATAATAAAAGGTTTTAATGATGGAAAAATAATAGAAAAAATAATTGATGATGCGGCTGATTTAAAAAATATAAAAAATATAAATCAAATAAAAATGCCATTATTAATTCCTAGTATAGAAGTACATAATGGAAAAATATATTGCTTTTGTTCACAAAACAAAAGAGCAAGGTTTTCAGACAAAACGGTATATGTGAATAACATAAATATAGGAAGAGCTGTAAGGGCAAGTTGTAGTTATCCATTAGTTTTTGAACCATGTAAATATAAAAATTTGGAGCTTGTGGATGGAGGAATAAGAGAGAATATTCCATGGAAGAGTTTAAAAGAATTTGGGGCTACTACTATAATAGGTGCTGTTTTTGAAAAAGAAGATGATGGAAAATGTTGTAATAATGTAATTGAGGTTGTAGGAAATTCATTTGAAATTCTTTGCCATGAACTATCAAATTATGAATTGGAAGGACTAGAATATTTAATAAAAATAAAAACTAAAAATATTTCTTTATTAGATATGTCAGAAACAAAATATTTATATGATATAGGATATAAAACTACTAAAAAAGAAATAAAAAAAATAAAAGAGAATTTAAAAAGGTAAAATAGAAAAATAATTAAATAAAAATAGAAAATAAAAAATGGATAATTAAATAAAAAAATATTAATAAAAAAGTTCTAAAAAAACTTGTCTTTAATAATATTAAATAAAAAATAATTTTAAAGGAGTTTTTTATGAATAATAAAAAAATAGTAATGTATGTTAGTATACTTATTTTAATTTTAATTGTTTTAGGAGCAGGATTTTTAATATATAAAAACAATAAAAAAAATAAAAATAAAAATCAAGAATATATTCCACAAGAAGAAATTACAGATGAACAATTAAGACAAACAATAATTACTTTATATTTTTTTAATATAGAAACAGGAAATATTATGCCAGAAGCAAGAAAAATTGATGCAAAAGAATTAATAAAAGAGCCATATAAAGTACTAATAGAATTATTGATAAATGGTCCAAAAAGCGAAAAATTGGTTAAACTTATTCCGGATGGAACTAAATTAAATAAAATTGAGATAAAAAATGATTGCATTTATATTGATTTTTCAAACGAATTTATTAATGGACAAAAGTTAGGAAAGGAACAAGAAGAATTAATAATAAAATCAATAGTAAATACGGTTACAGAATTAAAAGAAATTAATTCCGTGAAGATTTTAATAGATGGAAAAGAAAATCAAGAATTTCCGGATAAAGAAATTAATTTTAAAGAACCATTCAAAAGATAACTATTTTAAGAATTTATATATTTTGATTGATTTTACTGCCTTGTCAAGATTGCACAAAAAATATTCTACTTCTTTTATAGAATGAATTGTGCAATCTTTCCTTTTTTTAAAATTAAATTTTTCTTTCTTTTTTTCTGAGCGACTATCTTCCAAAACCATTCTCCTTGCAATTTATATAAAAGTATTATAATATATAATATATGAAAAAATAAATTATTGTTGACGGAGAGAAAATGGAAGTAAATTTAAAAGAAGACGAAAGAATTGATGATTTAGAATATAAAGGACTAAAAATAATTCAAAATAAAAAATGGTTTTGTTTTGGTATAGACAGTGTTTTATTATCTGATTTTGCAAAAGAAATAAAAAATAATAGTACAGTTTTAGATTTAGGTAGTGGTACCGGAATAATAAGTATTTTATTATCAAAAAAAATAAATGCAAAAAAAATAGTAGGTATTGAAATACAAAAAGAAGTTTATGAAATGTCTAAAAAATCTATTATATTAAATAATTTGGAAAATGTTAATTTTATAAATGAAGATATAAAAAATTTAAATAAAATTATAGAAAATAATAGTTGTGATGCAATTGTTACAAATCCACCATATATGAAAAAAAACTCTGGAATTAAAAATGAAAATGAAATGAAATTAATATCTAGACATGAAATTAAATGCAATATAGAAGATATAATAAAAGTATCAAGTAAATTATTAAAAGATAATGGAGAATTATATATGGTTCATAGGCCGGATAGGCTTGTAGGAATAATAGAATGTTTACGAAAATATAAAATAGAACCAAAAAAAATTAGATTTGTTTATTCTAAAAAAGAGGACAACAGCAATCTGGTTTTAATAAAAGCTGTAAAAAACGCAGGAGAATTTCTAAAAATTGAAAAACCTTTATATATTTATGACGAAAATAATAAATATACAGATGAGGTGCTGGAAATATATAACAAAAAATAAAGGAGAAAAATATGCAAGGTAAATTATATTTGGTTGCGACACCAATAGGAAATTTAGATGATATAACAATAAGAGCAATAAATATCTTGAAAGAAGTTGATCTAATTGCAGCAGAAGATACAAGGCATACTTTAAAATTATTAAATCATTTAAATATATCAAAGCCATTAATTAGTTATTATAAACAAAACGAAAATATAAAAAAAGAAGTATTAATTGATAGAATTTTAGAAGGTAAAAATATAGCAGTAGTTACAGATGCCGGGACACCACGGAATTTCTGATCCAGGAGAAGTAGTAGTAAAAGCAGCAATTGAAAATAATATAGAAATTATTCCAATACCGGGAGCATGTGCGGCAATAAATGCATTAATTTCTTCAGGAATGAAGACAAATGAATTTATTTTCATTGGATTTTTACCTGTGAATATAAAAGAAAAAAAAGAAAAGTTGGCAGAAATAAAAAAATATACTCAAACTATAATATTGTATGAAGCTCCACACAAATTGATAAATACACTAAAAATGATGTTGGAAGAAATTGGAGACAGAAATATATGCTTAGCTAGAGAAATTACTAAAATACATGAAGAACATATAAGAGGAAAAATATCTGAAATCCTAGAAAAAATAAATGAACCTAAGGGTGAATATGTTTTAATACTAGAAGGAAATAATAAAAGTGAGAAAGAGGAAAAAAGAGAAATATTAAACGAAATGTCTTTGGAAGAACATTTTGAATATTATAAGAAACAAGAATTTGATAAAAAAGAAATTATTAAAAAAATTGCAAAAGATAGAAATACAAATAAAAACGAAATATATCAATACTTTTTAAAATAGTAAAAAAATAAGAAGTTCAATTATTGAACTTCTTATTCTGCTTTTGCCTTACCAATTTTTTCTGCACATTTTTCACAGATTAATCTTCCTTGGTAATCAATTAATTTTTTTGAGCTTCCACAGAAAATACAGTTTGGTTCATATTTTTTTAATATAATTGAAGAACCATCAACATATATTTCCATAGGGTCTTTTTCTGTAATACCAAATTTATTTCTAAGCTCAATAGGTATTACAACTCTTCCTAACTCGTCTACCCTTCTTACAATACCAGTTGATTTCATAAATAACCCCCCTTAATTTTACATTTTTCGACAAATCGACTTTAATAAATAATATCATAAAATTTGTAAAAGGTCAACAAAAACCTTCCTTTTTTTGGAAATTTTTCAAAAAATTATTAAATATAAAAAACAATGTAAATTTGTAATTTATATGTGTAAGAATATTAGAAATAAATTGTGAATAAATTAAAAAAGGAGGATTTTTTATGCTAAATATATTATGGCCATTATTTTTAGTTGTTTCTTTTGTGTATGGAATTTTTAATGGCAGAGTGGAAGAAATAAATACGGCAGTTTTCGATGGAACGAAATCTGCTGTGGAACTATGTATTTCTTTGCTCGGGACAATGTGTTTATGGAATGGAATAATGACAATTGCTTGTGAAACCAATATAGTAAAAAAATTAACAAAAATGCTATCATCAATAATGAAAAAATTATTTCCAGATATAAAAAAAGAAAATAAAGTTCATGAAGAAATATCGATGAATATAATTGCAAATATAATGGGACTTGGAAATGCTGCAACACCATTAGGACTAAAAGCGATGAAATCAATGCAAAAAGAAAATAAAAATAAAAATGTATTATCAAATTCTATGGCGATGTTTATTGTTTTAAATACTGCATCAATTCAAATTATACCAACCACAGTGATTGCGATAAGAAGTTCTTTAAAATCTGGTAATGCTACAGGTATGATAGTTCCAGTTTGGATTGCAACAATTTGCGCAGCAATAGCGGCGATAGGCTCAGCAAAAATATTGATGAAAAAGTTTTAAGGGGAAAATAAAAGTGAAAATTATTAATTATATTTCTAATTTGGCAATACCATTTACTATATTATTAATAGTAAGTGTTGGATTAATAGAAAGAAAAAGTGTATTTGATATTTTCTTAAAAGGAGCAAGAGAAGGGTTAGAAATAGTAATAAATATTTTTCCAACATTAGTGGGTTTGTTTGTAGCTATAAGTGCATTAAGATATTCTGGGGTTTTGGATTTTATAATAAAACTAATAGAACCAGTAATTAATTTATTACATATTCCATTAGAAATTATGCCTCTTGCAATATTAAGACCAATTTCACGGAAGTGCATCTATTGCAATAGGAACAGATATAATGAATAAATATGGAGTTGACAGCAAAATACGGCTTAATTGCATCTACAATTATGGGGTCAACGGAAACAACATTATATACAATTGCTTTATACACAAGTGCAGTGGGCATTAAAAAAATTAGATTTGTTCTTATTGCAGCATTAATTGGAGATATAATAGGAATGTTGACTTCTGTAATAATTTGGAATATTATGTCGTAAAATTATTGTTGACATTTTTTGGAAAGTGTAGTAATCTATTAACAGTCGAAAGACTAATTTTTATTCAAGGTGAAAAAAATGATTTTTAAAATCTTATTATTTTTTTCTTTATTTTTTACTGTCAGAAAAATTCTAATAAAAATTTTCACAAAAAAATTATTAAAGAAAATAAAAAATTATTAAAATGTTTTTAATGTTGTAGGAAAAAAATCTAATTATTTAAGTAGCCCCAAAATAATTAAATATAAAATTTTTTTCCTACATCCCCCCAAAAAAATTAACTAACCTCAAAAAAATCACTTGGTTTATCTCGAGGTGCTACATATATAGGAAAGTTTTTGTCTGTTTTAATTTCATCCAAGACGGTTTGTTTAGCAAGCTCAGGAAAATTATTTTCTTTGCTCAAATGTATAAGCAAGGCTCTTTCCAGTCCAGAATCTATCAATTTAGAAATAGTTTTGCCTGCTAAACTGTTTGATAAATGTCCCGTTGAACTAGAAATTCTTTGTTTTAAATAATATGGATAATGTGAACATTGTAATACATTTGGGTCATAATTAGACTCCAAAAGAATACAATTACTATTTTTTAAGCAATTAAAAACAGAAGCATTCATATTGCCTAGATCTGTTGCAATACTGATCTTTTTTCCATCCGCAAAAATATTAAATCCACAAGGATCAGCTGCGTCATGGGGTGTTTGAAATGGAAAAATATTCAAGTCACTAATACTGAAACTTTCTCCTGTTGAAAAGATTTTGTGATTTTCAATAGAAACTTTTTCATTTACTTGTGGCATTGCTTCCCAAGTTTTTTTATTTGCATATACAGGTATATTATATTTTTTTGATATGTTTCCTATACCTTTAGTATGATCAACATGCTCATGTGTTACAAGTATGGCATCAATATTATTTATATCTATATTAAGTTCTCCGAAGGACTGTTTCTATCTTTTTAGCACTTACACCAATGTCAATTAATATATTTGTATTGTTGCTTTTTACAAAGAAACTATTTCCACTGCTTCCACTAAATAAACTACAAAATTTTAACATTTACTCTTGAACCCTCTCTATGTTAGCTCCAAGCTTTCTAAATTTCTCTTCTATATTTTCATAACCCCTATCAATATGACCAAGATTATATATTTCTGTTCTACCTTCTGCAATAATTCCAGCAATTATTAAAGCAGCTCCTGCACGTAAATCTGTTGAATATACAGAAGCACCGTATAGTTTTTCCACACCTTCAAAAATTGCAGATTTTCCTTGAGAAGTTATTTGAGCTCCCATTTTATTTAATTCATTTGTGTATTGAAATCTCGATTCCCAAATACTTTCATTAATAATACTTGTTCCGTCTGCTATAGAAAGAACAACTCCCATTTGCGCCTGCAAATCAGTAGGAAAGCCAGGGTAAGGTAAAGTTTTTATTGTTGCTTTTGAAGGGCGTTTATCACACCAAACTCTTAAAAAATCTTCACCAGCTTCCACATTTCCACCGATTTCTAGAATCTTTGCTGTTACACATTCTAAATGTTTTGTAATACAATTCCTTATTGTAATATCACCACGAGAAGCAACAGCAGCAAGCATAAATGTGCCAGCTTCTATTTGATCTGGAACAACGGAATAACTTTTCCCACCAGTTAGTTTTTCAACACCATTTATTTTAATAACATCAGTTCCAGCTCCACGAATATCTGCTCCCATTGTATTTAAAAAGTTTGCAAGGTCGACAATATGAGGTTCTTTTGCAGCATTGTCAATTGTAGTGGTACCTTCTGCTAACACACTTGCAAGCATAACATTCATCGTTGCTCCAACAGAAACAATATCCATATATATGCTAGTTCCAATTAATTTATCAGTTTTTGCTTTAACGTTTCCACCAACTATTTCAACATTTGCTCCTAAAGCTTCAAAACCTTTAATGTGTTGATCTATAGGTCTTGGACCTAAATTACATCCTCCCGGAAGACCAACTTCTATTTCTTTTTTTCTACCAAGCATAGAACCAATTAAATAATATGAGGCTCTAAATTTTCTAGTTAATTCAATAGGAGCAACTGTTTTTGTTATGTTCCTTGTGTCAATTTCAAGAGAATTTTTATCAATCCATTTGATTTTTGCACCTAAGCCTTCTAATATTTCGCATGATAATTTAATATCTACAATATTAGGCACATTATTAATAACGCAAACGCCATCAATTAATAATGTTGCTGGAAGTATTGCAACAGCGGAGTTTTTTGCACCACTTATATTTACTTCACCTTTTAAAGGTGTAGGACCTGTAATAACTAACTTTTCCATAATTGCTCCTTAAAAATTTTTACTTAAAAAATTAGAGTGTAATTAATTATACACTCTAATTACTATAAAATATTATCACAAAATCTAGCGTTTTACAATAAAATTTTAAGATTGTGCCAATTTTATCCCTATATTTTGAAAAAGTTCGACAATTTTAAACTTAAAATTCATGTCGGAATTATTTTGGTTTTCCGATAACAAATTATATTCTTCATAAGATAAATTTTCTTGTAAGACTTCTTTAGATTCTTCAGGAACAACACCAGAGCTAACGTCTACAAAGCATAAAGGCGGAAACATTACGCACCACCAGTTCTGACCCGAGGCACTTCCAATTTCTACTCTTAATGCATCATAAAAACCTGCAGGCAAAGAAATATCTCCATATTGTTTAGTAGGAAAAGCAAAATTACCTATTTTAATATTAACAGAATAATTATAGCCATTTTCATAAACTGTTTCTTGCGCAATTTGTTTAATTGTATCAATATTATTTCGGGCTATTTCTATTACTTCTTCTTTAGTTGATGCATTTTTAGAAATTTCATTTATATATGTTAAAATATTATCTCTTACAATATACTTTAAATCTTGATCTTCTTTAGAATCACTATTTGCAATAACATGTAACCTAAAAACACTAGATTCAATATTTGAAGAAACTGCATTAACATAAGAAACTGCGCATATAATAGTATAAATAAATAGAAGAAATATTAAAATCAAAAATCTTTTAAAAAACACATTGTTTATTACTTTTTTCAAATTAAACCCTCCAAAATTAATAGAAAAATAATATAGAATTTCTATTAAATTAAAAAAATGTAAATAAATCTCTTTAAAAAAAGTATTAACCAAAAATAAAAAAATATACATTGTCGAATTAGAGAATACGATTTTAATTGACACAATTGGAAACAAATGGTAAAATTTACCAGTAGGAAAACTTAGGGGAGGTTCAAATATGGAGAAATCTAACAGTATAAAAAAAGTGTGTGGATTTTATGTAAGTAGTGTTCATTTAGTAACTATGTTATTACCATATTTAAACAAACAAATAGAAGAACAAATAGAAGTTATTCCATTTTTAGAATTTGATTTAAGAAAAAATGTAGAAACAATTTTATCTAAAATAGTTTTAAATGAAAAAAATAAAGAACAGATTTTAGATATTAATTGGAAAAATACTAAAGTTCAAAAGTTTACAAATATTGAAAGCACAATAAAAGAAAAATTAAAAAATGAAAAAGAGGCAATAATATTAGTAAGCGGTAGCAAAAAATACATAAAAATAGTAAATGAGATGATTGAAAGATATTTTAATAAGTATAGAAATAATAAAAAATATATAACAGTAATTAATTGCTTTGAAGTAGAAGAGTTTGATGATGATATTAGAGATATATTATATGAACATGAATATATTATAAATACATCTGGTATAAATAAGATAGAGGATGTATTTGAAATATATAAAGAAAAGCAAGCAAATTGACATAATATATAAAAACTGATATAATATAACAGATAAAAAATTATGAAAGGAAGCATAACAACATGAAAACCAAAGACTACAAGCGGAAGATAGATAGAATAGCTATTAAGATGTTTGGAGTTAGTCAGAGCTATTTAAATTCAGGATTTAGTGCAAAAAAGCACCAGATTGAATATGAGCTCTGGGTAAAGGCTAAGCCTGAACAGGTTGAAGCTTTTAAAGACGAAGTAGAGAGCATAATAAGCGATCCTAAAGCTTACAAGGTCTTTACTGTTGGCAAATGTGATGGAGGTTACAAAATTTCCATTATGGTAAAAATTTGATTCCTAGAAAAGAGCTGGCATATTGCTGGCTCTTTTCTTTAAAATTTATTGACTAAAAATGTAAATTGATATAATATAACAAGAGTAAATTAAATCTTAGGAGGCTTAAAGTGGATAACCAATATTTAAAAGCAAAAGAAATTTTAAAAAAATACAATCAAGAACATTTATTAGCTTTTTATGATAAATTGACACAAGAGAAAAAAGAAAAATTAATAAATCAAATTTTAAATATTAATTTTGAACAAATAAACAAGTTATATGAAAATACAAAAAAACCAATCGAAAAAGATGAAGCAAAAATAGAACCAATAACATATATTGATAAAAATAATATTTCTGATGAGGAAAGAAAACATTATAAAAATTTGGGAATTGAGGAAATAAAAAAAGGAAAATTAGCTGCTGTTACAATGGCAGGGGGGCAAGGAACAAGACTTCGGACATAATGGACCAAAAGGAACGTTTATGCTCGGAATAGAACCAGATAAATCATTATTTGAAATATTGTGCGACAATTTAAAAACTGCAAAAACAAATTATGATGTATATATTCCATGGTACATAATGACAAGCAGAGAAAATAATAAACAAACGATGGAATTTTTTGAAAAAAATAATTATTTTAATTATCCAAAAGACAAAATAAAATTTTTTGTTCAAGGTGAATTACCTATGGTAGGAACAGATGGAAAAATTTTATTGGATAAAGAAGGAATAATAAAAGAAGCTGCAGATGGACATGGCGGAATTTTTGAAGCAATGTTTAAAAACAATGTTGTAGAGGACATGAAAAACAACGGAGTAGAATGGATTTTTGTTGGACCTGTTGACAATCCTTTAGTAAAAATGGTTGATGAAATACTTATTGGAGTTGCAGTAGATAAAAAAGTATTAGCAATAGGAAAATCATTAGTAAAAGCAAATCCTAAAGAAAAAGTAGGAGTTTTTTGCAAAAAGAACGGAAAACCTGCTGTAATAGAATATACAGAAATTAGTGATGAAATGGCAGAAGAAAAAGATAAGAATGGAAATTTAGTATATGGAGAATCACATATTAATTGCAATATGTTTAATGTAAAAGCAATAGAATATATAGGGAATAATAAATTGCCATATCATAGTGCCTTTAAAAAAGCAACATATATGAATGAAAAAGGAGATATAATTGAACCTAGTGAACCAAATGCATATAAATTTGAAAGCTTTATATTTGATAGTTTTCAAAAATTAGATGACATGGCAATATTAAGAGTAAATAGAGAAGAAGAATTTGCTCCAGTAAAAGGAAAAACAGGAGTGGACAGTGTAGAAACAGCAAGAGAATTATATAATAAATATCACAATAGGTCATAGAAATTATATATCAATAATTAGGAGGATTTTATGGATTATTTAAAAAGATACCAGGAATGGTTAGAAAGTGATGAAATTGATGAAGAAACAAAAGAAGAATTAAGAAAAATAAAAAATAATGAAACAGAAATAAAAGATAGCTTTTATAAAGATTTAGAATTTGGAACAGCAGGACTACGTGGCATTGTGGGAGTAGGAACAAATAGAATGAATAAATATACTGTAGGAAAAGCAACACAAGGGTTAGCAAACTATATTGTAAAAAACAATGGGCAAGATAAAGGGGTTGCTATTGCTTATGATTCAAGAAATATGTCACAAGAATTTAGTAAATTAGCTGCATTAATATTAAATGCAAATGGAATAAAAACATATAGATTCGAATCTTTAAGACCAACACCAGAGCTATCATATACAGTAAGAGAACTAGGTTGCATTTCTGGAATAGTAATTACAGCAAGCCATAATCCACCAAAATATAATGGATATAAGGTTTATTGGGAAGATGGAGCACAAATTTCTGCACCTGTGGATGCGGGAATAACAGAAGAAGTAAATGCAATAAAAAACTATTCGGACATTAAAGAAATTACTGAGGAAGAAGCAACAGAAAAAGGATTATATAATACAATAGGAGAAGAAATTGACAACAAATATATTGAGTATTTAAAATCAATTGCATTAAATAAAGAAATAGATAAAGAATATGGAAAAGATATAAAAATAGTATATACGCCATTACATGGAACAGGAAAAAAATTAGCTTTAAGAATTTTAAATGAATTAGGATTTACAAATGTACATATAGTAAAAGAACAAGCAGAACCCGATGGAAGATTTCCAACTGTAAGCTATCCAAATCCAGAGGACCCTGCTGCATTTGAGCTTGCACTAAAATTCGCAAAAGAAATACAAGCAGATATAGTTGTTGCAAATGATCCAGATGCAGATAGAATAGGATTACATGTAAGAGATAGCAAAACAGGAGATTACATATTATTTAATGGAAATATGATAGGCCTTACTGTTGCAGATTATTTAATAAATCAAAAAAGAGAAAAAGGACTACTAGATAAAAATGTTGCTTTGATAAAAACAATAGTTTCTTCAAATATGACAGATAAAATATGCGAAGAAAACGGAGTAAAGCTATTTGAGGTATTGACAGGATTTAAAAATGTAGCAGCAAAAATAAGAGAATTCGAAAAAGAAAATTCATATAAATGTATAATGGGATATGAAGAAAGTTATGGATGCTTAGTTGGAGATAGAGTAAGAGATAAAGATGGAATAGCTGCCTTAATGTTACTTTCAGAAGCAGCGGCTCTATATAAAAAACAAGGATTAACTCTTTGGGATAATATGCAAAACATGTATAAAAAATATGGATATTATAAAGAAAGCCAAATTGCTATTGTTTTAGAAGGAGCAGAAGGTGCTCAGAAAATAAAGGATATGATGGAAGACATAAGAAACAATCCTCCAAAAGAAATTGGAAAATATAAAGTATTAAAATTAAGAGATTATTCAAATGGCAAAATTAAAGACTGCATAACAGGAGAAACATATAATGAGGATTTACCAAAATCAAATGTTATATATTTTGAGTTAGAAAATGATTTTTGGGGATGTATAAGACCATCAGGTACAGAACCAAAAATAAAATTGTACATGGGTGTAAAAGGAGAAAACCTAGAAGAAGCAGATATATTAGTAGAAGACTTAAGAAATGGAATGAGAGAAATACTAAAGTAATAACAAATAAAAAGGATGGAACCTATTTGTTCCATCCTTTTATATTACTTCTTTTAATTGCTCCATAAATATTTGCTTTAACATTAGGAATTTTCTTTTGAAATTCCCAAATTAAATTTTTCATATCTTCTCTTTTTGAAACTCCATCCATTGGGCAACATTTAGGCATAACTTCTATACCATTTTTCTTTACAAAAGTTTTTATACATCTTTCTGGAGCATAAATAAGAGGTCTAATTAAAGTTATTTTAGATCTGTCCATATAGGCTGTTGGAGCAAAAGTGCTGATATTTCCTCCATATAATAAATTTAAAAAGAAAGTTTCTAAAACATCATCTTCATTATGACCTAATGCTATTTTATTACAGCCTTCTCTAATTGCTACACTATTTAATATTCCTCTCCTTAAATTTGCGCACAAAGAACATGGATTTTTTTCTTCTCTTATATCAAAAACTATTTCTTTAATATGAGTTTTTTCCTCTACATATTGAACACCAATTTTTTCACAAGTAGTTTTTAAAAAATCACTATTGAAAAATTCAAAACCAGGATTTATGCTAATTGCAATAACTTCAAATTTTTTGGGATAAAATATTTGAAGATTTTTTAGAGCCATAAGCAAGGTTATAGAATCCTTACCACCAGATAGACCAACTGCAATTTTATCTCCATCTTCTATCATATTATAATCATCTATTGCTTTTCTAACATAACTTAAAATACGTTGCATATATATCAGTCCTTTTTAATTAAACAAATTCCAATTCATTATAATATAATATATATTTCTTGTCAAAACATTTAAACTAGTGTATAATACCAATGTATGCACTTATAGCTCAGGTGGATAGAGCGCTCCCCTCCTAAGGGAGAGGCCGCTGGTTCGAATCCAGCTAAGTGCACCAAATGAATTAATTTGCAGCTTTAGCTGCGAATTAATTCATTTTTTTTAATTAGTAGGAAATATATTGGCATATTTAACAAATTTGTGTTATACTATTTATTGCTATATGTGAAAAAATTAGCAGATATTAAAGGAGAAAATAATTTGGTAAACCATAAAGAAACATTTATGAAAGAAGCTTTAAAAGAAGCTAAAAAAGCATATAAAAAATTAGAAATACCAGTAGGCGCAGTTATTGTAAAAGATGGAGAAATAATTGCGAAAGCTCACAATTTAAGAGAAAATAAAAATAGCAGTATTGCACATGCAGAAATTTTAGCAATAGAAAAAGCAAATAAAAAATTAAATGCATGGCGATTAGAAAATTGTGAAATGTATATAACATTAGAACCTTGTATGATGTGTATGGGAGCAATTGTTAATTCTAGAATAAAAAAAATATATATAGGAGCGTTAGATCCTAAAACAGGTTCTTGCAAATCTGTTATAAATATGGAAAATTACAAATTTAATCATATAGTAGAAGTAGAAACAGGAATTTTGCAAGAAGATTGTGAATATATTTTAAAAGATTTTTTTAAAATGTTAAGAAAAATGAAACGGAGGAAAAAATGAAGCAAAATAGCTTTTTTAAAAAAAGAATAATACATGTTTATGTAATAATATTTATTATAGTACTAGTATTGTTAACTGCAGGAATTTTAATGTTTAAATATCATGTTGAAGGCGAGCAAAATATGCCATTTAATTTAAAGAGTATAAGTGTAATGAGTACAGCGCAAACAGAGGATATAAAAAACGAAGGAGATACATGGAAAGCAAACTTAATTCAAAAAAATGATATATATTTTGCCTTCGAAAAAAATAGTAATTATAAAAAGCAAGACACAATAAAGAAAATAAAATTCTGTAATTTTATAATAAATAAAGAAACTGAAAAAGGAACAGTTGTAATATATAGACCAAGTACAAATGAATTAACATATGATTATAAAAATGAAGAATATATTGTAAATGATTCTCTAGAATATGAAGGAGCATTATCAACAAATCCAGAAGTTTTACAAATAAGTAATCAGGGCGGAATAATTGGTTTTAGCATTTTACAAAAAGATATAGGAGAATATACATATAACAAAGAAGAAAAAATTGTAAGTGATGGAAAACTTTTAGAAAAAGCGGGAATAGATATTGAAAATGTAAAACTTGAAGTAAGATTTGATGTGATTATTGAAACTACATTAGGATATAATTTCAAATCTAATGTTAAATTAGATTTACCAACAGGGAATATATTACAAGAAGGGGTTTCAACAAAAGAAGATTCAGAGTTAACAAACGTTATTTTTAAAAGATTTTAATACAAAAAACTTGATTAAGTTTAAATAAAATTATATAATAAGCATGGTATTTTTAAGTTAACTTTTGTATGGAGAGTAATTCAATAAAAACCTATGAATCTCGTCAGGTCCGGAAGGAAGCAGCGATAAGTAGCAAATTTTTATGTGGGTTGCTTTCCATAGAGAAGTTAACTTAAAATTTATATAAGAGGTGAGAAATTTGGGATATACTGCTTTATATAGAAAATTTAGGCCATTAAATTTTAGCGAAATGGTGGGACAAGAACATATAACAAGAACATTAAGAAACCAAGTTATTGAACAAAGAGTTGGACATGCTTATCTTTTTAATGGTGGAAGAGGAACAGGAAAAACATCAGCAGCAAAAATTTTAGCAAGAGCAGTTAATTGCTTAAATCCTAAAGATGGAGAGCCTTGTAACGAGTGTGAGATATGTAAGGCAATACTTTCTGGTTCACTTACAGATGTTGTGGAAATGGATGCCGCATCAAATAACAGTGTAGAAGATATAAGAGCAATTAGAGATGAGGTTAATTTTTTACCAACACGAGCAAAATATAGAGTATATATAATAGATGAGGTTCACATGTTATCAACAGGGGCATTTAATGCATTATTAAAAACATTAGAAGAGCCACCAGAGCATGTTAAATTTATTTTAGCAACAACAGAACCACAAAAACTACCAGCAACAATTCTTTCTAGATGTCAAAGATTTGACTTTAAAAGAATATCAACACAAGATATAATAAAAAGGTTGGAGATAATCTGTAAAGAAAGTAATATACAAATTTCTAAAGAAGCATTAGAATTAATTGCAATACTTTCAGAAGGTGCAATGAGAGATGCTATAAGTATTTTGGAAAGATGTGCAGCAGAGCAAACAGAAGAAATAAATGAAGATAAGGTAAGAGATTTAGTAGGAATACCTAAAATAACATATATAAATAAATTAGCAAAAGGAATTATTAATAAAGAACCAGAAGAGGCAATAAATATTGTAAATACTATATTAGAAGAGGGAAAGGATATTGATAATTTCTTATGGGAACTCATAAAATATATAAAAGATATTTTAGTATATAAATCTACATCAAAATTAGAAATATATAATCAAGAAGAAATAAAAAATATAAAGGAATTAGCAGATAGTACTAATAAAGAAAGATTATTAAGATTAATTTATGAATTGTCTGAATTAGCAAATAATATAAAATGGTCATCACAAAAAGCTATAATGTTTGAGGCCGGAATAATAAAAGCTTGTATGGAAGTAAATGTTGTGCCTCAAAATGTTGTAGCGCAAGAGCAAGTTGTAAATAGAAAACAAATAGCTCCTGTGCAAAAGCAAGAGAATATAGCAGTAGCGCCAAAAGAAAGAAAAATAGAACCTCAAAATCAAAGAAATAGTGCACCAAGTGCTTCATATTGGAATAATGTAATAAATAAGGTAAAACAAAGTGGTAAAATGGCTATATACGTAAACTTAATAGGAAGTAAAGCAAGTCAATTAAATGATATGACAGTGGAAGTAGAACTAGCAAATAAAAATGACTTTGGAAGAGAAATGCTAGAAAAATATGAAAATAAAGCACTAGTAGAAAAATTTGTTTCAGAAGAAATGCGGAAAAGCTATGCATTTAAAATTTATTACTAAAAGCGATAGTGCAAAAACAGTAAACAATAAAACTGGAATAGAAGATTTAGATATTCCAATTAATATAATAGATGAATAAAGGAGGATTTTAAAATGTCAAAAAGAGGTGGATTCCCAGGAATGGGTGGATTCGGAGGAATGAATATTAACCAATTAATGAAAGAAGCAAAAAAAATGCAAGCAGATATAGAAAAATCACAAACAGAATTACAAGCAAAAGAATTTGATGCAACAGCTGGTGGCGGTGCTGTATCTGTAAAAGTAACTGGTTCAAAAGAAATAAAAGAAATAACAATAAAAAAAGATGTTGTAGATCCAGACGATGTTGAAATGTTACAAGATTTAATTTTAACATGTGTAAATGAAGCTCTAAGAAAAGTAGATAGTGCACAAGCAGCAAGTATGGGAAAATACAATATTCCAGGGATGATGTAGTATGTCTTATTATTCACCATCAATAGAAAAATTAATAGAAAGTTTTGAAAGGTTGCCTAGTATAGGACATAAAACTGCTGTAAGGCTTGCATTTCACATGTTGGATTTAAGTAAAGAAGAAACAGATGAGTTTATAAATTCAATTATAAATGCAAAAGAAAAGTTAAAATATTGCAGTAATTGTTATAATATTTCGGACACAGATCCATGTCCAATATGTAGTAGTCCTAAAAGAGATAACTCTGTAATTTGTGTTGTAGAAGACGTAAGAGATGTAATGGCAATGGAAAGAACTCACGAATTTAAAGGAGTTTACCATGTTTTACATGGTACAATATCTCCTATGAATGGAATTGGGCCAGAAGATATAAAAATAAAAGAATTATTAAATAGAATTGCAAATAATGATATAAAAGAAATAATAATAGCTACAAATCCAAGAGTAGAAGGAGAAGCAACAGCGATTTATATTTCTAAAATTATAAAACCATTAGGAATAAAAGTTACTAGAATTGCACATGGAATACCAGTAGGCGGAGATTTAGAGTATACAGATGAAGTTACTTTAAGTAAAGCTTTAGAAGGAAGAAGAGAATTATAAACTAAGAATAGCCAAATTATCACCTAAAGTGGTGAAAAAAGCAGAAAGAATTATTAAATCTTCTTTTGAAAATTCTTTGCTAATAGCAATAGAAAGTGTGCTAGCAAGAGCTACTAGCTCGCAGTTTGAAAAATCAGATAAACACATAAAAAACACCTCAATTTATTATATGAGGTGTTTTTGTATTAATTATACAAATTACAATTTTCCCAATAGAGTTTCGCAAATATCTCTTGTTGAATTCTTCTTTGCTAAGAGCCTTGCATTAATTTTCATTTTTTGTAACTTTTCTGGATCATTTAATATTTTGTATAATTCTTCTTCTATTTTATCATGTTTTTTTAGCCAAACAGCTACTCCTTTTTGTTCCAAAAATTCTGCATTTTCTTCTTCTTGACCTGGAATTGGATTAATAACAATAATAGGTAATCCAGAAGCCAAACTTTCTGTGGTTGTAAGGCCACCAGGTTTTGTTATTACTAAATCAGAAATACTCATAAGCTCTGGAATTTTATTTGTATATTTAATAATTTTTACATTTTCACTAGAATTTGTTTCTTCTACTAATTCATCAAATTGTTTTTTCATTTTATCATTTTTTCCAGATATAGCAATTACTTGCAAATTAGAAAAGTTTTCTATTATAGATTTAAGCATATTAAAAACTTTGTCTTTTCCAAAACCTTGCTCACCACCTGCAAAGAATAATATAGTTTTTTTGTCTGGACTTAATTCAAATTCAGATAAAATACTTTCTTTATCATAATGAGCTAGGAAACGATTGGATAAAGGAATTCCAGTTACTTTTATCTGAGTTTCTTTTATACCTCTATTAATTAAATTTTCTTTCATTCCATCATGTGCAACAAAGAAATAATCCACATAAGCTGGATACATAAGCCATTGGCTATGAGGAGCGTAATCTGTGATAATTGTTGCAATTTTGCAATTGATTTTTTTCTTCTTTTTTAAAATTGCACACATGTGACTAGCAAATGGATGTGTACAAATAATTAGGTTTGGTTCATACTCTTGCAATAGTTTATTTAACTTGATAGACATTAATTTTTGAGTTTCGTCATTCATTTTTGCAACGGCACCTTTTTCAGCACCGTAATATACTTTTTTCCAAATCCAATGAGCATTTTTAGCCATGTCAGAATAAGCTTTTGTTGTTACTTTGTTTAACGCTTTATTAACATATTCAACGCAATCTACCATTTCTATTTGATAGTTATTATAATTCGAATCTATATATTCTTTTATACTTCTTGCAGCAGACAGGTGACCACCACCATAAGAACCATAAAATATTAAAATTTTCTTCATAAAAAACCTCCATAGAAGACAAATTATTTTAAAATTCAACATAAAATTAGTTTTACCTATTATATCATAAAAAATTATAAAAAAAGTATAATTTTACAAAAAACAATGCAAACTATGTTTGATGATGAAAATTGGAATTTATAATAAATAGGAGGAAATTTTGAAAACTATATTTTATATTTTTATAACAATAATTTTAGCAATTTGTTTAATATATTTTTCTACAAGTTTAGTGGAGAATGAAGTTATTGCTGCGACAGGAAGTTCTACTTCAGATGTTCAATTAATAGCAAGAGCCATTAATCGGGGAAGCAAGAGGAGAAAGCTATGAAGGACAAGTTGCAGTGCGGTGCAGTTATATTAAATAGAGTAAAACATGCGGATTTTCCAAATACAATTGCTGGGGTAATTTATCAACCGAGCGCATTTACAGCAGTTTCTGATGGGCAAATAAATCATCCTATTAGTGAAGATTCAACCGTTGTAAAAGCTGCTCAAGATGCAATAAATGGTTGGGATCCTACAAATGGATGTATATATTATTTTAACCCAAATACTGCAACAAATAAGTGGATTTGGTCAAAAACAATTGTAAAAACAATTGGAAAACACCATTTTTGTAAATAATTATAGTAAAGGAGAATATTAATGAATAAATATTTAAGTTCAATGAAAAAAAATTATATTTATGGAATTTTAATAATATTACTAATTGCTAGTATCATTTTAGGTTATTTTTTATACAAAGAAAAAAAAGAATATGCTATTACAACTCAAAATCAATACAATTTTGCTTTATATGAATTAATAGATTATGTACAAGATTTAGAAAATTATTTAGCTAAAGCAACAATTACAAGCACTCCAGAACACGGAGCAGAGACATTAACAAAGGTATGGCGAGAAGCAAATTTGGCACAAGTTTATTTAGCACAATTACCTATATCTAGTAATGAGCTTTCTAATACTTCAAAGTTCTTAAATCAAGTAAGCGAATATAGTTATTCTCTTTCAAGAAAAAATATATATAATGAAGAATTAACACAAGAAGATCTAGATAATTTAAAAGAGTTACATGAATATAGTAAAGAATTAAAAAATACATTAAATCAACTTGCAACAGATATGAATGAACGGAAGAATAAGTTGGGAAGAACTTACAAAAGATACAAAGACTGCTTTTGCGCAACAAGTTGATAATTTATCTGCGGCTACATTTAGTAATATAGACGAAAATTTTGGAGAATATGCAGGATTAATATATGATGGAGCTTTTTCTGAACACATGGAAAGTGCTGAAAAGAAAGGCCTTACAGGAGAAGAAATAGATGAGAAAAGAGCAAATCAAATAGCAAAAGAGTTTATTGGACAAGACAGAATACAAGAATTTAACTCTAATGGGCTAATAGAAAATGGGAATATTCAGGTCTATGATTTTAATGCTAAAATAGATGATAATGGAAATAATAATAATTTAACAATATCAATAGCTAAAAAAGGTGGACATATTGTAAATATGAATTACAACAGAGAGGTAAAAGCAGAGGTAATAAGCCAAGATGAGGCAAATGAAAAAGGAAAAGAATTTTTAAATTCACGTGGAATATCAAATATGAAAGCAACTTACTATTTGAAAGAAGGTGGAATTGTAACAATAAATTATGCATATGAGCAAAATGGAGTAACAATTTATCCAGATTTAATAAAAGTAAAAGTTGCATTAGATAATGGGGAAATATTAGGTGTAGAAACATCAGGATATTTAAATAATCATACTGAAAGAACATTTACAAAAGCAAAAATATCTATGAAAGAGGCAAAAAGCAAATTAAATAAAAGTTTAGAAATTACAAGTGAAGGAATGGCAATTATTCCAACAGAGTGGAAAACAGAAATATTATGTTATGAGTTTAAAGGCAAAATAGATGATACTGATTTCCTTGTTTATACAAATGTGGAAACAGGAAGAGAAGAAAATATTTTAGTTATTATAGATACACCTAATGGAATATTAACACAATAAAAAAGAAGAAATTGCAAAAGAATTAGGAGTATATGAAAAAGTAAAACATGATGGCGGATGGGGAAATGTATCTGCAAAAGATTGTGGTAGCATTGATGCAAAAGCAATTGAAATAGCAAACAGAAAGACATAAGAAAAAAGAGAAACAAGGAAGTTTAACTTATACTTCCTTGTCTTTTTTATTGTATTTTGAAGAAATAATGGAAAATAATAAATATATTGAAGGTGATGCAATAAAAGCTAACATTAAATATTGATCATATCTATAACGAGGTTGAACCTCAATTAATAAGTGTGCACAAAAATAAAGTATAAAAACAATTTCAAATAGTATTTGTGTCTGATATAAATTATTTTTAGTATTATAAAACTTGCTTTCTTTGACATTAATAATGACTGTTAATAAACTGAAAACAATTAATAAGAAGTATTGCACATATCCATAGTATTTTATAAAAATATAACTTTTGCTATTTTGAACCTTGTTACCAGAAAAACCAATTTGATTATCTTCTTCACCACAAAAAACTAACATTTTATTTTTTATATGACCAAAAGTTTCCTTAGTGTTTTGTGTAAATTTATTAACTATGAAATTTTTACATTCATTATTATACAGTTCATAATCAAAATTTAATTTTTGTAAGTCAAAGTAAACTTGTGTTTTTTCAGCAGTTTCTGTAGGTATATTATAGATTCCGTTTCCATGTATTCCAAGTACAAATTTAAAATATTTAGCATTAGAAGAAAGCGTAGAAGTAGGTACAACATTTAAATTCAACAAACTATAGTCAAATATTTTCATAGTAGAAAATGCAGATAAAATGATTAATAAAAACCCTATAAGAAAAGTTTTCCAAGTTTTAAAATTATTAATTAAAAGCTTCCACAAAAGGAACAAACAAAAAGATATTAAAATTATAATAGAACTTGGCCTGATTATATTTGCAATACCTACTAAAATACCACTTAAAACATAATAAAAACATTTATCCTTAATAAAAAAATATATAGATAATATTACGAGTAAAGTGGAAAAATGTTGATTGTTTATTATTGAAGAACCAGCTATGTTAAAAAATAATAAACTATATATTATAGAAGATATAATTCCAATTTTTTTTGTATATACCTTAGAAGCAATTTTATAAACAAAGACATTAGTTAAACTCATAAATAATATTTCAAATATTTTTAGAAATATTAAATGGCTACCAAAAATCTTTATAACTAATGCAAGATACATTACAAAACCGGTTTGAAAATTATAAAAATAAAAATAATTAGTTTTATCAAAACTTAACATATTAAAAGTACCGATTAACTACTGAATTGGCACCTTTTATAAGTACTTCGTAATCGCTTACTGGTTCAGTCTTTGCATAGATTCCCCATACTGCATATATTAAAAACGAAAAAATGAAAATCAACAAATTATAGTATTTAAAATTTTTATTATTAATTAATTTGTAAATAATAAATAACATTGTTAATATTAATATTATAGATAAAAAAGTTATTTTAAATGTAGGATGCTCCAGTTGGTAAATACAACATGAAAATATATAATAAACAAGAATAATTCCAAGAACAATTTCAATTCCATAGATTAAAAAGTTCATACAATGAGTTTTTTTCATTTCCTATCCTTTCTAAATACAAATAATTTACTAAATATATAGTTTCCTATTATAACAGCTACTTGAGCAACCAATGTAAATATTACTACATATAAATCTGAATCTAGTTTTAATAATGTTACGAAGAACCACATTATAAACATTTCCAATAATAATGTTGCAATTCTTGCTACTACAAAACTTATAAATTCTTTTAACTTATTTTGATTTTTGCTCTCAAATACAAATTTTCTGTTTGTAAAATAAGCAAAGATTACTGCTACTACCCATGAAATTATTATAGCAATTTGCAACTGAAATCCATTAGTTGGATCAAGTATTGTAAATAATAAAATATATTTTGTTATTAAATTAACAAGAGTTGTTAATACTCCAAAAATTAAATAATTAATTATTTCTTTATATTTTATATATAATTCTTTAATTCTTTTTATCATCTTTTCACCTTATTCTATATTTATTGTTTTATCGATTATATATTGTGGACGTTCTTTGCTTTCATCATAAATTCTACCAATATATTCAGACATCATCCAAAGAGATAACAATTGAACTCCGGCAAAAAATGTTATAGCAACCATAATAGAAGTCCAACCTGGAGTTATATTATTCCAATCAAATATAAAAGATAAAAGAGCATAAATCAAGATTATAAATGAGATAAATATAGATAGTATGCCAAATCCACCTAGTATTTTTAATGGCTTAGTAGAAAAACCTATAATACCATCTGCGGCAAGTTTAAGCATTTTCTTTAATGGATATTTTGTTTTACCTGCAAAACGTTCTTTGCGCTCATACTCATAAGCATATTGTTTATAGCCAACCCAACTAAATAAACCTCTTAAAAATTTATTGTGTTCTGGCAAAGAATTAATAACATCAACAACTTTTCTATCTACTAATCTAAAATCTCCAGTATCTTTTGGAATATCTACATCAGATAGTGCATTTAAAGTTTTGTAAAAGATACTTGCTGTAAGAAGTTTAAATTTAGATTCACCATCACGTTTTTTTCTTTTTCCATAAATTACTTCATTACCTTGTTCCCAAAGTTTAAGCATTTCGGGAATCAATTCTGGAGGGTCTTGCAAATCTGCATCTATTATAACTATTGCATCACCAGTAACATATTTTAAACCAGCAGTTACTGCACATTGATGACCAAAATTTCTAGAAAAAGAAATTATTTTAACATTTTTATCTTTTTTTGCTATGGTTTCTAGTATGCTTAAAGTCTTATCTTGACTACCATCATTAACAAATACTATTTCATATTCGTAGTTCTGAATAGAATTACAGACTTTAGTTATTCTGTTATAGCATTCTTCAGCTACTTCTTCTTCATAATACATTGGTATAACTATAGATAATTTTTTCATAATATAACTCATCCTTTTTTATTATATTTATTTATTATTGCATCTACTATTCGCTCACTTGCATGTCCATCTCCATAAGGATTAGAAGCTTTGCTCATTTTGCTATATTCTTCGTTATTTGTTAATAATTTTTTAGTTTCGTTGTAAATTGTTTCTTCATCTGTACCAACAAGTTTTAATGTACCGGCTGAAATGCCTTCAGGTCTTTCTGTTGTATCTCTTAAAACTAATACTGGTTTTCCAAGAGACGGAGCTTCTTCTTGAATTCCGCCACTATCTGTTAAAATAATATGAGATTTAGCGATGAAATTGTGGAAATCTATTACTTCTAACGGTTCAATTAATTTTACTTTATCGTCATCACCGAAAATTTCATTTGCAACTTCTCTTACTTTTGGATTTAAGTGAACAGGATATACTACTTTAACATCGTCAAATTCATCTACAATTCTTCTAATAGCTTTGAACATATGTCTCATAGGTTCACCTAAATTTTCTCTTCTATGGGCTGTAAGAAGTATTAATTTATCATTACCTAACCAATCAAAAATCTCATTATTATAGTCTTTTTTTACGGTAGTTGCAAGAGCATCAATTGCTGTATTACCTGTAACGAATATATTTTCTTCTTTCTTACCTTCTTTTAATAGACTGTTTTTACTGTTTTCCGTTGGCGCAAAATGCATATCTGCTAAAACCCCAACCATTTGTCTATTCATTTCTTCTGGATATGGAGAATATTTATTCCAAGTTCTAAGACCTGCTTCAACATGACCAATATCTGTTTGGGTATAATATGCAGCTAAAGCACCAGCAAATGTTGTTGTTGTATCTCCATGCACTAAAACAATATCGGGTTTTTCCTTGTTCATAACTTCTTCTAAGCCTTTTAAAGCTCTACTGGTTATATCACTTAACGTTTGACCAGACTGCATAATGTTTAAATCATAATCTGGTTTAATATCAAATACTTCTAATACTTGATCAAGCATTTGTCTATGTTGTGCTGTTACACAAACAATGCATTCAATTTCTTTTCTTGATTTTAATTCTTTAACAAGAGGAGCCATTTTTATGGCTTCTGGTCTTGTACCGAAAACTGTCATTACTTTAATCATATTTGCCTCCTTGAATTAGTTTATTCTTGCTTTGCGAATTTTAAAAATATATTTTACATTGCTATTAAAAAACCTTTTAAACCTTTTGGGTTCTCTAATAATTCTATATAGCCATTCCAAATGTAATTTTATAAATATTTTTGGAGCTCTTTTTTTGACACCACTCAGAACGTCAAAACTTCCTCCTACTCCAATAAAAATACCTTTATCAAAATCGTTTATATTATTATATATTAACAGCTCTTGTTCAGGAATGCCTAATGCAACTAAGATAACATCTGGTTCTAACGTTTTAATCCTTGTAAATACAGCTTGTCTATCTTTTTTATACCCATTTTCATACCCAGCAATAATTGCATTAGGATACTTTTGTTTTATTGTATCCACCAATTTTTTTACAATCTCTTTTTTTGCACCAAATAGGAATATACTTTTATTAAGCTCATTACAATATTTAAATAGTTCGGAGCATACATCAACACCTGGAATAGTGCCAGGTAATGTATAGCCTAACATTTTTGCACCCTTAACTATTCCAATTCCATCAGCAATAATTGTTGTTTTATCGTCTAACAAAGCTTTTTTAAAATCACAATTGTTTTCCGCTGTCATTAACGTTTCTGGATTAGCTGTTACAACAAACATCCTTTTATTTGAAATTAAATTTTTCTTTACAAGGTCATAAAAATCATTTTTTGAGCCTTTATATAATTTGTTGAAATATTCTTTCATTTTTTACTCCTAAATCTTTTTAATTCGTTTTTTAAATTTACATAGTTGCAATACAATTTTATAGAGAATTTATTATTTAATTTCATTCTTAAAAATTCCCTCATTCTATTTTTAAAAGTATTATTATTTAACCAACTACCTAAAAAAACATGTACAGTTAAAGAATTACGAGAGGGATTACAAAGAACATCGTCTTTATATACTTTTATTCCTTCGGGCAATTCCTGCTCTATATTACCAGTTTTACACCCATATTTTTCAATTAGTAAATTAGAAACAGATATTGTATTATTATCTTTAAAATTACCTTCTAATTCTAAATTAGTGTAATAATCTAGCATATCTTTAATTAGAGGGTGTTCCTTTTCTGCTCCAAATACAGCTGTAAAAGGATATTCGGGAGCCTCAAAACCAACAAATGCTCTTGAATTTAATAAAGAGTCTAGTTTATCTATTACAAACACATCTGTGTCAAGGTAAATTCCACCATAGTTGTATATAGCATATGCCCTTACGTAATCACTAACAAAAGCCCATTTTTTATTTTCATACATTTTTTTTACAAAAGAATTACTATTTATATCAAAGTTTTTTTCATTCCATTCAATAAATTCGTAATCCTTTAAATGTTTCTTCCATGTTTTTATACATTTTTTTATTTTGGGCGGTTTTTCTTTCCCACCCATCCAAACATAGTGAATAATTTTAGGTATAGCCAAAATATAACCTCCTATTTTTTTACAGTTATTTTTACATATGGATATATGCACAGAAATTTCGCCAAATTAATTGCTAAAACTTTTTCATCGTCATTATCTACTTCTATACAATTAAATCCTTTCTGCATTTCTTTAAATAAATCATAATAACAAGAAGATAATTGATTATTAAATAATTTATTAGTAAAAGCTCGAATATCTTTTCCTAAATATATTTCTTCATTTTTTAAATTACTTAAATTTATTGTCCTGTTAGAAGGATTTTTATAAAAAGATACAATTGATTTCAAAAATATGTTTTCTGAATAATCAGCTCCATAAAATGATTTGACTTTATTTTCTATTATTTTATATCTATTTTTTGTTGGTTTATTTAAGTAAAAAGGAATAAAATAATTTCCTAAATGTAGCTTTCTAATACCTTTTACTCTAGTTAAGCTCCAAATAAGTTCTTGGAAATGATATAGAGGAATTGTATAATAGTTTAATAAAATACTTAGTGTTCTTAATTCTCCATTTAAAACATTAAATTTACCAATATTATTATTTATATAATTTGATTCATGAATTCTATATTTTAAAATAGGAATTTTAACAGTTTTAACATTTAATATTTTAGGATTATCTTGCAAATCAATCCAAAAAGGAGTATTCCAAGACAAATAATTATTTTTGACATGATTTATATAAATTTCTTTTTTCCATAAAGCTACATCGCCATATATGTTAGCGCCGCCATTTAATAATAATATTGCAGGAACACATTTCGAATTTCTATACTTCAGCGCTTTCCAACAATTGACTACTCTAGAAGAATCATTTATTATTTGCAAATCGCCAATTATGGCATCATAATTTGACGATTCAATTAGAGGAATAATCTTTTCAAAAAAGTCAGTAGAAGGCAACAGATCATCAGAATGCAACACAAAAATATAGTCACCGGTAATATAATTTAATCCATTTAAAATTGCATTTAACTGATCTTTATTTTCTTGATATATGTATTTTATTTTATTTTCAAGATTATTTTCTTTTTTAAAATTTTCAATTATGCTTTTAGTATTATCAGTAGAACCATCATCTATAATAATGGACTCCCAATTTGTATATGTTTGACTACTTAGAGAAGTTAATGTCTCTGTTATGCTTTTAGAATCGTTATATGTTGGTGTTAAAACGGTTATCTTTTTCATCTTAATCCTCTTTTCTTAATCTTTTTAAAAAAGTCAATTGCTTTGTTAAATAGAAAAATACAAATGAAATAACTAAGTTCAATAATCCAATTATGCATCCATAAATTAAACATTCTATAACACTTGAATATACTGTTTTAAAAGCTGAATGTATCCATAGTATTTCTGTTATTGCAAAAGCAAAATTTATAAAGCAAAATAAATAATATTTATATGGTTTGCTTTCTAATATCTTATTAAAAATAACAAAAGGTTTTGTCATAAAATCTGCTATTAAAAGTGAAATTACAGTACCTATTAGTACACCAGAAATTCCTAAAGGCTTTACTAATATTAAAGATAACGATAAATTAATTATTATTTCTAATATTACAAATAATTTTATTTCTTTAAACTTTCCAGAAGATAAAGTGAATACCTTCAAGGGTGTTCTTATTATTTGATAGAATAGAATTATTGTAAATAATATCGCAAACATTGCAGAAGTTTCAACTTTATTTTGGTACCATAAATTAATAAACTGATTTATTACAAAATAGAAAGGTATACAAATAACTGTTGCTAAAAAGAACATTAATCCATTAAATTCATTAAATATTTTTATAGAATGCTCTTTATCTTCTAAGAGAAGATCACCAATTCCAGACAATGTTGCACCAGAAATTTTATCTATAAATTGTTTTAATGCTTCAACAAAATAATTATATGTAGAATAAACTACTACATGGCTTAGTCCTATAAATTTAGATATTATTATTATATCTATGTTGTTCGTGAGTACTGTTCCTAACGTGTTGACAAATAAATGTTTGACATTCTTCAACATGCTAAAATCGCCTTTGGCTTTCATGTTCAAGTCAGGATGTTGCTTTTTGCATAATATTATAATCAAAAGATTTGCAACTAAACTACAAATAATTAGACTTATTAATAGTTCTATTAAATCTAAGTGTAAACAAATTATAACAATTTCAAGAATTGCTTTAACTACTGCTACTATTTGAAATATTAAGTTTGGAATATATTTTTTTTGCTCTGCATCAAAAAGACTTCTTTGAGGTATACTAAAGTAGTATATAGCTTGACTTATTAAGTAAAGTATAAAAGTAATTTGAATATATGTACTTGAAAGTCCTCCAGAATCTTTTACAAAAAATGTTACAAAAAACGAAAGTACTAATCCAATAAATAATATTATAGCTCCAATTGCATTAAAAATGGGTCTAGCTGCGGACATTATGGAATTTATCTGGTTATTATTCTTTTCTTTTACTGGTTTGTATAATTGATATAACAAAGCACTACCAATACCACCTTCAACCAATACTAAGTATGAAACGATTTGGTTATATAATTGGTATAAACCAAGTTTTGCTTCACCTAAGATATTTATAAAAAGTTTAATCTTTACTATTCCAAGTAACAAAATTATAACTTGAGGTAGCGCATCTGTTATAAAATTAATTATTGCACGTTTAGTTCTCATTGAAAATCTCCTATGTATTTTTTAATCTTTTTAACAGTTTGTAGAAAGCAATTAAAAGTTTATTATTACTTACAAAAATCTTACAGGTTAATTGATATATTTTGCTTTGCTTTTGAAAATATTTATTTTCCATCCAATTAGGGAATTTAGAATTCATAGTATCAATTATTTTTAATATCATATTATTAGTGCCTTTGTATTTCAAAAATCTGCCACACCCAGCATATAACAAATGATTTATATATAAAAATTCTAATTCATTGTCATACCCTTTTCCTTTAAAACTACTATACAAAGTATCCATTACATTAAAAATTGATTCTAATTTTTTGCTATATTTAGTTTGATTCATTGTAGAATTTTGCCTGATTACGTAGTGATATAAAATTTCATTGCAATACGATATTTTATTTGAATATAAAGCAAGTGCAGGAATAACAGCTAAATCTTCATATATATTTCCTTCTAAAAATTTTATATCATTTTTCTTAAAGATATTTGAATTTATTATTTTTGAACAAGGACCTGCAACGCACAGTATATAACTTTTGTTTATATTATCTGCTTCAATATACAATGATTTTTTTTCTATATTTTTATTGCTATATTCTTCAACATAGTCGCATAGAACAATGTCAGAATTGTCAGATTTTGCTATATTATAAAGTTTTTCTAACATGTTAAGCTCAATATAGTCATCACTATCAATAAAAGTTATGAACTCACCTGAGGACATTTGAATTCCAATGTTCCTAGCTATAGCTTGTCCTTCATTTTCTTTACTTGTATATTTTATATTATTATATTTTTTTGCGTAGTTTTTAATAACATTTAAAGAATCATCTGTAGAACCATCATCAATTAATATTATTTCAATATCCTTTAATGTTTGATTAACTACAGTAGATAAGCAGTGGTCTAAATATAAGCTGCTATTAAAAACAGGAATTATTACACTAATTTTATACAATTTGTTTCTCCTATATATTATTTAAAAATTTATTCCATTCCTTTGATATTGCCTCTTTCGAGAATTTTAATGCAGTATTTTTAGAATTTTTTGAAAAATATTGCATTTTAGAAGAATCATTTAGTAATTCTTCTATTTTAGTAATCATTTCTTCGGCATTTCTATTTTTAACTAAAAAACCATTTTTATTATTTTCTATTATTTCATTAGCACCTTGAGCACTGTCAAAAGCTATTAGTGGCAATCCATAATTTGCTGCTTCTACTAATACTAACCCAAAAGATTCAGAATGCGAAGTCATTACATAGATAGATGAATTCAAATATTCATTCTCTAATTCTTCCGAGTATTTAGTTCCACATAAAGTTATCTTTTTTGACAAGCCTAATTTATGTATTTTAGTTTGTAAAATTTCTTTTTCTGGGCCATCTCCAACAATATGTAAGTTCCAATCGGGATGTTTTTGATAAAATAAGTTAAAAAGATCAATTAAATCATCAAAACCTTTTATTGGATCTAGCCTTCCAACGGAAATTAGTCGTTTACTTGATAAATTACATGTCTTACTAGAAACATTATCTATAAAGTTAGGAATATATATTACTTTAGGTTTACTTATTTTTTTACTATAAAAATCACATAATTCTTTTGAAACAGGCATAAAATAATCAAAATTCTTTAAAGACCTTATCAGCTTTTTAATATACTTTACATTGTTATTATGATGATTATGTTCTTGAGCTATCTTTATAATATTGCTTTTTGCATATTTACTAACCCAGTTGTTGTGGAGAATTCTAGTAGATATTACAATATCACAATCTAAATTTTTAATAGCATTAACCATAAGTTTTTTTCTTAATATTAAAATTTTAAAACTTTTAAAAGCTTCAAAAACTAATCTTATTAAATTAAAATTTTTAAGTGCATTTTTTATTTCTTGTTTATTTGGTTCTAAATTTGTAGTTAAATAATTTATTGTGACTTTATTGCTTATATAAAAAGCTGGTGAATTTCTTAATTTATATGTTGAAATAATTTCAACATCATTATTATCAGACAATAAATTTGCTAAATTTGAAATGACTTTTTCTGCTCCACCAGTTCCTAAATGAAGAGCAAGTATAACTATTTTTTTATTCATTGATTAAATCCTCTTTTGATTTTAAAGTATTAAATAATTCTAATATATTAATTGCCAAGAAGATACTTACAGCAGGAGCTGTAAAAACATGACCCGCAAGAAGTGCTATACCACATCCCATTAATATTGCATATAATGTAAAAATTGTATAATTATTTTTAATATTAACAACAAAATTGCTAAACAATTTTTTAAATAAACTTATAGCAATAAGTATTAAAGGAATAATGTATATTAATGTTCCTAAAATACCATGACAGAAAAATATATCAAAATAATCAATTTCAACTAATTTGTTTTCATGTATTCCAGTTTCAGTTGAATATGAAATGTAACCAGTTCCAGTAAGTTTAGTAATAAAAGAGCTTTTATTATACTTCTGAAATGTATTCTTTAGATAGTTATTCCTTCCGCTTAAAAGTTTTGCTTGAGTTTCCTCTGGGAGTGGTTTTGATGGCTTTGCCTGAGGGATTGGTGAGACGCTACTAGATTTACCACAAGTTATGCCAATGTTTGTGTTCTTCCCTGCTGGAGTATATGCAACAAATGAAAAGGAAAGTATAATCATTAGCGATATAGCAATAAATTGTTTATAAATAGTTTTTCTTTCTTTAGTAAACATTTTTATACCAGCTAAGATAAATGATAAAGCTAATAATACAAATATTGATAATGCAGAAACTTTAGTTCCAATTTCTAACATTGTAAAAATTGTTGCAGTACAAACTATAAAGTTGATAATACTAAATTTTTCATTAATAAGTTTCCAAAAACATATTGGTGCTAACATTGCAAGAATAGCACTAGTTTCATTACCTGCATAAAACAAACCAATACTACCAAATTTATCATTATTAGGATATGTTGGATAACCAATAGAAAAAATCCTACATATAATAATTGTAGCAATATATATAATTAAAGAAATGTTCAAGTATTTTTCTAAAGAAATAAAATTCTTTTCTTTGTTTATTTCATATAAACTAATCAATATTATAGAAAAATAAAATACTTTTACAATTCCTTTTATTTGTGTAAAAATCATAGAAAAATTATATTTTAAGTATGAATTTACAAGGTAGACAACGGCGTATAACGCTATAAAAGAATAATAAATTATAAGTTTTATTTTATCTTTTTTAGGTACCTTTATAATAGAATAAATCATTACGAATAACATAAAAAATACTCTAATGACAATTCCTAAAGAAAGTGTTTCTGATATGTTCCTAATGCACAAAGAAGTTATAATATCGATTATTGGTTGAAGTAATATATAAACAATAAAAATATTTTGAAAATTTATCTTATTAAAAAATCTTGACTTTTGTATACTAATCATTTTTTTTCTCCTTTTTTACTCTAAAAATATCTTTATAACCAATTGCTACAATTGCGATTACTAACAAGGCAAAAGAAATTGCTTTCCATAAGCCACTCTCTAATAAAATAATTGCAAACAATCCAAAAGTTGCACTTATTCCATATAAAATAAATACAGCTTGCTTTTGAGAATAACCTCTATCAATAAGCTTGTGATGCAAGTGACCTCTATCTGCTTTAAAAACCGCTTTTATAGATTTTTGCTTAATAATTCTTCTTATTATTGCAAAAGAAGTATCAAATATTGGTAAAGCAAGAACTAAAAGTGGTGCTATAATTATTATTGCTGTATAGGTTTTTGCAACACCTAATATAGAAATTACTGCGAGTACAAATCCAATGAAATTTGAACCAGTATCTCCCATAAAAGTTCTAGCTGGATTAAAATTAAAAGGTAAGAAACCAAGTAATGAGCCAGCAAGAGCTGTTGCAAATATTATTGATATAACTGGTGATGAATTTAATATAAATATAAACATTAGACAAATAGATGAGATTAAAGAAACACCCGATGAAAGACCATCTAATCCATCTAACAGATTTATTGCATTTGTAATTCCTACTATCCAAAATACAGTAAATACTTTTAAAAATATTTCATTTGCAAGTATTGAAGTAGGTGAAGTTTCTAAAATTTTATCAATAACTATTCCACTAGCGACTACAATAGTTGCAGCTATAATCTGTCCTATTAATTTTACAATAGGTTTAATTCCTTTTGTGTCATCAAAATAACAAAAGACTTCTAAAACTATTATTCCAAGAAGAAATCCAATTAATTTTATATAATAATTATTTGTAAAAATATCTAATTTTTTTTCTATTATCATTGCAATAATTAAATAAATTGCAGAAACAAGAAAACCTGCAACAATTGCAATTCCACCAAGTCGTGGCATTATTTTTTTGTGAATTTTTCTCTTATCTTTTGGTATATCTAGAGCTTTAACTTTTCTAGCAAGCCTAATGCTATAAGGTGTAAAAACATAAGTAGTTATAAAGGCAAGAAGAAATGTAATTGCTATGTCTCCCCACATGTAAAAACCTCCTAACTTAAAGTTCCGTAATGATTTTATATTCAAAAGCAGATTTTGTCAATAAAAAACGATTCATTATAATATTTTTATATAATATTTTGCTTAAATAGGTTAAAACTATTTTCATTTAATGAAAAATGTTATAAAATAGGCATAAAATGAATACTAATTAAAAAGAGTTAAAAAGAGGGAAAAGACATGAACAATAAAAATATAACTGTAAATAAAATAGTGGAAATATGTAATGGAAAATTATTAGCAGGTGAAAAAAATATAGAAATAGAAACATATTCTAAAGATACAAGAACATTAAAAAAAGGTGATATGTATTTAGGAATAAAAGGCGAAAAAATAAATGGAAACAATTATATAGAACAAGCATTTATAAACGGAGCAATTGGATGTATTACAGATGAGAATGTAAATGAAGAAATAATAAACAAGTATAAAGAAAAAGTAATTATAAAGGTAGAGAACACAATAAAAGCAATTCAAGAGTTAGCAAAATATAAAAGAAGTTTATATGATATACCTGTAATCGCAGTAACAGGAAGTGTAGGGAAAACCAGCACAAAAGATATTATAGCAAATGTGTTGGGACAAAAATACAAAGTATTAAAAACAGAAGGAAATATGAACAATCATATTGGGTTACCAATGACATTGTTAAAATTAAAAGACCATACAGCAGTTGTTGTAGAAATGGGAATGAATCACTTTGGAGAAATAAGTTTATTAACAAATATTGCAAAACCAACTGGATGTGTAATAACCAATATAGGCACATCTCATATTGGAAATTTAGGTTCAAGGGAAAATATATTAAAAGCAAAATTAGAAATATTAGAAGGATTAGACAAAAACGGATTCGTTTTAATAAACAATGATAATGATTTGTTACACGAGTGGGCAAAAAAAGAAAAAAGATATAAAATATATACATATGGGTTAGAAAATAATAGTACATATATGGCAAAAAAAATTACTACATTAGAAAATAGTAGCGAATTTGAGATAAATGGAATAAAAGGAACCGTGCCAATAGGAGGAATTCATTTTGTATATAATTCTGTCTGTGCATTTGCTGTAGGGGATATATTAAATGTAGAAAAAGAAAAAATAATAAAAGGAATTTCGAAATTTAAACTAACAGCCAAAAGAATGGATATAGAGATTATACAAGATAATATAAAAATAATTAATGATAGTTACAATGCAAGTTATGATTCAATGAAAGCTGCATTAGAAGTTGTAAACAACACTTTAGCACAAAGAAAAATAGCAATTCTTGGCGACATGCTAGAATTGGGAGAGTATGCAAAAGAGTTGCACGAAAAAGTTGGAGAGGAAGTAGTAAAAAATAAAATAGATATATTAATTACTATTGGAGAAAATGCAAAAAATATAGCCAATAAAGCAAAGGAATTAAAAATGGAAAATGTGAAAAGTTTCAATAATATAGACGAAGCAATTAAAAATATAAAAGAAATAATAAAAAGTGGAGATTTAATTTTATTAAAAGCTTCTAATTCTATGAATTTTAGCAAGATATTAAATGAAATAAAAGCTTAATTATAAGGAGGTAATGTAAATGAGTAAAATAAAAGTGGGAGTCATATTCGGAGGGATGTCAACAGAACATGACGTATCAATAGTTTCTGGAACATCTGTTGCTAAAAAACTAAATAAAGATAAATATGAAGTTTATCCAATATACATAGATAATAATGGAGAATGGTATAAATGTTTAGATATATCTAAAAAATATGAAGTAGGAGATAAAGTAGAAAACATTCAAAAAATAGAAAACACAATTGAATATTTAAGAGAAATGGATGTTATATTTCCTGTACTACATGGTTTGTATGGAGAAGACGGAACAGTACAAGGTTTGTTCGAATTGCTAAAAAAACCATATGTTGGTTGCAAAGTTATGGGTTCTTCTATTGCTATGGATAAAGTATATGCAAAGATCATATTTGACAAGGCAAAAATTAAACAAGCAAAGTATGAATATATAAGAAAAGATAAAGATGAATATATTTATATAGATAAAGATTTTAACGAAAAAAGAAAAGAGCTAAAAGAAATTTGCAAAATGATAGAAAAAAACATAAGTTATCCAATGTTTATAAAGCCATCTAATTCAGGTTCATCTGTAGGAATAAATAAAGCAAAAAATATAGAAGAATTGGAAAAATATATAGAATATGCTTCGAAGTTTGATAAAAAAATATTAATAGAAGAAACATTAATAGGAAGAGAAATAGAATGTTCAGTATTGGGAAATGAAGATGTAAAAGCATCATGTATTGGGGAAATCTTACCAGCAGAGAATTTTTATACATTTGATGCAAAATATAAAAATGCGGAATCTAAACTTACAATTCCTGCAGAAATAAATAAAGATTTAACAGATGAAGTTAGAAAAACAGCTATAAAAGCATTTAAGGCAATTGATGGTAAAGGTTTTGCAAGAGTGGACTTTTTTGTAAATGATAAAACAAATGAAATTTATATTAATGAAATAAATACTTTACCAGGTTTTACAGAAATAAGTATGTATCCTAAATTATGGGCACAAAGTGGATTAGAATATTCTGAATTATTAGATAAGTTAATAGATTTGGCATTAGAAAATTAATTAGAGGAGTATAAAATGGAATTAAAAGAAATACAAGAATATGTAAAAAAACAATTATCAGAAAAAAGATATAATCACAGCGTAGGAGTAATGGAACGCTCAGAAGAACTTGCAAAAATGTATGGAGCAGATGTAGAAATAGCAAAAAAAATAGGAATAGCTCATGATGTTGCAAAAGAAATAAGTGAAGAAGATAAATTAAAATATGTAAAAGATAATAATATAGAAATAGATGAAGTGGAAAGAGAGAATACTCCACTTCTTCATGCTAAAATAGGAAAAGATATTGCAATAAAAAAATTTGGATTTTCTGAAAGTATGGGACAAGCAATAGCAAACCATACAACGGGAAATAAAGATATGGATATATATTCTAAAATATTATTCATTGCAGACAGAACAAGTAAAGAAAGAAATTTTGATGATATAGAATATATAAAAGATTTAGCAAAAAAAGATATTGATGAGGCAGTTTTATATATATTAGATAAAAAAATAGAATTACAAGTTAAAAAAAGAGCATTAATTCACTTAAATGGAATAATAGCTAGAAATTATTTACTAAGCAACAAAAAGTAGAAAATATAAAAACTGGCATTAGTAAGGAGGAAAATTAATGAGATTTATACACATGGCAGATGTGCATTTTGACAGCCCATTTACAGTACTTGCATCAAGAGAAAATTTGGCAAATGAAAGAAGACTTGAACAAAGAAAAGCTTTTGCAGATACAATAGAATATATAAAAGAAAATCAAATCCCCTTTTTATTTATATCAGGGGATTTATATGAACAAAAATATATAAGAAAAAGCACAATAGAATATATTAATAATTTATTTAAAGAAATACCAAATACACAAATATTTATATCACCAGGAAATCATGATCCATTTTTAATAAATTCTTTTTATAATACATTTGAATGGAATAATAATGTAACAATATTTAATTCTGAAATAAAAATTATAGAGACAGAAGAAGCGGATATATATGGATTTGGATTTACAGATTTTTATTGTGAAAATTCTCAAATTGAAAAAATAAATATAAAAAATAAAAATAAAGTAAATATATTAATTACACATGGTTCATTAGATGCTAGTAAAACACTAGATATGCAATATAATCCATTAAATAGTAATAAATTAAAAGAAATAGGGTTTGACTATGTTGCATTAGGTCATATCCATAAAGCAAATTATGAAGAAAATAAAAACAATTTTATATATCCAGGTTCATTAATTTCTTTTGGATTTGATGAATTAGGAGAACATGGATTTTTAGATGTAGAAATAAATAAAAATAATTCAGAAAAAAATAATTTAATTAATTTAAATAATTCCGAAATAAATAATAATAATTTAAAAATAAATAAAAAAATAAAATTTATTAAAGTAGATAAAAGAATTTTTGAAGAAATAAAATTAAATATTTCAGAAATTAATTCAGAAGAAGAACTAATTGAAAAAATAAAAAACGTAAAAACAGATAAAAAAAGAAATTATAAAATAATTTTAGAAGGATATAAAAATATAGAAATAGATCTTAATAAAATCCAAAAAATGGTATTGAGCGAAAACATTTTAAAAGTAAAAGATTTTTCAAAAGTAAAATATGACATAAAAGAGTTGGCAAATCAAAACAATTTGAAAGGAGTCTTCATTAACAGAATTTTACAAAAAGAAGAAGAAAGATTATGCACAAAAGAAGAAGCTGAACAAGCCATAGAAATCTTCATAAACGCATTAAAATAGAAAGGAAACATAAAACTGAAACAAGCAACAAAAAGATACAAAAATGACCTGTGGATAACTTCCGAAAAACAACGGAAATAAAGCAAAAGATATTGAAAACACCAAAAGACAGCAAGTAAACATAAACAAGGAGAAAACAAGGCAAAAAACATAAAAAAATTATGTAAATAAAGATAAAAATTATAAAATAAAGTAAAGAAGAAGTATGACTAAAATCATAATAAAATGATAATAAATTAAAAGAAAAAAATGAAATAAAACAAGTTGAAAAATATCACAAAAATTACGTAAACAAACGTAAACAACAAACAAAATTGTCAAAAAAGAAAAATACAAAATAAAAAGCAAAGTAAAAATAAAAAGATAAAAAAGTTTTACAAAACAACAAACGACCTAAAAATAAAATTACTAAAAAAGAAAAAATAAAATTACTCAAAAAAATAAAATAAAAATTAAAAAATAAATTATAATTAACAAAAAAATAATAAAGAAATAATAAAAAAATAAAATCATTTTAAAATATTAATCAAAAAATAATTAAAATAGAAAATAAATAATTTAAAATTAAAACAAAAATAAAAACTGAGGTGATATTTTGGAAATTAATTTTTTAAAAATAAATGGATTTGGAAAAATAAAAAATAAAGAAATTAATTTAAATAAAAAAATAAATTTAATTTATGGAAAAAATGAAGCAGGAAAAACTACATTATTAAAATTTATTCCTTCAATGTTATATGGAATATCTAAAAATAAAAATGGAAAAGAAATATCGGATCTTGATAAATATAAACCATGGGATGAAAATGAGTTTTCTGGCAAAATAATATATACATTAGATAATAAAGATAAATTTGAAGTTTTTAGAGATTTTTCTAAAAAAAATCCTAAAATATATAATGAAAACCTAGAAGATATATCAGGAGAATTTTCTATAAATAAAACTAAAGGAAATCAATTTTTCTATGAACAAACTAATATAGATGAAGAAACTTTATTTAGTACGGCAATAGCAGAGCAACAAGGAGTAGCGTTACCACAGAGCAGTCAAAATATATTAACACAAAAAATAGCAAATATGCTATCAACAGGTGATGACAATATATCATATAAAAAGGTTATGGCTAATTTATCTAAAAAACAACTTGAAGAAGTAGGCACAGAAAGAACAACAGGAAGGCCAATAAATAATATATTAAAAGAAATAAAAATATTAGAAGATGAGAAAAATAAAATAGAAAATTGTGAGTATGATAGCAAAAGCAAAAAAGAAGAAATAAATAGTTTGGAAAAAGAAAATGATAAAATAAAAACAGAAGTTAAAATATATGAAGAAATTAAAAAAATAAAAGAAGAAGAAAAAATAGAAGAAGAAAAAATAAAAATAAAAAATGAAATAAAAAGTGATTGCGAAAATAAAATAAATAAATTAAAGAATGAAATAAAAAATAAAAAAGAAATAAATAATAAAAAAATAAAAAACAATAAAAATATTTTAAATATAATATTAATGGGGACTTTAATAATTTTAAATATTTTAATTAATATAATTAAATTTTCTAAAATTATAGACTACATAGTAATTATACTAACTGTGGCTTATTTAATAATTAATTTAATAATATTTATTTTAAATAAAAATAAATTAAATAAAAAAGAAAAAATAAATAATCTAGAAAAAATAAAAATAGAAAAAGAAATAGAAATATTAGAAGAAAATATTAAAAACACAGAAAAAGAAATAAATGAAATAAAAAATAATATAGAAGAAAAAAATAAAATAAAAATAAAAGAAATAAAAAATAAATTTAATAATGAAATAGAAATTGATAATTTATTTAATGATAATTTAAAAGAAATAAATTATAATATCGATTATTTAGAAAAACAATTAAATTTAAATTTAATTAGAATAAATACTATTAATATAGAAGAAAAAAATATTAATGAAAAATTAGATAATAAAATAGCATGTGAAGAAAAACTAGAATATTTGTATGAACAAAAAAAAGAATTAGAAGAATTAAATAAAATAATAAATTTAGCAAAAGAGACATTGGAAGAATCTTATGATGAAATAAAAAAGAATATAACACCAAAATTCACAAAAGAATTATCAAATAACATAGAAATGATTTCTGATGGAAAATATAAAAAAGCAAATTTTAACTCAGATACAGGACTAACAATAGAAGCAGAAAATGGAGAATACATAGAATGTAATAAATTAAGTATAGGAACAATAGATCAATTGTATTTATCTCTTAGATTATCTGCAACTAAAGAAATAACAAAAGAAACTATTCCAATAATACTAGACGAAAGTTTTGCATATTTTGATAACCAAAGATTAGAGAATGTTATAAAGTATTTAGATTCCAATTATAATAACCAAATTATTATTTTTACATGTACAAATAGAGAAAAAGAAATTTTAGATAAATTAAATATAGAATATAATTTAGTTAATCTGTAAAATGTAAGTTGAAAAATTTGCAATAGTTGTGTATAATAATTAGGTTAAAAGGAGAGATATATATGTTTGAAAAACTAGAAGACGTAGAGAAAAGGTTTGAAGAGGTTAGTAAAAAAATTAGTGACCCAGAAGTAATTGCAAGACAAAGCGAGTGGCAAAAGCTTATGAAAGAGCATGCTGCAATGGTAGATGTTGTAGAAAAATATAGAGAGTACAAAAAAGCAAATAAAGATTTAGAACAAGCAAAAGAAATGCTAAATGATAAAGAATTAAAAGAATTAGCAGAAATGGAAATAGAAGAGATAAAAGAAAAATTACCTAAAATAGAAGAAGAATTAAAAATATTATTAATTCCAAAAGATCCAGATGACGATAAAAATATAATCTGCGAAATAAGGGCAGGTGCTGGAGGAGAAGAAGCAGCATTATTTGCAGGAACATTATTTAGAATGTACTCAATGTATGCAGAAAATAGACATTGGAAAATAGATGTACTTAATGAAAATGAAACAGGACTTGGCGGATATAAAGAAATAACATTTATGGTTACAGGTAAAGGTGCATATAGTAGACTAAAATTCGAAAGTGGAGTTCATAGAGTTCAAAGAGTTCCAGATACAGAAAGCAGTGGAAGAATTCATACATCAACAGCAACAGTTGCAGTATTGCCAGTTGTAGAAGATGTAGAAATAGAAATAAATCCAGCAGATGTAAAAATGGAAGTGTTTAGAGCATCTGGGGCAGGTGGACAACATGTAAATAAAACATCATCAGCAGTAAGATTAATACATGAACCAACAGGAATAGTAGCAGAATGTCAAACAGAAAGATCACAAACTCAAAATAGAGAGTATGCAATGAGATTATTAAAATCTAGAATATATGAACAAGAAAAAGCAAAACAAGACGCAGAACTTGCAAACGAAAGAAAATCACAAGTTGGTAGTGGAGATAGAAGTGAAAAGATAAGAACATATAACTACCCACAAGGAAGAATCACAGACCACAGAATAGGAATGAGTATATATCAAATGGAAAATTTCTTAAATGGTGGATTAGATGAAATGATAGACAATCTAATTGCAGCAGACAGAGCAGAAAAATTAAAAGGTGAATAATGTTGGAAAAACAATCCAGAAAACTGCAAAAATATGAGGTGAAATATAAGATTGGAAACTGATTCAAAAGAAAGAAAAGAAATAGAAGAATTTATTACAAAACATGAAAGAGCTCACTTTTTACAATCTCCAGAATGGGCAAAAGTAAAATTAGAGTGGAAACATGAAGAGATTATATTACATGACGAAAATGGTAAAATAAATGCATACTTAAGTGTGCTATTAAGGAAAGTTCCTGTTTTAAACAGATATATAATGTATGCACCAAGAGGACCAATATGTGATATATATAATGAAAAAATAATTAAAGAGTTAGCAGATGAAATTAGAAAAATTGCAAAAAAATATAAAGCATTTATATTTAGAGCAGATCCAGATGTTTTAGTAGATGACGAAGAGTTTAAAAGAATAATAAAAGAGGCTGGAATAAAAGTAAAACAAAATATTAAAAGTGTAAATGATGTAATACAACCTAAATATGTATTCAGGTTAAATCTAACAAATAAAACAGAAGAGGAAGTGTTACAATCATTTCATCAAAAAACTAGATACAACATTAGATTATCAGCAAGAAAAGGCGTTACTGTAAGAGTTGGAACAAAAGAAGATTTACCAGAATTTTATAAAACAATGAAAGAAACTGGAAGCAGAGATAACTTTATAATTAGAAGCATTGAATATTATGAAAAAATTTATGACTGCCTTGGACCAGAACATGTTAGAATAATGTTAGCAGAATATGAAGGAGAAGTTATTGCTGCAACAATGCCTATACTATATGGAAATAAAGTTTGGTATTTATACGGTGGAAGCAAAAATGAAAAAAGAAATTTAATGCCTAACTATTTACTACAATGGGAAATGATAAAATGGGCATTAGAAAATAAATGTGATGTATATGACTTTAGAGGAATTTCAGGATTTAAAGATGAACATTCAGATTCTTATGGGGTATATAAATTTAAAAAAGGATTTAATCCAGACTTTACAGAATTTATAGGAGAAATTTATATAATATTTAACCCAATAGTAAATAATTTATTTAAAGCGATGTCATATATATATAGAAAAATCGGCTACTTGAAAAATAAATAATGATAAATGGTCAGAGATAGAACTCTTAGGGAAAACAATTTTTACAGGTTCTAATGTCTGACTTTTATTATTACGAAAACGTTACGAAAATATTACAAAAATGTAACATTTTCTATTGACTTTTTACCTAAAATATAATATTCTAGTAGCAGTAAAAAAATATACTGTAAAAATGGAGGAGTTTGTCTTGGCAATCGGTGATATAATTGTAGGTATCGACATAGGAACATCCAAAGTGAATACAAGCGTTGGCGAAGTTAATAGCTTTAATCAAATTGAAGTTATAGCAACAAGTGAATGCAAATGCTTTGGAATGAAAAAATCAAAAATCACAGATGAAGAAGAAATAGCTGCTGCAGTTGCAAAAACAATAAAATCTGCAGAAGAAGAAGCGAATATAAAAATACATTCAGCTTATGTTACAATACCAGGTAAATACGTTACAATTGTACAAAATAGTATTGTAAAAGAAGCAAAAGATAAATATGCTGGAATATCAACAAGAGATGTCACATCTGCAATAATGCAAGTTAGAGATATTGATATACCAGAAAATCAAGTTTTAATAGATATTATTGCAAATCAATTTATATTAGACAATGGTAGAATGATAGACGATCCAGTAGGAAGCCTAAGTTCATCATTTACAGTAAAAGGACAAGTTATATTAGCAGATAAAGAATATGTAAAACAATTAACAAGTGTTCTTAAAAAAGCAGGTATAGAAATAGATGGAATAGTTCCAAATGTACTTTCTGAAAGAGGACTTGTGCTAGACAAAAATGAATTAACAGATAATGTAATGATATTAGATATTGGAGCAGGAAATACAGACATAGGTGTGTTTGAAGGAAATACTTTTATTTATACAAATACAATTCCTTTAGGTGGAGATAATATTACATCAGATATTGCTTATGTTTTTAATATAACAGAAGAAGAAGCAGATAGATTAAAAAAACAATATGGATTAGCATTAAAATCATTTATAGATAACGATACAGACATAATTTTAAATACATATAAAGGCGAAGAGAGAACAAAAACAATAAAAAGCTCAGAGCTAATAGAAGTAATAGAAGCAAGAGTAGAAGAAATGTTCTCATTAGTAAATAAAGATATAACAAATGCAGGAGTAAAATCAAATATAAATAATGTTGTACTAACAGGTCAAGGAATAACAAATATAAATAAAAGCGATGTAGCAGGAAAAATAACATTAAATATACCTGTTAAAATATCAACTGGAAGACTAGTAAGTACAATAAAACCAAATTATAGATCTAGCTATGCATTAATTAAATATATTGCATCAAGACCATTTGCAAAGACTGTTTCTAGCAGTATTGACACAGTATCTGATGAAAATATATTTAGAAATATTTTAGAAAGAATAAAAGAATTTTTCTATTCATAATTAAGTTTTAAATTTTAAAAAAATATATTTGGAATAAGAAAGAAGTGCGAAAATAACTTTAAAATTCCAAACCCAAAAATGAAGGAGGATTAACACTATGATGGAAACAGATTACGATGAAAACAATAATTACATGATGGACGGAACAGCAACAATAAAAGTTATAGGTGTAGGAGGAGCAGGAAATAATGCTATAAATAGAATGATTGAATCAGGAATTAAAGGTGTAGAATTTATAGCAATAAATACAGATAGACAAGCTCTTCAATTATCAAAAGCAAGTTCTAAAATTCAAATAGGAGAAAAACTAACAAGAGGACTTGGAGCAGGAGCAAATCCAGAAATCGGTATGCAAGCAGCAGAAGAAAGCAAAGCTGAAATTGCTGAAATGTTAAGAGGAGCAGATATGGTATTCGTTACAGCCGGAATGGGAGGCGGAACAGGAACAGGAGCAGCTCCAATAGTTGCAGCAGCAGCAAAAGAATTAGGAATATTAACAATAGGTGTTGTAACAAAACCATTTACATTTGAAGGAAAGAAAAGACTTACTCAAGCAGAAAAAGGAATTGCAAACTTAAAAGAAAAAGTAGATACATTAGTTGTAATACCAAATGATAAATTGTTACAAATTATTGATAGAAGAACATCAATTGTAGAAGCATTTAAAATGGCTGATGACGTTTTAAGACAAGGTGTTCAAGGTATATCAGACTTAATTTCTGTACCAGGACTAATTAACTTAGACTTTGCTGACGTTAAAGCAGTAATGTTAAATACAGGTATGGCACACATGGGAATTGGTAGAGCAAGTGGAGAAAACAGAGCAGAAGATGCTGCGAAACAAGCTATTCAAAGTCCATTACTAGAAACATCAATAGAAGGAGCAAGAGGAGTTATAATAAACATTACAGGTGGAAACGATTTAGGATTACAAGAAGCAAATACAGCAGCAGAATTAGTACAAAGAAGTGTTGATCCAGAAGCAAATATTATATTTGGTGTAGTTACAGACGAAAACTTAGGAGATGAAATTTCAATTACAGTTATAGCAACAGGTTTTGAACAACAAGAACCACCAATTTCAAGCATAGGAGTTGAAAACTTAGTAACAAATACATGGAATAAAAAAATAAACTCAATACCAACTCCAGTAGAAAATAAAGACAATCAAAATGATTTAGACATACCTTCTTTCTTAAGAAAAAAAGGAAATAAATAATAAGGAAAAATCTTAAAAATCGCTAAAAGAAAAGTCGATTTTTCATAAACAATAATTATTAAAATAAAAATGAATAAGAAATAATCTAAAATAGTAGATTATTTCTTTTTTTCGCCTTCACAAAATGACACATTATTTAAACAAACAGTAGTACAATATTTAGCACAGATTAGTATTCACAACTGTAATTTGTGTAAAAGAATACGAGGTGACCTATTGACCATATATATAGATATAATTTTTTTAGAAAATTTATTTATGAATTATATTATTATATTTGCAACTGGAATAATTATAAAAGCACCAAAAAAAATAATTAGAACCCTTGTAGCTAGTAGTATAGGAAGTGTTTATGCAGTACTTTCATATATATCAGTACTGGAAATATGTTCCAGCATATTTTTAAAAATAATACTTTCTATTGCCATGGTATATATTGCATTCAAACCATTAAATATAAAATTGTTTTTTAAAGAGTTTATAATATTTTATTTAACTTCATTTACATTTGGAGGAGTGGCTTTTGCACTTTTATATTTTGTAAGTCCACAAAACATATTAATGGAAAAACGGTGTGTTAATTGGTACATATCCAATAAAAATTGTATTAGCCGGAGGAATGGTTGGATTTATTATTATAACAACAGCATTTAAAAACATAAAAGGAAAATTAAGCAAAAAAGACATGCTTTGCAATATCAAAATAAATATAAACTCAAATAGTGTGTATACAAAAGCAATACTAGATACAGGAAACTTTTTAAAGGAACCAATTACAAAAATACCAGTAGCAGTTGTAGAAAAAGACGTATTAAAAGGAGTAATACCAGAAAAAATATTAAACAATCTATCAAATATTATAGAAGGGAAAGAAATAGATTTAGGAGAGTACCTATCAAAAATAAGACTAATACCATTTATGTCATTAGGGAAAGAAAATGGAATGCTAATAGGAATAAAAGCAGATGGACTAACAGTAAATACACAAGAAGATGTAGTATTTATAAAAAATATAATAATAGGTATATATGATGGCTCTTTAAGCAAAACAGGAAAATATAGAGCACTAATAGGTCTAGAACTTTTAGAAAACAAAGGAGGAAATGAAGAGAATGAACATATTAGAACTGTTAAAATCTAAAATTAGTACAATCTATGTTAAATATTTAAACAATGAGGAAATAGAAAATCTGCCGATTTTTTATATAGCAGGTAGTCAAAAATTACCTCCGCCATTAAGTTCGGATGAAGAGGAAGAATTATTAATTAAACTAGAAAATAAGGATTTAGAAGCAAGACAAATCTTAGTAGAAAGGAACCTAAGATTGGTAGTATATATTGCTAAAAAATTCGAAAATACAGGTGTAGGAATAGAAGATTTAATATCAATTGGAACAATAGGATTAATGAAAGCAATAAATACATTTAATATAAGTAAAAACATAAAACTTGCTACCTATGCTTCTAGATGTATAGAAAATGAAATCTTAATGTATCTAAGAAGAAGTAACAGAATAAAAGGTGAAATATCAATAGATGAGCCACTTAATCAAGATGGTGATGGAAATGAATTACTGCTTTCAGACATTTTGGGAACAGAACCAGATATTACTTCTAGAGGAATAGAAGACGAAGTGGATAAAGTATTACTAAAAGCCTCAATAGAAAAACTAAGTAATAGAGAGAAAAATATTATGGAATTAAGATTTGGTTTTATTAGTGGAACAGAAAAAACACAAAAAGAAGTGGCAGATATGCTAGGAATTTCGCAAAGTTATATATCAAGATTGGAAAAGAAAATTATGAACAAAATGAAAAAGGATATATTAAGCAAAACAGGATAGAGCTTTACTCTATCCTTCCTCCAAATCAGTTACATTTTCTAAACCAGAAATTTCTGTAAAAACAGAATTTATATTTACGTCCTTATGGTATCTGAAAAATAATTGAATATCAGTTATGTTTTCTTCATTTGGTTGACCATTTTTTATTTTTTTAATATTAATACTATATTTATCTAATATTTTTTGTATTTCAGGTAAAGTATTTCTATAATCCTTAACAGTAAGAGTTAAAGAAACATTATTAAAATGGTCTAATGTTTCAGATAAATTGTGAGAATGAGAAAGAATAATATATACAAGTACTGTTCCAACAATTCCACCAATATAAAATCCTGCGCCAATACTAAGACCAATACAAGTAACTGCAAGTAAACTAGATGCAGTAGTTAATCCCTTTACATTAAAGCCATCTCTTAAAATAGTACCAGCACCAATAAATCCGATACCAGAAAGTAATTGAGCTGGTATTCTAGATGCATCAACAGAATAATTGTTGCTTAAATATTCACCACAAAGCATTATAAGTACTGCACTTACTCCAATAAGAGAGTGCGTTTTAAAGCCAGCAGGTTTATTTACAGATTCTCTTTCTGCGCCAATAAAGCCTGCTAACAAAAAACCTAAAATAAGCCTAATTAAAACTTCAAACCAAAATGATGAAATAATAGCATAAAAAATCGACATTAAAAACCTCCTTTTAATATTATAAATATATTATAATTTAATAATTAAATAAATAAAAGTAGATTATTTAAAATATTTACTAGTTTCTTCTAAATTGCAGAAATTATTTTGCCTAAAAACTTCATAAGCAACAATAGCAACAGAATTAGATAAATTAAGAGAACGTAAGGTTTCTCTCATTGGAATTCTTATGGTATTTTCTAAATGTTCTTTTAATAAACCTTCTGGAAGTCCTTTGGTTTCCTTTCCAAACAAAAGAAAAACTTCATCTAATTTAGAATAATTAACATCAGAATAACAATGTTGCCCTTTTGTTGTAACTAAAAACATATTATTATTTACTGGATATTTTTTCAAAAAAGCAGATAAAGAATTATGTTCTTCTATGTCTAATTTATCCCAATAATCAAGACCAGCTCTTTTTACATATTTATCAGAAATTTCAAATCCTAAAGGCCTTACCAAATGCAATTTAGCACCAATTGCAGCACAAGTTCTTGCAATATTGCCTGTGTTTTGAGGAATTTCTGGTTCTACTAAAACTATATTTAAATTCATAAAAATCCCTTCCTTAAAAAACTGAATATAATTATAACATAGAATTGGAGAACAGTAAAATAAATTGGAATTTGTTTGACTTTTGTATTTTGAAATGCTAAACTCTTAATAATAAGGAAGAAATTAAATGAAAAATCAAAACAAAATAAAAATAATTAAAATAACATTAACAGTTGTAATATTAGTAGCACTAGCAATATTTTTTTGGAAAATTGCTCCATTTATGATGGATCTATCTACAACAGAAGGACAAATAGCTTTTAAAAACAAAATAAATAGCATGGGATTTTTAGGATTGCTATTACTATTTAGTTTGCAAGTATTGCAAATATTATTAGTGGTATTACCAGGAGAACCATTTGAGGTACTTGCAGGAATGTGTTATGGTACATGGGGAGGATGGCTATTTATAACAGTATCTATACTTATTACTACAATAATAGTATTCTTTTCTGTAAGAAAATTAGGAGAAAAATATTTATATAATTTCTTCAAAAAAGAAAAAGTAGAAAAAGTAATGAATAGTAAACTACTAAAAAACGAAACAAACTTAGAAATTATTTTATGCCTAATATTTTTCTTGCCAGGAACTCCAAAAGATTTATTTGTATATATTGGAGGACTTTTACCAGTAAAACCGTTAAGATTTATACTAATAGCAACACTTGTAAGATTTCCATCTGTAATTACATCTACAATGGTTGGAGCAAATATTTCTAATGGGAATTGGAAAACAAGTTTATTAATATATTTAATTACATTTGTAATAACGGCAATAATTTTAGTAATACTTAAAATAAGAGATAAAAACAAAGAATTAATAGAAATTATAAAATAGAGTACAAAAAGAGTACAAAAAGAGTACAAAAAAAGGACTAAAAGTCCTTTTTTTGTTTTATTTTAACAATTTATTCATATTACACATAAATATAATACTTTCTATTATATCCATAATAGAATAAGCAATTAAGATAACTCCTAATGTAACTAATATTGTACCAGGTGCAAACATTACATAAACACCAGCAACAAGTATTAAAATAGATAGAAGTAAACTTAAAATCCAGTAGCCAGTGTCAGCTCCTTTAAGTCTTACAGAAAGGTCTAATCTTGCTATACCACTTAAAATTATCCATATACCTATAATAATTCTAAAAAATGAAGCAATTGCATTACCACTAACTGTTACAAGTATACCTAAAATTATACATAAAGCACCATATATAAGTCTGTAATCATAAAATAGATAATCATCTTTTGATGTAAAATAAGATATGACTTTAACAATTCCAATAGCAATAAGTAATACACCAATTACATAAGAAACTGCTTGAACCATAGCATCTGGATTTACAACAAGTAAAATACCTAAAAGTAAAAATACTAGTGAAGATAGTATAGATGTAAAGCCTGCTCTTTTTAATAAATCTTTCATTTCTCTCCCTCCATTCCGCCAAAATTATATCACTACTTAAAAATAAAAACAAGAGAAAAAGGGGAAAGTGGGGAAAAAGGGGTCTGACCCCTTTTTCCCCACAGATTACAAAAGTTGATTTTTTTCGAGTTTTATTGTATAGTATTGTGCGAGGTTGATATTAATGAAAATTTTGATAGTTATAGACCAATTTGATGATGCAAATAATGGTACAACAATTTCTGCAAAAAGATTTGCAGAAGGGTTAATGAATTTAGGACATGAAGTATATGTTGTAAGTACAGGAAAACCAGCAAAAAATAAATATGTAGTTAAAAAATTGCCACTACCAATAATAGTTTCTAAAATAATAAAATCTCAAGGTATGACATTTGCTGTTCCAAACAAAGATGTATTAGAAGAGGCTATTTCAAAAGTTGATGTGGTCCATTTTTACATGCCATTTTTCTTATCTTATGAAGCACTAGAAATAGCAGAAAGACTGGAAACACCACGTACAGCTGCTTTTCATGTACAACCAGAAAATATAACATATACAATAGGGCTTGGAAAAAATACAAAGGTAAATGATAAAATATATATCTTTTTTAGAGATAAATTTTTCAATAAATTTAAACATATTCATTGCCCAAGTAACTTTATAGCAAATGAATTAAAAGAACATGGATATACTGCTAAAACTTATGTAATATCAAATGGAGTAGGCCCAGAATTCAAATATAGAAAAAATGAAAAAAGTCCTGAATTTAAAGATAAATTTGTAATTACAATGATAGGAAGATTATCAAATGAAAAAAGACAAGATTTAATATTTGAAGCAATTTCTAAATCAAAATATAGTGATAAAATTCAATTAGTACTTGCTGGGAAAGGACCAAAATATAATAAATATAAAAAATTAGGAGAAAAATTAGTAAATGAACCAGTAATAAGCTTTTTTGATAAAGAGCATTTATTAGAATTACTTGGGATGACAGACCTTTATATACATTCAGCAGATGCAGAGATAGAAGCAATATCTTGTATAGAAGCATTTGCATGTGGAATAGTTCCTATAATTGCGAATAGTCCAAAATCTGCAACTCCTCAATTTGCACTAGATGACAGAAGTTTATTTAAAGCAGGAAACAGTGATGATTTAGCTAAAAAAATTGATTACTGGATTGAAAATGAAGCTGAAAGAAAACAAATGGAAACAAAATATGCAGAACATGCAGAAAATTATAGAATAGAAAAAAGCATGAAAAAAATAGAAGGAATGTTTGAAGATGCAATTAGAGAATATAGAAAAAATTGAGGAAAATTTAGAAAATGAAGATGAGCATATAATAAACATGTGGACTCCCTTAGATATAGAAATCGATGAGGATTACAACTACATAAAAGAGGGAATAATGTTTAAAATTGCCTCAACTTTGCTATATATAATAGTTTGGCCAATATTGGTTGTATATAATAAAATAATGTACAATTTTAAAATATATGGAAGAAAAAATCTTACAAAAATAAAAACAGGAAAAATAACAGTATCAAACCATGTGCATCCAATGGATTGTACAATGAATGCAATTGCAAATACTCCAAAAAGTTTATACTTTGTAAGTATTAAATCAAATTTTGAAATACCAGTAATTAGGCATATTATTAGACTATTACATGCATTTCCAATACCAGAAGGATTGCACAATAAAGAAAAATTCTTTTTATCAATAAATAAATTATTAAAAGAAAATAAAACTGTGCACTTTTATCCAGAAGCATCATTGTGGCCATATTACAAAAAACTAAGGAAATTTAAAAATGGAGCATTTAAATTAGCCGTAGAAAATAATGTTCCAATTGTACCAATGATATATAAATTTGTTAAACCATATGGAATAAGAAAATATATAAAAAAGAAGCCCTTTATAGAGCTTTACGTATTGCCAGCAATTTATCCAGACCAAAATCTAGATAAAAAGCAAGCCACAGAAAAATTAAAAAATGATGTGTATTTAAAAATGAAGCAAGAATTAGAAAGTTAAATTAAAATCTGGAACATATTCTTCTTCATGGTTTCCCAATTCTTGAATATACCCATTTTGTAAATCCAGAGAATATAAGTAGTTTAAAACTTCCTTATATTCTTTTTTATTTAATTTTCTGTTTATTAAAGAATCATTTTTTGCTTTATAAGTTGGAAAATATTGAGCCATTACACTTACATATATATCTTTTGGCAAATTTTCATTAATCCATTTTAAAATATTTTTTGTATTTTGAATATGATTTGGAAGAACTAAATGACGAATAATAACTCCTTTTTGAATAATTCCATTATCATCAAAAACAGCATTTCCAACTTGTGAGTACATTTCTTTTATAGCGTTTGTTGCAACTTCAAAATAATTATCCACATTAGAATACTTTTTAGACAATTCATTTGTGTAATATTTTAAATCAGGTAAATAAACATCAATATAGCCATTTAACATTTTTATTGTTTCTACATTTTCGTATCCATTAGAATTATATATAATTGGAATTTTTAACCCAGTTTTTCTTGCAAGTTTAATTGCTTCAATTATTTGGTACACATACATTGTAGGTGTTACTAAATTTATATTGTGAGCACCTTTTTTTTGTTGTTTAACAAAAATATCAGAAAGATTTTGTACAGTAATTTCTTTACCTTTTCCGTTCTTGGCTAATCTCATAGTTTTGGCAATATATACAATTCAAATTGCAATTAGTAAAAAACACTGTTCCAGAGCCGTTTGTTCCACTAATACAGGGTTCTTCAAACATATGCAAAGATGCAAGTGCAATCTTTAATGTATTATCACACTTACATCTACCTTTTTTCCCTTCTAATCTATTAACTTTACAATTATGTGGGCATAGAGTACAACTATTTAACATTTTTTAGTCCTTCTTTAAATAAATTGATTGTGATGGATATGCAAGACCTATTTTTGCTTGATTTACCATATCTAATAAAGTGTAATTTATTTCTTCTTTGAATTTTAAATAATCAACGTATTCTAAAGCACTAGTTTTTAAGTCAATTGATAAATCAATTCCATCAGCAGAAATTGTTTCGAAAAATACTTTTACAGTTTCATTAATAACTTGTGGGTGAGTTGTTAAAGCTAATTTTATATTTTCTGTTAATTGAGTTACTTTTTCTAAAGGAGTATCCAATTCAAGTGTAAGTACAATACGGAATCTTCTACAATCTCTTTTTGATGAATTTATAATATTATTATCTGTTAAAACACTGTTTGGAAGAACTATAACTTGATCATCAGCATTTCTTATTCTTGTTGTCCTAAATGTAATATCTTCTACAGTTCCAGAAAGATCACCAACAGTAATATAATCACCTATTTCAAAAGGTCTATCAGATATTATAGAAATACCTGCTAAAAAGCTTTTGGCAATATCTTGGGCAGCAAGTGCGATTACAACACTACTAATTCCAAGACCTGTTGCTAAACCACCTAAGTTATAACCAAGTTCAGTAATTAAAATAAATCCGGCTATTATATAAATTAATGCCTTAGCTACTTTACTAAAAAAGTTAATTGTTGTGTCATTTCCATCAAAGTTAAGTTTTTCACGTAATTTAGCAAATGCTTCAGAATTTGAATCAAATAAGTTAGAAAACCCTTTTGTAGCAAGTAATATAACACATATTTTAAATATTTTAGTTATAACAGCAAAGATATCTGCTGGTAATTTTAAAACCATAAATCCAATGTATATTCCAAGAATAACGAAGAATGATTTTAATGGTTTATAAAATCCATTATTTTTAATTTTATTTTTATCTTTAACTTTAAATTTAAACATCTTTACTATCATATATGCAATAGGCGAGCTTATTATTTTAAAAATTACAATAATCGCTAGTCCTATTCCAATATCTACTGCATTTTCAATAGTAAGATTTTTAAAAAAGTCCAATATTTCATTTAAAAATTTCATATTTATCACCAATAACTATATTACCATATTTTTGAGTAATAAACAAATATATTAATCATAAAATTTTAAGAGGAGGTATTTATGAGAAAGATTTTTTTAAGTATATTGCTAGTGGCAATAATTATAGCAATTAGCACTCAAACATTTGCTTTCTCGCAATCATCAGAGAAGCTATATAACGGAATAGATGTAAGTGAGTGGCAAGGGAATATAGACTTTGGAGAAGTTGCAAGAGCCGGGATTGAAGTAGTGTATATTAGAGCAAGTGAAGGAAGAGGCTATGTTGATCCGTATTTTAGAGAGAATTACGAAAAGTCAAAAGCAAATGGATTAAGAACTGGATTTTATCACTTTTTAACAGCAACAAATGAGGCAGAAGCAAAAGAAGAAGCGGAATTTTTTGTTAGCAATATAAAAGGTTTAGAACCAGATTGTAGATTAGCAATGGATTTTGAAGTGTTTGATGGCTTAGATGTTAGTACTATAAACGAAATTTCAAGAGTGTTTTTAGAAACGGTAGAAAAATTAAGTGGTAAAGAATGCGTAATTTATAGTGATGCATATAATGCAAGAACAGTATTTAGTAAAGAACTAGCAGATGATTATCCTATTTGGGTTGCAGATTATTTTGTAGAAGAACCAGAAAGTAATGGTAAATGGAAATTTTGGGTAGGTTTTCAATATTCAGATAGAGGTAGAGTAAATGGAATAGATGGAAATGTAGATAGAGATTATTTTACAAATGGAGTATTTTTAAATAATGTGTCACAAATTCCAAAAGATACAGTAACAGATAAAAATCAAGAATTTAAATATATCAGGGTTAGCAGGGGAGAAACGTTAAGTGGTATTGCAATTAAATACAATACTTCATATCAATATTTGGCAAGAATAAATAGCATAGCAAATCCAAACTTAATTTATGTAGGTCAAGAATTAAGAGTTCCTATGTTAAGTGATTACAAAATACATGATACTAGTCATAGATTGTATATAGTAAGAAGAGGAAATACTTTAACACAAATAGCTAGAGAATATCGGAGTAACTATAAAAAGTATTGTAGATTTAAATGACATAGCAAATCCAAACTTAATTTATGTTGGAGAAACATTAAGAATACCAACAATAAACAGCTAAAATTTGCTTTTACTTAGAATGTGTGCTATACTTTATGTACACTAAAAAAGGAGGCTTTTTTATGTACAATCAAAAACACCCTAACCATCTTTATCTCAGGAAGTTTAAAGAACGGGACAAAGTAACAATTGGTAGGTGTATAGCACACAAAATACCATTCGGACCGGCAAAAATAAAAGATGCAAGTATTAACGATATGATTCAGGAAGTGGATAATGAATACACCTTGATAATTGCAGATAAAATGTCTGGAAACATGTTGGGAGTAATTCAGTTCTATGAACTTGCAAATATACTTTCAACAGACATTTGGCTGTTCCCTTGGTATGAGGATAATAGCCCATTTGCTACAGAGGCTGTAGAAGAATTTATCAATTATGTGAGAGAAAATGAACCTGAAGTAAAAAGGGTTCGTATGTATGCCACTAATGATAAGCCCCAGTTTATGGTGGCTGCTGTTAGAAATGGCTTCACAAAGGCTAGTGAAAATGAATGGGAGAAAAAAATTATCAGAATTAGATAAGTGTGCTTGCTGGTCTGGAATTCCAGGCCAGCTTTCTTAATTTTAAAAAGATGAATATTTTTTTAATAATGGCATAAAATGTATAAAGTAGATACATATTTTTACGAAAGTGTTGACAAATACGCAAAAGAAGAGTATACTAATACAGTAGTAAAAATTGAATATCGCGGGGTGGAGCAGTTGGCAGCTCGTCGGGCTCATAACCCGAAGGTCGTAAGTTCGAGTCTTACCCCCGCAACCAAACTTATATCGTTACAGTCTTAAGGATTGTAGCGATTTTTTATATTCTCCAATTAGTTAACAATAATGATTAAAAACAGCCTTTTTATGTAGAATTGGGGAAAAGTTGGGGAAGAAATACTCCAAAAACGTTTATATTTCTAATAAATATTCAGTAAAAGACTATGGGAAACCTAAAATATTTTTTAGTAGTCTTTTACTTATTTTTTTATCGTGAAAAGTTTAATGGCTTTTGATTTGCCTTAGTGAAATCTGAAAAAAGATTTTAGACTAATTTTTTGATGGTAGCAACAAATTCTCTAGAGCATTTCCTGCTAATCTATTATGAGAAATAATAGGATGCACATAGAAATTATAAGTTGTTGTAATTTGTGCATGACCTAATCTTGCTGCTACTACTGCTACATCAATATTTTGTGATATTAAAAGTGTAGCATTTGTGTGTCTTAATCCGTGAAAGTTAATTACAGGTAGCCCTATTTGTGCAACATATTTCACAAACCATTTGCTAATTGTAGAAGGGTGCATAGGTTTGCCGTCAGCTTGTACAAATAACCTATTAGAATTCGTCCATAATTCGCCATAGAATGATTTTTGTTCATCATACCATAACTTATATTCTTCAAGCAAAGAAACGACGAAATCAGGAATTGCTACTTCTCTAATAGAACTTTCTGTTTTAGGTGTCTTAGTATATACACCTTTGTCTGCTAAATATTGACTAGAACGATTTATACTTACTATGCCAGTTTTAAAATCAACATCTTGCCATTCTAATCCCATTAGTTCACCAAGTCTTACACCAGTAAATACTGTTAGGATGATTGCAACTTTATATTTGATTTGATCTTCACCAAGTGTTGTTAAATTTTCTAATAATACTTTACATTGCTCATCATCATAATATCTTCTTTTTAGTTTCATTGCCTTTGGTGGTTGAACACGTTCTGCAGGGTTAGATACAATCAATTGCCAATATATAGCCTTGTGTAGCATTGCACGAATTAGTCTGTGATGTTCTAATATAGTCTTACCAGATAAGGGTTTTAGAGTTTTTTTACCATTGTTGCTTTTCTTTCTAACTAACTGAGTGTCTCTACTAAGTAAATCATAGAATTGCATAATGTCAGTTGGTTTAATTTTGTTAATATAGAAATGTCCAAAGTATGGTAAAATTCTTGTTTCTAACATTCTACAATATCTTTTGTAAGTTGAAGGCGCAAGTTCTTTTGAACCATAATCTCTTTTCCATATCTCAGTAAATTCAGAGAATTTAAGAGATTTACCCTCTATTACAAGACCGTTTTGAACATCAGCAACAAATTTAGCAAGTTCTATTTCAGCATCCTTTTTTGTTCCGTGTATTGTTTTGGTTTTCTTAATAGGTCGTCCTTGCAAGTCATATCCTGCAAGACATACTAGTCTGTAACTATCTTTTCCTCTTTTTTCAATACTCCCAGCCATTACCTTTTTCACCTCCTTTCAGGCATACCTATGTGTGGGAGGGGATGTATACATCTGTTAACAATATAAATTATATAATAAATGATAACAAAATGCAATAGATAACAAAAATAAACTTTAAAAAATTATATATAAAGATATGTCAAAATTTGTCAAAAGTTGTCGTATCAATGAATTGCTGGACTTTTAACAGAAAATGTGATATAATGCGACAAAAGATAAAGGAGGAATGAAAAATGTCATTAACAAATGCATATTTAACTTCAACTAAAAATTTAGAACCTGTAATAAATGCTGTACTAACAGCAAAGGCACCAGATAGATTTACATACAAATTTTTAGAAGATTTAGGATTTAAAAGTAGCAATGATAGACTATATATAAATTTGTTTAAAGCATTAGGACTATTAGATGAAAGTGGTTCACCAACAGAAAGATATTATAGATTTTTAGATCAAGGAATATATAAAGAAGTTTTAGCTGAAGGAATTAGGGAGGCCTATGAGGATTTATTTAATATAAATATAAATGCTCAGTCATTATCTACAGATGAGGTAAAAAATAAATTAAGAACACTTACTCAAGGGCAAAAGACGGAAAAAGTTATTTCATTAATGGCGATGACTTTTTCAGCATTATGTTCAATAGCAGATTGGAATGAAAAAGAAAATAAAACTAAAATTGTAGAAATTCAGACTAAAGAGGAAGTAAAGAGTCAAGAGCCAAAGCCTGTTGAAGAAAAAATAATTTCTAACTCTAAAAAAGAAAAGTTAGAATTACATTATGATATTCAAATTCATTTACCAGAAACTAGAGATGAATCTGTTTATGATGCTATTTTTTCAAGTATGAAAAAACATTTATTTTAGAGGAGAAGATTAAATTGGAAGATCAGATATATTCATTTGTTTTAAGAGGAAATTTGGCTAAAGTAGCTATGGAAAGGACAGAATTATTAGGTAGATCTAATAATTCTAATTACATTGATTCAGAGATTGCTGAACATTTATCAATAGATTTGTTAGATGAAGAACATGTAATAATATCCAAAAAGATGGCTTCGGTTTATGTTGCGATTACTTCTTTTGAAAATATGGTTAGAGATTTTATTGCAAAAACACTATCAGAAGAAAAAGGAGAAAATTGGTGGGAAGAATCAGTATCAGAAGCGATAAGAAAAAGAGCTGAGAGTAGAAGAAAAGAAGAGGAAAAAATAAAATGGCATCAGCAAAGGGGAGACAGATTACTAAATTATACTGAAATGGGAGATTTAAACAATATAATTCAACAAAACTGGAATGAATTTGAAGACTATTTAATATCTTTGGATTGGGCAAGACAAATTATAAATACATTGGAAAGATCTAGAAATGTTATAATGCATGGTGGAGAACTTGGAGATAGAGATATAGAAAGAGTTGGAACTAATATAAGAGATTGGATAAATCAAGTTGGATAAAAAACAAGTACATTTTGTACTTGTTTTTTACTTATCTTGCTCATCAACCCATTTAGCAAATTCTTCGTTAGAAATTTTACCAGAACAAACATCCTTATACATTTGTTTTCCGATTTTTCTATATTGTTTTAAATCTTCTTGATACATATCTATTTCAGGATTTCGAGATGCACGAAGTTGTTTTCTACTTCCAATTTTTCTATATTTATCATAGGTTGTATCATTTTCTTTTTTTCTCTTTTGATATTCTTTATTTCCAATATCTTTACAGGTCATATTATTTTCAATTATTCTATCACAATATGTAACATTTTCTTTCGAAGTTAGAAAGTATCTTTTGCAATTACCACATATTTTAATATGCATTTTATTTACTGCTACTACATTGAATAGTGTAATATAAAAACTGGTGAATAAATTATTAGTTTCAAATTGTTGTAAACTATTAAGTTTTCTTCCAGTAGGATCTATTTCTTCAATAGCAGAAATTAAAACATTTATATCCTCAAGTCCAATCAATTCTTTTCTTATAGGAAAATCATTATATTGATAATCTAATAAGTCTGTTGAATGAAAGTCTTGTTTAAATTCTGCAAAAGTATCTTGATATAATTGATTATATAAGAAGAATTTTTGCTTATGAGTTAAATACTTCATATCAAAAGGATTATCAATGCAATAAACAAAATTAATACATTTCTTGAAAAGACTTTGATAATATATTAAATTTTCTTTTTCTGTATCATAGTATTTTTTAGCTATTTCTATTATTTCATTTACTGGATATAAGGTGTCTAATTCAATATATTTAATATCTTTGTTATCTAATTTATCTATAAAATAATCAAAGAAATTTATAAAAAATAATAAATAATCATTAAATATATCAAAATCATAACTTATAAAATCTAATAGAGAAAGATCATAATGTTCAACAGCAGTGGTTGGCTCAAAAACTATATAACCTTTTAATTCTTCTATGTTATCTTTAAAAGAAAGTGGCATAGTATTAGCAGTCCTATCTATTTCTACTATTGATTTCAATTCATTAATTATTTCTTCTCGTTTTGATTCAGAAGTTGCATTTTCAAGTTCTAAAACCAATTGTCCAAATCTATCATTAGGTGGGATAGTTCCTAAATTTGCTAAATACTTATTATTATTGTTACTAATAGGCTTACTCAAATATGCTCCAGAAGTATGGATAAATATTTGAGAAAAGTATGAAGCATCAAAGGATATACCTATTTTATTTTTTCTTTCCATATATAATCTCCCTTGTTAACAAATTGTAAAATAACCAAAAAATTCATTTTGATAACTGAATTTACTAAATTTAATAGGATTTTATCATAAAGCGTGGTAAAATTCAATTAGTTAACACGAAATACTTTATAAAACTTGTTAACAAAGATTTATAACTTAAAGGAAAGGAGGACAATGTATGGGACTACAAAAAGTTCAAAGAACTACACTAACAATGAAAGAAGCAGCAGAGTATTTAGGAATTTCGTATTGGTTAATTAATCAATTAGTAAGAAGAAAACAAATACCATGCTCCAAAGTTGGCGGAAAATTTCTATTTAGAGTTCAAATGTTAGATGAATATCTAAGTAGCAAAGAAAAAGAATCAATTAAATATTAATTGAAAGAAAGTGAGGAAAGGAGGCTATGTATGAAATACCGTGGTTCAAAACAGAAACTACAATATTTTCGAACAGGAAAATTCAAATAATTCTAAATCTTCCAGAAGGTGACACTTATTTTAGAGTGTGGATTCAGTTAATTGCATTAGCAGTTGAATGTAATAATAAAGGAAGATTAGAAATAGGAGAAAACAATCCAATGACAATTCAAAATTTTTCAAAGATTATGGGAAAATCTAATAAAAAAATTGAAAAAATTTTGAAAAAGTTTCTAGAATTAGGAATGTTAAAAAAAGAGGGGGAAACATTTCTAATAAAAAATTGGGACAAGTATCAAAGTATTGAAAAATATGAAAGGTATCAAATGCAAGGTCGAGAACGACAAAGAAAATTTCGTGAAAAGCATAAAAGTGAAAATGAAAAAAGTAACGTTACCAAAACGTTAGGCAACACAGAAGAAAAGAATACAGAATATATAGAAAATAAGAAAGAAGAAAATATAAGAGAGGAGAACGAGAATGGATTTAGACAATACAAAATTTGATGAAGTTATTCACAAAGAGTTCAAAAAATGTGAATTTTGTGGCAAAGAATTGACTCCAATAGGAATTGATTATTTATATGCTAATATTTCTCCAGATTCAATTAAATACGAAAGATGTGATTGTAATAAAGCACAAGAATACTGGAAGAAGATAGATGAGCAAGAATATGAAAAGGAAAAAAGAAAACATTTTAGAGATATTATAAACAAAATTTACAAGCAGAACTATGTTGGAAGAAAATTTCAAGAACAGAACTTTGAAAATTTTGATATTAATTCAGAAAATGAAATTGTAGTAGAAGTTGCTAGAGATTATACAAATAAATGCATAGAAGAAATGCAAAGTGAAGGACTGATAATAACGGGCGAGTCAGGACTTGGAAAAACACATTTAGCAGCCTCGATTGCTAATAAATTAATTGAAAATGACAAGATTGTTTTGATGGGAAGATTAACAATGTTATTAGACATGATTAAGGAAACATTTAGAGATAATACAAAGTCAGAAAATGAATTAATAGAGTTATATTCAAATGTAGATATGATTATAATTGATGATCTTGGAACAGAAAAAATAAGTCAGTGGGCATTAGAAAAATTATATACAATAATTCAAAATAGAAATGAAAATAGATTACCAATAATAATTACAACTAGGTTTGATAAACAAGGATTAATAGAAAAATTTAGTCAAAGTCAAGATGAACAATTGGTAGATGCAATAATATCAAAACTGTATCAAATGTGTTATGGAATAACGCTAAAAAATATAAAAGAAAAAGAGTTAGTATAAGCCGCAAAACTAAAATACTAACCCAAATCTTTATGTAATTATTGTAGTATAAAAACATAAAAAAGTAAATAGAAAGAGAGGAACAAATTATGAGAAAAGTATATGAAGGATATAAATTAATAGAAACAAAAGCTATTGAAGCACATAGATTAATACCAAGAAATGGATTCGATGTAAGGGATTATATCTTAGCAAAAAGGAGAATTAAAGCAGAAGGAATAACAGAACCTTTTGAGGTTATAAAGAGAGGTAATAGATATTTATTAAAGTCAAATCCTATTACTTTTATTGCAGCAAGATGTTTAAGATATAAAACAGTTCCATGTTTAATTAGAAACCCAAAATATGAATTTATATTGCATAGATCATTAAGAAAATTAGACATGGATTAGTAAAAAAAGGGTACTTGGACTTGCTATATAAGTCCAAGTATTTTTCTTAAATTAGGTACAAAAAATGAATAAATGATGCATTAAAAGTGAGAGAAAAAGTACAAAAATAGGTACAAACAATGTAGAAGTATTGTCCTAGCAAGCATTGAATTTCGCCAGCTCGAAATTCTCAAATGGTGAAATTCCCCAATCCCCTTTTTATAAAAATGAATGGAGGTGATAAGATGGCAACAACAAAAATTTGGAAGATAGAAAAGAGACTAGATCATGTAGTTGATTATGCAAAAGATAAAAAGAAAACAAAGAACGATTATTTAGAAAATGGATATGATAAATATGATGATATAAGACAAGTTGTAATGTATGCAACAAATGCAGATAAAACTGAAAAACAATTTTATGCAACAGGAATTAATTGTGATGTTAATAAAGCGGTGGAGCAAATGCAACTTGTAAAAAAGTTATATGGAAAAGAAAATGGTATACTTGCTTTTCATGCAGAGCAATCTTTTGTCGCAGGAGAAATTACACCAGAGATGGCTCATGAACTTGGAGTAAAACTTGCAAATGAAATATGGGGAGAAAGATTTCAAGTTATAGTAACAACACATTTGAATACAGAGCATCTTCATAATCATTTTGTAGTGAACTCTGTTTCATTTAAAGATGGATTAAAATATTATAGCAATCGTGTTAATACGGCAATATTAAGAAGAACATCAGATGAACTTTGTGAAGAATATGGACTAAATGTTTTAGAAGAAAAAACTTGCAAGTCAGGAATCAATTATAATAATTTTTATCAAAAGTCTTTGCAAAATTCAGATTATTATAAATTTGCAAAAGAAGATTTGGACTATGCAATAAAGCATTCTTATACCAGCAAAGATTTTCACAGAATATTAAATTCTATGGGATATAATTATTATTACAGAGCTGATAAATTATCAATTAGAAAAGAACCACATAAAAGAAATATAAGAGTTGAAAGAGCATTTGGAGAAGAGTATTCAGTAGAAAGCATTAGACAAAGAATACTTGCAAATGATTTTGTTACTGAGGAGAAAGTTTATCCATATAAAACAATGAAAATTAAATTTTATGGAACAAAAAGCATTTTTAAGAAAGCATACAAACCAAAAGGAATAATTGCATTGTATTATTACTATAAGCATTTATTAGGAATATATAAAAAGAATAATGTGCCACATAAATTAACAGAAGAAATGCGAAAAGATATTGCAAAGATGGATCACTATTCAGAGTTAATAATATTTTTATGCAAGTATAAATTAGAGATAGCACAAAATGTTGATGATTTAAAGGATAAGAAATTACGAGAAAAACAAGAGATACTAAATGCTAGAAATAGGTTGTATTATAAAAGAGGTAATACAGAGAATGAAAGCGAAAAAGACCAAATTACAAAACAAATAATACAAGTTACAGAAGAACTTAAAAAGGTAAAAAAAGAAATTAATATGTGTGATGAAGTTGTAGATAATGCCATTAAAATGAGAGAGCAGATAAGACAAGTAGAGAAAAGAGGGATAGAGAAAGTACAAAAGAAAAAGAATAGAACGTATGACAAATAAAACTGGTAGAAAGATCTATCAGTTTTATATTACAATAATATTAAATTTTTATTACATTTTTGACACAAATATTCCATTTGTACCAATAAATATGATAAATAAACTATAAGCTTATAGTTTATTTATGAAAGGTTGTACAAATGAGCAAGTTTAAAACAATTTTAAATAAAAAATTGAAACTGAATAATATTAGTAAAAATAAATTTGCAAAAATGGTTGGAGTTACTTCGGTATATGTAGGTCAATTAACCAGAGGAGAAAGAGATCCAAGTAAAAAACTGCAAATAAAAATAGCGGATATCTTTTATGAAAAGGAAAAAGAAAAAAACAACTTTTTAGATAATATTGCAAAGGAGAAAAATGACATTCCAGCAGATATATATAATGGTATTCTAGATAATGAAAAAGAATGGAATAAGGTAAGAGAATTTTTGAAAAAGGAGAATATAATAAAATGAGTACAAAAATACAAGCAAAAGCAAATTTAATATGGGAAGTAGCTACAAAATTAGTAGGAGTATATAAACCACATGAATATGGTAAAGTAATATTACCAATGACTGTATTAAAGAGATTTGATGATATTTTAAAACCAACTAAAGAAGCAGTATTAAAGAAATATGAAGAAGTTAAAAATTTTGAGGTTAAGGAAATGTTCTTAACAGAGGCTTCAGGATATAGCTTTTACAATACAAGTAAATATGATTTTGAAAAACTATTATCAGATCCAGATAATATTGAAAGCAATTTTAAGAACTATATAAATGGGTATTCAGACAATGTTATAGATATTTTAGATAATTTTAAATTCAAAAATGAAATTTCAACTTTAGCTGAAAATAAATTATTATATGTTGTGTTAGAGGAATTCAATACTAAGAAAGCGTATATGGGATTAGATGAAATAAAAACAGAGGATATGGGATATATTTTTGAAGAATTGGTAAGAAAATTTTCTGAAAGCTATGATGAAGAAGCTGGTGCTCATTTTACTGCCAGAGATATTATATATTTAATGACGGATGTATTACTTGCAGATGAAAAAGAAATATTAACAAATGAGGCTCAGATAAAATATGTATATGATATGACAATGGGAACATCACAAATGTTATCATGTATGGTTGATAGAATACATCAATTCAATTCCGAATCAAAAGTTGAATGTTATGGTCAAGAATCGAATCCAGAAACATTTGCTATTGCAGAATCTGATATGCTCATAAAGGGAGGAAATACTGATAATTTTAGAAAAGGAGATACACTTTCTGACGATAAATTTAAAGGATATACTTTTGATTATATTATCTCTAATCCTCCATTCGGAATAGATTGGAAAAAACAAAAGAGTGCAGTTGAAGAAGAAGCTTCAAAAGGAGTTAATGGCAGATTCCCTGTTAAATTGCCTAAAATTTCTGATAGCCAAACATTATTTACCTTAAATGGTGTGGCAAAATTAAAAGATAATGGAAAAATGGCTATTATTCAAAATGGATCACCTTTATATGGTGATGCAGAAAGTTCAGAAAGCGAATTTAAACAATATTTACTTGATAATGATTTATTAGAATGTATAATAAAGCTTAGTGGAGAGCAATTTTACAATACACCAATTGTTACATATATATGGATAATATCAAAAAGAAAAGATAAGATAAGAGAAAATAAAATACAGCTAATAGATGCTACGGAGTGTTTTACCAAACGATGGAAAGCTATGGGATACAAGAAAAAAGATATAACTTCTGAGTGTAGAAGCTTAATCTTAAAAGCATATAACGAATTTAAAAATAATGTATATATTGAAAAAGATAAAAAGGTTAAATCTAAGATACTAAATAAAGAGGAATTAGAGTTTGTTTCCGTAAAAATCAATAAAGTAAGGAAAAACAATGAAGGTAAGAAAATAATTGAAGATAGTTTTTTTGAAAATATTCCTATAAATGAAGATATAGAGAATTATTTCGAAAAAAATATTAAAACATTTGATGAAAGTTATGAATTAGATAAAATAAAAAAGAAAGGTTGCGAAATTGCCTTTTCTAAATATTTCTATGAATTTAATGATATTCATTCAATAAGTAAAGCAAAAGAAAAAGTAGATACATTACAAGAAGAATTGCGATCTAGTATTAATAAAATTTTTACTACAGAAGAACTAGAAGATGTTTATGAAAAATATGATAGTGATATTGAATGGATCGGAAACATTCCTGATGATTGGAATATTAAAATGCATAGAAATATATTAAAAAAGAAAAAAGAAATTTGTGAAAAATATAATGGAGAAAATATATTATCATTATCAATGAATGGAATAAAAGTTAAGGATTTAGACAATCCATCAGGTAAACTACCAGCATCATTTGATGGATATCAAAAAGTAGAGAAAGATAACTTATTGTTATGTTTATATGATATAGATGTTACCCCTCGATGTGTAGGATTAATTACTGATAAAGGACTAACTAGTCCGTCATATTCTCAATATGAAGTTAATGATTCTGACTCGCCAAGGTACTACAATTATTTATTAAGAAGTATAGATGATTATAAATGTTTTTTACATTTAACAAAGAACCTAAGAAGTTCCTTAAAAGATTCGGATTTTTCATCAATTAAAACTATTGAACCACCAATTAATGAACAAGAAGCTATTGCAGATTACTTAGATAATAGATTAGGGGATATAGATAAAGTTATTGAAGTCAGTACAGATTTGGTAAGTAAGTTAAAGGAATATAAAAAAGCACTTATATATGAATGTGTTACTGGAAAGAAGAAAATAAAAAAGTAAGGAATGATTAATATGGAAGAAAATGAAAAAAGATTTGAACAAGATATAGAAACGTATCTTTTATCATCTGATGGTGGATATATAAAAGGTAATCCACAAGATTTTGATAGAGAATGTGCATTAAACAAAAAAGATTTATTTGCTTTTATTGAGAATACACAAAAGAATGAATGGGATAAATTCAAAAAAGCTTTTCCTGATGACTATGAATCAAGATTAATAAAAAGATTTAATGATGAAGTAGTAACAAGAGGAATAATTGATGTTATAAGAAACGGAATTAAATATACTGGGGCAGGTACTTTTAAATTTAAATTAGCATATTTTATGCCAGAAACAAATCTTAATCCAGAAGATATGGATTTATATAATAAAAATATATTAAATGAAACAAGACAATTAAAGTATTCTACTCAAAACGAAAACTCTGTAGATATTGTTCTATTATTAAATGGAATTCCAGTTGTTGCTTTAGAACTTAAAAATCAGATAACTGGACAAAATTTAGAAAATGCACAAAAGCAATTTATGTATGATAGAGATCCTAGAGAATTAATCTTTAGATTTAATAGTAGGATAATAGTTTATTTTGCAGTAGATCATTATGATGTAAAATACACAACTAAACTTGCTGGAAAGAATACATATTATTTACCATTTAATCAAGGCTCTAATGGGGCTGGCAATGTTGGTGGAGCTGGAAATCCAACAAATGAAAATGGTTATACAACAGATTATCTATGGAAGAATGTATTAAAGAAAGATTCATTAATGGAAATACTTCATAAATTCGTGCATTTACAAGTAAAAGAAGAAATAGAACATAAAAATGGAAAAGAAATAAAAAAAGAAAAGCAAAATATAATATTTCCAAGATTCCATCAATTAGATGTTGTAAGAAAATTGATATGGAATGTTAGAGATTGTGGAGTAGGACATAATTATTTGATTCAGCATAGTGCAGGTTCAGGAAAATCTAATAGTATAGCTTGGCTTGCACATAGACTATCAGGATTACACGATAGGAATAATAATGCAGTATTTAATTCTATAATCGTCGTAACAGATAGAAAAGTACTAGATAAACAATTACAAGAAACTATATATCAATTTGAACATCAAAAGGGTGTTGTAGTAAAAATAGATGATGAGAAAACATCAAAAGATCTAAAAGAAGCGATAGATGACGGAAAAAGAATAATTATAACCACACTTCAAAAATTTCCTGTAATATATAAGGAAGTTGATGATGTTAGTGGTAAAAAATTTGCAGTTATAGTTGATGAAGCACATTCAAGTCAAACAGGGAATTCTGCTAAAAAACTTAAAATAGCTTTAGCAGATAGAGATGAAGCATTAAAGAAATATGCAGAAATGGAAGCACAGGAAGAAGAAAACGAAAAAGATTATGAAGACAAATTAGTTGAAGAACTTGCAACACATGGACATCAAGATAATATTTCATTCTTTGCTTTTACTGCTACACCAAAAGCTAAAACTTTAGAACTATTTGGAACAAAACAAGAAAATGGTACATTTATGCCTTATCATGTATATAGTATGAGACAAGCTATAGAAGAAGGTTTTATATTAGATGTATTAGCAAATTATATGACATATAAAACAATATATCAAATTGCAAAGAAAACACCAGATAATCCAGAAGTTCCAGAAAATTACGCGACAAGAATTATAAAGAAATTTGAGAGTTTACACGAAATAAATATTTCACAAAAGACACAAATTATTGTAGAACAATTTAGAAATGTAACTAAAAACAAAATTAACGGAAAAGGAAAAGCGATGTTAGTAACTGCTTCGAGATTACATGCAGTAAGATATTTCTTTGAAATGAAAAGATATATTCAAGAAAAGGGATATGACGATTTAGATGTTTTAGTAGCTTTTTCTGGGGAAGTTAAAGATGGAGACGAAACATTTACTGAAAGCAATATGAATAAAACTAAAAGTGGTAGAAAAATATCTGAGTCACAAACTAAAGAATACTTCCATGGAGATGAATTTAATGTACTAGTTGTTGCAGAAAAATATCAAACAGGATTTGATGAGCCTTTATTACATACAATGTTTGTAGATAAAAAGCTAAAAGGTATAAAAGCAGTACAAACTTTATCAAGATTAAATAGAACATACAATGGAAAAGATGATACATTAGTAATAGATTTTGTAAATGAAGCATCAGACATACAAGAGGCATTTAAACCATTTTACGATGTAACTGTATTAGAATATGAGACAGATCCAAATGTTATATATGACAAATTAAATATGATAAAAAGCTATGGATTGATATATGATGAAAATATTGAAAAATTCTGTAAGATATATTTAAAAGATGGAAAACAAAATGAAAATGACTTTGGAAGATTAACAAGTTGTGTAAAAGAAACGGTAGATTTATATAATAAATTAGACATAGAAGATAGAGAAAGTTTTAGAAAGCAAGTTATAAGTTTTAATAAATTCTATTCATATATAACTCAAATAACATTTTTAGGTGATGAAGAACTTCATAAAACATATATGTATTTAAGATATGTAGAAAAATTATTACCTAAGAACAAAATAGAAGCTATTGATTTAGAAGGAAAGCTTAAACTTACATTTTATAATTTAAAGCAAACTTTTAATGGAAGTGTATCATTAAGAAAAACAGATGAAGGAGAAGGAGTAATACAACCTCAGGGCTCTGGAATACCAATAGCTATTTTACCAGAACAAAGATATTTAGAAGAAATTATAAAGAAAGTTAACGATTTATATGCAGGGCAATTTACAGAAGCAGATAACTTACTTGTTAGAAATATAATGGATATTATTATTAGAGATGAAGAAGTAAAAAAATCAGCTAAAGCAAATAATGAAGATATGTTTGTTAAATCGGTATTTCCTAAAGTATTTAGTGAAAAGACAAGTAAAGCATATAAAGAAAGTGCAACTTCGTATAAAAAACTATTTGAAAGTAAAGAGTTTTATAATGCTATAATGAAATCGTTAGGAAATGTAATTTATAGAATTTTAAATAGTGAAGAAACAATCAAATATAGTGAGACAAATGAAGAAAATTCAAATACAGAATTAAAAGTCGCAGAAGATAGCGAAGAATATAAAATAGAGAAAAATAAAAAATAAAAAATCAACAAAATACAGTTGACAAAATCAACAATAAATGTTAATATAAAAATGGAGGTAAGGAATATGGTTAATGAATTTGGAAAATTATTAAGAAAAATTCGAATTGATAATGGCGAAATACTCAAAGATATGGCAGATAAATTACAAATGACATCATCATATTTATCAGCTATAGAGTGCGGAAAAAGAAATATTCCTAACAATTTAATATCAAAATTACAAGTATTATATGGATTAGATGAAAATATGGTATTAGAATTAGAACAAGCAAAAGAAAAATCTATAAGCAAGATAGAAATTAGTGCTATTTCTTCAGTGTCAAATACAAAAAGAGATTTAGCACTTGAGTTCGCTAGAAAATTTGACGATATTGATGATGAATTTGCAAAGAAATTAATGGACTTTATGAAAAGACATCAAGATTAGGAGGTATAAATGAATGGATACAGAGTAGAACCAAAGTCTCGTAGAGAACTTAGATTATTAGCAAATCAAATAAGGAAAAATCTAGGATTAGAAGATCAATTATACTTTCCAGTTGTTGAATTATTCGATAGATTACCAGATATTTATGATGGATTAGAATGTCAAATTGTAGAAGATTTTGAGCTTCCAATAAATGTACATGGACTTACAGACATTACTTCAAAAACGATAAAAATAAAGGAAAGTGTATATGAGAATGCCTGCAAAGGAAATGGAAGAGATAGAATGACAATCTTACACGAAATAGCTCATTATTTAACTCTTGGAGAATTGAACTATTCTTTAGCTAGAAGCTTTGATGAGGAAAAAGTACCTACTTATTGTGATCCTGAATGGCAAGCAAAATGTTTAGCTGGAGAATTAATGATGCCTGTCGAAAAAATAAAAAGCATGTGTGCAGAAGAAATAATGAAAAAATGCGGTGTATCATATGATGCAGCTCAATATCAATTATCAAAAATATAGAATAAAAAAGTATGTTAAAAAATAACATAAAAAAAGCTAGGTTCGGCAAAACCTAACTAATTAGAAAAGGTTCATTTTACTCCGATAAAAGTATCAATGAACCATCGGTTAGATTAATTTTAACATTTATCGGATAAAATGTAAAGACCTTTTCTAAAAAAATTATGGGAGGGGGTCTTTTTTATATGCCAAATAAACTAATCGATGGAAAAATTTAAGAAAGAAGGTAATAAAAAATGCAAGAAACAAATAACAATCAAATGTTAACAAAAAATAAACACGAAATCACTATTTTTGTAAATGGTGAAGAAAAAATAGTAAAAAAAGAAAGGATTTCTTACGAAGAAGCAATAATACTAGCATATGGAAGCTATGACAGCTCTGAAGGTGTAACTTATACAGTTACATATTATAAAGGACAAAGTCATCATCCAAATGGAGTTTTAGTAGAAGGACAATCTGTAATGGTAAAGAAGGGGATGAGGATAAATGTCACAAAAACTAATCGATCATAGTGAAGATTTAAAAAGAATACAGAATGAAGGCTATGAGTTTGAAGTCATAAATGGATATGGGATTATGTCCCATATTCCATATATTAATTCATCTGGGGAGATAAAGTTAGGAAAGTTAGTATCTAATATTAATTTTCAAGGAGATATTGCACAATATGATCAAAATCATGTAATCAATTTTTCTGGAGAATATCCATATAGATTAGATGGAAATGAGATTACTGGGATAAAGCATAACAACAATGCTTGCGTTTTAGCTGGAATTTCTGTAAATTATCAATTTTCTAATAAACCAGATAATAACTATAAAGATTATTATGAAAAGTTTACAAATTATGCAAAGATTATATCATATCCCGCTATTGCTAAAGATCCAAGTCAAACGGCAAGAACATTCAATAAAATTATAACTAACCAAGAAAGTGTATTTGAATATGTAGATACTAATTCATCAAGAGCAGGAATTGATAATTTTAATATGAAAATTGCAGGACAAAAAATAGCAATTATAGGATTAGGTGGAACAGGCTCCTATCTATTAGACTTAATAGCTAAAACGAATGTCAGTGAAATTCATATTATTGATGGTGATATATTTAATCAACACAATGCATTTAGAGCACCAGGTGCAGCAGATAAAGATATATTCACAAATAGTGTTAAGAAAGTAACATATTTTAAGAACATATATAAAAATATGCATAAAGAAATAATAGAACATGAAGAATTTATAAATGAAAATAATGTAGGTCTTTTACAGGATATGGATTTTGTATTTATCTGCATTGATTCAGGAGAAAGCAAAAGAATAATTGTTAAAAAATTAATTGAAAAGAAAATACCTTTTATAGATTCTGGAATTGGAATAAATAAGACAGAAACGTTAAATGGACAAGTAAGAGTTAGCTTATTTGATGAAAGCAACTATGATGATATTACAAAATATATAGATTTCAGCATAGACGGAGAAAATGTATATAATACCAATGTTCAAATTGCTGAAGTAAATTCACTTAATGCAACAATGTCTATTATGAAATGGAAACAGTATTTTGGAATATATAGTGATACAGAAAAAAACAGACAAGACATATATTCAATAGAAGTAGGAGAATTTGCTCATGAAGATAAAGAAATATAGAATTGAATTTGTAGATACAATTCCTAAAAAATTAAATGAAGGAATATTGCATGTATGTTTAAATTGCAATGTTATTATTCATAAATGTGCCTGTGGATGTGGAGAAAAAACAGTGACACCATTAGATAAAAATAATGGGTGGGTAATGAAATATGATGGTCAAAGCATAACGCTGAGACCATCAATAGGAAATTTTAGTTTTAATTGTAATTCTCACTATTATATTACCGAAAATAATGTTGAATGGTTGAATGATAATGTTTACTATAATAAAGCTGAAAATTTAAACATAATACAAAAAATAATTAATTTTTTAAAAGGCAACAATAAAGGTAGGAGAAATTGAGATGTATAAGATTGTTAGTATAATTAGCTATTTCATAAGGCAATTTTATTTACCTAATCCATATTTAAACTTTTTTGAAACAGAAGTATATGCTGATCTTTTTAATATAATAGTAGGTGGTACGATTTTGCACGTATATGCTTATTTTCTAACGTCAGGCATTTATGATAATGGGAAACATTCAAGTTGGGTAGGAAGTTTCTGGTATTGTGTTAATTATATATTAAATACGTGTTTAATTAATACTATAAGTTATAAATATCCTAATTTTGATATTTTAAATATGATTTTAGTTACTTTTATCCTAAACTTTATTACTTGGATTATTATTAAATTTATAAGAAATAGATTTGAACAAGAAATAAATATTATTAATTAAGAAGGAGAAATGAGTATGAGTGATAAAAAAGAAATTGCATGGGAGAATGCACATATAATTAGAGGGAAAAATCCGGATGTATATAGAAAAGATGATTATGGAAATGTAATGTACAAACTATCTTATGGAAAACAAAGTGATATGGGATGGGAAGTGGATCATAGGCATCCAATATCAAAAGGTGGAACTAATTCATCTAGAAACTTACAAGCAGTTCAATGGGAAGAGAATAGAAAAAAATCAGATACATATCCATATAAAAAATAAAATTATATAGCCACACTTTTAAAGCAAGGTGTGGCTAAAAGAATTTAAGGAGGAACTATGTCATTGATAGAAACATATAAAAGCAGTATTAAAAGAAAAAAGGAAGAAATGATAAGATTAAATAGTCAGAAAAGTAAATATTTGTCTGATATTGCTACAAAAAAATCAAAAGAATTATCTGCTATGAAAATTATGAAGCAATCAAAGGTACAATCTACAATACAAAGTAAAAGCAGAGAAATTGAACGTTATGAAAGAGAAATTCAAGGACTGGAAAAAAATATAGCAGAAATAGAAAAGAAAATAGCTAAAAAACAAAAAGAAATAAATGATGAAGAAAAGAAGTTAATGAATGAAGAACTAAAAGAAGAAAAAAATAGGAAAAAAGAATTAGATAGGCAACAAGACAAAATTAAGCGCGAATTATTAAATTTGAGTACTGTACAAATTGATATGCAATATCAATTAAATCAACTAAAAGATAGTAAAAGCAAAATTACAATTTTATTTTTAGCATCTAATCCTAAATGTGAGTATATAGATGAGAATGGTACAAAAAGAGAGCAACCAAAATTAGATTTAGATAAAGAAGCTAGAGAAATAAGAGAAGCAATTACAAAAGCAATAAAAAGAGATTCAATAGATTTTCAGACTAGATGGGCTACTAGAGTCTCTGACATATTTCAAGCTATAAATGAAACTAATCCAACAATAATTCATTTTAGTGGACATGGTACAGAAGAAGGAGAATTAGTATTTCAAGATAATTACGATAAACCTAAATTGGTTAGTAATGAATCAATTGCAGAAATGGTTACTGCTTTTTCTGATGACATTAGAATGATTGTATTCAATAATTGTTTTTCTTCAACTCAAGCAGGGATGATTGTTGGTAAAGTTGAAGCAACAATAGGAATGAATAAATCAATTGAGGATGAATCGGCTATCATTTTTTCTAGTCAGCTATATTCTGCTATAGGTTTTGGAGTATCACTAGAAAAAGCATTTGGACAAGCTAAAGCAAGGTTAATGGCAGAAGGAACGGATGAAGAAAATACACCGCAATTATATGTAAAAGAAGGATTTGAAGCGAAAGATATTGTTTTTGTTAAATAAAAGAATTTAATATTACTGTTGGAAAGGGGTTTTTATGATTTATATTACAGGTGATACCCATTCGGATTTTACAAGATTTACTGAAGAACAATTCCGAATACAAACTGAAATGACAAAGAATGATTATGTAATAATATGTGGAGATTTTGGTGGAGTATGGACATTTGAAGAAGAAAGCAGTAGAGAAAAAGAGGTATTAGATTGGTTAAATAATAAAAATTTTACTACTTTATTTATAGATGGAAATCATGAAAACTATTCAAGGTTATATAATGATTATCCACTAGAAGAGTGGCATGGAGGGAAAGTACATAAAATAAGAGATTCGGTTTTACATTTAATGCGTGGAGAAATATTTGACATTGATAATAAAAAGATATTTACTTTTGGCGGAGCAAAATCACATGATATTCAAGATGGAATACTAAATTTAGATGAAGAAGAAAAAATATATGAATTTCGAAAAATGGGAGCATATTTTAGAATAAGAGATTTTTCATGGTGGGATTTAGAATTACCAACTGAAGAAGAAATGAACAATGGAATAAAAAATTTAGAAAAAGTGAATTATAAAGTTGACTATGTATTTTCTCATTGTTGTCCAACAAATGTTCAAGCATTACTTGGTCGAGGTACATATAAAAAAGATTATTTAACCGATTATTTACAAGAAATATCAGAAAAGTTAGAATTTAAGAAATGGTATTTTGGACATTATCATGATAATAGACAAGTAAATGATCAATATGTTTTATTATATGAAGATATAATACCTTTAGAGTTTAAAAGCATATTTGAATAAAAAATAAAAAAAATACATATAATATATTGATAATATACGCATAATATGTTATAATATACATATAATATATCATGGAGGTGATATTATGGCTACAATTAATGTTAATGTAGATGAAAAAATAAAAGAACAAGCTAAAGAGACTCTTGATTATCTTGGAACAAATTTTACAAATGTTATCAATATGTTATTAAGACAAATAATCCTAACTGAAAGCATTCCATTTGAAATAAAAGTACCAAAATTAAACGCAGAAACTATAAAAGCTATTGAAGATGCAGAAAAGGGAATAGGATTAAGCAAAGGATATACTAATTTAGATGAAATGTGGAAAGATTTAGAGAAAGAGGATTGATAAATTTGTTAACAGTAAAATATACTAATTTATTTAAAAAAGATTATAAATTAATAAAAAAAAGAGGTCTTAATTTAAAGCTATTGCAAGAAGTTGTTGATATGCTTGCTAACGAACAAACATTGCCTGAAAAGTATAAAGACCATTATTTGGCAGGTGAATATAAACGGATATAGGGAATGTCATATACAACCTGATTGGCTTTTAATTTATAAAATAGATAAAGGTGAATTAGTATTAACAGCATATAGAACAGGTTCACATTCAGACTTATTTTAAAAATAATATAAACTTTCAAAGTGCAATTTTCGTATTTTAAAGTGCAAAAATTGCACTTTAAAATTCTAAGTATAAAGCAAAAAGCGTTATTGATTTGTTGCTATCAATAACGCTTTTAGAATCTTTTACTACAACATGGTAATTAAGTTAAAATTATAATACTATAGATTTATAAATAATGCAATATTTTATTCCTCAAAACATCCCATAACTAGCTGACTTCCATCTACAAATCCATTTCTGTAGTATTTTTCATTCCAGTAATACAAATAATCCATGAAATTTTTATCAAGCTGGTCTAGTTGCTTTTGAACATATTTCTTATTGTTATTAGGTACATTTTTAAGTATTTTTTCTGCAATTTCTTCAAAATAGATGCAATATTTTTTATCTTGTGGAGTCATTTCACAAAAAGCAGTTTCCTCTCTAAATTCTAACCATTCTTTTAATATATCATCTTCATTTACTTCTCTAAAATTTATCATATCTAATTCCTCCTATACATATATAATTTCATTAAAAACAATTTCTTCAGCAGCATTTTTAAAGTTATTCATTAATCCAACCCATTTTAGTTGATCGGTTCTTTTTAGTTTTTCATCAACATGGTTTTCTTTAGCCATTTCTCTGATGGTTATATTTACTATGTGATTACATCTTTCATCAATGCCTTTTAGGTAACTAGATAAAGCTCCATTCATCATTAATTCAGTATATAAACCTCTCTTAAAATCTTTTAAATAATTTAATCTTAATCTTCCGTATTTTCCGATATGTCCATTAGGCTGTTTAGGCAAACACAAATTAGGAATCAAATAATCTCCTTCTTTATGATAAGTAATTTTTTTCATAATACAAAACCTCCAAAAATAATTTTTTAGGTTTCCCATTTTACTTACAATAAATGTTAAAAATTTTTGGGGAAAAGTTGGGGAAAAACTCCTCAAAAAAGCTCAAAAAAATGCACAAATGTTTTAAAAACCATTTTCCCAATTTTCATTGATAAATCAGCTAAAACCCTTGATTTCACTAAATTACACAAACATTTCAACTACGCCTCATAACCCGAAGGCATAATTCAAAGTATCAATAATCAAAATTAAAACATAAGAGTAAGTGTAAAACAAATGACAGGATAAAAGAAAATTTGAATTATAGGATACAACTTATAAGGTGAAAAAAATAAAAAAAAGTTGGTAAAAGATTAACTTTACCAACTTTTTTTGCTAATTTTTATTAGCACGTACGACTTCGGCTAAGACCTCATCAAAACAGTTTTTGTAAATATAATGTTTTACATGAGAGTAGCCAAGGTGCCCGGCCTTGCAACCACCTTGACACAATGGCAGAAACTTGCAGGAGTAGCATTCTTGTGAGGAAAGCTCTGTAGAACACCACCTCAAATATGCATTGCTCAAGCGATAGGGAGAATAGACATCGCCAATGAAATCTTCTTCTTCCATTGCCATAGAACATTTTGCAAGTTTGCCATCAGGATTGATGAGAAAAGAGTGACGAAGACATGCATAGCATTTTGTTTGGATAAAATGCAAATTAAATACATTTTTCCCGCGGCAAAAGTCATTTTGCACAATCTTACGATTGATGTCAATAAGTTTAAGTGCATTTTCGCGGACATCAGGAGCAGAATAGGGATCGTCACTGAACAAAGGATATCCATAGCAAAGAACATTCGACTTATTGGTAATTGCTATACCAAGATAATCAATAAGTTTCAATATATCTGCAATGTTGTCCTTATCATAGTTCAGGCGAATTGCAACCCGAATCCCAGCGTTTGCAAGTGCGTTAATGTTTGCAATCACTTTTTCAAATGCATTGGGCAAATTGACATATGCCTTTCTTTTCTCATACGTAGACTTGAGGCCATCTAGAGTAATCTGGACCTTAGATATGTGCCATACGTCTTTAAAAAGTTTAAGCATTTCATCGGTTATAAGAGAGCCGTTTGTGGTCATCTGATAATTAACTTGCACGCCTTTAGATGCAAATTCAGCATCCAGAGTTTGTGTGATGTAAGTAATAACATCAGGATTCAACAAAGGTTCTCCACCAAACCACTGAATCAAAACTTTTTGAGTGTGCTTATTCTGCCCGATTATGAATTTGCAAACCTGACTAGCTGTTTCCATAGACATGGAATGAAATTTTACTCCTTCTTCAAAGCAGTAAAAACATCTTGCGTTGCAGGCGGTGGTGGGCAGGATTTCATACACAGTTTGGCGTTCCTGGCAAATCATATCACTGCGATAGAAATTGAGAATTTCCAATTCATCTACATCTGCTTTAACAATGAAACCATTAGAAATAGCAGCAGTATAGAAGGAATCTATATTTCCATCATAACTATCAAAGTTTAGTAACCGCTCTTTGCAACCTTTCTCCAATTCGGACAAACCGCCAGAAAAAGTATTGTAAACGTAGTCGACACCATCTACGACAAAGAAGTAGTTATACTTTGAAAGTTTATAGCCTTTTTTCATTTGTAATACCTCCATAATATAGAAATGCGGGGAGGAAGAAAATCTTCCTCCCCGCGAGAGACTGAATGAGATAGCAAATTAGCCATCCCAAACGCAGCCTTGGCACGTACAGTCGAAACAGTCCGTGCTAGGATCCCCAATGGCCGAAGCCAAAAGATTAATACGCTCTGCCTGGATAATGTTCTTCATGATAACGTACCTCCGAATTTATTTGCATTGTAAAAATGCATAAATGTATTATAACAGCTATTATTAAATTTGTCAATATTATGCAAACAAAGATAGTGTCAATTATACATCTACTAATTAACTGCATACCATCACAAAATCCATTATAATATCTCTCATTATAATAACAAACAATTTCTATCAATTAATTCAATTTGTTTCTTAACATATTTTTTATTTTGTTTAGGAACATTCTTCAAAATGCATTTGCTAATTTCATCAAATTAAATATAGTGTTTTTTGTTATATATGCAAGTCCAGGATCCTCTCTGAAATCTAACCATTCTTTAAAAATATCTTCTTTATTTTCTCTAAATTATTCTCCATAAAATAAACCTCCAAACTATAAAAATATCCAAATACTTCCAAAGTTATTTAATAAAAAAATAAAAAGAAATTTGGGATAAATTTTGCAAAAAGGCACATTTCAACCAAAATCTTCATTAAATAAAAATCTTCGAAAGTATTGAAAACACTATTATTAAATGCGATTAAAGATTAAACAATAAAGCAAATTTTCGCCATCATAACCCGAAGGTATCAACACCTCAAACAATATAAAGCTATATATTTTAACACTAACTATTTTCAATATCACATAAAGAATGATGCGAATATTTAAAAATAAATATAAAAGAAGGTTATCAGAAAAAATTGATATGGAATTACATAAAAGATTTATTTTGACAAATCAAAAAAATTGGGCTATTCTATAAAAGAAGTATAGGAGAAAGAATAATGCAAATTAAATATATTGAAAAAACTCCAACAGCTACTGAATTTAATATGCTAACAGAATCAGTAGGTTGGGGAACAAGAAAAAATAATATTATAGAAGAAGCTTTGAAAAATACATTATACTCACTTTGTGTTTACGATGGCAATAACCTAATTGGATATGGAAGAATTATTGGAGATAAAACAATATTTTTATACATACAAGACATAATGGTAATTCCAGAATATCAAGGTAAACAAATAGGAACAGGTATAATGAACAAATTAATAGAAAAGATTAATGAATATAAGAAGATAAATCCAGAAATAAGAACATATTTAGGAGCATCAAAAGGAAAAGAAAGCTTTTATGAGAAATTTGGATTTATATCAAGACCTAATGAAGAATTAGGTGCTGGAATGATTTTGTATGATGATCAAAAATATTGATAAAAAACAAAAAAATTATCTGTTTTTAATAATTCTTATTATAATCTAATTTTTGATAATCAATTACAAAGTTCGACAATATTTTTAATAAGAATTATATATAATAAATAAAAATAAAAGTTCTAGAAAACTAGAACTTAAAATCACCTAAGTGAAAATCAATATTTAATTGACATTTAAGGTTAAACCTTATTTTAACTCGTTGTGTTATTTTAGATAGTAATGAAACAGACCAATATTATAGAATTATAAGGTCAGCTGGAAAAATGGACAAAAAAATAGAAGTAAATCTTCTTTAGTGGCTCAAAGGCCGAGTGATAAAAACATCACTAGTAACGAAGATATAACTTCTATTAATAGAATAGCACCAATTAAAAATAATGTCAATACAAATAGATAGTCTAATTCATATAAAATTAAAGGAGGGAAAAATATGGATAATTTTTTATTTGATAATTTTATAATTCCATTAGAAGATAGTACATTGAAGGATTTTTACAAAGTGATTCTCTCTGAAGCGCAAACAAAGGTTAAATATGGAGAAAAGGAATATTATAATTATTATCCACAAGAGAAGAAGAACATACAAATCATATTGGAGACCACAGAAAAAGATAATAAGTTGAAAGTGGACAATATGTTTTTTCATCATACATCAGGAACAGTATGGAGATTAAAGATAATTGAAGTAATGAACAACTTTCCTAACACATATTTGGTTTCAAGAGAAGATGACACGGGAGTTATAATTATAAGATTAGTAAATGAAGCTGTGCTAGGTAAAAGATTGAAAACAGGTGATATTATCGAAGCTCAAATTAGCGCATTTGGAATGAATATAGATGTTTATAAAAATGAAAAAAGTCAGAACGATAGTATATTTGTATCTGAAAACATGAATAAAATTATTTTTGAAGATGGAGTACTAATACCATCAAATTTGATTATAAATAATAATACAATTATGAATGAAAAAGAAAGAAATAAAAAGGAACACTACAAGGATAATCTGCTCAAATTCAAAGGGACCATAAAATATGCAAATAAATACGGTATAAATATGTTTGGAATAGAATTGCCAAAATATTATAGTGTAGTAATTAATACTGGATATGGTGAATTACCAATATTTTTTACAAAAAGCTTTTTAAATAATAAGATGATTGAAGAGATTGAAGAAGTTAATACAATAAATGGAGATATATTTTTATCTGGAGATGTTTGTATTAACGAATATGAAAAATATGCTGAAGATAATAGATAGCTTAAGCAAAAAATAACTAAACTTCTTTTGACAAACCAGGGAAATTATGGTATTCTATAAAAGAAGTAAGAAATTTTGTATTATTTGTTTATGTTGAAGCACTGTGGTCTGTTCTAGCTATTTTATGCATGCAGTTTGCATAGCATAAATTTTGTAGTGGGCTATAGTGTTTTTTTAAATAAAAAAGGAGAGAAAAAATGAATAGAGAGGAAAAATTAGAAGAAGAAATAAAATTTAGGGGTTTCGGCTGCAAAACTATTACAACGAGATAATTGCTACATGTTGTAATAGTATAAGTAGCAAATATATCTCGTTATACTTAAAAAAATAGGATAAGGAGATATAAAAATGATAGAAATAGAATTAAATAATATAAAGAAAAACTACGGATTAAAAAATGTTTTAGACGGAGTTAGTTTTGAAATAAAAACAGGAGAGAGAATAGCCTTAATTGGAGATAATGGATCTGGAAAATCCACAATTTTAAAAATAATAAGTGGAGAAGAAAAAGCAGATTCAGGAAAAGTTAATATAAGAAAAGAAGCAGAAATTGGGTATTTAAAACAAGTGTATCCTAATGAAAATGACAGTATAGTAGTCGAGGAATATTTAAAAAGAAGTTTCAAGAAATATTTTGATATGGAAAAGAGATTAAAAGAATTAGAAGTTTTAATGTTAGACGAAAATCAGAATATAGAAAACCTAATAAAAAGATATGGCAGACTCCAAGAAGAATATATAACTTTAGGAGGTTATGAACTAGAAGAAAAGTTTAAAAAGATATGTTCTGGGTTTAAATTCAAAACAGAATTTTTAAATAAAAAATACAATACTTTAAGTGGTGGAGAAAAAACCATAGTGAATTTAGCAACAATATTGCTAAAAAATCCAGATGTTTTATTATTAGATGAACCCACAAATCATTTAGATATAGAAACATTAGAATGGCTAGAAAAATTCTTAAATTCATACAAAGGTACGGTTGTTCTAATTTCGCATGATAGATATTTTTTAGATAAAGTGGTAAATAAAATAATACTATTAGAAAAAGGGAAAACTATAGTATATTTCGGTAATTATTCATATTTTGTAAAAGAAGACGAAAGAAGAACTTTGGCTGAGTTTGAGAAGTATAAAAATCAACAAAAGCAAATAGAAAAAATGAAAGAGTCAATTAAAAAATTAAGAAGTTTTGGAGAGCTTGAACAAAATGAATCATTTTTCAAAAGAGCAAAATGCATAGAAAAAAGACTTGAGAAATTGGAAGTATTAGATAAAGTAAGCGTAGAAAAGAAGAAATTACCAATTAATATTAAGATGTCTTCTCGTTCTGGAAAAGATGTATTAATTATCAAAAATTTAAACAAAAAATATGGAGAAAAAGTAGTATTTAATAATTTTAATATGGAAATCTATTTTGGCGAAAAGGTAAGAATAACAGGCGAAAATGGATCACGGAAAATCAACTTTAATTAAAATTATTTTAGGAAAGGACTCAAAATATCAAGGAGAAATAAAGTTAAGCCATTCTGTAAAAATAGGTTATATACCACAAGAAATAAAATTTGAAAATGAAAAAGAAACAATATTTGAATTCTTTTCAAAAGAATATAATAAAAGCCAAACAGAAATAAGAACATTTTTAGCTAAATATATGTTCTTTGGAAATAATGTATTTAAAAGATTAGAAGAGTTATCCGGAGGAGAAAGAGTAAGATTATTACTTGCGAAGCTCGTAATAAAGGAAACAAATTTTTTAATATTAGATGAACCTACAAATCATTTAGATATAAGTTCAAGAGAAACTTTGGAACAGGCTTTACAAGAATACAAAGGCACAATATTATTTGTATCACATGATAGATACTTTGCTAACAAATTAACACAAAGAGAAGTAGCTTTATAGTTATTGATATTTAAAGAAATTAATATTAGGAAAAGTAAGAATAAGAACAAATATAGTAAGTTAACCATGTTGCCTAAATAATCAAACCATGATATAATATTAATGTAGTATTTCAATTAGTCCATTCGCGTGATGCTACCAAAGAAATTGAGAGTTTAAAACTTGAATAATAGAAAATGTTGAGAACCTTTTTCTATGAATGGCAAAAATTTAAACCATAGCAAAATTATGGTTGTTTTTGCTTTGTTCATAGGAAGGAGGTTCTTTTTGTATATACAACCAAATATAAAAATAAAGGAAAAAATAAAAATGCAAGAAAGCGAATTAGAATATTATGAAAGAATAGGAAACTGGGATTTTAGTCAAATAAAATGTGAGGTCCGAAAAATAACAAATTGGGATTTTTACAAAGAAATAAAAAAACATACAAATGAAAAATCACTATGCTTAGATTTAGGAACAGGTGGAGGAGAAAAAGTATTAAAAAATTATCCAAAAGTAGGAATGATTGTTGCTACAGATTTTTCTAAAGAGATGCTAAAAACAGCAAAAGAAAATCAAAAAAAGTACCCACGAAAGAATGTAAAGTTTACATGGATGAATAATTTAGAAATGACATTTCCAAAAGAGACTTTTGATTTGATTTCAGCAAGACATACAATAATAAATGCAAAACAAATATACAATTGTCTAGTAAAAGGTGGAACTATAATAATAGAAGGAGTGGATAAAAAAGATTGTTGGGAAATAAAGGAGATTTTTGAAAGAGGTCAGGCATATAATGACACGATTTCGATAGCAGAAAAAGACTATATAGATTTAAAAGAAGCAGGATTTAGTAAGATTAAAAAGGTAGAAGTTCTAGAAAATGAGTATTACAAGACGAAAGAAGATTTAATGGCACTACTGTTAAAAACTCCAATACTAGATGAGTTTTCTGAAATAGAAAATAGCAAATTTAAACACAAAAAAAGAATAGAAATGAACTTATTTGAAAAATATGTGGATAAGTACACCTTAAAAAAAGGCATTCTGTTGAAAAGAAGGTTGTATGGAATAATTGCAACAAAATAAGTAAAAAAATTTAAAAAAGTTAGCACTCTCCTCTTGACATTGCTAAAAAGTGATGTATAATATACTTGCAACAGGGAAAAATAACATTAAAGTACATATGTGCAACCTATTTTGGGTATCAACACATAAAAATTTTAAAAGGAGGAATGACTTATGATGATGGTACCAAGAAGAAATGGATTTGATATTTTTGATGAGGTTTTCAATGATCCATTTTTCACAAAAAAAGAAAGCAAATTAATGAAAACTGATGTAAGAGAAAAGGATGGAAATTATGTACTAGATATTGATCTTCCAGGTTATGACAAAAATGACATTAAAATAGAATTAACAGATGGATATCTAACAGTTACAGCAAGCAGAACAGAACATAAAGAAGAAAAAGAAAAACACAATAAATATATTCATCAAGAAAGATTCTTTGGAGAATGCTCAAGAAGCTATTATGCAGGAGAAAATGTAAAAGAAGAAGATATTAAAGCAAACTTCAAAAACGGAACACTAGAAATTACATTCCCTAAAGAAGAGAATAAAAAGCTAGAAGATAAAAAGTATATACAAATTGAAGGCGAATAAAAAAGGACCTCGAAAGAGGCCTTTTTTTATTGCATATCAAAGATATTTTTAAAGCAGATTTAGTCTATAGTAAAAAATATTCTCACGGGAAAAGGTTCACATAAAGTGGACAAGGCAACTAATATATGATACAATAATTAATGGAAAAGTAAAATATGGGAGTTATTTTAATTATGGATTTAAATGAATTAATGATAGTAAATGAACAAGAATTAGAAGAACTAAATAAAGCTATAGACAGAATAAGCCAAGAAAAATCAAGAATTAATTTTAATAGAGACATATTAGAAAGGCTTATGGAAAGAATAGAAAAAGTAATTCCATATAGAGAAGAATCCGAAATTCGTATAATAACTCCAATAAAATATCATGAAATGTTAAGGCTTGTTATGGACTTTTACAAATCGATAGATGAAGAGATATATCAAAAAGTAAAGAAATATGTTTTGCAACAAGAAAAAGGTGTGAACTGCTATATATATAACCCATATAAAGTAGACAAAGAAAAATTAGATTCTGAAATTGGAATAGAATATTCTGGCTCTACTACAGAAGGAAAGAATTGGTGCGAAATACATATACCACTTACACAACAAATTAATTTTTTAAGAAGTAAAAAAAATATTGCTCAAGGCGAATTAGATAATATAATTCCAGAAGCTACTTTACAGGATGCATATGTTATGGTACACGAGATAGGACATGTCTTGGATTTTAATATAGATCAAATGAGATTAGGAAAAGCTCATGAAGGGAAAAAAGGAGTTACCAGACAGTTGTTAACAGAGAGTACAGCTTTAGCTTTAGAAAAAATGTTTTCTAAATACTTACTAAAAAATAAAATTTTTTCAAAAGAGATTATACAAGCAATTGATAATATAAGAGAAAACCTTGTGCGAGATAATTGTAGGGCTACATATTATAAGTTAGTATTATACAAAGAAAAAGAAAAAAATGGACAGATTACAGAAGAATTTTTAGAAAAAATTATGAGGGATAAAAATTTTTCTAGAAATGGAATAAGAAGAATTGTAAAAGCTATAACAAATGATAATAATAAGGTTTGGTATCAAGAAAAATATGCAATTGCTAAATTAATTGCTCCAAGTATATTTAAAAAATATGAAGAAGGGGACATTTCAGCAATAAAAGAATATTTACAATCAACTCAAGAGGGAAACTTAAAAGATGCATTATTAACAATAGGAATAGAAAATAATAAAAATGGAATAGAAGTACTATTTAAGAACTTGCAGGAAGAAGAAATGTTAAGTAGAGAGCAAAATGAAAAGGCAGATGAATAAAAATGATAAGGAATATTTTTCCTTATCATTTTTTTGCAAAAAAGAGAACATTTTTTCGCAAAAACTATTGACATTAGAAAAATAAAGCAATAGAATATATACGAACAAACATTTGGAGGAAATAATATGATATCAACATTGCATATTAAAAATATTGGAATTATAGATGATTTATCAATAGATTTTAACGAAGGATTAAATATTTTAACAGGAGAAACGGGAGCCGGAAAAACATTAATAATACAATCTTTAGAGATAATTTCTGGTGGAAGATTTTCAAAAGAAATAATAAGAAAAGGTGAAAATTACTCATTAGTTGAAGCAAGCATTTATTTACCAGAGAGTGAAATTTCAGAAGATGGAAATATAATAATTTCTAGAGAGATATATTCAAATGGAAGAAATACATGTAAAATAAATGGCAAGTTAGTAACAGTTAGTGAATTAAAAAAAGTTATGAGTAAAATAATAGATATTCACGGACAACATGATAATCAAAATTTATTAGACAATTCAAATCATATATCATATTTAGATGACTTCGCAGGGCAACTAATAAATTCAATTAAAATACAGTATTTAGGGTTTTTTGACGAGTATAACAAAATAAAAAATGAATTAGAAAATAACTATGGAAACGAAACAGAAAAAGAAAGAAAATTAGATTTATTAAAATATCAGTTAAACGAAATAGAAACAGCTAATTTAAAAGAAACAGAAGAAATAGAATTAAATGAAAAACATACAGCAATGGTAAATAGCGAAAAACTTAAAGAAAACTTGCAAATTATAGATGACAATTTAAATAATAATGCAATAGAAGGAATTTCTAATGCAATAAGATGTTTCGAAAAAATAGAAAACTGTGGAGAGATATACAAAGAAAAACTAGCAGAATTAAAAAACATATATTATGAAATTCAAGAAACTAGCAGAGATATCTACTCATTAAAAGAAGATGCAGAATATGATCCATACCAAATGCAAGAAGTAGAAAGAAGATTAGATACAATATTTACGATGAAAAGAAAATATGGAAATTCAATTATCGAAATATTAGAATACAAAGAACAATTAAAAAACGAAATTGAATTAATAGAAAATGCAGATGAAATAAATAACAAATTAAAAATAAAATTAAAAGAAATAGAAGCAAAAATGGATAAACTATGTTTAGAAATGAGTAATATAAGGAAAAAATATGCTACTATTTTAAATGAAAAAATAAACAATGAATTAAAAAGTTTAGAAATGGTAAATGCTAAATTTAATGTTAATGTAAATAAAATAGAAAACCAAAAATATAATAAAAACGGATTAGATGAAGTTATATTTATGATTTGTACAAATATAGGAGAGGAAGAAAAAGAACTAACAAAAATTGCTTCAGGTGGTGAAATGTCTAGAATAATGCTTGCAATAAAAACAGTTATTGCAAATACAGATAAAGTTGGAATATTAATATTTGACGAGATAGACACAGGAATAAGTGGAAAAGCAGCAAAAGCAGTTGCAGACAAAATGAAATTGATTGCAAAGAACCATCAAATAATTTGTATAACGCATTTAGCTACAATTGCGGCAAAAGGAGACTACAATTATTATATATTTAAACAAATAAATAACGGAAAAACTACAACAAATGTTGAACTATTAAATGAAGAAAAAACAATACAAGAAATTGCAAGAATTTCTAATGGAGAAATAACAAAAGTTGCAATTCAAAACGCAGAAGAGTTAAGAAAACTAGCCTGTGCAGTATAATATAAAACAACAAAACCCTCAGAAATGAATCTGAGGGTTTTAAAATTATAACAATATTTTTTAAAATAAAATCATTTTAAGAAACTCTTAAAACAGCTTTTCTAATTCTTTGTTGTTTCTTATATTTTTCGTAAGAATTTAAAGCAAATTCCAAAGCATTTTTATATGCGTTAGAATTTTGTTTATATTGCATCTTGCAAAATGCCTGTAAAATTGTTGTATCAATAATTTCTTGATTATATTGATAAATATCTGGATTTACAGTTAAGACTTTTTTTGAGCATTTATAATAAGAATCTTTTAATCTTTGAATTTTATAATCATCTGGAGCAAACTTAAAAATATGTCTAGCAAGTTCCAAAGAATATTCCAAATTTTTGACTGCAACTTCATCATATAATTTTTTTATTGCAGAATTTATAATTTCCATATTATCTACATTTTTATATTTTGCAGGTAAAAATAAACAAAATTCAGAGTCATTTTGAACAAGATCAATAGAAGAAGATTTTACATATTTAATGTTAAGTTTGTAACTGCTTCCTAATAAGCTAATAGCTAGATATGACTTACTTTTAACAGTTTTACTAAAATTAATTATACCCATAAAAACCCCTCCCAAACAAAACAATGTTCGCTACTGTGAAATTATTTTACATCAACTAAAAAAACATGTCAACTATTTTAAACAAAAAATATAAAATTGTGATATAATATTTTAAAACAAAAAGGAGATGTTATTATGGAAAGAGAAAAAGCAGTAGAATTATTAAAAAAATATAATAAAGAAGAATTTCATATAAGGCATGCATTAACTGTAGAAGCAGTTATGAGATATTTTGCTAAACAAAAAGGATATGACGAGGATTTTTGGGGAATAGTTCGGTTTATTGCATGATGTAGATTTTGAATGTTATCCAGAAGAACATTGCAAAAAAGCTCCAGAATTATTAAAGGAAATAGATGCAAGTGATGAATTAATACATGCTGTATGTAGTCATGGATATGGAATATGTTCTGATGTAGAACCAACACACGAAATGGAAAAAATATTATTTGCAACAGATGAACTTACAGGATTAATATGGGCAGCAGCAAAAATGAGACCATCTAATAGCACAAAAGATATGGAAGTTTCAAGTTTAAAGAAAAAGTTTAAAGATAAAAAATTTGCAGCAGGTTGTTCAAGAGATGTAATAAAAGAAGGGTCAGAAAAGCTAGGTTGGGAATTAAATGATTTGTTTGAACAAACAATACTTGCAATGAGAGAAAGTGAAGATTTAGTAAATAAAGAAATGGAAGAAATATAAAACCAAAAGGTATCTCTACAAAGAGATACCTTTTCATTTTTTAATTATATACTATCACCTTTTAACATAGTTCTAATAGTATTATACAGATATGGCTTAAACTCATCAATAGGCATTGGGTCATTATACAAAATAGAATTAAAGCAAGTAGAACTTGCAAGTTCTATAATCATAAACAAAACAACATCTGGATTTTTAATATTAATTTTGTTTTCTTCTATTCCTTTTATAAATAAAGAGCGAAGACCATCTTTGTTATCATCTAATGTATTATAAATTTTAAATACAGTATTACTTTTAATTCCCCAAGACAAATTTTTAGAAATAAACTTAAGCAATGCAGGAAATTTAGTAAGTTCATCTATAACATAATTTATTATATAAATAATTTGATCAGAAAAATTACTTATATAGTTTTTTCTTAAATTTTCTAGTGCATCACAAAATAATTTGTGAGATTTTTTTGCAACAAGAATATCTCTCAACTCATACTTATCTTTAAAATATAAATAAAAAGTACCTTTTGCAACATTTGCATTATCTACAATATCTTGTATAGATGTGTTTTGAATACCTTTTTCGGTGAACAACTTAAAGCCGGTATCTAGCAATCTATTTTTTTTATTTTCCTTAGTTTCTTGAATACTCAATTTAATCACCACATATATTATTATTGCATAAAATGACCAGCAGGTCAATTAAAAATGAAAAAATATTTATAATTTCTACATGCAACACCCGGCTTCTCACATAAATCAAATAAATTTTAATAAAAATATTGACTAACGGTCATAATGGTGTTACAATATAAAAATGACCGGTAGTCATAAAATGAAAGGAGAGATAATATGCTAAAATTTGGAGAGTTTATATGTAAGCATAAAAAAATAATTTTAGTAATTTCAATACTTTTACTAATTCCTTCAATATTAGAAATAAAGGCAACAAAAATAAACTATGATATTTTGGTATATTTACCAAGCGACATTGAAACTGTTCAAGGAGAAAAGATTCTTTCAGAAGACTTTGATATGGGAGCATTTTCAATAGTAGTTTTGGAAAATATGAAATCAAAAGAGATAGCAAAACTAGAAACAGAAGTTAAAAAAATACAAGGAGTAGAAAATGTAGTAAGTATTGTAGATGCTACAGGAACAAGTATTCCAGTAGAAAGTTTACCACAAGAGGTAAAAGACAAAATATATAAGGATAATACAACATTAATGCTTGTAACATTTAAAGATGCAATTTCATCAGATGAAACAACAAATGCAGTAGAACAATTAAGAAACATGACAGATGAAAGATGCAAAGTAAGTGGAATGACATCAGCATTAATAGACACAAGAGACTTATCAGATAAAGAAGTTGCAATATATGTATTAATTGCAGTAGCTCTATGTATTATAATCCTAGAATTAGCATTGGATTCATATTTGGTTCCAATATTTTTATTGTTAAATATAGGAATAGCAATACTTTATAATATGGGTTCAAATATAATGCTTGGAGAAATATCATATATAACAAAAGCAATAAGTGCAGTATTACAATTAGGTGTAACAACGGACTTTTCTATATTCCTTTACCACAGTTATAAAGCAGAAAAAGAAAAATATTCAAACAATGACGAAGCAATGGCAAATGCAATTGCAAAAACATTAGTATCAGTTTTAGGAAGTTCACTTACAACAATAGCAGGATTCTTAGCACTATGTAGTATGAACTTAACACTTGGAAAAGATATTGGTATAGTAATGGCAAAAGGTGTTCTATTTGGAGTAATAACAGTAGTAACAGTTTTACCAGCAATGATATTGCAATTTAACAAAGCAATAGAAAAAACATCACATAAAGAAATTTTACCTAAATTCACAGCACTAAAGAACTTTAATATAAAACATTACAAATTAATATTAATAGCTTTCTTAGTTATATTACCATTTGCAGTATATGGATATACACACACACAAGTTTATTACAATCTAGATAGTTCACTTCCAGAAGAGCTAGAAAGTGTAAGTGGAAACAAAGAATTAAAAGATAAATTTGGAATAGTAGCAACAGAAATGATATTAGTAAATAATGATGTTCCAGATTATAAAGTAAATCAAATGTTAGATGAGATAGAGCAAATTGATGGCATTGATTGGACATTAAGCTATTCAAGAATATCAAAAGCAGTGCCAGAACAAGTGCTTTCAGAAGATTTAACAAAAATATTCCAAAGTGATAAATACAAAATGGTAATAATTAATTCTAAATACGAAGTTGCAACAAATGAGTTAAATTCACAAATGGAAGAAATACAAAAAGTAATAGATAAATATGATCCTAATGCAATACTTGCAGGAGAAGGTCCTCTTATGAAAGACTTAATTCAAGTAAGTGATCATGATTTTAATAGCGTAAATACAGTATCAATAGCAATAATTTTCTTATTAATGTTTGTAATATTCAAATCAATATCAATACCAGTTATATTAATAACAGTAATAGAATTTGCAATATTTATAAACATGGGAATACCAGCATATACAGGAACTGTGCTTCCATTCGTTGCATCAATTGTAATAGGAACAATACAATTAGGAGCAACAATAGATTATGCAATATTAATAACAAACAAATATATAACATTTAGAAAAGACGGAAAAGACAAGAAACAAGCAATAGACGAAGCTTTAGGAACATCAATTTCTTCAATAATAGTAAGTGGTCTATGCTTCTTTGGAGCAACATTTGGAGTTGGTGTTTACTCACAAATAGAAATGATTGGTTCACTATGTTCACTAATGGCAAGAGGTGCAATAGTAAGTACATGTGTAGTAATAACATTATTACCAGCATTCCTAATGCTATTAGATAAAGTAATATGCAAAACAACATTAAAAATGTCAAAAATAAAATAAATGAAAGGATGATATAAAATGAAAAACAAAAAAATGATTTCAGGACTTTTGTTATTTACAATAACTTCATATATGACAATACCAGTATTTGCAGCATCAAAATCAGAAACAGTTTATTCAAACTTATACTCAAATGGTAAAGCATACAAAACAATAGTAAGTACTCAATTAACAAATGAAGATAAATCAGATGAAATAACTGATATATCTAATCTATTAAATATAGAAAACACAAATGGAGATGAAACTTTCAAGAAAGAAGGAAACCAAATAGTTTGGGACAGCAATGGAAATAACATTTACTATAAAGGTGAAAGTGACAAACAATTACCAGTAGAATGTAAAATAACTTATGAACTAAATGGAGAAGAAATATCAGCAGAAGAATTAAAAGGAAAAAGCGGAAATGTAAAAATTAAAATAAATTACACAAACAACGAAAAACACATTGTTTCAATAAATGGAAAACAAGTTACAATGTATACTCCATTTATAATAGTTGCAGGAACAAAAATAGATAATGCAAAAAATAAAAATATTCAAATTACAAATGGAAAAATAGTAGATAACGGAGAAAGCACATTGGCAGTTGGAATTGCAATGCCAGGAATGCAAGAAAATATCGGAATTTCAAAAAGCAAAATAGATATTCCAGAAGAAATAGAGATTTCAATGGAAACAGAAGATTTTGAAATGGGAAATATTATAGCAGTTGTAGCAGTAAAAGGTATAGATGAAGATTTAACAAGTGATTTAAACAGTATGTATAGCCAAATTAATGAATTAGCAAATGCAAGTAACGAAATATTAGCAGGTGCAAATCAACTAAAAGAAGGAACATCAGAATTAGTAAGTGGAGTTGACCAATTAAAAGATGGAACAGGAGCAGCGTATGCAGGTTCTAAACAAATAAAAGATGAAGTTGAAGAAAGTACAAAAAATTTAAAAAATGATAATACTCCTGCAATAGATAGCAAAACTTTGGAAGCAATAAAAGCACAAGCAATGCAAAGCGCAACACTTTCAGATGAGCAAAAAGCAGGAATAGCAGCCCAAGCAAAAGCAGCAGCAACACTTTCAGATGAACAAAAAGCAGGGATAGCAGCCCAAGCAAAAGCAGGTGCAAAACTTACAGACGCACAAAAAGCAGGAATAGCAGCCCAAGCAAAAGCAGCAGCAAAGCTTACAGATGCACAAAAAGCAGAAATAGCGGCCCAAGCAAAACTTACAGATGAACAAAAAGCGAAAATAACAGCCCAAGCAAAAGCCGGTGCAGAATTTACAGAAACACAAAAAACAGCAATAATAGAACAAGCACAAAAAAAATATACAGAAACATTAACAGAGGCAGAAAAACAATTAATATTAACAGTTGCACAAAATACAGCATATCAAACAGCAACAACAACTGCACTAGCAGTAGCAGAAAGCACAGCAGAAGCAACAGCTTTAAAAGTGGCACAATCAGTAGCAGAAAGTACAGCAGAAGCAACAGCTTTAAAAGTAGCACAATCAGTGGCAGAAAGCACAGCAGAAGCAACAGCTCAAACAGTAGCACAAAGCACAGCAACACAAACAGCAGAAACAACAGCATTAACAGTAGCACAAAGTACAGCAACACAAACAGCTGGAGCAACAGCAACACAAACAGCAACACAAGTTGGAAATCAAGCTAAACAAAAATTCACAAATCAAGTAGTATCACAAATGAGTACATTAGGAACTGCTTTAGACGAATTAACAAATGGATTAGCAAATATAGATAACGGAGTAAGTGCATTATCAGTAGGAACAAACAAACTAGATAGTGGAGCACTACAATTAGCAAATGGAGTAAAAACATTTAATGAACAAGGAATATCAAAAATAAATAATTTAGTAAATGGAGATTTAAGAAATATTGCAAGTAGAGTAGAAAAAATGAATGAGCTTGCAAATGAATATAATAACTATGCAGGAATTCAAAATGGAATGGCAGGAGAAGTTAAATTTATAATGATAACTGATTCAACAACAGGAAATGGAGAAGTAAAAAAAGAAGAAGCTGTAATAACAACAGAAGCAAAAGACTCTAAAGAGATAAAAGAAAATAAAGAAGAATAGGCTAAAAATACTTTAAAGAGGCGCAAAACGATGCGCCTCTTTAACTTTATACAAAAGCATTGACATTAACAAAAACAAAATATAAAATATATTTAATGCTACAAATATAAGGAGTTAATTAATGTTAAAATACATTTGGAGAGATAAAAAACAATTAATTATAATAATAGGTGTATTATTAGTATGTAGTATAGCAATAGCAATTGGAATATATGCACAAATTACAAATACTAAAATAAATAAAACCGCAGAAGAAAAAAGAGAAGCAAACTATGAAGACTTGAAAAATAATTTTGACTCAATATTTACAAATACTATTAACAAAGATGGAGCAGCTCAAGTAGCAAACGCTAACATAAATTATGATGAAATAATAGGAACTAAATATGATATTAATGAAAAAAAAGAAACTAAATATAGTATAGTTGCTAAAATACCACTTTTCAAAAAAGAAACAGAAACAACAAAAAAAGTAAACCAAGAAATATTTAACACTTTTGGTGGGAAAATAGTAGATATAATAACAAACAATAAAGCATATACAATATATAATATGGGATATGTTGTATATATTAATGATAATATAATGTCATTAGTTATAAAATGTACACTAAAAGAGGGAACAAATCCACAAAGGACAATAATTCAAACATATAACTATAATCTAGATGAAGATAAGTTGGTTAGCATAGATGAGCTTATACAAAAAAGAAACTTAGATAAGGAGCAAATGCAAAAACAAATAACGGACGAAATAACAAAAGTAAGTGAACAAAATACTAGTATTATAAATCAAGGATATAATGTATATAAAAGAAATCCAAATGATGACATATATAAAATAGAAAATACTAAAAACTTTTTCTTAGGGAAAAATAAAACACTTTATTTAATATATGCATATGGAAATAGCGATTATACAAGTGAAACAGATTTGATAATATTTTAAAAGAACAAAGCGACTAAAGTCGCCATTTGTTCTTGCAGATTTGAGTTTCCGAATGAAATGAGAAATTTCCTAGTATATAAAATAACTCTCGATATTTTTTATCGAGAGTTATTTGTGTTAAGGTTGCTCCGCTAATTTAATATTAACTTTAAATGTTTGCCCATTTCTATTAACTTCAAGTTCTAGGGTATCTCCAATATTTTTAGTTGCTTTTATTTTATTTAATTCATCCATTGTTTTGATAGAAGTTCCACCGGCTGAAACAATTATATCACCAGCTTTTAAATCTACTAAAGAAGCGGGACTTGAACTTTGAATGTCTTTAACATAAATTCCAACAGGAAGTTTATATTTTTCAGCCATAGCATCAGTAATGTCAATTCCTTCAATACCAATATATGGTCTTAAAACTTTTCCGTGATCTATTAATTGTTTATAAATATCAATTGTATCATTAATTGGAATAGCAAATCCCATACCTTCTATACCAGTTCCAGAAAGCTTTAAAGTATTAATACCAATTACTTTACCTTCACTATTTACTAATGCTCCACCACTATTTCCAGAGTTTATTGCAGCATCAGTTTGAATTAATGTATAAGTAGTTCCATTTTCACCTGTAACAGTTCTATTTACAGCACTTATAATTCCAGAAGTAACACTACTTTGCATTCCCAAAGGATTTCCAACAGCCATTGCAAATTCTCCAATTTTAACTGAATTAGAATTTCCAAGCTCTGCTTCTGTTAAATCATCTTTTTCAATTTTTATAACTGCTAGATCAGTTTGCTCATCTGTACCTATAATTTTGGCTTCATATGGAGTAGAATCATTATATAAATATACATATACTTTTGTTGCCTTTGAAACCTCATAATAAGTAGAAGAATCACTAGAGTTAATAATATGGTTATTTGTTAAAATATATCCATCCTTGCTAATTATAATTCCAGAGCCTTGCGCTTGTGCAAGTTGAGACATGCCTTGCATAAAGTTTGAGGTTACAGTGTATTCTACAGTAATACCAACAATTGATGGTAAAACTTTATTTGCAGAATATATTGCAGTATCAGAATAATTAGAAAGAGATACAGTCTGAACAGTTCCAGTGTTAGAAGATGAACTAGGTATAGCAGAAGTCTCTTCTGTCTTGGCAGAAGTATTTAGAATAGAGTTTTTTATGCTTGGAATTCCAAATACTATAGAAATAACCAGAGCTGTACCTAATATTCCAGAAAGAAATGGAATTAAAAAAGATCTTCCAAAACTAGAACTATTCTTTGCGGGATCATCAAAACTTTTAAAAATATCATTATTTTCTTTCATTAATATAACCTCCTTGTAAAATAAATTATCATATTATAATAATAACCTAAACTAATAATATAATACAAGAAATACATTAAAAAATCCTGAAAAATTAATAAGACAAAATTCAATTTACCTAAAAATTATATTGAAATAAATTTCTACATATAATATAATAAAAACAATTTAAAGGAGTTGAAAAAATGAATTTAAAAAATAAAAAAGGGATAACAATAATCGCACTAGTCATTACAGTAGTAATAATGCTAATATTAGTTGGAGTAACAGTAAAAGTAGGAACAAAGTCAATAGATGAATCAGAAAAAGAAGATATAATAACAAATATGATATCTATAAAAACAAGAGCTAAAATAGTTAAAGATCAATTTAATTTTAAGGATATAAGTAGTTTGGTAGGAACTAAATTTACCGATGATACAAAATATGAAAAGACAAATTTAAACCCTGCAATTCCAGAAGAACAAAAAAATAATTGTTATATATGGACACAAGAAGATTTAAATAATCAGGGATTAGCATCAATAAATTCTGATGAATCAAAATTTTATGTTGTATATTATGGGGATAATAATACAGAAGTATATTATTCAATAGGAGTAGATGGAAAATATAGCTTAACAGATTTGCAAGGTGAGTAATGTGAAAGAAAGAGAAATAGAAAGACTAAATAAATTAAAAGAATATGAAAAAAAGTTATATGATAAAGGAATAAAATATATTGCAGGTATAGATGAAGCTGGAAGAGGACCTTTGGCTGGACCAGTGGTTGTAGGTTGTGTAATAATGCCACAAGATTCATTTATTGAATATGTTAATGATTCTAAAAAAGTATCTGAAACAAAAAGAGAAATGCTTTATGAAAAAATAACAAATGAAGCAATTGCATGGAGCACAGGAATTGTAATGCAAGATGAAATAGACGAAATAAATATATTAAATGCAACTAAAAAAGCATTAACAATGGCAATAGATAATTTAAAAGTAAAACCAGAGGTTATATTAGTAGATGCTTTAGAAAAAATAGATACACATCAAATTCCATATATATCTGTAATAAAAGGAGATGCAAAAATTTATAGTATTTCAGCAGCTTCAATTGTTGCAAAAGTAACAAGGGATAGAATAATGCGAGAGTATGATGAAATATATCCACAATATGGATTTGCAAGTCATAAAGGGTATGGAACAGCAAAACATATTCAAGCAATAAAAGAATACGGAATATGTTCAATACATAGAAAAAGTTTTGTAAAGAATTTTATACAAAAATAAAATAATATATAAAAGGGGAATGGCGCAGTTGGAAGACCAACTACGCCAAAACTTACTTCTCGCCTTCATCTCCGTAGAAGTCAGAATCAGGCCAAGTATCAAACGGGTCTTCAGCAGTTTCTGCTGAAATTCGTTTGTTCAGTGCCCTCAGCTCTTTACGGAGTGAATTGAGTTCACTCGGACTTGAAGTGTCAAGCTTCTTGTTGAGCTCCTCAATAATGCGGATGGTGTCTGCAGATAACATAGGTAGAAACCCCTTTCAAATATAAATTTGTAATATTATTATAACACGCTTTACATAAAAAATCAAATTAGGAGGTTGATTTTATGAATATTAAAGAAATTATAGCTAAAAAAAGAGATGGATTAGAATTAAATAAAGAAGAAATTAAATATTTTATAGAAGAATATACAAAAGGAACTGTTACAGATTATCAAGCAGCAGCACTAATTATGGCAATGTATATCAATGGATTAAACAATGAAGAAACTACAAATTTAACATTAGAAATGGCTCATTCTGGAGAAATTTTAGATTTATCAAAAATTTCTAAAACAGTTATAGATAAGCACAGTACAGGAGGAGTTGGAGATAAAATAACATTAGTATTAATGCCCATTATTGCATCACTTGGCGTGCCAGTTGCAAAAATGTCTGGAAGAGGCTTAGGCTTTACTGGTGGAACAGTAGATAAACTAGAATCAATTCCGGGATATAAAACAGAAATAAAAATAGACGAATTTATAGAAAATGTACAAAAGGTTGGAATAAGCTTAATTGGTCAAACAGCCAATTTAGCGCCAGCAGATAAAAAAATATATGCACTACGTGATACTATTAGCTGTGTAGATAATATGTCACTTATAGCGTCAAGTATAATGAGCAAAAAAATAGCTGCAGGAGCAAACAAAATAGTATTAGATGTAACATGCGGAAGTGGAGCTTTTATGCAAAACGAAAAAGATGCAATAGAGTTATCTAATATAATGAAAAACATAGGAAAGTTAGCAAATAGAGAAACAGTATGTATAATTACAAATATGGACGAACCAGTTGGATATGCAATAGGAAATAGCTTAGAAATTATAGAAACAATAGAATGTTTAAAAGGAAATATACCAGAAGACATAAAAGAAATAATAACAACAATAGGAGCATATATACTAAAACTTGCAGATAAAGGTGACAATTTAGAAGAAAACAAACTAAAAATATTAGAAAATATAAAAAACGGAAAAGCATATAATAAATTTTTAGAATTAGTACAAAATCAAAATGGTGATATAGAATATGTAAAAAATACAGATAAATTTGAAAAAGCAAAATACATATTACCAGTAATTTGTGAAAAAGACGGATATGTAGAAAAATTAAATGCAGGAGAAGTAGGAAAAATATCAGTGGATTTAGGAGCGGGAAGATTAAGAAAAGAAGATGACATAGACAAAGCAGTAGGAATAGTGCTAAACAAGAAAAATGCAGACAAAGTAAAAAAAGGTGATATACTAGCATTTGTATATGCAAACGATAAACAAAAAGGAGAAACAGCAGTAGAAGAAATGCAAGATGCATATACAATAGTAGAAGAACCAGTAAAAAAAGAAAAATATATTTTAGGGATTATATAGGAGGAAAACAAAAAAATGAAAATAATGTTTATATGCACAGGCAACATTTGCAGAAGTGCAATGGCACATGCAATGTTTGAAAAAATGGTAAAAGAACAAAATAAAAATGTACAAGTATATTCGTGTGGCATATATGCACAAAATGGTGATATTCCAACATATGAAGCAATTGAAACAATGAATGAATATGGGATAGATTTAAGAAATCATAGAGCAACAAATATAAGAAACTCAAACATAAAAGACATGGATGTAATACTTTGCGCAACAATTTCACATAAAAATAGTGTTATAAATATGTATCCAGAATTAAAAGAAAAAGTATTTACGATGAAAGAATATGCAGGATATCCACAAAATGATTTAGATATAAAAGACCCATGGGGATACGGAATAGAAGTATATAAAAGTTGTGCAAAGGAAATAAAGGAATGCCTTAATAAAATTATAGAAAAATTATAACTAAAAAAGCATACTTTCCACTTCAAATAAATTAAAGAAAGGAATAAACAAATGAACATATTAGAAGGACTAAACGATAAACAATACGAAGCAGTAATAAATACAGAAGGACCAAACCTAATTATAGCAGGTGCAGGTTCAGGGAAAACAAAAGTACTAACACATAAAATAGCATATTTAATAGGAGAAAAAAATGTAAAGCCATGGCAAATACTTGCAATTACATTTACAAATAAAGCAGCAAACGAAATGAAAACAAGGGTAGAAGCATTAGTTGGAGAAGCAGCGAATGAAATGTGGCTAGGAACTTTCCACTCTATTTGCGTTAGAATTTTAAGAAGATTTATAGATAGATTAGGATATGAAAGCTCATTTATAATATTCGATACATCAGACCAAAGAAGTTTGGTAAAACAATGTTTAAGAGAATTAAATATTGATGATAAATTGTTTACAGACAGAAGCGTATTATCAGAAATAAGCAATGCAAAAAATGAAATGCTTACACCAGAAAGCTACAAATTAAGAACAAATGGTGAGTATAGAAAAGAAAAAATCGCAGAAATATATGCTGTATATCAAAGAAAATTAAAAGAAAATAATGCAATAGATTTTGATGATATTATCAATTTTACAATAGACATATTAACAGAAAACCCAGATGTTTTAGAGTATTATTCAGATAAATTCAAATATGTATTAGTAGACGAGTATCAAGATACAAATAAATCACAATTTACACTACTAACATTAATTGCAGCAAGACACGGAAATATTACAGCCGTAGGAGATAATGACCAAGGAATATATTCTTTTAGAGGAGCAGACATATCAAATATATTAAATTTTGAAAAGGATTTTCCAGGAACAAAAATAATAAAATTAGAGCAAAATTATAGATCTACAAAAAGTATATTAAATGCAGCAAATGCAATAATCAAAAATAATAGCAAAAAATATGAAAAAAACTTATGGACAGAAAAAGAAGAAGGAAAGCTTCCAGAAGTACATATATGTAATGATGAATATGATGAAGCAAGATATATTGCAGAAGAAATAGAACATTTAAGAAGAGAAGAGTATTTAAAATATTCAGATTTTGCAATTCTATACAGAATGAATGCACAGTCACGTAGTATAGAAGAGATTTTAGTAAGAGAAGGAATTCCATACAGAATTATAGGTGGACACAAATTCTACGAAAGAAAAGAAATAAAAGATATAATTAGTTATTTAAGATTAATTCAAAACACATCAGATAATTTAAGTTTGCAAAGAATAATAAATGAGCCTAAAAGAGGAATAGGAAAAACAAGTTTAGAAAAAATAGAATCAATAGCATCAACAAACCGGAATATCAATGTATGAAGTAATAAAAAAAGCAGATGAGTTTGGACTAAATAAAGTATTCGCAAATTCGAGAGATTTTGTAAATGTAATAGAAGAATTAAGAGCAAGTAAAGATGAAATTAAAATTTCGGAACTTGTAAAACAAACACTAAACAAAACAGGATATACAAAAGCTTTAGAACTAGAAAGTACAACACAAGCAGAAACAAGGCTAGAAAACTTAGATGAGTTTTTAACAGTAGCGATAGAGTTCGAGGATGAAGCTGCAGAAAACAACTTAGCAGAATTCTTAGAAAGTATAACACTTACAAGCGATGTAGATGAACTAGAAGATACAGACGAAGCAGTAACATTAATGACCTTACATAGTGCAAAAGGACTAGAATTCCCAGTAGTATTTTTAATAGGAATGGAAGACCGGAATATTCCCAAGTTATAAGTCAATAGGAGAAGAAAGAGAATTAGAAGAAGAGAGAAGACTTTGCTATGTTGGACTAACAAGAGCAGAACAATTTTTATACTTAACATGTAGCAGACAAAGAACTATATTTGGCTCAACATCATGCAACAAAATATCTAGATTTATAGAAGAAATACCACCAGAAATGCTAGACGGAGATAAAAACATTAAGAAAGAAAAACAATATGAACCAAAAGAAACAACATATGAGTGGGAATATGGAACAGTAAAAAAATATCAAACAAAAGCATTTGGAGATAAATACTCTCCAAAAGAACCATCATATCAATTTAGAACAGCAGAAAGTTTCTTAAATTCATTAAACAAAACAAAAACAGAAGGAGTAGATTTAAGCCAATTTAGAGCAGGGGTAACAGTATATCATAAAAAATTTGGAGAAGGAGTAATAAACTCAGTCGAACAAGAAGGAGAAGACTTAAAACTAGATATAAACTTTGAAAAAGCAGGACATAAAAGGTTGATGGCAAAGTTCGCAAATTTAGAAATAAGATAAAAAAGAAGAGCAATCTTCTTTTTTTTATGCAAAAAAATTGGAATTTGTGTGAGGGGGAATTCTAGGGACTGTCCCTTAAAATCACCAAACCTGGGGATTTTGGGGACTGTCCTGAATTCATCCGGAACTAAACAAATTCCAATTTATCTAATTACTTACTTCGTTTTTTACTTTGTCTATTTCTGTCTGTGGTGCTTGCCCTGCTGGTGTGTAATATCCTTTTGCTTGTGCTACCTTAAATAATTCATATTGGAATGATTCGTCATTATTTCTTATCTGTTGTATTGTTTGTCTTAATTGCATATTTTCTGCTTCTGAAATAACTCCTTGATATGTTGTAAGCTCTGCTTTAACGCTTTCTAATATATCGTTAACCATGTATTTTTCTTCCATATTCTTACCTCCTAATTTAAAAATGTTAACAATTTTTGTTTTGTATTTAATGAATCTTGAGCAGCCTTTGTAAACATTTGCTTTATTTGTGGGTCAACACATTGTGATGCATATGTGTTTAGCTTTTGATATGATGTGTCGTGTGCACCTATTAAGTGCCTTAAATTTTGTAATTCTACTTGACTTAGTTCTGACATTAAAATCATCCTTTCCATTTTTTATTTAACAAGTATAGTGTTTACAAAAATTAATAAATTATTCAAAAAAATGTAATTTGTGTGAGGGGAATTCTAGGGACTGTCCTGAATTCACAGCTATAGCAATTTCTACAATGCCTTCGGGTCTCCGAGGACGGCGACCCGAAGGCATTGTAGGCTTTGCAATATACATAATTTACAGCACGTAAAATACAGAGATTTTGAAAGTAAAACAGAGAAAAAAAGAGAAAATGCAAGTATTCCTAACATTAAAGGACTAAATAAAAGAATATACTTATTGCCAAAAATGTATAATTAAGGTAAAATATTATAGTGAAATTTTAAAAAAATAAGTTAGGAGTGTTTATTATTTTAAGAAGTATAAAGAATATATTTGTGCATGTTAGAAGTTCATTAAAAGTTTTATTTCTTATTATGATATCTACAGCATTAATAGTAGGACTAATATCTTTAGTATATAAACCAATGTACAGTGTAACTGTAAATGGAGAATTTTTAGGATATACATCAAATAAAAGTAAATTACAAAAGAGAATAAATGAATATATAGAAAGTAAGGATAACAGTAATGTTGCTTTTATAGATATTAAAGACTTACCTGAATATTCATTGTGTTTATTGAAAAAAGATAATCAAGCAAATGATGAAGAAATATTTGAAAAAGTAAAAAATTCAGGAACAACATATTATGAGTATTATGCAATAGTAGTAAGCAATGAAGAAAAGTACTATGTAGGAACAAAGGACGAAGCAGAAGCTATAATTAATGAGTTGAAATCAAAGAAAAGTACAAATATAAATAAAATAGCATATACACAAGTTCATTCAACAGAGATGAAAGAATTTACAGAAAAAGATAAAGTTGTAACAGCATTATATGTAAAACCAGTAGTTGTAGCAACATCAGCATATGCAACATATAAAGGACAAAAAATAGCAAGTACAGAAACACCATCATCAGCTGTTTTAGGAATAGGACTAATAAGACCAGTATCAGGAATAATAACATCAAGATTTGGTCAAAGAGCCAGTGGAAAACATACAGGATTAGATATAGCTACTTCAACAGGAACAACAATAGTTGCAGCAGCAGCAGGGACAGTAACTTATTCTGGAAATAATGGTGGAGGCTTAGGAAACTTCATAAAAATAAGCCATGGAAATGGTGTAGAAACAGTATATGGACATTGTAGCAAGTTATATGTAACAACAGGTCAAACAGTTGCACAAGGTGAAGCAATAGCAGCAGTAGGATCAACAGGAAATTCAACAGGACCTCATTTACACTTAGAAATAAGAGTAAATGGAGTAAGACAAAATCCACAAATTTATTTATATAAGTAAAAAGTTAAAAAAACCAGTTCACATTGAACTGGTTTTTTGTTGATCTTTGTATATAAATTTTCATTTATTATAAAATGCTTTAACACAATTAGATATAGCATTTGCTTTAAAAATTGCTTTTCCATATTCTAAAAGTTTTCTTTCGAATAAATCCGGATTATCAACAGTGTTTCCAAATTCGCTTATTTCACAATTAATTGCTTTTACAATAGGTAAATTAGATTTGTTAATATGTATGCATAAATAATATTTTGAATTATATAAGCTCAAAGAAACTTTTCTTAATTTTAAATATGTTTCACTGTTTAGATGTAAGCTTATATACTTACAAAACTCACAGTAATCATCAAATGAATTGAATGAGTATATTACTAAACTATTATTAATTGCAGATGTTTTTCTTTTTATTTTTAATTGTTTTTTTACTTGTTCCTTTTCTGGAAGCCTTGTAACAGTTAGAATAAAGTTCCCTTCTGGAACTGCAATTGCTTCAATCATTAATTTGTAATCTTTTGTATAAAAACCAACTTCTTTTTCGGCTTTATTTAACAAACTACAAAACAAAGCTTGAGATTCAGCAGAATTAGACATAAATGAGTGTAAATCTATATGCTCTTCTTCCAAATCGCTCAAATTTAAAGTGATTCTAATTTTATTCTCTGTCAATTTTTCAATTTTCAAAATAAGTAACCTCCGATATAAAGTATAATATTATTATAGCACCAATATATAACAATTTAAATAATAAAAATATGGAAATTATTATATCACATTATATTAAATAATTATTAAAATAGTGAAAGAAATTGTAAAATAACCCATAATAAATCCTTGAATTTACTTGAAAAAACAAGCAATTGCATATATAATATATTAGTATTTAACAAAGGAGAAATAAGGAGGAGCACAAATGGCAACAAGAGAAAAAAATATATGGATATTATTAGTATTTTTACTATCAGGTCTAGTAATAGGAGGACTTTTAGGAGAACTTGCAGCAAAGGTAGATTGGCTATGGTGGTTATCTTATGGACAAAGTTTTGGATTATCAACTCCGGTATCACTAGATTTAAATGTAATAACAATAACATTTGGGCTAATGTTTAAAATAAATATTGCAAGCATTGTAGGAATGGCAATAGCAATATTTATATATAGAAAAGTATAATGTAGAATTTTTTTAATTAAAGAATACAAAATGCATTGCTTTTTGTTGGGGGCAATTTATATTGAAAGGGCGATTTTATGAGACTAAAAATGAAAGAGCTTCCAATATTAGAAAGACCATATGAAAAATTAGAAATTTATGGAGCCGAGATGTTATCTAATGCAGAACTTTTGGCAATAATAATAAAAACTGGAAACAAAAAAGAAACTGCAGTAGCACTTGCTCAGAAAATATTAAATTTAAATAAAAATTATAACAAGAATGATTTAAGATTTTTGCAAGAAATATCGATAGAAGAGCTTACAGAAGTTAAGGGGATAGGAAAAGTAAAAGCAATACAAATAAAAGCAGTATCTGAAATTGCAAAAAGAATAACAAAGCCAATTACAAATAAGATAAAAATAAGTAATACAAAAGATGTGGCAGAATTAGTAATGTCTGAACTAAGATACGAAAAAAGAGAAATAGCCAAAGTTATTATTCTTAATAACAAAAATATTGTATTAAGAATTGTAAACATATCGTTAGGAGGTTCAAATTTTGCATGTATAGAACCAAAAGATGTATTGGCAGAGGCTATAAAAATGCAGGCACCAAAGATAATACTTATTCATAACCATCCAAGTGGAGACCCAAAACCAAGCAAAAGTGACTATAAAGTAACAGACAGAATATATGAATGTGCTGATTTAATGGGAATTGAATTGTTAGACCATGTAGTAATAGGGGATGGAATATATGAGAGTGTATTAATGGGAAAGGAAACGTGAGAAATATGTTATTTGGACTAAAATCAAAAGATATTGGAATAGATTTAGGAACAGCCAATACTTTAGTTACACTAAAAGGAAAAGGAGTAATATTAAAAGAGCCATCTGTTGTAGCAATAGATAGAAGAAGTGGCAATATCTTAGCTACTGGTTATGAAGCAAAAGAAATGCTTGGAAGAACACCAGAAACTATTAAAGCAGTAAGACCATTAAAAGATGGTGTAATAGCAGATTTTACTGCAACACAGTTAATGCTTAAAAATATAGTGTCAAAAGTATGCCAAAGATATAACGCAGGAAGACCAAGAGTAGTTGTTGGAGTCCCATCTGGTATTACAGAAGTGGAAGAAAGAGCAGTAGAAGAATCAGTTTTAAGAGCTGGAGCAAAAGAAGTATATTTAATAGAAGAGCCAATGGCAGCAGCAATTGGTGCAAATTTAGATGTAGCAGAACCTACTGGAAATATAATAGTTGATATAGGTGGAGGAACAACAGAAGTTGCTGTAATTTCATTAGGAGGAGTTGTAATAAGTAACTCTTTAAGAACTGCTGGAGACGAATTAGACGAAGATATAGTAAATTATATAAAAAGAGAAATGGGACTAGCAATAGGAGAAACAACAGCAGAAGAAATAAAAATAGAAATAGGATGTGCATTACCATTAATGACAGAAGCAAGCATGGAAGTAAGAGGAAGAGATTTAGGAAATGGGTTACCAAGAAATGTTATAGTTACTTCAACACAAATAGAAGAGGCAATGCATGATTCAATAAATGAAATAGTAGAAGTTGTAAAAGCTACATTAGAAAAAACTCCACCAGAACTTGCATCAGACATAGTAGAAAAGGGAATAGTGCTTGCAGGTGGAGGAGCACTAATCAGAAATCTAGACAAATTATTAAGCCAAAAAACAGAAATGCCAGTATATATTGCAGAAGATCCATTAGAATGTGTTGTAAAGGGAACAGGAAAAACTTTAGAAGACTTAGAAAGATTAAAAACTGTTCTTATAAATGCGCGTAAATGTAGATAAACAATAAATAAGAAAGGATTACAGCGATGTATAGAAACAATAAAACAAGTATTATAGGTATAGTAATAACAATAATAGTATTGATTATATTAGTTTTGCTTACCAATATAAATACAAATAAACTTTCTGGTGCAGAGAATTTATTTAGTAAACTTGTAATGCCTGTGCAAAATGGATTAACGCATTTAAAAAATAAAATTGCAAAAAATGATTCATTTTTCGAAAACATAGATAAGCTAGATGAAGAAAATAAAAAGCTAAAAGAAGAAAATAGTGAATTACAAAAAAAATTACAAGAGTTAGAAATAATAAAAACTGAAAATGCAACATTGAGACAATATGTAAATATGGCAGAAAAGTATGCAGAATACAAAACTGTACCAGCATATATAATAAATAAAGATGTTAGCAATTTAAGTGAAACAATGGTTATTAATGCAGGAAAATCAAGTGGAATAGATGTAGATATGCCAGTTATTACAGAACAGGGATTAGTTGGCTATATTATGTCTGTAACAGAAAATACTGCAAAGGTCCAACCAATAATAGACCCAGCAACTAATATAAGTGGGACAATAACAACATCAAGAGATAGTGTGATTGTAAGAGGAATTTTACGGAAGCAGTAACACATTAAAATTAATGTATATTCCAACAGATGCCGACTTAGTTTTAGAAGATACAATAGAAACTTCTGGATTAGGTGGAATATATCCAAAAGGAATACAAATAGGTAAAATAAAAGAAATAATAGAATCAAAAAATATAACAGACAGATATGCAATTGTAGAAACATCAGTGGATTTTTCAAAATTAGAAACAGTATTGGTAATAACAAAGTAATATAAAAGAAAAGGAGATATATTATGAACAATGAAATCTATGTAACACCACTTGCTGGAAGATATCCAAGTAAAGAGATGAACAAAATTTGGTCAAGTGATTCTAAATATTCAACATGGAGAAAACTTTGGGTTGCACTTGCAGAAACAGAAAAAGAGCTAGGAATTGATATAACAGACGAACAAATTAATGAAATGAAAGAAAATGTAAATAACATTGATTATGATGTAGTTGCAAAAAGAGAAAAAGAATGTAGACATGATGTTATGGCACATGTTTATGAATTTGGTACAAAATGCCCAAAAGCAAAACCAATAATACACTTAGGAGCAACATCTTGCTATGTAACAGATAATACAGACGTAATTTTAATGAGAGAAGCTTTAAAAATTATAAAAGCAAAATTAGTTAATGTAATAAATAATCTAAAGAAATTTGCAGATGAATATAAAGGAACAACTTGCCTAGGATATACACATTTTCAACCTGCACAGCTAACAACAGTTGGTAAAAGAGCAACACTTTGGATGCAAGATTTGTTAGAAGATTTAGAAGAACTAGAATTTGTAGAATCAAGAATGAAACTTTTGGGTTGCAAAGGAACAACAGGAACACAAGAAAGCTTTATGAAATTATTTAAAGATGAAGAAAAAGTAAAACAAATAGATGGAAAAATAGCAAAGAAAATGGGATTTGACAAAGTATATGCAGTATCTGGACAAACATATACAAGAAAGTTGGATTCAATAGTATTAAATTGCTTATCAGGAATAGCAGAAAGTGCATCAAAATTTGCAAATGACATGAGACTTTTACAACACGAAAAAGAATTAGAAGAACCATTCGAAAAAGGACAAATTGGATCATCAGCAATGGCATATAAAAGAAATCCAATGAGATGTGAAAGAATAAATTCACTTTCAAGACATGTAATGGTACTTTCAAATGATGCAAAAATAACAACTGCAACACAATGGCTAGAAAGAACACTTGATGATTCTGCAAATAAGAGAATATGCGTGCCAGAAAGCTTTTTAGCAACAGATGCAATATTAATTCTTTATGAAAACATATCATCAAATATTGTAGTATATAAAAACGTAATAAAAACAAATATGATGCAAGAACTTCCATTTATGGGAACAGAAGAAATACTTATGAATGCAGTTTTAAAAGGTGGAGATAGACAAGAATTACATGAAAAAATAAGAGTATACTCAATGGAAGCTGGAAGAGAAGTAAAAGAATTTGGTAGACCAAATGATTTAGTAGATAGAATAGCAGCAGACGAAACATTTGGACTAACCAAAGAAGAAATTTTACATATATTAAATCCAGATCACCTTTGTGGAAGAGCAAAAAATCAAGTAACAGATTTTATAGAAGAATGTGTAAATCCAGTACTAGAAAAATATAAAGACTTAATAAACGAAGAAAAAGTAGAGATAAATGTCTAGAAAAAATGAGACAAAATGGGACAGCCCATCTTTGTCTCATTAATTATAAATAATAGAGGAAAATATGAAAATAATAGATTGGTTTAGAAGAATTAGACTGCGAAAAAGATTACTAATACCTAGCAGTAATCCTGATTACGAAGATTCAATTAAGCAAGTAAAAGAAAAAATTATAAACAGTATGCAGGGCAGAGAATTTAGCAAAATTGAAGAGGCTTATTATGTATATATAGAACTAGGAAAAATTTTATCAGAAGATCCTATTAATGCTTTTGGGAAAGTTGAAGAGAGAAGAGGCCTATTCAATAAAAAAATAGGAAAAGAACTTCAAGGAAATTGTAAAGCTATAGCGGAATTATATGTAAGTATATTAGGAGATATAGGAATAAACTCGGATTTAATAAAAGTAAATGAGAACCCAGGAGCACATGTGGACGCAGTATTAAATATTGAAGGAAAGAATTATATAACTAATCTAATAGGTGATTTATCAAGAATAAAAACTGCAAAAAGAGTAAATTCATTTGCATTTAATTTAGAGAATAATAGAAATATTATGTATTCACCAACATATAAAGATAGAGTAAAAAAATGTTATAACTTATCCTTCCTACCAAGAGAAGAAATAGAAAGAATGGATAAAAAATTAGGATATAGCTATAGTAACGAAAGTGAAAAAGATAATAATAAAAGAGGTATATATACAGAGGATGTATTTGAAAGAATAAAACAAGAATTAGCAGATCCAGAGAAGTTTAAAAAATATGTTCTAAAAGGAAGAGAAGATGTACGAGAAGAAGATATATTCAAATATAAATTAGAATTTCTTTTAGAAAATATGGATAAGTTTTCCACATATAATTCGAATGCAAGATATTTGGAAAATATAAGGTATTACTTTTATACACTAAAAAAGTTTTTTTCGGAAGAAGAGGCAAAAAGAATAAATATGTATGCATGTGTGAACAATGGTGACTTTTCTAAAATACATTCTATTGTAAAATTAAGACCATCAGAAAAATCAAAAGGAGAAAATACATATTTTGCTTATAATAATACCGATAGAAAATATAAAGAAATTTCAAGAGAAGAATTAAAAAGATTTGTAGATAGGGCAAAAGGTTTAGAGATAATTGGTGAAATAGACAACAAAGAACAAATAGATATAGAAGAATTAGAGTTATAAAATGAGACAAAAGAGGAGTGTCCCCTTTTGTCTCATTTATTTAAAATTTCTTTCCTGTTATTTTTTCATATGCTTCAATATATTTATTTCTTGTAGTCTCTAAAACATCTTTTGGAAGTTCGGCAGGAGGATTGTTTCGATATCCGTTATTTGATAGCCAGTCTCTTAAGTATTGCTTATCAAAACTTTTTTGACCTCTACCTACTTCATAATCGTCAAGGGGCCAAAATCTACTAGAATCAGGAGTTAAAACTTCATCTCCTAAGACTAAATTACCATTTTCATCTAAACCAAATTCAAACTTTGTGTCTGCTATAATTATTCCTTTAGAAAGAGCATAATCAGCACATTTTTTATAGATATTAATTGTAGCATTTTTTACTTTTTCAGCAAGTTCATCACCTAAAATTTCTTTACATCTTTCAAAAGAAATATTTTCGTCATGATCTCCAAGTTCAGCCTTTGTAGAAGGCGTAAAAATTGGTTCATCTAATTTTTGACATTCTTGTAAACCTTCTGGCAATTTAATATTGCAAACAGTACCAGTTTTTTGATATTCTGCCCAACCAGAACCTGTAATATATCCTCTTACAATGCATTCAACTGGAAGCATTTTTAGTTTTTTTACTAGCATACTTCTATCTTTAAATTCTTCTTTTCTAAATTCGTCTGGAAATTCCTCATAATTTGTAGTAATTATATCATTTGGTATAATATCAGAAACAAAATTAAACCAAAATTCAGATAATTTATTTAGAATTTTTCCCTTATCCAAAACAGGATTTGGCATAATAAAATCAAATGCAGAAATCCTATCAGAAACAACCATCATAAGTTTATCATCATCTACTTCATATATTTCACGAACTTTACCACTACTAATTTTTTTCATAAAATAACAATCCTTTCTAAATTAATAATTCTCATAACCTACATCTTGTAATTTTGCATCTTTTTCCATAACAGCATCTTTTAATCCAGCTTTAAAATCAGCTAATTTATTACGTATATCTTCATTTGAAACGCCTATTATTTGAGTTGCTAAAATAGCTGCATTTTTTGCACCATTTATTGCAACTGTCGCAACAGGAATTCCAGAAGGCATTTGCACAATTGAATAAAGTGAATCAATACCATTTAAAGCCTTAGAATGAATAGGAACACCAATTACTGGGCATGTATTTACTGCTGCAAAAATTCCAGGTAAATGGGCTGCACCACCAGCACCAGCAATAATTGCTTTAACACCTCTATTTTTAAGATTTTTTGCGTAATCAATTGCTTCATCTGGGCATCTATGAACAGATAAAATTTTCATCTCATAAGAAATTCCCATATTATCCAAGAATTTGGCACTATCTTTCATTATAGGTAAATCAGAATCACTACCCATAATTATTGCTACATCAATATTTTTTTCCATTTTCCCCTCCCAAAAAATAAATCTGAATTAATTATATTATATAAAATTATAATATACAAGAAAATAAATGAATTTGAAAATTATATTAAGATTTGCAATTTATGGAAGTAGATTATATAATAAGTAAAATCATATAAAGGAGGGGACAATGTCTCAGATACAAATTAATAATTTAAATTTTATTTACCCAGGACAGACCGAATATATTTTTAAAAATGTAAATTTAACATTAGATACAGATTGGAAACTAGGACTTATAGGAAGAAATGGAAGTGGTAAAACTACACTTTTAAAATTACTTTTAGGTGAATACGAAAGTAACAATGCTATAAGCAAGAATATAGAATTTGAATATTTTCCTTATGAAATTAAAAATGAAAATGATTTAACTATTAATATTGCCTATAAAATTCTTCCGAATTTGGAAGAATGGAGTTTATATAAGGAACTTAATTTAATTAAAATGGATGCTAATATTTTATACAGGAATTTCAGTACGTTAAGTGGTGGAGAGATGATAAAATTCCTTTTAATTTGTGCATTCTTAAAAGAAAATAAGTTTTTACTTATAGATGAACCAACTAATCACATTGATGAAGAAAGTAAAGATTCGCTAATAGAATATTTAAAACAAAAAAAAGGATTTATACTGGTTTCACATGATAGAAAAATACTAAATGAAGTAGTTGATCATATTCTATATATAGGAAAACAAAATATTACATTGGAACAAGGAACATATAATTCATGGAAATTTAATAAAACAAATAGAGATAATAATGAGATTGAGCAAAATAAACGATTAAAAAATGATATTATGAAATTAGATGCAATCGCCAAAAAAACTGAAAATTGGTCTAATGCTGTGGAAAAGAGTAAAAAAGGTGCTGTAGACAAAGGACACGTAGGACATCAGGCTGCTAAGATGATGAAGAGAGCAAAGGTTTTAGGAAGCAGAAGAGATAAAAAAATCGAAGAAAAAACAGGCCTTTTAAAAGACATAGATATATCACCGGACTTGCAAATGAAACCATTAATTGCTTCTAGAAAAAATCTAATTTTAGTGCAAAATTTATCAATATTTTATGACAAAAAAATATTATTTAAGAATTTAAATTTTGAAATAAATTCTGGAGAAAGAGTTGCAATAGAAGGAAAAAATGGAAGTGGTAAATCTAGCATTGTAAAATTAATAGTTGGTGAAAATATACCAAATAATAAAGGTTTAAAAGTCATGCCAAACCTGAAAATTTCATATGTATCACAAATGACAGATGAAGTAAAAGGAACTATTTCAGAGTATGCCAGATATAACAACGTTGATGAAGGTATTTTTAGGGCAATGCTTCAAAAACTAGGAGTTGATAAAGAAAAACTAGACAAGAATTTATCGGATTTAAGTGAAGGACAAAAGAAAAAAGTAATGATTGCAAGGAGTATTTCTGAGGATTCTGAGATTTATATTTGGGATGAGCCATTAAACTATCTAGACATTCAATCTCGTGAACAAATAGAGAATATGATTTTAAAATATGAACCAACTATGCTTTTTATTGAGCATGATAATGTGTTTATAAACAAAATTGCTACTAAAGTAATACAATTACCTGAAGAGTAAAAAACGCGTAATACAAAATATTTAAATGAAAGAGAAAGCAAAAAATAGATCTCAAAAGAGGTCTATTTTTTATTGGATAAAATGTCCTAAAATAAATTAATCAACCTAACACCAATTTACATAAATAGGAATATATTATTAATATAGTAGGAGGAATAGCATGAAAGAAGTTTTAAGATTAGAAAATATAAACAAGACATATCAAGCAAAAAATGGGGAAATAGAAGCTTTAAGAAATATAAATTTTAATGTAAATGAAGGCGAATTTGTTAGCATAATTGGACCAAGTCGGATGTCGGAAAATCAACATTACTTTCAATAATTGCAGGGCTAGAAGAAAAATCAAGTGGAAAGATATATATAGATAATGTAGAAACAGAAAATGTATCAAACAAAATTGGATATATGCTTCAAAAAGATAGTTTACTAGAATGGAGAACTATATATAACAATGTGGTTTTTGGGTTGGAAATAACAAAAAGAAAAACTAAAGAAAATGAGCAATATGTAAAAGATTTATTAAAAAAATATAATCTTTATGAATTTAAAGATAAATATCCATCTCAATTATCAGGAGGAATGAGGCAAAGAGTGGCACTAATTAGAACACTTGCAATAAGACCAGAAATTCTTCTATTAGATGAAGCTTTTTCAGCTCTTGATTATCAAACAAGAATAATGGTAACAAAGGATATATACAAAATTCTAAAAAACGAAAATATTACCACAGTAATGGTAACACACGATATATCAGAGGCTATTAGTATGTCTGACAGAATAGTAGTACTTACAAAAAGACCAGCAACTGTTAAAAAAATTGATACAATAGATTTTGAAATAGAAGGAAGAGATCCTATGAACTGCCGTAAAAGTCCAAAATTCAGTAAATATTTTGATAGCTTATGGAAGGAGCTAGATGTTGATGCAAAAGAAAAATAATTCAGAAGAAAGAAAGAAGTATCTAAAAAAAATTAGATTAACAAAAATATTAACATTATTTACACAAATTACAGTAGCTGTTGCATTTGTAGCATTATGGGAGATACTAGCCAATAAAGGAGTAATAGATAGCTTTATAACAAGCCAACCATCTAGAATGCTAAAAACCTTTATGAATTTATCTCAAAATGGACTATTAGAACACTTAGGAGTTACATGTTATGAAACAATAGTAGGATTCTTATCTGGAGCTATACTTGGAGTGATTATTGCAATAATACTATGGTGGTCAAAATTCCTATCAAAGGTATCTGAACCATTTTTAGTAGTATTAAATAGTTTACCTAAAATAGCACTTCGGACCGGTAATAATAATATGGGTAGGAGCAGGAACAGGCGCAATTATAGTAATGGCATTGGCAATATCATTAATAGTTACAATTCTAGAAATATTAAATGGTTTTTTAAATACAGATAGCGAAAAAATAAGAATGGCAAAAACCTTTAATGCAAATAAATTGCAGATATTAACAAAAATAGTAATACCAGCAAATATTTCTACATTTATAAATTCGTTAAAAGTGAATATAGGGCTTTCATTAGTCGGAGTAATATCAGGGGAATTCTTAGTATCAAAAGCAGGACTTCGGCTATTTAATAGTGTATGGAGGTCAAGTGTTTCAGCTAGATTTAGTAATGGCAAGTGTAGTAATACTTGCAGCTGTCGCAGCAATTATGTATGAGGCAGTAGTCCTACTAGAAAAAATAATTTTAAAAACAAAAAAATTTGGATAAATTGTAATTTGACACGGTAGGGGTCGCCGTCCTCGGCGACCCGAAAGCATAGCAGGTTTTGCAATATACATGTTTTAAACAAATTACAATCAATTGAAAGGAGAAAAATTTTGAAAAAATATATTATAGGCATACTTATAATCTTATTAGTTGTTGGTGGAATTTTAGCATATTCTATGCTTAAAGATAAAAATAACGGAAACACAGAAATGACAAAAATAAGATTAAATGAAGTTACACGTTCAGTTTTTTATGCGCCACAATATGTTGCAATTAGCAATGGATATTTTAAAGAAGAAAATCTGGATATAGAAATTACCACAGGTCAAGGTGCAGATAAGGTAATGACAGCAGTACTTGCTGGTCAAAGTGATATAGGATTTGCACGGACCGGAAGCTGCAATTTATGTATATAACGAAGGAAAAGAAGATTACATGCAAGTATTTGCACAAATGACTAAAAGAGATGGATCTTTTCTAGTTAGCAGAAAAGAAAACAAAGACTTTAAATGGACAGATTTAAAAGGTTCTACTATTATCCCTGGTAGAAAAGGTGGAGTACCATATATGACATTTGAATATGTACTAAAACAAAGTGGATTAGATACAAAAAAAGATGTAATATTAGATGATAGTATTAAATTTGACTTAATGGCAGGAGCATTTGCAGGAGGTAAAGCAGACTATGTTACACTATTTGAACCAACAGCATCAATGACAGAGGCACAAGAAAAAGGATATATAGTAGCATCAGTTGGAGAAGCAGGAGGAGAAATACCATATACAGCATACTTTGCAAAAAAGAGTTATATAAACAATAATAAAGATATAATTCAAGGCTTTACAAATGCAGTATATAAGGGCCAAACATGGGTAAAAGAACATACAGCAAAAGAAATTGCAGAAAAAATACAAAACTTTTTCCCAGATACAGATTTAAGTATGTTAGAAAGTTCAATTCAAAGATATAAAGACATAGATGCTTGGAATGAAACACCAGTACTAAAACAAGAAGCTTTTGAAAAATTACAAACAGTAATGCAAGAAGCAGGAGAACTTACAACAAAAGCACCTTATGAAACAATAGTAAACAACGAATTTGCAAAGAAAGCTATTAAATAAAAACAAAACATAGCGCAAGTCAAAGGGGATAGACTTACGCTATGCTTCTCATAATATTTAATATATATCATGGAGGATAATTACATTATATATTACCAAATCTTAAATTAAGTTTAAAAATTACAATTTATCCAACCAATCTAAAATAAAGTTATAAACCTCCAATTTATTTACCTCATTAAGTAATTCATGTCTAGCGTTTTTAAACAATCTTAAATACACATTTCTGGTTCCGTCTTTTTTAAGCATTTTATATACTCTTAAAACCCCTTTACCATTTTGCCCAACAGGGTCTTCATCGCCAGAGAAAATTAATATAGGAACCTTTACGGTTTTATTAACATTTTTCTGTTTAGATAAATATTGAGTTCCACTCAATAAATCATAATATGCTTGAACAGAAAACATTTTTCCGCATTTCTCATCTTCTATAAATTTATTAACTTCATTTTCATCACTGCAAATCCAGTCAGAAGGAGTTCTGTTTGGTTCAAACTTTTTATTAAAAGAACCTGTAACAAGATGCTCAATCAATTTACTTTTATACCTTTTACCTTTAAAAGTAGAAATTATTTTAATAAGCAGTTTCCCAGAAATAAGCCCATATTTTTGCCCACTTGTTCCAGAAATAATTACACCAGTTAAATTATCATCATATTTTGTAATATATGTACGAACAATAAGTGAGCCCATACTGTGTCCCATAACAATATAAGGTAGATTAGGATACTCATTATGAACTTTATTTTGAAGGATATGAACATCTTCTACTAACCTATCCCAGCCATTATTATCAGCAAAATATCCAAAATCATCTTCACATTTAGCTGTATTACCATGACCTAAATGATCATGACCAAATACAATGTAACCATTGTTGGCTAAAAAATTAGCAAAATCATTATATCTACCAATATGCTCTTGCATGCCGTGAACTAATTGTATTATTCCTTTGTGCTCTTTAAAATCATTATTAATCCATTTTTTTGCAAATACATCAAATCCTGTACTCGACTTAAAACTAAAAGTACTTTCCACTATAATCCTCCAATACAAATTATTACATAATAATATATCATAAAAATTTAAACAATAGAAGAGTTGAAAATAAAAAATAATTGTAATAAAATATTAAAAAAAGATAAAAATAAAAAGTAGGGGCCGCAGTCCTCGGCGACCCGTGCTTAAAAAAGATAGGAGTGAAAAATATGGAATATAGATATAAACCAGAAGGAGTATGCTCAAGAGAATTGGTATTCGATATAGAAGGAGATATTGTAAAGTCAGTAAAAGTTGTTGGAGGATGTCCAGGAAACACAGTAGGAATTTCAAAATTGGTAGAAGGAATGAAAATAAAAGACATAATAAAAAAACTAAAAGGAATTCCATGTGGATATAAAGGAACATCTTGTCCAGACCAAATTGCAAGAGCATTAGAAAAATATATAATTAAATAATGTAGGTGATGACGCCATAGGCAATATGCACTACAAAGAAATTACTAAAAGATAAGAAGGAATAAAATATGATAAAAATAGCATTTTTTGATACAAAAGAATATGATAAAAAATTGTTTGATGAATACAATAAAAAATATGGTTATGAAATAACATATTTAGAATCAAGATTAAATAGTGAAACTGCACCACTAGCAAAAGGATTTGACGTTGTATGTATATTTGTAAATGACGTAGTAGACGAAAAAACAATTAAAATCTTAGAAGAAGATGGAGTAAAATTAATAGCTTTAAGATGTGCAGGATTTAATAATGTAGATATAAAAAAGATTGGAGAAAAGCTAAAAGTTGTAAGAGTACCAGCATATTCTCCTTATGCTGTTGCAGAACATGCAGTAGCATTACTTTTAAGTATTGATAGAAAAATATATAAAGCGTACCAAAGAACAAAAAAATACAATTTTACTTTAAACGGACTATTAGGATTTGATATACATGGTAAAACAGTTGGAGTTATAGGTTCAGGAAAAATTGGGAAAGTATTTATAAACATTATGAATGGTTTTGGATGTAGAGTATTAGCATATGATAAATTCCCAGATGAAAAAGCAGCAAAAGAAATGAATTTTGAGTATGTAGACTTAGACACATTATATAAGGAATCAGATATAATATCACTTCATTGTCCATTAACAGACGAAAATTATAAAATGATAAATGAAGAATCATTAGATAAAATGAAAGATGGGGTTGTATTAATAAACACAAGTAGAGGAAAATTAATAGACACAAAAAGCTTAATAAAAAGGTTAGAACAAGGCAAAATTGGTGGACTTGGTTTAGATGTTTATGAAGATGAAGAGGAATTCTTTTTAAATGATATGTCTAATTCATATATAAGAGATGAAGAACTCTCAATATTACTTACTATGCCAAATGTAGTAGTAACATCACATCAAGCATTCTTTACGAAAGAAGCTCTAAATAAAATTGCATTAGACACATGCGAAAATATAAAAGAGTTTTTTGAAACAGGAGATTGTAAAAATAAGGTATAAAAATAATAGCTTGCAAGTTTTACTTGTAAGCTATTTATATATTTTTATTTATTTTACTTCAGAAAAAGAATTTTTACCTGTACCGCAAATTGGGCAAACCCAGTCAGCCGGCAAATCTTCAAATTTAACTGCTTCTTTGTTCTCATCATAAATGAATCCACAAATGCCACACTTATAGTCCATAATATCATCCCTTCTAGTTAAATATATAATATAATAATATAATAAACTTGAAATGTCAATTAAAATATATACAGAAACAAGCTAAATATGATATAATAACTATTGTAAAAAGAGGAGATTTTATGGAACAAGAATACATTTTAGAAAATTGTAAATCTTTTGAACCAGAGCATATTTTTGAATGTGGACAATGTTTTAGATGGAATAAGCAAGAAGATGGAAGCTATACAGGAATATTTAAACAAAATGTTGTAAATGTAAAAAAAGCGGATAATAAAATAATTTTTAGAGGAATATGCAAAGAAAATATAAAAGACGAGTGCATAAAATATTTTGATTTAAATACTAATTATGACAATATAAAAAGTAAATTATCAAATGTGGATAATTACTTAAAAACTAGTATTGAATATGGAGAAGGAATTAGAATACTAAATCAAGATTTATGGGAAACACTTATTTCATTTATAATATCAGCAAATAATAATATTCCTAGAATAAAAGGAATAATAGAAAGAATTTCCAAAAGTTATGGCGAAAAAATAGTTTGGGATAAGGCTGAATACTACACATTCCCAACACCACAAGAATTGTCTAAAGCAAGTGTAGAGGATTTAAGAAACATTGGACTTGGATTTAGAGATGTAAGAGTATATGAAACAACTAAAATAATAAATGAAAATCCAAATAAGTTAAAAGAATTAGAAGACGAAAAAGATGTAAATAAATTAAGAGAAGAATTATTAAAGTTCCCAGGGGTAGGACCAAAAGTAGCAGATTGTGTAATGCTATTTTCCACACTAAAAAAATTAGAAGTATTCCCAATAGATGTTTGGGTACGAAGAGTTATGAATGAATTATATATAAAAAATGATGATGAAACAAAAATAAATAAAAAAGAAATAGAAGAATTGGCCAAAACAAAATATGGCAATTTAGCAGGTATAGCACAACAGTATTTATTCTATTGGAGAAGGGGAGCTTAGAGTGAATAAGGGGATACAAAAGAATTTATTAAAAATACTAAGTTTTACTATAGTTTTTATAGCAGTATTATTAATTAACAAAAAAATATATGCAAAAAGCTACACAATTGATAATATGGATATTCAAGCAGAAATACAACAAAATGGCTCAATTAATATTAATCAAAAGATTACATACAATTTTGTTGGTAATTATAATGGAATATATATAACAATTCCATATTTACTTGAAGATAGTCAAGCTAAAGAAGTAAATCTTGAAACAAAAGATTATAGTATATATAACGGAAATAAAGTAACTATAAATAAAATTATAGATTCTCAAAATGTTGAATATATCGAAGGGTTTTACGTAGATGGAGCTGTAAATGGTGGAATTTATACAGTAGATGCGGATAAGCAAAAATATAAAATAAGTGTATATTCTCCATCTAAAAATACAACAAAAACATTTACATTAAATTATAGTATATCAAATGTATGTGTTAAGCATAATGATGTAGCAGAATTGTATTATAATTTTATTGGTGGAGAATGGGATGTGGATATAAAAAAATTAAATATAGATGTAGTACTACCAAACAATCAATCCAAAGAAAATTTATATGCATTTGGACATGGACCATACAATGGAGTAGTTACAATAGAATCTCCAAATAAAGTAAATTTTAAAGTAAATAATGTAAAAAAACGGACAATATGTAGCAGCAAGGGTTGTATTTGATAAAAGTAACATAAAAAATAGTGCAAAACTTTCAAATAAAGATATGTTATTTAAAATAATGCAAGAAGAAGAAGGCATTTATAAAAATAATGAAAAGAAACAAAGATTTACTATAAAAGTATTGTTACTAGCAATAGCACTGTTCATATATTGGGTAATATTAATATTCGTATATGAAAAAGATAAGAAATATGTTACTGCGTATACTGGAGAAGATGAATTATTTAAAAAATATAATCCATTAATAGCAGGTTGTATACAGGGAAGCAGAGTTGTTTTAGCAAGAGACATTATTGCCGTTATACTAAACTTAATAGATAAAAAATTAATCAAAATGGAGATACTGCCAAGTGCTAGAACAAATGAATCATATACATATATATTATCAAGGCCTAGTGCAAAAGAAGAAACAGAAATGGATGAAATAGAGAAGTACATATATCATTGGTTATTTGGAGATAAAACATCTATAGATTTTGCAGAAAGGTTAAAAGAATTGCCAAAAGAAGATGATGCAAATAAGAAGTTTAAACAATTGAGCAAAATGGCAAAAGCAAAATTGAATAGAGTTGGAGCAAATGTTAGCAAAGTACCAATGGCTGTAAGAGTATTTAATGTAATGCTATTTTTTATAAGTATAATTATTGCATTAATCCATTTTCAATATAATAAGTTAAACATATATAATCCAGAAGCAATAAAAGGTATTAGTATTGAAATTGTAGAGGTGTTTTTGTTGTGTTTCCCAATGCTCCTTGGAATTTTATATATTCCAATATATTTAATGATATGTACAAGACATAGAGTAAACAAAGCTATAAGAAAATTTACAGGTCAAAAAGTGGTAACAACAACAGTAACCATAGTATTAATATTTTTTGTAGTTATGCTAATAACATTACTATTTGGTGAAAGCTTAAGATTTTTAATAATAGATGAATTATTAATATCAATTTCTCTTATAATAATGCTTACAGATAATTTAATGCTAAAGAATGAATCAATTATGATAGAAGACTTTAGTAGATTAAATATGATAAAAGATAAATTAGAAGATGATACATTATTTAAAGATAGAGATGTAGAACAAGTAACATTATGGGAAAAATATTTGGCATATGCAGTTGCGTTTGGAGTGGCAGATAAAATTATTAAAAGAATTAAAGAAATAAACATTGATGATGACTTAGAAAAAATATTAGAGAGTAAAATGCTCTTTGATGATATAGCATCAGGATATTATAATTTCTATGCAAATGCTAGTTTAGACAGAAGATTTGTAAAAGGATATTCGAGAATAACAGGAGAAGTTTTATCTTCTATGCGGAGAAGCAGGATCTTCTGGAGGAGGCTTTTCAGGAGGAAGCGGCCGGAGGATTTTCTGGTGGCGGAGGATTTTCTGGCGGAGGTGGCCGAGGAGGCGGCCGGAGGAGCCTTTTAATAAGGAGTGAATTATGAGTTTAAGGTTGATTTATGGAAGAGCAGGAACTGGGAAAAGCCAGTTCTGCTTAAACAAAATTAAAGAGCAAATAAATAATAAAACAGCACAAAAAATATATCTTGTTGTGCCAGAACAATTTTCATTTTCGACAGAAAAAAGATTGCTAGAAACACTAGAACAAAACAGTGTAATAAATGCAGAAGTTATAACATTTAAAAGAATGGCACATAGAATTTTTGCAGAAGTTGGAGGACTTACAGAAGTAAACTTATCAAAAACAGGTAAGGCAATGCTTGTAAGCAACATATTAGAAAAATATAAAAAAAATTTACAATTTTTAAATAAATCATCCGAAAATATAGATATAGTATTAAGGACTATAACGGAATTAAAAAAGCATGATGTAAAACTAGAAGATTTAGAGCAAAAACAAAAAGATACAGAAGACGAATACTTAAAAATAAAATTAAATGATATAAATACAATATACAAAAAATATGAGGAAACATTACAAAATAAGTATATAGACGAAGATGATATACTTACAATTCTTGCAAAGAAAATAGAAGAAAGCAGTATGTTTGATAATTCATATATTTACATAGATGAATTTTCTGGTTTTACAAGACAAGAATACAATGTAATAAAAGAATTATTAAAAAAGGCCAAAGAGATTGATATTACAATATGTTCGGACAAAATAAATATACAAAAACAGCCAGAAGAAGATATTTTTTATCAAAACAAAATGGTAATTCAAGAATTAATAAAATGTGCTCAAGAGGTTAATGTAAATTTAGAAGAAAATATAGAATTAAAAAATACTTATAGATTTAAAAATGAGGAATTAAAACATTTAGAAAAAAATATTTATGAGGTACCATATAAAATATATGAAAAACCAGTAAACAATATACATATAAGCTTGCTTAGTCAGCCATATTCAGAAGTAGAATATGTAGCAAAAACGATAATAGAATTAGTAAGAGAAAAAAAATATAGATATAAAGATATATCAGTAATTACAAAAAATATAGATGAATACACAAACATAGTAAAAGCAATTTTCGAAAAATATGAAATACCAGTATTTATAGACCAAAAAGAAGATTTAAGTCAAAATATTTTAGTAAAATATGTGCTTTCAATTTTAGAAATATATGCAAAAAGTTGGTCACAAGATGCAGTACTTGCATATATAAAAACTGGTTTTCTTCCACTAGAAAAAGAAGATATATATAATTTAGAAAACTATTGCAAAAAGTGGGGAATAAAAGGCAACAAATGGTATAAAGAAGATTGGAAATATGATAGATTAAACAAAGATGTAGAAAAGCTAAACGAATTAAGAAGAAAAATTGTAGAACCACTATTAAAACTAAAAACAAGTTTAGACGAATCAAAGCTAGCAGAAGAAATAACAACAAAGTTATATAGGTTTTTAGAAGAAAATCAAATAAGAGAAAAACTAGAAGAAAAAGCAGAAAAATTAGAGCAAGCAGGTAGAAAAGATGTAGCAAATAAGTATAAATCTAGTTGGAATATTCTTATGCAAATATTTGATGAGATAGTGCTAATATTTAGCCAAGACAAAATGAGTTTTAAACAATACAAGAATATATTAAAAGTTGGATTAGAATTTTCTAGTTTAGGAGAAATACCTCAAGTAATAGATCAGGTTATAATAGAAGATACAGATAGGTCTAGAAACCATAAAGCAAAAGTTGTATTTATACTTGGCTTAAATGACGGCGTATTTCCTGCGGTTAATTCAGGAGAAGGTTTCCTTAATGATAAAGACAGAAACTATTTAAAACAAAATGGAATTGAACTTGCAAAAGGAACAATAGAAAACTTGTATGAAGACCAATTTAACATATATAGAGCGTTTACAACAGCAGAAGATGAACTATATTTATCTTATGTATCAACAGATAAAGAACAAAAAGCTAAAAGACAATCTATATTAATTTCTAGAATAAAAAAGATGTTTAAAAATCTAAAAGAAGAAAGTGATGTAGTAAGTAAAAATGATAGTATTTTAACAGCAGAAAGTACATTTAATCAAATGCTTTCAAACATTAAAGATTTTAAACAAGGAAAAGAGATAGATGAAATTTGGTTTGCTGTGTATAATTGGTACATGCAAAATGATGAATGGAAGCCTAAATTAAAAGAGGCTATAAAAGGTTTTTCACATAAAAATGATGCAGAAAAAATAACAGAAGAAAATATAAAAAGACTATATGGAAACACTTTAAAAACAAGTGTATCAAGGCTTGAACAATATAGAGAATGTCCATTTTCTTTCCATTTAAAATATGGACTAAAATTAAAAGAAAGAGAAGAATTTGTAGTAAGACCAATTGATACAGGTTCATTTATGCATGAAGTAATAGATGAGTTCTTTGAAAATACAAAAAATATAAAAACAATAGAGGAACAAGAAATAAAAGAAATAGTAAATAATATAATCGATGAAAAACTTTCACTTAGCAAAAACTATATATTTACAAGCACACCAAGGTTTGCAGTACTTACAAACATACTAAAAAAAGCAATACTTCAATCAATAACATATATAGTTCAACAAATGAAAAATAGCGATTTTGAAATAGCAGGAAACGAAATAGAATTTAATAGAAAAATAGATAATGTAGAAATAACAGGTAAAATAGATAGAATAGATACAGCACAAAATGAACAAGGCAAATACATTAGAATAATAGACTATAAATCATCAGATAGAAGTATAAATTTAAATGAGCTAGAAGCGGGAACACAAATACAATTATTAACATATTTAGATACAGCGGTAGAAAAAACAAAGAATATACCTGTTGGAATGCTTTATTTTAACTTAATAGACCCAGTAATAAAAGCAAGTAGAAATTTAACAGATGAACAAATACAAGAAGAATTAAAAAAGCAATTTAGAATGAGCGGTATGGTATTAGCAGATGTAAACATTATACGAATGATGGATAAAAACTTACAAACAGGTGCTTCAAGCACAATACCAGTAACTCTTGACAAAAATGGAGATATAATGGATTCTCGCTCAAATGCAATAACAAAAGAACAATTTACTTTATTGCAAAATAAGGTTAAAAAAATAATAAAGCAAATAGCAAAAGAAATATTAGAAGGAAATATAGAAATAAAACCAACATACAACAAAGGAAAAAAAGAAGAAGCATGCAAATATTGTGAATATAAATCAATATGTTGTTTTAATCCAAATGTAAATAACTATGCATTTATAGATAATAAATCAAAAAAAGAATTGTTAGATAATTTACAATAAAGCGAAAGGAGAAACAAAATGGGATTAATAGGTTTTTATGCAGGATCATTTGATCCATTTACAAACGGACACTTGCAAATAGTAAAAAAAGCTGCCAGATGTTTTGATAAAGTAATAATAGGTATAGGACACAATAAAGATAAATCGGAGCGTATAGACAAAAATAAAATGAAAGAAGCAATAGAAGAAACAATAAAAGAAATAGGATTAAGTAATGTAGAAGTAGTACTTTATGAAGGGCTAACAGTGGAAAAAGCAAAACAAATGAATTGCGACATATTAATTAGAGGCCTAAGAAACGGTACAGATTACGAATATGAAGAGAATATATCTGCAATAAATGAAAAATTAGCAGGAATGGACACATGTTATTTTAGAGCAGGAGACCTAGGCTATTTGTCTTCAAGCATTGTTATGGAGCTATATACACATAACAAAGAAATAGATAAATATGTGCCAAAAGCAGTTGCAAAATTATTGCAAACAATGTAGAGGTGAAGAAAAGGAATATGATAATAGGAATTACAGGAAATTCTGGTTCGCGGAAAAACTTTATTTAGCCAAGAATTATGTGCAAAAACAAATGCAAAGTTAATAAATGCAGACCAAATTGTAAAAGAATTATCAAAGTGTGAAGAACCATATTATAAAGAAATAGTAAAACAATTTGGACAAGAAATATTATTAGAAAATAAAGAAATAAACAGACCCAAATTAGCACAAATTATTTTTAGCAATAATCAAAAAAGAGAAGAATTAAATAAAATTACATGCGCACATATTGTAAAAAAAATTAAAGAAGAAGTGAAAAAAGAAACCCAAAGAATAGCAATAATAGATGCCCCACTTTTAATAGAAACAAAGCTAAATGAAATATGTGATATAGTAGTTTCTGTTATAGCAAATGAAAGTACAAAAATAGAAAGAATTTGCAAAAGAGATAATGTTGACAAAAAAACAGCAAAACAAAGGTTAAACAGCCAGCTTGCGGAAGATACATATATTAAAAATTCAAATTATGTTTTAATAAACAATAATGCAAATCTAGAAAAAGAAGCAAAAGACTTTTTAGAATTGTTAAATAATAAAAATTTATTTAACAAAGAAACAGTTATAATAAAAAATGAAAACATAAGATATATGCAATTCAAAAAATTATTAGATTATAAAAATATTAAACATTGTTTTACTCTAAAACCATTAGATGTGGGAAGCAATGATACTTATAAAGAAATAAAAGATATAGCAAACAAAAACTATAATGATATATGTAATTTATTAAAATTAGATAGTAACAACATAGTAAGACCATATCAAACACATACAAACAATGTGAAAAAAATAAGTGGTGAAGTTGGCATATTTCCACAAGAATTAAAAGATATAGATGGATTAATAACACAAGAAAATAATAAAATACTTTCTTTAACATTTGCAGATTGCACACCAATATATTTATATGATAAACAAAAAAATATAATAGGTAATATTCATTCAGGATGGCAGGGAACAATTAAAAAGATAGCAAAACATGCAATAATTCAAATGAAAAAAGAATTTAATTCTAATCCAAAAGATATTGTGTGTGTAATAGGACCAACAATTAGAAAATGTCATTTTGAAGTACAAGAAGATGTAAAAAACAAATTTTATAATGCATTCAATTACATGAAAAATATAGATAAAATAATAGAATTTAATAAAAACACAAATAGTTATTTTATAGACACAGTAGAAATAAATAAAGAACTACTAAAAGAAGAAGGAATATTAGAAGAAAATATAGTAGATAGTGGGATTTGTACATACTGTAATAGCAATATAATTCATTCATATAGAAAAGAAGGAAAACAGGCAGGAAGAAATACAGCATTAATCTGTTTAAAATAGAAAGGAACAAAATATGTATCAAACATGGGAAGAATTAGAAGAAGCATGTAAAAATTGCAACAAATGTAAACTCTGTGCAAACAGGCATAATGTGGTAATAGGCACAGGAAATAGAAATGCAAAAATAATGTTGATAGGAGAAGGACCAGGTGCAGACGAGGATTTGCAAGGAATACCTTTTGTAGGGAAAGCTGGCAAATTAATGGACAGAGCTTTTGAAGGGATAGGAATAAAAAGAGAAGAGGTATATATAGCAAACATAGTAAAGTGTAGGCCTCCAAATAATAGAAATCCAGAATACGAAGAAGCAGATGCCTGCAAAGAATATTTAGGAAGTCAAATTAATCTAGTAAAACCAGAAATAATTATACTATTAGGAAGTGTGGCACTAAAAAATATATTAGGCAAAGAATATGGAATAACATCAAGCAGAGGAAAATGGTTTGAAAAAGACGGAATAAAATGTTTACCAACATTTCATCCAGCAGCATTATTAAGAGATGAAGCAAAAAAAATAGATTTCTGGAACGATTTAAAAAAAGTAAAACAGTTGACATGAAAAAAACAAAATGGGGAAAAAGGGGTCTGACCCCTTTTTCCCCAATTTTTTAATATAAATTATTAATTGTATCTCTAGATTTATTAAATCCAAATAATTTTTTTACTTTTACAAAGAAAGTAGAAACAAAAGATAAAGCGCGTTTTGTGTTATCAACTAAAACTAAACTATTTTCTGATGTTTCAAATAAGTTTATTTCACCAAATTGCTCTATTTGTTCTTTCTTTTTCTCAAGGCTTTCCATTATTTTGCGGTAGAATTCATTGTAAAAAGTGTAGTTCTCATTAGAGCCCATTATATTTTTAAAATTATACAATTTATTTTTATATTCTTTTACATCTTCTAAATTTCTAATATTATTAAATTCAGAAATAAAGCAACTTTCAATAATTAAGTTTTGAGTTTTAAAGAATATAGAAGTTATACTATCCTTTTTTGAAGCAATTAGTTTATTTAATAATTTGATTTCACTTACTTTATTAGCATATTGAAGTTCACTTGCAAAATAGTTTAAGTCATTCTCATAAGCTAGAAGTAAATCTATATTTTTAACAATTGTGTTATAAGCCCTTTTATTAGATTTTAAAATAAAAGTATTTTTAAAAACGTCATTACTGTTTAAAGTACTATGAAAAAGTGGATATGTACCTGTAAAATAAGCCATCTGGTTAACTAAAGCACATTCTAAAGGATAATAATTTGGACTGATTGTGTTCAATGAAACATTGTAATAAGTTTCTGAAGTAGAAGGACACATATTAGCTTCTGAAGCCATTAATTGAACAGCGGCCTCATTAATGCCAAGACCAGAATTAAAAGTGCAATTATATAAGCCCATTTTAACTAAATTATTATTTGCATCTCTAAATTCTTGAATATAATGTATACATTCATGCATTGCAAGCTTTGCCATTTCGTCCAAATCATATTCCTTGTTAAAATAAATAGAATTATTTTTATAAAAATATTTTGCACCTGCTGAATCTTCTGGCATTTTTGCAATATACATATTAATTCTAGAAAGAGACGTAAATAACTCGCTTTTATTTAAGTTGTGCTCAGGAAAAGCGAGGCATAGTTTACTTGCTATACTAATTGCAATCGTATTAACTTTTAAGGTATCTAATTGTTCTACAATTTCAATACCTTCTTTTTTTAGTCTAGAATTAGTGCTCATTCGTAACTCCTTTTAAATCTTTGGTACACAAATATTATATAACATAAAGAATGAAAAAATATTTCAAAACCGTTAAACTTATATTACAAATTTGTTACATCTGATTTTAAATATATATTGAAAAATTTTATTTATATTGATAAAATATGAATAATTAAATAGACAAATTGGAATTTGTTTAATTGATGTGGGAGATGTGATTTATTGCAAACGTTGTAGGGGTCGCACTCCTGGGCGACCCAAAGGCATCGAAGACTTTGCAATAGCTGTAGGGGGAGGACCCTGTGTTCGCAAAAAAATGACATTAAATGTATTTCGACAAATCTTTTTGGGTGAATTCAGGACAGTCCCCAAAATCCCCAGGTTTGGTGATTTTGAGGAACAGTCCCTAGAATTCCCCTCACACAAAATCCAATCTGTAAAATTAGGAGGAATCCAAAATGGAAAAATGTTTATTACTAGGTAATGGTGGAAGAGAAGCTGTGCTAGCAGAATATATTAGCAAAGGCTATAGTTTGTATACAGTATGCCCTTATGAGAATCCAAGCATTATAGAAATGGTAAATAAATCAGGAGGTAAATATATTGTAGCAGATCCATTTAACAAAGAGATAGTTTCAGACTTTATAAAAGAAAATAATATTGAAGTATGTTTAATAAGTAGTGATAATTTATTACAAGACGGATTAATAGATGTTGCAAGAGAATTAGGATTAAAAACATTTGGACCAACATCAAAAGGGGCTAAAATAGAATGGAGCAAAACTTATGCACTAGATATAGTAGAAAAATTAGCTCCACAAATGATAATAAAAAACTATAATATAACAAGCATAGAAGAATTAAAAAATATAATAAATTCATATAATGATGATAGCTTTGTTGTAAAACCAGAAGGACTTACAGGCGGAAAAGGAGTAAAAGTTGGAGGAATACATTTTAAGGGGAAAGACGAAGGGCTTGAGTATGCAAAAAGCTGTTTAGAGGTAAGTGGAAATGTAATTATTCAAGACAAAATAGAAGGAAGAGAATTCACTGTAATGGCATTAACAGATGGAGAAAATATTGTAGTTACTCCAACAACATTTGACTATCCATATAGATTTAATGAAGATAAGGGACCAGGAACAGGTGGAATGGGTTGCCTAAGTTTTGAAAATGGAATGTTACCATTTTTAGAACAAAAAGACATAGACGAATGTAGCAATTTAATAAAAGAAACATTAAAATATATAAATAAAGATAATTTAGAATTTAATGGAGTTATATATGGAGGATTCTTTAAAACAAAAAATGGAATTAAATTTATAGAATTCAATTCTAGATTTGGGGATCCAGAAGCACTAAATGTTTTAAATTCATTAGAAACTCCATTTACAGATGTAATGAAGAATATATTTAATAAAACACTAAGCACAGAAAACTGCAAATTCAAAAAAGAATGTACTTTTACAGTATACATAGTTACAAAAGAATATGCAGTAGAAAGTAGAAAAGAACCTTTGATATTTACAATAAGTAGAGAAGCAATAGAAAAACAAGGAGTAAAAATATATTTTGCAAACACTAAGCATTTAGAAGGTAATAAATATTCATCAGTAAGCAATTCTAGATTATTTGGTTTAACAACATCAGCAAAATCTTTACAAGAAGCAAAAGAAAAAGTATATAACGCAATAAAAGGAAACATAGATGAGAAATTAGATTATAGAACAGATATAGGAAATATATATGAACACTAAAAAGAGGCTTTAATAGCCTCTTTGTTAATCCCAATCTGTTTTTTGTTTTGTTTGAACATTATCAGAAATTGTTTTAGAACTTGATAACACATACTCGTTTACATGTTCATCTATTTTTTCTACTGCATCAGCTTGCTTTGATTTATAATTTATTGCAGAAAATAGTAATGGAGAAACAGTAATAATTTGTTCCTGCTGTAAAGGTTCTGGTTCAACATTCTCTACTTCTTTTACTACAGGTTCTTCAAAAGAATTATCTAAAGAAACATCAATTCTAGGTTTTTCAATAGAAGTTTCAGGTGAACTAAATAATTTTTCTTTACTAGGTTCTTCTTCAATTTCCAAATCTATTGTTGGTGTATTATTTTCCTTTACAAGACTTTGTTCGTCTTGATTATCTTGAATAGTAGGAATTTCTGGCTTGTTATCCATTTCTTTGCTCTGTTCTTTAACTTCGTCATTAGGTTTTGCTACCAATTCATATTCTTTTTTTACTTTGTCTTGCTTAATATGTTCAGCAGGCGATTCTTCTGGTTCTGTTGGCAAATCTTCTTGCAATTTCTTTGCAGAGTCAATGTTTTCTTCTTGTTTTTCCTCAGCTGTACTAGTTGAAACTTTTTCAACCTCAGTATCAGGGATTTCTTGCTTTTTTAGCTCAGGCAAATCAAGTTCTTGTTCTGCATCAGATTTAGATAATTTTATTTCTATGCCATCTTTTAAGTTTTCTTGATTTATTTCATTAAGTGAAGAATTTGTGTACTTGGCCTTTTCTGATTTTGCATAAACTGTATTTATACAAGAGTTGAAAAAACCATTAGAAATTGCTTTATCTGGCGGAAGCAACAAATTAAAATAACTTATTATTGCATATCTTTTAATATCGTCCATTTCTTTAAACTCTTCATAAGAAAGTGATTTGTTATTTACATTTAAGCCAGGTGTTCTTAATTTGTTTAAATAGCTTGGTGAATAATCCAAATATGTGGCATTTAATATAAGTTCCTTGTATTTATCATTAAATTTAATAGAACTATTTTTATATACCCACTTAAACATTTCATTTACATTGTTTGGTTTTTGAGAAATAGCCAAAAGAGCAGTATATGCAGAAGCTTGTTTAGCTAAATCTGAATAGACCTTTTGTGACTGTTCTTCTTGTTTAGGCTCTTTAGACAATTCTGCAGTTTCAAAAGTAGTTGAATTATTATTTTCTTTATGTTCTTCATCCCTAGAGATAGAATGTAAATATTCATCTGAGGTATATCTTTTAATGTCAGATTGATGTTTTATAAAATCATCTAATTCAAATTTATCATGTATAGAATACTTATTTTCCCATTGTTCACGTTCTCTTGCAAATTCTTCAAAGGTGCCAGTGTGTTTAGTAATTTCAACAAGATCTTTAAAAGCCATTTCTTGGTCAAAAGCATTTTCTCTTAAATTTCTTTTACTAGTCATGTGTTCATATTTTGACTGATACATTTTAAGAAATTTGTCTTTTGGATATTTTTCTTTCCAAGCATTAACTTTTTTCTCTAACGTTTTTAAATCATCAGTATCTCTAATTATTACATATAATTCTCTTAAAGCTTTACTCTGATTTTCAATCTTTTTATTCTCATTAAATTTAATTTGAGACTGAATGTATTGGGTAACAGAAGAATAATATTCATTAAGTAAGTATTCAATCCTTTTTTTAAATTCAGGACTAGGATTATCTAATAATTTTTTATATTTATTTTTCCATGAAGCAATTCTGTAATCTAAAAGCTCAATATCTTGAAGTTGTACAGCTTCTGCAATAATTTGGCAAAGTTCAAAATATGCTTCATCTTCTAATTTTTTTAATTCTTCCTTTTCTGCTTTTGCATTTCCCATACAATAGCCCTCCTAAAATTTATTCCAACAATAATTATATCAAGATTTGCAAGAAAAGTAAAGAAAAGGTAATTTACAATTTTTATAACTTATTGTTTAAAAAATAGATAATCTATGATAGAATAACAAAGTAAAATAAAAATTAAGGGGATAACTATGATAACAAGAAATGAAACAAGAAAAATATTTGTAGGAGATGTACAAATAGGTGGACAAAATAAAGTAGTAATTCAATCAATGACAAATACAAAAACAAAAGATGTTAAGTCAACAGTGGAACAAATTTTAAAATTAGAAGAAGCTGGTTGTGAGATTATAAGAGTTGCATGCTTAGACGAAGAAGATGCAAAAGCAATAAAAGAAATAAAAAGTAAAATACATATACCAATTGTTTCTGATATACATTTTGATTATAGAATAGCACTAGAAGCAGCAAAAGCAGGAGTAGATAAAATAAGAATAAATCCAGGAAATATTGGAAGCGTAGATAGAGTAAAAGCTGTAGTAGATGCTTGTAAAGAAAGAAAAATTCCAATTAGAATAGGTGTAAACAGTGGATCACTTCCAAAAGATATTTTACAAAGAGATGGAAAACCAACAGCAAAAGGAATGGTAGAAGCAGGGTTAAGACATATAAAAATATTAGAAGACTTAGATTTTTATGATATGGCATTATCATTAAAAGCATCATCATTAGACTTGTGCATAGAAAGTTATAAAGAAGCTGCAAATACAATAAATTATCCATTACATCTAGGAGTAACACATGCGGGAACAGAGTTTAGTGGAACTGTAAGCTCAAGTATAGGACTTGGAATTTTGTTAAGAGAAGGTATTGGAGATACAATGAGGGTATCATTATCAGCAGATCCTGTTAAAGAAATAAAAGTTGCCAAAGAAATATTAAAAGATTGTAATCTATATAAAAATGCACCAACACTTATAGCGTGCCCAACATGTGGAAGAATTCAATATGATTTAATACCAATAGCAAATGAAATAGAAGAATTTTTACAAACTATAAAAGCTCCTATTACAGTAGCTGTAATGGGTTGCGGAGTAAATGGACCAAATGAAGCAAGACACGCAGATATAGGAATTGCCGGAGGAATTAAAGAAGGACTTTTATTTAAAAAAGGTGAGATAATTAGAAAAGTAAAACAAGAAGATATAGTAAAAGTACTAAAAGAAGAAATTTTAAAAATGATATAAACAGGTGATAAAAGTGGGAGATATAAATGTTTACACAGGACCAATGAAATGTGGTAAAACTCAAAAGATATTAGATGAAGCTAAAAGACAACAAATAGCAGGAAAAAACGTAAAAATATTTAAACCAACTATAGATGATAGATTTTCAGAGCAAAGTGTTATCAGCAGAAATGGATATAAACAAAATGCAATTAATATTAATAGCATAGACGACATAAAAAATTATGATGCAGATGTATATGTAATTGATGAATTTCAATTTTTAAAAGGAGATTTAGATGAACTATATAAACTTACCAAAAAAGGAAAAAAGTTTTTTATAGCCGGTTTAAATCTAACATCAGAAAGAAAGACTTTTGGACCAATGGGAGATTTATTGTGTATGTCTGATAATGTTCAAATGTTAACATCTGTATGCGAAAATTGCAGAAGTGAAGAAGCTATTTTTACATATTTTAAGGGAAAACAAAAAAATGGAGATATACTAGTAGGAGACGAAGGACTATATATTCCTGTATGTAGAAAATGCTATGAAAAATTAATGAACGAAAATAATTAAAGGTGAAACATATGGAGATAATTGTTGGCAAAACAGCAGGGTTCTGTTATGGAGTTAAAAATGCTGTTGATAAAACAAAAGAGTTAGTACAAAAACAAAGAGAAACATATTGTTTAGGAGAACTAGTGCATAATAAACAGGTTACACAGGATTTGGAAGAACAAGGTCTTATAATTATTAATGATGTGGAAAAAGCAAAGAACAATGTAATAATAAGGTCACATGGTGTGCCAAAAGAAATATACAAAAAAGCTGAAGAGCTCAATTTAAAAGTAATAGACTTAACATGTCCAAATGTATTAAAAATACACAATATTGTAAAAGAGTATTCAGCAAAAGACTATTATATTTTTATAATAGGACAAAAAGATCATGCAGAAACAATAGGAACAGTGAGCTATTGTAGAAAAAATTCAACTATATTAGAAAAAGAAGAAGATGTAGAAAAGGCAATAAAAAATTTTAAGGAATCTAATTTGAAAAAATTATTACTAGTTTCTCAAACTACATTTAGTGTGGAGAAATTTAATAAAATTGTAAAAGCTGTGGAAGAAAATATAGATAAAAATATAGTCTTCGAAGTTAAGAATACAATTTGTAATGCTACAAGCATTAGACAAAAAGAAACTCAAGAAATAGCAAAACAAGTAGATTTAATGATTATAATTGGTGGAAAACATAGTTCAAACACTACTAAATTATATGAGATCGCTAAAAAAGAATGTAAAAATTGCATACTTATAGAAACATCAGAAGAGCTAAATAAAAATAGACTTAAAAATATAAGTAAAATAGGAATTATGGCAGGTGCTTCAACCCCAAGCGAAAGTATAAATAACACTGTTGAAAAATTAAAAGAAATATGTTAGAATTATAGTGGATTAATTTTAAAGAAGGGGATATTGCATGAATCAAATTCTTGTTTCGCAAAAATTATATGTAACACCAGATATGAAGAAAAAGAAAAAAGCATTTAAATTTGAATTCTTTTTATCTGTTTTTTTGCTATGCGTATTATCTTCTTATGCAATTTATGCAGAGTACGATAGAAACAAGAGTGAAGAGGTATCAAAAGAAATTTTACAAGAAATTTCTTTTCAAGATACAACAAAACTTGTGGATGAAGAAGTAATAGTAGTAAGATTGAATGCAATTCCTGAAGAAAAAAATGTAACTACAACACAAGTGGTTCAAATAGAACAAAAAATAGAAGTTCCAGATGAGCAAAAACTAACTGCAAGTGATGGAACAATATATTATACAATAGGAGTAATTAATATACCTTCAATAAATGTTAACTATCCAATACTTTCAACATATACAGACGAATTGTTAAAAATAGCTCCATGTAGATTTCACGGACCAAATCCAAATGAAGTAGGAAATCTTTGTATAGCAGGTCATAACTATAAAAATTCAAAATTCTTTAGCAAAGTGCCAAATTTGCAATTAGGAGATAAAATAGAAATAACAGATTTAAGTGGTAGAATGTTAACATATACTGTATATGATAAATTTATAGTAAATCCAGATGAGTTAGAATGTACAAGCCAGTTAACAAATGGAAATAAAGAAATAACACTAATAACATGTACAAATGATAACAAACAAAGACATATAATAAAAGCAAGAGTAATGTAACATAAAATAAAGGGCGACATAGTCGCCCTTTATTTGCTCTATATAAATTTATATATTGTAGTTGTATTATAAGTATTCCCTGCTTTTAACAAAGGTGTAACAAAATTTGGTTGATTCATAGAGTCTGGTAGAAATCCAGTTTCTAAGCAAACACCAGAACGATTTTTATAATTACAATTTTCTTTACCAATTACTTTATTATTCTCTATAAAGTTTCCAGCATAAAATTGAACGCCGATACTATCAGTATAAACTTCTATAGTTCTTCCAGAACTTTCATCAGATAAAACAGCTATTTTTTCAATACCATTATTAGTTTTGTTAATAACAAAACTATGGTCATATCCACCAGTATATTCAAATTGTTTAAAGTCTTCATTTATTCTAAGTCCTATTTTAGTTGGAGTTCTAAAGTCCATAGGGGTATTAGAAACATCTCTTAATTCACCAGTAGGAATAAGTTCGTCATCAACTTCTACATATTTATCGGCATTTATGTACAATTTGTGCTCCATTGCAGTTCCACTATTATGACCAGATAAGTTAAAATAACTATGATTTGTCATATTTGCAATAGTATCTTTATTAGATGTTCCTGTATATTTTATTTTTAAATTGTTATCATTATCTAAGCTATAAGTAACTGTTATATTAAATTCCCCAGGGAATCCCTGATCCATATCTGGACTTACTAAGTTAAAAGAGACAGAATTGGAATCTTCATCTATAGAATAATCCCAAAGCCTACTATTATATGGATTAAATCCACTATGTAAGTTATTTTTTCCTCTTTCATTTTTATCTAAATTATAAGTTGTACCATTTAGTACAAAACTAGCATTTTTAACTCTGTTGCTGTTTCTTCCAACAGTTGAACCAAAGTAGCAAATATCATTTTTAAAATAATTTTCTAAAGAATCAAATCCTAAAACAACATCAGCTAGATTACCATTTTTGTCAGGAACAAACAGAGAAACAAGTACAGCTCCAAAATTAGTAACCTTTGCAACAAGACCATTAAAATTGCTTATTGAAAAAAGTTTAACACAGTTTCCATTTAAATCTTTTCCAAAATCAGATATTTCAATACTCATAAAACACCTCCATTAATATGAATAAAGTATATTATATTAATAAATAAAAAGCAATATAAATTGTATGTGCACTTCATTACGCTTATATTAATAAAATTAAATTTTTTATATTCTATCATAAAATGCCAAAGTGGACGGGAATTTTGACACAAAAAATAAAAAACCTTCATAAAATATAGAGAGATATATTTTAGGGAGGTTTAACTTTTATGGCAAGAATAATAGTATTTAATAATGATACAAATAGAATGGAAAATTATTATAGAAATGAAAACGAGGCTATGCCATACAATGCAAATAGAAGCTTAACAGTTGGAGAATTCAGAGGTTCTAGCAAAAGTCCAACACTATGGACAACAAAAAGAGCAATGCAGAGTTTTAACACAACAAGATATTTATTTGGAGCACCAATTCCAGTAGGATTTGCATTTAAAAGACCATGGGAGCGGAGGACATGGTTCGCAAAGTCAACATTACGCGCGGAGTTTCATTTGATGCAGGTCAAGTGTTAAGTACATCAGAAAGAAATAGACTATGGAACACAGCAAACAGTTCACGGAGTATGGACCTATGTAGAACCACAAAGTTTAACACCTACTTGGGTACATTTTGATAAAAGATTTGGAAGACCAGCCTGTGGCACAGCAGGATATCCATTAATAAAAAGAGGTAGTATAAGTACGTATGTGCTTATAGCACAAGATGATTTGAACACATTAGGATTTAGAACAGGTGGATTAGATCGGAATATTTGGAGGCAGAACCGAAGAAGCAGTAAGAAATTATCAAAGGAGCAGAGGGCTACCAGTAGATGGAATAGTAGGTTGCAATACATGGCGTTCACTACAAGAAGATGTAGTAGGAACAGGAAGAACAAGCACTACAATAGATTAGAAAGTGGTGAAAAAGGGGTTAGCCCCCTTTTTCACCAAATCATCTTGCAAAGCCTATAGGACAAGCATTATAAACAAAAAACAAATGTTTTACAAATTGAAAAACATAGTATAATAGTATATAATATGGAAAAATTGAGATAGGAGAAATAAATGAAAAAAAAGACACAAGAAGACAATTTAAAAATCCAGCAATTACATAGAATATATAGCACGGAAATTCCAGAGTGCATGATAGAACTAGAAAAATCAAGGACACTAAATAGATTAAAAGATGTAGGACAGAATTGTGGGAATGATTATCTCAATCCAAAATTACAAGAATTTTTATATAATTATTCTAGATATGATCATTCAGTTGGTGTCGCATTGATAATTTGGCATTTTACAAGAGATACAAAGATGACAATAGCAGGGTTATTGCATGATATTTCTATGCCAACATTTTCACATGTAATAGATTTTTTCAATAATGATGCTGAAACACAAACTAGCACAGAAATAAATACAAAAAGATATATAGAAAGGTCTGATACAATTCAAGATATATTAAAGAGATATGGACTAGAAACAGATGATGTAGCTGATTATAGTAGATATTCAATTGCAGACAATGAATCACCAAGACTATCAGCAGATAGATTAGAATATTCATTATATATGGGTACGGCAAGAGGGCTTATTAATATGGAAACTGCTGAAAATATTTTTAACGATTTGATTATAGTGAAAAATGAAGACAATGAAGATGAAATGTGCTTTAAAACAATAGATTTAGCAAAAAAATTTACCCGGAGTGGCACTAAATAATGGAAGATTTATGTCAGGAGGAGTTTCAAATGTTGCTAATAGTTTATTGGCAGATATACTAAGAGTTGCAATTAAAAGAGGTTTGTTAAAACAAGAAGACTTTGAAAAAAGTACGGAGAATGAAATAGTAGAAAAACTAGAAAATTCTACAGATGAATCGATACAAAAAGTATGGCAAATATACAAATCTTTTGATAGTGTATTTGAGAGCTCTAAAAAACCTAATAATGAAAGTTACTATGTAAACGTAAAAGTTAAACGTAGATATATAGATCCATTATATATGATAGATAAACATCCTAAAAGATTAAGTACGATTGACCAGAAAATTTTTTGTGAAATTGAAGAAGAAAAAAATAATAATAAGTATTATAGCATAAATTATCAATTAGATTGTAGGTAGTTATTGACACTCTCACAAGCCATATAAAAGTTGTATTTATAAAAAATCTGTGATACAATATAAAAAAAATTAAAGAGGTGCATATATATGAAGGTTATATTATTACAAGATATTAAAAATGTAGGAAAAAAAGATGAGATTATAAATGCAAACGATGGTTATGCAAGAAACTTTTTATTTCCAAAGAAACTAGCATTAGAAGCAACAAAGGACAACCTTCTAAAACTACAAGCAAAGAAAGATTCACAAGCACATAAAAAAAGTTTAGAGATAGAAGAATTTAAAAAACAAGCCGAGAAAATAAATAATATAACATTAGATTTAAAAGTAAAAGCAGGAGAAAACGGAAAAATATTTGGTGGAATAACAGCAAAAGAAATATCACAAGAACTAAAAAGTAAACAAAATATGGATATAGATAAAAAGAAAATAGTTTTAAAAGAAACAATAAAAAACATAGGAAGATTTTCAGTAGATATAAAATTTGGAGAAGGAATAAATGCAAAATTAACGGTAGACATACAACCAGAATAAAAAGAGTAGAGGATAAAGAATGCTGACATCACCAGATGTTCAGTAGGGACATAGCTCTTCATACAAAGACTATCTTCAAAGATAAGCTTTGTCCCTATACATTAGCAAAGGAGGAAATCATGGAATTAGGAAAAGTACCACCACACGATATAGAAGCAGAACAAGCCGTAATAGGAAGTATGCTTACAGATAAAGACGCTGTAGTTGACAGTATAGAAGTTCTAAAACCAGACGATTTTTATAGACAAGATAATAAAACAATATATGAAGCAATAACAAACTTATATAATAGAGCAGAGCCAATAGATATAATAACAGTAAAAGCGGAATTAATATCACTTGGAAAATTTGAAGCAGTTGGAGGACTAGAATATCTAGCAGTTTTACCAGATAAAGTTCCTACAACAGCAAATGTGGAAAAATATATAAGAATTGTAGAAGAAAAATCTATATTAAGAAAACTTATAAGAACATCTAATGAATTAATAGATTTAGGATATGCGGAAACAGAAGATCTAGACACAATAATGGATCAAGCAGAAAAAAAGATATTCGAAATAGCACAAGGAAAAAATCAAAAAGGCTATACACCATTAAAAGAAGTATTAGTAGAAACATTTGCAGAAATAGAAAAATTATATAATCAAAAAGAGCCAATAACAGGAATTCCAACAGGATTTGCAGATTTAGATTACAAAACAGCACGGACTTCACAATTCAGATTTAGTATTAGTTGCTGCAAGACCTGCAATGGGTAAATCTGCATTTGCACTAAATATTGCAACAAATGCAGCATTACAAGCAAAAGTGCCAGTTGTTATATTTAACCTGGAAATGTCAAAAAGTCAGTTAGTAAACAGAATTCTATGTAGTGAAGCTATGGTAGATAGCAATAAAATAAGAACAGGAAAAATAGAAGAAGATGACTGGGTAAAACTTGCAACAGCACTTGGACCTTTGTCAGAAGCTCCTATATATATAGATGATACACCAGGTATAACAGTAACAGAGATAAGAGCAAAATGTAGAAAATTAAAACTAGAAAAAAATATAGGATTAATAGTAATAGATTATTTGCAATTAATTCAGGGAACAGGAAAAAGAAATGCTAGCCGTGAACAAGAAATCTCAGAAATAAGTAGGTCTTTAAAAATACTTGCAAAAGAATTAGATGTTCCAGTAATTGCATTATCGCAATTATCAAGAGCAGCAGAACAAAGAGCTGACCATAGACCAATGCTTTCAGATCTTCGTGAATCTGGTGCTATTGAGCAAGATGCAGACATAGTAATGTTTTTATATAGAGATGATTACTATAATCCAGATACAGAAAAGAAAAATATAGCAGAAGTTATAATGGCAAAACACAGAGCTGGTTCAACAGGAACGGTAGAGCTATTATGGCTTGGCAATTATACTAAGTTTGTAAATATAGAAAGATATAGAGATGAATAAAATAAGGGGGCTCCAACATTTAAAATGTGGGACCCTCTATTTGTATTTATTAAAAATAAATGCTATAATTTTAGCATTAAACAATTAGGAGACAAAATATGAAAGATAAAATTTTGCAAACAATAAAAAAATATAATTTAATAGAAAAAGGAGATAGTATAGTAATAGGAGTATCAGGCGGACCGGATTCAATATGCCTATTGAATGTACTAAATGAATTAAAAGAAGAATTAGATTTTAAAATATTTGTAGCACATATAAATCATATGATACGAAAAGAGGCAGACGAAGAAACTGAATATGTAAAAAGATTTTGCAAAAACATAGGGGTAGAATGCTTTACAAAGAAAATAGATGTAGTAAAAATTGCAAAAGAATCAAAAATGGGAACAGAAGAAGCAGGGAGAAAAATAAGATATGATTTTTTTGAAAAGGTGTTAAAAAATACAGATTCAAATAAAATAGCAACAGCACATAATAATAATGACAAAGTAGAAACTATAATAATGAACATTTTAAGAGGAAGCGGAATATCTGGATTAAAAGGGCTAGACCCAATAAGGGAAAATAAATTTATAAAACCTTTAATAGAAGTATCAAGAGAAGAAATAGAAAACTATTGTGAAGAGAACAAACTAAATCCACGAATAGATAAATCAAATAATGAAAATATTTATACAAGAAACAAAGTAAGAAATTGTGTTATTCCGTATATAAAGAAGGAATTTAATCCAAATATATTAAAAACAATAAACAGATTATCAGAAGTGGCAACAGAAGAAAGTGAATATTTAAATAGGGTAACACAAAAAGCATTTGATGAAATATGTGTATCTCTAGAAAAAACTGTAGAAACACACGATTGTATACAAAAAAAAGCAAACAACCAAATAATTTTAGACCTAAAAAAATTCAACAACCTAGAATTAGTAATAAAAAGAAGGTTAATACTATATACTATTAATGAACTTTTAGGAACAACAGAAGGAATAGAAAAAGTAAATATAGATGATATAATTAAACTTTGTAACAATAATATAGGAAACAAATTTTTAAAACCAACAAAAAACATAAAAATTTTAGTAAAAAATAAAAAAATTTTTTTCACTCCTAACTATGACCTTCCGTAAGCAAAGCATTGATACGCAAAGAATAGAAGAAAAAACTTTGCAAAAAACTATTGAATAAAAAAAATGTATATGCTATATTGCATTATAGAAAAACAACATTATTAAACAGCAAATATTAGGATATTGGGATATATAGCACAGAAGACAAATTAATCCCATTACAGTAAAGGAGAAGGTAAAATGAAGAAAAGTTTAAAAACATTAGCAATGTGGTTAATAATGGGGATAATACTTATAGTATTAATTTCATCAATACTGGATAACTCACAAACAAAAATGACTTATTCAGAATTAATGATAGAAATTGAAAGCGGAAAAGTAGAAAATATAGAAATATCAGCAGATGGAAAAAAGGCTTATGTAGTATTAAAAGCAAATCCTAAAATAGAAAAGGAAGTTAACATACCAAGTTTAGATAGCTTTATGGATAAGGTAAGTAGTCATCTAGTAGATGGAAGTCTTACATTAGAAGAAAGGTCACAATCAGCAATAATTACAATGCTTAGCTTGCTTTCACCATTTGGAATACTAATTATTTTCTTTGTATTTTGGTTCTTGTTTATGGGAAATAGCCAAGGAAATGCAGGAAACAAAACAATGTCATTTGGAAAAAGTAGAGCTAGAATGATGGGAACAGGAGAAAAAACAAGAGTAACATTTGATGATGTAGCTGGGGTAGATGAAGAAAAAGAAGAATTAGAAGAAATAGTAGAATTTTTAAAATCACCTAAAAAATTTACAGATATGGGAGCTAGAATTCCAAAGGGAGTTTTATTAGTAGGTCAACCTGGTACAGGTAAAACATTACTTGCAAAAGCAGTTGCAGGTGAGGCCGGAGTTCCATTTTTTATAATAAGTGGTTCAGACTTCGTAGAAATGTTTGTTGGTGTAGGTGCATCAAGAGTAAGAGATTTATTTGACCAAGCAAAGAAAAATGCTCCATGTATTATATTTATAGATGAGATTGATGCAGTTGGACGTCAAAGAGGAGCTGGACTTGGTGGAGGACATGATGAAAGAGAACAAACATTAAACCAATTATTAGTTGAAATGGATGGATTTGGAAGCAACGAAGGAGTAATAGTTTTAGCAGCAACAAATAGACCAGACGTATTGGATAAAGCTTTATTAAGGCCAGGAAGATTTGACAGACAAATAGTAGTATCAGCACCAGACGTAAAAGCAAGAGAACAAATACTAGAAGTTCATAGCAGAAAGAAAAAAATTGCAGATGATGTTGATTTAAAAACAATAGCAAAAAATACAGCTGGATTTTCAGGTGCAGATTTAGAGAATGTGTTAAACGAAGCAGCATTACTTGCTGCAAGAAGAGATAAAAAAGAAATAACAATGACAGAAATAGAAGATGCAATGGTAAAAGTTACAATGGGACCAGAAAAGAAGAGCAGGGTAAGAAGCGAAAAAGAAAACAAATTAGTAGCATTCCATGAAGCAGGTCATGCAGTAGTAAGCAAATTCTTACCAACACAAGATACAGTACATCAAATTTCAATAGTACCTCGTGGCATGGCAGGCGGATATACAATGTATAAACCAGACGAAGATAAAAATTTCATGTCAAAAACAGAAATGGAAGAAACTATTATATCATTACTAGGAGGAAGAGTTGCGGAGCAATTAGTATTAAATGATATATCAACAGGAGCAAGCAACGATATAGAAAGAGCATCTAAAATCGCAAGAGATATGGTTACAAGATACGGAATGAGTGATAAAATAGGAACAATAACATTTGGTTCAGGACAAGAAGAAGTATTTTTAGGTAGAGATTTAGCACAAACTAAAAACTTTAGTGAAGAAACAGCAGCAAAAATAGATGAAGAAGTAAAAAGAATAATAGACGAAGCATATAACAAAGCAAAAACAATATTAAGTAATAATATGGATAAATTATCAAAAGTAGCACAAGTATTGTTAGAAAAAGAAAAAATAGACGGGGATGAATTTGCAGCAATATTTGAGGAATAATTATAGTATAATAAGCCTTCCATTAAGGGAGGCTTAAATTTTTTATTTACAGATGTTGACATAAAATGTAAAAAGTGGTACAATTAATATAATCAAAAAGATTTGGCGTGCACAAAAATAAATTAAGCAATTCGAAAAACCAAATAAATATATTTATAAGGGAGGTTGATATTATGAGTCAAACTTTAAAATCTAGAATTTCAGTAATAATATTAATAACATTACTATTATCTTTAATGAGTACAATGTGTTTTGCAGCAAAAGCTAATGCTACAGAACCAACAAAAGAGGAAATTACAACAGAACCAGTTGAAGCAAAATTAAATACAAAAATTTATTTCGAAGGAAAAACTTATACATTCCATAACGGAAAAAGAGTAAGAAAAACATACGAAGAAGGAACACTAGGTTGTGGTATAGTAAGTATAATAGTTCCAAATAAAGAATATGGTGTTTATGTATCTGGTGAAGGATGGATTTCTGAAAAACAAATAAAAAATCAAGAACAATATATAACATTAACATTTGACAAAATAGAAAATGGATTAGGTTCAACTTTAAAAGTTAATGGTGAATTTGTAAAAGCAGAAAGTAGCAACAACGGAATAATCACATACAAAGATGGTGTACTAGAAGCAAAAGCAAATGGTACAACAACAATAAACTTTACAACAAAAGAAGGTAAAGAAATCGAAGTATTAGCAACAGTTTATAATGGAGAAGTTGAATTAAATATTCCAGAAAAATCAGTATCATTAGAAGGAAAGATAAATGCTGATCTTGCAGACAAAAAAGTAAATATTAAAGCTGAAGGAGATGCAAATGCAGCATTAAAAATAGAAAATGGTTCAATCGGTGTAGAAGCAGAAGGAAATGGTAATATCAAAGCAACTGTAGAAGATAAAGAAGTTCTAGATGCAAACTTTAATGCAAAAGGAAGCGCTACAGCAAGCAAAGATGGAATTGAAGCAGAATCAAAAGCAAGTCAAACAATTAAATTATTGCAAAAATTAACAATTAAATTAAATGAAAGCGCAAATGCACATATTAACAAAGAAGAAGTTGGAGCAGGAGTAGGTGCAGATGCATCAGTAAATGATAGAGAAGTAATTTCAGGAGATGCTGCAATGAAATATGAATATGGAGCAGAAGACCCAACAGGAACAGCACATTTAGATGTATTAGATAGAAGTTTAGTTAATGTTGAAGATAAAACAGTTCCAATAATAAGCGCTTTAAAAGCATTATTATCAAAAATTAAATAGTATAAAATTTGATTAAAGATACCGTCTCGAATTTAGTTCGAGGTGGTATTTTTTTTAAAATATATTGATTTTATTTCAATAAATGTATATACTAATAATGTTAAAAAATGCAAAGGAGAAAAAATAATGAAAAGAAAAAGTATAATAATTGCAAGTTTGTTTTTATTTGTAATATTATTAACAACAAAAGTAAATGCGGCAGATGAAGCTTGTAAGATTAGCTTGTCAGCAGATAAAACAACAGTAGAACAAGGAGATACAGTTACAATAAATGTATTAATTTCAAATGTTACAAAATCAACAGGAATAGGACAGTTTTATGGAATATTAGAATATCCAGAAAACATATTTGAACCTGTGCTAGATGATGATACAAGTATTAAATCTGATTATACAGAATATGCAAATTATTCTATATTATATAGTGGAAGACAAGATGATACAAATAAAAATCCATGGTATATAGTACTTGTAAAACAAGGTAATCAAAATGGATTCTTAGCAAGTATGGACACAAAATTTTCTAGTGATTCTAATGGAGCAAAAGAAATAAAACCAGGTGAGTCACAAATAATAGGAAAAATAAAATTAAAAGTAAAAGATAGTGTTGCAGGAACTACTACAAAAGTCCTTTTATCAGATATGGAGGTTTTTGGACCAGAAACAACAGGAGATACAACAACAGATACTCCAAAGGGAGATGCCATTTCAGACGCTAGCATAAGCTTAACAATAAAAGAACCTACAAAAGATGGAACACCTATAGTTTCGGATATACCCAAAAGTGAAGTTAAACAAAATCAAAACAAAAATGCTAATATAGCAAGTAATGAAGTTCCATACACAGGAATAGAAGATACAATACCAGTAATATTTATACTAGCAATAATTTCTGTTCTTGCATATATAAACTATAAAAAATATAAAAATATTTAAATAAATAACCAGTCTAAATGACTGGTTATTTTAGTTTACAACTAATTTGCTTTGCCTTTGATAAAGTTTTTTAATACTTCAATTAATTGGAGCTTTTCAACAGATTGAACTTTTTTTGCTAAACTTTCTGCTGTTTCATCAGCTGAAAGTTTAACTTTTGCCTGAGCTATAATATTTCCCTCATCATAATTACTATTTACGAAATGGACAGTAGGACCACTAAATTCTTCTTTTGCTTCTACAACTGCTTTGTGAACATTCATACCATACATCCCCTTACCACCAAATTTAGGTAAAAGTGATGGGTGAGTATTTATAATAGTATATTTGCTTATTAACCTATTGCCAATTAATTTTAAATAACCAGCTAAAACAATCAAATCAATACTATAATTGCTCAAAACATTATCTAGTTCTGTATCAATTTCTTCTTTGCTCTTTCCAACAATAACATAAGTTGGAATATTACTGCTTTTAGCTCTCTCAAGAGCATAAGAGTTTGGATTATCAGAAACAACTAGATTAATTTTGGCATTTAAATCTCCGAGTATTTATACTATCAATAATAGCTTGCAAAGTAGAACCATTTCCGAGAAGCAAAAACTACTAAATTATACATAAAAACACGACCTTTCAAAATATAATAGAATTATAACATTATAAATAGAAAAAGACAAATTGGAGTTTGTTTAATTGATGTGAGAGGTGGGATTTATTACAAACGCTGTAGGGGTCGCACTCCCGGGCGACCCGAAGACATCGTAGGCTTTGCAATATACATAGTTTACAACAATTTAATTGCGGGTCGCCGAGGACGGCGACCCCTACAAAGTTTGCAATATATTTTTTCAAAAATTAAAATAATAAAAACAGAAAAAAATGTCAAATTTTAAAAAACTATATACAATTTTAAAATTTACAATTATAATAAATCTATGTTAATAATTATAATGGAGGAACTTTTAATGTTTGATAATGTCAAAGAAGAATGTGGAGTATTTGGAGTATACTCAAACAAACCTGAAAAACTTGCATATATGACTTGCATAGGTTTATCTGGTTTACAACACAGGGGAGAAGAAAGCTGTGGAATTGCAGTAAATACTGATGGAGTAATATCTTATCATAAAGAACCAGGATTAGTTTCAGAAGTGTTCACTAATGAAGTTTTAGATAATCTTCCAGAAGGAAATATGTCAATAGGACATGTTAGATATTCAACAACGGGTTCGGCTAAAAGAGAAAATGCCCAACCAATAGTAATAAGACATAAAAAAGGAAATTTGGCAGTAGTACATAATGGAAATATTACTAATGCAATAGAATTAAAACAAGAATTAGAAGATAATGGAGCAATATTTACAACAACAAGCGATACAGAGGTTATTTGCCATATTATTGTAAGAGAAAGATTAAAAGCAAAATCAACAGAAGAGGCAATTGCAAATACAATGAAAGTTTTGAAAGGTTCATATTCTTTAATAATAATGTCACCTCAAAAGTTGATAGCATGTAGAGATCCACAAGGATTTAGACCATTGTGTATGGGAAAATTAGGTGATGATATTGTGTTCGCTTCAGAAAGCTGTGCATTAGATATATGTGGCGCAGAATTTATAAGAGATGTAAAGCCAGGAGAAATAGTTGTAGTAAAAGATGGAAAAGTAAAATCAATAGACTATGATAGCAAAGAGAAAAAAGGAATGTGCGTATTTGAATATATATATTTTGCAAGACCAGATTCAATATTAGAAGGAATGAGTGTACATGAATTTAGAGAAAAAGCAGGAAGATTTTTAGCAACACAAATGCCAGTTGATGCTGATATTGTAGCAGCAGTACCAGATTCAGGAATAGATGCAGCATTAGGATATTCAAAAGAATCAAAAATACCATATGATTTAGTATTTACAAAAAGTAAATATATAGGAAGAACATTTATACAGAACACACAAAACAAAAGAAAAAAATTAGTAGCATTAAAACTAAATCCATTAAAGAATAGCATAAAGGGAAAGAGAATAGTATTAATAGATGACTCAATTGTAAGAGGAAATACATTAATAGGAATAATAAAAACTCTTAGAAAAGCAGGAGCAAAAGAAATTCATTTAAGAATTGCAGCACCAGCATTTATAGATATATGCTATTTCGGAACAGACATAGATAGCAAAGAAAACCTGATTGCAAATGGAAGAACTGTTGAAGAAATAAGAGAAATTATAGGAGCAGACACCTTAGAATATTTAAGCATAGACAATTTAAAAGAAATAACAAAAGGATGTAATATAGATGATTTTTGTATGGGATGTTTTACAGGGAAATATCCAATCGAAGTACCAAAAGAAATCAAAAAAGATAGATTTGAAGAAAAAATTCAAAAATAGGGGGTAAAAAAATGGATTGTAGTTGTGGAAATAATCCAAAAGATGAAGAGATGAACAGCATCCTAGAAAAATATTCAAAAGACAAAAGTAATTTAATACAAATATTAAATGAAGTTCAAGAGAATTATGGATACATTCCAAAATATTCTCAAATATCGATTTCAGAATATTTAGACATTCCACTTGCTGAAATTTATGGTGTGATTACATTTTATGCAAGATTTACATTAAAACCAAAAGGAAAATATAATATAGCAGTATGTTTAGGGACAGCATGCTTTGTAAAAGGATCAGAGAAAGTATTAGATAAAGCAAAGGAAATTTTAAAAATAGACGTAGGAGAAACAACAGAAGATGGAAAGTTTTCACTAGAAGCAACAAGATGTATAGGAGCATGTGGATTAGCACCAGTATTTACAGTAAATGAAGAAGTTTATGGAAAAGCAACACCAGAATTAATGGAAAAGGTAATTGCAGAATACAAAAATAGATAATGTAAAGCAATTGATGGAAAATAGACCTGTAGGGGTCGCCGCCCTCGGCGACCCGCACCTCAAAGAAATTGCTAAAATTTATATTATAGGAGGTCAAAATGAAATCACTAGAAGAAATAAGAAAAATAAGAGAAGAAAAAAGAAAAGAACTTGATTTACGTGTTAATTTAAAAGCAAATACAAGAGAAAAACATATTTTAGTGTGTCATGGTACAGGATGTACATCTTCTAAATCACCTAAAATAATAGAGAATTTTAGAAAAATAATAGATGAAAAGGGCATAAAAAATGTAAGAGTTATACAAACTGGTTGCTTTGGACTATGCGCAAAAGGACCAATAGTTATAATAAGGCCAGAGGATACTTTTTATGCTATGGTAAAACCAGAAGATTGTGAAGAGATAATAAATACGCATATTTTAGAAGGAAAGACAGTAGAGAGATTGCTTTGTAAAGATATTAACAATTCAGTAGTTCAAAGATTAGATGAATTAACTTTTTATAAAAAACAAGAAAGAATTGCATTAAAAAATTGTGGAATAATAGATCCAGAGAATATTGATGAGTATATAGCATTTGATGGGTACAAAGCATTGGAAAAAGTATTATTTGAAATGAGTCAAGATGATGTTATAAATGAAATAACAGATTCTGGACTTCGTGGTAGAGGTGGAGCAGGATTCCCAACAGGTAAGAAATGGTATTTTACTAAAATAGCAGAAGGAGATCAAAAGTATGTAGTATGTAATGCGGACGAGGGAGATCCAGGTGCATTTATGGATAGGAGCATATTAGAAGGTGATCCACACTCTGTAATAGAAGCAATGATGATTGCTGGATATGCAGTTGGTGCAAATAAAGGATATATTTATGTAAGAGCAGAATATCCAATAGCTGTACATAGATTTCAAACTGCAATAAATCAAGCAAAAGAATATGGAATATTAGGTAAAAATATATTTGGAACAGACTTTAGCTTTGATTTAGAAATAAGACTTGGAGCAGGTGCGTTTGTTTGTGGAGAAGAAACAGCACTTTTAGAATCAATAGAAGGGAGAAGTGGTAGGCCAAGATTAAAACCACCATTCCCAGCAAACTGTGGATTATGGCAAAAGCCAACACTAATAAATAACGTAGAAACATATGCAAATATAACAAAAATAATTTTAAATGGTGCAAAATGGTATAGCTCAATAGGAACAGAAAAATCAAAAGGAACAAAAGTATTTGCATTAGGTGGAAATGTTGTAAACGTAGGGCTTGTAGAAGTACCAATGGGAACAACTTTAAGAGAAATTGTATTCGATATAGGTGGAGGAATTCCTGGAGGGCATAAATTTAAAGCAGCACAAACAGGAGGACCATCAGGTGGATGTATACCAGCAGAACATCTGGATACACCAATAGATTATGAATCATTATCGCAAATAGGTTCAATGATGGGATCTGGTGGACTAATTGTAATGGATGATACAAAATGTATGGTGAATCTTGCAAAATTCTATTTAGGATTTACAGTAGATGAATCATGCGGAAAATGTACCCCATGTAGAATTGGAACTAAAAGAATGCTAGAAATCCTAGAAAAAGTTACAGAAGGAAACGGAGAAACAGAAGATTTAGAAAAATTAGAAAGACTTGCAAAAACAATACAAAAAGCTTCTGTATGTGGACTTGGCCAAACAGCACCAAACCCAGTACTTAGCACAATGAAATATTTTAGAGATGAATACATTACACATATAAGAGATAAAAAATGTCCTGCAAAAGAATGTAAAGCATTAAGAGCAATAGAAATTGACCCAGAAAAATGTAGGGGTTGTGGAATTTGTAAAAAGAATTGCCCAGTAAATGCAATAACAGGAGAAGTAAAACAACCACACAAAATAGATGAGGATGTTTGTATTAAATGTGGTACATGTATTAGTAAATGCCCATTCAAAGCTATATCTAAGTAAAAAAAATCATCTTGCGTTGTTAAACTTCGCAAAAATTGATGTGTAGGGGCAGACCTCTGTGACTGCCCAGAACAGAAGGGAGAGAAGTAGTATGTCAGAAATGATTAACCTAAAAATAGATGGAATAGATGTAGAAGTGCCAAAAGGTACAACAATACTTCAAGCAGCTAAAAAAGCAAATATAGATATTCCAACCTTATGCTATCTAAAAGAAATAAATGAAATAGGAGATTGTAGAATTTGTATAGTAGAAGTAGAAGGAAGAAGAGGGTTTGCAACATCTTGTATTCAACAAGCAGAAGAGGGGATGGTAGTACATACACACTCAAAGCAAATTATGGAAGCAAGAAGAGTAATACTAGATTTAATATTATCTAATCATCAAAGAGATTGCTTAACATGTACAAGAAATGGAAGTTGTGAGTTACAAACACTAGCAATGAAATTTAATGTAATGAATGTTGAATATGAAGGGGAAAAATCAGTTCACAAAATAGATGACTTGTCACCTTCAATAGTAAGAGATTTTAATAAATGTATACTTTGTAGAAGATGCATATCAACATGTAAAAAAGTTCAGAAAATAGGAGCGATAGATTGTGTAAACAGAGGGTTTAGCTCTTGTGTATCAACAGTTGGAGATCATAGTTTAAATGATGTTAACTGTACATTTTGTGGGCAATGTATTACAGCATGCCCAGTTGGAGCACTTCGCGAAAAAGATAGCACAGATTTAGTATGGGAAAAGCTAAAAGATGAAGATACATTTGTTGTAGTACAAACAGCACCTGCAGTTAGAGCAGCACTTGGAGAAGAATTTGGAATGAAAATAGGGACAAATGTAACAGGAAAAATGGTAACAGCACTTAAAAAATTAGGATTTAATAAAGTGTTTGATACAAATACTGGTGCAGATTTAACAATAATGGAAGAAGCAAACGAATTTATCCAAAGATTTACACAAGGTGGAACGTTACCAATGATTACATCTTGTAGCCCTGGTTGGGTAAAATACATAGAAATGAATTATCCAGAATTACTTTCACATTTATCAAGTTGTAAATCACCACATGAAATGTTTGGAGCAATATTAAAATCGTATTATGCTTCAAAAGCTGGAATAGATCCAAAGAAGATGTTTGTTGTATCTGTAATGCCATGTATAGCTAAAAAGTTTGAGAGACAAAGAGAAGAAATGAAAAACGAAGAATTAGATAATGTAGATGCAGTACTTACAACACGTGAACTTGCAAGAATGATAAAACAAGCCAATATAGATTTTGTGGAATTAGAAGATAGCGAATTTGACGACCCAATGGGAGAAGCAACAGGTGCGGGAGCTATATTTGGAACAACAGGAGGAGTAATGGAAGCAGCACTTCGTACAGCATATGAAACAATAACAGGTGAAGAACTAAAAAAATTAGATTTTGAAGAAGTAAGAGGAGAAGAAGGAATAAAAAAAGCAACAGTAAAAATTGGAGATAACGAAGTAAAAGTTGCAGTAGCACATGGTTTAGCAAATGCACAAAAAATAATGGAAGAAATAAAATCAGGAAAAGCAGAATATCAATTTGTAGAGATAATGGCTTGTCCAGGAGGATGTGTAATGGGTGGAGGACAGCCAATTAAAACATCAAAACAAAGAAGTGAATATGATATAAGAAAATTAAGAGCAGATTGCTTATATGATATTGACGAAAAAAGTACAATAAGAAAATCACACGAAAATCCAACAATTAAAAAATTGTATAAAGAATTCCTAGAAGAACCAGGTAGCCATAAAGCACACGAACTATTACATACAACGTATCATAAGAGAAACAAATATAACATATAATTTACAAAAATAAGATTTGAAAAACTGTCAAAAAAGCAATTGACAGTTTTTTCCTTTGGGTGTATGATAAGCACAATAAATGAAATAATTAACAAAACAGAATATCTACTAATGTTTCCATACATGGGAAGAAAAATCCCGGAATTTGATAACACAAATTTCAGAGAACTAATATATAAATCATATAGAATTCTTTATAAAGTTAATTCTAACATTTATATCTTAAATGTTTTTCACCATTCTAGAGATTTTTTAAATTCAGTAAATATCATTAACAATTAATTTCCAAAACTAATAAATAACCAAAAAATAATTTATGCATTTATTTAATTAATTTAAAATATAATTTATATTATGATTAAAGTGTTTAAAATAAGAACAATATTAAAAACATTAATTCTATTAACTGCTATAGTTGTAAGTATATTAGTAATAAAAAACAAAGTAGAAAATGCAAAAGTTGTTGCAACGTCATCTAATAATAAACAAAAATATAAAATACTAGTTGATGTAGAAGACTCAAAATTATATTTATTTGAAAATGGCGAATTAAAAAAAGAATATAAATGCTCAGGAGGAAAATGGTCTACACCTTCGCCAATAGGAACATGGACTGTAACATCAAAAGCAAAATGGGGAGAAGGATTTGGACGGGAGTTGGCTTGGACTTAATGTACCATGGGGAAAATTTGGAATACATGGAACGCTAGATCCACATTCAGTAGGATGGGCGAGCTCACATGGATGTATAAGAATGAATAACAGTGAAGTTGCAGAACTATATAAAATAGTGCCGGTTGGAACAAAGGTTACAATTGTAGACGGAGTATATGGACCATTTGGTAAAGGATTTAGAGATTTAAAATCTGGAATGTATGGAGCAGATGTAATGGAAATTCAGAAAAAATTAAAAGAATTAGGCTTTTTTGTCCGGAAATCCTAATGGAAAATTTGGAGCAGAAACAGAAAATGCAATACAAAAATATTGTAAAGAAAATAATTTGTATTTAAGAAAAATAATAAATATAGAATTACAAAAACATATGGGCTTTGAATTAATTGATTAAAATAAGAAAATATAAAAAATATTTTACAAATTGTTGACAATCCACATTTACCTATGATATTATTATATGGCACATATTTTGTAAATTGGAAATATGTAGCTCTTATATATTAAGGGTGATTAAAATAAGCAATAAAAGTAGTATAATTAGATAATTTAAAAAAGTGTAGGGACGTAAGACTTACAGACGTCCATAGAGTTAAAAAATAATAAAATCTCCTACACTTTTTTGTATTGCTCAAAAATTAAGTAAAGAGGAATTAAACATTTAGTCAATGTAATAAAAATCAAAATCGATTTAGGGCAGTAAGGTTTTGAGGACTATAATATACTAATGTTTAAGAGGGACTTTATTTAATAAAAGTTAGAATTTTATTTCTACATAAATATATCTGCTCAAACAATAATTATGAAGTGCGAAGTGCAAAAAGCACACTTCCCACATCAAAAAAGGGAGTTGATTTATTTGCTAACAGACTTAAATTATGAAAAGACAACAAGAAAAACATTTGCAAGAATTGGCGATTTTATAGAAATGCCAAATCTTATTGAAGTTCAAAAAGATTCTTATGACTGGTTTGTAAAAGAAGGATTAGGAGAGGTATTAAAAGATATTTCACCAATCGTTGATTACTCTGGAAATTTAGTTCTTGAATTTTTCGATTATTACATGGAAGAAAAAACAAAATATTCATTAGAAGAAGCAAAAGAAAGAGATGCAACTTACTCTACAAGATTACATGTAAAAGTAAGGCTTATTAATCGTGAAACAGGAGAAATAAAAGAACAAGAAATTTACTTAGGTGATTTCCCATTAATGACAGACAGTGGTACATTCGTAATAAATGGTGCAGAGAGAGTTGTAGTAAGCCAATTAGTACGTTCACCAGGATGTTATTATGAATCAGACTATGATAAAGCTGGTAAAAAATTGTACAAGGCTACGGTTATGCCAATTAGAGGAGCATGGCTAGAGTATGAAACAGACAGCAATGACATATTCTATGTAAGAATAGATAGAACAAGAAAATTACCTGTAACAGTTCTTTTAAGAGCAATTGGATTAGTTACAGATGACCAAATTGTTGAACTATTTGGAGAAGATGAAAAAATACTTGCTACTATAGCAAAAGACACAGTAAAAACAAGTGAAGAAGCAATAGTAGAAATATACAAAAAATTAAGACCAGGAGAACTTCCAACAGTAGATGCAGCAAGAAACTTATTTAACAATTTATTCTTTGATCCAAGAAGATATGATTTAGCAAAAGTAGGAAGATATAAATTTAATAAAAAATTAAATTTAGCATCAAGAATTGCTGGACAAGTAGCATTTAACGACATAATGAATAACGAAACAGGAGAAATATTAGTAGAAAAAGATAGTGTTATTTCAAAAGAAGTAGCAAAAGAAATTCAAAACTCAGGAATAAACATTGTTGATGTAAAAGTAAATGACAAAAAAGTAAGAATAATAGGAAATGGAACAGTAGATATTCATTCATATGTAGACACAGAAAAACTAGGAATAAAAATTAAAGAACTAGTAAATTACGAAGTGTTAAAAAATATTTTAGACAACACAGAAGAAAAAGACTTAAAGAAAGTAATAGAAGAAAGAGAAGAAGAATTAGTACCAAAACATATTGTAACAGAAGACATGATTTCATCAATCAACTACTTATTAAACTTACAATATGATTTAGGAAAAGTTGATGATATAGATCACTTAGGAAATAGACGTATAAGATGTGTTGGTGAATTACTACAAAACCAATTTAGAATAGGTCTTACAAGATTAGAAAGAGTTGTTCGTGAAAGAATGACAATACAAGACTTAGATGTTATAACACCACAAACATTAATAAATACAAAACCAATAACATCATCAATAAGAGAATTCTTTGGTAGTTCACAATTATCACAATTTATGGACCAAACAAACCCATTATCAGAATTAACACATAAAAGAAGAATTTCAGCATTAGGACCTGGAGGACTTTCTAGAGAAAGAGCAGGATTCGAAGTACGTGACGTTCACTATACACACTATGGAAGACTTTGCCCAATAGAATCTCCAGAAGGACCAAACATTGGATTAATTTCTGCACTTTCAACATTTGCAGTAATAAATGAATATGGATTTGTAGAAACACCATATAGAAAAATAGATCCAAAAACACACAAAATAACAGACGAAGTTGTATATATGACAGCTGACGAAGAAGATGGATGCGTTATAGCACAAGCAACAGAGCCAATGACAAAAGACGGAAAATTCAAAAATAAGATGGTAAGGGTAAGATATTTAGATGAAGTAACAGAAGTTGAACCAGATAGAGTGGATTACGTAGATGTATCACCAAAACAATTAGTATCAGTTGGTGCAGCTATGATACCATTCTTAGAGCATGATGATGCTAACCGTGCATTAATGGGAGCGAACATGCAACGTCAAGCAGTTCCTCTAATGATTACAGATTCGCCAATAGTTGGAACAGGTATAGAATATAAAGCAGCAAAAGACTCAGGAATAACAGTACTTGCAAAACATGATGGTGTAGTAGAAAAAGTTACTGGTGACGAAATAATTATAAAAACAAAATCAGGAGAAAAAGATACATACAGATTACGTAAGTTCAAAAGAACAAATGGTGGAACATGTATTAACCAACATCCAATAGTTGTAAAAGGAGAAAAAGTTAAAGCAAGAGATGTAATAGCAGATGGACCTTCTACACAAAATGGAGAAATGGCACTTGGTAAAAATGTTCTTATAGCTTTCACAACTTGGGAAGGTTATAACTACGAGGATGCTATATTATTAAGTGAAAGATTAGTAAAAGAAGATGTTTATACATCTATACATATAGAAGAATATGATTGTGAATGCCGTGATACAAAACTTGGAGCAGAAGAAATAACAAGAGATATTCCAAATATAGGTGAAGAAAACTTAAAAGACTTAGACGAAAACGGAGTTATAAGGATTGGTGCAGAAGTAAGACCAGGAGATATATTAGTAGGAAAGGTTACTCCAAAAGGAGAAACAGAGTTATCAGCAGAAGAAAGATTACTTCGTGCAATATTTGGAGAAAAAGCAAGAGAAGTAAGAGATACATCTTTAAGAGTACCACATGGAGAAGCTGGAACAATAGTAGATGTAAAAGTTTACAATAGAGACAATTCAGACGAACTTGGACCTGGAGTAAATGAAGTAATTAGAGTATATATAGCTCAAAAAAGAAAAATATCAGTTGGAGACAAAATGGCCGGACGTCATGGTAACAAAGGTGTTATTTCAAGAATATTACCAGTTGAAGATATGCCATTTATGCCAGATGGAACACCAGTTGATGTTGTTCTAAACCCATTAGGTGTGCCTTCTCGTATGAACTTAGGTCAAGTTTTGGAAGTTCATCTAGGTGCAGCTGCAAGATTACTAGGAATAAAAGTTGCAACACCAGTATTTGACGGTGCAACAGAAGAAGATATAGTTGAATTATTAAAAGAGTCTGGACTATCAGAAGATGGTAAAACAATACTTTATGATGGAAGAACAGGAGAACCATTTGATAAACCAATTACAGTTGGTGTAATGTACATGTTAAAACTTCACCACTTAGTTGATGACAAAATACATGCTCGTTCAACTGGACCATACTCATTAGTAACACAACAACCTCTAGGAGGTAAAGCTCAATTTGGTGGACAAAGATTTGGAGAGATGGAAGTTTGGGCACTAGAAGCATATGGTGCTGCATACACATTACAAGAAATCTTAACAATCAAATCTGATGATGTTGTAGGAAGAGTAAAAACTTACGAAGCAATAGTTAAAGGAGAAAACGTTCCAGAACCAGGAGTACCAGAAAGCTTTAAAGTTTTAGTAAAAGAACTACAAAGTTTAGGACTAGATGTTCGTCTATATTCAGAAGATGACAAAGAATTAGAGCTAAAAGAAAATATAGATGAAGGAATAGATTTTAACTTAGAAGAATTAAATAAAGTATTGCCAGAAGAAACAGCAGTTAATGATGAAGACTTAGAAGAATTTTCGACAGAAGAACTAGATGACGAAGAGCCACTAGACGAAGATGATTTGTTAGATGATGAAATGTTTGATAACGATTTAGGAAAAGACAATTTATTAAATGATGACGACATAATGGACGAATAAAAATTAAAATGCGAAAATATGGGCGCATGATTGCGCCCAAAACAAAAATTTAATTGAATAGAACAATATAAAATAAAATTAAATCACAAGAAGGAATTGTTCGAGCAGTGTATATTTAATTTTAGAGATATTGTGGCCTAAGGCAGGGGCGCATAAGTGTACCTGCAAGAATGAAAAATGAAGAATAAATAATACAAAAATTCTTTAAATTTTTGAAGGGGGAAGAAAACCTTAATGGAAAACAAAGAAGTAAAAGATGAATTAGAAATATTCAACAAATTAAAAGTTGGGCTAGCATCTGATGACAAAATAAGAGAATGGTCAAAAGGTGAAGTAAAAAAACCAGAGACAATCAATTATAGGACATTAAAACCAGAAAAAGATGGATTGTTCTGCGAAAAAATATTTGGACCTACAAAAGACTGGGAATGTCATTGTGGAAAATATAAAAGAGTAAGATATAAAGGAATAATATGCGACAGATGTGGTGTTGAAGTAACAAAATCAAAAGTAAGACGTGAAAGAATGGGACATATAGAACTTGCTGCACCAGTTGCACACATTTGGTATTTTAAAGGAATTCCAAGTAGAATAGCTTTAGTATTAGATATTTCACCAAGAAGCCTAGAAAAAGTTATATACTTTGCATCTTACATAGTAATAGATAAAGGAACATCAGACTTAACAAAATGCCAGATCTTAACAGAAAAAGAATACAGAGAAGCAGAAGAAAAATTTGGTAAAGGTTCATTTGTTGCTAAAATGGGAGCAGAAGCAATAAGAACATTATTGCAAGAAGTTGATATAGAAAAATTATCAGCAAAACTTAAAAAAGAAATAGAAAAAGCAAGTGAACAAAAAAGAGCAAAACTTATAAAAAGATTAGATACAGTAGAAAGTTTTAGACTATCTGGTAACAAACCAGAATGGATGATAATGAGTGTTATTCCAGTAATACCACCAGAGTTAAGACCAATGGTTCAATTAGATGGTGGAAGATTTGCTACATCAGATTTAAATGATTTATATAGAAGAGTTATAAACAGAAACAATAGATTAAAAAGATTATTAGAATTAGGTGCACCAGAAATAATTGTAAGAAACGAAAAAAGAATGTTACAAGAATCTGTAGATGCATTAATAGATAATGGAAGACGTGGAAGACCAGTAACAGGTGCCGGAAATAGAGCATTAAAATCTTTATCAGATATGCTAAAAGGAAAACAAGGACGTTTCCGTCAAAACTTATTAGGAAAACGTGTTGACTACTCAGGACGTTCAGTTATTGTTGTAGGACCAGAACTAAAAATTTATCAATGTGGACTTCCAAAAGAAATGGCAATAGAGCTATTTAAACCTTTTGTAATGAAAGAATTAGTTGGAAGAGGATTAGCACACAACATAAAAAATGCAAAAAGAATGGTAGAAAAATTAAGACCAGAAGTATGGGATATATTAGAAGAAGTAATTACTGATCATCCAGTAATGCTAAACCGTGCTCCTACACTACATAGACTAGGTATTCAAGCATTTGAGCCAGTATTAGTAGAAGGAAGAGCAATAAAACTTCATCCATTAGTTTGTACAGCATTCAATGCTGACTTCGACGGTGACCAAATGGCAGTTCACGTTCCATTATCACCAGAAGCACAAGCAGAAGCAAGATACTTAATGTTATCTGTAAACAACCTTTTAAAACCACAAGATGGTAAACCAGTTACAGTACCAACACAAGATATGATACTTGGTAGTTACTATCTAACAATGCAAATAGATGGAGAAAAAGGTGAAGGTATGTACTTTAAAGACGTTGACGAAGCATTACTTGCTTACCAAAACGGAGACGTTGGATTACATGCAAAAATAAAAGTAAGAGTAACAAAGGAAATAGATGGAGAAAAGAAAACAAAAACAATAGTAGCAACAGTAGGAAGACTTATATACAATGAAGAAATTCCACAAGATTTAGGATTTGTAGATAGAACAGACCCAGAAAAAGAATTTGACCTAGAAATAGACTTTGCAGTTATGAAAAAGAATCTAGGAACAATTATTGCGAAATGTATAGATAAACATGGATTAAACAGATCAGCAGAATTACTAGACTATATTAAAGCATTAGGATATAAATATGCTACAAAAGGTGCATTTACAGTGTCTGTACATGATGTTGCAGTACCAAAAGCTAAAAAGAAAATATTAGCAGATAGTGAAAAACAAGTAGAAGAAGTATGGAAACAATATAAACGTGGTTTAATAACAGAAGATGAAAGATATTCATCAATAATTAAAATATGGGAAAAAGCAACAAATGACGTTACAGAAGCAATGAAAGACAACTTTGATGAATTAAACCCAATATACATGATGGCTCAATCAGGAGCAAGAGGTAACATGAACCAATTACGTCAAATCGCAGGTATGCGTGGACTTATGGCTAATACATCTGGTAAAGCAGTTGAAATACCAATTAGATCTTGCTTTAGAGAGGGACTTGATGTTCTAGAATACTTCATTTCCTCACATGGTGCTAGAAAAGGTTTAGCAGATACAGCTTTAAGAACAGCCGATTCTGGATACTTAACAAGAAGATTAGTTGATGTTGCTCAAGACATAATCGTAAGAGAACATGACTGTGGAACAACAGAAGGAATAGAAATAGAAGATATTAAAGATGGAAATCAAATAATAGAAAAATTACATGAAAGACTAATAGGAAGATATGCACTTCATGATATAGTAAATCCAACAACAGGTGAATTAATTGTTGATAATGATACACTAATTACACCAGACATAGCAGATAAAATTATAAATGCTGGAATAAACAAAGTAGAAGTTCGTTCAGTATTAGAATGTAAAACAAAACACGGTGTATGTGCTAAATGTTATGGTATGGGACTTGCAACAAGAAAAGAAGTAAACATAGGAGAAGCAGTTGGTATTATAGCAGCACAATCAATTGGTGAACCAGGTACACAGCTTACAATGAGAACATTCCATACAGGTGGTGTAGCTGGAGGAGATATTACACAAGGTTTACCTAGAGTTGAAGAGTTGTTTGAAGCTAGAAAACCAAAAGGATTAGCAGTAATTTCCGAAATAGATGGAACAGTAAAAATAGAAGAAGTTAAAAAGAGAAAAGAAGTTACAGTTACAAGCAAAGACAACTCAAAAACATATGTTATTAGCTTTGGTTCAAAACTAAAGGTAAAAGAAGGAGACCAAATAAAAGCTGGTGATCCAATTACAGAAGGTTCAATAAATCCAAATGAAATATTAGATATAAAAGGACCAGAAGGAGTATATAATTATTTAACATCAGAAGTACAAAAAGTTTATAGAAACCAAGGTGTTGATATCAACGATAAACATATAGAAGTTATAGGAAGACAAATGTTAAAAAGAATTAGAGTTGATGATAATGGGGATACTTCAATGTTTGCAGGTTCATTAGTAGATATACATGAATTTAATGAAGAAAACGAAAAAATAAAAGAAGAAGGACTAAGACCAGCAACAGGAACAAGAGCATTACTAGGTATAACAAAAGCATCATTAGCAACAGAAAGTTTCTTATCAGCAGCATCATTCCAAGAGACAACAAGAGTATTAACAGAAGCTGCAATAAAAGGAAAAGTAGATTCATTAATAGGTCTAAAAGAAAATGTAATCATAGGAAAATTAATTCCAGCAGGAACAGGAATGCCAGGTTACAGAAACATAAAGATAAATACAGAAGAACAAGAAGAACAAACAGGCGAATCAGTAGAATAAACAAAAACCTCAATAGATATTTAAAATCTATTGAGGTTTTTTGTTGGACAGAAAAATTGTAATGTTAAAATTTAAAATCTTTATTGCTTTATAATAATCTAAATGGTAGAATTAGACTAATAAAGCAAAAGATTAGGAGGAGTTTTATATGAAAAAATCATCAATAGTAATTTTAGCAGTAATAGCAATTGTAATTATTATAATTGCAATGTTTGTATCAAGTTATAATAACATTGTTGCAAAAGCAGAAGAAGTAGATAATAAATTTGCTGCAGTTGATGCACAATTACAAAGGAGAGCAGATTTAATACCAAATTTAGTTAATACAGTAAAGGGGTATGCGAAACAAGAACAAGACGTTATAAACTCAGTAACAGAAGCAAGAGCAAAGTTGGCTGGGGCTACAACAGTTTCGGACAAAGCAAAAGCAGATGAAGAATTAACAAGTGCATTAAACAGATTAATGGTAGTAGTTGAAAATTATCCAGATTTAAAATCTTCACAAAACTTTATTCAACTTTCAGACGAGTTATCAGGAACAGAAAATCGTATTGCAACAGCAAGAAGAGACTATAACGAAGCTGTAAAAGAATATAATTTAAAAATTAAAAGATTTCCTACAAATTTAATGGCAGGAATGTTTGGATATAGTCAAAGAGATTATTTTGAAGCTTCAGAACAAAGTAAGGAGGTTCCAAATGTTAACTTTGACTAAAAATAAAAAGCTCTTTGGACTAATAATGCTAATATTTACAATATTAGCATTTTATTATACAACATACGCGGTAGTAAGTCCTAAAACTAATTTTTATGTGAATGACTATGCAGATGTATTATCAGAAGAAACAGAAAACTATATATTAAATTCAAATATTGATTTGCAGAGTAAAACAAAAGCACAAATTGTAGTTGTAACTGTCAAAACTTTAGATGGAAAAACAATAGAAGAATATGCAACAGAGTTATTTAGAGAATTTGGAATAGGGGATAAGGAAAAAAATAATGGAGTACTTTTATTATGTTCTACAGGGGATAGAATGTTTAGAATAGAAGTAGGTTATGGGCTAGAAGGAGCATTACCAGATGGAAAAACAGGAAGAATACAAGATCAATATATAATTCCATATTTGAAAAACGATAACTATGATGAAGGAATAAAAAATGGATTTAGTGCAATATTAGAAGAAGTCTGCAAAGAGTATAATATAGAAATTTCAGGAGCACAAAAATCAAAGTTAGTACAAGATAGCTCTGATGAAGTTTTTATGGTTTTAATAATGATTTCTTTAATAATATCAACAATTATGAAATTTATTTCTAAAAATATAGTTAAATTGATTTATTTAGGTATTATATTTATTGTTTCTTGGATAGTTATAAAGTCTTTTAGTATTGCAATAATAATTTTGCTAATTAATATGGCAATAGTTTTTGTTAAAGATCTTGGTGGAGATTATTCTGGAGGAGGAAGTTCTTCAGGAGGAGGATTTTCTGGTGGCGGAGGGTCTTCCGGTGGCGGAGGAAGTTCGAGAAGTTTTTAACAAATAGAATGAGAAAAAAGTTATGCAAATTGGAATTTGTGTGAGGGGGAATTCTAGGGACTGTCCCTTAAAATCACCAAACCTGGGGATTTTGGGGACTGTCCTGAATTCATCCGGAACTAAACAAATTCCAATTTATTTAATAAAAAAATAAAATAATTTATAATTTTGGTTGAAATGAGGCAAATGTAATGTTACAATAAAAATGTTGTAAAATATGACAAAAAAAGTGGAAAAATGAAGAGAATTGTATAAAACTCTTCAAAAATCGAATAGGGGGACTAGCATGAACGATATTAAAGTTTTTGCCTGCAATTCAGCAGAAGAATTTACAAAAGAAATATGTGATAATTTAGGAATTGAAATGGGACAAAAAGATTCCTTTAAATTTGCAAATGATAACAATTTTGTACAACTAAAAGAAACAGTTAGAGAAAAAGACGTATACATTGTACAAACAACACAGCCACCAGTTAATGAAAGAATAATGGAGTTACTAATAACTGTAGAAGCAGCTAAAAGGGCAGGAGCAAGAAGAGTAACAGCAGTTTTACCATACTTCATGTATTCAAGATCAGATAAAAAAGATCAATCAAGAGTGCCAGTAACAGCAAAATTAATGGCAACATTGTTAGAAGCAGCAGGAGTAGATCATGTTCTTACATGTGACCTACATAATCCAGCAATCCAAGCATATTTTAATATAATATGTGATAGAGTAACAGCAAAACACTTATTGGAGAAATATTTCCAAGAAAAACAAATAAAAGATATGGTAGTTGTAGCAACAGATGCAGGAAGTTCAAAAAAAGCATATAAATATTCTAAATTCTTTGAGTGCCCACTAGCGTTAATAGATAAAAGAAGAGAATCAAACAATGACAATGCAGTAGCAACAAACATAATAGGAGATATAGAAGGTAAAACAGCAGTAATATTTGATGATGAAGTTAGCACAGCAGGAACTTTAGTAGAAGCAGCACATATATTAAAAGAACATGGAGCAAAGGAAATTTATGCAGGAGCAACACATGGAGTACTAGTAGGACCAGCAATAGAAAGAATAGAAAAATCACCAATAAAAGAATTAGTAGTAACAAATACAATTCCAATTGAGCCAGAAAAAAGAATAGACAAAATAAAAGTAGTTTCAATAGCACCTCTATTTGCGGAAGCAATAAAAAGATTAAATGAAGCAAAACCATTAGGAGATTTATTCGAATACGACAAATAAGATGGTACTCTAAAATGTAGAAAAAATGTAGGGGTCGCACTCCTGGGCGACCCATTCTTCGAAGGCATTTCTTAAATAATATTTTTCCCAAAAACCAAATCTAAATTATTGACAATTATTAACTTTTAATATATAATAGTAAAAGTTAAAAAATCCCACAAGACGAGGCAGATAGCAGTAGTGATAGTGAGGGGAGGGAAATAAATGTCAGAAGTTAAAGTTAATAATGGTAATATAGAAGACGCATTAAAAAGATTTAAAAGACAATGCGTAAGAAATGGTGTTCTACAAGAGGTTAGAAAAAGAGAACATTACGAAAAACCAAGTGTAAAAAGAAAGAAAAAATCAGAAGCAGCAAGAAAAAGAAAATTTTAAAAGTATTAAAGGTGGAAGTTAGGAGGAATAGCTTTCATCTTTTTTGTTTAAAGGAGGAAAAAATATGTTAAAAGAAAAATTAATGGAAGACTTAAAAGAAGCAATGAAGGAAAAAGAAGTATTAAAGAAGAATGTTGTTCAAATGATAAGAGCAGCAATTTTGCAAGTAGAAAAAGACAAACAAATAGAACTAAATGATGATCAAATATTAGAAATAATAGCAAAAGAAGCTAAAAAAAGAAAAGAATCATTGGCAGATTACGAGAAAAGCGGAAGAGAAGACTTGATAAATCAAGTTAAAGAAGAAATAGAAATAATAAATAAATATCTTCCAGAACAAATGGAAAAAGAAGAAATAGAAAAAATAGTAAAAGAAATAGTAGAAGAAACAGGAGCAACAACAATAAAAGACATGGGAAAAGTAATGAAAATTGCAAAAGAAAGAATAGGAACAAGAGCAGATGGAAAAGATATAAGTGATGCAGTTAAGAAAATATTGGCATAAATAAAATAAAAAGGAGAATCTATAATGGCATATATAACAAAAGAAATAAAAAAAGGTATAAAATTACATTGCATAGAAACAGAAAAATTTAAAACAAATTTGTTAGCAATGTTTATAACACTACCATTAACAAGAGAAAACGTTACATTTGATAGTGTTATACCAGCTGTTCTTAAAAGAGGAACAGAAAAATTAAAAACACAAGAAGAAATTTCAAAGAAATTAGAAAACATGTATGGTGCAGCTTTTGATTGCGGTATAGAAAAAATAGGAGATAACCATGTGATTAAATTTTATTTAGAAGCACTAAACGATAATTTTATACCAAAAGAAGCAAATCAAGATTTGTTAAGAGAAAGCGTAGAGCTTTTACTAGATATAATATTAAACCCATTAGTAGAAAACAATGCATTTAAATCAGACTATGTTAGCTCAGAAAAAGAGAACATAAAAGTTTTAATAGAATCAAAAATAGATAATAAAGATGCATATGCATTTAACAGATGTGTTGAAGAAATGTATAAAGACAAACCTTATGGGTTATACAAATATGGATATATAGAAGATTTAGATAAAATAAATGAAAAAAATCTCTACAACTATTACAAAGAATTAATTGCAAATAGTAAAATAGACATATTTATTTCTGGTGCTTTAAACGCAGAAAAAACAGCAAAAGTAGTAGAAGAAAATGAGAACATTAAAAAACTTTCAGAAAGAGATGGCAAACGTATACTAGGTGGAGAAAAATCTATAGAGAGCAAAGAAATCCACACAATAGAGGAAAAGATGGATATAACACAAGGAAAACTAGTAATGGGATTAGATGTAGAAAACATAAATGAAGAAGATAAATTTAAAGTAGCAATATATAATGTAATACTAGGAGAAAGTGCTACATCAAAATTATTTCAGAATGTAAGAGAAAAAGCAAGCTTGGCATATACAGCACGTTCAAACTATGTAAGACAAAAGTCTAATATATATATTAGATGCGGAATAGAAATAGGAAATTATGAAAAAGCAGTAAAAATAATAAAAGAACAATTAGAAGATATGAAAAACGGTAAATTTACCGAAGAAGATATAAAAAATGCAAAAAAATATATGACATCAGGAATAGAATCAATACAAGATGAACAAGATTCAGAAATAACATATTATTTAGGACAAGAACTATCACAAAAATTAACAACATTTAAAGAATATGCACAAAAAATAGAAGAAGTTACAGCAGAAGATGTAAAAGAAGTAGCAAATAAAATAAAAATAAATACAATATATTTTTTGAGGAATTAGAGATACAAAGGGAATTTCTAAGGACTGTCCTGAATTGTAAATGTAATATATTGCAAACGTTGTAGGGGTCGCCGCCCTCGGCGACCCGAAGACATCGTAGACTTTGCAATGTGCATGCTTTACACCAATTCAATTGCGGGTCGCCGAAGGCGGCGACCCCTACTTCCAACCTCGAATATACAGAAAAAGGAGAGAAACTATGCAAATTATAGAAAACTTACAAGTCAAAGAAAAATTATATACCGAAAAATTAGAAAATGGCTTAAATATAATGATTATACCTAAAAAGGGTATAAAGAAAAAATATGTAATGTGGGCAACACATTATGGTTCAATGGACAATAAATTTGTTGTGCCAGGAGAAGATAAAGAAACAGAGGTTCCAGACGGCGTTGCACACTTTTTAGAGCATAAAATGTTCGAACAACCAAATGGGACAAATAGTTTAGATACATTAACAGCACTAGGAGTAAATGCGAATGCATATACAACAACAAATCACACAGCATATTTATTTGAATCAACAGATAACTTCTATGAAGCATTAGATGAACTTATGGATTATGTACAACATCCATACTTTACAGACCAAAATGTGGAAAAAGAAAAAGGCATTATAGGTCAAGAAATAATGATGTATGACGACTATCCAGATTGGGCTGTATACATGAATGCTTTAAAATGCATGTATAAAAATAATGCAATAACAATAGATATAGCAGGTTCAATAGATTCAATAGCAAAAATAGACAAAGATGTATTATATAAATGCTACAATACATTTTATAATCCTTCAAATATGGTAATGGGATTTTGCGGAGATTTTGAACCAGAAGAATTAATAAAAGAAATAAAGAAAAGATTAATAGAAAAACCAAATCAAGGAGAAATAAAAAGAATTTACGATCCAAAAGAAGAGGGAATTGTTAGTAAAAGCAAAAAAACTCAAATGGAAGTAAGCATGCCAATTTTTGTAATAGGAATAAAAGATGATACTTCAAATGCAAAAGAAGAAATAGTAAAAAAACATTTAGCAATAGAAATATTATTAAATATGATTATAGGAAAAAGCTCTAGAACATACAAAAAATTATATGAAGAGCAACTATTAATATCAGAACCATTTGTAGAATATGAATTTGGAGATAATTTTGCACATATAGCAATAACAGGACAATCAAAAAATCCAGAATTAGTATTAAAAGAAATACAAGAAGAAATAAATAATCTAAAACAAGACGGATTAGATGAAGAACACTTTAACAGAATAAAAAATATGCTTTATGGAACAGCTGTAAAAGAATTTAACAATGTTTCAGATATAGTAAGAATGTTCGTTTCAGACTACTTTAAAGGAATAAACAGTTTTGACTATTTAGAAACATATAAACAAATTACAAAAGAATATACAAAACAAATTTTAAATAATGTGTTTAAAGAAGAAAACACAATAATATCAGTAGTAGAGCCAAAAGATAAAACAAATTAACTTATAAAAATAGAGGTAAAAATGAACACTATTACATTTCCAGGACTAAATTTAATATTTAATATATCTAGAATAGCATTTTCAATAAATAGCATACACATTTATTGGTATGCTATTCTAATAGTTTTAGCCATTATTATTGGAATAATAATATTTAAAGTAAATGACCGGAAAGTATGGAATAAAATTTGCAGATATAATAGACTTATGCATATTTTTAATACCAATTTCAATAATATGCGCAAGGTTGTACTATGTATTATTTGAGATAAACTATTACATAAAAGAACCATTGCAAATTTTCAATTTAAGAAATGGCGGACTTGCAATATATGGTGGAATAATAGGAGGGGCAGTTACCTGTTATATATATTGCAAAAAGAAAGAAATAGATATACTGGATTTATTAGACTTTATAGCACCGTGTTTAGCACTTCGGACAAGCAATAGGAAGATGGGGAAACTTCATAAATGTAGAAGCATACGGTGCACAAACAAATTTACCATGGAGAATGGGAATATATGAAGCAGGAAAATATATAGAAGTACATCCAACTTTCTTGTATGAATCAATAGCAACACTTACAATATTTATAATACTTACAGTAGTATCTAAAAATAGAAAATTCAAAGGTCAAATAACATATTTATACTTAATAATGTATTCATTTGCAAGAGCAATAATAGAAGGATTAAGAACAGATAGCTTAATGTTAGGACCAATAAGAATATCACAGGCTTTGTCAATAATTATATTCATAATGACGGTGATAGCGTATATTAAAAGAGTAAAATCAGATAAATTGGAATTTGTGTGAGTGGGAATTCTAGGGACTGTCCCTTAAAATCACCAAATCTGGGGATTTTGGGGACTGTCCTGAATTCATCCGGAACTAAACAAATTACAATTTGTCGTTTTTTTTTATTTCTTGACAAAATGAAAAACAAAATATATTAAAATCTAAACAGATGTTAAAAAATAGAGAAATATGACATACGAAATTTATTCAAAAAACAGCATTTTTGCTGTTTTTTTATTGACCTAAATGTAAAAATATGGTATTTTATTAATATACAAAAGAAAAAATTAATAAAAGGAGTGAAAAGTCTATGCTAGATGAAGAAATCCTAGAATTAAGACGAAAATTAAATGAAAGTATAACAAAAGAGAAGGATTATACATATATATATACCCTAAGCCTAGAATTAGATGAATTAATAACAAGATACTATACTAAAAAAATAAGAACAAGAATATATACGAAAGACAGAAGATAATGTCATAATAAAAAACAGTTTAAATATAAAAAAATATTTAAACTGTTTTTTTTAATTTGTATTTACAAATTAACATTTTATATGCTAAAATAACATAAAATAGCACAAGAAAATGAAAAATGTTGAAATAAAAGGAAAACTGTGGTATAATTTATTTATCTAAAAGTAAGTAGGTGAAGAAAAATGAGAAAAACAAATAAAAAAACTCTTTTTAATATAACATCAGTTTTATTAATGACTTTACTTTTAATTTACTTATTTACTACAAATATTTATGCTTCTATAACCCCAAGCTATTATAAGCCTACTTCTGGAGGAGGTTCCCAAAAGCTATTTTCTAAGGCGGGAGAGGTATTAGGAGCAGTGCAATTAATAGGTAGCATAGTATCTGCAGTTACTTTAGCTATTATAGGAATTAAATATGTTGTAGGAAGCGTAGAAGAAAAAGCAGAATATAAAAAAACAATGTTACCATATTTAATTGGTGCGATACTAGTTTTTGCAACATCAAATTTGGTACATATAATATATGAAATAGGAAAAGACATAAATAGTTAAAAAGGAGTGGTAATATGAATAAAAGTATATTGATAAAAATTTTAGTATTATTTATATTATCAACAATGCTAATTATGCAAACAACATATGCTGCAGATAGCGTTCTAGATGCAGGAGAAGGATTTATTGATACGGGAAAGAGTCAAACGTCACCAATTAAAGAGTCACAAATAAAAACAGTATCAGATCAAATATACAATATTTTATTAGCAATAGGAACAGTTATAGCAGTAATAATAGGAGCAATACTTGGAATTCAATTTATGGTAGGAAGTATGGACGATAAGGCAAAGGTAAAAGAAAGCTTAATACCATTTGTAATTGGATGTGTAATAATATTTGGAGCATTTGGAATTTGGAAAATAGTTGCTACAATACTACAAGATGTGTAATTATAATATAGTTATTAAAGTTATTCTATTAACTAGAATATTTTAAATATAAAAAAATAATGAAAGGGGTATTAATTATGAATACTAAGAAGATTTCAAAAATAGTATCTGTATTAATGATAGTTGCAATGTTAGCTATGGCTTCAACAGTTGTATTTGCACAATCAACAGATCCAAGAACAATAACACCAGTACAAGGAACAGGAACAGGTTCTGTTAAAAGCTTAGGACAACAAATATTAGGTATAGTACAATTAGTTGGTTCAATTGCAGCAGTTGTAGTTTTAGTTGTATTAGGTATTAAATACATGATGGGAAGCGCAGAAGAAAAAGCAGAATACAAAAAAACAATGATACCATACATAATTGGTGCAGTTTTAATATTTGCAGCATCAAATGTAGCAGGTATGATTTACGATTGGGCAAGCACAATAAAATAAATAAAAATAATAGCCGTAAGGCTATTATTTTTTTGCCAAAAATCGGGTAATTATTACAAAAACATTACAAATATATGAAATTTATATTTTTACGCCAAAAATGTTACAATTTAGCCAAAAATTTGTTATAATAGATATAACTATAAAAAGGTACTAAGGAGGAATTCATTTTGGGAACATATGAGATACCTAGAAATGTAAAGGGAGAAGGAAGAATATTATTCATTTTTACTCCTAAATCTTTAATATACACGGCAATAACTGCGGCTATAGGATTAGTATTTTATTTTATTTTAAAGGCAATAGGACTTGGAATTGTAGGGATAATAATAGCTGTAATCTTTGCTGCAATAGGATGGGCAATAGGAATGTTAAAGGTTCCAGAAATACCATCATTAAAATTTACAACACAAACAAGTGGGCAAAATATCGATGATGTTATAAAAAGAGCAATAAAATTTCATGCAAAGAAGAAAAAAATATATGTGTATACAAAGGAGGAAAATGATAATGGAGATAACTAGTATATTTGTGATAATTGCAGCAATATTAGTTTTTATTATATTAATATTAGCATTAGTTTATTGGAAAATGAGCCTAGATGAGAAAAATGGAAAAGAAAAAAAACATACAGAGATTAAAGAACAGGGAACAAAACAACAAACTAAAGTCCCACAATCATATAATAAACAATCAATTTTTTCATTTATGGAATTTGATAAAATAGAAGATAACATGATTGTACAAAAAAATGGGAAAAGATATTTAATGGTTGTAGAATGCCAAGGAATAAATTATGATTTAATGTCTAGAATGGAAAAAAATGCAGTAGAAGAAGGGTTTTCACAATTTTTAAATACATTGAGACACCCAATTCAAATATATACACAAAGTAGAACAATAAATTTAGATAGCAGTTTAGAAAATTATAAACATAGAGTAGATGGAATAAAAGAAGAGTTGGATAGAAAAGAAAATCAATATAAACAAATGGTTCAATCTGGAAGATATGACGAAAAACAATTACAAAAATATAAATTAGAAATAACAAAACAAAGAAACTTATATGAATATGGAAAAGATATAATTTTTAACACAGAAAGAATGAGCTTGAATAAAAATGTACTTAGAAAACAATATTACATAGTAATTCCGTATTATTCATCAGAAGCAGGAAATGATTTATTTGATAAAGATGAAATTAGAAATATAGCTTTTTCTGAGCTTTATACAAAAGCTCAATCAATAATAAGAACTTTGGCAGGATGTAGTGTAACGGGAAAAGTATTAGATTCATATGAACTTGTGGATTTATTATACAACGCATATAATAGAGACGAGGCAGAAACATATGGAATGAAAAAAGCATTACAAGCAGGATATGATGAATTATACATAACGGCACAAGATGTATTAGATAAAAAAATAAAAACATTAGATGCACAAATACAAGAAAAAGCAATGGAAGAAGCTAGAACAGCAATAGAAGAAGTTAAATCTGAAAAACAAAAACAATTAGAACAAAAAGAATTAACAATGGATGACCTAATAGCAGATATGGCAGCACAGATATTAGAGGAAAGCAAAAGTTATATAGGGCAAGATGTAGCAAAAGAAGCAAAAAAGAGAATAAAAACAAAAGATAAAGGAGGGGAAAAAGATGGCAAAAAAGCAAAAGCAAAATCAACTAGCAGAACTACAAAATAGTATTGCTGAAAATGAAAATGGTTATGGACTATTAAAAAAGAAAACAATAAAAGAATTAATTGCTCCATCTGGAATAGATGCTTCAAATATAGATAGATTAGAAATAATATCGACAACAACTAGATTTGCAAGAACATTTTTTATATCAGCATTACCACGTATGGCTACATTCCCGGAACTTTTAAGAGATATGTATATGTTTGGAGATATAAACACATCAATATATATCAATCCAATAGCAGAATCAAGATCTCAAAATGAGCTAAATAAAGTTATAAATGAACTAGAAACAGAAAGAATTGTAGCTTATGACAAAGGAAATATAAATAGAGAGAGCTTATTAGCACAAAAAAGAGTAGAAGCAGAATCTTTAAGAGATGAAATAGCAGCAGGATTTAATAAACTTTATGAAGCTTCAATTGTTTCAACATTGTTTGCATATAATTTACAAGATTTAGACAGATTAACAAAATTATTAGCAACAGAAATGTCAAAATCATTAATAGATATAAAATCAGCATGGGGCATACAAGAAGAGGGATTTCAATCGAACTTACCATTAATGGAAGACAAAATAAAGAAGATTCACACATTTGACCGTAGATCGATGGGAACAGTATTTCCATTTACTACATCAGAAGTAGGACATCCAACAGGTGTTCCACTAGGATTTAATAAACAAACAGGTGTGCCAATTTTATTTGATAATTTCCATCCAAGCTTAACAAATTATAATATGGTTATATTTGCTAAATCTGGTGCTGGTAAATCTGTTACAATGAAAACGCTAATTTCAAGATCTTCTGTTCTTATGGGAATAGAAAGTTTGGCACTAGATGCTGAAGGTGAGTATACAGTAGTTGCAGAGGCCCTTGGAGGAATAAATGTAGTAATAAGCCCTAATTCACAAACAATTATAAACTTATTTGATATAGAAATAGAAAAGGTAAAAGATGAAATAACAGGGAGAGAAAGGCCTATATTAAATGTAGAGAACAAAGTAGAGGACGTAACACAAGCACTTTTAACAATGGCGAGAGGAAGTACAAGAAGTACAGAAGTAAACGAACTTACAAAACAAATAATATCAGAATCAGTGGCAGAAGAATATGCAAGAGTGGGAATTACAGCAGATCCAGCAAGTTTATATGAATCAGATAGTGTAATTTCTGGAGATGCTTTAGGGAAAAGAAAAAAAGAAATGCCAACAATTGGTTCTTGGTATAAAAGAATAGTAGAAAAGGCAAAGCAAAATGATAATTCAGATTATAGATTCCATTACAGCTATTTAATAAAAGTTATGAAACAATATGTAAGAGAATTAAATGGACAAATGGCATATTTCGATGGGCAATCTACATTTGAACTATTAGATGGAGCACCATTTATAAACTTGGATATATCTCAATTGGAGGAAAGATTTGCAAGACCACTTGCACAACAAATATTACTTTCTTGGATTTGGGAAAAATATGTTAAAAAGAATAGTGAAGATAGAACAAAAGCAACTAAAAAAAGAGTTTTAGTTGATGAAGCTTGGATGCTTCTTCCATATCCAGAAGCAGTAGATTTTTTAAACACAATGGCAAGACGTGCAAGAAAAAGAAATGTATCACTTGCAATAATTTCTCAAAGATTCCAAGATTTCTATGAAAAACCAGAAGCACAAGCGGTTTTAACATCATCAGATACAAAACTATTTTTAGCACAAGATAAATCAGAAATAAACTACTTAAAAGAGGTATTTAAGTTAAGTGAAGGAGAAGCTGGATTCTTAGTAACTTGCTTAAAAGGTGAAGGATTACTTAAAGTAGGAGCGGATACAGCAATATTACAAATTAAGCCTACAAGAAAAGAGTTTGAGTTTGTAGAAACAAACTTAAATAAAATAGCACAAATGAAACAATCGAGAGAAAGTTAAAATATAGGAGGAAACAATGAAAAATATTGCTAGTAAAAAAACAACTCAAAAAATATTTTTAATAGTTTTAACAGTGCTATTATTTAGTTGCATCGTGCCAAATTATTCAATGGCACTAAGGCCATCTGATAATGGAACGGATACACATTCGTACAATCCAGTAAAGATAGATTCAGAGATAACGGTAGAAGATGTTAGCTTTGATGGTGGAACTTTATTAACTCCAATAAAAAAATTATGCTATACTGTTGGAGATGCAATTATGACTATAGCTCAAAAAATAGTTATAGGAAATAAATTTACTGTTCCATGTGCAAATGTTACACCAGTTGGAGATAAAGGAACAGGAGAAGGTCATGATGCATGGGATGATGCTGGCGATAACAATATAAAGTACCCAGCATATTTATACCTTACACCAGAATCAATTTTTAGAAATCAAATTGCTTCATTAAATCCAAACTTTATTAATGCGATTAATATGGATGGAACATTGGAGAAAGCATTAGGTGGAGACGATGATGTAGTGATGGATGGAAAAACATCTACTTCACATGCTGATAATGTAGAAAAAAATTTGAATGTGTTGAGATCAACAATTGCTAAATGGTATGTTGCAATAAGGAACTTTTCACTAGTTGGATTACTTTCTGTTCTAGTATACATAGGTATAAGAGTTGTAATATCAAGTACAGCATCAGATAAAGCTAAGTACAAACAAATGATTTCGTCTTGGGTAGGTGCAATATGTTTAATATTTTTATTACATTATATAATGGCATTTACATTTACCCTAACAGAAAATTTAACTGATTTGTTTAATTCAAATATGGGCAATCCAGGAATTAAATTGCCTAGTGTTGTCGGAGATGATGCAAAATTTACATTTAATGATAAAACAAATAATGAAAAATTTAGTGAAGTGTTGAGCAAGTTACAAGGAGAACACTTGGTAATCAAGGGAAATGTTTTTAATGCGAACAATGAAATTACAGGAGTTGCTAACTTAATGCAATATGCTAGATTATATGCTAATTTAAATGGCGCTTCTGGATTAGGATATACAATAACATACTTATTTCTAGTTGGATTTACAGTGATATATTTTGCTAAATATATAGGAAGGTTTATAAGAATAGCATTTTTAACATTGATTGCACCATTAATAACACTTACATATCCAATAGATAAATTAAATGATGGGCAAGCGCAGGCATTTAATATGTGGCTTAAAGAGTTTACATTTAATGTTTTAATACAACCATTTCATTTGTTAATATATATGATATTTATTAGTTCAGCACTAGAGTTTGCAAATTCAAATATAATATATACAATTGTTGTATTGGGATTTATGACACAAGCAGAAAAACTATTGAGAAAAATGTTTGGCTTCGAAAAGGCGTCTACAATGGGAGCATTTTCTGGAGCAGCGGCAGGTTCTATGCTTGCAAATGTTGCTGGTAAAATAGGAAATAAAGTTGCAAAGGGTAAAGGCGGATCCGGTGGAAACGGTGGATCTGGCGGAAGTGGTGATGGAGCTAGTCAACCAGATAGAATTCGTGCGAAAGAAGATCCATATGATGGATTGAATCCAAGAGATGGTAATGGACAAAGCCAACAAAATAATAATGAACCAATTCAAAATTCAGGAAACAATTTTAATAATAACGATTTAGATGAAGAAGGAAAAACAATAGAATCAGAGAGAGCGGCGTTAGATTCTTTATTAGATGAAGGAACAACACCAGGAGCTGATTGGTCTGATGACGATTATAAGGCATATCAAGAATTGGAAAAAGAGCAAGAAGAACAAGAGCAAAATACAATTCCAATGCAGGAACAAAATTCAGAACTTGAGGCAGAAGATAGCAATGATTTAACAAAAGGACAAATGGTAGGAAATGCTGTAAAAGCAGTTGCAAGAAACAAGGCAATGAGATTAGGAAATAAAACGGGTTCACATTATATAAATGCATGGAAGGCAACAAAAGGAATGGGCGGAAAAGCTCGTGCAAAAGCACTTGGAAAAGAAGCATGGAATGGTGCTAAAGTGGCTGCACCAAAAGCTTTAAAACTGGGAGCAAGAACGGCTGGAAGATACACGTTTGCTGGAACAGCAGCATTAATTTCTGGATCGGCAGCATTAATGTCTGGTGACCCAAGTAAAATAGCCTCTGCTGTAGGAATAGCAGCAACAGCAGGATCAAAGACAGGTAGAGTAGTTGCTGATAAAGGAATATCAAGAGTATCGAAAGATTGGAATATAGCAAAAAGAGGATATTATGGTAAAGATTATGCAGCTAAGCAAGAGGCAGCTTTGAATGACAAATGGAAAAATGATGCGGAAATAGATGATAAATATAGAGAAGCTTTTGGAAATGAGAATTTTAAAGCTGCAAAAGAGGCAGCTCTTGAAATGAGAGAAAACTATGGAACTACTGATGATGATCAGATTATAAAATCATTAAAAATGACAAGCGAATTTGGAGGAGAAAAGGCTGCAAAAGAAGCAACAAAAGCAAATACTGAAGTGCCAACACTTGAGCTAGCAAAAAGAATTCCAGCATTTGCAAAAGGAATTAGTGATGATATGTATGATGATTATGATAGGTACAATACAGGAAGAAATAAGATGATAGATAAATTTACTCGTCAACCGGGATATGACTTGAAAAAAGCAGAACAAACAACAGATACTATTTTAAAACAAGTTGCAAGAGTAAAAGGTAAAGAAATTCCAGTTCAAAAAGCTATACCACAGTCTAAACCAAAAGGAAGAACAAATAAAAAATAGAACCAAAAAATATAAAAATAATAGGAGGTTCAAAATTGCATAAAATATTAAGCTTTTATAATAGTAATAGAAGAGTTATATGGATTGCAATACTAGCAATTGCATTCACGATAATATTATTGCAAACATTAAATAATGATGCTAAAAAAAGAAATTCAGAAATTAATACAAATGATGAGATAAATAGTAGTAGCAATACTACTATTTATCCTAATAACCAAGAAGATTCTTTAAGCAGTAATTATAATAGTGAAAAAATACAAGATGAAAAATTAAAACTTATAAGTGCTTTTTTAGAAAAATGCAATAATGGAAAAATTGAAGAAGCATATGATTTGTTAAGTACAGACTGCAAAGAGGAAATGTTTCCAGTATTAGAAAAATTTAAAAATGACTATACAGATTTAGTTTTTAACACAGTTAAAACATATGATATAAAATTATGGATGTCAGGTAAATATAGTATATATAAAATAAGTATATATGAAAATGCATTAGCAGTTGGAGTAGTTAATAATAATGCAATAGATAGCTATTATACAGTTGTTGAAGAAAATAATGATTATAAAATAAATATAAATAACTTTATTGCGAAAGAAGAATTAAATACAGAAAATAGTAATGACTATGTTAGAATAAATGTAATAAGCAGAAAAATATATATTGATTATGAAGAATATGAAATAAAAATAACAAACAATACGCAGAAGACAATTTTGATGGATGGATACAGGAAGAACAATTCAATGTATTTACAAGATTCAGTGGGAGGTAAGAAAACAGCATATACTAATGAAATACCAGAAAGATTATTGATAATTAACCCGCTATTAAGTATTACAAGAACTATAAAATTCAATAAATCATATACGGAAAAAATATCTTCTAAAGGAATAACATTTGAAGATATTATACTAGATTATGATGAATATAAAAAACAGGAAAATAAACAAGAATATAGTAATGTTTCAAATATAAATGTTGGTTTTTAAAGTGAGGTGAAAAACTTGCAAGAAGAAGATGATAATAATGTAGCAGCTGAGGTTGCAAAAGAAGCAGCAAAAGAAGCAGCAAGACAAGCAAAACAAGCAGCAAAGGAAGCAGCAAAAAAAGCGGTTAAAGATGCTTTAAAAAAAGCTTTAATGGGATTAGCTAAAAGCCCATATTTTTGGCTTGCAGTAGGAATTATATTAGTTTTAGTAATCTTTTTAGCGGGAGCACATTATGTTATACAAAAAAGTAAAATAAAATCATATCAAGAAGATAAAGAAAAAATAACCACAGAGAGTGGATTCTTTGATATTGGAAAAACAATATTTAATAATGGCGTCTACGAATATCAATTTGAAAGCGAAGAAATTGAGTTAGCCAATAAGCTGCTAACAGCGATAGGATATGACCCAGCTACATTTACAAATTTTGAAAAATACGTTTTAGTAAAAGTTTCAAATGCAAAAGAAGATTCATTAGGACAATTAACTATGGATTTGGATTTGCAAGAATATAGTGAAAAAGAATTACATCTCCTTCCCAAGTTTGTAGAAGCTGAGTTAAAAACAATGTACCCAGATTTAGGCGGAGATACAAATAAAGTTAGAGATAGTTTTCAGGGAAATGTAAAAATAAAAAGGAATGATTATGAATTAAAATATAAACCACAAAAAGAATTTGACAAATTGATAGAAACTAATAGCTCTGATGTGTTAAATTATTTTACATTAGATGAAGCTTTTAATCTGTCAGTTGCAAATGGATCAACATCAACATCTAGTAGTCAACTAAGTGGAGATAAGGGGCATGTAACTGATGATGGCTATTCGCAGGAAACAATATATGTAAAAACCACTGTTCCATATATGAGTGTAATACAAAAATTTGCTACACCATACTCATTTTTCTTTACATTATTAACAATAACAGAAGATGCAAATTTTTGTGAAGATGTTGCAAACCTTGCATTGAAAAATGAAGTAGAATTAACTGTTTATGATGAAGTTACAACAGTACAAAATAAATATGTAGAAGAAGGAACAGCGAAAGTTGATTACAAATATTTGTTTAAATTGGAATATGATTATAAAGAGAATGATGAAAAAGAAAAAAATGAAAGATATAATTATGATAAATATAATGAACTGAACCAAGAAGAAAAGTATACAAAAACAACAAATAGTACAAATATATCTACTACTCCTAAAATTGTAGTAAGTAAGGCAAATACTATTTTTTGGAACATGCAAAATGCTTATAAAGAAGAATCGAAAACTGAGCCAGAAAATGTTTCAACAGGAGGACCAACTACACAAAAAATTGATCCAGAAGAAAATATTAGAATAGATACTATTACTTCGTCTGCAGGATATCAAAAACTAAAACCAGATATGAAATCTGAAATAACTGCTGAAGCGGCAAAAAAAGGAAAAACAATAAATATCACAAATATAGATATAAAAACGGGGACAGGCTGGTCATATAGATCTGTATGGGCAAAAGAGAGAACAGTAAAAGCAACAAATACAGAAAATATAACAAGAATAGAATATGCAGTGGATGATTCTAAGGCTAAACTAGAATTTAAAGATGAAGGAAAAGGTGGCTTTTATGATATTTTAATTAGTGACGAATATAGACATACAACAACAGAGCATATATATGAACTACAAGATAGATTAAATGAATTCTTTTCAGATACTTTAGACTCAGCAGAAATATATATTAATATATTTGAGTATATGAAAGCACTAGTAATGGGAATAGAGCCAAGTATTGACATCAGTAGCATAATGGATCAGATAGCAAGTGGAAATGAGCTAACAGCAGTAGGTTTGGTTGGTGGATATATTGTGGAAACAACTAAATCTTCAGAAAATTTAGTACTAAATGAAGAACAATTGAAAACTGCAATAGAAAAATGGGCAAATTCTGGTACAAGAAGAAATAATTTAGATAGTGTTGGAGCAAGTAAATTTATTGAATTACAAAATAAATATAATGTTAATGCAGTTTTTGCTATTGCAGTGTTTCAGCAAGAAAATCAGTGTGGTGCTGCTAAAGATGCTAAGCTGATTAAAAATAATACTAATAATTGGGGAAGCATAAAAGGAAACTATAATGGAAATTCGTGGACCGACTCAAAAGGCAATACATGGCGAGTATATCCTAGCTATACAGAAGCAACAGAGGATTTTATGAGATTAATAAAAAAAGAGTATTTCTCAGAGGGAAAGAACTCTGTACAAACAATATCAGCAAAATATTGTCCGGGTTCGCAATCATGGGCACCAGGAGTTACTGCAATAATGACAGAGATTTATAAAGCTGCAGGCGTAAATGTAAGTGAACAAAAAAATGTAACTGGCGGAAATGGATATACTACAACATTTACAAACCAATTTGGTAGGGAGTTTAAAGAATATAAACAAAATGGAGCACCATACAGCAGTAAGAGAATATATGATTCAACAGTATCAAAAGTTGGATGTGGAGTAACATCTGTTGCAATAGTAGCATCTGGATACGGAATAAATAAAAATCCATATGAGTGCTATCTAGTTAATAGTAATTTAACAAATTCGCTAAGAGGAATGGGATTTACAGTTACTGAAATGGGAAGATTTGAAAATAGAAATGCTGGGGTGCCATTTGATAAAAACAAAATAATAGAGCATTTAAAATCAGGAAATCCAGTTATAATATATGTGTTAAGAAGTGCTGGAAGTACTTTTACTACTGATAAGCATTATATGGCATTACTAGATGTAAAAGATAATGGAAATTATATATATGTTTCAGATCCATGGGCAACAGGACGTACAGGCTGGCAGTCAGCTGTATCATTATTTAATGGCGCTGTTGGAGCAAAATTAGTAAGTAAATAATTAGGAGGTTATAGTGAAAAAAATTAAATATATTATATTAATTCTTATATTAATTTTAATACTATGTATAACTGCCATTGTTGTAATTAATAAAAAGAACGAGAAAAATCATGGAGAAAAAGACACATTAGTTTCGGAACATCCAACATATGTAATAAACGAAAATATTGAGAAGTTAAGTAATAGAAATCAATATTATATATTATTGGATTGCATAAAGGAATTTGTTAATTATACTAATAATAAAAACACTAATGCGGTAGAAGCAGTAACTATGCAAAAAAACATACAAAATATTATAGATGAATACACATTTAAAAATGTAGATGACATATCTTTAGAAGAAATATATGTTCTAAATGGGTATACATATTGCACATATTATATAAAAGGAAAAGAAAGTATAGAATTAGACAAGAGATTTTATATGATGGCAAATTTGGATTTTGAAAATACAACATATAAATTAACTCCAATAACAGAAAATGAATATAATAAACTTATTACAGAAAATAAATCAAAAAGTGATGAATTGACTATTTCTAAAAATAAATATAATTTATTTAAAAATATAAATGTAACAAATGAGGATATGGCTCGAAATTATCTTAATGATTATATAAATAAAGCACTTAATTATCCAGAGTTAGCTTATAATTTACTTGATGAAGAATATAAAAACAAAAGATTTGGAAATCTAGAAGAGTATAAAAATAGTATGAGTGAAAATAAAAATCAAATGGAAAATACAACAATGGTGAAGTATGGTGTTAATGAAAAAGATAATTATACTGAATATATAATTGTAGATAATTTTGATAATTATTATACAATAAAAGAAAATGGAATAATGGATTATACAATATTGCTAGATAATTATACAATAAAAACAGAGGAGTTTATAACTACATACAATAAAGCAAGCGATGCAAAGAAAGTAGCTACAGATATTGAAATATTTATAAAAATGATAAACAACAAAGATTATAAAAATGCATATGAATGTTTATCAAGTGAATTTAAACAGAATTATTTTAAAACAATTGATGAATTCAAAAACTATGTGCAGAAAAACTTTTATGATACAAATTATATAACTATTAAAAATGTTCAAACAAAAAGTAATGTGTATACTTGTACAGCTAATATTAAGAGTGGGGTAGGTGTAGCTGCAGATGATATGGATAAAAATTTTATAATAAAATTAAATCCAAATGCAGAATTTGAATTATCTTTCGAGGTAGAATAGGAGAGTAATATGGAAAAAGAAAAGAAAATTTCAACATTTACAGCGAATGAAAAAGAAACTATGGAGAAAATGGACAAGTTTGAATCAAGTATGAAAGAAAGCCTAGCAGAGGGAGAAAGAATTTCTAGTATAGAGTATTATGAAAAGTTAAAAATAAAAGATGGATTAGAAATAAATTCTGATATTTATATAGCCAAGATAACTAATGATGATGGAACAGAAAAAGTTGGAATATATGCAAAGGATTCCAATAATTTATTAGGCTATGTTAATGAAGAAGGACATATAGAATTTATTGATCCATTATTAAGATCTTTGGAAGTAGAAATGACATTGGAAGATTTAAAAGAACTTAATATTGAAAATATAAGAGCAAAATCGGAGGAGCTAACGCCAGAGGAATTAGAAGAGTATATAGAAAAACAAAAAGAAGGCAAAGAAAAAGAAGAAAAAGATGAGAAAGAAGACAAAGATTCTGAAGAAAAAGATGAGCAAGAAGCTAATGAAGAATTAATGGAAAATGAAGGACAGGATCTAGGAATTACATATTATAAAAAAATAAAAGATCCAAGATTACAGTTAGAATTTCCAGAATTGAAAGGAAAGAAATTAGGATTGGCATATTCTAGTAAATTAGGACAATACATAATTACAGAAAAAGATGAAAATGGAATAAGAATAGCTGACGAGATTAAACCGGCAAAGCCAACAATGCGTAGTGTGATTTCAATAGACGAGAATGGTGACAAGGTAGAAAGAAAAAGTCCACATGCATTGATGAAGACGAACAGAAAAGATATTGAAATGTCAATTACAATAGATACATATGGCTATATTGAGTTGGGAAAAGTGCGTGTAACTCCATGCAATGAGAGAGTCGAAAGACCGGTAAAAGTACAAAGCAAAACAAATGTACCAGAAACAGAAGTTATTAAAGCAACAGATACGAGAACTGAAAATCATGAAATAGCACATAATTTTGAAAAAGGAGAAGAGAAAGGAATAGAAATTCAAAATTTAAATATGATAATAGATTTGGGTAATGGAGAAACAACAACAATAGCAAAAGAAGCAGAAAAGGCAAAAGTTTCGCCAGAAGAATTTTTAAACCTATACAATGAGGCAGAAGGAAAAACTCCTAAAGAAAAAATTGATAACGCTCACGAAGAAGTAGAAGAGCAATTTAGAGGAAATGAAAGAAGAAGATAAAAAAATAGTTTGCATTGTGCAAACTATTTTTTTAATATAATAAGATTTCGTTGAATAGCAGGAATACTTAAAGCTATTTTAATAATTAATATCGTTGCTACAATGGACAAAATTAATGTTACAAAATTCTTTACATGTTCTTTAAAAGTCTTTTTATATTTTATTTTATATCCCATATTTCTTAAATTGTTTACATATGCATCATGATAAGCTCTGTTTACAGCATCTTGATAAGCTTGCTCTCTTGCTTGTTCTTGAGCACGAGCAGTATATGTATCAGTTTGATATTGAGCAGAATCATTATTTGTATTGTTATAATAATTATTGTATTCATTAGAATTTGAAGAATTAGTATTTCCAGCAGATGAGTATTGTTTTAAAGCGTTTTCTAATTCTTTGCAATAATTGCTAAGTTTTAGAAAATCTTCAGCAGAAACAGTTTGTGGAGAAGTACTTGCTTCATAATCATGTAATTCTTCATCATATTCTTTTCTCTTTTCTTCATTAGATAATATTTCATATGCTTCAGAAATTTCCTTAAACTTTTCTTCGGCTTCTTGTTTATTATCTGGATTTGCATCAGGATGATATTTTTTAGCTAAAAATTTATATACTTTGGAAATTGTTTCTTGAGAGGCTTTTTTATTTACTTCTAAAATTTCATAATAGTTTTTCATTTATATACTCCTAATAGTAATATATTAAATTATATCACATCAAAACTAAGAAACACAATAATTAAAAAAAGATTACATTTGAATAATTTTAAACCAAAATTTTTGCATAAACTCCTAATAATAGCTAAAACTATTATTGGGAGTTGATTTTTTATGAAATTAAAGTCAAAATTAATTTTATGTGTAATGATTTTTTTCTTGATAGCAGGTATATTTACAAGCAGTTTAGCAATGAAAAACTATCAAACAGTAAGCACACCAACAGGTTTTGTTACTGCAACAACACTAAATGTAAGACAAGGACCACGGTACTAACTTTGGAGTAATAACAAAAGTGTATAAAAACCAATATATACGCTTGTTTGCAAAAATAGGAGATTGGTATATTGTACAAACAGACAATGATTATATCGGAGCAGTTAGCAGTAAATATATTAAACTAATATATCCTAATACTCGGAAGTGCTGGAAACAATTCTAGCACAACAAAGCCAAATGCAAGCAATACTACTAAAAGTGAACTTACAGCTGATGAACAAGAAGTATTTGATTTAATTAATGCAAAAAGGGTTGCTAATGGTTTATCTGCATTAAAAATAAATGACGAGGTACAAAATGTTGCAAGAATAAAAGCACAAGACATGGTTGATAACAATTATTTTTCACATACTTCACCAATTTATGGTTCACCATTTGATATGCTAAAAAGCTATGGAATAAGTTATAAAACAGCAGGAGAAAACATTGCAGGAAATTCAAGCAACAGTGGGGCTGTAAATGCGTGGATGAATTCAGAAGGGCATAGAGCAAATATTTTAAATAGTAGTTTTAATTATACGGGGATAGGTGTAGTAAAAAGCCCAAAATATGGAAAAATATATGTGCAAATGTTTATAGGAAAATAAAACTAAATTATGCATTTTTAATGCTTTATTTAATAAAATTTAAAAGGTGATTTTATTGAATAATATAAAAAAAATAATAATTGGATTTATAATTGCATTAATTTGTGTTAATGTAAGTGTATTTGCATACGAAATAGAAGAAGAAACGGACTATGTATGGTTAAAGGAAGAAATAGAAAATGTTTCTACAAATGTTTCAAAAGAACCAAGCATTTTATCAAGAAGTGCAATTGCTTTTGATAGAAATTCAAAAACAATATTATATGGTAAAAATTATGACAAAGAAGTTCCAATGGCAAGCACAACAAAAATAATGACAGCAATAGTATTTGTAGAAAACAATAAAAACTTAAATGAAGAAGTAGAGGTTTGCAAACAAGCTGCAAACATAGGGGGCTCAAGGTTAGGACTAAAAACAGGAGACAAAATAACAAAAGAAGATTTATTATATGGATTGATGCTTTGCTCACGGAAATGATGCTGCGATACAAGTAGCCGTAAGCACTGCGGGAAGTGTAGAAAATTTTGCAGATTTAATGAATAAAAAAGCACAAGAGTTAAATTTAAAACATACTCATTTTATAACTCCACATGGATTAGACGAAGAAGGGCATTATACAACTGGATATGAACTTGCCTTAATTGCTGATTATGCTTTAAATATTGAAAAAATAGCAAAGGTTGTAAGTACTAAAGTGCATAATGTAAATATAAATGGAAATATAAAAACAATAACAAATACAAATGAACTGCTTGGATATTTAGACGGTGTAAATGGCATAAAGACTGGATTTACAAATGGGGCAGGAAGATGCCTAGTAACGTCAGTAACAAGAAATGGATTTAATATTATAACAGTTGTACTAGGAGCCGATACTAAAAAAATAAGGACAAAAGATTCTATCAATTTAATAGAGTACATATATAAAAACTATGAAATAGTAAATCTAGAAGAATTGGTTAATAATGAATTTGAAAAATGGAAAAAAGTAAATGCGAATAGGATTATTGTAAATAAAGGTGAAAAGCAAAGTGTAAAATTAGGTTTAGAAAATTTTAAATATAAATTATATCCAATAAAAAAAGAAGAAATTGATAATATAAGAATAAGTATAAATTCTTTAAAATATTTAGAAGCACCAGTAGAAGAAAACACTAAAATTGGAAAAGTCACACTACAAATTGGCGATAGTAATGTGGAAAGTATAGATATAATCACAAAAAATATAGTAAATAAAAAAAGTGCAAGATATTACTTTATAGAATTAATAGGAAATTTTAAGAATGTATATATGCAATTAATTGCATAAGTAAAAAAATAAAGACTTTGAAAAAAGTCTTTATTTTTTGGAGGCGACACCCGGATTCGAACCGGGGAATCAGAGTTTTGCAGACTCGTGCCTTACCACTTGGCTATGTCGCCGAATATTTAAGATATGATATAATTTATTCACTTTTAATTAAAATAGTACCAAATAACAATAAAAAAGTTAATAGTGAACAACTAAAAATCTGGAGCGGGAAACGGGGCTCAAACCCGCGACCTCTGCCTTGGCAAGGCAGCGCTCTATCAACTGAGCTATTCCCGCAAAAATTAAAGCATAACTATAATAGCAAATTTATATAAAAAAGTCAATAGAAAAAATTGGATTTAATTGCTAAAATCTTTTTTACATAATGTGTTGATAAATAACTTAAAATATTGTATAATTAGTATGTATTATTGGATATGGCGTTTAAAAGCATGCTTACTTTAGTAAAAATACTAAAGGGATTTTTATACATATAAAAAGGCTGTATAACTACGGGAATAAGCCAAAAGAACAAGAAAATGAAAAAATTATTATACACATAAAAAAATGTCATGAAAATGTAATATTTAATGCTAATAAAAAACAAAACTCTAAAAAATGGCTTCCGTAAAGGCTTAAAGGACGTTTTTTTACAAAAGAAAAATGCCTAAAAAAGAGGTATTGATTTAATTTTAAAAAAATTTATAATATATATAGTTAGTATTTTGTAAGAAGGAAGGTAAATTATGAAAAGGATTAAGATTTTATTAATGGCATTAATAGTAGCTTTGATTTCAATAGCGGTACTAAACCCAAATGCGATATATGCAGCAGAAGAAAAAAGGGACCTTACATATCAAAGAACAAGACCATATAGTGAAGATAATGGAGATAATAACATAGACAATGAAGAATATACCTTCGCTAGACATAAAGATGGTCAAGAATTTAAGTATTCAATAGTAAAGATATTTGATTATAATAAAAGAGAATTAGAAACTCCATATAAAAAATTCGAAGATAGCTTTTATTGTATAAGAGGAGGAAAGGGCTTTGGTAGTGTGGAATTTGGTGACAATAGTTCTGCAAACTCAACAAAATATACAGTAATAGAAAATATGAAATCTAATGCTAATGAAGTAATTGCCAAGTATAAAGAATTATATAATATTAATCTAGATAGAACAGAGAACATTACTTTTAATGAGAAAACATATAACAATGTTAACATATATAATGCAATGCTATGGATAGCAGATAATGCATATTTACCAGTAAATACAGATAAATACAATGCACAAGAATATAAAACAGAATTACTAACAAAAATAGGAATTGCAAAAGTAAACCAAGGTATGATAACAGATGATGATTTAGAAGTAATTCAACAGTTAGCTTTTTGGTATTTTGCAAATTATGATGAAAACGGAAAAAATGAATCAGTATCAACAACAAATCCAACACCAGTTAATTGGCTAGCTATAAATGAAAGTAATGATGTGTTTGGAACAAGAAGGGCAAACTATTTAAACAGAATATATCAATATTTTATAGAAGGAGCATTAAAAGAAGGCTCAGATTCAACTAGCACAATAAGAGAAACAACTAATAGTGATAGTGTAAATATAGAATTTGATAAAAATATAAAATTTGGAGTAGAAGATAAAAGTAGTACAGGAACAAAGCCAAATCCATATGAAAACTATTATCTAATAGGACCATTTAAAATTACAACAAATGATGCAAGATACAACGATTTTGAATTAGCATTAAAAGACGGGAAAGGAAATATTGTTAATCAATACTTCTATTTTGAACAAACAGAAGATACATTAAAAAGAATGCAAATTTTTGATGTTATAAATTCAACAGGAAATAAAGTTGAATTAGAAAAAGTTACATATAATAATGAATATTATATTAAATTATATAAATCAGCAATGGAATTTGTTGATATAGACTGCTCAAAATTTTCACTAAAAGTATCAAAAACAGGAAAATGGGCAACAGCAAATTTCTTGTATGCTACAGGAAATGACCAAGCGGTAATTGAAATAAAAAGAGATAAAGCAGAGGCAGAAGATGAAATATCAACAGAAGTACCAAAAAGATTTGACTTAGCACTACGTAAATTTATAACAGCAATTAAACGTGCAGAAAAAAATATAGAAGTTGCAGATAGAACACCAAGAGTAGATACAACAACTTTAATAAATGGTATTAAAGATGATAGAACAGGAGAGGTAGAGTATACAGCAACATACACTCATCCAAAAGACAAACAAAAAGTAGAAACAGGAGATATAGTTACATATAAAATAAGAGTGTATAATGAGGGACAGGTAGATGGAACAGCAACAGAAGTAACAGATTACTTGCCAGCAGGTCTAGAGTTAGTGGCTGGAAGCGCAATAAATACTAAATATGGATGGAAAACAGGAGAACAAATAACATTAAAAGATGGTTCAAAAGTGACACCAATAACATCTAACTATTTAAAAGATACAACTATAAAAGCATTTGACAGAACAAAAACATCAGAAACAACAGAAGGCATTTGGCAAAAAGCAGAAAAAGGCGAAGGCGGATTATATTATGCAGATTTAGAAGTAGAATGTAAAGTTGTAGCAATAGCAAGTGGAGTAGAGCAAAACCTAAGAAATATAGCAGCAATAACAGCAGATAGCGGAGATGATGATGACTCTGTACCAGAAAAACCAAATTTAGATGATTACACTCCACCAACAGACAATAGCACATATCAAGAAGATGATGATGACTATGAAGATTTAGTTTTACCAGGAAAAACATTTGACTTAGCATTAAGAAAATATATAACAGAAGTTAATGGTACAAAACTAGAAGATACTAGAGTACCAGATATAGATATAACTAAACTAGCAAGTGGCGAAGCAACAACAGCAGACTATAAGCATAAAAAGTATCCAGTTGAAGTAAAAACAGAAGATATAGTAACATACAGATTTACAGTATATAATGAAGGCGATATAGAAGGTTATGTATATTCTATAACAGATTATTTACCTCAAGGGTTAGAATTTGATGCAAAATCAAATCCAGAGTTTATAGAAGCTAAAACTTCAGGTGAATACACAGCAGAAGAATTAGAAGGTAAAGAATATATATATAGTATAAATAAGGAAAAAAATACAATTACAATATCTAAGATTCCAGCACAAGGAGAAACAGGACTACAACCATATTTATTTGGCTTAAATCCATTTGACGGAGAAAAACTAGATAGTAAATCAATAGATATTAAATTCAAAGTTTCTGCAGAAACTTCAGCAAATGATATGGTTTTAACAAATATTGCAACAATGGACTATACATCAGCACCAAGACCACAAGAAGAAAAAATTAAAGATAGAGATTCTAAACCAGAAAACTTTACTGAGCCAACAGCAGAAGATTTATTAGAGCCATTACCAGGATATAAAGGAAACGAAGAAAATAAAAATGATTTAACAGATTCTAAATATCATTATAAAGGTCAAGAAGATGATGATGATTTTGAGAAAATAATTATAAAAGGAACACCTTTTGACTTATCACTTCGTAAATTTATAACAAAACTAAATGGAACAGAATTAAAAGATGAAAAAGATAGAACACCAAAAATAAATACAAGTAAGCTAAATACAATAGATTCGACAACAGGAAAGAAAATAACAACAGCAGAATATGTTCATCCTAAAGATGCTGTAACAGTAAGGAAAGGAGATATAGTTACATATAAAATAAGGGTATATAATGAAGGCGATAGAAATGGATATGCAACAGAAGTAACAGACTACTTGCCAGAAGGACTAGGTTTCTTACCTAACTATACAAATAACAGCATTTGGTCAATACCAAAAACAACAGATGAAGCAACAGGAAAAGAAGTATTGCCAGAGGGAATTGAAATAAAGAACTTAGTTGGAGAAAATGGTTTCTATAAAGACGAATCAGAAATAAACAAAGATAAAATAAAACTAGAGGACTTTAAAGATCCAATAACAGGTGAAGTGCCAACAGATTATAGCCAAATACAAATAGTAACAGGCGAAAGAGCAGCAATATCAACAAAAGCATTAAAAGAAAAATTAATTAAAGCATATAAATCACAAAAAGCTGATGAAGACTTATGGCAACAAAGTACAAATGATGAAAAAGATGGATTATTCTATCAAGAAGTTGAAATAACATGTATAGTTTTAAAAGAAAACACATATAAAGGAATACTAAAAAATGTTGCAGAAATAACAGAAGAATATGATGAAAATGGAAACAAAATAGAACAAAAAGGTGATGACAGAGATTCTGAGCCAAAAAATGTTTATGAAGATGATAAACATACACCAGGCAAAGAAGAAAATGGATATACACCAGGTGAACAAGATGACGACGATTTTGAACAATTACAATTAAAATATTTTGATTTAGCACTTCGTAAATTTATAACAAAAGTAGATGGAGAAGCACCAGAAGCATCAAGAGAACCAGTGCCAGATGTAAGTACATTAATAGATGGAACATATGATAGAAATGGCAAAAAAGAACATACAGCAACATATAATCATCCAAAAGATCCATTATGGGTAAAAAACGGAAGCAAAGTAGAATATACAATAAGAGTTTACAATGAAGGCTCAGAAGATGGATATGCATATGAAGTTTCAGATGATATACCTAATGGATTAGTATTTGAAGCAGATGATGCAACAAACAAAGCATATGGCTGGGTAATGTATAGAGAAATGACAGAAGGCGATGAAAACATTGCTAAAGAAGACATTATAGAATATAATGGTAAAAAATATGTTATAACAACAAAAGCAGAAGAAGCAACAATGATAAGAACAAGATACTTAGAAAAAACATTAATAAAAGCATTTGACCCAGAAACAAAAACATTAAGTTATGCAGACGTAAAAGTAGTATTTACAATAAAAGAACCAAAAGACTTTGATAAGGATAGAGTAATAATAAATCAAGCACAAATTACAGAAGATAGTGGGGATGACGAAGATTCAACACCAAACGAATGGCAAGATGAAGATGACGAAGATATAGAAAAAGTACGTATACCAATCTTTGATTTAAGCTTATTAAAATGGGTAACACAATCAGTAGTAACAGTAGATGGAAAAACAACTACAACAAATACTGGATTTAAACCAAATAAAGGCTTAACAGAAAGCACTGGAGAAGGAATAAGAAACAACAACGAACCAGAACCAATAGCAAAAGTAGAATTAGACAAGAAAAAATTAAATAAAACTGTTGTTAAATTTGTATACAAAATAAGAGTAACAAACGAAGGAGAAATTCCAGGATATGCAACAGAAGTAACAGACTATATTCCAGAAGGATTAGAATTCCATGTAGAGGATGGAAACAACAAACAATATGGATGGGTAAAATCTGGAGATGATAAAATAGTAACAAGAGCACTAGAAACTGTATTATTAAATCCAGGAGAATCAAAAGAACTAGAAATAACATTCAGATGGATAAATAGTGAAAAGAATCTAGGACAAAAAATAAATATAGCAGAAATATCAGAAGATGCAAACGACTACAATACAGATGACATAGACTCAACACCAAACAACAGAGAAAACCCATATAAAGAAGAACAAGAAGACGATGACGACTTTGCATTAGTAATTCTATCAATAAAAACAGGTGCAACACAATTTATGAGTTACTTTACATTAATAACAATAACACTTGCAATCGTAGGTGGAGGAATAATCTTAATAAAGAAATATGTATTAAAGTCATAAATGAAATAAGAAGAGATTAGAATTTAATTCTAATCTCTTCTTATTGTATAGGAAAAATCGACTTTTATCTTGACCTCATGTAAGATTTTTCCGTATACAACAAGGTTAGGCTACCTTAAAACGCCCGAACGAAGTGAGGGATGAATTCCAATTTGTATTATAATGGAAATTTTTTAAATTTATTTACAAATATAATTTTATTATGTTATAATCTGTTTTATAAGGAGAAGATAGAATGAATCAAATATTATCAACAGAAGATCCAAATAAAAAGAAGACAAAACAAAAAATGAATTCACCAGAATTTAATAAAATAGTTAAAGTTTTTGCTATTGCAATTTTTATTTTTGGCGCAGCTTTGATAGGCGTTTATTCATACAAATTAATAAATAAAAGTAAGATAAATAAAATAGCAAAACCAGAAATAGTTTTAGACCAAGTGGAAGATGAAGCTACAATTTCTGCAAAGGCTGAAGGCGGAATAGAAAAAATCACATATTATTGGGATTTGAATGATAAGACTGAAAAATCATTAAACGGAACAAGTGAATACAGTGAGTCTATTGCAATACCAAAAGGAACAAATACTTTAACTGTAAAAGTAATTGATAGAAATGCTCAAGAGTTTGAAACAAGTAAAGAATATACAGGAACAAAAGACACAGAAAAGCCATTAATAGACTTGGACAAAACAGATGGAACAAATATAACAGTAACAGATGAAACAGAACTTGCATATGCAACATATAGATGGGAAGATGAACCAGAAGAAAATACTGTTAAAGTAGAAGCAGAACCAAAAGAAGGAGAAACTGTTGCTAAGGAAATTAATATAAAGATAACTGCCAAAAAAGGAACAAATACATTAATAATTACAGCGGTTGATGCTGCTGGCAATACAGAAATATCAAGAAAAACATATGTGGGAAAAACAGACCCAGAAATAGACGTTTATAGAGAAGGAGATAAATTATATTTAAAAATTACTCATGAACTTGGATTTAAAAAAGTTGAGTTTTCAGTAAATGGACAAACTTTAGCATATGATCAAAACTTTAGTGGATATGATGCTACAAAGAAAGAGTTATTCTATTATTTCAATTTAAAAGAAGGAAAGAATGAAGTAGCAATAGTAGCAACAAGTAATGAAGATACACAAAAAACATATGTAGGGCAATGCCAGTACCCATAAAATACTAATGATAGGAGAAAAAGATGATTAAAGAAATACATATTATAGACTGTAATAATGATTTAATAATGACGTTAAGAGAACTATTTGAAGAGGAAAGAGCATTTAGATTTAGAAATATAAATCCAGATAAATTAGAGCTTTCTCTAAAAAGTATTCCAAGTCTTATAATAATTAATGAAGAATCAATTAATGAAGATGTATTAGAATTATGCGAAAAAATAAGAAAAAATGAGGATAATAGTATTACTCCTATAATAGTAATAACAGCCGATGATTCAGAAGAGCATAAAATAGATATTTTAGAAAGATCAGTAGAATATGTTATTTCAAAAAAAGAGATTAAAGATTATTTGTATTATATAATAAAAAATCTATCAAGATTATTAACTGTAAATAGAACCGTTAGTCCGCTTACAGGATTACCAGGGAATTTGCCAATACAAACAGAACTAAAAAAAAGACTATTAAAAAAAGAACCATTTGTTGTATTGTATATTGATTTAGATAATTTTAAAGCATACAATGACGTATATGGATTTTTAAAAGGCGATGAGATAATAAAATTAACTGCAAAAATAATAACAAAACACATACATGCATTAGAAAGTACAGATGCATTCGTTGGCCACATAGGTGGTGATGATTTTGTTGCAATAACAAATGATGATATAGACTATGAAGCAATATGTCAAGATATAATTGCAGAGTTTGACGTGGAAGTTTTAAAGCTTTTTAACGATACAGATATAGAAAGAAAATACATAGAAGTTCAAAACAGAAAAGGAGTAATGGAACAATTTCCACTAACATCTATTTCAATAGGAGTCGTGGTAGCAGATGCAAAGAGATTTTCAAATATTTTAGAAATAGGAGAAGTAGGAGCACAGGTTAAGCATCTATCAAAAACAACAATGGGAAGTTCTTATGCTATAGATAGAAGAGAAGAAAATGATTAATAAAAAGAATAACATTAAAAAACACTTCATATATATTTTATATGAGGTGTTTTTTATGGTAGTAATAAATAGAAAAAAGATAATATTTTGGGCGGGAATAATTGCGACATTTATGTTTTTGTATTCAATTACAGCATACAATGTAAATAATACAAAAAATAAAACAGTTGCAACAGTGGCTTTACCAGTAAATAATAAAGTGATTGTAATAGACGCAGGACATGGAGTTCCAGATGAAGGTGCTCAAAGTAGTAATGGAACAACCGAAGCAGAAAGTAATTTAAAAATAGCGTTAAAAGTGCAAAATCTGCTAGAACAATCTGGCGCAACTGTAATACTTACACGCTCAGATGAAAATGCAATATATGATTTGGACAGTAATACATTAAAACAAAAAAAGATATCAGATATTCATAATAGAGTAAAAATAGGCAATGAATCAAGTGCAGATATATTTGTATCAATTCACTTGAACAAAATACCACAGCAACAATATTGGGGATGGCAAACATTTTATAAGCAAGAAAGCCCAGAAGGACAAAAACTAGCAACATGCATACAAAACAGTTTAAATCAAACAATACAAAAGCAGAATGATAGAGTACCACTTAAAATAGATAATGTATATATAATAAAGCATGTGGAAATACCAATAAGTATAGTAGAGTGTGGCTTCTTGTCAAATCCAGAAGAAGAACAACTGTTACTAACAGATGATTATCAAACAAAACTAGCTTGGGGAATATATACTGGAATAATGGATTATTTTTATAATATGTGATAAAATAGCCCTGATGAAAAATGTTCATCAGGATTTTTTTTAAAGGATGAAGATATGAAAGATTATATTAATGTTATTGGAGGGGGATTAGCTGGCTGTGAGGCCGCTTACCAGATTGCTAAAAGAGGTATTAAAGTAAAATTATATGAGATGAAACCTAGTGTTTTTTCTCCCGCTCATTCGAATAATAATTTAGCAGAGATTGTTTGCAGTAACTCTTTTAAATCAAATGCAATTACAAATGCATGTGGATTACTAAAACAAGAGTTAAGAGAACTTGACTCACTTCTTATAAAATGTGCTGATTTAACAGCTGTTCCCGCAGGACAAGCGTTAGCTGTAGATAGAGATGAATTTTCTAAATTAGTAACTAAAAAAATAGAAGAAAATGAAAATATAGAAATTATAAGAGAAGAATTTATAGGCAATTTAGAAAAAGATGCTATAACTATTATCGCAACAGGACCACTTACATCAGACAAGATGGCAGAACAAATTTTAAAAATAACAGGGGAAAATAAGTTATATTTTTATGATGCTGCTGCACCAATTGTGGAAAAGAGCAGTATTAATATGAATATTGCTTTTTATGGAGATAGATATTCACAGGAAAAGAAAAAAGAAGAAAGTATGCAAGAATGGAAAGAAAGACTAAAAAAGCAAGAAGATACAAGCTATATAAATCTTCCGTTTAATGAAGAGGAATATTTAAGATTCTATAACGAACTTATAAACGCGGAGGTTGTAACTCTACATGAGTTTGAAAAAAGAGAAATTTTTGAAGGATGTATGCCAATAGAAGTAATGGCAAAAAGAGGGGAAGATACAATTAGATTTGGACCATTAAAACCAGTTGGCTTTGATGATCCAAGAACAGGTAAAAGGCCATATGCAATTGTACAATTAAGACAAGATAATACTAGCGGTACATTATATAATTTGGTAGGATTTCAAACTAATTTAAAATTTGGAGAGCAAAAAAGAGTATTTTCTATGATACCAGGACTAGAAGATGCAGAATTTATAAAATATGGTGTTATGCACAGAAATACATATATAAATTCACCAAAATTGTTAAACAAAGAAGGTAATTTAAGAACTAATAATAATATTTTCTTTGCGGGACAAATAACAGGAGTAGAGGGATATGTAGAATCAATTGCGTCAGGTTTATTTGCTGGAATAAATGCAGTAAAAGAACTAAAACAAGAAGAAAAAATAATTTTCCCAAAAGAAACAGTAATAGGAGCATTAACAAATTACGTTTCTTCACCAAATGAAAAATTTCAACCAATGAATGCAAACTTCGGAATACTACCACCATTAGAAGAAAAAGTTAAAGATAAAAAGAAGAGATATGAGAAAATGGCCGAAAGGTCTTTAAATAAGATTATACAATAGTAAAGATATTACACAAGCATTACAGATATGTTAAAAAACAATGGCTTTACATAAAACCATTGTAAAAAATGTTAAATTATGTTAAAATATATTATATGAGTGTCATATTAGGAGGTAAAATATGAGCGAAACAAATGAATTAAGAGAAGTGGAAGAATTAAAAAAAGAGTTTTTTGATTTTGTAGAAGATACAAAATCAATATCTGAAACTATAAGAAAAAATGAAGAACATATAAAAAGATATGAAGAAACAATTTCTCATTTAAATCCAGAAAATATTCCAGAAGACTTGGAAATGAAAAAGAAATTGGAAAGCAAAAAAGAAGAATTGATTGCTGAAGGGCCGGATTTAATTAAAAGCTTTAAAATAAGATATGGAGATTTCGAAATTTCTGATGAAGATAAAAAAGAAAAAACAATAAAAGAAATGGAAGAAGGAACTATTGAAGGAAAAGCTACAGAAGTTTTGCAAAAAATGAATAAAAAAAGAAGAGAAATAGAAAGAAAAATAGAAAAAAATAAAATTAATCTTGAGCAAATTAAGCTAAAAATTAGAGCTCATGATTATAGTGATACAAGCGTAAATATACTAGATTTATATAAGGAAGAAGAAAAAGCAAGAGATGAAATCGCATTAACAGAAAAGGCAATGGATGAATGCGATAAGGCAATAGAGGACATAAAAGCTTTTGATAAGAAAAAAGAATTTGAAGAAGTTTTAAAAAATGAAAATGTTAAAAATACTAAAGTAATTAGAACATTTGATGATAGAGAAGAGAAAGAACCAGCAAATTCAGAGCCAGTAAATTCAGAACCAGCAAATTCAGAACCAGCAAATTCAGAGCCAGTAAATTCAGAACCGGTAAATCCAGAACCAATAAATTCAGAACCGGTAAATCCAGAACCAATAAATTCAGAACCGGTAAAACCAGAACCAATAAAACCAGAACCAATAAAACCAGAACCAACAAAACCAGAACCAATAAAACCAGAACCAGTAAACCCAGAACCAACAAAACCAGAACCAATAAAACCAGAACCAGTAAACCCAGAACCAGTACAAAGAAAGGATTCTGTAACAATAGATCCTAAGACAGGGTTAGCTGTATTCTATGAAGAGATAAATGGGAAATCAAATCAAATTGCAGCAATAACTTTGGAAGAAGCATTAAAAAATCCAAGAAGTGTTAGAAGAGAAACTTTTAAATATATAAAACAATATGTAGAAGAAAAACAAGGAGAAAAATTTGAGTGGAAATATAGAGATTTTAGACGTCTAAATCCAGTTTTGCTAAAATTATTTTTAAAAGCTGAAAGAAATGATTTGTTATCTAATTATATGAAAGCTGCTAATGCGGAAGAAGATTTGAATTTTGAATATAATGCTGATATGGAATTGGGAGAATCAGATGCTATTTCTGATAAAATATTATATAGGTTAAACAATCAATTATTAAAAGATAACAATGACTTAGGAACTCAATTTAAAGCTGTGAAACATTTAAGATTTTGGCATTTAATAAGCAGAATTCCAGTACTAAATACTATGAGATTACCGGAAAATACAGAGGATAAAAAACAGGATCATAAAAAAATATCAGAAAATTTACAGGCAAAAATAGATGACAAAAGTTCGCCTCTTTCAAAAAGATTAAAAGAAGAGTTTCCAATAAAAAATGATTTTGTTTTTGATTTTGATGAAATGGAAAAGAGAAAAGAATCAGTTAAGACTTTTTCTGATGAAGAAGAACAAACTAGATAATATAAGTAAAAAATAAACAATATAGAATACACCACAAGTGTTAAATAAAAACTTAACATTTGTAGGTGTATTTTTTTGCAAAAAAATTAAAAAAACTTTGCAAAAAGTATTGCATTTTATAATCTAATCGTATAAAATAAGTTCAAAGTGGAGCGAAGTGGAGGAAAGTGGAATAAAAATCCTCAAAAGTGAAAAGAGGTGGAACATTTGTTAATAGGCGAATATGAGCACTCAATTGATACAAAAGGTAGACTTATAATGCCTTCTAAATTAAAAGAAGACATTGGAGAAAAGTTTGTTATAACACAAGGCCTAGATGGATGCTTGTTTGTATATTCGCGGAAACGAATGGAAAAACTTCGAAGAAAAATTAAGAACATTTCCACTTACAAATAAAGATGCAAGAGCATTAAAAAGATTTTTCTTAGCAAGAGCTACTGAATGCGAACTTGATAAGCAAGGAAGATTTTTAATAAATAGCAATTTAAGAGAGTTTGCAGGACTAGAAAAAGAAGTAGTTATAATAGGAGTATTAGACAAAATAGAAATTTGGAGCAAAGAAAAATGGCTTAAATATAGTGAAGAAGAAAATCTAGCAGCAGATGAAATTGCAGAAAGAATAGAAAACTTAGGTATATAACTTGAAAAAGTTTATATAAAACACAAAAGATAAAAGAAGTACTAAAGAAAACTAGTACAAAAGAAAAATTAAAAAAACACCAAAGAAAATATTCTAAAAATAAATTACACAAAAGATTACAATTATAATTTACTTAACAAGTAAAATTATACACACAAAAGAAAAAATATTAAGTACAAAAGAAATCAATACGACTTTTTAAGAGGGGTTGTAAAAAAACACACAAAAGAAAAATGGCGAAAGCCAAAAGAAACAAAAGAATTATATAAACAAAAGAGGAAGACAGTTGGTACATATATTTTTACCAACTGTTTAATGCTATTTTTTTAGTTGAGGTTTAAATTGGAAAAGATAGAATTTAATCATGTATCAGTATTACTAAATGAATGTATAGAAAATTTAAATATAAAACCAGACGGAATATATGTAGACGGAACAATGGGCGGTGCTGGGCACAGCTTAGAAATAGTAAAAAAACTTTCTGAAAAAGGTATGCTTATTGGAATAGACAGAGATGAAGAAGCTTTAGCAGTAGCAAAAGAAAGATTAAAAGAGTTTAACAATGTGAAATATGTACATGATAATCATGACAATATAGATGAAATAATTAAAAATTTAAATATAAAAGGCGTAGATGGAATTTTACTAGATTTAGGAGTTTCTTCATATCAAATAGATGAAAAAACAAGAGGATTTACATATATGGATGACGGACCTCTAGATATGAGAATGGATAAATCTCAGAAACTTACAGCCGAATATATAGTAAATAACTACAAGGAACAGGATTTAGCAAGAATAATATTTGAATATGGCGAAGAGAAATTTTCTAGAAAGATTGCAAGAAATATTTGCGAATATAGAAAAAATAAAAAGATAGAAACAACTGGAGAACTTGTAAAAATAATAGAAAAGAGTATTCCAGGTAAATTTAGAGAAAAAAATTCTCATCCAGCCAAAAGAACATTTCAAGCAATACGTATAGAAGTAAATAATGAAATAGAACCTTTGTACAATACGATAAAAAATTCGATAACAGCTTTAAATAGTAAAGGAAGATTATGTGTAATAACTTTCCATTCACTAGAAGATAGAATGGTAAAAAAAGCATATGTAGATGCAGAGGGAAAATGTACTTGTCCAAAAGATTTACCTTATTGTGTGTGTGGAAATGTAAGTCTTGGTAAAATTATAACTAAAAAACCAATTTTACCAACAGAAAAAGAAATGCAAGAAAATTCAAGAAGTAGAAGCGCAAAATTAAGAGTATTTGAAAAGATATAAAATATATAATGAATTTTGAAGGGGGTGTATAAAAGTGCCAAGAAATTTTAGTAAATATCAATATGAAACAAGTCCAAGAAAACTTGAGCCAGAATATACGCCTGTAAAAAATCCATATAAAAAGAAAAAAACAACAGCAAGAAAAGTACAAACAACAAATAAAAATAAAGTAAATGAAATAAAAAAGAGAAAAATGAAAGTAATAAAATATATAGCAATAGGTTTTTTAATAATTTTTGGTATAAGTTTAAGAAATTCACAGATAGACGAGAATTTTGCTAAAATACAAGACTTGAAGTCGGAATTAGCAGAAGTGGAAAAACAAAATGCTCAATTGGAAGTAGCAATAGAAAATGGAATGAATTTAAACAACTTAGAACAAGAAGCAAAAACACAATTAGGAATGCAAAAATTAAATTCAAAACAAACAATATATATGACACTTCCAAAAAATGATTACATTGAACCAGCCTCAGAAGAAGTGGTAATAGACGAAAAAGAGTCTCCTTTTAAGGTAATAATAAATACAATTAAGAATATATTTAAATAAGATTAGTATTAGATAAATAAATAATACTAATCTTATTTTTATTATATTAGGAGAATTTATGAAACCTACAAATATTAAAAGAAAAAGAATATTAAGAAATATGATATTTATTACCTCTATATTATGCTTTTTACTGATTGTAAGAATTGGGGTAATACAGTTCGTGCAAGGTTCGGAATTACAGTCAATGGCGTATTCCCAACAAACATTAAATAGAAAAATAAATCCTAAAAGAGGGACAATATATGATAGTACTGGCAAAAATGTATTAGCAGTAAGTGCTAGTGTGGAAACGGTTTCTGTAACACCTAAAAATATAGCTCCACAAAACAAGGAAAAACTAGCCAAAAAGATGGCAGAGATATTTGATCTAAATTATGAAAATGTTTTAAAGAAAGTAAGTAAAAGAAGTTCGATAGAAACAATTGTAAAAAAAGTTGATAAAGAAAAAACAAATGAACTTAGAGTTTGGCTAGATGAAAATAATATTGTAACAGGGGTTAATATAGATGAAGATACAAAAAGATATTATCCATATGGCACACTTGCATCTAATGTTATAGGGTTTACAGGAAGTGACAATCAAGGTCTGGAAGGAATTGAAAGTAGATATGATAGCATATTAAAAGGCGAACAAGGTAAAATATTAAAATTAACAGATGCCACAGGTTCTGAGTTAGGTACGGCAGGAGAAGATTATGTAGAAGCGGTGAATGGAGATGATTTAATATTATCAATAGATATGACAATACAGGCTATTGCAGAAAAATATTTGGCACAGGCTTGTGTTGATAATGTTTGTACAGGTGGAGGGAATATAATAATATCAAATCCAAAAACTGGTGATATTTTAGCAATGGCTAATTATCCAAATTATAATTTAAATGAACCATATTTAATAAATGAAGAAGATTTAAAGATTGTATGGGATGACTTATCTGCAGGAGATAAATCAAATGCACTTGCTCAAATGTGGAGGAATAAAGCAATATCAGATACTTATGAGCCAGGGTCTACATTTAAGCTTGTAACTGCATCAGCTTCATTGGAAGAAGGAATAACTGATACAGATAGGGCTGGAGAGTTTTGCTGTACTGGTTCTATAAATATTGCAGGAACGAGAATAAAATGCTGGAGATATTATAGACCACATGGAGCAGAAAGTTTAAGGCAAGCGTTAATGAATTCTTGTAATCCAGTTTTTATAGGACTACGGACAAAAATTAGGAGTGGAAACATATTATAAGTATTTAGAGAAATTTGGGTTGCTTTCCAAAACGGGAATAGATTTGCCAGGAGAAGCAGGAAGTATATTTTTAAAAAAAGAAAAAGTTGGCCCAGTGGAACTTGCTACAATATCATTTGGTCAAAGATTTGAAGTAACACCAATACATATGCTTACAATGTTATCTACAATTGCAAACAATGGGAAAAAATTTACGCCAAGATTAGTAAAGGCGACAATAGATAGTAAAACGGGAGAAAGACATGATATAGAAGTAAAACAAGGAGAACAAGTAATATCAGAAGAAACAGCAAAAAAAGTGCTTAGCATGATGGAATCTGTTGTATCAGAGGGAACAGGAAAAAACGCTAGAGTAAGTGGATATTCTATTGGTGGAAAAACAGGGACATCAGAAGACGGAGTAAATACTGGAAAATATGTAACGTCATTTGTTGGAGTAGCAGATATACCAGATCCAGAAGTTGCAATTATAATTATTTTATATAATCCAACTGGAGAAGGAGGACACCAAGGAGGTGCAATAGCAGCACCAATAGCTTCACAAGTTTTACGGAGAAGTATTACCATATTTAGAAACAAAAAAACAAGAAGAGGAAGTAATAGAAACAGTAACAATGCCAGAAGTGACTGGAATGTCTATAACTGATGCAAAAAAAGCATTAAAAGAATTAGGGCTAGAAGTAGAAATTATAGGGGAAGGAGAAACAGTAGGAGATCAATTACCTAAAACCGGAATAAAAATAAATACAGGAACAAAGGTAACAATTTATGCTAATTAGACAAATTGCAATTTGTTTAATTAAATATTCAATTTTACTATACAAAACGCAAAATTAATTATATAATACATGTGTATCAATAAAATTAGGGATAAATAATTTTACCCTTTGTATTAAAAACAAAAAAAGGAGAAGATAAAAATGAAATTAAAATCATTATTAAATGGAATTGAAGGCTTGAAAGCCAAAGGAAATCTTGATACAGACGTAAAAGGAATTACACATAATTCAAAAAATGTAAAGGAAGGAGATATGTTCATTGCAATAAAAGGATTTGACACAGATGGGCACAAATACATAAAGGATGCAGTAGAAAATGGCGCAAAGGTAATTGTAATACAAGAAGGCGAAACAATAAAAAAATCAGATATTAAAGATGATACAATAGTTATTTCTGCTCCAGATACAAGAATTGCTACATCAAAAATAGCTTGCAATTTTTACAACAATCCATCTTCAAAATTTACATTGATAGGAGTAACAGGAACAAAAGGAAAAACAACTACAACTTTTATGATTAAAAGAGTGTTAGAAAAAGCTGGTCACAAAGTTGGTTTAATAGGAACTGTTGCAAATTATATAGGAGACAAAAATTTAGGAGAAAGTTCTAGAACAACACCAGAAAGTTTAGAATTACAAAAACTTTTTGCAGATATGGTAGAGGCAAAAATAGATACAGTAGTTATGGAAGTTTCTTCACAAAGTTTAAAATTACATAGAGTAGATGATTGCCAATTTGATATAGGATTATTTACAAACTTTTCTGAGGATCATATTAGTCCAAAAGAACATCCAGATATGGAAGACTATTTTAATTCAAAATTGAAATTATTTGATATGTGCAAAATAGGATTTATAAATGCAGATGACTTTAATGTATTAAAAGTAAAAAAATTAGCAAAAAATTGTGACATAAAAACATATGGTATAGACAATGCAGCTGATTTATTAGCAAAAGATATAACAATAACAAATTCAAGTGTAGATTTTAAAGTAAAAATAGGACAAAAAAATGAAAGAGTAAAAACAGGAATACCAGGAAGATTTAGTGTATATAATTCATTAGCAGCAATAAGTGTAGCTTTAAAATTTGGAATAGATGCAGAAACAATTAAGGAAGCTTTAGTTGATGTTAGGGTTCCAGGAAGAAGTGAACTTGTACCAAATAAAAAAGACCTTACAATAATGATAGATTATGCTCATTCACCAGAAAGTCTACAAAATATTTTATCAGCAGTAAAAGTATATACAAAAGGAAGAGTAATTTCTGTATTTGGTTGTGGAGGAGATAGAGATCATGGCAAAAGACCAATAATGGGAGAAATTTCTGGAAATATTGCAGACTTTACAGTAATTACATCAGATAACCCAAGAACAGAAGAACCATCTGAAATAGTAAAAGAAATAGAAGATGGAATGAAAAAAACAAAAGGAAAATATATAACAATAGTAGATAGAATTGAGGCTATAAAATATGCAATAGATATGGCCAACAAAAATGATATTATTGTTCTAGCTGGAAAAGGACATGAAACATATCAAGAAATAAATGGCAAAAAATATCCATTTGATGAAAGAGAAATAATAAAAAAATTAATGAAATAAAATAATGCCATTAATTATGCTAACATAAACAAAAAGTATAAGGGCGCACAGGGTGCGCCCAAGTAATAATAAAAGAGTTTTTGAGGGGGGAACAAAATTTGTATTTTCAGACAAGAATACTATTTGTATCATTTATAGCAACAGTAATTATATCAATTTTTGTAATACCTATTTTAAAAAAACTAAAGGTTGGTCAAATTGAAAGAGATGATGGACCTCAGTCACATTACAAAAAACAGGGAACTCCAACAATGGGTGGAATAATAATTGCACTTCGGAATAATTATAGGAACAATTGGAGGCTATATTTATTACAGGACAAGAGAGCCGGAAACAGCAAGAAATATTCTACCATTACTATTAATAACAATAGGATTTGGAACAATAGGCTTTATAGATGATTTTAAAAAATTAGTTTTAAGGGATACAAAAGGATTAAAACCAGCATATAAAATGCTAGGATTACTAATAATTTCAGTGGCATATACATTATATTTAACAAGAGGAATACATTTAGGAACAGAAACATTTATCCCTTTTGCTAAGAAATATATAGTATTACCAATGCTTTTGTATATACCTTTTGTTATATTTGTAATGCTAGGAACTACAAATGCAATAAACTTAACAGATGGAATAGATGGGTTAAGTACTAGTATATCAGCAATTATTGCGACATGCTTAACAGTAATTGCAATAATTTTGGATGTAAAAGAAGTAATCGTTTTTGGAAGTATAATAGTAGGGTCATGTTTAGGATTCTTAATATTTAATCTAAATACAGCAAGAGTATTTATGGGAGATACTGGCTCATTATTACTTCGGAGGAGTAATTGCTGCAATGGCTTTATATTTGAAGATGCCATTGATATTATTAATAATTGCTTTAATTCCAGTAGCAGAAACATTATCTGTTGTATTGCAAGTAACGTATTTTAAAGCAACAGGAGGAAAAAGATTACTAAAAATGGCACCACTTCACCATCACTTTGAATTATCAGGATGGAAAGAAAATAAGATAGTATCAGTTTTTAGTGTAATTACTCTTATACTTTGTATAGTAGGATTATATTCAATATAAAGAAGCTTCGAAAGGAAGGATACAAGAATGCCGAAGATAAATAAGGAAAACAAAACATATAAATCTTTTGATTTTACATTGTTTATTACTGTAATTTTATTATTATCATTAGGAGTAACAATGGTATTATCAGCAAGTTCTCCATCATCACTTGCAACAACGGGAAGTAGTTATACATATGTAAAAAAGCAAGCTTTTTGTGCTGTGCTTGGAGTGGCATTAATGCTTATAATATCAAAAATTGATTACAGAAAATATCAAAGATTTTATAAAATTGCATATGTTGTTTCTCTTTTTATATTATTATTAGTTTTAGTGCCAGGACTTCGGAAAAGAGGTAAACGGTGCAAGACGTTGGATAAAAAATGTTCCAATAGTTTCATCATTTCAACCATCAGAAATTACAAAAATAGGAATAATATTATTTTTTGCGGCATATCTAACAAAACATAAAAATGAGTTAAAAGATGTATGGAAGGGATTTATAAAACCAATAGTATTTTTCGTATTACCAATTGTGGGAGTATTGCTAGGAGTACAATCACATCTTAGTGCTTCACTTGTTATAATAGCAGTTGTGTCTATAATGATGATTGTAGCGGGATGTAAAATATCACATTTTTTAACACTAGGAGTTTTAGGAGGAACAGCAGGAGGAATAGGATTATATATATTGGCAAAATTCTTCAAAAAAGGAGGATATAGACTAACAAGAATAGTATCATTTTTAAATCCATGGGATTATGCTCAAGATGAAGGATGGCAAATTATTCAAAGTTTATATGCAATAGGTTCAGGAGGACTTTTTGGAGTAGGACTAGGAAATAGTAAACAAAAATATTTATACATATCAGAACCACACAATGACTTTATATTTGCAGTATTAGCAGAAGAGTTAGGATTTATTGGTTGTGTGGCTGTTATAGTTTTATTTGGTATATTTATTTGGAGAGGAATATTAATTGCAATGAAAGCTCCAGATATGTTTGGAAGTTTACTTGCAACAGGAATAACCTCATTAATAGGAATACAAGCAATAATAAATATAGCGGTTGTAACATCTTCTATACCAGTAACAGGTATGGCGCTTCCGTTTTTTAGCTATGGAGGAACATCACTTATAATTCTATTATGCGCAGTAGGCGTATTGCTGAATATATCAAGGCAGAGTCAGAAAATATAAAAACAATAAATTGGAATTTATTTAGTTCCGGATGAATTCAGGACAGTCCCCAAAATCCCCAGGTTTGGTGATTTTAAGGGACAGTCCCTGGAATTCCTCCTCACACAAATTACAATTTACGGAGGTAATAAAATGAAAGTAATAATTGCAGCAGCACAAACAGGAGGGCACATTAATCCAGGAATTGCAATTGCAAATAAAATAAAAGAAAAAAATAGAAATGCTAGAATAATGTTTATTGGAACAACTAGAGGACTAGAAAATGATTTAGTTCCAAGGGCAGGTTATGAATTAAAAACAATAGATGCTTATGGCATAAATAGAAAAATAAGCATAAGTAATATAAAAAATATGTTTAAAACATTAAAGGGTTTTGGAGAGGCAAAAAAGATTGTAAAAGATTTTAATCCAGATATTGTAATAGGTACAGGAGGATTTATTTGTGGGCCAACAATTATGGCTGCAAAAAAATATAAAATACCAACATTGCTACATGAAAGTAATGCCTTTCCAGGAGTAGCAACTAAAATGCTAGCAAAAAAGGTGGATACGATTTTAGTAGGTTTTGAAGAAGCAAAGCAAAGACTACCAAAAGCAAAAAATGTGGTAGTAACAGGAACACCAACAAAAATAAAAGGAATAGCAATGTCACAAGCACAAAAAGATATTATGAAAAAAGAAATGGGCTTAAAAAATGATTTGCCAGTTATTTTAATTTTTGGAGGTAGCCAAGGAGCAAAAACTATTAATGAAACATTAAAAGATATAATACTAAGCAAATTAAACAAAGATTATCAGATAATTTGGGCGTCAGGTCCTAAACAATATGATGTAATAAAACAAGAACTAAAAGAGAAAAAAATAAATATTAATAAAATAGAAAATGTCAAGATTATACCATATATTTATAATATGGAAGAGGTAATGAATGTAGCAGATATAATAGTTTCAAGAAGTGGGGCTATGACAATTACAGAGATAGCTAAAATTGGAAAACCAGCAATATTTATTCCATTCCCATTTGCAACCGAAAATCATCAAGAGTATAATGCTAAAGTATTAGAAAAAGTGGGAGCAGCAAGAATAATATTAGATAAAGATCTAAATGCACAAAGTTTATCTAATACAATAGAAGAGATGCTAAAAGATAAAAACAAACTTGAACAAATGGGACAAAATGCAAAAAAAGTATCTGTAAATTATGTAGAAGACAAAATATATGAAGAAATAGAAAAAATTATTAAATAAAATCCAAATTTTCAAAGAAAGGAGGACAAGCCGTGGATATAGAAAGATTAGAACAAAACATAAGGTATACATTTAAAAACAAAGAACTACTAAAAACCGCATTAACACATACTTCGTATGCACATGAAAAAAAAGTAGAAAGTAATGAAAAACTAGAATTTTTAGGCGATAGTATATTAGAGTTTGTAACAAGTAATTATTTATATAATAATTATAGAAAACTAAAAGAAGGAGAAATGACTAAAGTTAGAGCTTCTGTTGTTTGTGAAAGCAGTCTTTATCAAGTTGCTTTAAAGCATAATTTTAGTGATTTCTTAAAACTAGGGAAAAGTGAAATAGCATGTGGAGGAAATAAAAAACCAGCGATACTTGCAGATAGTGTAGAATCAGTGATTGCTGCAATATATGAAGATTCAAACTTAGAAAATGCAGAAAAATTCATAATAGAAAATTTAAAAGATCAAATAGAAATTGCGAGCAAACATGTAGGGATGAAAGATTATAAAACAGTTTTACAAGAAAAACTACAAATACATGGAAACGTAAAAATTGAATATACAGTAATTGATGAAAAAGGACCAGATCATAATAAGACTTTTGTAGTAGAAGTAAAATGTGATGGGAAACATTTAGCAATTGGACAAGGTAGTACTAAAAAGGCAGCAGAAATGGAAGCTGCACATAATGCATTGGAGGGAAAAAATGAGTGAACAATACATAATACCAATATTTGTACCACATTTAGGTTGCCCAAATGATTGTACTTTTTGTAATCAAAAAAGTATAAGTGGACAAACTAAGCAGGTAACAGCAGAGGATGTAAAACAAACAATAGAAGAATATTTAAAAAGTTTTAAAGATGAAAGTCTTCATAAAGAAGTAGCATTTTTTGGAGGAAGTTTTACAGGAATAGATGAAGCTAAACAAGAGGAACTTTTGGAAGCTGCATATGAATTTGTGAAAAATAAACAAATTCAATCTATAAGAATTTCAACTAGACCAGATTATATAGATAAAGAAAAATTAAAATTACTAAAAAAATATGGTGTAAAAACAATAGAATTAGGAGTTCAATCAACAAATGACTATATATTAAAAAAATGCAAAAGAGGACATACTTTTGAAGATGTAAAAAAAGCATCAAAATTAATAAGAATGCATGGATTTGTATTAGGACATCAAATGATGATAGGACTTCCAGAAAGTACAAAAATAGATGAATTAAATACAGCAAAAGATTTAGCAAAATTAAAACCAAAAATAGTAAGATTATATCCAGTTCTAGTAATAAAAGGAACGGAATTAGAAAAAGAGTATCAAAATGGAGAATATGAACCAATTCCACTATCACAGGCAGTAGAAAGATGTAAAGAACTATATTATTTCTTTACAAATAAAAAAATTACAGTAATAAGAATGGGATTGCAAAATACTGATATAATTTCTGATCCTAAAAATGCAAAAAGCGAAGTTGTTGCAGGACCATATCATGAGGCTTTTGGGCAACTAGTAGAAGATAGTATTTGGTATGATTCTATACTTGAAAAAATTAAAAAATTTAATGTAAAAGTTAAGGAAATAGAAATAAAAGTAAATCCAGAAAATATAAATAATATTGTTGGACATAAAAAGGAAAATATAAAAAAACTAAAAGATTTATATGATGTGGATACAAAAATAATTCAAAGCAAAGAAATTAAACCAGGAAAATTTGAAATAGAAATTTTAAAAACATATACAGATTTTTTAGATGAATAGATACTTTTAAAAACATCCATACTAAGTATGGGTGTTTTTTGTGACTAAATTTAAAACAAAAAGAAAAATTATAAAAGTAAAGCATTTGATAGTACAATTTATTCAAATTGTTGTAGGAACTGCCTTGGTTGCAGGATCTACAAGCTTATTCTTACTTCCAAATCAGCTATCCTCAGGAGGCTTTTCTGGTATTGCAACAATTGTGTACTATTTATTAAACATACCACTAGGTACCACAGTACTAGTTTTAAATATTCCACTATTTATAATGTCATTAATAAAAAATGGGAAACACTTTTTCTTAAATGCCATAGTTGGAACAGCAGGATTATCAATATTCTTAAATGTATTTGAAAAACTAAAACCAATTACAACAGATAGATTTTTGGCATGCATCTATGGAGGAATAATTGCAGGAATAGGAACAGCAATTATATTAAAGGCAAATGCATCAACAGGAGGAACAGACCTTTTAACACAAATTATAAAAGCATATAAACCTAATATAAGAATTAGCAATTTGTTAGTAATATTAGATACTATAATTGTTGCGGCAAACGTTATATTTTTTAAAGAACTAGAAATAGGACTATATTCTGCAATTACAATATATATAATGGGAAAAATGCTTGATATCTTTTTTGAAGGTATTGATTTTGCAAAAATTGTATATATAATATCACAAAAAAATGATGAAATAGCAGAACAAATAGGAAACCAGATAAAAAGAGGTAGTACATCTCTTTATGGAAAAGGCATGTATAAAAAACAAGATAGAGAAGTGCTGTTTTGTGTTGCCTCAAGAAATGAAGTAAGAGAAATAAGAAAAATAGTAAAAGATATAGATAGCAATGCATTTATAGTAATAACAAATGCAAGAGAAGTATTTGGAGAGGGATTTAAAGAAACATAAATGGAAAATTTTGCATAAGCGGTTGACAATTATGTAAACATATGCTACAATAAATATATCGTGGGAAAATATCAAAAGAAAACAATTCATTTCGAAAAGGAGAATAAAATGAATAATAGAGAAATAAAATGGGAAATAAAAAAAGTAGCACCAGGAATGGTTAAAATAGAGGCAAATCCTTTAGGAAGAATGCCAACATTCGATGAATTTAAACAAAAGGCAAGAGAATTACTTTCTAATTTAAATACAAGAGAGGATTTATTGCGAGATGAAAATAGAAGCCAAGACTTAGGTGACTCATTATTATTAAGTAAAGAATTAAAAAAACTAGAAAAAAACCAAGAATCGAAAGAAATTATACATCAAGTTGTATTTACATATGGAGATAGTACTTTAACAGCAAATAGTAAAACAGTAAATGAACTAGTAGAGAAAAAAGAAACAAGAAAAAATAGAGTAAATGAATTTGGAGCAAATCCAGACATTACAGAACAAGTATTAGATAGATAAAAAGAGAAATAAAAGTAGAAAGCGTTTTGAATACATTTTCAAAACGCTTTTTACATATTGTTGTAATTGCCCCAAAATAGTGCTATAATAAAATGTGCTTTGTATTTTCTAATATACAAAACTAATTTGAATATAATATAAGAAGAGGTTCTAATGGACGAGTCAATAAAAATATTGCCAAATTTTAAAAAATTTAATAGTTACATAGGTGATGTAAAGCAAGGAATAAGCCCAATAATGTTATCTGGGCTTACTGATGTTGCAAAAATTCATTTTGCATATTCAACATTTTTTTATACAGAAAAACCAATTTGTATAGTAACATATAATGAATTACAAGCAAAAAAGATTATAAAAGACTTACAATATTTTACTAACAAAGTAGAATATTTTCCAAGAAGAGAAATACTTTCTTATGATTATTTAGCAGAGAGTAAAGATATTTCAAACGAAAGAATAAATTGTTTAAATAATATATATAGTAAAAAAGCCAAAATTATAGTAACAACGATAGAAGCGGCTTCTCAAAAAATAGTAACAAAAAATGAATTATATAAAAACATAGTAGAAATAAAAGAAAATTCAATAATAGAATTAGAAGAGTTAAAGAAAAAATTATTTTACATGGGTTATGAAAGAAGAGACTTAGTAGAAAATGCAGGAGAATACAGTATAAGAGGTGGAATAATTGATATTGGTATTACTAAAGAAACAGGTATAAGAATTGAGCTTTGGGGAGACGAAGTAGATTCAATAAGAGAATTTAATATAATGTCACAAAGATCAACAGAAAAAGTAAAAACAGCAAAAATATATCCAGCAACAGAGTTTGTATTAGAAAGAAATATAGAAGAGGTAATTAGTGACATTTTAAATGATTTTGATGAAGAAAAAGTTGCAGAGGATATAGAAGAAATTAAAAATGGAAATTATTTAAGCAAAGTAGATAAATATTTTAATTATTTCTATAAAAACAGTGAAACAATAATAGATTATATAAAAGAAAATTATATAATATTTTTAGATGAAATAAGCAAAATAAAAGCGAGATCTGAAAATATAATAAAAGATAATCAAAATGTAATAAAATCATTAATGGAAAAGAAAAGAACAGTGCCACAGGCCTTAACTAACTTAAATAATTATATTGATTTTTTAGGATTAATAAAAAATATACAAACCATATATTTAGAAAAACAAGATATAGGATTTGTAGATAAACAAAGTATGCATGCAAAAAGAAACGGATATAGTTTTAGCTATAGGGAGGTTAACTTTTTTCGTAGTTCAATGGATTTATGTTTTAAGGAAATACAACAAGCACAACACGACAAAAAAACAATAGTAATCCTTACAGGTAATAAAGATAATACAAAAAAAGTTAAAGATTTATTATTAGAAAAATTAGAAAATTTAAATAATATAACTGTAAAAGAAGGAGAACTTTCATCAGGATTTGAATGCTATGATTTTAATCTTTTAGTAATATGTGTAAAAGAATTATTTGCAGTACCACAAAAAAGGAAAAAACTTAGCCAAGATTTTAAACAAGGAGAAACAGTAATATTCTCAGATTTAAAAATAGGAGATTATGTTGTTCACAAAACTAATGGTATAGGTGTGTTTATAGGTGTAAATACTATAAAAGCAGATGGAGTTACAAAAGATTATATTAAAATAAAATATAAAGATGATGATATATTATATATTCCAACAAACAACTTAGATAATATAAGAAAATATATAGGAACAGATTCTAGAGCACCAAAAATAAATAGATTAGGTAGCAAAGAATGGGAAAATACAAAACAAAAAGTAAAATCAAATTTAAGAGAAGTAGCACGTGATTTAATAGAATTATATGCAAAAAGAGAAAAAATAAAAGGCTATGCTTTTTCAAAAGATACAGAATGGCAAAAACAATTTGACAGTAGTTTTGAATATGAAGAAACAGCAGATCAATTAAGAGCAATACAAGAACTAAAAACAGATATGGAAAAGCCAAAGCCAATGGATAGATTACTTTGTGGGGATGTTGGATATGGTAAAACAGAAGTAGCAATACGTGGTGCTTTTAAAGCTTGTATGGATCAAAAACAGGTAGCATATTTAGTACCTACTACAATACTTGCAAATCAACAATATGAAGCATTTAAGGAAAGAATGAAGGACTTTCCTATAAGAATAGAATTACTAAATAGATTTAGAACAAAAAAAGAACAAGAAGAAATTATTAAAAAATTAAAGCTAGGAGAAATAGATATAATAATAGGCACACATAGATTGCTTAGCAAAGATGTTGAGTTTAAAAATCTAGGATTTCTAATAATAGATGAAGAGCATAGATTTGGTGTTAAAGACAAAGAAAAAATAAAGCAATTAAAAACTAATGTGGATGTTTTAACAATGACAGCAACTCCAATTCCAAGAACACTTCACATGTCAATTGTGGGAATTCGTGATATGTCATGCCTTTATGAGCCACCACAGAATAGAAGACCAGTTCAAACTTATGTATTAGAATATGATGATGAAGTAATAAAGGAAGCAATAACTAGAGAACTAGAAAGAGGTGGACAGGTATTCTATTTGTATAATAAAGTAGAAAGTATAGAAAGAAAAGCAAACAAAATAAAAGAACTAGTTCCAGAAGCAAAAGTTGGATTTGCTCATGGTAAAATGACTGGAAAAGAACTAGAAGATATAATGCTAGAATTTGTAGATCAAAGGATAAATGTACTTGTATGTACTACAATATTAGAGTCAGGGATTGATATTCCAAATGCCAATACAATAATAGTTGAAAATGCAGATAGATTAGGATTGGCACAACTTTATCAAATAAGAGGAAGAGTAGGAAGATCAAGTAAACAAGCTTATGCTTATATAACATATAAAAAAGATAAACTAATGACAGAAGTTGCAGAAAAAAGATTAAAAGCAATAAAAGAATTCACTGAATTCGGTTCAGGATTTAAAATAGCAATGAGGGACCTAGAAATAAGAGGGGCAGGAAGTTTAGTAGGAGATATGCAACACGGCCACATGGAACAAGTTGGATATGATACATATTGTAAATTGCTAGATGAAGTGGTAAAAGAAATGAAAGGAATTAAAGTAGAAGAAGAGCAAGAAATTACAATAGATATAAATGTATCTAGCTATATACCAGATAGTTATATAGAAAACAGTAGTCAAAAAATAGAAGTATATCAAAACATAGCATTATGTAGAAACAAAGAAGATATAGAAAATACAAAAAATGATATAATAGATAGATTCGGAAAAATGCCACAAGAAGTAGAAAACTTATTAAAAATTGCAAGAATAAAAGAAATCTGCAATCAAAAAGGAATAATAAAAATAACACAAAGAAATAATAATATTATATTTACATTTGCTAATAATGAAAGTTTTGATATGCCAATAGATGAGCTTATAAAAAAATATGGTGACAGAATAAAATTTTCACCAGGCAAAGAACCATATATTACGTATAAATTAAAAGACCAAAGCAAAACATTAGAAGAAATAAAGAATTTTTTAAAAATATAATTGCAAACGTTGTAGGGGCGGGCCATGTGTCCGCCAAAAAAGAAAGGAAAACCAATATGGTAATCACAAGTAAAGATAATGAAACAATCAAAAAAATAAGAAAATTAAAAGAAAAAAAGTACAGAGACATAGACAAAAAATACATTATAGAAGGTGCAAAATTAATAAAAGAAGCAATAGAAGAAAAAGCCGAAATAGATACAATAGTAGTATGCGAAAATTGTGTGCAAACAGGCGAAATAGATTCGAAGACCTTATATGAAATTGCAAAATACAATTGTGTGTATGTAGATGAAAAAGTATTTAATAATATAACAGATGTGCAAAATCCACAAGGCTTGTTAGCTGTTGTAGATAAAAATTGCAAAGAACAACAAATAAAATATGATGAAGATGCAATAGTTATTTTAGATGGAATACAGGACCCTGGAAATTTAGGTACAATATTAAGAACAGTAGATAGTGTACGGATTATCACAAGTTGTAGTATCTAAAAAAACAGGAGATATATTTAATCCAAAAGTAGTACGTTCAACAATGGGGGCTATATTTAGAATAAACATAATACAAAGTGATGATTTAGTTGCTACAATAAAAGAAATAAAAAAACATAAATTTAAAGTAATAGCAACATCACTTCAGACAAATGACAGTATATACGATATAGATTATAAAAAATCAGCAATAATAATAGGAAACGAAGCAAATGGAGTTTCACAGGAAGTAATGGAAACGGCAGATAAAAAAGTTAAAATTCCAATGTTAGGTAAAACAGAAAGCTTAAATGCTGCAGTAGCAACAGGAGTAATGCTATATGAATATGTAAGACAGAAGTTGATGAAATAAAATATAAAAAAATTAAACGAAATGTTCTGTTTCGTTTAATTTTTTGCTAAAATTTCTAAAATTTGAGGATAAATTTCTTCTGCATTATTATTCCAATTGTCAGCTATTTTTTTGGCTTGTTCTCTTGTTCCAGCATAAACTTGAACTTCAAAAAGAGTTTGATTGTTTTCTACTATTTTGCATTTTACACTATATTCATTTTCATTATGAGGAATAAAATCACTTGTAATAGAAGCTTTATTTTGAAAATCACCTAAAGTTTCTTTAAAGCTATTATCAACTCTAAATTTAGCAATTCCTGGTATTATATCCGAAACAAGCTCTAATGCTTGCCTTCCTGCATCTGTAAGCTCATACAAATTTTCTCCATCTTGTTCAAAAGATATAATATATTTGTTTTCTAATAAATCTAACAAAAATTGTTGAAAATAAAAGTAATTCATATTATCTATTGTAATTACCAACTTTAAAAGAGCATCATTGCTAATTGGCTTTGATACTTTGTTTAAAATATATAAAATTAAAGCCTTTTTTTCGGCTAATGTTTCACTATCTGATGTTAGTTTCATAAAAATGCTCCTTTAATTATTTATAATGAAATGATTATAACACAAACATTAACAAAATACAACTTGTAAAATTTTACAAAATTATGTAAATGTGATATAATATAAATACATAAATTTTTTGGAGGTGCAAACCATGTCAAAAAAACGCTTATCAGGCGAAGAACTCTATGAAGAGTTTAAAAGACGGGAAGCTAAAAACAAGGAAGAAAACGAAAAGAAGTTAAGAGAAGCAAGAAAAAATGTACCAAAATGTTGCAGAAATTGCAGGCGGAGTTGGTATAGATATGTTCTTCCGACAGGAAGCTTCTTAGAGCCTTCTGAGTTCTGTGGCTGCAGACTGAAGGTTAGTCTCGTAGATCCGAATGGCGTTTGCGAAAATTTTTTGTAAGAGGAAAGGGTAAGAATGCTTAAATAGCAGTCTTACCTTCTTCTTTTTAATTTAAATAATAAACATTTTGTCAATTATTGTCGATGAAAAATTCTTTACATTCTAAAAAAAGTGTAGTAATATATTTTTATCAAATTGCAGATCTGCAATTTAAAAAGTATTTAATTCTTAAAAAGTTTTTATCTTTTTAAAAATCCAAAATTAAAACAATTTAATATTAAGAGGTGATGCGTATCTGATAACATACACTAAACGTAATATTTTTGTAATTTCCTTAATTATCACACTTACAATATTCTGCTTAATTGAATTTACAGCTAACAAAGTAGAAGCAATATATCTACAAAAAAAGCAAAGCATACAAACAGACAATAAAGAAATTGCAAAAAAAGAAGAAATAGAACCAAAGAAATATGAAGAACCAAAAGAGCAAAAATGGGAAATAGAAATACCAAAGATAGATTTAACAGCACCAATTTCTGAAGGAACAAGCCAAGAGGTAATGCTAGAATATGTTGGGCATTTTGAAAATACAAATCTTTTAAATGGAAATGTAGGACTAGCAGCGCATAATAGAGGTTATCCCATAAATTATTTTGCGAGGCTTAAAGAATTAGAATTTGGCGATGAGATAATATATAAACAGGGTTATGAAACGAAAAAGTATGTTGTAAATAATATTACAATAATTCAAGATACAAATTGGTCATACCTTCAAGATACAGAAGAGAATACAATAACATTAATAACATGTGTAGAGAACAAACCTACACAAAGACGTTGTATTCAAGGAATAGAAATTAAGGAGGAATTTTAATGAGAAAAAAATTAATATCAATAATAAGTATAATAGTTATTTTAATAGGATTAATTCCAATATCAAGTAAGGCAGTAGTACCCATAGATACAGCATATATCTATGCAAATAAAAAAACAGAGGGACTATTAATGTGGAAAGGATTAAAAATACATACACATTTAGCTGTATATAAAAAAGACGGAAAAGAGTATCCAGTATATTGTATGAATAGAGAATTACCTGGAGTGGAAATTGGTAGGTCTCAAACAGTAGATGTAAAGCAATTAGTAAATAATGTAATGGTATGGAGAACTATAATAAATGGATATCCATACAAAAGTATTTCCGAACTTGGATGCAATACAGAAGAAGAGGCGTATTTGGCAACAAAACAAGCTGTTTATTGCATGCTTACAAATAGAGATGTAAATGAATATTCTGCAATAGGAGAAGCGGGAGAAAGAACTTTAAATGCATTAAAAACAATTGTTAATAATGCGCGAAATTCAAATCAAACAAAAGTAAGTTCAGAATTAACAGTAAATGAACAAGAAAAACTATGGAAAATTGATAATTTAGACAGCAGTTATATTTCTAAAACATTTTTAGTAACTGCAAATACTTCAATGAGCAAATACACAGTAAATGTTAAAAATTTAAATATAGAGGGATATAAATTAGTGGACCAAAATAATAAAGAAAAAACAGAATTTTCAAATTCAGAAAAATTCAAAATACTTATACCAATACAAGAAGTAAAACAAGATGGAAATTTTTCAATTGAAGTATCGGCACAAGTTGCTACAAAACCAGTATTCTATGGAGAAAGTAGAGATAGTGGACTTCAAAGTTATGCACTAACTGGTTATACTTATGAAGAGGGCACAGGAAGCAAAAAGGTTTATTATACAAAAAATGAAACAAAAATAATAATCACAAAAACAGATGACAAAACTGGTAAGAAGTTAGAAGGAGTTGAATTTGAATTATTAGATAAGAATCAGAATAAAATTTATACAGAAATTACTACAAATAAAGATGGAATAGCAACAATAGATAATTTACTGCCAGGTATATATTACATTAGAGAAACTAAAACATTAGAAGGTTACCAATTATATAGTAAACTAATAAAAGTAGAGTTAGAACTTAATGAGGAAACAACTGTAAATGTAATCAATTCAGAAAAAGAACCAGAAATATATAAAGAGGAGAAAAAAACAGAATTAGCCGTAAAAGAGAAAAAAAGTAATATTAAAGTAAAAGAAACTGGTCCAAAATTACCTAAAACTGGAATGTAGAATCTTACATATTCCTTGACAATCCTTCTAGTAGCATATATAATATTTGATGTAAAACTACATAAAAGTAAGAAGGGAAGAGTGAATTTATTAAATGTCACAAATTATAGTATTAGCAATACTAATATTAATAAATGCATTTTTTGCAGCTACAGAAATTGCATTTATATCACTTAATGACGCAAAAATAGAAAAACAAGCAAAAGAAGGAAACAAAAAGGCAAAGCAAATAAAGAAAATGCTAAGAGAGCCAAGCAAATTTTTGGCAACAATACAAATAGGAATTACACTTGCAGGATTTTTATCAAGTGCATTTGCAGCAGATGCATTTGCAGATGATTTAGCACCAATGCTACAAAACTTAATACCTTTAGGATTAACTGCATGGAGAAACATATCAATAATTTTAATTACAATTATACTTTCATACTTCTCACTAATTTTTGGTGAATTAGTACCAAAAAGACTTGCAATGAGAAATAGTGAAAAAATAGCTTTTGGAACAATAGGAATAATAAGAACAATATCTATAATAACAGCACCGTTTGTAAAATTACTTACAGCATCAACAAATGGAGTATCAAAATTGTTTGGAATATCTGGAACAGATGAAGAAACTGTTACAGAAGAAGAAATAAGAATGATGGTAGATGTTGGAGAAGAAAAAGGTTCAATCAAAGAAGAAGAAAGAGAGCTTATAAATAATGTATTTGAATTTAATGACAAAGTAGTGTCTGAAATAATGATTCATAGAAAAGATATATATGCAATAGATATAAATTCAGATATAGACAATATTTTAAAAGAGTTAGATGAATACAAATATAGTAGAATACCTGTATATGAAGAAAACATAGATAACATTGTTGGTATGTTATTTATAAAAGATTTGCTTGCAAATGTAAATAAAAAAGAAAAAGTAAAAATAGCAAAAATTATAAGAGAACCATATTTTGTATCAGAAAACAAACCTATAGACGAGCTTTTTAGAGACTTACAAAAAAACAAACACCAATTGGCAATAGTATTAGATGAATATGGTGGAACAGCAGGGTTAGTTACAATGGAAGATATAATAGAGGAACTTGTTGGTAACATATTTGATGAATATGATGAGGAAGAAAAAGAATTTGAGAAAATCGATGATAATACATTCCTAATTAGTGGTAGTGTTTCTATACATGACTTAAGAAAAATTTTAGGTGTAGAAATACCGGAAGGAGAATATGATACTTTATCTGGATACTTAATAGAATTGCTTGGAAGAATTCCATCAGATGATGAAAAACCTGTAATAGAAACCAAAAGAGTAACATACAAAATAGAAGATTACGAAGAAAAAAGAATATTATGGGTAAAAGCATGTAGAAATAATGTAGAAGAAGATAACGATGATGAGAATGATGAGGAAGATAGTAAAACAAGTAAAGAAGATACAGAAAAATCAGAAGATTAGTAAAAACACAAAAGGCAAGCAGAATTTAATGCTTGCCTTTATAAAAAGGAGAATAATATATGTATAAAGAATTTGGAATAAAAGAAGATGTAATAGAATTATCAAAAAAAATAGAAAAAGATTTAGATCCTATATTTAAAGAAGTAGAAGAGATAGAAGAATATAATAGTTTGAAAGTGTTGTCTGCTTTTCAAAAATACAATTTATCAGAAATGCATTTTAATGGAACAACAGGATATGGATATGGAGATATAGGAAGAGATACAATAGAGAGCATATTTGCAGATATATTTAAGGCTGAAGATAGCTTAGTTAGAACTCAATTTATATCTGGAACTCATGCAATTTCTACATTGCTATTTGGCATACTAAGACCAAATGACACATTAATTAGCATATCTGGAAAACCATATGATACTTTAGACGAAGTAATTGGGATAGTAGAAAATAAAAGTTCACTACAAAGTTATGGTGTAAAATATGAGCAAATAGAGCTAGTTAATGATGATTTTGACTACAAAGCAATAGAAGAAAGAGTAAAAAAAGGAAATATAAAATTGATTGAAATTCAACGCTCTAGAGGTTACTCAACAAGAAAGACTATAGACTTAGAAAAAGTAGAAAAAGTAATTAAACTTATAAAGGATATTGATAAAAATATAATTGTAATGATAGATAATTGTTATTGCGAATTTGTAACTAAAAAAGAACCAATTGAAGTTGGTGCAGACGTAGTAGTAGGTTCTTTAATTAAAAATTTGGGCGGAGGAATTGCTCCAAATGGAGGTTATATAGCAGGAAGAAAAGATATAGTAGAACTAGCAGCAGAAAGATTAACAGCACCGGGACTTGGAAAAGAAGTTGGACCAAGTTTGGGAATTAACAAACAAATCTTGCAAGGATTATTTTTTGCGCCACAAGTTGTAGCAAGTAGTTTAAAAACAGCGATATTTGCAAGCAGAATGCTAGAGGAGTTAGGATATAATGTAGAGCCAAAATTTAATGATAAAAGAGCAGACATAGTTCAAACAATAGAATTTAATGATAGAGAGAAACTAATAAAATTCTGTCAAGGAATACAAGCAGCTTCACCAGTAGATTCAAATTCTGTTCCTATGCCATGGGACATGCCAGGATATACAGACCAGGTAATAATGGCTGCAGGAGCATTTACACAAGGATCATCAATAGAGCTTTCTTGTGATGGACCAATAAGACCACCATATACAGCCTTTTTACAAGGAGGACTTACATATGGATACGGAAAATTGGGGATTTTAAAAGCAATTTCAAGATTATAGATGAATTGGAATTTATATGAAAGGAAATATTAATGAGAAATACAGTAATAATTGGAGGAGGACCTGCCGGATTAATGGCAGCGATTTCTTCTGCTAAAAATGAAGATAAAGTAACAATAATAGAAAAAATGCATTCTTGTGGAAAAAAATTACTAATCACAGGAAAAGGAAGATGCAATATAACAAATAATGCCCAAATGGATAAGTTCATGGCAAATACTCCAACAAACCCAAAATTCCTTTACGGAGTTTTTAATAACTTTACCAATAAAGATATAATAAAATTATTAGAAAGTGAAGGAGTAAAAACAAAAGTAGAAAGAGGAGAGAGAGTTTTTCCAGTTTCGGATAGGGCACAAGACGTTTTAGAAGCATTACTACATATATTAAAAAAAGAAAATGTACAAATATTAACTAATACAACAGCTAAAAGAATAATTACTGATGCCGAGAAAAATGTTTTAGGTGTAGAATTAGATGATGGAAAAGAAATAAAGGCAGACAAAATAATTCTTGCAACAGGAGGTAAAAGTTATCCAGTAACAGGTTCAACAGGCGATGGATATAGAATAGCAAAAGATTTAGGTCATACTATTACAAAAATAGAGCCATCATTAGTACCACTTACATCTCATGATGAGGTTTGCAAAAAATTACAAGGATTGTCTTTAAGAAATGTTGCAATTCAATTACAAATTTGCGATAAAGTAGTATATAAAGATTTTGGAGAAATGTTATTTACTCATTTTGGCGTGTCAGGTCCAATAGTATTGTCAGCTTCATCATATTTGGTAAAAACAAAAAACATAGAACAAATTCTAAAAGAAGACAAAGTAGAATTAGAAATAGATTTAAAACCAGCCTTGTCAGAAGAAAAACTTGACGCGAGAATATTACGTGATTTTGAGGAGCAAAAAAACAAACAATTTAAAAATAGTTTAGATAAATTGTTGCCACAAAAGTTAATACCAGTCATAATAGAGAAAACAAATATAAACGAAAGCAAAAAAATAAATGAAATAACTAAACAAGAAAGACAAAAATTAGTAAATGAGTTAAAACATTTTAAAATTAGCATAAATGGAACAAGACCTATAGAAGAAGCAATAGTAACATCAGGGGGAATAAACATTAAGGAAATAAATCCCAAAACAATGGAATCTAAATTGATAAATGGATTATACTTTGCAGGAGAAATAATAGATGTAGATTGCTTTACTGGAGGTTACAATTTACAAGTAGCATGGAGTACAGGATATACAGCAGGAATTAGTTAAATTGGAATTTGTGTGAGGGGGAATTCTAGGGACTGTCCCTTAAAATCACCAAACCTGGGGATTTTGGGGACTGTCCTGAATTCATCCGGAACTAAACAAATTCCAATTTGTATAATTTTTCTCAAAAAAATAAAAAAGGAACGAATAAATGGAAGAATTTAAAACAATAAGTAATAATGTAGAAGCAGAAATAGTTGAAAAGAAATCAAAATTCATAGCTCATGTATTTTATATAGAGTCAGTAGAAGAAGCAGAAGCATATATAAGAGAAATGAAAAAGAAATACCATGATGCAAGACACAATGTTTTTGCATATGCCCTAGAAACAGGTGATGGTGGAATTGCAATAAAATTTAATGATGATCGGAGAGCCTTCTGGAACAGCTGGAAGTCCAATATTAAAAATAGTATTAGAAAAGGGATTGTCAAATGTTTTGGTTGTGGTAACAAGATATTTTGGAGGAATTCTATTAGGCACAGGAGGACTTGTAAGAGCCTATTCTGAAGCTACAATAAAAGCACTGGAAAAAGCAAAGATAGTAAATAAGAAGAAAGGATATAAAGTAAAAATAGTTACAGCATATGATCAAATAGAACAATTTAATTACTATGTAAATAAAAACAAGTTAAAGGTTATTAATACAGAATATTTGGAAAATATAGAATTTATGGTGGAAATGGCAGAGGAGCAATTAAATGAAATTACAAATAACAACAGTAAAAATCCTTTAAAAATTATAAAATATGATATTTTAAAAGAAAAATATATTGATATATAGCCACTTATGACCAAAATTAGAAAAAATTTCCAAAAAACTATTGCAATATTTATAAAATAATATTATAATTCAAATTGTAAAAAAATTACAAATATATTTTTAGGGGGTATAGTTTTGAAAGAGAAAATTACAGTTTTGATTGCAGATGATAATCCAGATTTTGCAATGACATTAATAGGCTATTTGGAGAAAGAAGATGATATGGAGGTAATTGGTGTTGCCAAAGATGGTAAAGAGGCATGCGACATGATATTAAATACAAAGCCAGATATTGTTTTACTAGATGTTATAATGCCATATTTAGATGGGTTAGGAGTACTAGAAAAAATATCGGCATCATCAATGGATAAAAAGCCAATATGCATAATGTTATCAGCTGTTGGTCAAACTAAAATAACTCAACAAGCAATAAGCCTAGGAGCAGAATATTATGTAATAAAACCTTTTGATATAGAATTATTAATTAAAAGAATAAGAGATATAAAATATTTTGAACCAAAACAAAACCAAGGTGCAACAATAAATAGAGAAATTAAAGCTCCATACATAGACATTCCAAAAGAAAACAAGAAAAGTGAAGATAACCTAGAAGCTCTAGTTACAAATGTTATACATGAACTAGGTGTTCCAGCACATATAAAAGGTTATCAATATTTAAGAGAAGCTATAATGATGGTTATAAATGATATAGATATCATAAACCAAATAACAAAACAATTATATCCAGAAATAGCAGAAAAATACAAAACAACACCAAGTAGAGTAGAAAGAGCAATACGTCATGCAATAGAAGTAGCATGGGCAAGAGGACAAGCTGATGCTGTAGAAAACATATTTGGATATACAATTTCAGCAGCAAAAGGTAAGCCAACTAATAGCGAATTTATAGCAATGATAGCTGACAAATTAAGATTAGAATTAAAAACAGCATAGAAAAGAAAAAACCTCGGGAATTTTATTTCCGAGGTTTTGAAATATATTGATTTGTCTATCTCTTTGAGAATTGAGGTGCCTTTCTTGCTTTTTTAAGTCCGTATTTTTTACGTTCTTTCATTCTTGCATCTCTTGTTAAGAATCCAGCAGATTTTAAAGCTGGTCTGTATTCGCTGTTAGCTTCTACAAGTGCTCTTGCTATACCATGTCTTACAGCACCTGCTTGACCACTTATTCCTCCACCTGTTACTTTTGCAATTACATCAAATTTATCTAAAGAGTTTGTTGTAACTAATGGTTGTTTTACTATAACTTTCAAAGTTTCAATACCAAAGAATTCATCAAGTGGTTTGTTGTTTACAGTAATATTACCATTACCATTTACTAATCTAACTCTTGCAATTGATTTTTTTCTTCTACCTGTTCCATAGAATGATATTTTTTCTTTTTTTGTTGCCATATTATTTTACCTCCCAAATTTCAGGTTTTTGAGCTTGATTTTCATGTTCTGCTCCTGCATATATTCTTACTTTGTTAATCATTTTTCTTCCTAATCTATTATGTGGAAGCATTCCTTTAATTGCAAGCATCATTGCTTTTTCTGGATTGTTAGAAAGCATATCTTTTGCAGAAATTTCTTTCATTCCTCCAATATATCCTGAATGATGTCTATATACTTTTTGATCTAATTTTTTTCCTGTTAAAATTACATCTTTGCAGTTTAATATTATAACATGATCACCTGTATCTTGGTTAGGTGTAAATGTTGGTTTGTGTTTTCCTCTTAATAATTTTGCAGCTTCAGCAGCTACTCTACCTAATGGTTTTTGACTAGCGTCTATTATATACCATTTGCTTTCAACTTCATTATTTTTTGCCATATATGTTGTATTATTCATTAGAAACTGTTCCTCCTATCATATTTTAAAGATTATATTGTAAAATATATTATTAACTACCGGGTAATAGGTTAAAAACATATTACTACAAATATTCATACTCAACTATTTTAATATATAAATAAAAAAAAGTCAATAAAAAGTCAATAAAAACCTTGACATTTTTAAAAAAATACTGTATTATTATTAAGTCGTAAAGAAGAAGTAACCCTTCTCACCTTATCTAGTATGGAAAAAGGTTAATATTTAAGTTAAATAAATTTAAGTATTGTGGGTAACTTGTTCTTTTGGAACAAGTTTTTTCATTTGTTAAAAATATTAAACAAAGCAAGACGAAGATTTTTATTTGTTTGGAGGTGAACAATATAAAACAAGATCAATTAATTAATGAGCAAATTAGATTTAGAGAAGTTCAAGTTATTGATGAACAAGGAAACAAACTAGGAAAAATGAATACACATGAGGCTATTGATTTAGCAGAAGGTAAAGATTTAGATTTAGTACTAGTGTCATCAAATCCTGAAAACCCAGTTTGTAAATTAATGGATTACGGAAAATACAAGTTTGAACAATCAAAAAGAGAAAAGGAATCTAAGAAAAAGCAAAAAACTGTTGAAGTAAAAGAAATAAGAGTTACACCAAATATAGAAGAACATGATTTTAATTTTAAAACAAAAAATGCTAAAAAATTCTTAGAGGATGGAAGTAAAGTTAAAATTACAGTAAGATTTAGAGGCAGAGAGTTAAGTTATGCAAAACTTGGTGAACAGGTATTAAATAAATTTGTAGAAAGTTTATCAGAGGTATCAACATTAGAAAAGAAACCTTTGTTAGAAGGAAAAAACATGTTTATAATACTAGCACCAATTAATAAATAAAAGATTATTAAGGAGGAATAAAAAATGCCAAAATTAAAAACAAATAAAGCAGCATCAAAAAGATATTCTTACACAGCAAGTGGAAAAGTAAAAAGAACATCAGCTAACTCAAGACACAGATTAGCTACAAAAACAAAAAGACAAAAAATGTCAAGAAGACCAAATGCTTATGTAGATAAAACATGTGAAGCAGGTATCAAAAAAATGTTACCATATGGAAATTAGAAAATAGGAAGGTGAATAAAAAATGGCAAGAGTAAAAACAGCAAGAATAACAAGAAAGAAACATAAAAAAGTATTAAAACAAGCAAAAGGATATTTTGGAGCAAAAAGCTATAGATTTAGAAATGCAAACCAAGCAGTTTTAAAATCATTATCTTATGCATATGTAGGAAGAAAAGATAAAAAAAGTGATTTTAGAAAATTATGGATAGCAAGAATAAATGCAGCAGCTAGAATGAACGGAACAACATATAGCAAATTAATAGCAGGTCTAAAAAAAGCTAATGTAACAATAAACAGAAAAATGTTAGCTGATTTAGCTGTAAATGATCCTAAAGCATTTACTGAAATTGCAGAAATAGCAAAAAAAGCATAATTGGAATTAAAACAATAAAAGGAAAGAATTGAAAATGAATTCAATTCTTTTTTTATTAAATAGGAAAAATCGAAGATTTTCCTATTCAATAAAAATGCTATAATCGCTATTGCCTTTGAGATTTCCTCATTTTATTCGGAAACTCAAATCGGCGAAAAGAAAAGTGTGGCAATGCCACTTTTCTTATTGTTTTTTCATTTTTGGTTTTGAAACCAGAGAAGCGATATAGCCAAAGAATATTGCTGCGGCAATTCCACCAGCGGCTGCGGCAGTACCACCGGTAAAGGCGCCAACTAGTCCGTTTTGTTGAACTTTTTCAATAGCTCCTTTTGCTAATAAGTTTCCAAAACCAGTTAAAGGAACAGTTGCACCTGCACCTGCAAAATCGACTAAATGTTGATATATTCCTAATCCTCCGTAGAATTGCACCGCTTGTTACAAATATAACTAAAATTCTTGCTGGTGTCAGCTTTGTTTTATCAATTAAAATTTGACCAATAATACAAATTAATCCTCCAACAACAAAAGCTTTTAAAAGCATAACCCAATTTAGATTATTAAAAAAATCTTGCATTTATATTACATCCTTTCTATAAATTGTAATTTGTTTAAATCTCTATAGAAATCGCATGTGCAATTCCAGGAATTGATTCGCCTTGTTGTGAAGAGGTTGCGTTTGTAAGCGCACCTGTTGCAATTAAAAGAATTTTTTTTATTTTCTTTTGCTTTAATTGATTGAATAGATAGCCAGAAAATACACTAGCACAACAAGCACAACCAGAACCTCCAGAATGGGTATCTTGGTTTTCCTTATCAAAAATCATTACTCCACAATCATTGTAATTATTTTTAATGTTATAACCTTTAGCTTGGCATAGTTCTATTGAAATTTCTTTACCAATATAGCCTAAATCACCAGAAAATATTCCATCATAATAACTTGGATTTCTACCGGTATCTTTAAAATGTGTAACTAAAGTGTCTACAAAAGCAGGCGCCATAGCAGCTCCCATATTGTTTGCATCTTTTATTCCCATATCAACTATTTTACCAGTAGTTATACTTGTAATAAAAGGACCTTGACCTGTTTTAGAAATTATTGCAGAACCCGAACCTGTAACAGTCCATTGAGATGAAGGAGGCCTTTGATTTCCAAGCTCTAAAGGAAATCTAAATTGCTTTTCTGCGCTACAAAAATGGCTAGAAGCAGCACAAAGAATATTACTTGCACCATTACCATCAATGAAAACAGAACCCAAGCTTAAAGCTTCTACAAAAGTAGAACAAGCCCCAAAAATTCCGAAAAAAGGAATGTTCAAGTCTCTTAATCCAAAACTAGAAGATATACACTGGTTAAGTAAATCACCTGCAAAACAATAATCTATTTGATCTACAGGTATCTTTGATTTTATAATACTTAAGTTTACGGTTTCTTTTATAATTTTGCTTTCGGCCTTTTCCCATGTTTTTTCTCCCCAAAATTCATCTTCTAAACATTTATCAAAATACTTAGCAAGAGGTCCATCGGCTTCTTTTGGACCAACAATACAAGCGGTATCTAATATTGTTATTGGATTATCAAATTTAATTGTTTGAGAACCTATTTTTTTCATATTATACCTCCAAATAATTATATAAAATTTGCTTATACTAATGTTATGGCTTGTGTATTAAAAATCAAATACACTATTCCAATTAAAATTGATGTGGAAATTCCGTATACCAAAACTGGACCTGCGACAGTAAACATTTTTGCACCTACTCCCATAACATAACCTTCTGATTTATATTCCATTGCTGGAGAAACAATAGAATTTGCAAAACCAGTGATTGGCACAAGAGAACCAGCTCCGGCAAACTTTCCTATTTTGTTAAACACATTAAGTGCTGTTAGAAATGCACTTAAGAATATTAATAAAATAGAAACAATTGTAGAGCTTATATCTTGCGACAAACCTCTAAATTTACAAATCTCCATTATAAATTGCCCAATGCTACAAATTAAACCACCAACCCAAAATGCATTTAAACAATTTTTCCAAATTGGAGAATTTGGTGATCTTTTATCAACATATTCTTGATATTCTTTTTGAGTATTAATTGGTTCCATATTTTCCTCCTTTAAATCCTATTTTCATCTACACTAAATGTAAGATCAATGGTAGAATAATATTCTATTATTTTGTTACCATCTATTTTTGCTTTTTGCTCTAAAACAGTAACAGATGAGATGTAATCTATTGTCTTAGAAGCTTCCAATATTGTTTTGGTAATTGCATCTTTCCATGAAACATTAGAAATACCAGTTAATTTTAAATGCTTTTCAATTGCCATAATTAATAAAACCTCCGAAAATAATATAATAATATAATAATATAATTTCCTGAAATACTAAAAATATGCAAAAAATATATGTTTTAAATTAATATTACAATTAGATTACAATTAGATTACAATTAATCCAAAAATATTGACTTTTGAAGACTATATTATAAAATATACGTAAAGAAAATTTGGTTATAATAGTATATTTTGGGCAAACATAAAAAAAATTCAAGTTTAACAAGATAAAATAATGTAAATTATAAATATTAGAAAAAATAAAACTAAGGAGAAGAAAATGCAAAGCTGTTTAGGTCTTTATATAGAAAATAATATAATTAAATATGCAAAAACTTCAAAAGAACGTGAAACAGTGAAAGTAGAATCATATGGAGTAAAATTTTATGATGATTTAGAAAAAGCAATAAAACAAATTGTAACTGAAACATTTAGTTTTAAAACTCCAATAAGTACAAATTTAGCAGATGAACAATACACATATGCTAATGTATTTAGCTTGCTTAACAAAAAGGACCTAGAAAAAGCAATAGGTACAGAGTTCGACTATTTTTGTAATGAAAAAGGAAAAAACAGAAATGCTACAGAATATAGAAGATTGCTATTAGATAATTATGATGATAAAGACAAAACCGGAGTCCTATATGCTTATGTTGATAAATCAAGCATTGTAAGCAGATTACAATCACTAGATGGCTATAGAGTAAATACAATAATTCCTTTACCTATTGCAATAAAATCACTAAATAATTTTGCGGATAAAAGAAATAGCCTAATAATAAATATAGAAGAAGAAACGAGTTTTACTACAATAGTTAATGGTAAGATTTATAGAATAAATAAAATTGAAGATGGTATGAAACAAATATTAGATTCTATATCATTGAAAGAAAATTCATATGCAAAAGCATATGAAATATGTAAAAATACAACGATATATACATCTGAGGGACAAGGACTTCAATCAGAGGAAAATGAATATTTAGAAGAAATTGTGCCAAGATTGTATAACATAGTAGAAAAAGCAAAAGAAATAATGATTGAAAACGAAATAGAAATAGAAGATATATATATAACAGGATCTGCAAGTATAATAAACAATATAGATTTATATTTTCAAGAGAATTTTCCAGACAAAAAATGCGAAATTTTAACACCATTTTTTGCCTCAAAGAGCAATTTGAAAATAAACATAAAAGATTATATAGAAGTGAATTCAGCAATTGCACTATCATTAGAAGGACTAGGAATAGGAACAAAAGAGGCGAACTTTAAACATAATGGAAAACTAGAAGGTTTATTAACAATAGATTTTGGAGGAAATTCTAAAAACAAATCTACTAGTGCAAAAGAAAAGTCTAGTAAGTTGACTAACTTATTCAAACTAGATTTTAGTGAAGGACTAGATAATACAGAAAGATGGTTACTTAGAACTGCAATAGCAATTTTGCTATTAATAGCTGTTTATATTTCATTTGAAAAAGTATTGATGTCACAAATAAACAAAAAAGATAAAGAAGTTCAAGGATTTATAGATGATTCTCAAGCAAAGATAGCACAAGTAGAAGAATATACAAATTTATTAAACACTAGAAAAGGAGAATATCAATCTTTAGTTGAGCAAATTGATAAGCAAAATGAAAGAATTTCGGAAATAAATGCAAAGAAAAATGCAATTCCTAATTTATTAAATAAAATAATGTTTGTAATACCAAAAGAAGTTCAACTAATATCTATTACAAATACAACAGGAAAAACAATACAAATAGAAGCACAAGCAAAAAAATATGAACAATTAGGTTACTTTATTGCAGGTATAAAGAATGAGGGAATTTTAATTGATGTAACTTCAACAGCAGGAACAAAAACATCTGAATTAGTTAAAGTTACAATAACAGGAAACTTAAATTATTAATATAAAAGAGGAGTAGGTTGTGAAAAAAATATTAATTTCAATTATAATAATATTGTTAATTGGATTGGGATATATAATAGGGGTAAAAAGCTTAAGTATTGGACAATTAAAACTGGAAAGTGTAGGCGATATAAAAAATGCTAGTGCTAGCTTGGATCAAAAGTTCAATACAAGCAAAGAAATTTCAGCTAAAACTTATCCAAAATCAATAGAAGATTTAGATAAAGTAGTTAGAGATTTAAAAACTGCTAAACAACAATATCAGGCAAAAACTTTAAACAATCCAGATGTTCAATCGAATTTAGGAATAATACAAGTAGAAAAATATAATATAGAATATTTATGGACAATTATAGGAAATTATGCAACAAAAAATGGTGTAACACTTACACTTGATATTAAATCTACAAGTGCACAAGATGTATACAATTTAAACTTTAGTTTAGAAGGTAAATATATAGGAATTACAGATTTTATATACAGCTTAGAAGATGATAGCGAACTAAAATTTGAAATAAAAGATTTTAAAATATCATCAGATAAAATAACAACAAAAAATACAGCTACAAATGTAACAGATAATGAAGTAGCAAGTAATGAAAACGGAGACAATCATGAAAGTAATAATACAGTAAATGATAATTCTAAGACTAATAGCAATAGCACAAATACAAACCAACAAGATACCACAGAAAATAATAGCCAAGACAATACTGAATCAAAAGGTGATGGTATTACATTATATGCTACATTTACAGTAGAGAATGTAGGCATAAATTTAAATGAATAATGTGGAGGAGAGAATGGCAAAGACAGTTATAAAAGAAATTTTTATATTTTTATTGCTACTTTTAGTAATAGCACTTGTGCTAGGAATAATGTTTTATGATTATATACCTAATAATAAAACTGTACCTACGGCTTTAAAACAATATGAATTAGCGCCAGAGGCACAAGAAGAGTTAAATGAAACAATGAGTAGAAGTAGCGAGAATATTGTAAAAACATATTATATAGACAGTTCAGATTTAAGTGCATATGCAAGCACAAAAGACTATAATAAAGGAAAAGTAAATCCATTTGAAGACTATACTTCTGAAAACACAACAAATAATACAACCAACAATACAAATACAAGTAGTAATACAAGCACAACAAATACAAAAAATACAAATACAACAGGAAATAAAACAACAAATACAGTAGATAGAAATGAAGATTTTACAGGAGGACAAGGTGGCAAAACAAGATAATTTTACCACGCAAACTTTTCTATAAAGAAAAGAAATTATAACTTTAGGTAATATTTATATATATAAATATATACAAACAAATTTAAAAAAATAAAGGAGGGGAACAAAAGATGAGAGGACAAAAAGGTATTACATTAGTTGCTTTAGTAATAACAATAATCGTAATGTTAATATTAGTAGGTGTTTCTGTAACAGTTGCTATTAACGGAGGATTATTTACAAAAGCAAAAGAAGGAGCAACAAATACACAAGTAGCAGCAAATGCAGAAAGAAACTTATCAAGTGGAAAAGTAATGGTCGATGATACTGAACACAATGTTACAGACTTTGCACTATAATCAAAAAGTATTATTAATTGCGAATTTGCGAGGCATATGCATTATATGTATATGCCTAAAAATCTATTAAGGGAAGATAAAAGGAGAAATAATATTGGAAGCCATAATATATATAACAATTTTTATAATAGGAACATTATTTGGAAGCTTTTTTACACTTGCAACATATAGAATACCACTAGGGCAAGATATTACACATAAAAGATCATATTGTCCAAATTGTAATCATAGATTAGAGTTTTTAGATATGATTCCAATATTTAGTTATATATTTTTAGGAGGAAAATGCAGATATTGTAAACAAAAAATAAAACCAAGATACCTTCTTTTCGAAATCTTTTCCGGCGTAACATTTTTATTCTTTGCATTATCATTAAAAATTGATATTTTTAGATTTAATATTAATATAATAGCATATCTAGTATATGGACTATTATATATTTCAACATTATTTTTAATAGCAGGTATAGAAAACCAAAATCATACAATTTCAAAACCTGTTTTGTTCTTTGGTTTTATAGTTAATGCAATATATATAATATATTTATATATATTTAAACTTGATATATATAAATATGCTATATATCTAGCAATATTCTTAATAATAGTTTTAATAGATACTATTATTTTAAAGAAAACTGGCAAACAAAACTATACAAGTTCGATTTTGTTACTATGTTTTTATATGGCTTTGGCAACAGGAGAAGAAGTAACAATTTTGTCAATTATAACTGCGTTATTAATGACAGCAATATCACAAATTGTTATATCAAATAAAGATAATAAAAGCGAAATAATAATGAAAGATCAGAAAAAAATATCAATTGGAACATATTTATGCATAAGCAATATTGTGTTTTTAATATTACAGAATTTTATTTTGGGAGTTAATATATGAAGAGGTTTTTAAAAAGCAATAAGGGAATAACTGGTGCAGATGCTGTACTTGGCGTTGCATTGGCTATATTGTTTTCTGGAATTATAGCCACACTATCTTATAATATATATGTAACTAGTAGTTCCTTAAAAAGATCATCAAAAGCATTGGAATATATAACAAGTACATTTGAATATGTAGCAACTCAATATTATGATAATGTTACAGAAGATAATATAAAGAACTATATTAGTACTAAATTAGATGGAAAAATATCAATAAATGAGGGTACACCATATAAGGCACAAGTTTCTGTTACCAATTATAATCAAATGGAAGGAAATACAGATAAGCTGGATTTGGTAAAAGAAATTACAATGTCAGTAACATATAAATTAGGAGATAAAGACCAAACAATAAAAATAAAAACAGCAAAATCAAGAGAAAAACTAGAAGTTCCAAATAAACCAGATTTAGATAAAATAGCAATAACAGAAGGACAATATATATATTCAATAAAATATGTAAATGGAAACTGGGAAGTAACTTCTAAAGATGATACTAACTGGTATGACTATAATAGAGGATTATGGGGCACTGCAGTAGTTACAAATACTCAAAAATCAATAGGAGATGTAATCACTTATGCAGATGGAACCATATATTTATGGATACCAAGGTTTGAATATAGTCCAAATCCTAATAGTGAGGGTAAGTTTGTAGTAAACTTTTTATATAAAAGTACAAATAAGCGAATTGTAATTAAAAATGGAACAACCAAAATAGAGAACAGAGAATTAGAATCTACAGAGAACTCATTACCAAGCCAATTTACAAAGCCTGGAGAATATGGAGACCCTAAGTGGAAAAATGAAGAACTAACAGGAGTTTGGATTAGAAACGGACAGTTGGACGCAGATCCATACAGATATTTAAATAAAAGTAAATACAAAATAGATAATGCAAAATACTCTGGAAAGTTATGGCAAAGTAAATAAAATTATATAAAAAAATTAATATATATATTATAATAATATATATAATCATGCAAAAGAGGAGGAACTAATATGGATGCTAAACGAAGAGGACCAATAGGTATAGAACTAGTAAAAAGAGGGCTAGTAAATGAAGAAGATATAAATAGAGCACTAGAATACCAAAAGGAAAATCCTAATAAAAAAATAATAGAAATAATAAATACACTTAGTTTATGTGATGAATATTCGTTAATTCAAGCATTAGGAGATATATTAGATGAAAAAGCAATTATATTAACTCAAAGTGATGTAAAAATAAATCCGTCTGACTATATATCTATAGATGTGATAAAAAACAACAAAGCTATTCCATTTGAAATAGCAGGAAATAAAATAAAAGTATGTTTTGCAGACACATTAGATAGAAAAGCTGTTGAAATAGTTAGATTAATTCTTTTAAATAAAGGATTAATAATGGAAAAATATATAACATTTGAAAAAAATATAAATCAAATAATAGAAACATTAGAAGGAACAGCTACAGATAATATAAATTCAAATACTGACACAACTGGTTTAGTTGATAGTATAATTAAAACTGCAATAAAGAAAAGAGCAAGTGATATTCATATAGAACCATTAGATGACCAAGTAAGAGTAAGATATAGAATAGATGGAGAACTTGTAACTGCAGTAAAGATTCCAAAAGAAAAACAATCACAAATAATAGGAAGATTAAAAGCAATTTCAAATATGTACCAGGAAAAACAAGAATCACAAGATGGTAGAATTATAATGTATCCGGATTATAATATTCGTGTTTCTTCACAAAGAAATATTTATGGAGAAAAATTCGTTTTAAGATTATTAAAAAAGAATATGAATATTAGAGGATTAGAAGATTTAGGATTCCCTGGTGATGATAAATTTATTAAATCATGCTTTAATAAAAGAAATAGTATAACAATAGTTGCAGCACCTACAGGAGAAGGAAAAACAACAACATTGTATAGTATAATTGATTATTTAGATAAACCAGAAATTAATATAACAACAATAGAAGATCCAGTTGAAATTCGTATTGCGGGATTGAATCAAATAGAAATAAATGAAAAACTTACATTTTCTGATTCTTTAAGAACAGTATTAAGACAAGACCCAGATATAATACTAGTTGGAGAAATTAGAGATAGAGAAACAGCAGAAATAGCAGTACAAGCTGGACAAACAGGTCATTATGTATTGTCAACAATTCACACAATAGATAGTATAGAAGTAATAACAAGATTAAGAAAAATGGGAGTATCTAACTATGATATTTCTAGTACAGTTGGAACATCAGTTTCTCAAAGACTTGTAAGGAAAGTTTGTAAAAAATGTGCAAGAAAAAGAGAATTTAATGATAAAGAAAAAGAAACAATTAAAAGAATTAGCGAAAAATATAATGTTGAATTTGATTTAACAGATAAATACACATATGATACAGTTGGCTGTAAGGAATGTAATAATAGTGGATATTATGACAGAATAGGAATATTTGAAGTTTTATCACTAGATGATAATATAAAAGAGTTAATTGTAAATGGAGCATCTAGCATTGAAATAAGAAAAGAAGCTTTAAAAGAAAATTTTAAACCATTAGTGGTTGACGGAATTAAAAAAGTAATTGATGGAATAACAACACTAGATGAACTTGATAGGAAAATTATATTATACTAGGAGGAACGAAAATGTTAAATATGAATAAAGTTTTAGATGAAGCAATAGAGAAAGATGCATCAGATGTACACTTGATTTTTGGATTAAAGCCTATACTTAGAGTCGCAAGAGAATTACAAGAAAGTGAAACAGCAGATGTGCTAAGTGAAGATGAATTATATGAAGCATATGATTACTTTGTAAGGGGAAATATAGATAAAGATGAAATTTATCATGAAACAAAAAGACTTGATACATCATTCGAATATGAAAACATAAGACTAAGAGTAAATATATCATCAGCAGATGACAAACCAACATTTACCTTAAGAATTATAAAAAATACGCTTCCAACATTTCAACAATTAGGAGTACCAGACATTGTTAGAAGAATGACACTTCAACCACAAGGATTAATTTTAGTTACAGGAAAGACTAACTCACGGAAAAACAACAACATTAAATGCTTTAATAAATGAGCTAAATGAAAAGGAAAATAAAAAAATACTAACACTAGAAAAACCAGTTGAATTTAAGCATCAATGTAAAAAATCTGTAATTGTTCAAAAAGAAGTTGGAAGGGGCGGAGATGTTCCAAACTTTAGAGATGGTGTAAAAAATGCTCTGAGAGAAGACTGTGACATATTAGTAATTGGAGAGATTAGAGATAGAGAAACAATGGAAGCTGCAATAGATATGGCAGAATCAGGACACTTAGTAATAGGAACATTACATACAAAATCTTGTGCAGAAACAATAGATAGAATGATAAACTTCTATGAAGTAAGAGATCAAGCTAGTATAAAATATTTAATGTCAGCATTATTAAAATTAGTAGTATCACAAAGATTATTAAAAGGTACAGATGGAAAACTAGTATTATTACCAGAAGTAATGGTTGTAGATAATATTGTTGCCGGATGTATAAGAAAAGAAAAATTTAGTGTATCAGAGTTAGAAGATGCAATACAATCAAACATAGATAAAGGAAGTATAAGTTTGATAAATTCTATTGCACAATTATTTGTAGAAGATAAAATAACACTACAACAAGCAAAAGCTCAAATAGAAGAAAAGAACATAGAAATTTTAAATAGAACAATAATGCAAATGAAAATAAAAAGAGGACAGATTCAAAATTAAAAGAATGGAGGATTCCCATAATGCCTATATATATATATAAAGCTGCGACTAAAAATGGGCAAGTTGTTAGAAACAGAGTAGAAGAAGTAAATAGATTTATTTTATTAAGAAGATTAAAAAATAATAATCTTTTACCAATATCTGTTACGCAAATAAATGCAAAAGGAAACAAAGCACTAAAAAAACAGAAAAAGAATGTGGAAAGTAGTAGTAGTATATTAAAAAACATAAGAAGCAAAGAAATAGAAAAAAATATGATGTCTCGAAAAGAAAGAATAAAAAAAGCTTTATTTTCGAATGTTACTAGTGCTAAAATTACTACTAAAGATTTAGTAGTATTTACACAAGATTTTTACTTGTTAAAAAAGGCTAATTTTAACAATATACATGCATTAACAACAATAATAGAAAGTACAGAAAATGTATCATTAAAAGGAATTTTAGAGGATATACTTTTAGGAGTGGAAGCTGGAGAAAATATGTATACTACGATGGAGTATTATGAAGGAGTATTTCCTCCAATATATATAAATATGATAAAAGTAGGAGAACTATCAGGTTCACTTACAAGAGCATTGCAGCAAGCAGTTAAATATTTAGATGATACTATGCAACTAAACAAAAAAATAAAATCGGTATTAGTACCAAACCTTACAATGTTTTTTGGCCTTTTAATTTTACTTATAGGAGGTACTATTATAGCTGTACCATCTCTTCAAGGAGTATTAGAATCTGTAGGAAGTAAAGACCAATTACCAGCAATAACATTATGGTTTGCGGATTTCTTAGATAAAGTAGCAGCACATTGGTACATTCCATTAATAGTAATATTGGGTATAGTAGGTGCAATATTTTTCTATGTAAGAACACCACAAGGAAAATATAACTTTCATTATTTTAAATATAGGATGCCTGTGTTTGGAAGGCTAATATATGCAATTGATTTTACTAGATTAATGAGAGCAATACTACTAAATATACAAAATGGAATGAGATTACAAGATGCATTAGAAACTAGTAAAAATATATCAACAAATCTTGTTATGTTATCATTAGTAGAATCATCAATCAATAATATCTTAGTTGGTCAAAGTTGGATAGAGCCATTTGAAAAAGCGGGATTTTCTGCACCAATGGCGACAGAGATGCTAAAAATTGGTATGCAAACAGATTTGGCAGAAATGATGCAAAAACTATTAGACTATATGGAAATAGAAATAGATGAAAGTATGAAAAGAATAATGAAGGTATTACCACAGATAATATACATTATAGTTGGCCTAATGCTTATATTTGTAACAGTAGTAGTATTAGTACCATTAATTCAAATGTATATGGGTACATGGATGTTCTCTGCATACTTATAATTATAATTTGTTTTGGAGGAATATTATGAGAATTGGTATTGATGTTGGTGGTAGTCATATTGGATTAGGACTCGTAAATAAAGATGGCAAATTAGTTTTAAAAGATGAAAAGGATTATGACAAAAGACAAGAAGATATGTCTAATATAGTTTTAGAAACAATAATTGAGCTAATAAATAAAAATATAGATAACAATAATGTGAAAAAAGAAGAAATAGAAAGCATAGGAATTGCTTTTCCAGGAACAGTATCAGAAACAGCAGTTATAAAAGCTGAAAATTTAGGGATAGATAATTTTGAAGTTGTAGAAAAAATAAAAAAACATTTTGATGTACCAATACATCTAGAAAATGATGCAAAATGTGCAGCAATTGCAGAAAAAGAATTTGGAAGTCTAAAAGAATATGAAGATGCAGTATTTTTAATAATTGGCACAGGTGTTGGTGGAGCGGTTTATTTAAATGGAAAATTATTAAGACCTAAAAGATATTCTGGTTTTGAAGTTGGACATACAGTGATAAACAAGAATGGGATAAAATGTAACTGTGGAAGAAATGGATGCTTTGAAGTGTATTCATCAATGAGGAGACTAAAAGAAAAAATAAATAAAGAATTTAACTTAAACACCACAGATGGAATAAAAATAAGAGAATTTATGGAAGAGAATACAAATAATAAAAAACTAGATAAAATATTGGATGAGTATATACAAAATTTAGAAACTGGAATAGCAAATCTAATAAATATATTTGAACCGCAAGCAATATCAATAGGTGGAAGTTTTGGACATTATGATATACTACTAAAAAGACTACAAGATAAGATAAATGGAAAAACAGAATTATATAATAAAGAGCAAATACCTAAAATTGTAATAGCAGAATTAAAAAATGATGCAGGAATGATAGGTGCAGCAATGATATAAAATAAAAAAATCAGTTTTATTTAACAAAACTGATTTTTTATTTTATATACTAGGGAATTTCTCGTTTCATAGTATATTAAAAAACACTATAATTGCTATTGTATTTGAGATTTTTATTCAAATAATAATTTTTATAAAAAAACATATACAATTTTTTTTTGTTTAATGATATAATTCAGTATGAATTTAAGGAGGAATTAAATTGGGTAAAATTGTATTATTAGATGAATTAACAATAAATAAAATTGCTGCAGGTGAAGTTATAGAAAGACCAGCATCTGTAGTAAAAGAATTAGTAGAAAATTCAATAGATGCAGGAGCAACAAATATAACAGTAGAAATACAAAATGGTGGAATTTCTAAAATAAGAATTATAGATAATGGCTCTGGAATGAGCAAAGATGATTTAGAATTTGCATTTGAAAGACATGCAACAAGCAAAATAAGAAAAGCAGCTGACTTGGAAAATGTAAAATCTATGGGATTTAGAGGTGAAGCTTTAGCAAGTATTGCAGCTATTGCACACGTAGAGCTAGTAAGTAAAACAGAAGATGACAATATTGGGCACAAAATAGTAGTTGAAGGTGGAAAAATCTTAGAAATAGAAGATTCAGCATCACAAAAAGGAACAACCATAACAGTAAGCAATTTATTCTTTAATACGCCTGTTAGATACAAATTCTTAAAAAAAGATTTTACAGAAGCAGGATATATTGAAGATGCAGTAACGAGAATAGCAATTGCAAATCCTAATATTGCAATAAAACTTATAAATGGGAATAAAACAATAATACAAACAAACGGAAATGGTGATTTAAAAACAGTAATATATACAATATATGGAAAAGAAATTGCAGAGGGACTTTTAGAAGTAAATTATGAGTATGAAGGAATAAAAGTAACAGGAGCAATAGGAAAACCAGAAATTGCAAGAAACAATAGAAGTTATCAAATGTTTTTTGTAAATAAAAGATATATAAAAGATAAAACATTATCTGCAGGAGTAGAACAAGCATTTAAAGGACTAATTCCAATAGGAAAATATGGAGTGGTTGTTTTAAATATTGAAATAGAACCTAATAAAATAGATGTAAATGTACATCCAACAAAATTAGAAATAAGATTTCAAGAGGAACAAAAAGTATTTAAAGCAATATATCATAGTGTAAAAGATACTTTACTAAAAGGAGATTTAGTAAAAGAAGTAGAAAGAGAGCCAGTTGTAGAAGAACAAAAATTAGAAGTAAATCAAGAACCTGTAAAACTAGAAGAAAATCAAATAAAAACAGAACAAGTAGTAGAACCAAAAGTAGAAACGGAAGATATAAAAAAATCTGGATTTATGGGATTATTTAAAAAGAAAGAAAAAGATGCAGATGAATTTATAGAAAATTATAGTACAAATACACTTCAAGAAATATTTGCACAAAAAAGTGCTGGACAACCAGAAGAAGTGGAAATACCAACACAAGAACAAAAAAATAAAATGGAAGATATAATAGAAAAACAAAAAGAGCTAGAGAATCCTAAAGTAGAAGAACCTACAAGCAAAGATTTTGACGAAATGTATGTAAAAACATTTGGGAAGCTTCCAGAAACACAAAAAATAGAAGAAAATTCTAATAAAATAGATGTCAAAACTTTAAAAGAAGTAGAAAATATATCGGTATTTGAAGAAAAAGAAAATTATAATACAATTCCAAAATATAAATTTATAGGAGCTTTATTTTCTACATATTTAGTAATCGAAATGAAAGACGAAATTTATATAATAGACCAACATGCAGCACATGAGAGAGTTATGTATGAAAAAGTTAAAAAGAATTTTTATAATAACATGGAAAAAGATTCTCAGATAATGCTATTACCAGATATAATAGAATTATCACACAAGGAAAGAGCAATTGTAAAAGAAAATACAGACCTATTTAAAAAAGCTGGATTTATAATAGAAGAATTTGGAGATAACACAATAAGACTAATAGGAGTTCCTTCATTATGTATGGACTTGGACACAAAAGAATTATTTTTAGAAATATTAGACGAAATAGATACAGTTGCAATAACTGCAAAACAAGAAAAAGAAGATAAATTTATTAGTACAATAGCGTGCAAAGCTGCAGTAAAAGCAAATATGAAATTAACAAATGAAGAAGTGGATACATTAATGAGACAATTATTGGTTTTACCAAATCCATTTACATGTCCACATGGAAGACCAACAGCAATTAAAATGACAAGATATGATATAGAACGTAAATTTAATAGAAAATAATTTTATAAAGGAAATAAAAATGAACAAACCAAAAGTAATAGTTATTGTAGGACCAACGGCTTCACGGAAAGTCTGGTTTGGCAATAGAACTGGCTAAAAAAATAGACGGAGAGATAATCTCGGCAGATTCTATGCAAATATATAAAGATATGAATATAGGAACAGCTAAAGTTTTGGAAGATGAGATGCAAGGAATTAAGCACTATATGTTAGACATAATCTCGCCAGAAGAAAGATATAGTGTTTCTGATTTTAAAAAACAAGCAGAGGAATGTATAGAACAAATCTTACAAAAAGGTAAAATGCCTATTATTTGTGGTGGAACAGGACTATATATAAATTCTTTAATATATGGAATAGAATTTGCAAATGAAGAAATAGACATGAAATATAGAGAACATTTAAACGAAATTGCGCAAAATGAAGGATTAGAAAATTTATACAAAAAAGCATTAGAAATAGATCCAGAAGCAGCAAATAAAATAAGTAAGAATGACCAAAAAAGAATTATACGAATACTAGAAATATATCACAAAACAGGAAAAACAAAAACTCAGCAAGACCTAGAATCAAGAAAAAATGAAGTAAAATACGATTATAAAGTTTTTGGAATAAATATGGACAGACAAGTTTTATATGATAGAATAAACCAAAGGGTAGATATAATGTTGAAACAAGGGCTCATAGAGGAAGTACAATCTATTTTAGAAAAATACAATAAATTTCCAACAGCAATGCAGGGCCTTCGGATATAAAGAAGTAGTAGAATACTTAAATGGAAATATTCAAAAAGAAGAAATGATAGAAAAACTAAAAATGGAAACACGAAGATATGCCAAAAGACAACTAACATGGTTTAGAAAAAACAAAGAGATATATTGGCTAGATGGAACTGAGAATATAAATGATAATGTAAACACAATATTAAAAGAATGCAATTACTAATAAAGGAGGGATTAAATATTGGCTGACAAAAATGTTAAAAAGAACAAAGACACAAAGAAAAAGAACAGTAGAAAAAGTATTAATAAAAATAAAACATTAGGCATAATATTATTAGTTTTAATAATCTCTTTTTTAGTGTATGCAACATATGAAATAATAAGTTTAGTGGCTGTACCAACGAATACATTTATTATTGAAAATGGATCTATATCTAGTGAAGAAAGCGTAACAGGTTATGTAATAAGAGAGGAAAAAATAGTAAAAGGTACAAATTACAAAAATGGTATGGTACAAATAAAAACTGAAGGAGAAAAAGTAGCAAAGGGAGAAAATATATTTAGGTATTATGGTGCAAATGAAGAAGATATAAAACAAAAGATAGCAGAAACAAATGAAAAAATTCAAAAAGCCATTTCAGGAAACACACAAATACTTACAGGCGATATAACTGCTCTAGATAGTCAGATAGAAAGCAAGATCGACGGAATAAGTGGAGAAAATGAGATACAAAAAATAAAAGAACAAAAAAAGGATATAGATACATATATTACAAAAAAATCAAAAATTGCTGGAGATTTAAGCCAGGCGGGTTCATATATAAATGGTTTGATTCAAGAAAAAAATAAATATGATGAAGAATTGACTAAAAACTCAGAATATGTAACAGCACCTATGAGCGGAGCAGTTTCATATAGAATAGATAATCTAGAAGAGATACTAACTCCAAATAGTTTTGAAAAACTGGATAAAAAGTTTTTAGAAGATTTAGGTTTAAAAACTGGACAAATAGTAAGTTCAAATTCCGAGGCGGGAAAAATAATAAATAATTATGAATGCTATATTGTAACAACTATGAATTCAAAAGAAGCAAAAGAGGCTAAAACAGGTGATAAAGTAACATTAAGACTTTCAACTCAAGATAATGTAACAGCAACAATAGAATACAAAGCAGAAAAAAATGATTATGTAGTATTAGTATTTAAGATAAGTGATTGCGTTGAAAAACTTATAGATTATAGAAAGATATCAATAGATGTGATATGGTGGGAATATGAAGGACTAAAAGTGCCAAAATCAGCAATTATATATGATAATGGGCTAAGTTACATAGTAAGAAACAGGGGAGGATACTTAACTAAGATTTTAGTAAAAATACGTAAAGAAGGAGAAAACTATTGCATAGTTAGCAACTATGATTCAGAGGAACTAAAAGAGTTAGGTTTTACAACATCGCAAATAAACAATATGAGACAAGTTACTATATATGATGAAATAGTATTAAACCCAGATTTAAAAAATGTTGAATAATATTACAAAAATATTACAAAGAAATTAAGATTTGGTTACAATCGACAAAAGTATTGACAATTTGAAAGAAAAGATAGATACTTATAATATGAAAATTACGAAGGAGAAAAAAATTAGGAGGTTTTTTTAATGGCAGGAGCAATTATGAATAAAGTATGGGATTTTTTAGGAGTAGATACTGCAAACGATGAAGAAGTAGAAAATGATAATGAAAATATATATGGTTATGAAAGAGAAGAAGAACCAGAAGAAGTAGAAGAGAAAGGACTTTTTGGAAGAAAAAGCAAAGTTGTTAGTATGCCACAACCACAACAAATAAAAATGGTAATAACACAACCAACTTCTTTTGAACAATCAGAAGAAATTTGTAATTATTTAAAAGAAAAAAAATCTATAATAGTTAACTTAGAATATGTAAATAAAGATGTAGCAAGAAGAATTGTAGACTTTATTAGTGGTGGAGTTCATGCTTTAGATGGACATATCCAAAAAGTATCAAATGCAATATTCTTGGTTGCACCAGTTAATTATGAAATAGCAAGCGATTTAGCAAGAGAAGAAATAAAAAATAAACTTTCAGTTTCATGGCTAAAAAATAATAACTAATATAAAAATTAATAAGCATGGGCATATTATTATGCCCTTTTATAATAAGGAGTGATAATAATGATAACACCATTAGATATAGAAAATAAAAAATTTGCAAAACAAATGATGAATGGATACAATGTAGATGAAGTAGATGATTTTTTAGATGAATTAACATTGGATTATGGAAAATTATATAAAGAAAATGCAGAATTAAAAGCACAAAGAGAAGAACTAGATTCTAACGTAGGAAAATATAAAAATATAGAAAACACTATACAAAATACACTAATAATGGCTCAAAAAACAGCAGATGAAGTACAAGAAGTCGCTAAAAAACAAGCAGAGCAAATAGTAAAAGATGCAGAATTTCAAGCAAAGAATTCAGTAGAAGAATTAAATACACAAATACTTTTAAAACAAAAAGAATTAGAAGATTTAAAAAAACAATTTGATGTATATAAAGCAAAAATGGAATCACTTTTAATTTCACAATTAGAGCTTTTAAAAGATCACAAAGAAGATTAAAATAAACAAATTTTAAAGAAAATAAAGATTGTATGATTTATACAATCTTTATTTTTGTGCAGTTAAATATTGTAAAAAGTGTAGAAATATGTTATATTTTAAAGGATGACGTATATTTTATAATATACAAAATGAAAGAGGAGAGATATGTATTTAATAGTAGGACTTGGAAATCCAGAAAGCGATTATGCAAATACAAGGCATAACATGGGTTTTGATGTAATTAATGAAATATCAAAAAAGTGCGATATAAAAGTATCAAAATCTAAGTTTAATGCATTGTATGGCATGGGAGAAATAGAAAATAATAAGGTAATATTAGTAAAACCACAAACCTATATGAATTTGAGTGGAGAAAGCATTATACAATTTAAAAAATTCTATAAAATTTCCAATAAAAATATTATAGTAATTTATGATGATATAGACTTAAAAATAGGAGATATTAGATTAAAAGCAAAAGGCGGAGCAGGAACACATAATGGAATGAAATCGGTTGTACAAAACTTAAATACAGAAGATTTTATACGAGTACGTGTAGGAATAGGGTCACCAGAGAATAAAGAAGATATGATAAATTATGTAATAGGTCCTATACCTAAAAGAGAAAAAGAAATATTAGAGGGAAGCATAGAAAAAGCAGCAGAAAGCGTAATAGAAATATTAAAAAGTGGAATAGATGTTGCAATGAATAGATTTAATTAAAGGAGACATAAATGTTAGAACTAATTATAAACAAAGAACTAGATAAAAAAACTATAATGCTAGTAGAAAATGGGATACTAGTAGAAAAACATGAAGAACATGAAAATCATCAAAGACTAGAAGGAAATATATATTGCGGTAAAGTACAAAGTGTACTACAAGGAATGCAATCAGCTTTTATTGATATAGGTGACAAAAGAAATACATTTATACGTTTAAAAGATTTATTACCTAAGGAAGATGAAACAAAAACAGATATAAATAATAAAATAAAAGAAAAAGATATAACAGATATAATAAATGCAGGAACAAAAATATTAGTACAAGTAAAAAGAGATGGAACAGAATCTAAAGGAGCAAGAGTTTCAACACACATAAATTTACCAGGTAGATTTGTTGTTTTTATGCCAAACACAAACTTTATAACAGTATCACATAAAATAGAAGATGAAAACGAAAGAAATAGATTAATAAATATAGTAAAGCAAGTTTTACCAAAAGGCGATGGAGCAATAATAAGAACATCAAGTAATAATATAAATGAAGAACTATTAAAGCAAGACCTAGATGGATTGATAAAAAAATGGAAACAAATAAAAAAAGACTATGATGAGCATAAATTAAATGGTCCAAAATTAGTATATGATAATAAAGCATTACTTAGAAGAACTTTAATAGATGTTGTGGATCAAAACCTAAATAAAGTTATAGTTAATGATAAAAAGACATATAAAGATGTAAATGACATTTTAAAAAGCATGGGTATGGAAGAGAAGATAAAATTAGAACTAAAAGAAAACGAAGATTTATTAGAAATGCATTCATTAAGAAGCCAAGTTGAAAAGATGAGCAATAGAAAAATATGGCTTAAATGCGGTGGATTTATTACAATTGATAGAACAGAAGCCTTAACTGCAATTGATGTAAACACAGGGAAATATACAGGAAATAATAATTTGGAACAGACTGTGTTTAAAGTAAATAAAGAAGCAACAACAGAAATTGCAAAACAATTAAGATTAAGAGATATTGGCGGAATTATAATAATAGATTATATAGATATGCACGAAGAAGAAAATAAAAAAGAAATAATAGAATTATTAGCACAGAGTTTAAAAAAAGATAGAACTAAATCACAAATATTAGGATTTACTAAACTAAACTTATTAGAAATGACAAGAAAAAATATGTGTAATAATGATGATTATTAATAAGAGGTAAAAAATGAAAGTAGGATTTGTATCATTAGGATGTTCAAAGAATTTAATAGACACAGAAATGGCAATAGGGCTATTTAAAAGAAATAACTTTGAAATAGTAAATGATGTAGAAAAAGCAGAGATAATAATAGTTAATACATGCGGATTTATAGAATCAGCAAAACAAGAAGCAATAAATACAATACTTGAAATGGCTGAATATAAAGAAAAGGGAACATGCAAATATTTAGTGGTAATGGGGTGCTTAGTTCAAAGATATAAAAAAGAACTACAAAAGGCACTTCCAGAAGTAGATTTATTTATAGAGATAAATGACTATACAAACTATTGGAATAAAATTCTTGAATTATTAGACGAAAAAGAAAAGCCAGATACTATAAATAATTTGTGCTATATGGATAGAGTAATAAGTACAGGAAATAAAACAGCATATTTAAAAATAGCAGAAGGATGTAGCAACAGATGTACATATTGTGCGATACCATATATACGTGGACCTTATGTAAGTAGACCAATGGAAGAAGTATTAGAAGAGGCTAAAAAATTAGCAACAGCTGGAATAAAAGAACTAATAGTAATTGCACAAGACACAACAAGATATGGAGAAGATTTATATGGAGAATCAAAACTAAGTGATTTACTAAATGAGCTTTGCAAAATTGACGGTTTTGAATGGATTAGATTTTTGTATGCATACCCAGAAAGCATAACAGATGAATTAATACAAACAGTTAAGAACAACCCAAAAATCTGTAATTATTTTGACATACCAATTCAACATATATCAGACTCTGTATTAAGAAGAATGAATAGAAGAACAACAGGAAAACAAATAGAAGAACTAATTAATAAAATAAAAAAACAAATACCAGATGTAATATTAAGAACATCATTAATTGTGGGATTCCCAGGAGAAACAGAAGGGGATTTTAATAAACTATATGAATTTGTTAAAAAAGGATATTTTGATAAATTAGGAGTATTTACATATTCTAAAGAAGATGGAACACCAGCGGCAAGATTAAAGGAACAAATACATCCTGCAACTAAAAAGAAAAGATATAATCTAATAATGAGTGTCGCAAAAGATATATCTGCAGAAAAACTAAAATCTTATATAGGAAAAGAGTATAAGGTATTAGTAGAAGATACCACATTTGACCATAAATTCTGTGTAGGTAGAAGCTATATGGACATACCAGATACAGATGGAATGGTAATAATAAAGAATTGTGACGCCAAATTAGTAGGGGAATTTGTTAATTGCAAAGTTACAGCAGTAAATAATTATGATTTAATTGCTAAAATAAGTAATAAATAACTTAGTACCTCCATACTATCAGATGGAGGTATATTAATTAAGTGAGGTATATTATGGAAGAAAAAGTTAGTTTAAAAAGACATTTAAAAATACTTAGTAAGCAATACACTAATATAGAACAAGTTGCAGAAGAAATAATAAATTTACAAGCAATACTTAATTTACCAAAGGGAACAGAATTATTTTTAAGTGATATACATGGAGAATATGGTTCATTCTCTCATATTTTAAACAATGGCTCTGGAATTATAAGAAACAAAATAGAAGATATATTTAATAATCAAATAACAGAACGTGATAGAAGACAATTAGCAACATTAATCTATTACCCAGAAGAAAAATTAGCTTTAATAAAAAAAGAGGTAGAAGATATAAAAGAGTGGTACAGCATAAATCTATATAGACTAATAGAAGTTGCAAGAGAAGTAAGTTCAAAATATACAAGATCTAAAGTTAGAAAAGCAATGCCTAAGGGATTTGATTATATAATAGATGAGTTGCTACATCTTCAGGGATGTGGACCAGATAAAGAAACATATTATAAGCAAATAATTAGTTCAATTATAGAATTAGATAGAGCAGACGAATTTATAGTAGCAATATCAAACCTAATAAAAAGAATGGCAATAGACCATTTACATGTAATAGGGGATATATTTGATAGAGGCCCAAATGCAAAGCTAGTAATGGATACATTAATGAATTTCCATAGTTTAGATATAGAGCTTGGAAACCATGACATATTGTGGATGGGAGCAGCATGTGGAAATAAAGCATGTATAGCAAATGTAATAAGAATATGTAGTAGATATGATAATATAGATACACTAGAAGACGGTTATGGAATAAATATAAGACCACTTGCAACATTTGCACTAGAAACATACAAAGATGATAATTGTGAAAAATTTGTACCAAAAGTATTTGACTACAACAAATATATTAGAAGTGATGAAATATCAATAGCAAAAATCCATAAAGCAATATCTATAATACAATTTAAGCTAGAAGGTCAAATAATAAAAGAGCACCCAGAATACAAAATGGATGGAAGACTTTTATTAGATAAAATAGACTATGAAAAAGGAACAATACAAATAGATAATAAAATATACAATTTAAATGATACAAACTTCCCAACAGTAGATTACAAAAATCCATACAAATTAACAAAAGAAGAAGAAGAGATAATAAATAGATTACAAGAATCATTTAAAAATAGTGAAACTTTAAATAAACATATATCATTTTTATACTCAAAAGCTTCTATGTATAAATGCTTTAATTCAAACTTATTATTCCATGGATGTGTTCCAATGGAAGCAGATGGAGAATTTTCAAAAATAGAAGTATTAGGAGAGAGCATATCAGGGAAAAGATACTTTGATTGCATAGAAAAAATTGCAAATGAAGCGTATTTTGGAAAAGAAAACAACAAAGATGCAGTAGATTTTATGTGGTACTTGTGGTGTGGCCCAAAATCGCCATTGTTTGGCAAAGCAAAAGCAGCAACATTTGAAAGATATTTTGTAGAAGAAAAAGAAACTCACAAGGAAGAAAAAAATCCATATTTTGCATTAATAGAAAATGAAGAAATATGTGATAAAATTTTAAAAGAATTTGGATTAGGAACAAAAAATTCACACATAATAAATGGCCATGTACCAGTAAAAGAAAAAGATGGAGAAAGTCCAATAAAAGCAAATGGAAAACTTTTAGTAATAGACCGGAGGATTTGCAAAAAGCTATAGAGGACAAACAGGAAGAGCGGGATACACACTAACATATAATTCTTATGGGTTAATACTTGCAGCAAATGAACCATTTGATTCAAAAGAGTCAGCAATAAGAGAAGAGCAAGATATAAAATATGATATAATGGTAAATGAAAAAGAAACAGAAAGAAAAAGAGTAGCAGACACAGACATAGGAAAGGAAATACAAGAAGAAATAGAAGACTTAAAACTATTACTTTCAGCATACAAGCAAGGCAAAATAAAAGAAAATATCTAATTTTAATGGTGAAAAAGGGGTCAGACCCCTTTTTCACCATTTTTCACAAAATCATAGAAAGTTCTAAATTCATAGCCTTGCTCTTTTAAATAATTAATTGAATTTTCTAGTGCATCAAATTTAAAAAATTAAATTATATACACCAGTTGTAAACATGCAAGTAATAATTCCTAAAAATGTAGGAATTAAAAATGCAAGTGCGGTCCATTTTAGACTTCCAGATTCCTTCTTTATTGTAATAAGAGTTGTAGAACAAGGAAAATGCATTAAGCAAAAAAGCATAACATTTATTGCAGTTAAAATGGTCCAACCATTACTAATTAAAATATTAGAAATGTTTGATAAATCATCAATTTGCATTAAACTTCCACCAGCAGTATAGCTCATAAGAATTATAGGAAGAACAATTTCATTTGCAGGAAGTGCTAATATAAATGCAGTTAAAATATAACCATCTAACCCCATAAGTTTAGCAAAAGGATTTAAGAAATTAGCAGCATGAGTTAGTAAACTAATTCCACTAATATTTATATTCGCGAAAAGCCATATAATAATTCCAGCAGGAATTGCAATACTAACAGCTCTTCCAAGAACAAATAGAGTTCGGTCAAAAATTGAACGTACAAAGATTTTTCCAAACTGAGGAGTTCTATAAGGTGGAAGCTCCAGCATAAAAGAGGATGGCATTCCTTTTAAAATCGTTTTAGAGAGTAATTTAGATACAATAAGTGTAACAATAACACCTATAATTATAACAGCGATAACGGCTAATGTGGACCAAATAGAAGACCATATTCCTAATGCAGAACTTGCAAAAAATATAGATGAAATTGTAATTAAAAAAGGAAAACGTCCATTGCATGGTACAAAATTATTTGTAAGCATGGCAACTAATCTTTCTCTTGGAGAATCTATAATTCTACATCCAACAACACCAGCAGCATTACATCCGAATCCCATACACATTGTTAATGCCTGCTTTCCAGAGGTACAAGCTTTTCTAAAAAAGTTATCTAAATTAAAAGCAATTCTTGGCAAATATCCCAAATCTTCTAAAATAGTAAAAAGAGGGAAAAAGATAGCCATTGGAGGAAGCATTACAGCAACAATCCACGCGAGAGTTCTATATAATCCAAATACAGATATATCTATAAGCCATAGAGGAGAATTGAAATGCTCAAATAGTAAGACTAACTTTGTTTCTATATAATTAAAAAACTTTGTTAGTAATGCAGAAGGATAATTTGCTCCTGTTATGGTAATCCAAAAAATTAATGCAAAAAATAAAAGCATAATTGGAATACCAGTTAATTTAGAAGTAAGTATTTTATCAATTTTATTTGTTCTCACAGAATAATTTTGCCTTTTACAATGTATTACATCTAAACTAATTTTTTCACTATGAAACATAATTGTAGAAACAATAATATCTTTAAAACTAGATATATTTATATTATTTTCTTCTAATATTTCTTTGGCTTTATTAACACTGCAAGATATATTTTCATTATCAACTAAATTTATATTTAGGTAATTTTCAATTGATGAAATAATTTTAGAATTTCCTTCTAGGAGTTTTAAACTAATCCATCTATAATTAGTAAATAAAGAAGAACATAAAAGTTCCTTAGCACTTTTTTCAACAATAGTAATTGCATTTTCTATAGATTCTGGATATTCAATTTTGAATAATTCATCAGAACAATTTTCAGTACAAACTTCATATACACTTTGCATTAATTTATTTAAAGTTTTTTTCTTCCTAGCAATAGTTCCAACAACAGGAACTCCAAGAGTGAAAGAGAGTTTATCTAAATCTATTTCTATTCCTTTCTTTTTTGCTTCATCTAGTAAATTAACACAAACAACTACTTTGTTTGTAATTTCTAAAATTTGATATACTAAATTCAAATTTCTTTCTAAGCAAGTAGCATCAAGCACCACAACTGTACAATCAGGATTTCCAAAACAAATATAATCTCTAGCAATTTCTTCTTCTTGAGAATTGGACATAATTGAATATGTACCAGGAATATCTACTAAAAGAAAATTTTTGTTATTAAAAGTGGCTATACCACTAGCATTACTAACTGTTTTACCAGGCCAGTTACCAGTATGCTGATGAAGACCAGTTAAAGAATTAAAAACAGTACTTTTCCCAACATTAGGGTTGCCTGCTATTGCAATTGTAAAATCACATTTAGACTTTAAAGCTTCTATATCGTTATCTAGCAATTTAGTGCCGGTGGAACTAGAAGTAAGTCCCATAAAATCACCTCATTTTAAATATTTATATAATATATGCAAAAAAATAAAAAAATGAAACATAAGAAAAAATTGGAATTTGTTTAGTTCCGGATGAATTCAGGACAGTCCCCAAAATCCCCAGGTTTGGTGATTTTGAGGGACAGTCCCTAGAATTCCCCTCACACAAATTACAATTTTCCTAATTAATCATAATCAATTTAGAATCTTCTTTTCTAAGTGCAATTATGCTTCCACGTACTTCGTAGGCAATAGGATTTCCAGTTGGGCTTTTAAGAACAGCAGTTATATTAGTTCCATTTACAAGGCCTAAATCTAGAAGTCTTCTTCTTAAATCTCCATTACAATTAAGAGAATGTATTTTAGCACATTTATTAATATCCAATTTATCTAAAGATGTATTATTCACTATAAACCTCCAAAACAAGTAAAATTAAAAACGAAGAGGTCTGTCCTCATTTGTTTATATATATAAAAGATTTGTTACTACTAATATATGAAAATAAATATGTAATTGACACAAAACGGCAAAGAATATATAATGTTAAAAAATAAAGAAAAGAGGTATAAAAATGGAAAGAAAAAGAGGATTTGAAATAGCAAAAGGATTTGAAAATAGTAATATAAATTTACCAGTAAGGTCAACAAAAAATTCAGCAGGTTATGATGTAGAAGCAGCAGAAGACTGTATAATTCCAGCTTTTAAACCAGGACAAAAACCAACACTTGTAAAAACAGGAATAAAAGCATATATGGAAAGTGATGAAGTTTTAATACTTGCAAATAGAAGTTCTAATCCAGGTAAAAAGGGATTAATTCTAGCAAACAGTATAGGTGTAGTAGATAGCGACTATTATGAAAATCCAGACAATGATGGACACATAATGTATGCATTCTTCAACTTTAAAGCAGAAGATGTAGAAATAAAAAAAGGAGAAAGAATTGGACAAGCAATTTTCCAAAAATATTTGGTAACAGATAACGACATTGCACAAGGCGAAAGAACAGGCGGTTTTGGTTCAACTAACAAACAACTCTAAAAATTTTATGTAAAATATACCAAAAATTCCTTTGACTTATCACCAAAATTGTGGTATAATAAAAAAGGTCGAGAGAGAAATAACAGACTAAAAAAGGAGTGACTGTAAATGTTTAATGTTGGTGATAAAGTAGTATATCCAATGCACGGAGCAGGAACAATAGAAGGTATAGAAGAAAAAGATATTTTAGGAGAAAAACAAGCTTATTACATAATAAAAATGCCAGGTGAAGTAAAGGTAATGGTACCAACAGCAAAGGCAGAAGGAATAGGCGTAAGAGATATTATAGATAAAGAAACAGCTGGAAAAGTTTTTAAAGTATTAGAAACAGATTCAACTCAAATGGATATGAATTGGAATAAAAGATATAGAGACAATATGGAAAAAATGAAAAGTGGAGACGCTTATGAAATAGCAGATGTAGTTAGAAATTTAAGTTTCAAACAAAAAGAAAAAGGACTTTCAACAGGCGAGAAAAAGATGCTACTTAATGCAAAACAAATATTAGTAAGTGAACTTACTCTTGCTGAAAATTCTAATAAAGATCAAATGGAAGAATTAATAAATAACACAATAAACAATTCATTTGCAGAATATAGTAAAACAATTAATAGTAATGAACCACACAATGTTGTTAAAACATTCATTCCATTTAATGGAGCAGATACAAATAACATAACAGATGTAAAATAATAAATAGAAGTTGAACTGTCTTAGACATATATCTAAGACAGTTAATTTTTTGTTAAATAGGAAAAACAATATATGAAGGATTTGAAAATTAGTTGTCGAATAATATAATTATGTAAAAGAAAGGCGTAGAAAAATGGTACGTTATAGTGAGGAATTAATAGATGAAATAAGAAATAGCAACGATATAGTAGATATAATATCACAATATGTAATATTAAAAAGAAGTGGTAGAAATTTCTTCGGTTTGTGTCCTTTCCATAAAGAAAAGACACCTTCTTTTTCTGTGTCACCAGACAAGCAAATATTCCATTGCTTTGGATGTGGGGCAGGTGGAAACGTAATTCATTTTATTAGTAAAATAGAGAATGTGGATTTTAAAGAAAGTCTAGAAATTTTAGCAGATAGGGCTGGAATAAAATTACCAACATTAGAGAATAACGTAGATTCAAAAAGATTAGAACTTAAAGAAAAAGTATACGAAATCAATAAATTAGTTGCAATGTATTATCATGAAACACTATATAAACCACAAGCAAAGCCAGCACAAGAATATGTAAAAAAGAGAAAACTAGATAACAAAGCATTAAAAGAATTTTGTATAGGTTATGCCGAAAACGCCAATGTTTTATATAAATTATTAAAAGAAAAAGGCTTTACAGAAGAAGAAATACTTGCATCAGATTTAGTAATAAAAAAAGGAAATAATTATGTAGATAGGTTTAAAAATAGACTGATATTTCCAATACAAGACATAAGAAATAGGTTTATTGCTTTTGGAGGAAGGGTATTAGATAATTCACTTCCAAAATATATCAACTCACCAGAAAATATAGTTTATAGTAAAGCAAGAAACTTGTATGGATTAAATGTAGCAAAAAATACAAAAACAAGAAAGCTAATTATAGTAGAAGGATATATGGATACTGTATCACTACACCAAAGAGGAATAGATAATGTAGTTGCATCATGTGGTACAGCACTTACAGAAGCACAAGGAAGATTACTTAGAAAATATGCGGAAAAAGTAATTATATCTTATGATTCAGATTCAGCAGGACAAGCAGCAACACTTAGAGGCTTAGAAATCCTAAATAATTTAGGGTGTGATATAAGAATACTTCAGATGGAAGGGGCAAAAGACCCAGACGAATATGTTATAAAATACGGAAATGGAAGATTTAATGACTTAGTAGAAAATGCAATTTCATTAGTAGAATTTAAAATAAAAGTATTAAAAAAAGGTTTAAACATAGAAAATACAAATGACAAAATAAAATTTATGAATGAAATAGCAAAAATATTAGGCGGAGTAGACAACAAAATTGAACAAGAAATATATATAGACAAAATATCAAGTGACTATAACATATCAAAAGAAGCAATATATGCACAAATAAATAAAAATGAATATTCAAATAATAAAGGAGCAAAAATATTAGAAAGCTCTAGTATTAGAAAACCAACAATAAAAAGACAAGAAAAAGAAATAAATCCAGAACTAGAAAAAAGAGAAAATATAATTATTTCATTATTAATAGATGGAGGAGAAGAGGTATATAACAAAATAAAAGACATTATCAATCCAAATGACTTCAAAAGTGAAGCAAATCAAAAAATAATGAGAAGATTGTATGAAGAATTTGAAAAAGGAAATAGTAATATAAATAGCTTAGTAGATATGTTTGCAGATGACGAGCAAGTTGTAAATGCATTAACAGGAATTATGGCAGACGATTACGAAATAGAAGATAATAAAAAAGCATTAGATGATGTAATAAATAATTATCAAAAAGAAAAACTAATGGCAAGAAGAAACGAAATTATACAGAGTCTGAATAATGCTAATTTAGATAAAGAAAAAGCCAGTGAATTGGAAAAAGAATTGCACACATTAATTATAAAATTGGCACAAATTAAATAGGAGGTAAAATAATGGCAAGAACAAAAAAAGATAATGAAGAAATTATTGAAGATTTGAAAGCAAATAATAAAAAAGCAAAAAAGAATGAAACAAAAACAGATAATGCAAATAAAGAAACAAAAGAAGAAACAACTAAAAAAGTAAAAGATATAGTAGAAAAAGCCAAAGAAAAAGGAAAAATAACATATGGAGAACTTGCCACAGAATTAGGAGATATAAATCCAGAACAAATAGATAAAGTATTTGACGCATTTGAAGAAATGGGAGTAGATGTTTTAAAAGACGATTTTGATGAAGAACCAGATGTTGAAGAATTAGAAAAAGTAGAAGACATAAAGGTAGAAGATATTAATACAATGAACTTTGATGGTATTAATATTGATGACCCGGTTAGAATGTACTTAAGAGAAATAGGAAAAATTCCATTACTTAGTTTTGATGAGGAGCTAGAACTAGCAAAAAGAGTAATTAATGGAGACGAAGAAGCAAAGCAAAAATTAGCAGAATCAAACTTAAGATTAGTAGTAAGTATTGCAAAAAAATATGTAGGAAGAGGAATGCTATTCTTAGACTTAATTCAAGAAGGAAATATGGGACTTATAAAAGCAGTAGAAAAATTCGATTATACAAAAGGATATAAATTCAGTACTTATGCTACATGGTGGATTAGACAAGCTATTACAAGAGCAATAGCAGACCAAGCAAGAACAATAAGAATACCAGTTCACATGGTAGAAACAATTAACAAATTAATAAGAACATCAAGACACCTATTACAACAATTAGGTAGAGAACCAACTCCAGAAGAAATTGCTCAAGAAATGGAAATACCAGTAGAAAAAGTAATGGAAATTCAAAAAATTGCACAAGATCCAGTATCACTAGAAACACCAATAGGAGAAGAAGACGACAGCCATTTAGGAGATTTTATACAAGATGAGGACAGCCCAGCGCCACAAGATTCAGCAGCATATACATTATTAAAAGAACAATTAGAAGAAGTTATGAATACATTAACACCAAGAGAAGCAAAAGTACTAAAACTAAGATTTGGATTAGAAGATGGAAGAGCAAGAACACTAGAAGAAGTTGGACGCGAATTCCAAGTAACACGTGAAAGAATAAGACAAATAGAAGCAAAAGCATTAAGAAAATTAAGACATCCAAGCAGAAGCAAAAAATTAAAAGACTATATGAATTAAACATATTATAGGGAGCATTACTGCTCCCATTTATTGTGTAAAAAGGAACGGCAGGCTGTCCGAAAATTAATCAAAAAATGTAGGGGTCGCCGTCCTCGGCGACCTGCAATTAAATTGTTGCAAAATATGTATATTGCAAAGACTACGATGCCTTTGGGGCGCCCAAGAGTGCGACCCCTACAACATTTGCAATAAATATGCCAAAATGGACGGGGAATTTTGGCACAAAAAAGAAAAAACTATAATGTAATTTGACAAAACTACCCATTTATGGTAAACTAATTATAGAATTGTGTAATTTAGAGTAAAGAGGTGAATTTTCTTAAAGTAATTTAAGAAGAAATTTATGGGATATATTATAAATGCAATTAAGGCATTCGTAAGTAAGGAGCCAAACGAATTTAATGAAGGAAATCTTTCTGTAGCTGAGAAAAAAGAATTAGATGAAATAAGAAAAGAAGATAAAACCGAAGCAATTGAAGATAACTTTTTGAAATCTTTGAAAACAAACAAGCAAAAAGTGGTTGAATTACCAAAAAGAAAAGTATACAGAGAAAAATTCGAAGAAAAAAAAGATATTCAGAAAAAAGAAGATAGTAAAAGAGATGAAAGATAATCTAATTTAAACACATAAAAAACAGAAAATTTTAAAAATTTTCTGTTTTTTATTGACAAACCCTTTTAAACTTATTATAATAATACAAGTTCCATATGGCGAAGTAGCTCAGTTGGCTAGAGCATTCGGTTCATACCCGAAGGGTCATGTGTTCGAATCACATCTTCGCTACCAAGAAAAAACAGTAGATATTCATCTACTGTTTTTTGTTGTTTTGCTACTGTTTTAATAATTCTGCCAACACTGTTAAAAATGAATCCTTGTTTTGCAGTGCATAGGTGTTCTTTTGGGGATCATAACTTACATAGAGGAAAAGTCTATTTTGCGTCAAGATTTTAGAGATCCTTTTAATATCAGCCTCATAAATCCTTCGGCTATTTGTTGCTTTCAAAAAATCATCACGGATGTCTATCTTTATAGGTTTCCACTGGTCATGAACAAGTAGCTTTAACCATAGATAGCAGTGAGCATCATCATAAATGGTATAGTTTCCTTTACTACCATTTATTCTCTTGTTAAATTTTTTGTAAAGCAGCATGTATTCCTCACTTGTAATGTTATAAACCTTATAAACACCTTTCCTTTCTACCGATAATCCATTGAAACTGGCCCGGTAAATCATTATTAAAACCTCCTTATAAAGTTTTAGTAATTATATCACAATTAACATAAAATTGATACACTTTTTTATTAATTTATAATTCTCAAAAAATACATCCTAATTTTTAGGATGTATTGTATAAAAACATATTTAATTATTTCTTTTTAACTTCTGGTATAATAATATTTTTCTTTTTTTCATCTTTAGTCTTTGGCTTTGCTGCATTTAAGTGTTCATAAACAGGAGAAAATTCTAATTCTGAACCATCACCTTTTACAACTTCAATTTCTTTATTTTCATTTTCTTGTTCTGACATAAAATCACCTCATTTATATAATAAAAATTATATTATATAAAATAATAACACAAAAAAATAAGAATGTCAAAAACATTGACTTTTAAAGTTTTAAATGCAATAATATATATTGTTAAAATAGAAAAAAGAGGAGAACAAAAGTGGAGATAGAACAAACAAAAGCAATAATAGAGGCTATACTTTTTTCTGCTGGTAGAGTAGTAGAAACAAAAGAATTAATGGCAATATTAGAATTGAGTAATGAAGATATAGATAGTATAATACAAAATATGAAAGCAGAATTTGAAGAACAAAATAGAGGAATTGAAATTATAAAAGTAGAAAATGGTTACCAAATGACAACTAAAACAGAATATTATGATTACATTTATCCAATATTTGATAATAGGGCAAAACCTAGCTTATCAGCAGCTGCACTAGAGACTCTTTCTATAATTGCATATAATCCTAAAATAACAAGAGCAGAAATAGAACAAATAAGAGGAGTAAATTCTGACGGAACAATATACAAATTATTAGAGTATAACTTAATAGAAGAAGTAGGGAGATTAGATGCGCCAGGAAGACCAACTATATATTCTACAACAAAGGAATTTTTAAAAATGTTTGGAATTTCTAGTTTAGAAGAATTACCAGAACTTCCAAAATATAAAATTGATGAGAACGAGCAAATAGTAATAGATGAAATTATAGAAGAAACACCAAATGAGGAGACATCTAAAAATAGTGAAATAGATGAGAACAATAAGGATTAAAAACATAATGAACCAAACTTAAAAAATACTAAAGAAATTTATAAGTAGGTGGTAAAATGAAAAGCCAAAAAGGTATAACAATGGCATCATTAGGAGTATATATAGTAGTTAGCATTATTGTTGTAGCAACGCTTGCTACTATAATGGCAAATTATAAAAACTCAATAAAGACTATGGATAATGATGCAGAATATTTATCAGAATATAATAAGTTTAATCTATACTTTTTAGAAGAAGTAAAAAAGCCAGAAAACTCAAGTATGGAACGTGCTAATTCAATAAGAACTAAAGAAAATGAGTACAATTCAATAAAATTTAAAACAGGAAATGAATTTATGTATAAGATAAAAGAGGAAATATTGTACTTAAATAAAAGTACTGAAGAAAAAATAAAACTTATTAAAAACGTAAAAAAATGTACATTTGAATTTAATGATATAGATCATGAGGCAAATGGTAAAAATGTAATTAGAGTAAATATACAAATAGGAGAAACAACACCAAAGGAATATACGTATGTTTTAGATGGAGAGAATAGTACAAATTCATATAGTACAGAAAATGGCTATATAGAAGGAATAATAACAATACCAAAGGCTTGGAATTCATCAAAACTAAATGAAAAAGATCCATTTAGAACAGAAGAAATAAATGGAAATTATAGTATAGCACCAATACCAAATGGATATCAGGTATCTACAATTGAAGGAGAGAACAAAATATCAACAGGACTAATTATAACAGATGGAACAAATAGATTTAAATGGTGCCAAGGCAATGAATTATTAGATTATGATGAAGCAAATTATGGAACAACTTGGACAGCAGCAATGGATGTAACTGATCTAACAAGTACAAAAGCTATATATGAAAGCCTAAAAGAATCAAAAACATTATATGGTGGCGCATATATAAAAGAAGATGAGACAACAGATACAGTAAAATCAATTTTATGGATAAAATAGTAATATTTAATAATCACCTAAATACAATATAAAAAACGTTGTAATTAGGTGATTATTTTGAATATATGTTATATAAGTGAAACGCACGAAACGTGCGACTTTGTAAAAAGAATAGTAATAAAAATAAAAAAAATATTTAATATAGTAGAATTTAGCGAGGATAATGGCAAAACAACAATAACTTTACCTTTATTTAAGTCTAATAGGATTAGAAACAAAAAGATTATAAAGATAGCCAAAAGAATTAACAAAAAATTGTATGATAATAATATTGAAAATGTAGTGTTATCAAACTATTTGGAAGAAAATAAAATATTAAAACAAAAATTATATTGCCAAAATATTAATATATTAGATGGAAGATATCTGTTTTATTTGCTTATTCCAGAAATTATTGAGTATATATTAAAAAGACAAAAAGTAAAATTACAAAATGGAGAAGTTACTTTATTAATAAATGATTTTACGCAAAACAATGCAAAAATAATTACATATATTGCTCAAAACGTAAAAAGAGTAAATATTGTTACAAATCATAGTAATAAGTTTAAAAAAATAGAAGATTATTTATATAATGAATTAGGAGTAATTCTTAATATAACAAATAATAAGAGTAAAAGCTTATCAAATGCAAACCTTATTATAAATATAGATTTTCCAGAAGAAATCATAAACAAGTATGAAATAAATAGCAATGCAATAATAGTGAATATATTTAATGAGATAAAAATAAGAGCAAAAAAATTTAATGGAATTAATATTAACTATTATAAAGCATGTATACCAAAAGAGTACCAAATAGATGGTTTTCAAAACAACCTAGTATATGAAAGTAGTATTTATAAATATAGTTACGAAAATGCTAGAAAAGATATAATTGCAAATAAAATTAGAATAAAAAAATTAGTAGGAATTAATGGAGATATTTCAGAAAATGAATTTTGTAAAAACTTAAAATATAATACTTGACAAAACTAAAATTGTGGAGTAGTATAATGAATTAAATAATATTTTAAAGGAGAAATGCCAAATGGAAGAAAAAGAAGTATTATTAACACAAGAAGGATATGATAACCTAGAAAAAGAATTAGAATATTTAAAAACAGAGAAAAGAAGTGAAATATCAGAGCGTATTAAAGTTGCATTAGGATTTGGAGATTTATCTGAGAATTCTGAATATGATGAAGCAAAAAATGCACAAGCTTCAAATGAAATTAAAATTGCAGAACTAGAAAACAAATTAAGATATGCAAAAATAATAGATGAATCTGAAATAGATACAAAAACAGTTCAAGTTGGAAATAAAGTTAAAGTACTAGATATGGAATTTGACGAAGAAGTAGAATATACAATAGTAGGTTCAACAGAAGTAGACCTATCACAAAACAGAATATCAAATGAATCTCCTATTGGAGCAGCTCTATTAGGTGCAAAAAAGAACCAAGTAGTAGAAGCTCAAACACCAGGGGGAGTAGTGAAATTTAAAATTCTAGCAATAAAAAAATAGATTATTTTACCATTTTATGTAGACAAAACCTCCCAAATGTAGTATAATAGTATTGTTGAGTAATAAAACACGAAGGTAATGAATAAAATACTATGGAAAAGTATAAGGGAGGAAACCAAATTGATTACAAATTACACAGAAAATAATTACCTAGTTTTAATAGGTAAAATTATTAGTGATAAGACATTTAGTCACGAGATTTATGGAGAAAGCTTTTATGTATTTAACTTAGAGGTACCACGTTTAAGCGGAAATGAAGATATTATACCAATAACAATATCAGAAAGATTAATAGCAAATTTCGATTTAACAATAGGTAGAAAAGTTGTTATAGAAGGGCAATTTAGATCATATAACAGTTATGAAAATGAAAAAAACAGATTAGTATTAACAGTATTTGCCAAAGATATTATTGATTACAAAGAAGAGCAAGAAGAAAATGTTTCAAATGAAGTTGTTTTAAATGGATATGTTTGTAAAAAACCAATATATAGAAAAACACCATTTGGAAGAGAAATTTCAGATATCTTATTAGCAGTAAATAGAGCATATAATAAATCAGATTACATACCATGTATTGCATGGGGAAGAAATGCTAGATTTTGTGAAAACATGGAAGTTGGAACAGAGGTAAAAATAGTAGGCAGAGTTCAAAGCAGAACTTATGAGAAAAAGTTCGAAGATGGAAGAACAGAACAAAGAGTTGCTTATGAAGTATCAATTGGAAGCTTAGAAGTAATAAATAAAGACGAAAATAGCAACCAAAATGAAGAAGCAGAAGCAATTTAAGAAATAATAATCAAAAGGGACAGCAAAAGCTGTTCCTTTTTGTATTATAAAGACAAAAGCACATCATAGCGCATCTTAAAATTAAATAAAAATTGTATTGTAAGAAAATGTTAAATATGATATTATAGCAATAGAAAATTAAATTGACTATACAGAGGAGAATATTATGGAAAAGGAAAAAAAGACAATAGATAAAAATTCAATAAGATTTACAATAATGGCAGTTATATTAATTGCAATTTTTTGTTTTGCAATATCTCCAGTAACCTTGCAAAATGATACATTTTATACAATAAAAATAGGTGAACATATATTACAAAATGGAATTGATATGAAAGATCCATTTTCATGGCATGAAAATTTACAATATACATATCCGCATTGGTTATATGATGTAGTAATATATTTAGTGTATAGTATAGGAGGACAAGTAGGAATATATATTTCTACAATAGTATTAAGTATAGCACTTGGACTTACAATGTATTTAGTGAATATAAAACTTACTAAAAACAAGCTAACATCATTTGTACTTACAATAGGAGCAATGTATTTATTAAGAAATTACATAGCAGCAAGAGCTCAACTTGCAACATTTATATTATTTATACTCACAGTGTATTTTATAGAAATGTTTTTAGAAACAAAGAAAAAAAGATACGTGGTAGGCTTAATAATAATACCAATAATAATTGCAAATGTACATTTAGCAGTATTTCCATTTTACTTTGTGCTATATCTACCATACATAGCAGAATACATGATATATATACTTTCACATACAGAAATTATAGTAGTTAATGCTAAAATTGATAGACTAAATAAAAAAATATTAAAAACTACAAATGAAGATGAAATACAAAAAATAAAAGACGAAATAAATAGATTAGAACAAAAAAATGAGAAAACAATAAATAAAAAAGAAAAAATAAATGCAAATCCATATAAAATAAAAATAAGAGGAAACAACAATGTAAAAGCATTAATAATTATAATGATTATTTGTTTATTTACAGGATTCCTTACACCACTAGGAACAACACCATATACATATTTGATAAAAACAATGCAAGGAACAACAACTCACAATATAAGCGAGCATTTACCACTAACACTTGTAAATAATCTAGAATTTATGTGCACATTAGTACTTTTTATTGCAATACTAACATTTACAGATACTAAAATAAGATTAAGTGATTTATTCATGTTAGGTGGATTAATTTTTCTTACATTTTATACAAGAAGACAATTTTCAATGTTTACATTAATTTGTGTAATAATCTTAAACAGACTAATAAATGCATTGTTAGACAAGTATGATCCGGAAGGATGTAAAAAAGCAATAAAAAAGATGACAACAATAACAGGAATGATAGTTACTATTTGTTTGGTATTAACAATAAGTGTAATACAATATAAGCCTAAGATGAATGACCATTTTATAGATGAAAACTCATATCCAGTAGGAGCTGCAACATATATATTAGAAAATTTAGATATAAAAAACATAAAGTTATATAATGAATATAATTATGGAAGTTATTTAATATTTAGAGGAATACCAGTATTTATAGATTCAAGAGCAGATTTATATGCACCAGAATTTAATCCAGGAGTAGAAGTGTTTAATGATTATATAAACCTTTCTAATGTAGATATAGACAACGTGGAAGAAAAATTAGATAAATATGGAATAACACATATGTTAATGTATAAAAAATCTAAGTTAAGAAAATTTGTAGAACAAAATAAAGAGAAATATAATTTGCTTTATGAGGATGATAACTTCTGTTTATTCGAAAGAAAACAAGTAAAAGAGAGTGTATAATGAAAAGTAAAAAGATTAATTTTTTAATGATAATTACAATAATTGCAATATTGCTAGATCAATTAATAAAGATAATTATAAAAAGTAAGATATTTAATTCTAGTATAATACTAATACCACATGTACTTAATTTAACATATGTGCAAAACACAGGGGCAGCTTTTGGAATTGGAAGTAATAGTACATCAATGTTTGTGGCAGTAAATGTAGTTATAATAGGACTAATTACATACTTTATATTTTCAAAAAAAGAAGAATTAAGTAAATTAATATTAATTGCTCTTCACCTAGTATTAGCGGGAGGAATTGGCAATTTAATAGATAGAATAGCAAGGGGTTTTGTAATAGACTATATAGATATATCACCATTAATAAAATATCCAGTTTTCAATTTGGCAGATATATTTGTAGTAATTGGTTGCCTAATAATTGCAGTTTTTTTAGTAAAAGATACAGTAATAAAAAAGAAAAATATAGGAGAATAAAATGCAAGAATATAAAATAAGACAAGATGAACAAAATATTAGATTAGATAAAATAATTGCAAGCATAGATAATAGTATTTCTAGGACAAGCGTGCAAAGACTTATAGAAGAAGGGAAAATCCTAGTAAATGAAAAACAAGAAAAACCTTCATACAAAGTTAATGAAGGAGACATTATTAAGATAGAAAAAGAAGAGCCACAAGAGATAGACTTAAAACCACAAGAAATACCAATAGATATAATTTATGAAGACAAAGACATTTTAATAATAAACAAAGCAAAAGGGATGGTTGTTCATCCTGGAAATGGGAATCCAGATGGAACCTTAGTAAATGCAGTTATGGCAAAATGCAAAGATAGCCTATCTGGAATAGGTGGAAAAATAAGACCAGGTGTAGTACACAGAATAGATAAAGATACATCACGGACTAATAATAATTGCCAAGAATGATAAAGCACATATTAATATCAGTGAACAAATAAAGAATAGAGAAGTAGAAAAAACATATATTGCATTAGTTAGGGGAAACGTTAAAGAAAATCAAGGAATAATAAATATGCCTATTGCAAGAAGCACAAAAGATAGAAAAAAAATGGCAGTAGATAAAAAAGGAAAAGAAGCAATTACAGAGTTTAAAGTGCTAAAAAGATATGATGGATATACTTTATTAGAAGTGAAAATAAAAACAGGAAGAACACATCAAATAAGAGTACACATGGCAGAGATAGGATATCCAATTGTAGGAGATTATACATATTCAAATGGAAAAAATCCATTTGGAGTAGTTGGTCAAATGCTACATGCAGCAAAATTAAAATTTGTACATCCTACAACCAACAAAACAGTGGAATTTGAAGCACCATTACCAGAATATTTTGAACATGTATTGCAAGAATTAGAAAACAATTAAATAAATTGGAATTTGTGTGAGGGTGAATTCTAGGGACTGTCCCTTAAAATCACCAAACCTGGGGATTTTGGGGACTGTCCTGAATTCACCGGAACTAAACAAATTCCAATTTATATAAATAAAGGAAAGGATTTTTATGGAAGAAATTAGACTACAAAAATATTTGGCAAACAATGGAATTGCATCTAGAAGAAAATGCGAAGAACTAATTATGCAGGGCAGAGTAAAAGTAAATGGAGAAGTAGTTACAGAATTAGGAACAAAAATAAATCCTGATAAAGATATAATAGAATATAATGGTAAAACAATTAAAAATACAAATACAGAGCACACATATATATTGTTAAATAAACCAATAGATTATGTTACAACTGTAAAGGATCAATTTAATAGAAATACAGTACTAGATTTAGTAAAAACAAATAAAAGATTGGTACCAGTTGGAAGACTAGATATGTATACATCAGGGGCAATAATACTAACAGATGATGGGGATTTTGTATATAAAATAACACATCCAAAGCATGAAATACCTAAAACATATAATGTTACAGTAGTAGGAAAGGTTACAGGTGAAGAGATAGAGCAATTAAAAAATGGAGTTGATATAGGAGATTTTGTAACAAGCAAAGCAGAGGTAAAAATATTAAAAATAGATGAACAAAAAAATATAAGCAGATTACAGATAACAATACATGAAGGAAAAAACAGACAAATTAGAAGAATGTGCGAAGCAATAGGAAAAAAAGTAATTAGTTTACATAGAAGTAAAATAGGAAATTTAACAGTAAAAGGCTTACCATTGGGAACATGGAGATATTTAACTAAAAAAGAAATAGAAACACTACTTGAAAAAAATTAACCTTATATATATAATAAAATAAACCAAAGAAAAAGGAGAAAACTTATATGGAATATGCACAAAAATTTATTCCAGAAGGTTGGGAAGAATGCACAAAGTCATTTTCACTAGATGAATTAAATAAGCTGTCTGTAAGTGGAGAAATTTTGCAAGCAAAAGTAACCAAGTGCGATAGCAACTATAACTTATATTTGGATTTAGGAAATAATATAACAGGAGTTATACCAAGAGAAGAGGTAGAGGCTGTAAATATAGACGAAACAGGTTTCCCAAAACCGAATATATGTATAAGCAAAGTTAATAAAATAGTTCAATTTAAGGTTAAAGATATTACTAAAAATGATACAGTAATACTTTCCAGAAAAGCAGTAGGAAAAGAAGCTGTAAGCTGGGTAAAGGACGAACTAAAAGAGGGTATGTGTGTAAATGGAATAGTAAGAAATATTAGACCTTATGGAGCTTTTGTAGAAATTGGAGGAGGGGTAGTTGGACTACTCCACATAGAAGATATATCAGTTGCAAGGATAAAATCTCCTTATGAAAGATTCAAAATTGGACAAAAAATAAAAATTATGATAAAATCAATAGATAGGAGAACAAATAGGGTAATTCTTACATATAAAGAGCTACTTCGGAACATGGCAAGAAAATATAAAAGGCTTTAAAGAAGGTATGAAAGCAAAAGGAATAGCAAGAGAAGTAGAAAAGTCTAAGAATGGAATATTTGTTGAGCTAAGACCTAATCTTGTAGGTTTAGCAGACTACAAGGAAGGTATTGAATACGGCGAACATATTAATGTATATATTAAGAAAATAATACCAGATAAAAAGAAGGTTAAGCTTATTATTATTTAAGGAGGGCCATAATTATGGTAGAAGATGAACAAATAAAAACAGAAGTATCACCATTTGCAATAAGAGAGGGAGAAATAAAAACATTTGATGGGAAAGACGGATATGTTTCTATGAATCAAATAATTCATAAAATAAATATAGGACATATTTCTGATATTCATTTTAAAATAATGGAATTGGTAAACGAATTTGAATTTATAACTTCAAGACAAATATATCAAATATTAGTACATAAAGGTGAAGATATAAAATCACAAGATAAGTTAAACAATAAACTAGAACAATTAATAAAATGTAAGATTTTAACAAGATATTATTTTATGGGGGAAGAAGGAAAATGCATTTATAGAATTTATTGCTTAGAAAAAATGGGTAAATACTTGTTAAATTCAAGAGGCGTAGAATGTAAATGGCAACCAACAGATAATACAAAACCAGTTGCAATGATAAAGAAGAGATTGGCAGGAAATCAAATAATAATAGCATATTTAAGAAAAGTAAGTGCTTTTGATAAATACACAGTAAAACCTGCAATAGCAGCAAAAAAATTAGGAAAAGTATTTAAAGCACATGCAGGAGTAAAACTAACAAAAAACGGAAAATCAATAGACTTTATATTTGAAGCTGTAAGAAGAGAAGAGGACTGGGAAAAGAAACTAGTAGATAGATTACAATTATATAAAGACTTTTATGAAAGTTTTGTTCAATTCGATTCTGGATTTGAAACAAAACCACAGTTAATATTTGTATGTGAAGATGAAAAACATATGGTAGAAACGTTAAAAACAATAGTAACAAATAGAATGGAAATACCAGGAATAAAAACATTATTTACAACAGATTTAAGACAAAATAGTGAAACACTTGAAAAATCATTAGTAGAATTTAAAATTGATGAAGCAACAGGAAAATACAAAAAAGAAGAAATCGATTTAAAATTGTTAGGATAAATAAAAGATAAAAAAGAAATTCCAAATTGGAAATTGGAATTTCTTTTTTATTGTATAGGGAAAATCGACTTTTATCTTGACCTCATGTAAGATTTTTCCGTATACAACATTAGGCTACCTTAAAACGCCCGAACGAAGTGAGTGGCATGTATTTTGCACTTTCTTCGAAGGTATACTTAGCAAAATGCCTTTCTTATATACTTTTATTCTTTTTTCTTTTTTAAATCAAAGCTAATTGCATCTTCATTATCAAAGAAGTAAGAACTATCTGTTACGTCTGTTTGAATAGGATCAGTATCCCCTCTTTCATCCTTTGAAAATACTACTTTATTAGGTTTCCATTTTTGCTTTTCTTCTTTTTTATTGTCAGGTGATACATTTGCTATATACTTATTAAAGTTATATGTTTTTGTTTTATGAGGACTTTTATATTTGCTCTCCAAAAAGTCTACATTACCAAAGTTAACAACATTTTTTCCCTTTTTATCTTTTGTTTTATAAATAATACTCTTAAATTTAAGACCTTGTATTTTAGCATTATGCATATGATCTTTCCATGCCCAAGTTGGTGAACCTAATTTAGAAGAATATGCGCCATCCTCTGTATCATATCCAGGATGTACATCCCATTCTCTACGTTTTCCAAATTCTCTCATCCACCAATCCATTTCGTCAGGAGTGTTGTTTCCAAAGGTTATTTTTGTAGGTGAGTTTGCAAGTATTTTTTCAGATCCTAAACCAGAAACTGTTTGAGCAGAAAAAATGGTTCCAATTTTAAATTTTCTATATAATGTAAACATATCTTCAAAATTAGAAGGATCATAGTGATCGAATTCGTCCACATATAAGAAGTGAGGAATTCTATTTTTTACTAATTCACGATTGTTTTCTACAGAGCACATCATAAGCATTAAGAAAAATCTACCAAAACCTTGATCTGCTGTTCCACCAATTTCATATGGCCTTGTTGAAATAAGAACGATTTTACCTTCGTCTAAAACAGCTCCAAAGTCCATATTATTATATCTATTACAAATAATGTTTCTAGCTTCTGCTGAACGTAATAATACATCAAGTGTAGAAGAAGCAAAATGTACATATCTTTGCATGTCTTTTCTTCCTTCTGAACCTTTGTAAAAATATTGTTTAAAATAAGTTAATTGTAATTCATATTCTTTTGCAAGTTCAGGGTCTTTTTCTAACTCTTCACACATTTCTTGTACTAAATCAAAATTATTAAAACATTTAAGTAAATCTTCTAGGTTTGGCATTAATCCATCATGCATTTTCCCATACATTAATTTTAAAAGTAATACTACATTTTGAATAGCTTGTAAAGAAATATCTTCTGAATATGCTAATTCAGCAGTGTGACTTGGTGGATTATATAATCCCCTAATAACTAAAGAAACAATCAAACCACAAAGAGCAGGACTACCAATAATAAATGGATTTAATCCAATTGATTCTGGGTTTGTTGGGTCTATTTCTATAAATGGCATATCATAAGCTTTTGCTACCTCTTTAATTGTATCTGTATGTTTTGAATCAGGACTTACGACTGTAATACCAAAATTTTTATATACAATAGAACCATTTGGTTCAATTTCATATATCATTTTCTTCATATATGCTTTATAAATATTTTCTTTTCCTTCAACAGGTGTAAGCATATTCAAATTAAAGTTTTTGTTTAAATATTCATTATTATAAGGTTTATTTAAGTAAGCAATATTTGTTTTTAATGCGGTATAACCCATTTCCTTAGAAACTTCACGGAAGAAGAATTTCTTTTCTATATCTCTTGCAATCATCGGTTCCATTATCATAGAAGTTTTACCAGTTCCAGAAGGACCAATTACGAGAGTAGGTTGTAATCTTCTAGATTCTAATATTTTAACAGGTTTACCTGTAGTTTTATCTTTACAAAATTCAATTTCTAGACTATAAGGACCAGTAGTACCATCTGGTGCAGATATATCTATACCAGGGTAATCACAAATTGATTCTTGAAAATTGTTAGGGAATATTGGGTCTTTAATCACTTTTAATAGCCAAAGAACTACATTATAGAATGTTGTAAGTGGTATATAAATTGAAATTGCTGTAAGTGCATGTTTTATCAAGTCGGCAAATTCTGTAATAATAAACTCATGATTTGGCAATGCCATTATTCCAAGCCAAGCCAAACGATTTAGCCATTGAACTACCATTGAAACTCCAATTACATATAAGCAAATGTAATATGTATAGAAGAAAGATATTTTCGTTTCATCAGACTTACAAAACTTAGATGGATACGAAAATGCAAATGCAAGTACAGGACAAGCAAGAGCTAATGTATATCTAATTGGTCCCCAATAAGATACTGACATTCCTGTAAAAAACATTATTAGGAGTTCTACAACTCTATCTACTATTATAAATCCTGTTATTAATGTTAGAATATATGTAAAAAATGTATTTCTATCAGTCTTTAGTAATTTTAAAAATTTGTCTATATACTTCACTTAAAAATCCCCCAATTATCTATTTTTATACATATATATTATCTTATAAAATTGAGAAAAAAACAAGTCTTTTTAAAGAAAAAGTTCATATATATAAATAAGAAGACAAATTTTAATTTCGGGTCGCCGAGGGCGGCGACCCCTACTTTAGTCTGGAGGAATTAAAATAAAAAGAAAGAATAATAGAAACGATAAAACAACTGGCTTTATGCAAGGCGTTGTTGTTTTAATGCTTTCACAAGTAATTATAAAAATAGTAGGCCTAATATATAAGTTATATCTTACAAACAAACAAGGCTTTGAAGATAGAGGAAATGCAATATATTCAGCTGCATTCCAAATATATGCGCTATTTCTTACGATTTCTTCTGTTGGAGTACCAAATAGCATTTCAAAACTAGTGTCTAGCAAAGTAGCAGTAGGAGATAATAAAGGTGCATATAGAATATTTAAAATAGCATTTGCATTATTTGGAATTCTTGGATTTGTTGGAAGCTCAATATTATTTTGGGGAGCAGGAATAATAGCTAATAAATATTTACAAATACCAGAAGCAAAACTAGCATTAATAGCCATTGCACCATCAGTATTTTTAGTATCAATAGAAGCTGTGTTAAAAGGATATTTTAATGGAAGAGAAAATATATCTATCACAGCTAATTCACAGAGCCTAGAGCAAATATTTAAGACATTATTAACAATTGCAATAGTAGAAAATATAGGGAAAATATCTGGAAATAATACAATTGTTATGGCAGCTGGGGCAACATTAGCAACAACATTAGCAACATTATTTGCATTAATGTACTTATACAAGTATTTTGTAGATAGAAAAAAAGAAGTTTGGCAAGAGGTTATATCTTCTTCAAATAATAAAAAAGAAGGAATAAATAGAATTATAAAAAATATTTTATTAGTAACAATACCAATATCATTAACTGCACTTTTCTCAGCTTTAAGTAAGACAATTGATGCAATGACAATTGTAAGAATATTAAAACCAACAATAGGAGAATTAGAAGCAACAAATCAATATGGAATATTAAGTGGAAAAGTAGATGTACTAGTAGCATTACCGTTTTCTTTTAATATAGCATTTGCAACAGCTTTGGTACCTGCTATATCTTCTGCTATTGCAAAAAAACAAAAATACATAGTAGAAAAAAGAATAGAATTTTCTATATTAGTTACAATACTTATAGGAATCCCATGTACAATATACATGGGGATGTTTGCAAAAGATATTTTACTAATTTTGTTCCCAAATGCATCAAAAGGAACCGAAATGCTTCAGTTATCATCGATTACTATTATATTTATTGTGCTAACACAAACGATAAATGGAGCTTTACAAGGACTGGGAAAGGTAAACATACCTGTTATAGCATTTGCGTTAGGTGGAGCTATTAAATTAATACTAAACTTAGTACTAGTGCCAATTAATAGAATCGGAATATATGGAGCTATAATTTCTTCAATAATTTCAGATATATTCATATTTGCAATTTGTTTCATAACACTAAAAAAACAAATTACTACAAAGCTTTATGTAAGTAAATATATTGTAAAACCCACTATTGCAGGAGTTTTTATGTCTATTACTTCATATATAATGTACAATAACATTATTAATAAAATACAAAACAATATAATTGTATTATTTGTTTCAATCTTTTCTGGAATGATGGTGTACTTTATTTTAATAATAGCATTAAAAATATTAGCAGAAGAAGAAATTTACATGCTTCCTTACGGGCAAAAGCTATTCAGAACATTTAAATCTAAAAAGCAACAAATGCAAGTAAAATCAACGCATACAGAGCTACCAAGACATGGAAACCTACGGGGCAAAAGGGTTTGTAAAAAAATAAAAATAAAAAAAGAAGGATTTTAGCTAATTTTGGCGAATAATCTTAAATAGTAGAAACCGAAGCTGTTTTTACTGCACAAAACAAATCTTATTAGGAGGTAATTTTAAATGAACAAAGCTGAATTAGTAGCAGCAATAGCTGCAAAAACAGGAGACACAAAAAAAGGTGCTGAAGCATCAGTAAACGCATTTGTTGACGTTATAACAGATGCACTAGCAAAAGGAGATAAAGTTCAATTAGTTGGATTTGGATCTTTCGAAGTAAGAAAAAGAGCAGCTAGAAAAGGTAGAAACCCAAGAACAAAAGAAGAAATCAAAATACCTGCATCAAAAGCTCCAGTATTCAAAGCTGGTAAAGCATTAAAAGATTTAGTAAATAAAAAATAAGAATTAATACAAAATATATAAGTATGAATTCATATTATAAGAGCAAGAATTTCTTGCTCTTTTCTTTTTTTATTATATTGACACAAATAAAAACAACATATAAAATGTAAATGACAAAATGCATAATTACATATAGAAGATAAAAAATATAAATGAAATATAAAAAATAAAGAACACAAAGGAGGAAGCAAATAAGATGAACCAGCAGATTAAATATAGAAACCGTTACAATTCTCCAAAAGGAATAACAATAGTTGCATTAGTAGTTACAATAGTAATAATGCTAATTTTAGTAGGTGTAACAGTAACAATTGCAATAAATGGAGGGCTAATAGGAACTGCAAAAGACTCAAAGGAAGAAACAAGATATACTCAAGTATTAGCGGAAAAAGAAATGTGGGAGCAGGAAGAAAGGCCAACAGAAAGGTTTGGAATAAAGTCGGAAACATTAGAAGATTTAATAACAAGGTTAGAAAATGAAAAATTACTAACAAAAAAAGAAGCAGAAGAAGTAAGAAAGGATGGAATGACTACTATCGCTAAAAAATGGCTTGTATTTGGAGCAAGAAAAAATGTGGCTGATGCATCTCTTTGGGAGTACAAGCTAGACAAGAAAACAAATCTTGTTACAATAACTAAATACTTAGGAGTTATGGATGATCTTACAGAACTAACTATACCAAATTTTCTTTTAATAGATGGAAAAGAATATAGGGTAACTAAAATAGAAGGCCATGATGCTTGGCAAGCAATAGCTAATTTTAATGGTAATGTAATAATATCAAAAGGAATTACAGAAATAGGAAAGGCTAGCTTTAATGGAGCAAATAAGATTACTGGTGTAGAAATACCAGATTCTGTTACTTTAATTTCAGACTATGCTTTTCAATATTGTAAAAGTTTAACAAAAATAGAAATTCCTGGAACTGTAAAAAAAATAGGAAATTGGTGGGGAAATGTAAATGGACAAATTTTTAATGGATGTTCAAATTTAAAAGAAGTAATTCTTGAAGAAGGAATAGAGGAAATTTCGGGAAGAGCTTTTGACTCATGCTCAAAAGTTAAAGAATGGAAGTTACCCAAAAGCTTGAAGAGAATTGGGCCTTGTGCTTTTAGGAATATAAGTGTGGAGGAATTTAATATTCCAGAAAATGTAGAAAGCATAGCGGCAACATTTATTTCGTCCTCAAACCTATCTAGAATAAATGTGGATTCAAATAATAAATATTTTACGAGTGTTGATGGAATACTATTTGATAAAGATAGTACAAGACTAATAAAGTATCCAGAAAATAGGGATGGCAATTCTTATGAAGTGCCTAATACAGTAAAGACAATAGATGCAAATGCATTTATCTCATGTAAAAACTTACAAACGATAGTAATTGCTGACTCTGTTGAGAAAATAGGAGATTCTGCCTTTGATGGTTCTAAATTAAAAACAATAAACTTAGGAGGAGGAATTACAAATATAAGCAATAAACCTTTTTATGGAGCGTGGAATTTGACCAATATAAATGTAATAACAGAAAATGATAAATATGAAAGTGAAAATGGAAGATTGTTTAATAAAGGCAAAACAATATTAATAAAATATCCTCCAGCAATAATAAACGGAGAGGTGTATGAAATACCAAACACTGTAGTGGAAATAGGACCTCAATCATTTTATAGGAGCCAAATAAAAAATGTAATTATACCAAGTTCTGTTAAAAAAATAGGTAGTGAAAGTTTTTTCGCATGCTATAACTTAGAAGAAGTGAATTTACCAGAAGGATTAGAAAGAATAGAATGGCGTGCTCTTTATGGATGTCATAAAATAAAAACAATAGTGGTACCAAGTAGTGTTACATTCATTGACGGAGGAGCGTTTAACAATATGGGACGGATTAACTAAAATAACTATTAAAAAAGCTGAAAATTCAATTTCTAATAAGCCATGGGGAGCAAGTGCAAGTGTAATTATAGAGTGGACAGGAGAGTAATAAAAAAGACCTGTGAGTAATTTACTCACAGGTCTTGCGTTTTACGGTTTCCATTTGACAAGTGCCAGATTTCCTAAGGAATCAGACACTATTTTTATACTATTTTTCCTTACAACGTTCAATGCCTGAGAAGAAAACTCGGCTCTAGAGAACAATGCTTTCTTCGGAGGTTTTGATTCAAATGAAAAATAGACATCATTGTCATTTGGAAACAATAGATCTACCCGAGTGTAAGGACCATTTTTAAAATCCTTAACAAACTTTTCAAATGCTGTTTCTTTCATTGTTGCCACTCCTTAAAGTTATTAGATATTTTAAACGCAACCAAATATCCATTAGTATAAGTATAGCACGAAGCAGTATAAAAAGCAAAACAAAAGAGTGCTTATATCAAAATTGTATAAAATTTATTACAAATATTATGGGAGACACCACAATATGCGATCTGCAATACTCTGAATATTAATATTCCGTAAGTAAAAATACAACCACAAAGTCTTGACAATAAATAGAAACAATGATAGAATATAACGCGTTAGTGTTTAAAAGTAAATTAGCACTTTTAATTAAAAAATATAGGAGGTGAATTTTAAAGTGCCAACAATCAATCAATTAGTAAGAAAAGGTAGAAAAACAACTACAACAAAAGCAAAAGCTCCAGCTCTTTTAAAAGGTTACAACTCAAAATTGAACAGACAAACAAACCATAGAGCACCACAAAAAAGAGGAGTTTGTACAGTAGTTAAAACAGTAACACCTAAAAAACCAAACTCAGCATTAAGAAAGGTTGCTAGGGTTAGACTATCAAATGGTTATGAAGTTACTTCATATATTCCAGGTGTAGGTCATAACTTACAAGAACATAGTGTTGTATTAATAAGAGGTGGAAGGGTAAAAGATATCCCTGGTGTTAGATACCACATTATAAGAGGTACATTAGATACAGCTGGCGTTAAAGATAGAATGCAAGCTAGATCTAAATATGGTGCAAAAAGACCAAAAAAATAAAAAATATTTTTTAAGTAGTGCTAATAAATAGATATAATATAGATATAAATTTATTGCGCTATACGGGAAGAAAAATCTTCCAGAGTAACTAAGTGTTTTTATGAAACACAAATAATAAAGATTGTGAAAAATCACATATCTTAGAAAAGGAGTGAAGAATAGTGCCAAGAAGAGGATATATAGCAAAAAGAGAAGTTTTACCAGATCCAATATATAATAGCAAAGTTGTAACAAAATTAATAAACAACATTATGTTAGATGGTAAAAAAACAGTTGCTCAAAAAATAGTATATGATGCATTTGATATCATAAAAGAAAAAGAAGGAAAAGATGCATTAGAAGTTTTTGAAGCAGCATTAAACAACATAATGCCAGTCCTTGAAGTTAAAGCAAGAAGAGTAGGTGGAGCTACATATCAAGTTCCAATCGAAATTAGAGCTGAAAGAAGACAAACATTAGGATTAAGATGGCTAGTAAACTATGCAAGAAATAGACATGAAAAAACTATGGCTGAAAAATTAGCAAACGAAATAATTGATGCTACAAACAGCACAGGTGGATCATTTAAGAAGAAAGAAGAAATGCATAGAATGGCAGAAGCTAATAAAGCTTTCGCACATTACAAATGGTAAAAAACGAATAAAAATAGGAGGAAAAAATTAATGGCAGGTAGAGCATTTCCATTAGAAAAAACAAGAAATATAGGAATAATGGCGCATATAGATGCAGGAAAAACTACTACTACTGAAAGAATTCTTTTCTATACAGGTAAAACTCATAAAATAGGAGAGGTTCATGAAGGTGAAGCTACAATGGACTGGATGGTTCAAGAGCAAGAAAGAGGTATTACAATTACTTCTGCTGCTACAACATGTCAATGGTTAGGACATAGAATAAATATCATTGATACACCAGGTCACGTTGACTTTACAGTTGAAGTTGAAAGATCTTTAAGAGTACTTGACGGATCTGTAACTGTATTCTGTGCTAAAGGTGGAGTTCAACCACAATCAGAAACTGTTTGGAGACAAGCAGATAATTATCATGTACCAAGAATGGCATATGTTAATAAAATGGATACAACTGGTGCAAATTTCTTATCTTGCGTTGAGCAAATGAGAAGCAGATTAAATGCAAATGCTATTCCAATCCAATTACCAATTGGAGCAGAAGATACATTCAAAGGAATAGTTGATTTAATAAAAATGAAAGCATTTATTCATAAAGACGATTTAGGAAAAGAAATTGAAGTAACAGAAGTTCCAGAAGATTTAAAAGAATTAGCAGAAAAGTATAGAAACGAAATGATAGAAGCTGCAGCAGAACAAGATGATGACCTAATGATGAAATATTTAGATGAAGGTGAACTTTCAGAAGAAGAAATCAAAAAAGGTTTAAGAAAAGGAACATTAGCTAATAAATTAGTTCCAGTATGTTGTGGATCATCATATAAAAACAAAGGTGTTCAAGAATTATTAAATGCTATAGTTGATTATATGCCATCTCCATTAGATATACCACATATTAAAGGTGTTACATTAGATGGAGAAGAAACAGAAAGAAAAACTTCTGATGATGAACCTTTTGCAGCATTAGCATTTAAAATTGCAACAGACCCATTCATTGGAAAATTATGTTTCTTTAGAGTATATTCAGGAACGTTAGAAGCTGGTTCAACAGTATTAAATGCAAATAAAGATAAAAAAGAAAGAATGGGAAGAATAGTTTTAATGCATTCTAACCACAGAGAAGATATAGACAAAGTATATGCTGGAGATATTGCAGCAGCAGTTGGATTAAAAGAAGTTACAACTGGTGATACATTATGTGATATAAATCACCCAGTTATACTAGAATCTATGGAATTCCCAGAACCAGTTATCGAAATAGCAATTGAGCCAAAAGATAAAGTAGCTCAAGAAAAAATGGGTATAGCACTTTCAAAACTTGCAGAAGAAGACCCAACATTTAAAGCATATACAAACCATGAAACTGGTCAAACTATAATTGCAGGTATGGGAGAATTACACTTAGACATAATTGTAGACAGATTAAAGAGAGAATTCAAAGTAGAATGTAATGTAGGTAAACCACAAGTTTCTTACAAAGAAACAATTAGAAACAAAGTAAGAGTTGAAGGAAAATTCATTCGTCAATCTGGTGGACGTGGACAATATGGACATGTTTGGTTAGAAATGGAACCATTAGAGCCAGGTTCAGGAGTGCAATTTGAAAGCAAAATTGTTGGTGGTGTTGTTCCTAAAGAATACATTAAACCAACTGAAGAAGGAATTAGAGAAGCAGCAGAAAGCGGAATTCTTGCGGGATATCCAGTTATAGACTTTAAAGCAACATTAGTAGATGGATCTTACCATGATGTCGATTCATCAGAAATGGCATTCAAAATTGCAGGATCTATGGCATTTAAAGAAGGATGTAAACAAGCTAAATCTGTAATACTAGAGCCTATAATGAGAGTTGAAATAACAGTTCCAGAAGAATACATGGGAGATGTTATAGGAGACGTAAACTCAAGACGTGGTAAACTAGAAGGAATGGAAGCAAGAAATGGAATGCAAATAATAAGAGCATTTATTCCACTTGCTGAAATGTTTGGATATGCAACAGATTTACGTTCAAAAACACAAGGTAGAGGAACATATGCAATGGAACCAAGCCATTACGAAGAAGTTCCAAAATCTGTATTTGAGAAGATAGTTGCATCACGTTCTAAGAAAGAAGACTAATCAAAACGAATGAAATTGGGCATCTTGCGGTGTCAAACTTCATAAAAATTTTTTCAATATACAACCGTATAATTTCAAAAATTTTTAATTGTTTTCCTAGCAATATACCCAATTTGCTTCGTTTTGAGATGCATATAAAAATAAAAGAATAAAAGGTATTGCAAAATAACAAAAAATGTTATAGAATGCATTTATTAAAAAAATTGTTATTAAATTTTTAAATATAAAATAAAAGAAGTAAGCTTTCATTATTTATTATTTATTTAAGGATGAATAACAAATAATGAAAAGTACAAATTACTTCGTAATTTGAAGGAGGAAAATTCAAATGGCAAAAGCAAAATTTGAAAGAACAAAACCACATGTTAACATTGGTACAATTGGTCACGTTGACCACGGAAAAACAACAACAACAGCAGCTATTACAAAATGGTTAGGATTATTAGGAAAGGCTCAATACACAGCATATGATCAAATCGATGGTGCTCCAGAAGAAAAAGCAAGAGGAATCACAATCAACACAGCACACGTTGAATATGAAACAGAAAAAAGACACTATGCACACGTTGACTGTCCAGGTCACGCTGACTATGTAAAAAACATGATTACAGGTGCAGCTCAAATGGATGGAGCAATATTAGTTGTTTCAGCAGCTGACGGTCCAATGCCTCAAACAAGAGAGCATATACTATTAGCAAGACAAGTTGGAGTTAAATATATCGTTGTTTACTTAAATAAATGCGATATGGTTGATGATCCAGAATTATTAGAATTAGTTGAAATGGAAGTTAGAGATTTATTATCTAGCTACGATTTCCCAGGAGATGAAATCCCAGTTATAAAAGGATCTTCATTAAAAGTTCTAGAATCTACATCAACAGATCCAAACGCACCAGAATATCAATGCATCAAAGAATTAATGGATGCAGTAGATAGCTATATACCAACACCAGAAAGACCAACAGATGGTGACTTCTTAATGCCAGTAGAAGACGTATTCTCTATAACAGGTAGAGGAACAGTTGCTACAGGTAGAGTAGAAAGAGGAGTTGTTAAAGTTCAAGACGAAGTTGAAATAGTTGGTTTATCAACAGAGAAAAAGAAAACTGTTGTAACAGGTGTTGAAATGTTCAGAAAACTATTAGACCAAGCAGAAGCTGGAGATAATATCGGTGTTCTATTAAGAGGTATCGATAGAAAAGATATCGAAAGAGGTCAAGTTTTAGCAAAACCAGGATCAATACATCCACATACAAAATTCAAAGCACAAGTTTACGTATTAACAAAAGAAGAAGGTGGAAGACATACACCATTCTTCAATGGATATAGACCACAATTCTATTTCAGAACAACAGACGTTACAGGTGTTATCGATTTACCAGCAGGTACAGAAATGGTAATGCCAGGAGATAACGTAGATATGACTATCGAATTAATCACACCAATAGCAATGGAAAAAGGATTAAGATTTGCTATTCGTGAAGGTGGTAGAACAGTTGGATCTGGTATAGTTTCAGAAATAATTGAGTAATACCAATTAATTATAAAAAGAGGTTATTTCTAACCTCTTTTTTATATACTAGGAAATTTCTTATTTCCTAGTATATAAAAATGCTATAATCTGCGTTCTTTTACACTTCGCACCTCGCACTTTGTGAATTTCCAATTGACCAATCAAAATCATTAAAAACCTAAATTTCCTATCTTTTACTATTGATTTTTTTTCAATTAAATAATAAAATATAAAAATGAAAATATATTGTTATAAAGAAGGGAATTTAAAATGAGAATTTTATTAGATGCAATGGGTGGGGATAATGCACCTGATGCAAATATTAAAGGCGCAGTAAAAGCAATAAACGAAATTAGTTCAGAAATAGTATTAGTAGGAAACGAAAAAATAATTAATAACAGAATAAAAGAATTATATGGAAAAGATATTATATCAGAAATATCAGATAGATTAACCATAAAAAATGCAACAGAAACAATAGAAATGGAAGATATACCAACACAAGCAATTAAACACAAAAAAGATTCATCAATGGTAGTTGGATTTAATATGCTAAAAGCAGATGAAGGTGATGTATTTATCTCAGCAGGGAATTCGGGAGCATTACTTACAGGTGCTACATTATTAGTAGGAAGAATAAAAGGAGTAGACAGACCAGCAATTGCACCAATGCTTCCATCATATAAAAAAGGGTTAATGTTAGTGGATGCAGGAGCAAATACAAATTGCAAACCAATAAATCTTTTACAATTTGCACAGTTTGCAAATATATATTTGAAAAACATATATAAAATAGAAAAACCAGCAATAGGATTACTAAATATTGGTACAGAAGAGACAAAGGGAAATGACCTAATGAAAGAAAGCTATAAACTTCTAAAAGAGAAATCAGAAGAGTATGGAATAAATTTTGTAGGAAATGTAGAAGGAAGAGAAGCTTTTTCTGGGGATATTGATGCAGTTATAACAGATGGATTTACAGGAAATATATTCTTAAAAACAGTAGAAGGCTTTGGAAAACTAGTAAAACGTTCTTTAACAGAAAGTTTAAAAAAGAATCTACTAAGTACAATAGGAGCAATTCCTGCACTTCCAGGAATAAAAAGATTTACAAAGACAATGGATTACAAGGAATATGGTGGAGCGTTATTCTTAGGAGTTAAAAAACCAGTGGTAAAAGCACATGGAAGCAGTGATGAATATCTATTTTACTTTACAATAAAACAGGCAGAAAAATTTGCAGAGTCAAAAGCAGTAGAAATTCTAAAAGAAGAATTTGAAAAAAAGGTTACAACTCAGACAACATATTAAAAATGTAGAGAAGATGTAGGGGTTGCACTCCTGGGCGACCCATTCTTCGAAGGCATTTCTTAAAATAAATGAAATAAATTGTAAAAAAGTATTGACAATATATTTTAAACCATATAATATTTTAGTTAGTAAAAAATAAATAAAATAGTTTAGAAGATATATTTCTAACTTCTAGATAAATAAGGAGGTGTAATGCGACCTATGAGTTCAGAAGAAGTTTTCGATAAAGTAAAAGAAATAATAGTAGAACAATTAGGAGTAGCAGAAACTGCTATAACACCAGATGCATCTTTTATAGATGATTTAGGTGCTGATTCATTGGATATAGTTGAGTTGATAATGGCATTAGAAGAAGAATTTGATTTAGAAATTCCAGATGCTGATGCAGAAAAAGTTGTTACAGTAAACGACGTAGTAGAATACATAAAAGATAATGTGTAGTCTATAAATTTAAGAAGAAAGGACAATAACCTTTCTTTTTTTATTTCGTCTATTTACACATAAAAATATTTAGTATATAATGCTACAAAAAGAGGTGATTTACCATGCCGACTTTTGAAAATCTAAAAAGAGAAGATGAACAAGTTTATAATGCAATAATGCAGGAACTAAAAAGAGAACAAAACAAAATAGAATTAATAGCGTCAGAAAATTTTGTAAGTAATAGCGTTATGGAGGCAATGCGGAAGCTATATGACGAATAAATATGCAGAAGGATATCCTAGAGCAAGATATTATGGAGGATGTGAATGTGTAGATATTGTAGAAGATTTAGCGAGGGACAGACTAAAAGAAATTTTTGGAGCAAAACATGCAAATGTCCAACCACATTCAGGAGCTCAAGCAAATATGGCTGTATATCTTGCAAAATTAAACGTGGGAGATACAGTTTTAGGAATGAATTTATCACATGGAGGACATCTATCTCATGGAAGTAAAGTAAATTCTTCTGGAAAATTGTATAATTTTATTCCATATGGAGTAGATGAAAAAACAGGTAAAATAGATTATGAAGAAGTAGAAAGACTAGCAATTGAACACAAGCCAAAATTAATACTTGCAGGAGCAAGTGCTTATCCAAGAGAAATAGATTTTAAAAAATTTAAAGAAATTGCAGATAAAGTCGGAAGCCTTTTTATGGTAGATATGGCACACATTGCAGGATTAGTAGCAGCAGGACTTCATCAAAATCCAGTACCATATGCAGATTTTGTCACAAGCACAACTCATAAAACTCTAAGAGGACCAAGAGGAGGAATAATTTTATGCAAGGAGAAATACGCGAAAGAAATTGATAAAGCCGTATTTCCGGGAATTCAAGGTGGACCTTTAATGCACGTAATTGCAGCCAAAGCTGTATGCTTTGGTGAGGCACAAAAGCCAGAATTTAAAGAGTATCAAAATCAGATTATAAAAAATTCTAAAACACTAGCAGAAGAATTATTAAAATATGGATTTAATTTAGTATCTGGAGGAACAGATAATCATTTAGTATTAATAGATTTGAGAAATAAAGGAATAAAAGGAAAAGAATTAGAAACAAGATTAGATGATATTGGAATTACAGTAAATAAAAATGCAGTTCCATTTGATACGGAAAAACCAAGTATAACAAGTGGAATAAGAATTGGAACACCTGCAGTAACAACAAGAGGGTTTAAAGAAGGAGAAATGAAAAAAATAGCAAAATTAATAAGTATAACAGTAGAAGATTATGAAAATAAAAAAGAAGAACTAAAAAAAGAAGTATCTAAAATTTGTGAAGAATATCCTTTATATAAATAAATTTACTTACATATATAAAATTCAATTTAATTAAAACAATAAAAAAGGAGGAAGCAGAAATCAAATGCAAGTACTACAATTAAGTTTGAAAATGTAATGCAAGCCATTTCATTTCTGCGTAAATAAAATGGCAGACAAATTAGTAATAGTCGAATCCCCAGCAAAGGCAAATACAATAAAAAAATTTCTAGGTGGAAGCACAAAAGTAGTAGCTTCTATGGGACATATAAGAGATTTACCTAAATCAAAGTTGGGAATTGATACAAAAACATTTGAACCTCAATATATAAACATAAGAGGAAAAGGAGATTTAATAAAATCCTTAAAAAAAGAAGCAAAAGATGCAAAAAAAGTATATCTTGCAACTGACCCTGACCGTGAAGGAGAAGCAATTGCATGGCATTTAGCCAATATTTTAGGCATAGATGAAAATAAAATGTGTAGGGTAACATTTAATGAGATTACAAAAGATGCTGTAAAAAAAGCAATACAAAATCCAAGAAAAATAGATATGGATCTAACAGATGCACAACAAGCAAGAAGAGTATTAGATAGAATAGTTGGATATAAAATAAGTCCTGTATTATGGAAAAAAGTTCAGAAGGGATTATCTGCTGGTAGAGTACAATCTGTAGCTGTAAAATTAGTTGTAGATAGAGAAGAAGAAATAGAAAAATTTGTTCCAGAAGAATATTGGAATATATATGCTACATTGGCCACAAAAAAACCAAAAAAAAGTTTTGAAGCTAAATTCTATGGAAAAAATGATAAAAAATTAGACATACATTCAAAAGAAGAAATAGACAAAATTCTAGACGAATTAGAAAAAGCAAAATATGTAGTTAGTGAAATAAAAAATGGAGAAAAGAAAAAAACACCGGCACCACCATTTACAACAAGTACAATGCAACAAGAGGCTTCAAGAAAATTAAATTTTGCATTAAGAAAAACAATGCAAGTAGCTCAACGGATTATATGAAGGTGTAAAAATACCAGAAAAGGGAACAGTTGGTTTAATTACATATATGAGAACTGACTCTACAAGAATATCAGAAGAAGCAAGAGCAGCAGCAAAAGTGCATATTGAAAATACATATGGAGAAGAATACTATGAAAATAGGTATTATAAAACAAATAAAGATGCACAAGATGCCCATGAAGCAATAAGACCAACATATATTGATTTAACACCAGACAAAATAAAAGAAAGCCTAACAAACGACCAATATAAATTGTACAGATTAATATATAATAGGTTTATAGCTAGTCAAATGGCGGCAGCTATATTTGATACTATGCTTGTAAAAATAAACGCAAATGAGTACAATTTTAGAGCAAATGGACAAACAATAAGATTTAAAGGCTTTATGACTCTTTATGTGGAAACAGAAGATAATGAGCAAAAAGAAGAGTTTGCTAAAATACCACCACTTATAGAAAACCAAGAACTACAAAAAGAGAATATAGAAACAAAGCAAAGCTTTACAGAGCCACCACCAAGATACACAGAAGCAAGTTTGGTAAAAGCATTAGAAGAAAAAGGAATAGGAAGACCAAGTACATATTCACCAACAATAACAACAATTCTTGCAAGAAGATATATAGAAAAAATACAAAAACAGTTACATCCAACTGAACTTGGAAGAATAGTAAATAAGCTATTAATAGAGAACTTTGGAGATGTAATAAATGTTGAATTTACTGCACAAATGGAAGAAGAGTTTGATAAAATAGCAGAAGGAAAAGAAAATTGGAAAAAAGTAATTGCAGACTTCTATGGACCATTTGAAAAAGTAGTAGAAAAAGTAGACAAAGAATTAGAACATGTAAAATTAGAATATGAAGTATCAGATGTACCATGTGACAAATGTGGTAGAATGATGGTAATTAAATATGGAAAATATGGAAAGTTCTTGGCTTGCCCAGGATATCCAGAATGCCAAAATGCAAAACCATATATAGAAACAATAGACGAACCATGTCCAAAATGTGGAGGTAAAGTACAAATAAGAAAAACTAAAAAGAGAAGAAATTATTATATATGTGAGAACAATCCAAACAACGGATGCGACTACATATCTTGGACAAAACCAGTAAAAGAGAAAAAAGAAAAATAATTCAAAATTATTTTGCAAAACAGTGTAGCAAAAATGCTATGCTGTTTTTTTAATAATTGAATAAAAATTCCTATACCTGGCAAAAATATGTATAAATTACATATTGAGGTGGAAGAATTTTGAAAAAAACTAATTATAAATATTTAAATATAAAAGGTGCAGTGTTAGATAACTATCAATTAGAACAATATATGGAAAAGATTGCAACAAGCCATGATGTGGAATTAACATCTAATATTGCAACATACCCAATTCCAAGATTAAAAGATAATTATAGGTTTATAGAAAAAACTTATGATTTATTAAATAAACATATAAAAATGGGAATAAACCTATATCCAGCAGGGGAATGGTTATTAGATAACTTTTATATAATAGAAGAAACATTTAAAACTGTATGTAAAGAAATGACAATTACAAAATATAAAAAACTACCAGGAATAATAACAGGTATGTACAAAGGTTTTAGCAGAATATATGTAGTAGCATCGGAAATAGTTGCATATACAGATAATAAAATAAATGATGAAATTTTAAGTATGGCAATATCTGCGTACCAAAGAAGAAAAACTCTTGCTATGGAGGAAATATGGAATCTTTGGATTTTTTTGGAGATAGCTATTATAGAAAATATAAGAAATATATGCGAAAAGATATATTCTTCACAGGTACAAAAATATAAAGTAGAAAGTATTATAGAAAGATTAGTTGAGAAAAAAGAGGCAAATACTCAAGTTTTTAAACCAATTAAAGATGAATATAAAGAGAATGTTTCATATAAAGAAATGAAATATCCTTTTATTGAATATATGTCATATAAGCTAAAGAGTACAGGGAAAAAAGGATTACCATATTTAGAAATATTAGAAGAGCAAGTAAATAAAATGGGAATGACAATTTCTGAAGTTATAACAAAAGAGCATTATGACATTGCAGCATCTAAGGTTTCTATGGGAAATAGTATTATTAGTATAAAAGAAATATTAAGAGTAAATTTTTTAGATTTATTTGAAAATATAAATGGGGTAGAAGAAATATTAAAAAAAGATCCTGCAAATGTATATAGTAAAATGGATTATAAAACAAAAGAAGATTATAGAAATAAAATAAAACAAATATCAGAAAAGACTAAAATATCTGAAATATATATTGCAAATAAAATATTAGAAATGGCAAGAATATATCAAGGGAAAAATAGAAAAAAGACACATATAGGCTATTATTTAATAGAAGATGGAAAAGCAGAATTACTAAAAGAATTAGGTATAAAAATTATATCAAAAGAACAAAAAGCAAAAAGATATATTTTTAGTATAAATCTAATCTCTATATTACTTACAATACTATTTGTTATAAGATTTAACTATATAAGCAAAAATGTAGTAATTTCAATAGCTTCTGGAATTATACTATATGTACCTATTTCTCAAATGTTTATGCAAGTGCTAAACTATATTTTAAGTAAAAAGGTAAAACCTAAATTAATGCCAAAATTAGATTTTAGTAAGGGTATTCCAGAGAAATATTCTACATTTATTGTAATACCAACAATTATAAATTCAAAAGATAAAGTGAAAGAACTATTTGAAAAATTAGAAGTATATTATTTAGCAAACAAAAGTGAAAATATATATTTTGCTTTGCTAGGGGATTGTACATCTAGCAAGAACGAAAAAGAGAGCTTTGACGAAGAAATAATAAAAACAGGATTAGAAGAAGCAGAAAGATTAAACAAAAAATATAAAACTTTAATAGAAGAAAATGATAAATTCTATTTTTTGTATAGAAACAGAGTTTGGAATGCAGGGGAAAAGAGTTTTTTAGGCTGGGAAAGAAAAAGAGGCTTATTATGCCAGTTTAACGATTTTATAGTAAATGGGGTAAATTTTTTTAGAGTAAACACAATAGCAAATGAAGAGAAAGATATTTGCAATAAAATTAAATATGTAATAACACTAGATTCTGACACTAATCTTGTTTTAGATTCTGCACAAGAACTAATAGGTGCAATGGCACATATTTTGAATAGACCTGTTTTAGCAAAAGAAAAAAATATTGTAGAACAAGGACATGCAATAATTCAACCGCGAATTGGAATTGATTTAGAAGCAAGTAGAAAAAATCTATTTACTAAAATTTATGCAGGACTTCGGAGGAACAGATTTATATACAAATGCTGTATCAGATATCTATTATGATAATTTTGATGAAGGGATTTTTACAGGTAAAGGGATATATGACGTAGAAATTTTTCATAAAGTATTATGTGAGGAAATACCAGAAAATACAGTATTAAGTCATGACTTACTAGAGGGAAATTATTTAAGATGTGGACTTGCAACAGATATTGTATTACTAGATGATTATCCAAGTAAATATATAAGTTATATTACCAGATTAAGCAGATGGATACGTGGAGACTGGCAAATAAAGATGTGGCTTAATAAACAAATTACAATAAAAAATGGAACCAGAAAATTAAACCCATTAAATAAATTATCTAGATTTAAAATATTGGATAATTTAAAGAGAAGTATAATGCCAGTTACTGCATTTATTGGGATAATTTTTTCTGTAATTTTAAAAATGTCAACAAGTGTAAAAATATGGCCAATAGTTACAATTTCTTTATTAGGAATAACTTTTTCAAGTGTAATTGATATATTAAATTATATAATTTTTAAAAAGAATGTAGATTCTAACTATATTTCTGCACACAAAAATATAATACCAGTTATAGGAGCTTTAAAGGCAAGCGTATTAAGAGGAATATTAGAAATAAGTTTTCTACCTAATAAAGTTATAATAACATTGAATTCAATAATAAAAACAATATATAGGACAAAAGTTAGCAAAGAACATTTATTAGAATGGCTAACAGCAGAAGAAGCAGAAAAACAAGCAAAAACGGACATTGTATCATATTATAAATTCATGTGGGCAAATGCTTTGTTTGGAATTTTAACTTTACTAATTGGTATATTTACAAAGCAAATATTTGAAGTAATACTTGGTGTTATATGGCTTTTTGGACCTATTGAAGCATATTATTTAAGCAAAGATGCAAATAAGATTGAAGCAGTAGAGAAAATATCAAAGCAAGATAAAGATTATCTTTTAGAAACAGGTGAAAAAATTTGGAATTTCTTTGATGATACAATGAATGAAGAAAATAATTTTTTACCTCCAGATAATTATCAGGAAGACAGAAAAGAAGTAATAGCAAAAAGAACATCTCCAACCAATATAGGGCTTCGGTATGCTTGCAATTGTATCTGCTTATGACTTGAAATATATAGAGTTAGAAGATGCTATAGAAAGAATAAGTAAAACATTAGAAACAATACAAAAATTGCAAAAATGGAATGGACATTTATACAATTGGTATAATACACGAACTTTAGAACCATTAAATCCAAGATATGTTTCAACAGTAGATAATGGTAATTTTATTGGGTATTTATATACTGTAAAACAATTTTTAACAAATACTGAAAAAAATCTAAAAGTAAGTGTTCCTAACACATCTGGATATATAGAAAATATTAATCAAATGATACAAATTATAGATAGCATTATACAAAGTACAGATTTTTCTGTGTTATATAACCCTAAAAAACGACTATTTTCAATAGGATTTAATATAGAAGAAAATAAATTAACAAATTCGTATTATGATTTGCTAGCTTCAGAAGCAAGACAAGCTAGTTTAGTTGCGATAGCTAAAAAAGATATACCATCAAAACATTGGAATAGCTTAAGTAGAACAATAACAAGCTTAAAAAAATATAAAGGACTTGTATCATGGTCTGGAACAGCATTTGAATATTTAATGCCAAATATAAATATAGAACAATATGAGGGCAGTTTGCTAGACGAGGCATGTAGGTTTTTAATAATGAGTCAAATGGAATATGCAAAAAAATTAGGAATACCATGGGGCGTTTCAGAAGCGGCTTTTAATTTAAGAGACTTAAATAATAATTATCAATACAAAGCATTTGGAATACCATGGTTAGGACTAAAAAGAGGTCTAGAAGATGATATGGTAGTGTCACCATATTCTGTATTTTTAAGTTTAAATTATGTACCAAAACAGGGAATAGAAAACTTAAGATTATTAGAAAGTGAAGGCATGAATAGTAAATATGGTTTTTATGAATCAATAGATTATACACTTTCTAGACTAAAATATGGCAAGAAATATGAAACAGTAAAAACATATATGGCACATCATCAGGGATTAAGTCTTTTATCAATTAATAATTTAATAAATAAAAATATACTAGTAAAAAGGTTTATGAAAAATCCAGAGATTGAAGGAATTAAAATATTATTGCAAGAAAGGATGCCAGAAAAGGCAATAATTACAAAAGAGAAAAAAGAAAAAATAGAAAAATTAAAACCAAAAGATTACGAAAACTATACAGAAAAAACATATAGCAAAATAAATTATGAATTGAATGAAGCAAATACAATATCAAATGGAAATTATACAATATGCACAAAATCAAATGGAGAAGGGTTTAGTAAATATAAAGGAATTCTAATAAACAGATTTAAAGAAACAGCAGATAAAAAACAAGGAATAATTTTTTATATAAAAAATGTATCAAACAAACGAATATGGACAAATATTCCAATAGATAAAAGGCAAGACAAGCTCAAAGTTTCTTTTACACCATCTGAAACTAAATTTACAAGAACAGATGGAAACATAGAAACAAAAACAAAAATAATTGCTTGTGCAAATGATCCAGTAGAAATAAGAAGGCTTGAATTAAAAAACAATGGAAATATGGAAGAAACGCTAGAGATAACTAACTATTTTGAACCTGTTTTATCAAAGCCTGAACAAGATTATGCTCATCAGGCATTTAATAATTTATTTATAACATTTGAAAACTTAGAAAAAGACAACATTCTAGTAAAAAGAAAGAAAAGAGGAGTAAATGATAAAGATATATATTTAGCGGTGAATTTATATACAGAACACGAAACAGTTGGAGATTTTGAATACGAAATAAACCAAGAAAAATTTTTGGGTAAAAGAAACACACTTATTCCAGAATTAGTAGAAGATTCGAAACCATATACTAAAACAATGGGATTAGTTACAGAACCATGTTTAGCAACTAAAAGAACTATTAAAATAAAACCATCTGAGACAATAATAATTGACTTGATTTTAAGTATAGCAAATAATAAAGAAGAGGCAATATCAGCATTAGAAAAGTATAAAAATGAAAAAATAATAACAAAGGCCTTTGAAGTGTCACGAGCAAAAGTGGAAGCAGAAAATATATACTTAGGACTAAAAGGAAAAGAAGTAGAAACTTATCAGAAATTACTTTCTTATTTATTATTCCATAACCCATTAAGAAAACTGGTTTTAGAAAGATTGCCTAAAAGGATATATTCTCAAAGTAAGTTATGGAAATATGGGATATCAGGAGATTTACCAATTCTGCTACTAGAAATAAAGGATATAAACGATATTTATGTAGTAAAAGAATGCCTAAAAGCGTATGAGTTTTTTAAAAACAAAGATATAAAAATAGATTTAGTAATAATAAACGAGGAACCGAACTCTTATGATTCATATTTAAAATATGAAATAGAAGATGCAATAATAAATAAGCAATTGGCATATTTAAAAAACATTTTTGGTGGAATATTTACAATATGCAAAAATGAGATAGATTTAGAAGATATTGATTTACTAAAATTTAAAGCATCAGTATTTTTAAAAGCTGAATCAGGTAGCCTAGAAACAGCAATAACAGATTTGGAAGAAGAATATTTAAAAACAATTAAAAATATAGGAATAGAAGAAAATGAGCCAACAGTAGAAACCAAAAAAGAAGAAGAACTAGAAGAAAATATGGAGGAATTAAAATACTATAATGAATATGGAGGATTTAGTAAAAATGGATTAGAATACAAAATAAAAATTGGAAAAGACAATAAACTTCCAACTGCATGGAGTATGATACTTGCAAATCCTAAGTTTGGTACTTTGGTAACTCAAAACATAGGAGGATTTACATGGCATAAAAACAGTAGATTAAATCGATTATCTGCATGGAATAATGAACCTGTGCTAGATATACCTTCTGAAATTATATATTTAAAAGATAAAGAAAATGGCAAAAAATGGTCACTTTCAAATAATTTAAATGATATACAAACAAATTCGTATATAACTTATGGTTTAGGATTTGTAAACTTTAAGAATATATATAATGGAATATATCAAGAGCTAAATATTTTTGTCCCAAAAGAAGACACAGTAAAAATAAATATTTTAAACCTTAAAAACTTGCATGCTAAAAAGAGAAAACTAAAATTATTATATTATATTAAAGATGTGCTTGGAGAAGATGAAATAAAAACAAGCGGAAACATACAACTAGTAAAAGAAGCGAATGTAATTTTTGCAAATAATTTATATAAGGATAGTTTTAAAAGATGTATTCCATATATTACAACCAGTGAAAATATAAGAAGCTATACAGGAGATAAAAAATCATTTACAGGAAATCAAAGTATAAAAAATCCAATTGCACTAGATTTGGTTTCATTAGACAATAGTTCTGGATTGGGACAAAATTCTTGTATTGCAATAGAATTGGAAGTTGAATTAGAAGGATATGAAAGCAAAGAAATTAGTATAGTATTTGGAGAAGAAGAGAGTAAACTAGATGCAAAAAATACTGCATATAAATATTCTAAAATAACAAATTGTACTCAAGAACTAAACAAAGAAAAAGCCTTTTGGTATGAATTAGTAAGTAGGGTACAAGTAAAAACACCAATAGAATCAATAAATATAATGCTTAATGGATGGACAACATATCAAACAATAGTATCTAGACTATGGTCGAGAACGGGCTATCAGCAATCAGGCGGAGCAATAGGATTTAGAGATCAATTACAAGACACAATAGGATTAAAATACACAGATATAAATTTTATGAAAGAACAAATACTAATTGCATGTAGACATCAGTTTATAGAAGGGGACGTGGAACACTGGTGGCATGATGACATTAATAGAGGAATAAGAACCAGATTTTCGGATGACTTATTATGGCTTTGTTATTTGGTATATGAATATATAAATTTTACAGGAGACTATACTATTTTAGAAGAAGAACAACCTTATGTTATGGGAGAACTTTTACCAGATGGTGTTGACGAAAGATATGATGTGTATTTAGAATCAAAACAAAAAGAAAACGTATATACACATTGCATAAGAGCAATAGATAGAAGTCTAAACTTTGGAGAACATGGATTGCCTAAAATAGGCTCAGGAGACTGGAATGACGGCTTAAATACAGTAGGAAACAAACAAAAAGGTGAAAGCATTTGGTTAGGATTTTTTATATACAATATACTTGAAAAATTTATTCCTATATGTGAAAAAAGAGGAGATATATCAAGAGTAAACGAATATAAGATAAAAAAAGAAAATCTAAAAAAAGCATTAAACACAGCAGGTTGGGATGGAAGGTGGTTTAGAAGAGCATATATGGATAACCGGAGAACCTTTGCGGAAGCATAGAAAATGAAGAATGTAGAATAGATAGCATATCACAAAGCTGGGGAGTAATATCAAATGCAGCTGACAATGATAAAAAATATATATCAATGGAAAGCTTAGAAAATCATTTAATAGATACCGAAAATGGAATAATAAAGTTATTGGATCCACCATTTAATAAAACAAAATTAGAGCCAGGTTATATAAAAGCATATTTACCAGGAGTAAGAGAAAATGGAGGACAATACACACATGCAGCAATGTGGGCAATAATTGCTTTTGCAAAACTTGGATTTGGAGATAAGGCTTTAGAATACTATAGAATGATTAACCCAATAGAACACACAAGAACAAAAGAAGCGGCAATAAAATATAAACAAGAACCATATGTTATACCAGCAGATATATATGGATCAAATAATCTTGTGGGAAGAGGCGGTTGGACTTGGTATACAGGCTCAAGTAGCTGGTTTTTAAATGCAGGAATAGAAAATATATTAGGGCTAAAAGTAGAAAATGAAATATTAAAGCTAGAGCCATGTATACCAAAAAAATGGGAAGAATACAGTATAAAATATAGATATAATACAAGCATATATAATATAAAAATTAAAAATCCAAATGGAAAAAACAGCGGAGTAAAAGAATTTTATTTAAATGGAAACAAAATAGAAGAAAAACAAATAAAATTGAAAGACAATAAAACAATAAATGAAATAGAAATAATTTTATAAATGTCATATTTCCGTAATAAATTTGTAAAAAAAACTTGTCTAAATTTAAGTTATATGATATAAAGAATGTATAAAATTGAAACAAAGAAGGGTGGGGCTTTCTAGTGGAAAATATTGAAGAAAAAGATAAAAAGACAATTTTAATAGTTGATGATGAAAAGCCAATAGTAGAAATATTAGTATACAATCTACAAAAAGAAGGATATAACACATTAGAGGCAAATGATGGACTTACAGCAGTAGAAATAGCTACTACAAAAAAGCCAGATTTAATATTATTAGATATAATGCTACCTAAAATGGATGGATTAACAGTATGTAAAAAAATAAGAGCTTCTCTTAATGTACCAATTCTTATGCTTACAGCAAAAGATGAAGAAATAGATAAAATATTAGGATTAGAACTAGGTGCAGATGATTATATAACAAAACCATTTAGTGTAAGAGAATTAATGGCAAGAATAAAAGCAAATTTAAGAAAATCAGAAATAAAAGAAAGTCCAGCAGAAGCAAACGAAGACAAAACTAAAAAGATTGTTGTAGGAAGCTTAACACTAGATTTAGATAAATTCGAAGCAAAAGTAGATGGAGAAGTTATTGACTTAACATTAAGAGAATTTGAAGTGTTAAAATTTTTAGCAAGCCAAGCAGGACAAGTAATAACAAGAGAAGTATTACTAGAAAAAGTTTGGGGTTATGAATATTATGGAGATATAAGAACAGTAGACGTTACAGTAAGAAGAATTAGAGGAAAGATAGAAAAAGATACTGCAAATCCAAAAATATTAATAACCAAAAGAGGCGTAGGATATTATATAAAAGCAAATTAATATATAAATTGTAATTTGTTTAATTGATGTGAGAGGTGTGATTTATTGCAAACGTTGTAGGGGTCGCCGTCCTCGGCGACCCGCAGGCATCGTAGAGAAATTGCCTCTACAAAACCGAAGATAAATTCGGTCAAACAAATTACAATTTATTTTTTTGAGGTGAAAAAATGTTTAAAAGTGTTCAAATAAAAATGATATTAATAATTATTGCACTTGCAGTAGTAATGCTTGCAATTCCAGAATATATATATTTAGCAAGATTAAATAATTTAAATGTAGCACAAAACCCTGAAATGTTAGCACAAAGCATTGCAACATGGAAAATGGTTTTATCAATATTAACAGGAAGTTTTTTAATCATATCTACAATAATTGTTATATTCACATCTAAAAATGTAGTATCACCAATTTCTAAATTAATAAAAAAGGTAGAAAGAATAGCAGCAGGAGATGAAACAGAACAAATAGAACTAAAAGAAGTTGATAATGGAAAATCAAATACAGAAATAGATGAATTAGTAAAAGCATTTAACGTAATGACAGCAGGATTAAAAGAAAATCTAAATGAAGTAACAAGACAAAAAATGCAAATAGAAACAATTTTACTTCATATGACAGATGGAATTATAGCATTTAATATAGATGGCAGTATAATACATATAAATCCAGCTGCAAGTAGACTTTTAAAAATAACAGCAGATGATAATACATTTGACAAGATATTCAAAAAACTAAAAATAGATATGAATATGGAAAAAATAATATATTTAGAAAATTGGACCTCAACAGAGCAAAAAGTAAATATAGATGATACATATGTAAATATGTTTTTTGCTCCATTTAAAGACGAAAATAATAGACCAGCAGGAGTAATGGTACTAATTCAGGATATAACAGAACATGTAAGACTAGATAATATGAGAAAAGAATTTGTGGCAGATGTATCACATGAATTAAAAACTCCACTTACATCAATTTTGGGTTATTCAGAAACACTTGCAACAAGTGAATATGACAAAGAATTGCAAACGAAGTTCTTAAATGTTATATCATCAGAAGCAGTAAGAATGACTAAACTTGTAAATGATTTATTAACACTTTCTAAGTATGATAATAAAAAAACAAATACAGAAAAGACTGAATTCGATTTAGGAGAACTTGTAAAACAAGCACAAGAAAATTTACAAATAGAAATGGACAAAAAACATCAAAAAGTAGAATGCTTTGTAACTGCAAACGTTCCAAATGTTTATGCAGATAGAGATGGTATAGAAAGAGTAGTACTAAATATATTATCAAACAGTATAAAATATACTGGTGAAGGTGGAACAATAAAAATATATGTAGGATTTGTATATAATGATGCATATATAAAAGTAATTGATAATGGGATAGGAATTCCAGAAGAAGACCTAAACAAAATATTTGAAAGATTTTATAGAGTAGATAAAGCAAGAACAAGAGAAATGGGTGGAACAGGACTAGGACTTTCAATAGCGAAAGAAATATTAGATCAGAACAATGGAAGAATTGATATAAAGAGCAAAGTACACGAAGGAACAGAAGTAGTAATTACAATACCAACAAAAAATAAATAAATTACAATTTGTAATTAAATTCAAAATTAAAATATTAAAATTCAAAAAATCGTTCAGGTCATGTCGCTTTCATAGAAATTGTAAACCTTCTTGCTCCGCAGCGCCCTCATTAAAAATGAGATTCCCTACTGCGCTCGAAGAACAATTTCTAATTCAAGCTAACTCCATTCACAATTTTTTTCATTTTTAATATTTTAATTTTTGAGGAAATTTGTTGCAAACGGTTGTAGGGGTCGACGTCCTCGGCGACCCGCAATGCATCGTAGAAATCTCTCCAATAAATTACAATTTGTCTAATTAAATAATTGAAAAAACGTAGATAGTAATGTATAATGAGAAAGTAATGTATTCGAAAGAAGGAAAAACAATGGAAGAAAAAGCAAATTCAAAAATAAAAGATATATTAGAATGGGCATATTGCATAATAATAGCAGTAGTATTAGCATTGCTATTTAGATATTATATAGGAACACCAACAATAGTAAAACAACCATCAATGTACAATACCTTAGAAGAAGGACAAAGACTTATTCTAAGCAGATGGACAAGAACTGTAAAAGGAACATACAAAAGAGGAGATATAATAACATTTGAAGCACCAAGTCAAACACAAATGTCTACATTTGATGTAGATATGAATAACCCAGTTGCAATATATGATTATAAACCAAAAGGAATTTTTGCTAAATTTTCATATTATGTATTAGAATTTAACAAAACAAGTTATATAAAAAGAGTAATAGGAGTAGCTGGAGACCATATAAAAATTGAAAGTGGTAAAGTTTATTTGAATGGACAAGAATTAAATGAACCATATTTAAGAGATGGAATAAAAACAGAACAAAAAGTATTTACAGACATTATTGTTCCAGAAAATTGTGTGTTTGTTATGGGCGACAATAGACCACAAAGTATGGATAGCAGAAGTTTTGGATGTATTCCACTAGAGAAAGTTGAAAGCAAAGTGGTAATTAGATTTTGGCCATTAAATAAATTTGGAAAAGTTAAATAATCAATTTTAGGAAGATTAATATGATTTTTGAAAATATTATAGGAAATGAAAAAAATAAAAAATTACTAGAAGACATTATAACTAAAAACAAAATTGCTAATGCATATATGTTTATTGGACAAGAAAGTATTGGTAAGTTTTTATTTGCAAAAGAATTTGCAAAAGCTATATTATGTCTAAATGAAAACAAACCATGCAACAAGTGTAAATCATGCTTAGAACTTGAGAATTCAAATAATCCGGATTTAACAATAATTGAACCAGATGGAAATAACGTAAAAATAGAACAAATAAGAGAACTAAATAAAAAAGTAGTAGAAAAACCAATAGTATCAACAAAAAAAGTATATATAATAAATGATGGACAAAACATAACAAAAGAAGCTCAAAACGCATTACTAAAAACATTAGAGGAGCCACCAGAATATGTTACAATAATACTAATTACAACAAGTGAAAGTGCTTTTTTACCAACAATAAAATCAAGATGTACTAAAATAAACTTTAACAAACTTACTAAAGAAGAAATGTTAAATATATTAAAAAACAAATACAATTATCAAAATATTGCAGATATAGTATATAAAATATCAAATGGAAGCATAAATAAGTCAATTCAAGTAATAGAGCGACAAAGCGAATTTGAAACTATAAATAAAACATTTAGCAATCTGGAAAATACAAATATAATTGACCTAATAAACAGCAAAGAAGAAATTTTTAAAGATAAAGAAGAAATAAATAATATATTAGATTATATTATTACAATTTTTTTTGAGAAAATCAAAAAGAATGTCAAATATGTTGAATGTATTGAAATCACAGAAAAAACAAAAGAAAGATTAAGAAAAAACGGTAATTATGATATGACAATAGATAATTTTATGCTAAGTATATGGGAGGAAATAAATGGCTAATATTATAGGCGTTAGATTTAAAAAACCAGGTAAAATATATTTTTTTGACCCTGATGGAATAGAAATAGAACAAGGAAAACATGTTATTGTAGAAACAGCAATGGGAAAAGAATACGGAGAGGTAGCAATAGCAAATAGAACCATTCCAGATGATAAATTAGTAAAACCTTTGAAAAAAATAATTAGAGTTGCAACAAACAAAGATAAAAAACAGCATGAAGAAAACAAAGAGAAAGAAAAAGAAGCTTTAAAAATTTGTGAAAAGAAAATAAAAGAACATGGGTTAGATATGAAACTAACAGATGTAGAATATAAATTCGATAGAAATAAATTGCTTTTCTTTTTTAAAGCAGATGGAAGAATAGATTTTAGAGATTTAGTAAAAGATTTAGCAGCAATATTTAAAACAAGAATAGAATTAAGACAAATAGGAGTAAGAGACGAAGTGAAAAATCTAGGCGGAAACGGAATGTGTGGAAGAGAATTATGTTGTTGTTCTTTTTTAGGAAATTTTGAAACAGTATCAATAAAAATGGCAAAAGAACAAAACATATCATTAAATCCATCTAAAATATCTGGTAATTGTGGAAGATTAATGTGTTGCTTAAAATATGAACAAGAAGTATATGAAGAAAAACTTAAAAGATTACCAAAAGTTGGAGCAATAGTAAAAACAGAAGATGGAGAAGGCGAAGTTTGTGGTGTAGAAACACTAAAAGAAATAGTAAAAGTAAAACTTCATGATGGAGAAGACACTTTCTTTAAAAAATACAATTCAAAAGATATAAAAATTATAAAAAATGCAGAAAAAGAGGATGACAGTATAGAAACAGATAATCCAGAAGATCTAAAAGAATTACAAGAATTAGAAAAATTAGAAAAAATGGATGAAAAAAATAAAAAATAATTTAGATATTAATTTTTATAATAAAGTTTTAAAGGAGGGGAAGATATGGCATACAAAATAACAGATAAATGTATATCTTGTGGAGCATGTGCAGCAGAATGCCCAGTAGGATGTATTTCACAAGGAGAAGACAAATACATAATAGATGCAAATTCATGTATTGGTTGTGGTACTTGTGCAGGAGTTTGCCCAGTAGAAGCACCAGAAGAAGAATAAAATAAAAAAGAAAGAAGTGCGGTTTCTAATTAGGACATAACCGCACTTTTTTTTACTGTTCTTCGCCAAGCATGTATGCTGATTTCTCAGCAACCTTATCGGCGAGACCAATGATCAACCACAGGGCGATGGAAATGAGGATTGCATATCCTTTCCAGATAAATAATTCTCTTATAGAAAAGTCATCTGAAAAAACAAGCAAAACAAATAATAATGATACTACAATGCCAATGGCTGAAACTACTTTTACTACGCTTGCCAGAGCTTTCGTAGCTTTAAGGGTTACTTTTAATACTTTTGCGATGATTTTTTTAGTTTTTGTCATGGTTAATTTCACCTTTCTAATTTTATATTACCCTAATTATACCACATATCAAACAAAAATTCAAATTTTAGCAAATTTGCGGGTTGACTTTTGTGTATTTTCGAAATATACTTTATTTTGTATAACAGTAAAATAAAGACATATAGATTAATAAGGAGGTTAATAAATGGACGGGTTAATAGAAATTAGATGGCATGGACGAGGAGGACAAGGTGCAAAAACAGCATCACTTCTTTTAGCAGATGCAGCATTCAACACAGGTAAGTATATTCAAGGATTTCCAGAATATGGACCAGAAAGAATGGGAGCACCAATTACAGCATATAACAGAATAAGTGATAAACCAATTACAATACATAGTAATATTTATGAACCAGACTATGTAGTAGTTGTAGATGATACTTTATTAGAAACAGTTCCAGTAACATCTGGACTAAAAAATACAGGAGCAATAGTAATAAACACTACAAAAAATGCAGAAGAAATAAAAGGATTACTTAAAGGTTATGAGGGAAAAGTATATAAAATAGATGCAAGAAAAATATCAGAAGAAGCATTAGGAAGATATTTTCCTAATACACCAATGCTTGCAGCAATAGTAAAAGTTAGTAAAGTTATGTCAGATGAAGAATTATTAAATGATATGAAAGGGTCATTTAAACATAAATTTGCTAAAAAACCAGAAGTAATAGAAGGAAATATGAAAGCATTAGAAATGGCTTTAAATTCAGTAGAAGAAATTTAAAATAAATGGAAGGAGAATAGGAATGGATATTAATTCAAAAACACCAATGGAAGAATTAACACCAGGTGGAGATATATATACAGCAGGAAATGCAAGAGAATTTAAAACAGGGGATTGGAGAAGTCAAAAACCCATATTCTTATCAGAAAAATGCAAACAATGTGGACTATGTTTCCCTGTATGCCCAGATGATGCAATACCAGTAGGAAAAGACCAAAAAAGAACAGAATTTAATTATGATTATTGCAAGGGATGCGGAGTTTGTGCTAAAGTGTGTCCATTTGGTGCAATAGTTATGCAATAAAACAAATGAAAAACTTCGTACTGCGTTGTTAAACTGCATAAAAATTTTTTCAACATACAGCGTATAGTTTCAAAAATTTTTATTTGTTTGCCTAGCATTACTCGTTTTTGATTTGTTTCTTATATTGCAAAATTATATGTAGGGGTCGCCGCCCTCGGCGACCCGCACTCCAAAGAAATGACTAAAATATATTAAAGAAATATAACAGGACATGTGTCTGATTAATGTTTAAAATAAAAAAGGGAGGAAATGAAATGTCTATTAGAGAACGTTTAAGTGGTAATGAAGCAGCAGCTATTGCAATGAAACAAATAAATCCAGATGTAGTAGCAGCATTCCCAATAACACCATCAACAGAAATACCACAATATTTTTCAACATTTGTAAGTAATGGAGAAGTAAATACAGAATTTGTTGCAGTAGAAAGCGAACATAGTGCAATGTCTGCAACAATAGGAGCAGAAGCAGCAGGAGCAAGAGCTATGACAGCAACTTCTGCAAATGGAATGTCATTAATGTGGGAAATGATATATATTGCTTCAAGTTTAAGATTGCCAATAGTAATGAGTTTGGTAAATAGAGCAGTATCAGGACCATTAAATATCCATAATGATCATTCTGATGCAATGGGAGTAAGAGATGCTGGATGGATTATGTTATTTTCAGAGAATAACCAAGAAGCTTATGATAATTTAATAATGGCACATAGAATAGCAGAAAATAAAGATGTAAAACTACCTTTAATGGTATGTCAAGATGGATTTATAACATCACATTCAATAGAAAATATAGAATTAATAGAAGATGATAAAGTAAAAGCTTTTGTCGGAGAATATAAACCAGATGAATACTTGCTAAATAAAGATAACCCAATAGCAGTAGGACCACTTGATTTACAAGCATATTTATTTGAACACAAAGCACAACAAGCAGAAGCAATGAAAAATGCAAAAAAAGTAATATTAGATGTAGCAAAAGACTTTGAAAAAATGACAGGTAGAAAATATTCTTTCTTTGAAGAATATAAACTAGATGATGCTGATATTGCAATAGTATGTATGAACTCAACAGCAGGAACAACAAAATATGTTGTAGATAATTTAAGAGAAAAAGGAATAAAAGCAGGACTTCTAAAAATAAGAGCATTTAGACCATTTCCAGCAGAAGAAATTGCAAAAGCTTTAGAAAATGTAAAAGCAGTTGCAGTATTAGATAAAGCAGATTCATTAAATGCTGCTGGTGGAGCTTTATTTGAAGATGTAACATCTGCAATGTATGTAAATAAAAAACAAGTTCCAATGGTAAACTATGTATATGGAATTGGCGGAAGAGATACAAAAGCAGACGATATAGAAAGCGTGTATAACGATTTGGCTCAAATTGCAAAAACAGGAGAAATAGATAACCCATATAGATATTTAGGATTAAGAAAATAGGAGGAAATAACAATGGCATATAATTTAAAAGAAGTAATTGCAGAAAAACCATCAAGATTTACAGCAGGTCATAGAATGTGTGCAGGATGCGGAGCTCCTGTTGTAGGAAGAATGGTTTTAAGAGCATTAAAACCAGAAGACCATGCAGTAATATCTTGTGCAACAGGATGTATGGAAGTTTCAACATTTATCTATCCATACACAGCATGGACAGATTCTTTTGTACATACAGCTTTTGAGTGTGCAGCTGCAAATGCAAGTGGAGCAGAAGCTGCATACAAAGCATTAAAAAGAAGTGGAAAAATACCAGAAGATCAAACAACTAAATTTATAGCATTTGGAGGCGATGGAGGGACTTACGATATAGGACTACAAAGCTTATCAGGAGCAATGGAAAGAGGACATGATATGGTATATGTATGCTATGATAATGGTGCATATATGAATACAGGAATTCAACGTTCATCTGCTACACCTAGATTTGCAGATACAACAACATCACCAGCAGGAAAAGTAATTCCTGGCAAGATGCAAAATAGAAAAGACTTAACAAATATAATGGCAAACCACCATATTCCTTATGTTGCTCAAACAATTGCATATAATAACTTTAAAGATTTATATGAAAAATCAGAAAAAGCAATATATACAAAAGGACCAGCTTTCTTAAATGTACTTACACCATGTCCAAGAGGATGGGGATATAATACAGAAGACTTAATGCAAATAAATAAATTGGCAGTAGAAACATGCTACTGGCCACTATATGAAGTAATAGATGGAAGATATATAGTAAACTATAAACCAAAAAACAAACTTCCAATAGAAGAATTCTTAAAACCACAAAAAAGATTTAAACACATGTTTAAACCAGGAAATGAATGGATGATAGAGGAATTTCAAAAAGAAGTAGACAGACGTTGGGAAGAATTATTACACCTAGAAGAAATAACAAATAAAGAAGAAAATTAACCTAAAAAAAGCCTAATATAGGCTTTTTTTTGTTGAATATATAATAAATTTATGCTATTATTATATAGTAAAATAAACAAATGGAGTGATTTATATGCAAAGTAAATATGATGTAATAGTAGTAGGAATGGGGCCTAGCTCAATTTTTTGTGCCTATGAACTAATACAACTAAAAAAATATAAACATGTACTATTAATAGACCAAGGAAAAAGAGTAGAAGACAGATATTGCCCAATAGAAAAGACAAAAAAATGTGTACATTGTAAACCAATGTGTAATATAACAAATGGATTTTCCGGAGCAGGAGCTTTTTCTGATGGCAAATTATCACTATATGATAGCAAAGACGATGATATTCATGTTGGAGGAATTTTACACAAATATATAGGGGTTCCAAAAACAAAAGAGCTAATAGATTATACAGACAAGATTTACCTAGACTTTGGAGCAGATAAAAAACTAGAAGGAACAGAATATCAAGAAGAAATTGCTAAAATATCTAAAAGAGCAGAAAAAGATGGAATAAGATTAATAAATATTCCAATAAGACATCTAGGAACAGAAAAAAGCCATGAAGTATATGGAAGATTAGAAAAATATATAGAAGACAATGGTGTAGAGATGCTTTTCGGAACAACTGTTGGAGATTTAATTGTAGAAAATGGCGAGATAAAAGGTGTTAAGATTAAAGAAGCAAAATATATAGAAGATGAAGAATATCCATTAGAGAGTGTATATGCAGATAAAGTTGTACTAGCTGTTGGAAGAAAAGGTGCAAATTGGCTAGTAGATATGTGCAATAAACATGGTATAAAAACAGATACAGGAATAGTAGATATTGGTGTTAGATATGAGCTTCCAGACGAAATTATGAAAGATGTAAATAAATACATGTATGAAGCAAAGTTTGTTGGAAGAGTAGGACCATTTAGAGATAAAGTAAGAACTTTTTGCCAAAACCCAAGTGGATTTGTATCAGCAGAAGTTTATGATAACAATTTAACATTAGTAAATGGACATTCATATAAAGAAAGAAAAAGTACAAATACAAACTTAGCAATACTTGTATCGCATCACTTTACACATCCTTTCGATAAACCAATTGGATATGGACGTAATGTTGCTCAAAACTTAAATGACCTAGGTGCAGGAAATATAGTAGTTCAAAGGCTAGGAGACATACATAGAGGAAAAAGAACTTGGGATTATGAGCTAGAAAGAAATTCAGTAGAACCAACATTAAAATCAGCAGTAGCAGGTGATATTACATTTGCATTAGGCTATAGAACGATGGTAAGTATACTAGAATTTATAAGAACAATAGACAAAGTTGTAGAAGGATTTGCAAATCCAGATAATCTTTTATATGCGCCAGAAATAAAATTTTATAGCAACAAAGTAATAATAAATGAACAATTTGAAACAAATATAAAAGGATTATACTCAATAGGAGATGGAGGAGGAATGACAAGAGGTTTAATGATGGCATCATGTTCAGGAATCCAAATGGCAAGGAATTTATAAACATGGAAGTTCTAAAAATTGCAAAATTAATTAAAAATCATGGAGGTAGGCTTTATTTAGTAGGAGGGGCACTTAGAGATAAATTATTAAATAGGCCTATTTTTGATGAGGATTATTGTGTAGTTGGTTTAGAGAAACAAGATTTTTTAGAATTGTTTCCAAATGCACATATAAGAGGAAAAGCCTTTGAGGTTTTTGAATTAAATGGACATGAATTTGCACTTGCTAGAATGGAGAAAAAAATAGGAAAAGGTCATAAGCAATTTGAGATTACAACAAATAAAAATATAACAATTGAAGAAGATTTATTAAGAAGAGATATAACAATTAATTCAATTGCACAAGATGTTTTAACTAAAGAAATAATAGACCCATTTAATGGACAAGAAGATTTAAAAAATAAAATAATAAGAGCAACAAGCACTAGCTTTAAAGAAGATCCATTAAGAGTATATAGAGTGGCTAGATTTGCAAGTGAGTTAAATTTTAAGGTAGAGAAATTAACTATACAAATGATGAATGAATTAAAAGGAGAATTAAATTCATTATCAAAAGAAAGAGTATTTTGCGAATTTAGAAAAGCATTAGCAACAGAAAAACCATCAATATTTTTTAATGTTTTAAAAGAAGCAGGAGTTTTAGATGTACATTTTAAGGAAATATATGCTTTAATAGGAAGTATCCAGCCAATAGAGTATCATCCAGAAGGAGATAGCTATAATCATACAATGATAGTACTTGATAATAGCACAAAATTAACAGATAATTTAGAAATACGATATGCAAGTTTAGTCCATGATTTAGGAAAAGGCTTAACACCAAAAGAAATATTGCCACATCATTACGGACATGATGAAAGAGGTGTTGAACCAGAAAGAAAATTGTCTAATAGAATAGGAGTTCCAACTTCATGGAAAAAAGCAGGAATTACATCATGTAAAGAACACATGAGAGGTGGAATATTTAGTCAAATGACTCCGGAAAAACAAGTTTCTTTTATAGAACGAGTAGAAAAATCTGTGTTAGGATTACATGGATTGCAAATAGTAGTATATTGTGATAAAAATAGAACAGGAACTTCAAGTGAAGAAAAAAGAAAAAAATGTACATTTGAGCAAATAGGGCAAGAGTTACTAACAAAAATAGATGGAGAATATATAAAGGAAAAATATAAAAACATACAAGGACAAGAATTTGGAGAAAAACTACATCAAGAAAGAGTAAGATGGATGAAAGTGCAACATAGAATAAAATAGGGAAAAAGGGGACAGAAACCTTTTTCCCTATTTTATTGTTACAACAGTTACTCCCATTTCACCTTCGCCAAATGTACCCATTCTATAAGATTTAACATGTGGATGCTTTTTTAAAAATGCATGTATTCCAGCTTTTAGTTTTCCTGTTCCTTTGCCATGAACAATTCTAACTGTTTCTAATCTTGCAATATTTGCATCATCCAAATATTTGTCTACTAGTGGAATTGCTTCATCTACTGTTAAACCAATTACATTTATTTCGTTAGATATGTTTTTAGATTTTATTATTGATTTATTTTTAGTAGGTTGAACAGTTTTTGCAGTTTCTTGTTTTGTTCGTACAAGTTTATCAATAGAAATATTTGTTTTTAAGCTTCCTACTTGGATTTCTACTTCAGAAGAGGCATTTGGAAGTTTTATTACAGTTCCAACTTTGCCAAGAGGAATAACATATACTTGCATTCCAACTTTTATTTCATCTTGTGTTAAATTACCTTTTTGATTTTTGATATTCATAGAAAAGTCTTTTATTTTATCATTTACTTTGTTTTTTAAATCATACATTTCTTGAACAGAAGCTTTGCTATTTTTCTTTGAAAGATTGTTCATTTCTTTTATTATTTGTGTTGCTTCATCTTGAACATCTAATAATATGTCTCTAGCTTCTTTTTTTGCATTTTCAACCATAAGGATAGCTTTTTCTTCATACTCTGAATAATCAGTTTCAAGTTTTTTTCTAAGCATTTCTATTTGATTTAAATTTTTAGTTGTTTCATCTTTCTTTTTTTCAATTTCTATTTGATTATCATAAATTTCTTTTAATAAATCTTCTATACAAATATTATCATTATCAATTAATGATTTTGCTTTCTCTAAAATACTTTCTTTTAAACCAAGTCTTTTACTTATTTCAAAAGCATTACTTTTACCAGGAATGCCAATTAATAATTTATATGTTGGAGATAAAGTCTCTAAATTAAATTCGAAACTTGCATTTTCAAAACCAGTTGTAACAATTGCATATTGCTTTAATTCTTCGTAATGAGTAGTGCTAATTACAATTGAACCTAAATTATAAAAATAGTCCAAAATACTTATTGCTAAACGACTTCCCTCTATTGGGTCAGTACCAGAGCCAAGCTCATCTAAAAGAATAAGACTATTTTTAGTTGCTGTTTTAGTAATTTCAACAATATTTAAAATATGAGAAGAAAATGTACTTAAAGATTCACTAATACTTTGTTCATCACCAATATCCGCAAAAATATTATCAAAAACATATATACTGCTATTTTCTTTGCAAGGGATTAAAATTCCGCTATAAGCCATCAATAACAATAAACCTGTAGTTTTTAAACAAACAGTTTTACCACCAGTATTTGGCCCTGTAATTATAAGTGAAGAATAGTTTTTTCCAATAGAAATATCAATTGGAACTACTTTGCTTTCATCAATTAAAGGATGACGTGCTTGAATTAAATTTACATATTTTTTGTTGTTAATATCAGGTTTAATTCCATTTAGTTTTTTACTAAAACTTGCTTTAGCAAATATAAAATCAATTTGACCAATTAATTCAACATTGTTTTTTAATTCATTAGTAATTGGCATAAGTTTTCTAGAAAGTTCTGTTAAAATTTTTGCAATTTCTATTGCTTCCTCAGCTTTTAAGTTATTCAATTCGTTGTTAAGTTCAAAAACAGCAAGAGGCTCAATAAAAACAGTAGAACCACTTGAAGAAACATCATGAACAAATCCTTTAACAAAACTTCTATATTCTTCTTTTACTGGAATTACATATCTTTCATTTTTTATTGTAACAATACTATCTTGCAAATACTTTGAATATGTAGCAGAATGAACCATTGAGTTTAATTTATTTTTAATTTCTACACCTAAATTCTTTTGAGATTTTCTAATTGAGTTTAATTTAGAAGAGGCGTTATCTGAAATAGTATTCTCATCTAAAATTTTATCGAAAATTTCTTTTTCTAATAATTTGTTAATATATAGTAGATCACAAGAAGAAAGTATTAAATCACATGTTTCGTCAAGAAAATATTCCTTTAATTCTCTAGAAGTTTTTAAAATACTACCAATTTCTAATAAATCTAAAACTGTTAAAGAAAAGTTAGATTCAAGATTTTTAATTGCAATATCAATATTAGGAATAGAAGAAAGAGGTAAACTTCCTTTTTTATAAATTAATCCAAGAGCCTGATTTGTTTGTTCTAATAAAAAAGATACATTTGTACTTGGATTTAGTCTTCTACATAAATTTTTACCTAAATATGTTTTAGCAAAACCTTCTAACATTTCTAGTATTTTATTATATTCTAATTTATCTAAATACTTTGAGTTCATATTATCAATCTCCTTAAAACATAGATATTATACTATTTTTTTGAAAGAAAGGCAAATTGAAATTTATCTAAATTCATTTGAAAAAACAAAAAATCTATTGTTTTTAAAAAACTATTACAGTATAATAAAGTTAGATTTTATTGGAGGTAACAAATGAAGAAGTTGAAAAGTGAAAATGGTGCAATTGCAATACTTGTTTTAATTTCACTAGTATTTTTAACCACTTTTTTAATAAGTAGTTATGTAATAATGTCAAATAAAATGCAATCGCAAAGAAAAGTTATTAGTGATACAAAAGATATATATGAGAATTATGACTTAAATCAAATGTATGAATCCTATTTTGATAAGTCAAGAGATGGACTACCAGATAATGTAGAACAATTAGAATATATTGAAAGCACAGGAACACAATATATAGACACAGGAGTGTTTCCAAGTAATAATTTAAAAATTAATATTAAAGCTTGCTATACAAATAGTAATTCATCATATATGCTAGGAAGTGATAATGCATATAATGCTGGCATACATATCCGCTTGGATTCAAAATATATAGGAATATTTGGAGGCTCAATAATGAATACAGGTGTTGTTTCACAAGTTAATGTACCTGTAACAATAACATTACAAAATAATAAAATCTATGTTGATGGACAGCAAAAAGGCTCTGGAAGCACACAAGATGTATCTAAATATAGCAAAAGTAGTATATATGTATTTTGTACACATAGAGGAGGAGAAGCAAAATATAATGCGAGTATGAGATTATATGAACTACAAATGTATGATGGAGACACATTAATTAGAGATTTTATTCCAATTCTTGACGAGAATAATGTAGCATATTTATATGATAAAGTAGAAAAGAAATCTTATTATAATTCAGGAACAGGAACTTTTAATTATAAGAAAAAAGATAGTCAAAATATGCAACTAACTAAGGTAAATTATATTGAGAGTACAGGAACACAATATATAGATACAGGAGTAAAACCAAGTAATTCAACAAAAGTTGATATAAAATTCATGTATAACAGTTTAAATGGGTTTGTTTATGGGTCTAGAACTTCGAGTTCAGGCAGTGATGCTCATGAATTTATTATAAATGCATCTGGACTAGTGTTTCCACAGTTTGATGGACAGCATAGTGAAGTTTCATCATCATATAATAAAATCGGAGAAGAATATATTTTAAGTAATTCACAAAGTGGAGCATATATAAATGGTAATCTAATAAAAAGTTATAATACAGCAACTTTTTCATCTAAACATTCTATGTTTTTATTTGGATTAAATCAAAATGGTACAGTGGAGTATAGAAAATTTATAGGCAGATTATATTATTGTAAAATATATAACGGAGACACATTAGTTAGAGATTTTGTTCCTGTTATTGATGGAAGTAATATAGCATGCCTATATGATAGAGTTGAAAAGAAATGCTATTATAATGCTGGAACTGGAACATTTTCATACGGAGAATAGGGTTAGAGCATAAAAAACAAATAACAATAATGGCTTTTTAGTTGACTTTTTACACAAAAAATTATAAAATAACTGTATTGAAAAATGCAGTTATTTTTTTAAGGAGGAAATAATAAATGGGTGAAGTAATAGTTATAACATCAGGGAAAGGTGGCGTAGGAAAAACAACAACAACAGCAAATTTGGGATCAAGCTTAGCAGAAGCTGGTAAAAAAGTTGTTTTAGTAGATACCGATATAGGATTAAGAAATCTAGATGTTGTTATGGGACTAGAAAATAGAATAGTTTATGATATTGTTGACGTTGTAGAAGAAAAATGCAAATTAAGACAAGCACTAATTAAGGACAAGCGTTTTGAAGAATTATTTTTACTCCCAGCCGCTCAAACAAGAGATAAAACTGCAATAAATGAAGAACAAATGAAAGAACTAACAAAAAAATTAAAAGAAGATTTTGATTACATATTAATAGATTGCCCAGCTGGAATTGAGCAAGGATTTAAAAATGCAATAGCTGGTGCAGATAGAGCAATAGTAGTAACAACTGCCGAAATATCAGCAATTAGAGATGCGGATAGAATAATAGGATTATTAGAAAGTTCAGAAATTAGGAATCCGGAATTAATAGTAAATAGATTAAGACCAAACATGGTAAAAAAAGGCGAAATGATGGAAGTTGACGATATAGTTGACTTATTATCAGTTGACCTAATTGGCGTAGTTCCAGATGATGAATATATAATCACACAAACTAATAAAGGAGAGCCTGTTATAAAGAACAAAAAAGCACCATCAGGAAAAGCATATATAGAGATAGCAAGAAGAATTCTTGGAGAAAATATAGATGTTACAATACCAGGAAAAAAACAAGGATTATGGGAAAAAATAAAAGGATGGTTTAGAAAATAACATAAAAAGTGAAGCATAAAATCGCTTTTAGAAAGGAAATAGCAATGTTCGAAAGTATAGTAAACTTTTTCAAAAGATTAAAAAGAGCAGAAGAAAAAAATGTACCTAGTAAAGATACTGCAAAAGAGAGATTGCATTTAGTTTTAATGCAAGATAGAGCAAATGTTTCTGCTGACTTTCTAGAATTAATGAAACAGGAAATTATAGAAGTTATAAAAAAATATATAGATGTAGAAGAAGAAGCAATTGATGTTAGACTTACAAATGAAATAAAAGAAGATGGAACAACAGGTGCACCATCACTTTATGCTAATATCCCAATTGTTAATATAAAAAATGAAATGAAAAAAGAAGTAGAAAAAGAAAAAATAGAAAAAGAGAAAAAGGAAGAAGATAAAAAAGAAGAACAGAAAGAGACAAAGCAAGAAGAAGTAAAGACAGAAGAACAAGAAAAAAGCAAAGAAGAAATAAATGAAGAGGTAAACAAAGAAAAATCAGAAGAATGCGAAGCTAAAGAATCAGAAGAAAATAAAGAAACAGAATCAGAAAACAATGAAGAAGAGAAAAAAGTAGAAGAGGTAGAAGCAGAAGAAAAATCAGATGGTGATAAAACAGAACCAGAAAAAGAAGATAAAGCTGCAGAAGAAAACAAATAATTAGATAAAAAAATAAAATAATAAGATTAGGTGGAAGCAATATTCCACCTAAAAAAATATTTTAGAAAGGTTAAGCATGAATAAGAGAAACTTAAAAAATATAGAATGGAGCATTTTAATTTGCATATTGTTATTAGTAATAATTGGCTTAATTGCGTTATATAGTGCAAGCCAAGGAACTGAATTGGATGCCTTTAAAAAACAATGTATATGGATTTTGATAAGCATTCCAATAATGTGCGCAGTAATGTTTATAGATTACAATGTTATTGCACGATTCTCTTGGATTTTTTATGCAGTTTTTATGATTTTATTGGTTGTGGTATTATTTACGGGAGCAATTAATGGAGCAACTAGCTGGTTTAATATGGGATTATTATCTTTTCAACCTGGAGAGCTTGCTAAAATATTTGTTATACTTTTTTTAAGCTACACAATTGTAAATATTCAGGCAAATGGAAAAAATCAAATAAATAGACCTAGCAAGTTAGCAATTGTATTGTTAATAGGACTAGCACCAACATTTTTAATAGCAATTCAACCAGATTATGGAACTGCATTAGCATATATAGTTGCAATTACATTAATTTTATATGTTGCTGGAATAGATAAAAAATATATAATAACTACTTTTGCAATATTAGTTATAGCATTGCCATTATTCTATTTTTTTGTATTACCAGACCATGCAAAATCTAGAATAGAAGTATATTTAAATCCAAATTTAGATCCAAGAGGTGCAGGATATAATATTATCCAATCAAAGTTAGCAATAGGAGCGGGAAAACTTTTTGGAATGGGATGGCTTAATGGAACGCAAACTCAGTTGGGATTTTTATACCCAAAAACTACTGACTTTATATTTCCAGTAATAGGTGAAGAGGCAGGATTTATTGCGTGTTGCTTAGTTGTAATTATATATGTTGTATTAATTACAAAAGCAATTAATGTAGCAAAAACAACAAGTGATGATTTAGGTTCATATATAGCAATGGGAATAGTGCGGAATACTTTTATTTCACGTTGTAGAAAATATAGGAATGACAATAGGATTGCTTCCTATAACAGGTATACCATTACCATTTATAAGTTATGGTGGAACATCATTAATTACTAACTTTATATCAATAGGTTTATTATTAAATATTAGTAGCAGAAGACAGAAAAATATATTTTAAAAAGGGATAGATATGTATATACACAAATTAAAAATAGGAAATGTAGAATTAGAAAATAATATACTACTTGCACCAATGGCAGGTATAACAGATTTAGCATTTAGAAAAATTTGCAAAGAGTATGGAAATCCAGGGTTAGTGTACACAGAAATGGCTAGTAGCAGAGCCATTTTTCATAATGACGAAAAAACCAAAAAGCTTTTAGATGTAGAAGGGGAAAAAAGACCAATAGCAGTTCAAATTTTTGGAAATGATCCTAAAATAATGGCTTTTGCTGCAAGCAAGGTGTCAGAAATTGCTGATATTATAGATATAAATATGGGATGCCCAGCACCAAAAGTAGTAAAAAACGGCGATGGAAGTAAGTTATTATTGAATCCAGAATTAATAGGAGATATAGTACAAGAAGTAGTAAAAACAGTGGAAAAGCCAGTAACAGTAAAAATGCGAAAAGGCTGGGATAAAAACAATATAAATGCAGTAGAAGTGGCAAAAATTATAGAACAAGCGGGAGCATCTGCAATAACAATACATGGGAGAACAAGAGAAGAGTACTATAGCGGAAGAGCAGATTTAGATATAATAAAACAAGTAAAAGAATCGGTAAATATACCGGTAATAGGAAATGGCGATATAAAGAGTATAGAAGATGCTAATAAAATGTTTGAGTATTGCAATGTGGATGGAATTATGATAGGAAGAGCAACAATAGGAAATCCATGGATTATAAATGACATAATAAAAGGTGAAAAAAGAGAAATTTCAAACGAAGAAAAATTAAAAGTATTAAAACAACATATAGAGTTAGCAGTAGCTGAAAAAGGAGAGTATATAGCAGTAAGAGAAATGAGAAAACATATATGTTGGTATATAAAAAATCTTAAAGAATCAAGTAAAATAAGAGAAAGAATAAATAGAATAGAAGATGTAAATGAACTAGAAGCTTGTCTAGAAGAATATTTTAAATCATTATGAATAAAGTTATAAAAGAATAGCAATTAGCTATTCTTTTTTTGTATTATCAAAATAAAAAATTGTAATTTGTGTGAGGGGGGAATTCTAGGGACTGTCCCTTAAAATCACCAAATCTGGGGATTTTGGGGACTGCCCTGAATTCATCCGGAACTAAACAAATTCCAATTTACAATTATAAGGAGGTAATTAAAAATGAAAAAAATAATTACTATTATAACAATAATAATTGTTGTAATAATTGCTTTTTTTATTGAAATTAATTATAAAAAAATAAAATCTGGAAATAATATAAGTATCAAATCAGCTGATAATGTAAAAGATTATATTTTAGGTATTAGTTCATATGAGGCAACATTTAAGGTAGAAATAAATTCAAACAAAAATAACAATTCATATTTAATAAAAGAGCAGTATATAAAAGAAAATGGAATATACAAACAAGAAGTATTAGAGCCAGAAAATATAAAGGGTTTAACTACTATATATGATGGTTCTAGTTTGAAAATTGAAAATAGTAATATTAATTTAAGCAAGATTTATGAAAATTATCAATGTTTAGGAGATAATGCATTAAGTTTAAGTGCTTTTATTGATGATTTTTTGGATTCTGGCGAGAACAAAGTAACAGAAAATGAAAATGAAATAATATTAGAGACAAGTACAAAAAATGGAAATAAATATATAAATCACAAAAGGCTATATATTGACAAAAAAACATGTAAACCAACAAGAATGGAAGTACAAGATGTAACACAAAAAAACATAATCTACATATTATATAATGAGATAAAAATAAATAATTTACAAAAAGAAGATGTTTTAGCATTTAAGCTAAGTCCATTAGAAAATGATATATAATACAAAAGAATTTTAAGTAAATTATATTCTTAATCTCAAACTCATATCTAAAATATACAAAAAATCTAATTAACAAAAGTAGCAGGAGTGAAGAATATGGTAATAAAAAGAGGAGATATGTTTTATGCAGATTTAAGTCCAGTAGTTGGTTCAGAACAGGGCGGAATACGACCAGTTTTAGTAATACAAAATGACACAGGCAATAAATACAGCCCAACAGTAATAGTTTCAGCAATAACTTCTCAAATGAATAAAAATAAATTACCTACACATATAGAATTAGATTCAAAAGAATTTGGATTAAAAGCTGACTCTGTAGTACTTGCAGAACAGATAAGAACAATAGATAAAAGTAGGTTAAAAGAGAAGATAGGACATATAGATGATAGAATAGTAATAAATAAAATAAATGATGCGCTTGGAGTAAGTTTTGGACTAGAGGAATAAAAAAACAGAAGATTTTATAATCTTCTGTTTTTTTATATACAAAGTCGCTTTGTTCATTCCTATTTTAATCTTTGCTTTTTGCTTTCTTTTCGTCTTTCATAACTTCTTTAATAGAACCTAAACTTGCAAGAGCACTTGTTGCTTCAAAAGGAATAAATACTTTGTTTGCTTCTCCTTTTGCAACTTCTTTAAGTGCTTCTAATGATTTTAATTGAACTAATGTATCATCAGGGTTTGCATTTTTAATTGATTCATAAACCATTTCTATTTCTTTAGCCTTAGCTTTAGCAACTTCACGAATAGCTTCTGCTTCACCGGCAGCTTTTCTAATTCTTGATTCTTTATCAGCTTCAGCTTGAAGAATAGCAGCTTCTTTTTGACCTTCTGCTATTGTAATAGCAGCTTGTTTTTCTCCTTCAGCTTGAAGAATAGCAGCTCTTTTATTTCTTTCTGCATTCATTTGTTTCTCCATTGCATCACGGATATCTTCTGGTGGCCTAATATCTTTAATTTCAACTCTGTTTACTTTACATCCCCATTTATCTGTTGCTTCATCAAGTAATATTCTTAATTGATTATTAATCATATCTCTTGAACTAAATGTTGAGTCTAAGTTCATTTTACCAACTATATCACGAATAGTTGTAATTGCTAAGTATTCAATACCTCTTTTTAAAGATTGAATTTCGTATACTGCTTTTGCAGGATCTGTTATTTGATAGAACACAACAGTATCTATTGTAATTGTAACGTTATCTTCTGTAATAACTCCTTGTGGTGGTATATCCATTGTTTGTTCTTTTAAACTTACAACACTTCTTACGTGATCAACGAAAGGAATGATTATTGTAAGTCCAGCGTCAGCAACTTTATGAAATTTACCAAGTCTTTCTATAATATAAACTTCAGATTGTCTAACGACTTTGATTGATTTGAATGCTATAATTAAAATTATAACTAGTAGTATAATTAAAAATGGCATATTAATTCCTCCTAAAAAAATATATATATTAAAAATATTGATAACTATAATACGGATGTTACTCTAATTGGGCTAACAACTAATTTAACACCATCAATTTTTAAAACTTCTACTTCTGTGCCTTTAGCAATAGAAGATTCATCATCTGTTTTTGCAGACCATACTTCACCATTTACTTTTACCTGACCAGTTGCTTCTATTGGATTAATATCTAATGTTACAATACCATGTTTTCCAATTAATGAATAGCTATTTGTAGGTATTGTATCTTTTTTATTTATAAATTTATCTGCTAAAGGTTTTGTAAGAGGTATAAGTATTGCAGAAGAAATAACAAATACTGCTGTTTGTATTGCTATGCTATCTGTAAATATGCTAGCAACCATAGCTAAAAGTGCACCGATGCCTAACCAAAATACTAAAAATCCAACTGTTATGATTTCAGCTACAAAAAATACTCCAGCTGCGATTAACCAAAAACACCACATATACACTCCTCCTAAAATATGTGCTCACAATTGATATTATACTATATAAAGAAAGAAAAGGGAAGATATTCCTTTTAAAATTTATGGGAATAAGAATTTGTTTAGAACAGGTACTTTCCAAAATATAAATACTATAATTGCAACAATTATGATTGTTAAAACAAGAGCAAATATATCCTTAGAACGTTCTTCTTTACTCTTCTTAGTTTCATTATAAAGTGCAGTACCAATTATTTGAAAGTACTTTTTAGGATTTAAAGAATTTTCACGTTCTTTTTGTTTTTTATTTACATACTTTTGAGATTCTTTTTCCATTTTTAAACTTTGGACCTCTTTTTTTAGTCTTTCCTGCTCAGAATATAGATTATTATATACATTAAAATTATTAGAACCTAGTCCAATTTCTTCATCATATTGAGCTCGAAGAGCTTTATTAGATAATATTCTATATGCCTCTGTTAACTCTTTAAACTTATCTTCAGAAAGATATGAATTACTTCCAGAGTTCATATCTGGGTGATATTTTTTTGCTAGTGTTCTATAAGCTTTTTCTATAACCTCAAATGATGCATTTTCGCTTACTTCTAGAATTTCATAATAATTTTTCATAAAAGTACTCCTTACATATAATATAACCAAATATATAATAACATAACAGCACAAAATTGTAAAATATATTTTTAAAAAAGACTTGCTTCAAAAAAGATAATAGTGTAATATAATACAGTATTGAAAGATTTTTTAAGTAAATGAAAATTTAAAAGGAAGGAGAGAAAAGAGTAGAAATTAAAATAATGTAGCGCCAGGACAATGTATATTGTTGACGAGGATTAGAACTTATCGAAGGATTCGGCGGATGGTTCTATGGCATATGGTTGTCATTAAATATTACACAAAGACTAATAGCAATATTAGAACAAAGGTAATATAAACCTTAATTTACTAAAAATACTTTCAATTCCATTTTAGATTTTTTAGGAGGTACACTATGTGTGGAATTGTAGGTTATATAGGAGATAAAAAAGCAACTCCAATATTAATTAATGGACTTTTAAGATTAGAGTACAGAGGTTATGATTCAGCAGGAATTGCTGTAATGGAAGGAAACAACATTGTTGTAAAAAAAGACAAAGGAAGAGTTAATAATTTATATAATTTGGAAGGAATTGATTCTTTGAAAGGAACAATTGGTATTGCTCATACAAGATGGGCAACTCATGGAAAACCATCAAAAGAAAATTCCCATCCGCATATGGACAATTCAGGTTCTTTTGCAGTTGTCCATAATGGAATAATAGAGAACTATCATGAATTAAGAAACTTTTTAATAGAAAAAGGATATAATTTTTTATCACAAACAGATACAGAAATTATACCAAACTTAATACATTATTACTTTACAAAAGAGAATGATGTATTAAAAGCAATAAAAGATACATGTAATGATTTAAAAGGAAGCTATGCATTAGAAATATTAGCAGCAAGTGAAAGTGATAAAATGTTTGTTGTAAGAAAAGATAGTCCACTTGTTATAGGAAAAGGTAACGGAGAAAATTATATATCATCAGATATACCAGCAATCCTTTCTTATACAAAAGATTTTTATCTTTTAGATGACAATGAAATTGTAGAACTTTCAAAAGATAATGTGATTTTCTATGATAAAGATTTAAATAAAATAAATAAACTAATAAAAAGTATAGAGTGGGGAGCAGCTAGTGCAGAGAAAGATGGTTATGAAGACTTTATGCTAAAAGAAATAAATGAACAACCAAATGCAATAAGAGAAACAATTGGTGCAAAATTAGATAATGGACATGTAGAAATAGAAGACTTGAATTTTACAAAAGAATATTTAAAAAGTTTAAATAAAATATATATAGTAGCATGCGGAACTGCAATGCATGCGGGATTAGTAGCAAAAACTATATTTGAAAGACTTTGCAAAATTCCAGTAGAGGTAGATATTGCTTCGGAATTTAGATACAGGGATCCAATAGTAAATGATAAAACACTTGCTATATATATTAGCCAATCAGGCGAAACAGCGGATACAATAGCTGCATTAAAACTTGCAAAATCAAAAGGAGCAAAAACACTTGCAATATCAAATGTAATTGGTAGCTCTATAACAAGAGAAGCTGACTACTCAATATATACACATGCAGGACCAGAAATAGCAGTAGCTTCAACAAAAGCATATACTTCACAAGTGGTACTCCTTAGCATATTAGGATTATATTTTGCAGAGAAACTAGAAACAGCAGATTTAGAAGAAATAAAAGAACTAAAAAAGGATATTTTAAGATTACCATCACAAGTTGAAGAGATATTAAAAGACTTAGAAGAAATAAAACAATTTGCAAAAAAAGTTTATAAAGAAAAAGATATGTTCTTTTTAGGAAGAGGAACAGACTATGCAGTAAGTTTAGAAGGCTCTTTAAAACTAAAAGAAATATCATATATTCATTCAGAAGCATATGCATCAGGCGAATTAAAACACGGACCAATAGCTTTAATAGAAAATGGGATAACGGTAGTTGCAACAATGACAGATAAAAGATTAGTAGAAAAATCAATAAGCAATGTTCAAGAAGTAGTAACAAGAGGTGCAAAAGTACTTCTAATTACAAGTGAAGATATAAAAAATGATGGATTTGATACAGTAATTAAAATACCAAAAACAAGTCCACTTATATCACCAATACTTTCTGTAATACCAATGCAAGTACTTTCATACTATATTTCAAAAGAAAAAGGTTTAGATGTAGACAAACCAAGAAATTTAGCAAAATCAGTTACAGTTGAATAGATAATAAAATAGGAATAGGAAGAGGATAACAACTCTTCCTATTTTTGCATTTTGTATAGATATAAGAAAATAACAAATATATTCAAATGGAAATAGATTGGTATTGTATACTGAACTGATATACTTCTTGAGTTGAAGAAATATTAAAATAATTATCTATTAATAAACAAAGAACATGTGAAAAAATATAAAAAAATGAGATGTTCAATAAGAACATCTCACCTCCCCATCGTTACCCAGTTTTAGCAAATGCTATTTATTTGTGAGTTAATGCCACAACTCTAAAGCGTTTAAGCCTGATGAGCAATAGCAACACCATAACCTGCCTGAGTTCTTATCTGAATAGTATACACGTCATTTCCACACCAAAATGTTCTGTCTCCCTGACCAGGAACAGCGCCATTTTCAGTCCAAACAACATTGCCATTTTTACCAAGCATACGAACATCACTTGGCACCACTCCCCAGCCACTAGTAGTAGTGTTCATGCATTTTATAAAGACATTACAACTAAAACCTGTGTTGGAAGTAGCAATTGTTTTCCATGAAGTTGTAGTGTTTAGTGAATTGGCAAGGCTAGAATATGGGAAAGAGTTGGACTGCGTAGAAATTGAAGCCTGTACAGCTTCTGCTGTAGTAAATTCTGCAGCAAAAGCCGAGACTGAATTTACGAACAGAAATGCAAATGCTAACATTATAAAGACAAATTTTTTAAAAGAATTTTTCATAACAATGTTCCTTTCGAATAATAGCATTTACTTAAAACTGTAACAACGGAAATTGCTGTCATATAAAGGGTAAAATTTAATCCTTTATATAAACAACCGCTCCAAATATTTCAATAAAAAATATTGGCATACAATAAAATACCATTTTTTTACAAAACAGCCAATAGATTTTTTACAAAAATTTACATTGCACTGATTCGATAAAACATAAGTTACATATATCACAATAATAGCACCATTTATCTTAAAGAATTCATTTGCAATTGTGAACAGTAAAGACATATGCTATAATTAAAAAAAGGAGGAGCTATGAATATTAAGATTAATACTAATATATCAAGTGAATATAAAGAAACAACAATTACAATAAACGCCCCAAAATTATCTGATGAAATACGAGATTTCATTAAATATATATCAGATATGGATTCAATATCAAATCAAATTGTTGCTAGTAATAATAATGAAATATATTTTATAAATCTAGAAAAAATAATATGTTTTTTTAGCAAAGACAAATATAACTATGTAAGAACTGTGGACGGAACATATAAAATTAAATATAAACTATATGAACTGGAAAATTTCCTTAAGCAAAAGAACTTTATAAGGATTTCAAACTCCTGTATTATAAATACAAATCAAGTCAAATGTTTTGATACAAGTATACTTGGAACAATTTTGGTAAATTTGAAGGACACTACACAAGAAAAAGTTTCTAAAAGAAAAATACCACAAATAATGAAGCTACTTAGAGAGAGGGGGAATTTAAAATGAAAAAATTATTAAAAACATTATTGGTATTTAGCATTTCAACAATAGCTATATACATGATTTTTACCTTGAATTTTTTTAATAAACGCTGCAAAGAATACCAATTTAGTTTATTTAGTAAGAAATATTATGATTTAAGAAATGTTGATAGAGAAAAGATAAAAGAATTAGGAGATGGAATTAGTAATTATGCAAAACTGTTAGAAGAGAGTCATAAGGAATCGGATTATATAGAAAACAGTAATTATCATGCAATAGCAGAAGATTTTGATCCACTAGGTTACTCAGTATGGAGTGTTTTTCAAACTGAGATTACAATGATAACAAATAAATATATTTGTATATCCATTCTATTGGGAGTATCAATAGGGATAGCTTATGTTGTAATTACAAGTAAAAAAATGAACAATATTTTTAAGATTTTAATAGGATATTTTTTACCTATGCTTATAATACCACCAATATATGCATATAATCTTACATATAGAAGCTGGGACATTTTTACTATATATAGAACTGTTCCAAAGTATTTCTATATAATATATACATTAATATTTATAATAATTTACATTATAAACTATGTAATAGGACTAAGAATCACAAAAAAATTGAATGAAACAGTTAAACATTAGAAATATGAGTAGCAAACAGCTACTTATATTTTTTTTATTTTATCTATTGCAAAATAAATTTAATATGATAAAATATGTACAGAAAATTTGTTTGCAAGGAGAGAGCTAAATGTTTGCATATATAAAAGGTAGTTTAGAACAAAAATCAAATAATTATGTTGTAATAGATGTAGGTGGAATTGGTTATAAGATATTTATGGCAACAAAAGCAATAGAAACTTTAGGAGAAATTGGTAAAGTTGTTAAAGTACATACACATTATTATGTAAGAGAAGATAATATTAGTTTATATGGATTTAACACAAATGAAGAATTACGTATGTTTGAGCTTTTATTACAAGTAAGTGGTATAGGGGCAAAATCAGCAATAGCAATGCTTTCAGAAATAAGCCCATCAAGTTTTGCACTTGCTGTAATATCAGATGATATATCTCAATTGGTAAAAATACCAGGAATAGGTAAAAAAACAGCAGCAAGAATAGTGTTAGAGCTTAAGGATAAATTAAAAACAGAAGAAGCAATAACAAAAACAGAAGAAGTAAAATTATCAATAACAAACGAAGAAGAAACAAGCGAAGCAATAGCTGCATTACAAGTACTAGGCTATACAAAACGAGAAATAGAAAAAGCTTTGGAAAATGTGGATACAAAGAATTTACAATTAGAAGAGATAATAAAACAAGGATTAAAAAACTTAGCAAGAAATTGAAAAATAAATTCCAATTTGTTTTAGAGAGGAGAATAAATGGATTTAAATATACCACTGGCCCACCGCGTAAGGCCACAAACACTAGATGAATTTATTGGGCAAGAAGAAATTTTAGGTAAAGACAAAATTCTATATAGAACAATAAAAGCAGATAGATTATCTAGTATAATTTTATGGGGACCAACAGGTTCAGGTAAAACATCTTTAGCTAAAGTTATAAGTAATACAACTAAATATAAATTTATAAAATTAAATGCAGTAACTTCTGGTGTTGGAGATATAAAATCCGCAATAGAAGAAGCTAAAAATCCATTACTTAACCCAACAGGGAAATGCATATTATTTATAGACGAGATTCATAGATTTAACAAATTGCAACAAGATGCATTGCTTCCTTTTGTAGAGAATGGTACAGTTATATTAATTGGAGCTACAACAGAAAATCCATATTTTGAAGTTAATAAAGCTTTAATTTCAAGGTCTATGGTTTTCAAACTAAAACCACTTTCTGTAGAAAATATATTTACAATATTAAAAAATGCTATAAAAAATCCAGAGGGACTTGGAAGTTATAATATAAATATAGAAGACGAAACACTTAAAAAAATAGCAGAAATTTCTAATGGTGATGTAAGAACAGCATTAAACAGTCTAGAAATAGCAGTACTTACAACACCAGTAGATAAAAATGGGCTCATTAATATAACAAATGAAATCGCTGCTGAATGCGTTGGAAAAAAGAAATCAATGTTTGATAAAACTGGAGATAGTCATTATGATAATATAAGTGCATTTATAAAATCAATGAGAGGAAGCGATCCGGATGCAACAGCATTTTATTTAGCACGAGCAATTGCAGGTGGAGAAGACCCAGTTTTTATTGCAAGAAGAATTGTGATTGCAGCAGCAGAGGATGTAGGACTTGCAAATCCAAATGCATTAGTTGTTGCAAATAGTGCAATGCAAGCAGTAGCAAGTGTAGGAATGCCAGAGGCAAGAATAATATTATCAGAAGCTGCAATATATGTAGCAACATCAAAAAAATCAAATGCAACATATTTGGCAATAAATAAAGCTTTAGAAGATGTGGAGACAAAAGATACAGGCGAAATTCCAATGCATATAAGGAACGCACCAGTTTCTGGAATGAAAGATTTTGGATATGGAGAAGGTTATAAATATCCACATGATTATCCAAATCATCAAGTAGAACAACAATATTTGCCAGACAAAATGCTAGGTACAAAGTACTATATAAAGGATGAAACAATAGATTAGAGAACAAAAAGATATAATTACTATTTGCTCTAATCAAAAAGTAAACCCAATTTATTAAAAAATAAATTGGGTTCTTTTAAAAATTTTTATTTTTTTACAACTTTTTTATCTGGTATATATTCTAATAATTCAGAAATTTCACAGTCAAAAGCTTTGCAAATGTTGTTTAAGTGTCTAACATCAATTCTTTTTACTTCTTCATAATACATTTTAGAAATAGTTGCAGGTCTAATACCTGTAATTTCAGATAAGGCTTTTTGAGTCATTTTATGTTTTCCTAATAAATCAGATAATCTAATTTTTATCATAGAACATCATCTCACTTCTTCGAAATTATGTTGTATTTTATCATTTAATGTTGAAAAATCCCATGGATTAAAATTAATATAACGATAAACGTAAGAAAAAGTTGCCTACCAGTAAAAATTAAACTTGATATTTATAAAAATAAAAGAATAAAAATTGAAAAATGTGTAAAAATATAGATATAAAGATGGAAAGTAATATAGAAAAGAATAGGAAATAGTATGATTAAAAAGATACTTTTAGGAATAAGTGCAGGGATCATAAGCGGACTTTTTGCAGCAGGTGGGGGGATGATAGTTGTACCTGCATTTGTTCATATATTTAAATTAGACGAAGCAGAGGCAAGAGCTACCTCTGTTTTTTCAATTTTGCCAATGGTTATCACTAGTGGCTTATTTTACTATAATAATAACTACATTAATTGGAACATTGGAATTAAATGTGCAATAGGAGGTATAATAGGAGGCTTTATTGGATCAAAGCTGTTAAAAAAATTGCCGGACAAAGTTTTAAAAATTATATTTATTGTGTTTTTAATTTATGTTTCAATAAAAATGATAATTTAGATAGGAGAAAGATATGTTAGAGATTCTTACAGGATTGATATCGGGAACAGTAAGTGGTACTGGGATGGGAGGAGGAACAATTTTAATTCTTATACTTTCTGTGTTTATGGGAGTAGAACAACATACAGCACAAGCCACAAATCTTGTGTTTTTTGTGCCAACATCACTTTCGGCAATTGTTACAACAATAAAAGATAAACTTATAAACTGGAAAGTAGGAATTCCAGTAGCAATATCAGGAATTGTAGGAGCAATAATAGGAGCAAAAATATCAGTGAATATGGATGTAAAACATCTAAAAAAATATTTTGGAATTTTTTTAATTTTGATTTCAATTTATGAAATTTATTCATTAATCAGACAGTATAAAAAAGATAGAAAAAGTAATAATAAAAATATAGAAAAAAATAAATTGTAATTTGGGTGAGGGGGGAATTCTAGGGACTGTCCCTTAAAATCACCAAACCTGGGGATTTTGGGGACTGTCCTGAATTCATCCGGAACTAAACAAATTCCAATTTATATTAGAAAGGAGAATAAAAATGAAATTTGTAAAAGGTATGATTATAGGAACTGCAATAGCTGCAGGTATGGCAATTATGTATAATGAAGGTATGATGAATAAAAAAACAATAATGAAAAAAGGTAGACAATTAGCAAAAAAAATAGGTACATTTTAGTAAACAAGGACGTATTTTAATTTATACGTCCTTGTTTAGTATTTATTTGCAAGGTTTATTACAGTCTGGCTTACAGTCATCTTTACAAGGTTTGTCATCACAATCAAGTTTTACACCTTTTAGGCATTTACCATGACGTTTGCATTCTTTGCAAATTTTTACATGTTTTACTCTGTCTACCCAAATCTGTAATTCATAAGATTTGTCTGGGCAAAGTGGTCCAAATACGAATTCGCCATTTTTATCTGTAAAGGTATGAGAAACTGGTTTTCTTTCTTCTTTACCATATTCGAAGCAAACTTCTATTAGTTTTACAACAGCATCTTCAACAGGGTCTTTGTAGCAATCTTTAATTACTCCATATATTACGTTTCTGTTATCTTCTGGTAAATTTATTTCTAAGTCGAATTGTTTACCTTTTTCGATAAAACCGTCAACCTTAACAACTGGACAAAAATCTTTTTCAAATTCCATTTATATCATTTCCTTTCTTTATTTTACTTAATATATTGTATGTTTTATATTGACAAAAAGTGACTAAAAACATTAAAATATAATAAATAAAGAGGTGATTTGTAAATGAAAGCAATAAAAATATTAACATTTGTAATAATAGGAATATTAATTGTTGGAGCAGGAGTAGGAGCATATGTATATTTTTGCACAGATACTTTTAAATCAACTAAAGAAATATTTTATAATTATTTGGGAGAGAATCAAGCAGAGCAGTTATTGGAAAGTGACAGAACAGAGCAATTATTAACAAAGCTTTCTACACAGAATAGTGAGCAAAAGATAAATGTAAATTTGAATGCTGTAATGAATGGACAGAATGTTTTAAACAACTCTAATATTTTAATAAATGGTAAAACTAATATTGCAGAAAAGAAATCAGAATTAAATGTTATTTTTGGTGATAATGACAAAAAAGATATATTAGAAATAGATACAGCCAAAGACCAAGAAAAATATGGATTATCTTTTAAAGGAATAACAAATAGATATATTACTCTAGAGAATAAAAACTTGGATATATTCTGGGCTAAACTAGGAATTGCAAACTTAAATTTAGATAAAATAGAACCAACTGAATATTCAACACAATTATCTGGCAAACAGGATAATGTGAAAAAATTATTGAGTAATTCATTCGGAATAATAAAAGAACAAGCTTCAAAAGAAAAATATTCTAATTTAGGAAAAATGGAGACTGAATTAGATGGAGAAAATGTTCAAGTAAGTGCATATGAGCTAAAACTAAGCAGTGATGAAATGAAACAAGTCTTTTCTTCTTTAAAATCGTCAAATATAGATGTTAATAAAATAATAGATACATCAAGTTTTTTAGGAGATAGTATAGAAAATTTAGGATTTGATTTTACAGAAACAATATATGTACATGGAGGAAATTTAGCTAGAATTCAAATTACTATGAAAGATAGTTATTCTCAAACAATACAAATAGTAAAAACATTTGAAAAAAATGATATAACATTATCATTACAAGTAGAAAATTCTAAAGGCACACAAATAATGGCAGATATAACAAAAAATAGTACAGAGAACAACGAGAAATATGTAATGAATTTAGAATTAACAGCTACTGAAGAATTAAGAATTGTAGCAGACATAAATGTAGATATAGCATTTAATACAAACGTTACAATTACAGCATTAACAGATGAAAATAGCTATATTATAAATGAAAAATCAGGAGATGATATAAAAGATTTATTTCAAAAAATATTTGAAATGATAAAAGAAAGAGAAGGTATAGAAAATACAGCTATAGGAATATTATATAATGCGATTGAAATGGGAGAACAAATGCCGCAAATGAATGAAAAATTAGAGGAAACGCTTAGAGCAACAAATAATTAAGAATAATAGATTAAAAAATCTCTGTTCATTTTATGAACGGGGATTTTTTTGCAAAAAAAAGTTGAAAATTTGAAGATTTTAATATATTATATAAAAATGAAGAACAAAGCGACTTTAGTCGCCCTTTGTTCTCGCCGATTTGAGTTTCCGAATGTAATGAGGAAATCTCAAAGGTAATAGCGATTATAGCATTTTTATATACTAGGAAATGAGAAATTTCCTAGTATATAAATAAGGGGAAAAATCTCCTTTTGTTTAAGTAAGAAAAAAAGGTGGAAAACATGTACTTAAAAAGATTAGAGTTGCAAGGATTTAAATCATTTGCAGATAAAACAGTATTAGAATTTATGCCAGGGATTACAACAGTAATAGGACCAAATGGTTCTGGAAAAAGTAATATTTCTGATAGTATTAGATGGGTTCTTGGAGAGCAAAGCATGAAATCCCTAAGAGGTTCAAAGTCAGAAGATATTATATTTGCTGGAACTCAAAATAGAAAATCATTAGGATTTGCAGAAGCTTCAATAGTAATTGATAATACTGATGGAAAATTACCAATAGAATATTCAGAAGTTACAGTTACAAGAAGAATATATAGAAATGGAGAATCTGGTTATTACATAAATAAAACACCATGTAGATTAAAAGATGTTTTGGAATTATTTATGGACACAGGGATTGGAAAAGATGGTTATTCTATAATAGGACAAGGAAAAATAGATGAAATTTTAAGTAATAAATCAGAAGATAGAAGAGCAATTTTTGAAGAAGCAGCAGGAATTGTAAAATATAGAGTAAGAAAAGCAGAATCAGAGAAAAAACTCGAACAAACAAAATTAAATTTACTCAGAATAAATGATATTTTAGCAGAAATAGAAGCAAATATTGAACCATTAAAAAAACAATCAGAAAAAGCTAAGAAATTCTTAGATTTAAGAGAAGAATTAAAAGGAATAGAAATAGGACTATTCCTATTTAACATAGACAATTACAAACAAAAATTAGTAGAAATTACAAAAGATATGGACATATTTGTAGCCCAACAACAAGATGAAGAAACAAAGATGCAAGAAATGCAAAACTTAAAAGAAGAATTAAAGACTAAGATAGATGAGATAACAGAAAAGATAGAAGAAACTCAAAACTTAGGCTTTGAAACAAGCAAAAAACAAGAACAAATCAACTCAGATATAAACCTTGCAAATGAAAGAATATCAAATAATAAAGAGAATTATGAAAGATATTTAAAAGAGATTGAAGAGGTAAAAAACAGAGTAAAAGAACTCGAAGAAGAAAAAACACAAAGATTAGAGAAAAAACTAAATTTATCATCTAACAGAGAAAAGTTTGCAAAAGAATTAGAAGAAAAAGAGAAAGAATTAGAAGAGATATCTAAAAAACTATCATCAGAAGAAAAACAAATAGAAGAGCAAAAAAAGAAAGTAGAAAGCAATGTAGATTCAAAATATGAAAAAGCAACACAAATTAATACACAAGAAGTAAATTATGAGAATTTAGAAAAAAGAGAAAAAGTAGTAAAAAATGAAATATCAGATACAATATCAGAATTAGATCAAAAAAGATTAGAAAAAGATGAGATATCTAAAACATTTTATGAAATAGAAGCTAAAAGAAATGAAGCAAGCAGAAAATTAGAAGCAATAAACGAGAAAAGAGAAGCAAGTATTGCAAAATCAAAAGAATACCAAGACAAAATAAATACACTTTCTACAGAATTAAGAATAAAAGACTCAAAATTAAAATTCCTAAGTGACATGGAAAAAGAAAAAGAAGGATATATAAGAAGTGTAAAATCTCTATTGCTAGATTGTGATAAAGATGCAAGCCTAAAAAAAGGTATGCATGGAGTTTTGGCAAACATATTAACTGTTCCAAAGGAATATGAAACAGCAATAGAAACTGTACTTGGACAAACACTTCAAAACATAGTTACAGATACAGAAGAGGATGCTAAAAAACTAATCGAACATTTAAGAAAAAATAATTTAGGAAGGGCATCTTTCTTGCCAATAGCTTCTGTAAAAGGAAAAAGAGTAGATAAATTAATAAAAAACAATTTAAGTGGAGTAATAGGAATTGCAGCAGATTTAGTAAAGGTAGATAAAAAATATGAAGAAATAATATTAAATTTACTTGGAAGAACTGTAATTGTAGACAACATGGAAACAGCAATAATACTTGCAAGACAGAATAAATATTCATTTAGAATAGTTACACTAAAAGGTGATGTAATTAATCCAAGCGGAGCAATAACAGGTGGATCAACTACAGTAAAAACAAATAACATAATAGGAAGAACAAGCCAAATACAAGAACTAGAAAAAGACATCAAAAAATTAAATAAAAAAATAGAAGAATTGGAACAACAAAAAGAAGAATACGAGAAATCGCAAGAAGATGTTATTGAAGAAGTAATGGGACTAGAACATATTATGCAAGACACAGAAATTGTGTATGCAACAGAAAAACAAAAAGTTGTATCAATAGAAGAAAATATTACTAAACTAGAAAACAAGCTTGCAAATCTAAGAAAAGAACTTTCTCAAATAGGAGAAGACAAGAAAAACAACAAAGAAGAAGCAGAAAAATTACAACAAGAAATTGAAGTGTTAGAAAAAGAAAATGAAGAACTACAAAAAGAAATAACTGCATTTAGTGACAAAAACAAAGATACTCAAAAATACATAGATGACTTAAATTTTGATATAACAAATTTAAAAATATCAGTTAGTTCATTTGATGAAAGTAATAGTTCAATAGATGAAATTGTTGCAAGAATAGAGCAAGATATTCAAAACAATAAAACAAGCATAGAAAATAAAAAACAATTAAGAGAAAAAATAGTAGAAGACAATAAGAACCTAGAAGAAGAAATTCTAAAATTAAATGAACAAATAGAACAAATGAAGCAAGAAGTAAGTACAAGTGGAGAGAAAGTAGAAGAGCTAAAGAAAGAAAGAATTTCTAAAAATGAAGAACTTGCAAAAGCAGAGGAAGAAATTACAAGCAAGTTTAAAATAATAGAAGATTTAAAAGCACAAATAACAAAACAAGAAGTTAAAAAATCTAAAATAGAATATGAATTAGAACAAATAATAAATAAAATGTGGGAAAATTACGAAATAACACCAAATAATGTAGCAGAAGAATACAAAAAGCCAGACAATGTAGCAGAAACTACAAAACGAGTAAAACATTTAAGAGATGAAATAAGAAATTTAGGAAGCATTAATGTAGATTCAATAGAAGAATATAAACAAACAAAAGAAAGATATGACTTTATGTGTGAGCAAAGATTGGATTTAGAAGACTCAAGTAGTAAACTAAAAAAAGTAATTCAAGACATGACAAAAATAATGAAAGAACAATTTGAAAAACAATTTAAAGTAATAAATAAGAATTTTGGAGAAGTATTTAGTGAACTATTTGGTGGAGGAAAAGCAGAACTTAAACTTACAGACGAAGAGAATATATTAGAATGTGGAATAGATATAGAAGCACAACCACCAGGAAAAAAACTTCAAAACATGACTCTTCTATCAGGAGGAGAAAAAGCATTTACAGCAATTGCGTTGCTATTTGCAATATTAAAAATCAATCCGGCACCATTCTGTGTATTAGATGAAATAGAGGCAGCTCTAGATGATGTTAATGTTTACAGATTTGCAGAATACCTAAAAAAATTCACACAAACAACACAGTTTTTAGTTATAACACATAGAAAAGGAACAATGGAAGCAGCAGATACTGTGTATGGAATAACAATGGAAGAAAACGGAATATCAAAACTTCTTTCAATGAAATTAAAATAATGTTTGACAAATGGCGCAAGCTATGGTAAAATATTCATCTGTAAGCCGCATAAGTTAGGTTTAAATACTATTAATATAATAGTTACCTAAGTTGTAATCTTAGCGAGTATTAGAAAAATGGAGGTCGTATAAAGAATGTACGCAGTAATTGAAGCTTGTGGAAAGCAATACAAAGTAGAAGAAAAAGACGTAGTATTTTTTGAAAAATTAGATGCAGAAGAAGGAAAAAAAGTTACTTTTGATAAAGTAATATTAGTATCTGATGATGGAAAAGTACAAGTTGGTAACCCTTACGTAAAAGGTGTTAAAGTAGAAGGTAAAGTAGTAGCTCATGGAAAAGGTAAAAAAATTATCGTTTTCAAAATGAAAGCTAAAAAGAATGAAAGAAAGAAACAAGGACATAGACAACCTTATACAAAAGTTGAAATAACATCAATAAAAACTGCAGCAGCTAAAGCTGAAAAAGCAGAAACAGCTGAAAAACCAGCAGCAAAAACAACTACAACAGCAAAAAAAGCAACAACAACTAAAGCTACAACAGCAAAGAAAACAGCTACAAAAAAAGAAGAAAAAGTTGAAGAATAGTAGTAAATAAAAAAGATAGATTGTAGGAAAACGTGAAGGGAGTGAATTATAGATGGCACATAAAAAAGGTCAAGGTAGTGTTAAGAACGGTAGAGACAGTGAGTCAAAACGTTTAGGAGTGAAAAGAGCAGACGGAGAATTCGTTCTAGCAGGAAATATATTAGTAAGACAAAGAGGAACAAAAATACATCCAGGAATTAATGTAAAAAAAGGTAGTGATGATACATTATATTCAGTAGTAGATGGAAAAGTTAAGTTCGAAAGAAAAGGTAAAGACAAAAAACAAGTAAGTGTTTACCAAGAAGAAGCCTAAAAAATAAAGAAAAACTCTTCAAAGATTTGAGGAGTTTTTTTAATTAAAGGTTTATTAGAAACTTTCCAATTTACTTTTATTGTAATAATAAAAAAAATAGTATATAATATATAAATATTAAAAAATAAGAGGTGCAAATTATGGAGAAAAAAATAGTTCTTACAGGAGATAGACCAACAGGTAGATTACATATAGGTCATTATTTTGGCTCTTTAAAAACAAGAGTAGAATTACAAGAAAGTGGAAAATATGATCAATATATATTAATTGCTGATGTTCAAGCATTAACAGATAATTTTGGCAATCCAGAAAAAGTTAGAAAAAATGTAAGAGAAGTAGCAATGGATTATTTATCAGTAGGAATAGATCCAAGTAAAACTACTATATATATTCAATCAATGATACCAGAAGTTGCAGAACTTACAGTATACTATTCAAATCTTGTTACAATAGCAAGACTTCAAAGAAACCCAACAGTAAAAACAGAAATTGCACAAAAAAGAGATGTTTTTGGAGAGAGCGTAACGTATGGATTTTTAGGATATCCAGTAAGCCAAGCAGCAGATATAACAGCATTTGAAGGGAAATTAGTACCAGTAGGAGAAGACCAGCTACCTTTAATAGAACAATGTAGAGAAATTGTTAGAAAATTTAATAGTATTTATGGAGATGTTTTAGTAGAACCAGAAGCAGTTCTTTCAAGCACAAAAAGAATAAAAGGTCTAGATGGAAACGAAAAAATGGGAAAATCACTAGGAAATGCAATATATTTATCAGATTCAGAAGAAGAAATTACTAAAAAAGTAATGGGAGCTGTAACAGATCCAAATAGAATAAGAAAAGATGATTTAGGAAATCCTGATATATGTATGGTTGCATATTACCATAATTTATTTACCCCAAAAGAGGAATTAAACAAAATATGTGAAGAATGTAGAGCGGGAAAACGTGGTTGTGTAGCATGCAAAAGAGAACTTGCAAAAAGTATTATAGAAACTTTAAAACCAATTAGAGAAAAAAGAGAATATTACGAAGCACATCCAGAACTAGTAGATAAAATACTAATGGAAGGAACAGAGAAAGCAAGAAAAAAAGCAAAAGAAACAATGGCAAAAGTAAAAAAAGCAATGAAATTAGACTACTTTGAAGGAGAAGAATAATGTTTATAGACTATACAAAAATAATAATTAAATCAGGAAACCGGAGGAAATGGTGCAGTTACATTTAGACGTGAAAAATATGTAGCAGCAGGAGGCCCAGACGGCGGAGATGGCGGAAAGGGTGGAGACGTATATTTTATTGTTGACCCGGATTCAAATACATTAATAAATTTTAGGTATAATAAAAAATATAAAGCAGAAAATGGTCAAAACGGAAGTGGAAATAGATGCTTTCGGAAAATCTGGAGAAGATTTATATATTAAAGTACCAATTGGAACAGTTGTAAAAGACGCAGAAACAGGAGAGTTAATTGCAGATTTATCTAAAGAAGGACAATGTGAGTTAATACTTCCAGGAGGAAGAGGAGGAAAAGGAAATTCACATTTCGCAACATCAACAAGACAAGCTCCAAGATTTGCACAAGATGGAGAAAAAGGAATAGAAAAAGAAGTAATATTAGAATTAAAGCTACTAGCAGATGTTGGACTTATAGGTTTCCCAAGTGTTGGAAAATCTACAATACTTTCAAGAGTAACATCAGCAAGACCTAAAATTGCAGATTATCATTTTACAACACTAGAACCAAATTTAGGAGTTGTAAAAACAGAATTTGGAGATAGCTTTGTACTTGCAGACATACCAGGAATTATAGAAGGCGCAAGCGAAGGTACAGGATTAGGTTTAAGATTTTTAAGACATATAGAAAGAACAAGACTTTTATTACATGTTATTGATGTTTCTGGCTCAGAAGGAAGAAATCCAGTAGATGACTTTAATACAATAAACAAAGAATTAAAAAAATATAGTGAAAAATTAAGCACAAGAAAACAAATAATAGTGGCTAACAAAATAGATGCAATGCAAGATGAAACATTATATGAGCAATTAGAAAAACTAGCAAAAGAAAAAAATATAGAAATATTTAAAATATCAGCAGCAACAGGGGAAGGATTAAAAGAACTATTTACACATGTATCAAAAGTACTAAAAGATTTACCAAAAGAAGATGTAGAAGAAGTTGAAGAAAAGAAAGTATATACATTAAAGAAAGAAGAAGAAGGATTTAATGTAAGAATAGAAAATGGTGTATATATTGTGGATGGCCCAGCTATAGAAAAAATACTAAGAAGAGCAAACTTAGAAGATAATGAATCTTTATATTATTTCCAAAAAAGTATTAGATTTTTAGGAGTAGAAGATAGATTAAAACAAATGGGAATAAAAGAAGGAGACACAGTAAAATTCATGGATTGGGAAATGGAATGGTTTGATTAAAAAAATCCAAAAATTTGTTTGACAACTAAAAAAACTTATGATACTATATAGGCAAATAGATTTTCGGGAGTGATTAATAGTGAGTAAAGAAGAAATGACTGACTTGAATAAAAGAGAAAGAGCTATACTAAAATTTATAGAAAAACAAATAAATGAAAAAGGATACCCACCATCAGTAAGAGAAATAGGAAAAGCAGTTGGATTAAGTTCAACAGCAACAGTTCATGGATATTTGGCAAAATTAACTAAAAAAGGATATATTAAAAAAGAAGACCAAAAAGGAAGAACTTTAAGAGTATTAAAAGGAGGACTTGCAGATAACGGGAAACCTTCTCCAAAGCCTCTATACAATGGAAGAGAATTAGTTGATGTTCCAGTTATAGGAAAAATAACAGCAGGTGCACCAATACTTGCAGTAGAAAATGTAACAGACACATTTCCGATTCCAATTGATTTTGTTGGAAACAGCGAAAGCTTTATGCTTACAGTGCGTGGAGAAAGTATGATAGAAGCAGGAATTCTAGATGGAGATTACATACTAGTAAAAAGACAAAATAGTGCAAGAAATGGTCAAATAGTAGTAGCATTAATAGAAGATGAAGCAACAGTAAAAACATTCTATAAAGAAAAAGATTATATAAGATTACAACCGGAAAATAGTACAATGGATCCAATAATAGTACCAGATTGTAAAATACTTGGTGTTGTTGGAGGAGTATTTAGAAAATTATAATAATTGAGTGTGATAAAAAGATTGCATATTAATGCAATCTTTTTACAATATTTTAATAAAAACTTGAAAATTAGTATTAGATTTATTATAATTGCAAAAGAAAGGCGGAAGGAACATGTATAAAGATAAAGAAAATATTGTAAAAGTTAAAGTTATAGGAGTAGGTGGCGGAGGAAACAATGCTGCTATGAGAATTATAAATGATGGGGTTCAAAATATAGAAACATACTTATTAAATACTGAAACAGGAACACTAAGAAGGGCAAATACTAGAAATGTATTGCAAATAGGAAAACAAACAACAAATGGTTTAGGAGCAGGAGCAAATGAGATTATAGGTGAAAAAGCAGCTCTAGAGAGTAGAGAACAAATAAGAAAAATATTAGAAAATACAGATATGCTATTTTTAACTGCCGGAATGGGTGGAGGAACAGGAACTGGAGCAATACCAGTAATAGCTGAGCTAGCGAAAGAAATGAATATTTTAACAGTTGGTATTGTAACAAAACCATTTACTTTTGAAGGTAGAAAAAGAAGTATTAGAGCAGATATTGGAACAAAAAAATTACTAGATAATGTTAATGCTTTAATTGTTGTATCAAATGACAAATTGCTAAAAGTTATAGGAAATAAAACAACAATACAAGATGCATTCGAAATAGCAGATAGTATTCTAGAACAAGGAATACAAAGTATAACAGATTTAATTACAACAGTTGGAGAAATAAATATTGATTTTGCAGATATAAAAACTATTTTTAGTTATACAGGAAAGGCATATATGGGAATAGGAAGAGCAGAAAAAGGAGAAACACTAGAAGATGCTGTAAAAACTGCAATAAATAATCCTTTAACAGAAAACAAAATAGATAATGCAAAAGGCGTAATTTTTAATGTAAGGGGAGGAGAGAATCTTAGCCTAACAGAGATTAATACAGCGGTTCAAGTGATAAATGATAAAGTAAGTGATGATGCAAACATTATATTTGGAACAGTAATAGATGAGTCATTACAAGATGAAATGGAAGTTACTGTTGTTGCAACGGGTGTAGAAGAATAAATATGAATATCACCTCATAAAATGAGAAATACTATTTTATGAGGTGATTTTTTTATGAAAAAAAGTGAGGATGAATTAAAAAAAGAAAATACAACAAAATATGGAGAATTTGTATGCACAGAATATCAGTGGCTACCTTTAGAAAAACAAAAGGAGCAAGCAGGTAAAATGGCGAATATGACTAAAAAAGAAAAAGGAAAAAAAGATTAAAAAAGTGTAATAATAATTGTTCTTTCCTAATATACATTTATTAAAGTTTAATTGTACAAACATTTTTATTTAGGAGGGAATATTAGTATGGAGAATCTAGAGATATATGAGGACATTGCTAATCGTACAGATGGAGATATATATGTTGGAGTAGTACGGCCCAGTAAGAACTGGTAAATCTACTTTTATTAAAAACTTTATGGATTTAGTAGTTTTACCAAATATACAAAATACACATAAAAGAGAAAGAGCAAGAGATGAACTTCCACAAAGTGCTGCTGGAAGAACAATAATGACAACAGAACCAAAATTTGTACCGAATGAAGCTGTGGAGATTACAATTGGAGATAATTTAAAACTAAAAACCAGATTAGTAGATTGTGTAGGATATTTAGTAAACAATGCACTTGGTTATATGGAAAATGAAGTTCCAAGAATGGTAAAAACACCATGGTCAGATGAAGAGATGCCATTTGAGATTGCAGCAGAAATAGGAACTAAAAAAGTAATTACAGAACATTCTACAATAGGGATACTTGTTACAACAGATGGAAGTATAACAGAAATTCCAAGAGAAGATTATGTAGAAGCAGAAGAAAGAGTGGTAAAAGAACTTAAAGAACTTAATAAGCCATTTGTAATTGTATTAAATACAAATAATCCATATTCAGATTATACAAAAGAACTATCAAGAGCACTAGAGGATAAGTATCAAGTAGCAGTAATTCCAACTGACTGTACAAATTTAAACATGGAAGATGTTAACGATATATTTGGAAAAATACTATATGAATTTCCAGTTGAAAGAATAAATTTAAATTTCCCAGGTTGGGTAGATGGATTGGATGATGAGCATCCATTAAAACAAGAATTATATACAAATATAAAAGAAGCATTTAAGAATACAAATGCAGTAAAGAATATAAATGTTGGAATAGAAAAAATAAATAGTACAGAAATAGTAAAACAAACAACTATAAAAGAAATAAATTTAGGAAACGGATCTGTAAGTTTAGAAATCACATTACAAGAAGAACTATTTTACCAAGTACTAACAGAAATAACAGGAGTAGATGTTCAAAACGAGGCAGATTTATTCTCTACAATTTCTAATTTAGCAAGTGTAAAAAAAGAGTATGATAAAGTTGCAGTTGCATTAGAAGAAGTAAAACAAAAAGGATATGGAATTGTAACTCCAACTATGGAGGAATTAATACTAGATGAACCAGAAATGGTAAAACAAGGTTCTCGCTTTGGTGTAAGATTAAGAGCAAAAGCACCTTCTATACATATGATTAGAGCAGATATTGAAACAGAAGTATCACCAATAGTAGGAAGCGAAAAACAATCAGAAGAGTTAGTAAATTACTTGCTATCAGAATTTGAAAATGATCCAATAAAAATTTGGGAATCAAACATATTTGGTAAAAACTTACACGAATTAGTAAATGAGGGCTTACAAAATAAACTTTCTAGAATGCCAGAAGATGCACAAGAAAAATTGCAAGAGACATTAGAAAGAATTATAAATGAAGGAAGCGGAGGACTAATTTGTATAATATTATAGGATAAAAGGACGCATAATGCGTCCTTTTTATAAATTGGAATTTGTTTAGTTCCGAGTGAATTCAGGACAGTCCCAAAAATCCCCAGGTTTGGTGATTTTGAGGGACAGTCCCTAGAATTCCCCCTCACACAAATTGCAATTTGTAAAAATATAGAAATAATAAAAAACGGTAGTAATTTTTCTTGCAAATTATATAAAACAATAATATAATAAATGCAACAATATAGGAAAGGAAACTAATATGTTAAAAGAACAAGGATTTGTAAGAGTAGGAGCTGTAGTTCCAAAATTAAAAGTAGCAGATACAGAGTTTAATTGTAATGAAATAATAAAACAAATAGAGGTTGCAAGTAATAATAAAATTCAAATAGCAGTATTTCCAGAACTATGTGTTACAGGTTATACTTGCCAAGATTTATTTGAACAAGACACCTTACTAGAAGAAGCAGAAAAGGCACTAAATAAAATTTTAGATTATACAAATAATTTAGATATTATTTGTATAATTGGTATGCCAATAAAAGCAGAAAATCAATTATTTAATACAGCAGTTGTAATTCAAAAAGGTAAAATACTTGGAATAGTTCCAAAAACTTTTATTCCAAACTACGGCGAATTCTATGAAAAAAGATGGTTTGCATCTAGTAAAAATGCAAATAAAAAAGAAATAGAAATATTAGATCAAAAAGTTCCTTTTGGAATAGATTTACTATTTAAAGATAAAGAAAACAATGAAATTTGTTTCGGAATAGAAATATGTGAAGATATATGGGCAGTAGAACCACCAAGTAATAAATTGGCACTACTTGGAGCAAATATTATATTCAATTTATCTGCAAGTAATGAAGTTATAGGCAAAAAAGAGTATAGAAGAGAATTAGTAAAAATGCAATCAGCAAAAACAATATCAGGATATGTATATTGCTCTAGTGGTGTGAATGAATCAACTTCAGATGTAGTATTTTCTGGAGAAAGTATGATTTTTGAAAACGGTTCTTGCTTAACAAATAACCAAAGATTTGACTTTGAAAGTAATATGATTTTTACAGAAATAGATACAAAGAGACTTGCAAATGACAGAAGAAAAAATATCAGCTTTATGGGAAATCCAGTAGATTTAGAATATAGAGAAATAAAAATAAATATACCAGATAATATAGAAAATTTAACAAGAGAATATAGTAAAACTCCATTTGTTCCGGAGGATAAAAAAAAAATAAGTGAAATTTGTGAAGAAATTTTAAATATACAAAGCTATGGTTTAGCTAAAAGATTATTACATACAAACATTAATAAAACAATAATTGGAATATCAGGTGGATTGGATTCAGCACTTGCTTTTTTGGTAATAATTAAAGCATATGAAGTATTAAATCTTCCAAAAGAAAATATAATAGCAATAACAATGCCAGGATTTGGAACAACTTCTAGAACACATAAGAATTCTATAAAGCTTATAAATGAGTATGGAGCAACATTTAGAGAAATAAATATAACTAAAAGTTCTTTGCAGCACTTTGAAGATATAGGACATGACAAGAAAATGAAGGATATAACTTATGAAAATGCTCAAGCAAGAGAAAGAACAAAAATACTAATGGATATTGCAAATGAAGAAAATGGAATAGTTGTTGGAACAGGTGATTTATCAGAGTTAGCTCTTGGATGGTGTACATATAATGGTGACCACATGAGTATGTATTCTGTAAATGCAAGCATTCCAAAAACACTAGTAGAATATATAATAAAATGGGTTGCAGACAATAGTAAGGAAGAGTATAAGAATATAATTAATGATATATTAGATACGCCAATATCACCAGAACTATTGCCCCCAGATGAAAATGGCAATATAGAACAAAAAACAGAAGAACAGGTTGGGCCATATATATTACATGATTTCTTTTTATATCACTTTTTAAGATATGGAGCAGAACCTAAAAAAATATACATATTAGCGTGCAAAACATTTAAAAATGACTTTAAAAAAGAAGACATAAAGCATTGGCTACAGGTTTTTATAAAAAGATTTTTTACACAGCAATTTAAAAGGAACTGTATGCCAGACGGACCAAAAGTAGGAACAGTAAGCTTATCTCCAAGAGGAGATTTAAGAATGCCAAGTGATGCAAGTTATAATATTTGGTTAAATAATTTTTAATATATTTGGAGGGAATAATATGTTTAATTATGAAGATTATGAAAAATCAGCAGAGTATATCAAGGGAAAAATTAAAGGTAAAAATCCTAAAATAGCAATAGTGTTAGGATCTGGATTAGGAGGATTAGCAAAAGAAATAAAAAATGAAACAGTAATAAAATATAAAGATATACCTAATTTTCCAGTTTCAACAGTAGAAGGACATGCAGGAGAACTAATAATCGGAGATTTGAATGGAACAGAAGTAATTGCAATGAACGGAAGATTTCATTATTATGAAGGATATGAAGTAGCACATACTGCATATCCAATTAGAGTATTTTCTTTATTAGGAATAGAAGATATTATACTTACAAATGCAGCAGGAGGAATAAATACAGATATAGAGCAAGGAAGCCTTATGATTATAAATGACCACTTAAGCTTTTTTGCAGAATCAGTATTAAGAGGAAAAAATGAAGACAAATTTGGAGTTCGTTTCCCAGATATGTCTGAAGTATATAGTAAAGAACTGATTGAAAAATTAAGACCAATTATGTTAGAAAAGATGGGAAGATGTTATGAAGGTGTATATGCATATATGAAAGGACCTTGTTATGAAACACCAGCAGAAATAAGAGCACTAAGAATATTAGGAGCAGATGCGGTAGGAATGTCAACAGTTCCAGAAGCAATAACTGCAAGACATTGCGGAATAAATGTAATAGCAGTCTCATGCATTACCAATATGGCAGCAGGAATTATAAAAAAGGAACTTTCTCATGAAGAAGTAAAAGAAACAGCTCAAAGAGTAGAAAAGAAATTTGTAGAAACAATAAAAGAATTTGTGACAAAAATATAATTGGAGTGAAGAGATTATGAATTTACCAAATAAATTAACAATATTTAGAATTTTACTAGTACCAGTAATGGTAATAATCCCATACTTAAATATAAGTGGAACATTTTTAAATATATCGATTGAATATTGGATAATGGGATTGATATTTGTAATTGCATCATATACAGATCATTTAGATGGAAAATTAGCAAGAAAAAACAATCAGATAACTGCATTTGGAAAATTTGCAGATCCATTAGCAGATAAAATATTAGTATTAGCAGCAATGCTAATATTTGTAGAAGAAAAAAGTTTACCAGCGTGGATACCAATTATAGTATTATTTAGAGAATTTGTAGTATCGGGATACAGACTAATAGCTGTAGAAAAAGGTGGAGAAGTAATAGCAGCAAGTATTTGGGGAAAACTAAAAACAGTAACACAAATGATTGCAATAATATTAATGTTTATAAATATTAATAATACAAACGTATTTGGAGCATTTATAAGAGAAAATCTAACAGGAGCAGAGTTAATAATAAATATACTAGCAACAGTGTTTATGTTAATTTCTGTAATAGCAACAATCTTCTCAGGTTGGGACTATGTAAAAAATGGTAAAGAATTACTAAAAGATTAAAAATTGGTGAAAAAGGGGTCAGACCCCTTTTTCACCAATTTAACAGAGGAGGAACTTAATTGGACAAGCAAAAAGCAAGAAAACGTATTGATGAATTAAATAAACTTACTGCATATTATGCTAAAAAATACTATGATGATGATGCACCAGAAATATCAGATTTTGAATATGATATGCTTATGAATGAGCTTAAAAATTTGGAAAAAGAATTTCCAGAGTTTATAAGCAAAGATTCACTAACTCAAAAAGTTGGAGGAACTGTAAAAGAAGGATTTGAAAAGGTAACACATATTGTGCCACTTCAAAGTTTACAAGATGTGTTTTCTTTTGATGAGTTGTATAGCTTTGATGAAAGAATGAAAAAATTTGATAATAATATTAAATATGTTGTAGAAACAAAAATAGATGGATTATCAGTTGCATTAGAATATAAAAATGGTGAATTTGTAAGAGGTGCGACAAGAGGAAATGGACAAGTTGGAGAAGATATCACAGATAATTTAAAAACTATTAAAAATATTCCTAAAAAGCTAAAAGAAAACATAGATATAGTAGTAAGAGGAGAAGTTTTTATATCTAAAAAAGACTTTGACGAATTAAATGAAAAGCAAGACGAAGAAAATAAATTTGCAAATGCAAGAAACTTAGCAGCAGGTTCACTAAGACAGCTAGATAGTTCAATTACAGCTACTAGACCTCTTGATATTTATATTTTTAATGTTCAAAAAAGTGATACAATAAAATTTACATCACATTATGAGTCTTTGTTATATTTAGAAAAAATAGGTTTTAATGTAAATCCTGTAAAAATATTTTGCAATAACATAAAAGAAGCGATAAAGGCAATAGAAAAAATAGGTGAAGATAGAGAAAAAATTCCATTTGGAATAGATGGAGCAGTTATAAAAGTTGATGATTTAAATTTAAGAGAAAAAATTGGTACAACATTTAAAGTACCAAAATGGGCTATTGCATATAAATACCCACCAGAGCAAAAAGAAACAATATTAAAAGATATTGTTTGTAATGTTGGAAGAACAGGAGTAATTACACCAATGGCAATACTAGAACCAGTAGTGGTTGCAGGTTCTAAAATATCCAAAACAACTCTTCATAATGAAGATTTTATAAAAGAAAAAGGATTAAAAATAGGTGACCATATATTAATACAAAAAGCTGGAGATGTTATTCCAGAGGTTGTAAAGGCATTGGTAGAAAAAAGAACAGGCAATGAAAAAGAATTTGAGATGCCTAAGACTTGTCCTGTTTGTGGAGCGGAAGCTGTGAGAGAAGAGGGAGAAGCCGCTGTAAGGTGTATAGGAGTTGAGTGCAAAGCTCAAAACTTAAGAAACATTATTCATTTTGCCTCAAAAGAAGGAATGAATATTGAAGGATTAGGCGAAAAAATAGTAGAACAGTTATATAACAACAAATTAATAGAAACAATTGCGGATATATATTACTTAAAACAAGAAGATATAGAAAGCCTAAAAAAAGATGGAAAGAAATTTGCAAAAAACTTAATAGGCGCAATAGAACAAAGTAAAAGCAACGATTTAGATAGATTGATTTGTGCAATTGGAATAAGACACATTGGAACAAAATCTGCAAAAACACTTGCAAGAAGATTTAAAACAATGGAAAACTTAAAAAATGCTACATTAGAAGAATTAATAATGACAGATGATGTAGGAGAAATTACGGCAAGAAGTATTTATGAGTTTTTTAAACAAGAGCAAACACAAGATTTGTTAAATAGATTAGAACAAGCAAATGTGAATATGAAGCTAAAAGAAGAAACAAATAATGATAATAGATTTGAAGGAAAGACATTTGTATTAACAGGTTCATTAGAAAACTATACTCGTGAAGAAGCAAGCAATATTATAGAAAGTTTTGGAGGAAAAACTTCTAGCTCTGTATCTAAAAAAACAGATTATGTTTTAGCAGGAGAAGAAGCAGGAAGTAAACTAACAAAAGCAGAATCACTAGGAGTAAAAATAATAACAGAACAAGAATTTCAAAAAATGATTAAATTGTAATTTGTGTGAGGGGGAATTCTAGGGACTGTCCCTTAAAATCACCAAACCTGGGGATTTTGGGGACTGTCCTGAATTCATCCGGAACTAAACAAATTCCAATTTATAAAGGAGATAAAATGAATAAAGACTATAGTTTTGAACAATTATGGAAAGATTTAAATGATGGTTATCAAATATATTACACATATATGGGCACAAGATATTTGCTTAGCAAACTTACTAAAAACTGCTATTCAAAAGAAATAGTCAATTTTAGTGGAAAGGGACCGCATCCCAAAACACAAATTATAACATTAAAATCTGTAAAAGAAATACATCCTTTTATGGAGAATATAGAGTATAAAATTCAAGCATAAGGAGTTTCTTATGAATATTTTAGAAAAATATAATCAAGAACAACTTGAAAGATTTTATAAGGATTTAAGTAAAACAGAACAAAGTAAGCTACAAAAAGAAATAGAAAATATTGATTTTGAACAAATAAATAGCCTGTATATAAACTCAAAAAAAGATGAGGTTATCGAATTAAAAGAAATAGAGCCAATTAAATATTATATAAAAAAGAAATTAAGTAAAAGTATAATAGAAGAATATTCAAACCTAGCAAAAGAAATCTTGAGAAAAAATAAATTATGTGTTATTACAATGGCAGGAGGACAGGGAAGCAGATTAGGAGTAAATGGGCCCAAAGGAATGTTTAAATTAAATATAGATGGAAAACTAAAAAGCTTTTTTGAAATAAACTGTGAAAAACTTATTAAAGCAAATAAACAATATAATATAGAAATATTATGGCTTATAATGACTAGCAAAGAAAATGATTTACAAACACAAGAATTCTTTAGAAACAATAACTATTTTGGATACCCTAAGAATAGAATAATATTCTTTACACAAAATGAAATTCCAGTTTTGGATTTAAATGGAAAGATTCTGCTAGAAGAAAAGCAAAAAATAAAAAAAGCAGCAAATGGAAATGGAGATGTTTTTGAGGCTTTAAGTAAAAATAATATTATAAATAAACTGGATGATGAAGACATAGAATACATATCATTTATGGGAATAGATAACATTTTGGCAAATCCAATTGATTATATTTTTTTAGGGATGATGGCTTATAAGAAATATCAAGTGGCTTCGAAATCCATTTTTAAAGAAAATGCTATGGAGAAATCTGCAGTCTTTTGCAAAAGGAAGAACAGGCCATATATATTAGGATATGACAAAATTTCGAAAGAATTGTCAGAAGAAAAAGCAAAGAATGGTGAATTTCTATATAGAGACTGTAATGTTTTGGCACATCTTATGACACTAAAAGCAGTAAAAAAAGTTATACAAAAGGACCTACCATATCATAGGGTATTTAGAAAAACTAATGCACTAAATCAAAAGGGAGAAAGCGTAATACAAGATAGCTTTAAATTTGAAAAATTTATATTTGATGCCTTCTCATATTTTGAAGATATGTTAGTTTTGAGAATAGAAAAAGACGAATTTGCTCCAATTAAAAATAAAGCAGATATAGAATTTGCTATAAAAGAATATAATAAAAAATAAAAATGTTTTGAAACTATTGACTTTACTACGTTTAGTTAATATAATAAGGTCAAATTCAATTGATGATGGAGGCAAAAGTAAACAAATGGCACAAGGTAAATTAGCATATTCATTTGATGACAATTTAAACAATAAAACTGATGAACAATTAGTAACTTTTGCAAAAGAAGGAAATGAGAAGGCACTAGAATACTTATTTGAAAGATACAAAAACCTTGTTAATATGAAGGTAAGTAAGTATTTTATTGTTGGTGCAGAAAAAGAGGATATAGTACAAGAAGCAATGATAGGATTGTATAAAGCTGTAAAAAATTTTGAAGTGGACAAGCAGAATTCTTTTAAATCATTTGCTAATTTGTGCATAGAAAGACAGTTGATTACAGCAATAAAAACTTCAAACAGACAAAAGCATATACCTCTCAATTCTTCATTATCCTTAAACACTTCAGTATATGAAAATGATGATGATACTTCATTAATAGAATGTTTTAATTCTAAAACAGTTGAAGATCCATTAGACACTATAACAAAAAAAGAATATTACAAAAAAGTAGGAACAAAAATAGATGAGCATTTGAGCGATTTTGAAAAACAAGTTTTAGGAAGATTTGTAAAACGGAGAAAGCTATGTAACAATTGCAGAAAAACTTGACACACAAGTGAAATCGGTTGACAATGCAATACAGAGAATTAGAAAAAAAGCAATTAGAAATATAGTAGATGAGGAGGAATAATCCTCATCTTATATGCTTCTATAGCTCAGTAGGTAGAGCACTTGCGTGGTAAGCAAGAGGTCACCAGTTCGATTCTGGTTGGAAGCTCCAAAATAAAAGAAGTGTATATCATTTCCAAATTATCAGAACTAATATGCACTCCTTTTGGCTGTTATTTGGTAGGTTTAGTTGCCGAAACTAAAAAGTTCGGTAGGGCTTTGCTAGAATCATTTGGCACTGCTTTAGGTGTTTTCCAAAAAACTTCTGTACTACACCAAACAGGTGTTAAACGATACTGCGAATCTGAATAAACCGGCATAATAACAACTCCTTTCAATATGTGATTAAAAAATATTATATCATAAAAAAACAAAAAAATCAAAAAACGAAGAGGGATTAGTATGAAAATAGGAATAGTAGGTTTACCAAATGTAGGCAAAAGTACAATGTTTAATAGTATAACAAATGCAGGGGCAGAATGTGCAAACTACCCATTCTGTACAATAGAACCAAATGTGGGTGTTGTACCTGTGCCAGATGAAAGATTAGATGTTTTAGGAAAGATGTATAATACTCAAAAAATAACTCATGCAATTGTAGAGTTTGTTGATATTGCTGGACTTGTAAAAGGCGCAAGTAAAGGAGAAGGACTTGGAAATAAATTTTTATCACATATTAGAGAAGTAGACGCAATAGCACAAGTAGTAAGATGCTTTGAAGATCCTAACATTGTACACGTAGATGGAAGTATAAATCCAATTAGAGATATAGAAACAATTAACTTAGAATTAATATTAGCAGATATAGAAACAGTAGAAAAAAGACTAGAAAAAGCAAAGAAAAATTTAAAAGCAGACAAAAAATATCAAGAAGAAATTGATTGTTTGGAAAAAATAAAAAAACATTTAGAAGCAGAAAAACCTGCAAGAACACTAGAACTTAATGATGACGAAAAAGAAATTTTAAAAGATATGATGCTTCTTACAGCAAAGCCAATCTTATATATATGTAATGTATCAGAAGAACAATTGGCAAATGCAGAAAATGATGAAAATGTAAAAAAAGTTAAAGAATATGTAAAGAACGAAAACAGTATAGCAATTCCACTTTGTGCAAAAATTGAAGAAGAGCTAACAAGTTTAGAAGAAGCAGATAAAAAAGAAATGCTAGAAGCATTAGGACTAAAAGAATCTGGATTAGATAGAGTTATAAGAGAAAGCTATTCAGTGTTAGGTTTAATGTCATTTTTAACAGCAGGAGAGCCAGAAGTAAGGGCATGGACAATAAAAAAAGGAACAAAAGCACCAGTTGCAGCAGGAAAAATACATTCAGACATACAAAGAGGATTTATAAAAGCAGAAATAGTTTCTTATGATGACCTAATAAAAGAAGGCTCAATGAACGCAGCAAGAGAAAAAGGATTAATTAGATCAGAAGGAAAAGAATACATCATGCAAGAAGGGGACATTGTTTTATTTAAATTTAATGTTTAATAGAGAATGTCGAAATATAAATATTTTTTAAGAAATTTCAAAAAAAACTCACAAAACTATTGCAATAATTGAAAAAATGTAGTATAAATAATAGAGAATAATTTATAATAATATTATAATGTGATTAAAGGAGATAGAGATTATGTCAAGAACAAAAGAAATATTAATAAGTTTATTAGCAATTATAGTTTTAATTTTAGCAATAACAACAAATGTATTTGCAACATCAGCAGACGATTTACTTAATGCACTTGGAAACAATCAAAAAAATAATGCAGTTGCAGAAATACCAACAAAAAATAATACAACAAATAATATAGTAAATAATAAAACAAACAATATAGTTAATAATTCAGCTAACATCAAAGCAAATGTTTCAAATGCAACAGAACATGCAGATGCAGGTGTTGATTACTCAATAGTATTTATAATAGCTGTATGTGGAGTTTCAGCAATATATGCTTACAAAAAAATAAGAGACTATAATGTATAGAATTAAATAAATAAATGTTTTTAGAGCTGTTCTGCAGAACAGCTCTATTGTGAGTTTAATTTCATTTCTTTGGCTTTTAAAACAAGTCTTTTTTTATTTATGTTATTACAAGTAATTAAGGTTATTTCTTTATTCCCATTTGTTTCTTGAGAAGTACAACTCATGTCATTTTTTTCAATTTCATACATTTCATAAACTTTATAATATACACACACGTTTGCTGGGGCATATATTTTTATAATGTCACCAACATCCAATAAAGAGAGTTTACTAAAAAAACGGTCATCATCAAAATTGTGCCCTGCAATACAAAGATTACCTACTTTATTTGGATCTGGACCGAAAAACTTGCAAGGTGAGATCTTAAGAAGTTCGTCATTGGTTTTAGAAAGAATAGGATATTCAATATTAATTTTATCAATTTGTATTATGCCAATTACATTAGCTTCATCAGAATTGTTTAATTTTACAACAGTATAATTTTGCTCATTTGAATACAAACTATCTATATTAAAAGAATTAATTAAAGTAGAAGCAAATTTTTCTTGTTTTTTTGAATTGTATAGATATACAGAAAAATATGAAACAGTGGATATAAATAAAAACAAAGAAATATATAGTAAAAATTTAAAAGATTTAGAATTATTTTTAGAATTATTTTTTTCATTATTAATACCTGTATATAATATTTGATTCATAATATATTAGTGTATATAAATATAAAATAAATATACATAAAAAAGATTTACAGAAGAGGCTAAATATTTATTCACATCACGTCTAACTTATAAGCTGGATATGGAAGTAGATGGAACCCTTACAAAAACTTGTGGATGCATTCAACCGTTTTATTATGAAGGCGAGTTATGGAGAAGCGGAGAAAATGGATTATTTCTTGTAGCTGGCTCTGAAGGAGATTAAACGTAGGAGGAGAAAAGAATTCATGGAATATGCCAGTCCGTCCAGTGATAACAGTTAAGATTAAATAAAATAGTAAATTGGCTAAAAATGACCTAAAATGCTTGATTTTTTAAAAAAACAGGTATATAATAATATAGCAATTGAAAAAATACTAGAAGAGTGGGAACAAATCCCACTCTTCAATTATGAAAAGGAGAAAAAATTGGCAAAGATAGAAGAAAAGGTTGAAAGCCTTATTAAGCAAAACATAGAAAACCTTGGATATGAACTTTATGATGTAGAATATGTAAAAGAAGCAAAAGATTACTTCTTAAGAATCTATATTGATTCAAAAAAAGGAATAGACTTGGAGGATTGCGAAAAAGTAAGCAATAGTATTACAGAACTGCTTGACAAAGAAGATGTAATTCCAGAGCAATATTTTTTAGAGGTTTCTTCACCAGGAATTGAAAGAACTTTAAAAAGAGAAAAGCACTTAAAAGATAATATAGGAAATGAAGTTCAAATAAAACTATTTAAACCATTTGAAGGTAAAAAACAATACAAAGGAATATTAAAAGATTTTGATGAAACCAAAATAGAAATAGTTAGTCAAAATGAAGAACAAATAGAAATAGACAGAAAAAATATATCACAAATAAAAACAGTATATAATTGGTAAAAGAAAGGATGATTATAATGAAATCAATCGAAACTAAAGAATTGATAACAGCAATTGAAGAATTAGAAAAAGAAAGAGGAATAAGCAAAGAATATTTATTAAGTTCATTAGAAACTGCTTTGGTTACAGCATATAAAAGAAACTTTGATTCAGCTGAAAATGTAAAAGTAAATATGGATGAAAACACAGGAGATATAAAAGTATATGCAGTAAAAACAGTTGTAGAGGAAGTTTTAGATGATCAATTAGAAATAAGCTTAGAAGAAGCCAAAAAAGAAAATAAAAATGCAAAAATAGGTGATGAAGTAGAAATAGAAATAATACCTAGAAACTTTGGTAGAATTGCTGCACAAACTGCAAAACAAGTAATTGTACAAAAAATTAGAGAAGTAGAAAGAAATATGGTATATACAGAATATAATGACAGAAAAGGAGAAATTGTTTCTGGAATTATACAAAAAGCAGACGGTGGAACTATTGTATTAGACTTAGGAAAATTAGAAGGAATAATGCCAGTAAAAGATCAAATACCAACAGAAACATATCATGTAAATGATAAAATAAAAGCATATGTTGTTAGTGTTGAAAGAGGATTAAAAGGAACACCACAAGTGCTAGTTTCTAGAAGTCATCCTGATTTTGTAAGAAAATTATTTGAATTTGAAATACCAGAAATATATGAAGGTTTAATAGAAATAAAAAGTGTATCAAGAGATGCTGGTTCAAGAAGTAAAGTAGCTGTATATTCTACAAACGAAAATATTGACCCAGTTGGTTCTTGTGTAGGACAAAAAGGAATAAGAATTCAAAATATTATAAACGAACTAAATGGAGAAAAGATAGATGTTATAGAATGGAATGAAGACCCAGCAATATTCATATCAGCAGCATTATTACCAGCACAAGTTATGGCAGTAGATGTAAAAGAAGAAGAAAAATTTGCACAAGTAATAGTTCCAGATGATCAATTATCTTTAGCAATAGGAAAATCTGGACAAAATGCACGTTTAGCTGCAAGACTTACAAACTGGAAAATTGATATAAAAAGTGAAAGCCAATTTAGAGCATTACTAGAGAGCCAAGAAGAAACAGAAGGAACAACAGAAGAAAATTAATAAGTGCAGTGTTCGCAGTCCTTGGAGACCAGCAAAAAAAGGGAGATAATTTTATGAAAAAGGTTGTACAAAGAATGTGCATGGGATGCAATACAAAAAAAGACAAGAAAGAATTAATTAGAATTGTTGCATCAAAAGACGGAAATATTACAATAGACAAAACTGGAAAGTTATCTGGTAGAGGAGCATATATATGTGATAGCATAGAATGTTTAGAAAAAGTAATAAAAAATAAAAGATTAGAAAAAGTACTAGAAAAAAATATAAGTGAAGAAATTTATAATGAATTAAGGGGTGTAATTATTGACAAAGCTAATTAAAAACAAACCAAACAGTAAAGAAAATTATGGGGGTGATACTATTGGGTAAAATAAAAATACATGAAATAGCAAAAAAATTAGGTGTTAATAGTAAAGACGTATTAGAAAAAGCACAAGAATTAGGATTAGATGTTAAAACACATATGAGTAGTGTTGATGAGAGTGAGGCAAAGAAAATAGAAGCAAAGTTTTCAAATAGTAATGCAAAAAAAGAAGTAAAAGAAAAAAGAGACAATCCAGTTATAATTAGAAGAGAAGTAATTATGACTGATTCTGATGCAACAAAAAAAGAAGAAATAAAAAAAGAACAAACAAAAAGAGATAGAGATGTTGGCTTTATAGAAAGACAAAGAAAAACAGATTACAATATTGTTTATAGAAATAAACCTACAAAACCTCTTACAGTAAGCGAACTATTTGGAAAAAAAGAAGAACCTAAAAAAGAACCTGCAAAACCAGTAGTAGAAAAACCAGAAGTAGCAGAAAAAGAAGAAAAGAAAGTAGAAGTTACACCACTTGAAAAAAATGAAGAAAAGAAAACAGAAAATGCAAATAAAGAGCAAGTAAAAAAAGTTGAACCAATAAACCAAAAACCGGTACAACAAAGACCTGCTAATAGAGAATTTAATAGAGATAATCAAAGACCATACAACAGAGAAAATGGACAAAGACCTTATAATAGAGATGGACAAAACAATAGACCATTTAACAGAGATGGGCAAAGACCTTTCAATAGAGATGGACAAAACAATAGACCATTTAATAGAGATGGACAAAGACCTTTCAACAATAATAGAAACCAAGGAAATTTTGGCGGAAGAAGACCATTAGATGAAAGAGGAATTGAGAAAAACATAAAAAATATAATGGCTTCAGATGTAGTAGAAAAAGAAAATGTAAGAGAATACGCAAATAAAGCAATAGATAAACAAAAAAACAACAGATATGAGGAAAAATCGAATAAAAAAGCTTCAAAATCAAGAAGAAATGATTTTGAAGAAATAAGCAGTCATAAATTAAAAGACTTAAAACAAGAGAACAGATTATCAAATATGTTTGATGAAGGTTCTATGTTAGACTATTATGATTTAACAACAACAAGAGGAAGAAGAGGAAAGAAAAAATTACAACAAGGTGAAAACAGAGTAAAACAAAAAATATTTGATTTAACAGATATAACAATACCAGAAACAATAACAGTAAAAGATTTAAGTGCAGAACTTAAAAAAACTAGTGGAGAAATTATAAAAAAACTATTAGGCTATGGAATAATGGCAACAATAAACAATGAAATTGACTTTGATACAGCATTCTTAATAGCAGGAGAGTTTGGAGTAACTGCTCATAAAAAAGAAGTAGTTACAGATGAAGATATTTTATTTGATGATAGTGAAGACAAAGAAGAAGACTTAAAACCAAGACCACCAGTAATTGTTGTTATGGGACACGTTGACCATGGTAAAACTTCTTTACTAGATGCAGTAAGGTCTACAAATGTAATAGAAGGAGAAGCAGGAGGAATTACACAAGCGATAGGTGCATATAAGGTAGAAATAAATGGTAGAGAGATTACATTCTTAGATACACCGGGACACGAAGCATTTACAGCAATGAGAGCAAGAGGTGCTCAAATAACAGATATAGCAATATTGGTAGTTGCTGCAAATGATGGAGTAATGCCACAAACAATAGAAGCAATAGACCATGCAAAAGCTGCTGGAATACCAATTATTGTTGCAATAAACAAAATAGATGTAGAAGGAGCAAATCCAGATAAAGTAAAACAAGAACTTGCAGAATATGGATTAGTTTCAGAAGATTGGGGAGGAGATACTATCTTTGTTCCAATCTCAGCAAAGAAAAAAATAAATATAGATAATTTGTTGGAAATGGTACTTTTAGTTGCAGATATGAAAGAACTAAAAGCAAACCCAAATAAGCAAGCAAAAGGTGTAGTAATAGAAGCAAAACTAGATAAATCAAAAGGGCCAGTAGCAACAATGCTTGTACAACGTGGTACATTAGACATAGGAGATACAATTTTAGTAGGATCAGTTATAGGTAGAATAAGAACAATGACAGATGATAAAGGGCACAAAGTAAAAAAAGCTGGACCATCAACACCAGTAGAAATAACAGGTTTAACAGAAGTGCCAGAAGCAGGAGACACATTCTACGAAGTAAAAGATGAAAAAACTGCGAAACACTTAATGGAAAGAAGAAAACGTCAAGCAAGAGATAAAGCCTTAAAAGCATCATCAAGAGTTACATTAGATGATTTATTTAGCCAAATAGAAAAAGGAAACCTAAAACAATTAAATATTATAGTAAAAGCAGATGTACAAGGTTCAGTAGAAGCTGTAAAACAAGCATTAGAAAAACTATCAAACGATGAAGTAAAAGTTAAAGTAATACATGCAAATGTTGGAGCAATAACAGAAAGCGATGTTACACTTGCAAATGTATCAAATGCAATAATTATAGGATTTAATGTAAGACCACAACCAATAGCAAAAGATATGGCAGATAAAGAAAACGTAGAAATAAAAACATATTCTGTAATATACAATGCAATAGAAGACGTAGAAGCAGCTATGAAGGGAATGTTAGACCCAGTATTTAAAGAAGTAGTAATAGGAAATGCAGAAGTTAGACAAACATTTAAAATTTCAGATGTTGGTACTATTGCTGGATGCTATGTAACAAATGGTAAAGTTGCAAGAAATGCAGGAGTAAGAGTATTAAGAGATAATGTTGTAATACATGATGGTAAACTAATCTCATTAAAGAGAATGAAAGATGATGCAAAAGAAGTTGCAAAAGGATTTGAATGTGGAATTCAAATAGAAAACTTTAATGATATTAAAGAGGGAGATATTATTGAGGCATATATAATGGAACAAGTGAAACAATAATAAGAAACAAATGAAAATCAGTACCTTGCACATTTTTTAAATGCACAATCTACTAATTTTGATTCGTTTTGACAAAGTACCTTAAAAGGAGAAACAATGAAAAGAGAAAACGGAAATAACAGACTTAACAGAATAAATGAAGAATTAAAAAGGGAAATAAGTAATATAATTAACTATGAAGTTACAAATTCAAATGTAACAGGAATGGTCAGTGTAACTTCTGTAAAAATTTCCCCAGATTTAAGATATGCAAAAGTTAAAGTTAGCATATTAAATTCTAGAAATGTTAAACAAACATTGGCAGGTTTAAAATCTTCTTCTGGATTTATAAGAAGTAGGATTGCTCAAAGTGTTAACTTAAGGGTAACGCCAGAATTAGTTTTTGAGTTAGACGATTCAATGGAATATGGAGAAAGAATAGACACAATTCTAAAAGACATAATGAAAGATATTAAACCAAATGAATAAAGGAGATTAAATATGACCCTAGATAATATTATAGAAGAAATAAATAATGCATCAAGCATAGTAATATTAACACATGAAAACCCAGATGGAGATGCAATAGGAAGCAGTTTGGCACTATATAATGGACTAAAACAATTAGAAAAAAATGCTGACGTTATAATACCAGAATACTCAAATACATATAAGTTTTTACCAAATGCAAGTGATATAAAAAAAGAAGGAAATGCAAATTCATATGATTTAGCAATAGCATTAGATTGTGGAGATATAAAAAGATTAAATGGGTTTGCAAAATATTTTGAAGATGCAAATACAAAAATATCAATAGATCATCATAGTGCAAATACAATGTTTGCAGATTATAACTTTGTAAATCCAGCAGCTCCAGCGTGTTGCCAAATATTAATTACAGTTTTAGAAGCACTAGGAGTAACAATTAATAAAGAAATAGGTACATGTTTACTAACAGGAATAATTACAGACACAGGCGGATTTAAGTATTCAGGGGTAACAGCAGAAACTTTTGAATTTACAGCAGAGCTATTAAATAAAGGAGTAAAAGTATCAGACATATATAAAAGAGTAATGCAAACAATATCAAAAACTCAATTTGAATTAAGAAGAATTGCAATGAATAGAATAGAGTTTTTTGAAGATGGAAAGATTACATTTACATACATAACAAAAGAAGATGAAGATAAAGTAAATGCAGGAATAAATGATTACGATGGAATAGTAGAAATGGGAAGAGATATAGAAGGCGTAGAAGTATCAATATTCTTTAGAGAGAAAGATGATGGATATAAAATTTCTTTACGTTCAAACGACTATGTTAATGTTTCTGACATATGCTTAATGTTTTCAGGCGGAGGTCATATAAGAGCCGCTGGAGGTAGCATAAACTTACCATTTGAACAAGCAAAACAAAAAGTAATAGAAGAATGTAAAAAATACTTAAAATAAGGGGAATAAATGGACGGACTAATCTTAATAAACAAGCAAAAAGGTTTTACTTCACATGACGTTGTAAATGTTATAAGAAAAAAATTAAATACTAAAAAAGTAGGACACACCGGTACACTAGATCCAAATGCTACCGGTGTTTTGCCAATTTTAATAGAAAAAGGAACAAAAATTTCTAAATACCTAATGGAACATGATAAAACATATATAGCTACACTTAAATTGGGAGAAAAGACAGATACAGGAGATAGCGAAGGACAAGTTATAGAAGAAAAATCAATACCAAAAGATTTAAGAAAAGAAGATATAAATGATGTTCTACAAAGTTTCTTGGGAAAACAAAAACAACTACCACCAATGTATTCAGCAATTAAAATAAATGGAAAAAAACTTTATGAGTATGCAAGAGAAGGAAAAGAAGTTAAAATCGAACCTAGAAACATAGAAATATATAAAATAGAATTATTAGAATATCAAAACAATAAAATAAAATTTGAAGTAGAATGCTCAAAAGGAACTTATATAAGAACACTATGTGAGGATATATCTCAAAAGCTTGGAACAGTAGGATATATGGAAGAATTACAAAGAACAAAAGTAAACACCTTTAAAATAGAAGATTCAATTTTACTAGATGATATAACATTAGAAAATGCAGAAAAAAACATAATAAAAATAGAAAAAGTTTTTAAAGAAAAAGATAAAATCAATTTAGATAATAAAAAATTAGAAATGTTTTTGAATGGAGTAAAACTAACATATAGTTTATCAGAAGATATATATAGAATATATAATAATGAACATTTTATAGGGATAGGGATACTAAAAAATGGATTATTAAAAAGAGATATAGTAATTTAAAAAACTTTGTGATAGAATTAAATAAATTAAAATTAATATATAGGGGGAATACATATGATGAGCACAGTTAGCTATTTAATTACAATGGCTGGAGGAATGTTTTGGATTTTTAGAGTTGTTGTTGCACTTTTAGACAGTATGCAAAAAGATTTTCCAATTAAACCACTAAATCCAACAATAGAAATAATATTATTATTTGTAACACTAATATGTTTAGTACTTATTGTAAAAAGAAAACTTATAGGAGCATTGATTTATTTTGTATCTTATGGATTATACTTTGGAACAGATATATACAATCAAATTACAGCAATAACAAGCGGACAAACGGAAATTACAGAATATGCAACATTGTTTGTTTCAATAATAGGTGTATTTATAGCGATTTTAACAGTATTAGATATTGCAATAAATAAAGATAGAAAAAGTGCTGCAAGAAATAAAAGGACAGACTGGTTCTATGGAAACGAGGAGTATGAAAGAAAGCTAGATGACAGAGCAGACAAAAATCAATACAAATTTTAAATAATTTGTAAATTAATGTTGAAGAAAATACTTTTATATATTATTATAATTATATATAAAAGAAAGGGGGATATAAATGGAGGATTTATATTACTATTCGTATACAGCAGATATACCTGCTACCACAACAGCAACATTAGGTGCAATGCTTGGAACGTATTCTGCTATTGTTATAGTTTTTTATGTATTGCTTGTTATTGCTCAATGGAAGATTTTCACAAAGGCTGGAGAAGCTGGATGGAAGTCGTTAATACCAATTTACAATATGGTTGTACTTTATAAAATTATAGGTTTATCACCATGGCTACTATTAATCTATTTAGCAGGTATAATACCAGTTGTAGGTTATATAGCTACATTAGTGCTTTCAATAATATCAATGGTTAAACTTGGACAAGCATTTGGCAAAGGTGCAGGATTTATAGTTGGTTTAGTTTTTTTAACACCAATATTCCAAATGATATTAGGATTTGGTAGTGCAGAATATGTTGGACCACAATCTAATAGTTAAAAATAAACTAAAAAAGGCAGAAATGCCTTTTTTGTTTTAAAAACCCCAAGAATGTATGAATATAAAGAACAAAAAAACGAGGAGAAAAAGATATGAAAGAGAGAATAGTAAAACCATTTACAATGTGGAAACACTTTAAAGGAACAAGAGCTTTTGTAATTACAGTAGCAGAACATAGTGAGACAGGAGAAAAATTGGTTGTTTATCGTTGTATAGATAACAATGGAAAAACTAATCATAAAGACGGAATTTATGTAAGACCATTGAATATGTTCCTATCAGAAGTAGACCATAAAAAATATCCAGATGTTACTCAAAAATATCGCTTTGAAGAGATTATAGATTAAAAATGAGTAGAAGACTATAGCAAGTGATTAGTTGAAAATCACTTGCTTTTATGTTAAAATATAAAAGTATTAAATAAAAATAAGGTGAAAAATATGAATGAAAATAAAACTAATATAAACTGGTATCCAGGGCATATGTTAAAAACAAAAAAACAAATAATTGAAGATTTGAAATTAATAGATGTAGTTGTAGAATTACTAGATGCACGTATACCAAAATCAAGTAGAAATCTAGATATACAAAAAATAGTACAAAACAAAAAAAGAATAGTACTATTAAATAAAAGTGACTTGGCAGAAGACAAAGAAACTAAAAAATGGATTGAGTATTACAAAAATAATAATATAACCGCAATTGCATGTGATGCAAATTTAGGAAAAGGCATAAAAGAAATATTAAATCAAATAGAAAAATCAGTAGAAGAAGAAACTCAAAAAGCAGCGCTAAAAGGTAGAGTGAAGAAAAACATAAGAGTTGTAATACTTGGAATACCAAATGTAGGAAAGTCATCATTAATAAACAGGCTATGCAATAAAAAAACAACTATTGTAGGAAACAAACCAGGTGTTACGAAACAAAAACAATGGGTAAGAATAGCAAATAATATAGAATTGCTAGATACACCTGGTGTTCTATGGCCAAAGTTTGAGGATGAAACTGTTGCACTAAATTTAGCATACACAGGCTCAATAAAAGATGAAGTGCTAGAAACAATAGAAGTAGCATTCAAGCTATTAATATATTTATATAATAATTATAAAGCAAATTTATTGGAAAGATATAAAATAACAGAAAGCGAATTAGACCAAATAGATTCAGAAGATGAAAATGAAAAAATGTATAATTTTATGAAACTAATAGGAAGAAAAAGAGGCGCCGTTATATCTGGTGGAGAGATAGATGATGAAAAAACTGCAAAAATAATACTAAATGATTTTAGAAGCGGAAAATTAGGGAAAATAACATTGGAGAAGGTAAATGAAAAGTAAAGAAGAAGTAAATTTAATGTCGCCACTTGTTTGGGCTTATGTTGGAGATAGCGTATATGAGTTATATATAAGAGAAAAACTTGTAAATGCAACAAATTTAAAACCACACAAATTACATATAGAAACAATTAAATATGTAAAAGCCAAAGCACAAGCAGACACTCTAGAAAAAATAAAAGAATATTTAACACCAGAGGAACTAGAAATTGTTAGAAGAACTAGAAATACCCAAAATCATCATCTGCCTAAAAATGCAGACCCAACAGATTACATGTATGCTACAGCATTTGAAGGATTAATAGGATATTTATATTTGAGTGGACAAAAAGAACGATTAGATGAAATATTAAGTAAATGCATAAATTAATATAATTAAACAGGCGACCATTGATCGCCTGTTTTTAAAACATTATATACTTTTTACTATTCACTCTTGCCATAAAACAAGTGTGGTGACCCCTACGGGAATCGAACCCATGATTCAGCCTTGAGAGGGCTGCGTCTTAACCGCTTGACCAAGGGGCCAAATAAACGTACACTTATTTATAACATTTTTTATATGCATTGTCAACACAAAAAAAGGAATTTTATGTGTTAAGAATACTCAAAAATTGTGGTTTACAATTATTGCAATTTGTTATATAATATTAAAATAAGTTTTTAAGGAGATGAAGCATATGGCAGAAAATATTGAAAATAACCAAGAACAATTAGATGAGAATCATTTAATAGCAATTAGAAAAGAAAAATTAAGAGAATTACAAGAACAAGGGAAAGACCCATTTAAAGTAACAAAATATAATAGAACACATTTAAGCCAAGAAATAAAAGATAATTATGAAGAATTAGAAGGAAAAGACGTTTCTGTAGCAGGAAGAATAATGGCAAAAAGAATAATGGGAAAAGCATCTTTTTGCACTATTCAAGATGCAAAAGGAAAAATTCAAAGTTATGTTAGTATAAATGACTTAGGAGAAGAAAGCTATTCTGCATTTAAAACATATGATATAGGAGATATAATCGGAATAAAAGGATTTGTATTTAAAACAAGAACAGAAGAAATTTCTGTACATGCAAAAGAAGTAGTACTTCTTACAAAATCTTTAAGACCACTCCCAGAAAAATTCCATGGATTAACAGATAAAGAAGAAAGATATAGAAGAAGATATGTTGATTTAATAATGAATGAAGAAGCTAAAAGAGTTGCTTTTCTACGCCCTAAAATTATTAGATGTATACAAAACTTTATGGATGGAGAAGGATTTACAGAAGTTGAAACACCAGTATTAACAACACTTTTAACAGGTGCTTCTGCAAGACCATTTGTTACACACCATAATGCACAAAATTTAGATATGTATCTTCGTATTGCATTAGAATTACCACTTAAAAGATTACTAGTAGGTGGAATGGAAGCTGTATACGAAATAGGTAGAGTATTTAGAAATGAAGGAATGGACTTAAAACATAATCCAGAATTTACATTAATGGAAGCTTATTTAGCATATTCTAATTTAGAGGGAATGATGGATTTAACTGAAAAAATGTTCCAAAAAATTGCAAAAGATGTAACAGGAAAAATGATATATAATTGGAGCGGAAATGAAATTAACCTTGAAGGACCATGGAAAAGAATTAGTATGACTGATGCAATTAAGGAACAAACAGGAATTGACTTTAAAAAGATTACAGATATAAATGAATGCTTAAAACTAGCAGAAGAACATAATATAGAATTAGAAGAACACGAAAAAACTTATGGGCATATAATAAATGCATTTTTTGAGAAGTATGTTGAAGAAACATTAATTCAACCAACATTTTTATATGGACATCCATTAGAAATATCACCACTTACAAAGAAAAATCCAGACGATCCAAGATTTGTGGATAGATTTGAATTATTTATAGCAGGAAAAGAATTTGCTAATGCTTATACAGAACTTAATGACCCAATTGATCAGTTAGAAAGATTTGAAGCACAATTAAAAGAAAGAGAACTTGGAAATGACGAAGCAAACGATATAGATATGGACTTTATTGAAGCACTAGAATATGGTATGCCACCAGCTGGAGGAATTGGATACGGAATAGATAGATTATGCATGCTATTTACAGAAAGCGAATCAATAAGGGACGTAATATTGTTCCCAACAATGAAACCCTTAGATAAATAAAATCAGCAAAAACTCAGTATTTATGCGGGTTTTGGGATTTAGGACAACCTCACAAATCGGCGATTTACATCAAACTTACATCATTTGATGCGTGAATTTGTGCAGGCACGAAAAAATCGCATAATTTTCAAGATATATGAGCAGTTCCATTGTGGAATTGCCCATTTTCAGAAAGAAAAAGATAAATCGGAATTGATGGAGGTAGTGTGAAGTATGAAAAAGATTGTATGTGCAATGCTATGTATTCTGCTTGTATTTAGTTTGAGTGCTTGTGGCGGAAATGTTAATGAAGTAAATACGCATAATGTAGAATCTGAAATATATTCTGAAGAGGATATTGCAGCTGCTATTGACACCATAAAAAAAGAGTTTAAGAGCAACTGGAATGGATGTACTCTTACAGAAATTTATTATGCAGGGGATGACAGCTCTAAAGACCATCAAGATTGGGCAGATAGGAACAATGCAGATGAAGTCATTGTTTTGCTATCTTCTTTCGATGTTGATTCATCTGGAGGAGATGGTTCTCTGAATCCAAATAGTACATACAATGATTGGAAGTGGATTTTAGTTAGAACAAATGGCGGACAATGGCAACATGTTGACCATGGATATTAAAATAAATTCCAGTTTACCAAGCCATTTGAGAGAGGAAAAATCCTTTTCTCAAAGGGCTTTTTTATTTATACAGATATTCGCAAACTACAAGTAAAAGCCAAAACTTCATATACTTTAATCACAGAGGAAGTGGAGGTTTTGATATGAGTAACAGCTTAGCGACAGTACATCCGGAATTGATTGTCGAATGGTCGGATAGGAATTTACCGCTGACACCAGACAATACAATCCGTTTTGGAAAGTATGCTCTCTTTATTTATTTACATTTATAATGGGATTTGGTTTGCCGGTTGACTTTCAGGCAGCAGATGAATATAATAAATGTTATTGGTGATTTGCCGGGTTTCATAGTTGAGCTTACATCATTTACATCAAAACATACATCATTTGAGTGCCAAATTGCTGTAAATGAGTCCGAAAAAGTTGTTTTTAAGCCTTTCCAAACGGCTTTAATGCCCGTTAAAGCAACTTAATGCCGCAAATGAGAGAACCGCAACAAAAATCCCAACAATGAAACCATTAGCATAGAACATTTAAGTATTTTAATAAAACCTAATAAATTTTAAAAAAGCTGATATAAATAAGCTTCGCCTAGCCTTTACAAAATTTTAAAAGCACATATATTTTGGCTAAAAGGATACATAATTAATTTAGTCTAAAGTGGGTGGAACATATTTTGCAGAAATGATTTAATATCAACACTTTATAGAGCAGATAATTTTCAATTATCTGCTTTTATATGTAGATAAAACTAGCAAATACGGATTGGAATCTATTTCACATATTAAATATTTAATTAAAGCAAATAATAGTCAAATAACTGATTCAGAAATTGATACATTATTAGAAGATACAAGGCAAAAGAAAATAGTTATTACAGAAAAAGGAAAAAAATTCAAAAAGAATCTTTTGAAAAAGTACAAGAATTTGAAAAACGATTAAGTGATAGTTTAACATCAATATTTGTAACATTAGAAATTCAAAAGCTATTATGGTTATGGATCACGGAAAGATAATTGAAAGAGGAAATCATGAAGATTTAATGCGTGGGAAAGATCAATATTATCAATTATATACAGGAGCTTTTGAATTAGAATAAATTATTTAAAAGGAAATATATGAAGTTAAATGGCTTTAAAAACATATGTCTTTTGTGTTATAATATACTCTAGAAATTATAATTTATAAACGAAACTAATAAGTATAGAAAAATGGAAATGTTCTAGATATGGATATAAAAAGTTATATAAGACAAAAACATCAACAAGAATAAATATATTTGATTTCTTGACAAAGTAATAAAAATTTAATTAGTAACTATCTATATATCTTGGAGGTGTGATATGAAAAAATTATATATAATAACTGGTGCAAATGGTTTTCTAGGAAATAATATAATAAGAAAATTAGAACAAAATAGTGAAAATGAAATAAGAGCACTTGTATTACCTAATGATTCTATAAAGGCATTGGATAACTTGAATTGTAAAATTTATTATGGAGATGTTACTAAAAAGAAAAGCTTATCATCAGTTTTTGAAAATATTGATGGAAAAGAAGTTTATGTAATACATTGTGCAGGAGTTGTATATATAAAATCTAAATATAACCCAATTGTATATGATGTTAATGTTAATGGCACAAAAAATATTGTAGACAAAGTTTTAGAAATAGATGCAAAACTTATTTATGTAAGTAGTGTACATTCAATTACCGAAAAGCCTAATAATGAAACAATAACAGAGATTACTAACTTTGATTCTGAAAAAGTAGTAGGATTATATGCAAAAACAAAGGCAGAGGCAGCAAAATATGTTATTGATGCAATAAAAAATAAGAATCTAAATGCTTGTATTATTCATCCTTCTGGAATTATTGGACCAAATGATTATGGGAATAGCCACTTAACACAATTAATAAAAGAAGTAGCGACAGGAAAACTCTTTGCTTGTGTAAAAGGAGGGTATAATTTTGTAGATGTTAGAGATGTGGCAGATGGTATTATTAGTGCTTGTGATAAAAATAATAGAGGAGAATGTTATATTTTATCTAATAAATATATTACAATAAAAGAATTGACTGATTTTGTTTGTGATTTAGAGGAGAAAAAAAGAATTAAGATAGTGTTACCACTATGTTTGGCAGAATTAGTAGCTCCAATTTGTGAACTATATTATAATATAAAAAAGCAAACTCCATTATTTACAAAATATTCTCTATATACATTATCTTCTAATTCTAATTTTAGCAATGAAAAGGCTAAAAAAGAATTGGAGTATAAAAATAGAGATATGAAGGATACAATTAAAGACACAATAAAATGGTTAAAAAGGATGAATTATATTAAATAACACAAATTGTATGATTAAAATCAAAATATTAGTTATGTACAGTAAATGTTAAAAGTCTTTGACAAAGTTCCAAAGACTTTTGGTAGAGGTTTTACAGTAACACTTATATAATTGTATGTGAAAGGGGGAAGAATATGAAATTAGGAGAAAATATTTTTAAATTAAGAAAAGACTTAAAACTTTCGCAAGAACAATTAGCAGAAAAAGTTGATGTCACAAGGCAAACAATATCGAATTGGGAGTTAGGTGAAACATCTCCAAATCCAGAGCAATTAAAATTACTATCTAAAACATTAAATGTTAGCATTGATGAGTTACTAAATAATGATATTAAATCAGTAATGGTTGAAAAAATTAGTAACACAGAAAAACTTGTAGAAATAATAATAAAGATTTTAAAAGGAATTGGGATTCTATTTATTGTGTTTTTAATTGTTACTTCTATTTTAATATTTATGTTTGGGGCTGAAAAAAAAGAACCAGCAGAAGAGTCAAGTCAAACTATTCATCTTAATTGCAAATTAAATGATAAAGAATATAGCTATCTCATAGAAATAGATGAAAATGGTGATATAGTAGAGGCTGGTGGTAGTGAATATATTCAAAATATTGTTAAAGATAAAGAATTTAAAAAAGGTAAAATATTAGTAGAATACATAGAATCATACTTTAAAGATAATGGTGGTAGTTGTAGATAATAAGAAAACAGGAAAGTGAATATTTCATAATCCAGATAAAGACATAAAAATAGTTGAATCAAAAGCAAGTCAAATAGAATTTGAAGATTTTAGTAATGGCGATATTACTCTTAAAAAGCCAAAGGGATGAAAAGTCATTACAGTAGGAACTAAAGATCAGTATGCAATTAGAGTATATGATACTGAAACCAATGAAATATATAAAGCATATAATAGATTCACAGATGATTATGATGGTGAAAGATATAAACCTATAACAGATGATATGTACACAGAAAAAACAAGTGTATATATAGAAAAATAATAATAAAAACATTAGTATAAAAATCCCCCAGTATAACTGGGGGATTTCCATATCGGCCTATAAGGCCTTGATACTAGCTGACGCTGAAGCGTCAGCAGTTTGACAGCTTACGCCACTTTCGTTTGCGTTTTTATTACTTACTACCCTTTGAAAGGGTCTCTATATTCCTTTATTGCTATTTGATCTGATATCATATCTTCTTTTAGCTGATTTGCTACATATGATTCTAGTTATTTTGCTAAACGTGATTGTATAGAAATAACTGCTACATATACTCAAAATACTTTTAAAGGTGATGGAATTGTACTAAAACTAAATGCTAATGGCGGTAAAATAGATGGTAAAGAATATAATAGTTATGACTACATAGGAGGGGGACAATTCAGGAACATCCATGTCACTTCTACAATATATGCCTGTGAGAGAAGGATATACTTTTAATGGCTCAAATCCAAAAACAGGTGACAATGTAATGCTTTATGTAGCAATAGCAAGTATGTCAATAATAGGACTTGGAGCAACAACAATAGTTGCAAAAAAGAAAAAAATGAACTAAAAAAATACTACAAAAGAGGGGACTAGAATTTTCTAGTTCTCTTTTAAAAATAAAGGGAGCGATTATATGGCAGGAAAAAGAGCTAAAACTAAAAAGAGAGTAAAGCTAAATAAAAAGCAGTTAAGTACCATAGGTGTTCTAATATTGATAATAGCTGTTATATTTATAATTATAATGATATTCAAACCTGTTAATGTAGGGAAAATAAACAAAGAAGGTAAAGCGGAATATATAGAACGTGTTGCAAATGTAACAAAATATCCAGACAAAAAAATTGTAGAATTTAAAAACGATTATGAACTAATAGATAATGGAATAATAACAACCGAAATCTATGAAAAGTTAAAAAATAATGATAATATCTACAATCTAACTGTAACAGAATATTTAAGATTAGGAGATATATCATCAAAAGAAAGCTACAATATAAACAAAGCAATACAAACAGGAGTAGTAAAAGAGAACACAATATATGCAGATTATTTTGCAAAAACTTGTGGATTTAAAAACAAAAAAGAATTATTAAAATATACGAAGGCTGTATTTAAACTAGCTGATAAAGAAAAATAAAAATAGAATTAGATTGTATTTTGTGTTTTGAGATGATGAATAAAAATGGTATACTAGCAAAAATACTACTTGTAAACAATTGAAATTTTTTTAAAAATGTGGTATAGTATGAAAGGTAAAAAAATTAGATGATTTAAATATTTATTGTTTAATAAAATTTAATGAGATTTAATAAATTTTGTGGGGTAGCATTGAAAAAGCACTTTTTGATTTGTTTAAAAAATATATGCTTAATATACATGGAGCATAGAACAAATTGAATAGGGATGAGAAAAGAGGAAAATATGTTTAATTTTTCATTTGATAAAAGGACAATTACTATAATTTTAGTTGTTATGCTAGCATTATGGTTAGTAAGTAGTGGAACAGCAGGAGTTTTAAATCTGCTATTAACTGTACCAGGAGTATTAATAGCAATTACATTCCATGAATTTGCACATGCGTGGACAGCTGTAAAATTAGGAGATGATACTCCTAAAAGACAAGGAAGACTTAGCTTAAATCCGTTTAGTCACATGGATCCAGTAGGAATTATACTTTTAATCGTTGCAGGATTTGGATGGGGTAAACCAGTAGAAATAGATCCAAGAAATTTTAATGGTAAATATTCATTATCAAAGGCAGAAGCAATAGTTGCGGTAGCAGGTCCTATAATGAACTTTATATTAGCATTTGTATTTATGATTATATACTATGCTTTATTTGCCGCAACAAATGCTTTAGCAGGACTTTCTATTATGTGGCAAAACGTAATAAATTATATAATACTTTATACAATAAGTATTAATATAGGCTTAGGAGTGTTTAACTTAATACCATTACCACCACTTGATGGATCAAAAGTATTAATGCACTTTTTGCCAGCAAAAGGTAAAGAATGGTTTTATAATAATCAACAAATATTTTATGTAGTATTTTTACTAATTTGGATAACAGGATTATCAAGCGTAATTCTACAACCAGCATTCACAGCAGTGTATGCGGGAATTAGATGGGTTGTAGAAAAACTATTTAGACTGTTATCATTAATATAAGAGTATAATTTACACCTCGCACTTTATTATAAAATAAAAAACATATAATTAAGGAAATGAAAAAATGAAAGATATATTAACTTTAGGAATTGAATCAAGTTGTGACGAAACTTCCGTATCAGTTGTAAAAAATGGTAGGGAAGTTCTTTCTAATGTAATAAATTCACAAATAGACATACATACAATTTATGGTGGCGTAGTGCCAGAAATTGCTTCAAGATGTCACACAGAAGTTATTAATCAAATAACAAAACAAGCTTTAAAAGAAGCAAGTTGCACAATGAATGATATAGATGTTATAGCATGCACATATGGACCAGGACTAGTGGGAGCTTTATTGGTAGGAGTTTCTTATGCAAAAGGATTAGCATTTGCAAATAACAAGCCATTAGTAGGTGTAAATCACATAGAAGGACATATTGCAGCAAATTATATAACTCATAAGGAGTTAAAACCACCATTTTTGTGTTTAATGATGTCTGGAGGAAATACACAAATTGTGCATGTAAAGGATTATTGTACATTTGAAGTTTTAGGAAAAACAAGAGATGATGCAATAGGTGAGGCTTTTGATAAAGTGGCAAGAGTTGTAGGCCTTCGGTTATCCAGGTGGACCAAAAGTAGATAATCTTGCAAAACAAGGAAAAGCAAATATAGAATTACCAAAAACACATTTTGATAATATGGATTTTAGCTTTAGTGGAATAAAAACAGCAGTTATAAATTTGAACCATAAGGATCCTAATATAAATAAAGCGGATTTATGCGCAAGTTTTGAAAAAACAGTTACAGAAATACTAATAGAGAATACAAAAAAATCTATAAATTATATTAAAAATACTGTATGGGTGGACAATCTTGACCGCCAACAAAATTATCCAATTAAATTGGCACTAGCTGGTGGAGTATCTGCAAATTCATATATAAGAAATGAATTTGCAAAATTAGAAAAAGAGCAAAATATAAAAATATATTATCCAGAATTAAAATTATGTACAGACAATGCAGCAATGATAGCTTCTGCAGGATATTACAATTATTTAGCAGGTAATTTATCAGATTTTACATTAAATGCAGTACCAAATTTAAAATTGTAATTTAGATAATAAAGGAGGAAGAAATGGCAATATACGCAATATCAGATTTGCATTTATCTTTTGGAAACAACAAACCAATGGATATATTTGGCGTAAATTGGGAAAATCATACAGAAAAAATAAAAACAGACTGGCTAAAAAAAGTAAAAAATGATGATTTAGTATTATTGCCAGGTGACTTTTCATGGGCTATGTATTTACAAGATACATACCAAGATTTTGAATATTTGCACAACCTGCCAGGGAAAAAGCTACTGCTAAAAGGAAATCATGACTATTGGTGGACTACATTAAAAAAAATGAGAGAATATCTTAAAGAAAATGAATTTGAAAACATAGATTTTATATATAATAATAGTTATTTATTTGAAGACAAGATAATAGTGGGAACAAGAGGATGGCAAGATGATGATAATACACAAGATAAAAAAATATTAAAAAGAGAAAATATAAGATTAGAACTATCAATAAAAGACGGAATAGAAAAATACGGAGAAAACAAAGAAATTATAGTGTGTATGCATTATCCGCCATTCAACAATTACAAAGAAAGTGAAATGAATTTTATAGCTACCATGAAAAAGTACAATGTGAAAACTTGCATATATGGACATTTGCACGGAGAAGCTGGAAAAGAAGCAAAACAAGGGAAAATAGACGGAATAGATTTTAAATTAGCAAGTTGTGATCAAGTTGAATTTAAATTGCAAAAAATATAAAAGAAAAAATGTATGAGATTGCTCTCATACATTTTTTTCTTACTGCACAAAGCTAAGCTTGAACTGAGATGGATCGTCCTTTATTGCGCGTATTGAAAACAGATATGTTTCATTTTTGCGTATTATACGAGGAGGAAAATTGTTGTTTTCATTTAAAACAACAAACCATTCTCTATCATCATCATCACAATGTGCAATGTGGAGTCCAAAATCAGCATTTAGAATTCCAGCTTGATTTGGATTCAATTCAATAAATAATCCACTTAAATCTTTTACTGGACCAACAACTCTGCCAGATACGATGTCACCTACTTCGAAATTTTGATAAGGGATAGTTGAGCGATAACTAACTATAAACTTCCCATATACATTTTGATATAAAATATGTACAGGAATATAGTCAATTTTGTTGAAATAATCTGAAGGGTTAACATATGAGGAAGAAATTTCTTTATATGATATTGCACCATATATTCCTGCTCCAATATCAACAAAGGCATGCGACTGTGTTGCTCCTGTTTTCCGAGCGTAAATTACTTTGGAAGAACCTTCAAGGCTTGAAAAATACAATAAAGCATTTTCCATATTCTTCTTTCTGGAAAGTAAAAAACGCTTGGTGTCACTAAAATAGCCAATTATTTCAGCTGTAAGTAAACGAGAGTCTGCGAAAAAGGGAGCAAGAGATTTATAATCCGCATCTCCTAAATCATAAATACTCAGTTCACTTAAAGGAATGATTCCATAAAATGAATTTCCAATAAAGACTTCCATTTCATTTGCGGAATAGTCATAACTTCTTACTGAACAACTAACTACTTTACCAATGTAACATTCAGGATCGATTAAAGGATCTAGAAATGTTAATGGGTTCCGGGCTTCTGGTAAAAATTCTGGTGTTTTTTTCATTGATTTGAACCTCCTTAAGTATATATGCTAAAAAGCACTACCTAAATTATACCACAATTTTATGTAAAATTCAACGAAAAAGTGAGCTTTATTAACCAATAAGGGTTGCAAAAAATAAAAAATGTGATATAATACAAAAGTTAATAAAAAACGGAAGGAAGATAAAAAATGAACGTAAAAGTAGAAAAAACAGAAAATAATAATGAAGTAAAATTAGAATTTACAGTAGAAGCAGAAAAATTTGATGGAGCAATAAAAACTGTATTTAACAAAAATTCTAAATATTTTAATATACCAGGATTTAGAAAAGGCAAAGCACCATATCAAATAGTAGAAAAAACTTATGGAGCACAAATATTCTATGAAGATGCTTTTAATGAAGTAGCAGGAGAAGCTTTTGAAGAAGGATTAAAAGAGAACAATATAGAAGCAGTAAGCAAACCAGAAGTAGAAATAAAACAAATCGAAAAAGGAAAAGACTTAATATTTACAGCTGTTGTTCAAACAAAACCAGAAGTAACATTAGGAAAATATAAAGGTATACAAGTAAAAAAAGTTGAGTATAATGTATCTGATGAAGATGTTGAACATGAATTAATGCATATGGCAGAAAAAAATGCAAGATTAGTTTCAGTAGAAGACAGACCAGTTGAATCTGGAGATATAACAGTAATAGACTTTGAAGGATTTGTAGATGGAGTAGCTTTTGATGGTGGAAAAGCAGAAAACCATGAATTAACAATAGGAAGCAATACTTTTATACCAGGATTTGAAGACCAAATAATTGGAATGAAACCAGAAGAAGAAAAAGAAATAAAGGTAAAATTCCCAGAAGAATATTTCTCTGCAAATTTAGCAGGAAAAGATGCTACATTTAAAGTAAAATTACATGAAATCAAGAAAAAAGAAATGCCAGAAATAAATAACGAATTAGCAAAAGACATTAGTGAATTTGATACAATAGAAGAATTAAAAAACAGCATAAAAGAAAAACAGGAAGAACAAAATAAAACAAGAGCAAAATACGAAACAGAAGACGAAGTTATAAAAGCAGTATGTGAAGAAGCAAAAGTAGAAATCCCATCAGGAATGATTGAAACAGAAACAGATCATATGGTTCAAGACATAAATACAAGATTAAGTTATCAAGGAATGAACATAGATCAATATTTAAAAATGATGAACAAAACAATGGATGAATTTAGAGCAGAATACAAAGAACAAGCAGAAACAGCTGTAAAATCTAGATTAGTATTAGAAGCAGTTGGAAAAGAAGCAGGAATAGAAGTAAAAGAAGAAGAAATATCAGCTAAAATCAAAGAAATGGCAGAAAACTACGGAAGAAAAGAAGAAGAAGTTAAAGATAACCCAGAATTAGTGAAATACGTAGGAGATAGCCTAAAAACAGAAAAAACAATAGATTTCTTAGTAGAAAATGCAAAAATAAAATAATTTGTTTTAAGTACTAGCATTGAAGAAAAAATAAAAAATAAATAAAGGGGGTAATAGCTTGTTGTAGAATATTATAATTAGGCTATTACCCAATTTTTAAATTAATAAAACCAAGGAGGAGAATTATAATGGAAAATTTAACAAATAGCTTAGTGCCTTACGTAATTGAACAAACAGGAAGAGGAGAAAGATCATATGATATATTCTCAAGATTATTAAAGGATAGAATTATATTTTTAAGCGAAGATGTAAACCATGTAACAGCAAGCTTAATAATAGCACAAATGTTATTCTTAGAGTCAGAAGATCCAGATAAAGAAATATCATTTTATATAAATAGCCCAGGAGGTTCTATAACAGACGGAATGGCAATAGTAGACACAATGAACTATATTAAATGTCCAGTATCTACTATATGTGTAGGCTTGGCAGCGAGTATGGGATCTGTACTTTTAACATGCGGAGCAAAAGGCAAAAGATTTGCAACACCAAATTCAGAAATATTAATACATCAACCATTAATTTCTGGTGGATTAGCAGGTCAAACAACAGAAATAAAAATACATGCAGACCACATGGTAAAAACAAGAGAAAAATTAAATAAGTTACTAAGCGAAAAGACAGGACAAAGCTTAGAACAAATAGAAAAGGATACAGAAAGAGACCATTACATGACAGCACAAGAAGCATTAGATTATGGTCTAATAGATGAAATCATAGATGTTAGGAGGTAACAATGGCAAATAGAAACATTACAAAAAGTGTAAAATGTTCATTTTGTGGAAAACCACAAGAAATGGTAAAAAGGATTGTTGCAGGGCCTAATGCATATATTTGTGATGAATGTATTGCAATATGCAACAATATAATAGAAGACGAGAACTATGATGAAGAAACAGGGTACGAGGATTTAAAATCAGAAGATATACCAACACCCGCAGAGATAAAACAAATTTTAGATGAATATGTAATAGGACAGGATGATGCAAAAAAAACATTATCTGTTGCAGTATATAATCATTATAAAAGAATAGCATGTGATGAAATTATTGATGATGTAGAAATACAAAAAAGCAATATACTTTTATTAGGACCAACAGGATGTGGTAAAACGCTTTTAGCACAAACACTTGCAAGAATATTAAATGTGCCATTTGCAATAGCAGATGCTACAACACTTACAGAAGCAGGATATGTTGGAGAAGATGTAGAAAATATTTTACTTAAATTAATACAATCAGCAGAATATGATATTAAAAAAGCAGAAAAAGGAATTATATATATAGACGAAATAGATAAAATAACTAGAAAATCAGAAAACCCATCAATAACCAGAGATGTTAGTGGAGAAGGCGTTCAACAAGCTCTACTAAAAATAGTAGAAGGAACAGTAGCATCAGTACCACCGCAAGGAGGAAGAAAACATCCTCATCAAGAGTTTTTGCAAATCGATACAAGTAACATATTATTTATATGTGGAGGCGCTTTTGAGGGATTAGAAAAAATTATAAAAGACAGAGTAGGAAAAAAAGGAATGGGCTTTGGAGCTCAAATAGAAAGCAAAAAAGAAATAGAAAAATACAAAATCTTTGAGGAATTACTGCCACAAGATTTATTAAAATTTGGTTTGATTCCAGAATTTGTAGGAAGACTTCCGATTATTGCAACTCTTAAAGAACTAGACAAAGAAGCTTTAATAAATATAGTAACAGAGCCAAAAAATGCATTAACAAAACAGTATAAAAAACTATTAGAGTTAGATGGGGTAGAATTAGAATTTGAACCAGAAGCATTAAATTCAATAGTAGAAAAGGCAATAGAAAGAAACACTGGTGCAAGAGGACTTCGTTCTATAATAGAAGATATAATGAGAGATATAATGTTTGATATACCATCAAATCCAAAAATAGAAAAATGCATAATAACAAAAGACACAGTAGAAGGAAAAGATGGACCGAAGCTAGTTATAAACGAGAATAAAACTTCAAAAAGGATAAAAATAAAGAAAAAGCCAATAGAAGCAAATAAAAGTGAAACTGCATAATTAAGGAAATGGGGGATTTCCCCCATTTTTTGTTGAATAGGAAAAATTGTATTGACAAATCAGATAAAAGTTTGGTATAATATACAAGTTGAAAAATACGCACATATAGTTATAGTTTAAGATTGTGCTTATAAATAAGTGTTCTTAAATGTAAAAAACTATGTGGAGGAAAAACAAATAAGGAGGAATGTAAAATGGCAGTAGTTGCAATGAAACAATTACTAGAAGCAGGTGTACACTTTGGACACCAAACAAAAAGATGGGACCCTAAAATGGCTGAATACATTTACCAAGCTAGAAACGGTATCCATATTATCGATTTACAAAAGACATCAAAGAAAATTGATGAAGCTTACAAATTTATGAAGGATATTGCAGAAGAAGGAAAAACTATCCTTTTCGTAGGAACAAAAAAACAAGCACAAGAATGTGTTAAAGATGCAGCAATAAAAAGCAATATGTTCTATGTTGACCAAAGATGGTTAGGTGGAATGTTAACAAACTTTAAAACAATAAAAACAAGAATTGCAAGATTAAACAAATTAGAAGAAATGGAAAATGATGGTACATTCGAAGTTTTACCAAAAAAAGAAGTTGCAGCATTAAAAAATGAAAAAGAAAAACTAGAAAAAAATCTAGGTGGAATTAGAGACATGAAAGAAATGCCAGGAGCTATGTTTGTAGTAGATCCTAAAAACGAAAGAATTGCAGTATTAGAAGCTAAAAAATTAAATATTCCAATAGTAGGTTTAGTAGATACAAACTGTAATCCAGAAGACGTTGATTATCCAATTCCTGGAAATGATGACGCAATAAGAGCTGTAAAATTAATTACAGACGTTATGGCAAATGCAATTATAGAAGGAAGACAAGGAGAAGCATTAGATAACGAACAAGAAGAAATAGCAACAGAAGAACCAACAAGTATTGAAGAAGTTGTAGCAGAAGAAACAGAAACAGTAGAAGAATAATTAATTAAAACGAACAAACAACTCAAAGACATGTAGGGGACGTACCTAAAGGGGCGACCCCTACAATAATAGAGTTTGAATTTATAATTTTAAAGGAGGAAAGCCATATGATAACAGCACAACAAGTAAAAGAGTTAAGAGAAAAAACAGGTGCAGGTATGATGGACTGCAAAAAAGTTTTAACAGAAACAGATGGAGATATGGAAAAAGCAGCTGAATTATTAAGAGAAAGAGGAATAACAAAAGCAGCTAAAAAATCTGATAGAATAGCAGCAGAAGGATTAGTATATTGCTATGTAACAGACGACAAAAAAGTTGGTGTAGTATTAGAAGTTAATGCAGAAACAGACTTCGTTGCAAAAAATGAAGAATTTAGAAAATTTGTTGCTGATACAGCAAAACAAATAGCTGTTACAAATCCAGCAGATGTAGAAAGCTTATTAGCAGAAAAATCAATAGATGATTCTTCAAGAACAATAAAAGACATATTAACAGACAAAATAGCAACAATAGGTGAAAATATGTCAGTTAGAAGATTTACAAGGTTTGAAAGCACAGGATTAGTAGAGAGCTATGTCCATGGAGATGGAAAAATAGGTGTTTTAGTAGACTGTCCAAAAGGAACAGAAGAAGTTGCAAAAGATGTATGTATGCAAATTGCGGCAGCAAAACCTGAATATTTAAATAGAGAAGAAGTTCCACAAGAAGTAGTAGCACATGAAATGGAAATTTTAAAAGCACAAGCTATGAATGAAGGAAAACCAGCTGAAATAGCAGAAAAAATGGTTCAAGGAAGAATAGGAAAATTTTATGGAGAAATCTGTTTATTAGAACAACCATTTGTTAAAGAACCAGATATAAAAGTTCAAAAATTATTAGATAACAACAATGCAGAAATAACAAGATTTGCAAGATTCGAAAAAGGCGAAGGACTTCAAAAAAGAGAAGAAAACTTTGCAGAAGAAGTTGCAAAACAAATGAATCAATAGTTAAATAAAAAAACGGATTTTAAAAAATCCGTTTTTTTTATTTAAATTTTGTTTATAAAATTAATGAAATTATCTAAAAACCAGTTTCGAATTTTGCTGCTTTTAATGGATTTAATCTAAATTCTATTTTGAACAAGTTAAATTTAGATAAATCTTTATTTTCTAAACATTCAATATACAAGTTAAGAGCTTCTTCTGTTTTGCAAGCAGAAATAATTGCTGGGTTTAGATCATATTTAAACATAATATTAAGAGCATATTTCAAAGCATCAAAAACTGATTTTGCTTCTCTATCTCTTATTAAAGAATATGCTTCTCTAAATCTTGCTAAGCTAGGGTGCTTTGTATAATAATCTAATGGTAAAATAAATTCTTTATTTATTACATACTCTAAAGATTTGTATTCTTTTGGGTATTTTTCCATATATGACTGAATTTCAGAAACTGTATAAGGCAGAAATACTTTATTATCTTTTTCAGAAATTATTAATGTATTATTGTTTTGAATATTTCCATCTGAAATTTCTTCAGAAACTTCTTCAGATTTTTTGTCATTTGAAGAATTTATTCTTTTAACAAAACGATCAACCTCTATATCTGCTAACATTATATCTTTTTTTATTTCTTCATATGTAGAAAAATAAGAATTTATTTTCTCTTTAAGATTTATTGCAACTTCGTCAGAAGAAGCGCTTCTTGATAGAGAAATAAAACCACTATTTATATCAATTAACAAAGACTTTAAAGAGTTTAATTTTTCAATATTCTTAGCAAACTTTTCTGAAATATTATTTATTTCTTCTGAATAATCTTTTTTAGATCCTATTTTAGAAACAGAGTCTGTTTTTGATAATGTATCAAAAAGACATGTTACCTCATTTCTTTTATTTTCTTGTTCCGCTATTTTTAAGTTAATATTTACTAAGTTAGCCTCAAAATTTTGCAACAAGTATAATTCATTTGAATTAAAAATTCCATCTTTTGTGATTGCTTCCAATTATATTCCCCCTATTAAACAAATATATAACTAAATATATTATAACACAAGCAAAGACAAAAGTATGTGACAAAAAAAATAAAAAAACATTACAAAGAAACAAAAAAAGACTTTTTATCGTAATACTCTTGTAACAAAAAAGTGCTATAATAAATCCATCAATGAAAATAAGGAGGGTTTCAAAAGATGAAAAACAAAAAAAGAAATTATGTAATCGTAGTATTGGTGGTGCTATTACTAGCGTTAGCAGTAGGATATGCTGCATTTAGTGATACATTAACAATTTCAGGTACAGCAAATGCAAAAGGTACATTTGACATGGAATTTACTTCTGCAACAATTGATACAGCTACAGCAAAAGGAATAAACACAACAGAATCAACTGCAACAATATCAACTGATAAAAACACAGTTACAGTAGTTGTAAAAGACTTAGCTTATCCAGGAGCAGGAACAAATGTAACAGTAGTTGCCAAAAATGCAGGTACAGTTCCAGCAAAATTAAAAGGTTTAAAATTTACTGGAAATGAAGATCCTGACATAAAAATTACATTCCCAGAAGGATTAGCAGTAGGTGAAGTAGTAGAAGCAGGAAAAACATGTTCAATTACTTTCTCTGTAAAATGGGATGAAAACTCAACAATAGCAACAAAAGATTTAACATTTAGCGCCGAATTAGAATACGAACAAAGCACAGATGCATTTACAGGAACACCAGCACATACAGATGCATAAAAACATATAAATCTAAGGGTAATTTGTTTAAATAAAATTACCCTTAGAGCGTATTAAAACCAATTAGTATAAAGGAAGCCCAAATGAAACGAACAAAAATAGAAACAATTTTAATATTTGGAATTTTAATTTTATATTATGCTTTATCTCAAATATTTTTTGTGAAGATGGGAAGCATATATTCTATAATAATAAATCCACTATTTTGGATTTTACTGTGTGTAAGTTTAAAGTTATATATAAAAAAAACATATGCAATAGCAAAACTAAAAAAAGAAATAGTAGATTATACATTAATAGCTGTATTAGGATATATAATAGTATATTTGATTTCTGGATTATTTGTATCATTTGGAAAAAACCCAAACTCTACAACTTTAAAAGGGCTGATTATAAACTTTTGGGTAACAGGAACTGTGATTTTAACACGAGAATATGTTAGATATTTAATAATAAACAATACATATGAAAAACAAAAGAAAAAAGTGGGTATAGCATTAATAATTATAATGACTTTATTAGAAGTAAAAACTTTAAATATAACTGATATGAATGTTTATTATGCGTTTAAACAAATAGCATCAGCTTTCTTACCAGTATTATCTAAAAACATATTATTTACATATTTAGCATACTGTAAAAACTATGTAGCAGCAGTATGTTATGACTTGCTTATATATTTAGTATTATGGCTATCACCAATATTACCTAAAATGACTTGGTTTATGATAGCAATAATAGATATAGCAACACCAATAATATTGTTACTATATATAAGATATATAAAAAGAAAAAAGGATTATTTTAAATCAAAAGAAGGTGCAAGTGACTCTGAACCAAAATCAGTTATAGTTTTAGTGATAATAGTAATACTTGCTATATGGTTTGCATTAGGAATTTTTCCGGTAAAACCAATAGCAATAGCAACAGGAAGTATGTCTCCTCAAATAAATATTGGAGATGTAGCAATAATAAAAAAATGTGGACCAAACGATGTAGAAGTTGGGGACATAATTGAATATAAAATGCCTGACTTTACAGTAGTACATAGAATAGTAGAAATAAAACAAGAAAACGGTAGATACTATTTTGCAACAAAAGGAGATAGCAATGACAGTAGAGATAAAAATTTAGTAACAGAAGATCAGCTTATAGGCAAATGCTTATTTAAAATAAGATATTTAGGATATCCAGCTATCTGGATAACTGGTGTAAAAACACAAAATGAATTAGGTTTATAAGAAGGGGAGAAGACAATTACTAATGAGAAAAAGAAAGCAGAAACTAAGAAAATCAATAAGAACTTTTTACATAGTTTTAGCTATTAGTATAATAGCTTTCTGTTCTGCTACCATTTTTAATAAAACCGTAAAAAAAGATACATATGATAAAAAAGAAATTATTTTAACATATACCAATAAATTAAATACAACATACGATGTAGATTTAAAAGACAACAAATTTATGGACCAAAAAACATTACCAATGGGTAAAACATATGTAACAAATCTAATAGATAAAATAAATATGAAGTTCGACTTTTCATATGATGCTTCAAAATACACAGAATTAACATACTCATATTCTATTGTTGGAGTACTAAATGGAGCTTATTCTAAAAACGGAACACCACAAAAAGTATGGGAAAAAGAGTATGTTTTATTAGAAGAAACAGAAAACAAAAAGTCAAATAACACAATAAATATAAAGGAAAACATTCCGATAGATGTAAATGAATATAATGATGAAATTTATAATTTTGAGAAAACATTAGGAATGGCAATTACAGCTAACCTTAATGTTCAATTAAGAGTTAATATAGATGGCAAAATAAATGATACACAAATAAATGATAATTATGTATCAAATATAGATATAGAATTAGGAGAACAAACAACAGAGATAACAGGAAAATTAACAGACGAAACAGAAGATACATTATATAAAACAACAACAAACAATAAAAATAATACAGTTGTTATAGCAGTAAATGTAATACTAATAGTCGCTGCCTTAGCATGGCTAAGATATATTTCAGTAAATACAACAAATCTAAATACAGTTAGAAATAATTACAAATTAGAATTAAATAGAATATTAAAATCTTGTGAAGATAAGATTGTAAAGTTAAGCAGAAATGTAGACTTAAACGGAAAAGAAGTTATTGAAGTTAATGACTTTGGAGAATTAATAAAATTATCAGAAGAATTGTATAAGCCAATATTATACTGGAATTCGAACCAAAAAGAAGAATCGGAGTTCTTTGTTATAACTAATAGCGTAATATATAAATTTATATTAAAAGTAAAATAGGAGAAATTTATAAGTATGGCAAAATACAAAAGGAAACATAAAAAGAATAGTGTGTTATTGATTGGTATTGCAGTTATTGCAATACTAATCTTTATAAGCACGGGTTATGCTTTGTGGTCAGATACACTTTATATAAACGGAACTGCAAATACAAAGTATAAGGAACCAAAATTAGATTCTATTACAGTAAATAAAGTGGATAACCAATATTTCGCTTTTTATAATGCTGATGATCATGACAACCTTCATGCATTAACAATAAAAAGTTCTTCTGTCAATAATGGGGATGAGAAAATAGAAGCAATTGCAAATTGTAATAGAAGAAGCTGGAATGTAACTAAAAGAACTGTAAAATTAAGTATGACATTTATAAATAATTATCCAGTTACAATAACAAATGGAACGGCAACACTTTTACAGAATACTACAAAACATTCTATAAGAACTGAACAAACACCAACTGTTTTAACAAATGAAACAGGAGTATTTAGTATTTTATTTGATTTAGAAGCAAATAGTAATCTTTCAAATGGTACTATAAAATATAAATTTTCTTATAATGTTGATGGAGTGGTAAAATATTTTTATGTAACAATCAATATAAAACTATAAATATTTGACCATATAATAAAAAAATAGTATAATATATATGTAGCTTTATTGCTATTTAGTAGGGACCCATAAAAATTTTAAAAGGAGGAAAGCAGAATGGGAAACAGCAGAGAAAATATTTTTTTTGGGGATGACTTGCACCGGAACTTGCAAGATCCAGTACAAGAGTATTGGAGAAATTTTAGTGAAGTCAATATTTTGGACATGTATGATGGTGTAAAAATCATCAGAATTCCAAAAAATGTAGGAGCAATAAAAATCTCTCATTTTAAGGCATACATGAGGGATAATGGTTACAAAATTCTCGGAACGAGAGAATCAAGTGACCAAATTTTTATTTCCTATAGAAAAGCTTCACAGTAAGACCTACAGCCCTGTCATTAGTTTGGCAGGGCATTCTTTTTGCAAAAGCAATAACATTTCAAAAACATTACAAAAATATTACAAAAACAATTGCATTTTAAAAAAGCATGATATATAATGATACAGAACTTTGAAAAAAATATAAAAGAAAGAGGGTTTTAATTTATGAGCAAAAAGTACGTATACCTTTTTAAAGAAGGAAATGCAGATATGCGTGAATTATTAGGTGGTAAAGGTGCTAACCTAGCAGAAATGACAAACTTAGGTTTACCAATTCCACAAGGATTTACAGTTTCAACAGAAGCTTGTACAGAATATTACAACGATGGTAAAAAAATCAATGATGAAATTCAAAGCCAAATTTTTGAAGCATTAAAAAAATTAGAAGAAATGCAAGGCAAAAAATTTGGAGACAATAATGATCCATTATTAGTATCAGTAAGAAGTGGTGCTAGAGCATCAATGCCTGGTATGATGGATACAATATTAAACTTAGGTTTAAATGATGTAGCAGTTGAAGGATTTGCAGCAAAAACAGGAAATCCAAGATTTGCATATGATTCATATAGAAGATTTATTCAAATGTATTCAGATGTTGTTATGGAAGTTCCAAAATCTTTCTTCGAAAAAATAATTGACGAAGTTAAAGAAGCAAAAGGAGTTCATTACGACACAGAATTAACAGTTGATGATTTAAAAGAATTAGTAAAAAGATTTAAAGAAGTTTACAAAAATGCTATGAACGGTGAAGAATTCCCACAAGATCCAACAGAACAATTAATGGGAGCAGTTAAAGCCGTATTTAGAAGTTGGGACAACCCAAGAGCTATAGTTTACAGAAGAATGAATGATATACCAGGTGACTGGGGAACAGCTGTAAACGTACAAGCTATGGTATTTGGTAATATGGGAGAAACATCTGGAACAGGTGTTGCATTTACACGTAACCCATCAACAGGTGAAAAAGGAATATATGGTGAATACTTAATCAATGCACAAGGTGAAGACGTTGTTGCAGGTGTTAGAACACCACAACCTATCACAAAACTTGCAGAAGATTTACCAGAATGCTATAAAGAATTCATGGAAATAGCAAACAAACTAGAAAATCATTACAGAGACATGCAAGACATGGAATTCACAATCCAAGAAGGAAAATTATATTTCTTACAAACAAGAAATGGAAAAAGAACAGCACCAGCAGCTATTCAAATTGCTTGTGACTTAGTTGACGAAGGAATGATAACAAAAGAAGAAGCAGTTTTAAGAATAGAAGCTAAATCATTAGATCAATTACTACACCCAACATTTGATAAAGATAGCTTAAAAGCAGGAGAAGTAATTGGAGAAGCATTACCTGCATCACCAGGTGCAGCAGCTGGTAAAGTAGTATTTACAGCTGAAGAAGCTAAAGAATTAGGAAAAGGTGGAAAAGGTGAAAGAGTTGTACTAGTTCGTCTTGAAACAACACCAGAAGATATAGAAGGTATGGTAGCTGCACAAGGTATATTAACAGTTCGTGGTGGTATGACATCACATGCTGCAGTTGTTGCTCGTGGTATGGGAACATGTTGTGTATCTGGATGTGGAGATATCAAAATGAACGAAGAAGCAGAAGAATTCGAACTTGGTGGATACAAATTCCATAAAGGTGATTTCATTTCATTAGACGGAACAACAGGAAAAATCTACAAAGGAGATATAAAAACTGTTGAAGCTTCAGTTAGCGGAAATTTCGGAAGAATAATGGGATGGGCAGATGAATTCAGAAAATTAAAAGTTAGAACAAATGCTGATAACCCAAGAGATACAAGAAATGCTGTTAAATTAGGAGCAGAAGGTATAGGATTATGTAGAACAGAGCATATGTTCTTCGAAGAAGACAGAATTCCAAAAATAAGAAAAATGATATTATCAGAAACAGTAGAAGCAAGAGAAGCAGCTTTAAATGAATTAATACCATTCCAAAAAGGTGACTTCAAAGCTATGTACAAAGAATTAAAAGGATTACCAATGACAGTTCGTTATTTAGATCCACCTCTACATGAATTCTTACCAACAGCTGAAGAAGATATCATAGCATTAGCTAAAGATATGGGTGTTACAGTAGAACACTTAAAAGAAAAATGTGCTGAATTACATGAATTCAACCCAATGATGGGACACAGAGGATGCCGTTTAGCAGTAACATATCCAGAAATCGCTAGAATGCAAACAAGAGCATTAATGGAAGCTGCAATCGAAGTTAAAGAAGAAGACGGATACGATATAGTTCCAGAAATAATGATTCCATTAGTTGGAGAAAAGAAAGAATTAAAATTCGTTAAAGATATAGTTGTAGAAACAGCTGAAAAAGTTAAAGCAGAAAAAGGTTCAGACATTGAATACCATATTGGTACAATGATTGAAATACCAAGAGCTGCATTAACAGCTGATGAAATTGCTGAAGAAGCTGAATTCTTCTCTTTCGGAACAAATGACTTAACACAAATGACATTTGGATTCTCAAGAGATGATGCTGGTAAATTCTTAGATTCTTACTACAAAGCAAAAATCTATGAATCAGACCCATTCGCAAAATTAGACCAAGATGGTGTTGGAAAATTAGTTAAAATGGCAGCAGAAAAAGGAAGAGCAACAAGACCAAACATTAAACTTGGAATATGTGGAGAACATGGTGGAGAGCCATCAAGCGTAGAATTCTGCCACAAAGTAGGATTAAACTATGTATCTTGCTCACCATTTAGAGTTCCAATCGCAAGATTAGCAGCAGCACAAGCAGCATTAAAAAATAAATAAGATTTATAACAGTAGGGGCGCATGAGTGCGCCTCTATTTTTTATCATTAAAAACATTTTAAAATAAAACATTGACACAAATAAAAACAATGTATATTATAAATACAAATAATAAAATAAGGAGTGAACAAATATGAATAAATATTATTTTACTTCAGAAAGTGTAACAGAAGGGCATCCAGACAAATTATGTGATTACATATCAGATACAATATTAGATGAATGTTTAAAGCAAGACCCAAATTCAAGAGTAGCAGTAGAAACATTTGCATTTAAAAATATAATTACAGTTGCAGGACAATTAACAACAACTGCAAAAATAAATATAGAAGAATTAGTAAGACAAGTTGTAAAAGAAATTGGATATGATAATGAAAAAACAGATATGGATTATAAAACATGCAAAGTAAATATAGAAATAAACAAGCAAAGTCCAGATATAGCGATGGGAGTAGATATAGGCGGAGCTGGAGACCAAGGAATAATGTTTGGATATGCATGTAACGAAACAGAAGAATATATGCCATATGCTATTTGGCTAGCTCACAAACTTGCAAAAAAGCTAACTGAGGTTAGAAAAAACAGAGAAATAAATTATCTAAGACCAGATGGAAAAACACAAGTAACAGTAGAATACGAAGATGATAAACCTAAAAGAATAGAGGCAATAGTTATATCTAACCAACATAATGTAGATGTGGATATTGAAGAATTAAGAAAAGATATATACAATAAAGTAATTATGCAAGTAGTAGACAAAAACATGATAGATGAAAAAACTAAAATCTATATAAATCCAACAGGAAGATTCGTAATAGGCGGACCACTAGGAGACACAGGGTTAACTCGGAAGAAAAATAATAATTGATACATATGGTGGATATAGCAGACATGGAGGAGGAGCTTTTTCGGGAAAAGATGCAAGCAAAGTAGATAGATCAGCAACATATATGTTAAGACATATTGCAAAAAATCTTGTAGCAAATGGGTATGCAAAAAAATGCGAAATACAAATATCATATGCAATAGGGGTAGAAGAACCAATTTCAATACATATAAATACATTTGGAACAGGAACAAAAAGTGAAGAAGAACTAATAAAAATAATAAAAGAAAAATTCAACTTAACACCAAGAGGGATAATAGAATACTTAAATCTAAAAGATCCAATATATACAAAAACAACAAACTATGGGCACTTTGGTAAAAAAGAATTACCATGGGAAAAAATAATAAAAATATAAAAAATGTTTTTTGCTAAAAAGTGAGAAAGAAAGGAAATGTCCATTTCTTTCTCACTTTTACAAATAGGAAAATTTATTTGCTTTTATATAGGTCACTTTCATATAAATCATCTATATATACGCTCTTTTCAGGAGAGCCATCTAAAAAACCAATTTTGGCAATATCATCATTAACTTCTTGAATCCATACAGGCTTTTCTTCATAAAAAACTTCACTTAATTGTCTATGATTTAAAATCTCATTTAATCTTTGCTTATTCATAAGAACAACTCCTTTTGATTTTAATTATGGGGCGCCGAGAACGTCGACCCCTATAACTAATATATCCAAAAAGCTAAAAAAAATACTTGTAAATACATAAATAAACCTATATAATGAAATTGTACAAATTATAACATACATATGAAAAAAGAAAGGGTGGAAACATGAAAGAAAAATTAATTAATTTAAAAAACACTGTAGTTAATTTCTATAAAGCAAATAAAAAAATAGTGCTTATTGCATTAGCTGCAATATTAGTTTTAATAATTGCTTTAATTATAGGAACAGGAAAAGAAGAGTATGGAAACACATATGGAAATTTAAGAAACAAAGGAATTGTAGCCGCAAAAGGAAATCAAATTTATTATGTAGCATTTGATGAAGGAAATGTAGATGGAATTTACAAAGCAAAGAAAAATGGAAAAGAAAAATCAGAAAAAGTGAGTAGTGAATATGGCTATTATTTAAACATAGTAGGAAAATACATGTATTATATATCTGAAGAAAACTCTCAATTAATTAGAGCAAAATTAAATGGAGAAGATAATCAAGTAATTGCAGAAAATGTTAGTTTAGAGCCAATTGTGGTTACAAACAACTGGATTTATTATTTTGAAGGAACAAATCTTTATAAAGTAAAAACAAATGGAAAAAATAGAACACAATTATCTAATAAAGCAATAGAAAATTATCAAGTAGTAGAAAATCAAATCTATTATACTTATGAAAGTAATGGAAAATATGTTTTAGCAAAAATGAACTTATCAGGCAAGAATGTAGTTAAAATAGACGAAGAAGCAGGTAGAGAATTTTTTGTAAATGGTAATAAGATTTATTTTATAAACGAAAAATACGATATGGAAAATTATGAGTATAAATATGAATTATACAAAATGAAAACAAATGGAAAGAAAAAAGAAAAAATATGTGATATAGCAGGAGGATTAGATACATATACAGTAAACTTTACAGAAGATGCTATATATTATGCAAAAGCAGTTAAAGATGAAAAAATGGCTATTTACAGCATAAAACTAAATGGAAAAGATGAAACAAAAATAACAGAAGTAAACACATATTCAAATGCAATAAATATAGTAGATAAATTTATGTATTATCTAAATGAAAATGAAGAAGGAAATGTTCAAGTATATAGAATAAGAACAAATGGACAAGACAATAAAGCAATGTAGTTGGAGGTAAAAAGTGCAAATAGTATACAACAATACAGAAATTGATGTAAAAAAAGGGACAAAAGTATGCGATTTATTAGAGCAAGAAATATCAAAATCTAAAAATGAAGTTATTGCTTGCAAATTTAATAATGAATTAAAAAGTTTAAATTATGAAATCAATAGTGATGGAAAAATAGAGTTAATAGATGTTACACATAAAGATGGAATGAGAGTTTATAAAAGAGGATTAATATATATAATAGCAAAAGCTTTTCAAGAAGTATATAATAATGCCTTAATAACTGTAAACTACCAACTATACCATTCAATGCTATGCGAAATTGATAACATGAAAGTTACAGAAGAAATGATAAAAAAAGTAAATAAAAGAGCCCAAGAAATAATTGATCAAGACTTACCAATAGTCAAAAGATTTATGACAAAAGAAGAGGCAGAAAAATTCTATGAAAAAGAAAAAACATTAAAAGGAAAATTGCAACTAGATTTAAAAGAAAAAAAAGAAGTAACATTATATTATTGTGAGAACTATTATAATTATTTTTATGGAGTAATGCCAATTTCTACAGGTTGCATAAAAAAATATGAATTATTAAAATATCATGATGGTTTTTTAATAAGATATCCAAGCAGAAAAGATCCAGACAATTTACCTAAATTTATTGAATGTCCAAAACTATTAGAAACATTAGACGAATATGAAGACGTTCACAGAATATTAGGAGTAAATACATTGTATCGTTTGAATACAATAATAAAAAAAGATAAAATAAAAGATTATATTTTGTTAGACGAAGCATTACACGAGAAGAAAATTGCAGGAATAGCTGATAATATTGCAAAAAACAAAGACCTAAAAGTAGTGCTAATTGCAGGACCATCATCATCAGGTAAAACAACATTTGCAAAAAGATTAGCTTTACAACTTAGAATAAATGGTTTAAAACCAAAAACAATTTCAGTGGACAACTATTTTGTAGAAAGAAAAGATACTCCAGTAGACGAAAATGGAGATTATGATTTTGAAAATATAAAAGCAATAGATACAAATTTATTAAATAATGATTTATTAAAACTATTAAATGGTGAAGAAATTAAAGCACCTGCATTTAATTTTCACACAGGAAGTAAAGAGTATAGTGACCAAAACACAATGAAATTAGAAGATGATGAGATTTTAATAATGGAAGGAATACATTGCTTAAATGATGAACTAACATATTTAATACCTAAAAAACAAAAATTTAAAATATATATAAGTTGTTTAACTGTGTTAAATATAGATTATTATAATAGAATTTCAACAACAGACAGCAGGCTAATAAGAAGAATAGTAAGAGATTATCAATTCAGAGGATATAGTGCAATGCATACATTAAAAATGTGGCAATCTGTAAACAATGGAGAAGCAAAAAACATATTCCCATACCAAGAAGAAGCAGATGTAATGTTCAATTCTTCCTTAATATATGAACTTAGCGTACTAAAAAATTATGCATTGCCATTATTAAAAGAAATAAGTCAAGAAGAAAAAGAGTTTTCAGAAGCAAAAAGGTTATATTCTATGCTTAGCTATTTTGAGCCAATAGAAGAAAAAGATGTACCAAGCAATTCATTACTTAGAGAATTTATTGGAGGAAGCATATTTGAATATTAAAAGGAGAAAACATGAGAGTATTTACAGAAATAGATGAAGAATTTATATGTGAACATTGTGGCAAAAAAGTAGAAAAATTAGGGTATTCATGCAGAAATCATTGTAATCATTGTTTGTATTCAAAGCATGTTGACAAGAACCCAGGAGATAGGCAAGAAGAATGCCATGGTTTATTAGAACCAATAGGAATAGAAATAAGCAACAAAAAAGGATATGTAATAGTATATAAATGTCAAAAATGTGGGGCAATAAGAAAAAATAAAGCAGCAAAAGATGACAATATGGATTTAATAATAAAACTTAGTGTAGCAAATTAATAAAACTGTATAACACACAAAGGAGGATAAAAATGAAAAAAGAGACTGGAATAACTATAGTTGCATTAGTAGTTACAATTGTTGTAATGTTAATTTTGGTGGGAGTAAGTGTAACAGTATCAATAAATGGAGGACTATTTAATACAACAAAAGAATCAACTTACAAAACAGAAGTAAGTCAAGTAAAAGAAGCATTAGAAGAAGAGATAGTACAAAGAAAAGCTAGAAGAGAGTCAGTTGATAATATAACAATTAAAGATTTAGATATACCAAACAAGATAAAAGATAAATACAAAGATAAATTAATAATAATAGGTAAGGATATATATTATGACCCAGCTAATATAGAAAAAGATAATGAAGAAGCATGGTTAGAAGAGATGGATATCATTGCAAGTACAAAGCTTTTTACTTACAATAATAATGGAGATACAATAACTGGATTAAGTGAAAGTGGATATACAGCCATAGAAAATGGGGTAACAAAATTTGTTATGCCAACAAAATTGGTAAGCAAAGATGCAAATGGTAATAGAAAAGTTACAACAATAACAACAATTGAAGGAAATGCATTTAATGCAACGGTTGAAGGAAAAGGGGCGTGTGCAAAAATAAAAAGTGTTATATTTCCAACAACATTAACAACATTAAAAACTAATGCTTTTGACGGATGTAATGGGTTAGAAAAAATAGATTTAAGCAATACGCAAATCGAAGCAATAGGAAATTATTCATTTAGAAATTGTAGTAATTTAGCAGAAGTTAAGGCCCCTAATACATTAAAAAGTATAGGAGCAGCTAGTTTTGAGAATTGCAAAAATCTATTAAAAATAGATTTAAGTAAAACACAAGTAACATCTATTTGGCAATATGCATTTTCTTATTGCATGAACTTAAAAGAGGCAATATTGCCAGAGAATTTAACTAGTTTAGGTAGTGGCGCTTTTTGGCATTGTGAAAAAATGGAGAAAATTAACCTAGGAAGGATAACTTCAGTTGGTCCATATTGTTTTCAATCTTGTACAAACTTAAAAAATATAGAAATACCAGATTCGGTTACATCCATTAGAGAATGCTCATTTCAATTTTGTTCAAGTTTGGAAAAGCTAATAATACCAAATTCAGTTACAAATATAAATTTTGCAGCATTTGCAAACTGTGAAAAAATTCAAGAAATACGAATTCCGTCAAGTGTTACAACAATTAGTTATAATGTCTTTTATGGATCTGCAATAGGTGGAAAAATGTATGTGCCATTTACGAAAGAAGAAGGAAAACCATCAGGGTGGCATGATCAATGGAATAGAAGTGGAGCTACAATTATTTATGCAGATGAAACAACCTAAATAAAGGAGTAGAATATGGAAATAATTTGTTATGCAATTTTACTACTTCTAGCAATAATACTATTTAAATTCATATTTAAAATAAATATAAAAAAAATTAAAGAAAAACAAGAAAATAAAGAATTAGAAAATATTACAGATAAATTTCCAAATAACATAGAAATAGCAAAAGAAATGCTAAAAATGTTAGATAATAAAAATGTAAAAATAGAAGAAGCCAAAGACACTGGAACAAGTTTGTATATAGCGGTTACAAATAAAATAAGCATAGCAGATATGAAAAACAATTATGCAAGAATACAAACAATAGCACATGAATGTATACACTCATGCCAAGATAGAAGATTATTATTATTTAACTTTATATTTTCAAATATAAATATAATATACTTTATAATAATAAGTATATTAACAATATTAAAAGTAATAACTAACCAGAGCTTACAAATAGCAATACTTATGCTATCTACACTAATTGAATTTAGTGTAAGAAGTTTTTTGGAAATAGATGCAATGACAAAAGCAAAATACCTTGCAAAAGAATATATGGAAAAAACTAAACTTTGTACAGAAGAAGAAAAAAACAAGTTATTAAAAGAATATGAAAACATAAATAAAATTGGAATACCATTTGTGATAGATAATTTATTAACAACAGCACTTGCAAGAGTTCTAATCTATTGTATAGTTTCAATAATTTGGTAAGAAACAGATAAATTGTAATTTGTGTGAGGGGAATTCTAGGGACTGTCCCTCAAAATCACCAAACCTGGGGATTTTGGGGACTGTCCTGAATTCATTATAACAAGGAGGAACAAAATTGCTTAAAAAAATATGGTTACATTTTAAACTAATTACAAAACATAGGTGGATAGTATTTAAATTATGTACAAGAGCAGGATTACCATGGAGAGGACTTATACATGATTTATCTAAATATGGTCCAACAGAATTTTGGGAAAGTGCAAAATACTATGTAGGTTATAAAAGTCCAATACAAGTAGCAAGAGAAAAAAGACAATACTCGTCTGCATGGCTTCATCATAAAGGCCATAACAAACACCATGAAGAGTATTGGTATGATTTTAATGCACCAGTAAAGGCGCCAGTTATACCATATAAATATACAATAGAAATGTTGTGCGATAATTTATCTGCTGGAATGGTTTATAAAGGAAAAGATTTTACAAATGATTATCCATTGTGGTATTGGAATAATGTAAAGAATAAAGAATTATTTCATCCAAAATTGATTAATTTTTTTGATGACGTTTTTGAAGAGATTAGCAAAAAAGGAATAGAAGAGGTTTTAAATAAAAAAAATTTGAAAGAGAAATATAACAAATATTGCAGTTAACCTTCTCTTTCAATGCCTTTAAATTTTGTTTTATAAGCAGTTAAACCATTATTAACTTGTTGTTGAAGTTCTTCTTTTGAAAGTGATATATATTTATTTTTTTCACTAGAAAAAGAAAAATACATAATATTATCCTTATCAAGTTCTAAAGATATATAAGAAGACAAAGAATCATTTGATAATTCACTACCTTTAGGATAACAAGCATAAAGCATAACTTTTTTGTCTTCTTCAGGTGAAAGTATAGCAGAGCAAAGCCTTTCATAATATCGTTCTAATTCTAAAAAGCCGATAGATCTATTAGGAGTTTCACTATAGGCATTAAGGTTATTTATTAAAAATAAAAACTTATACTTTAATAAATTTTGAGGACTGCAATTATCTAAAGTAACACCATTTGGTAAAATATATTCATTTACAAAATCGGGATTCTTAATTTCCAATTTAATTCTATTAATAAAATCATTCAAATAAATACCATGAAAAGAATAACCAAGTTTTTTATCCATTCTTTCTAATTCACCTGAACTAACAGAAGCAAGACTTAAAAAATTTTCTTCTTGTAATTCTCGGCGATATCCTTCATTAATGTATTCTAAAGGTGGGGCAAAATGCCTAGTTCTAGCACCTGTTTGAATGTTGTATAAATCTTGAAGCATATTTACATAGTAAAAACTAGCATTAGGAGTTTCTATTAAAACATCTGCATGAGTAAAATTATTATAATAAAAACAATACGCATTAATATTAAGCTTATTCAAGATGTGTGCATATAATTCAGCAGAAGAATTACAAATAACATTAGTAGAATTAATTCTTTCAAAATTTTTCCCATTCTCAAAAATCCTATCCTTTTTACTTCTCGAACCAGATAAAAAATATCCTGTATCAATATTTAATATTTTTCCAAGTTCAAGGTAAACAAAATAGGCTTTTTCTAATTCAGTTAAATTTTTTGGTATAGAACCAATAATTTTCTCTACAATTTTTTCCATAAATATATTATACCACAAAAATTCTAAAACTCAAACATATTGCTAAATTCCAACTGTTATGGTAGAATATCTGATAGTGACTAAGGAGGAAAAATAATGCACGATAAACAAAAATATATTAGAAACTTTAGTATAATAGCACATATAGACCATGGAAAATCAACATTAGCAGATAGATTAATAGAAAAAACAGGACTTTTATCTTCTAGAGAAATGGAAAGTCAAGTATTAGATAATATGGACTTAGAAAGAGAACGTGGAATTACAATAAAAGCACAAGCTGTTAGAATGTTATATAAAGCAAAAGACGGAAATGAATACATATTAAATTTAATAGATACCCCAGGACATGTAGACTTTAATTATGAGGTTTCAAAAAGTTTAGCTGCATGTGAAGGTGCAATATTAGTTGTAGATGCAAGCCAGGGAGTGGAAGCACAAACACTTGCTAATGTATATTTAGCACTAGATAATAACCTAGATATTTTACCAGTAATAAACAAAGTGGATTTGCCAAATGCTAGACCAGAAGAAATAAAACAAGAAATAGAAGATATAATTGGAATACCAGCAATGGATGCACCTTGTATTTCTGCAAAAACTGGGTTAAACATTGATGAAGTTTTAGAAAGAATAGTAACAGATTTTAAACCACCAGTGGGAGATGAAACAAAACCATTAAAATGTTTAATATTTGATTCTTTTTATGATAATTACAAAGGAGCATTAAGCTATATAAGAGTAGTAGAAGGAACAGTAAAAACTGGTGATGAAATACTATTTATGGCTACAAATAAGAAATTTGTAGTATCAGAGCTTGGGTATTTAGAGCCAGGAACCACAGTACCAGCAGAAAAATTAACAGCAGGGGAAGTTGGATATATTGCGGCTAGTATAAAAAATGTATCTGATTTGCATGTAGGAGATACAATAACAACAGTAGAAAATCCGGCAAAAGAGCCACTCCCAGGATATAAAAAAGCAAATTCCATGGTATATTGTGGAATGTATCCATTAGATGGAGGAGATTACGAAAATTTAAAAACAGCACTAGAAAAATTAAAATTGAATGATGCTGCATTAGAGTATGAACCAGAAACATCTATTGCTTTAGGCTTTGGCTTTAGATGCGGATTTTTAGGACTACTTCATTTAGAAATTATACAAGAAAGATTAGAAAGAGAATTTGACTTAAATTTAATCACAACAGCACCATCAGTTATATATAAGGTGTATAAGCAAACAGGAGAGGTAATAGAACTATATAATCCAGTAGATTTACCACCAGCACAAGAAATAAGTTATATAGAAGAACCAATAGTAAAAGCAGAGATAATGCTTCCAAAAGAATTTGTTGGAAATGTAATGGAAATATGCCAAGATAGACGTGGCACATATATTGATATGAAATATTTAGACAGCACAAGAGTAACATTAGAATATGAATTACCACTAAATGAAATAATATATGATTTTTTTGATACATTAAAATCAAAAACAAAAGGTTATGCTTCTTTTGACTATGAGTTTAAAGAATACAGAAGGGCAGAACTTGTAAAATTAGATATACATATAAATAATGAGCCAGTTGATGCATTATCTTTTATAGTACATAAAGATACAGCATATACAAGAGGTAGAAAAATGGCAGAAAAACTAAAAACAGTTATACCAAGACAATTATTTGAAATACCAATTCAAGCAGTTGTAGGAGGAAAAATTATAGCAAGAGAAACAATATCCGCAATGAGAAAAGACGTACTTGCAAAATGCTATGGTGGAGATGTTACAAGAAAGAAAAAGTTGTTAGAGAAGCAGAAAAAAGGTAAAAAGAAAATGAGGCAAATAGGAAAAGTTGAAGTGCCACAAGAAGCATTTTTATCAGTTTTAAAATTAGATGAGGATTAAAAAAATATTGCTAAAAAGTCAAAAATATATTATAATAAAATACAGGAGATGATAATATGAAAAGTGAAGAAGGCTTAAGTGAATTTATGAAATTTGCATATAAATGCAATAAAGTAAGAGATATTAAAGAAGCTTTTGAGGAGTACCCTGTAGAAGAAGAATGGCATAAGGGCAAAATTGAAAATGTGTTGACATTAAAAGAAGAATCTTTAGAATATAATAATTACGAAATTGGAGATATAGTATTTGTAAAAGAATATTATTACTCTAATGGAGTAAAAGGGAAAAATCATTTTTTTGTTATTATTGACCAAAATAATATAGCAGTACCAATAGAAAATTTTGGAATGCTTATATCTTCAAAGTTGACTAAATTAAAATATCCAGCTAATAAATTATTAGAAAAAAACAACAAAAACAATCTAAATATGGATAGTATAGTAAAGACTGATGTGATATATAAGATACTAAATAATCAAATACTTTTTAAAATAGGTAAGGTAGACACAACTAAAATAGAAGAATATAAGAATAGCTTTATAGAAAATAATAAGGAGAATTAAAATGAAAAAAGAAGAGTTAAAAAAGAATAATACAGATAAACAAAGTTTATCTGACCAAATAGAAGGACGAAATTCCGTACTAGAATTATTAGAATCAAATAGAGATATAAATAAAATATTTATTGCAAGAGGAGAAAGACATGGTTCTATAAATAAAATAATAGCAAAAGCTAAGGAAAGAAGAATAGTTATTGTAGAAGTGGAAAGACAAAAACTAAATGCAATTTCTGAAACAGAAAATCATCAAGGAGTAATTGCAATAGTACCTCCATTTAATTATTGCGAAGTAGAAGACATATTAGAAGAGGCAAAATCAAAAAATGAAGACCCATTTATATTAATTTTAGATGGAATAGAAGATCCACATAATCTAGGATCAATAATAAGAACAGCAGAAACAGCAGGAGTACATGGAGTTATAATACCAAAAAGAAGAGCTGTTCGGAGTAAATGCAACTGTATCAAAATCATCAGCAGGAGCAGTAGAACATGTAAAAATTGCAAGAGTAAATAATATTAATGAAACAATAAAATACTTAAAAGAGCAAGGAGTATGGATTTGTGGAACAGATGGAGATGCAAAAACATATTACTATAATCAAGATTTAAAAGGAGCACTTGCAATAATAATAGGTAGTGAAGGCTTTGGAATGAGTAGACTTGTAAAAGAAAATTGCGATTTTTTAGTAAAAATTCCAATGAAAGGAAAAATTACATCTTTAAATGCTTCAGTTTCTGCAGGAATTGTAATATATGAAGCATTAAAACAAAAAAGCTTGACAGGATTATAAAATTAATATATAATGTTAACATAACTTCATATTGGGGGCCTGATCCAACCGATACATCTTGTCACCATTCTTTTATTTTCCTACCCCCTTATCATGCACCAAACCACCGATCAGGTCCTACCGGGACTCTTTATAACAAGAGTCCCGGTTTCGTTTTGTACAAAGCATTATTTTTGTGTAAAAATATAATAGAAGAATTGACAAATTTTATAAAGAATAATAAAATAAAAAAAGAATTATATATTTGTCCCTACAACGGTGGGGACGGTTTTCGTATAAAGGAGTAATTTTATGAAAAAAGTTAGTAAAGAAGAAATTAGGCATATTGCAAATTTAGCAAGGTTGGAACTAAATGAAGATGAAATAGACAATTATATAGAAAACTTACAAGATATTTTAGATTTTGCAGATGTTGTAAATAATGCACCAGTACAGGATTTAGATATTACGATAGGAACAAATGAAGCAAAAAATGTGTTTAGAAAAGACGAAGTTAAAATATTTGAAGACAATGAAGCATTACTTGCAAATGCAAAAGAGAAAGAAAGAAATATGTTTAAAATTCCAAAAGTAATTCAATAATGTAGGGAGGAAAATATGGAACTATATGAGTTAACAGTCCACGAATTGATGGACAAGTTAGATAAAAATGAAATAACATCAGAAGATATTACAAAAAGCTATGTAAGTAGAATAAATGAAAAAGAAGACGACATAGAAGCTTTTGTTACTGTTCTTTCAGAAGATGCAGAAAACAAAGCAAAAGAAATAGATCAAAAAATAGAAAAAGGAGAAATCACAAATAAGTTAGCAGGAATTCCAATAGGAATAAAAGACAACATTTGTACAAAAGGTATAAAGACAACATGTAGTTCTAAAATGCTAGAAGATTTTGTATCTCCATATGATGCAACAGTAATGGATAAAATAAATGCAGAGAATTTAATTACAATAGGAAAACTTAATATGGATGAATTCGCTATGGGCGGTTCAACAGAAAATTCATATTTTAAGAAAACAAAAAATCCTTGGAATTTAAGTAAAGTTCCAGGAGGGTCATCAGGTGGAAGTGCAGCAGCAGTTGCTAGCCAAATGGTACCTTGGGCTTTAGGCTCAGATACAGGTGGAAGTATTAGACAACCATCAGCATTTTGTGGAGTTGTTGGACTAAAACCAACATATGGACTTGTATCAAGATATGGATTAGTAGCATTTGCATCATCACTTGACCAAATAGGACCAATAACGAAAGATGTTAGAGATAGTGCTATTTTATTAAATATAATTGCAGGACATGACGAAAAAGATTCTACATCAGTAGATATGCCTAAAAAAGATTATGAAAAAGCATTAACAGGAGATATAAAAGGACTAAAAATAGGTGTACCTAAAGAATTTTTTGGAGAAGGAATAAATAAAGAGGTTAAAGAAAGTTTAAAACAGGCAATAGAAACATATAAAAAATTGGGAGCAGAAGTTGAAGAGTTTTCTTTAGATATTGCAAAATATGCATTAGCAACATACTATATAATTGCTTGCGCAGAAGCTAGTTCTAACTTAGGTAGATTTGATGGAATTAGATATACTTATAGAGCAAAAAATTTTAAAGACTTAAAAGATTTATATAAAAAGACTAGAAGTGAGGGCTTTGGAGCAGAAGTAAAAAGAAGAATTATACTTGGAACTTATGTGTTATCTTCTGGATATTATGATGCATATTATAAAAAAGCTCAACAAGTTCGTACATTAGTAATGAACGAATTTAATAAAGGTTTTGAAAAATATGATGTTATACTTACTCCAACATCACCAACAGTAGCTTTTGGAATAGGAGAAAAATCAAATAACCCATTAGAAATGTATTTAGCAGATATTTGTACTGTTTCTGTAAATATAGCAGGATTACCTGGTATTTCAATTCCTTGTGGAATAGATAAGGAAGGAATGCCAATAGGAATGCAATTAATAGGAAACAAATTCCAAGAAGAAACTATATTAAATACAGCATATAGTTTTGAACAAGAATATAAATTTAGAGAGAAATATAAACCTCAATTTAAAGGAGGGATAGAATAATGGCAAGAGAAGATTATGAAGCAGTAATAGGATTGGAAGTTCATGCAGAGCTTTCAACAAAAACAAAAATATTTTGTTCATGTCCTACAACATTTGGGGCAGAACCAAATACTCATGTTTGTCCAATATGTATGGCAATGCCAGGAACATTACCAGTATTAAATGAGAAAGTTGTAGAATATGCCGTAAAAGCAGGTCTTGCAACAAATTGCGAAATCTCAAAAGACAGCAAAAATGATAGAAAAAATTACTATTATCCAGATTTACCAAAATCATACCAAATATCACAATATGATAAACCATTATGTAATCATGGACATGTAGAAATTGATGATGAAAATGGAAACAAAAAGAAAATTGGAATTTTAAGAATTCACATAGAAGAAGACGCAGGAAAACTAAATCATGATGAATTTGGTGGAGACAGTTTAGTTGACTTAAACAGAGCGGGAGTTCCATTAATAGAAATCGTTTCTATGCCAGATATGAGTAGCGCAGAAGAAGCAGATAGATATTTAAAGAAGCTAAAATCAATACTAGAATATATAGAAGTATCAGATTGCAAAATGCAAGAAGGTTCTTTTAGAGCAGATGTTAACGTATCTGTAAAAAAGAAAACTGATACTAAATTAGGAACACGTTCAGAAATGAAAAATATGAGCTCATTTAGAAGTATTACAAGAGGTATTGAATATGAAATAGAAAGACAAATAGATTTATTAGAAGCAGGAGGAAAAGTGATACAAGAAACTTTAAAATGGGACGAGGTATCTGGAAGAACATTTTCAATGAGAGATAAAGAAAATGCAAAGGATTATAGATATTTCCCAGAACCTGATTTAGTAGCAATAAAACTTTCAGATGAATATATAGAAAATGTAAAAAACAGTTTGCCAGAACTTCCAGAATCTAGACTTAATAGATATGTAGAAGAATATAAAATGACACCAAAGGATGCTGGAATAATAGTAAACTCAAAATATTTATCAGATCTATTTGAAAAGGCATCAAGTATTTGTAACAACTATAAAGCAGTTAGCAACTGGATTATTTCAGATATAACAGGAATATTAAACGAAAAAGAGTTAGAACCAAACGAAATTCCATTTACAGCAGAGGAACTTGCAAAAGTTGTAATATTAATAGACAAAGGAACAATTAGTTCTAGTATAGGTAAAAAAGTAGTAGCAGAACTATTTGAGAATCCAAGAGATCCAGAAGAAATTATAAAAGAAAAAGGATGGATACAAATTTCTGATGAGGGTGCAATTAAAGAAGTAGTTATGAATATACTAGAAGCAAATCCACAATCAATAGCAGACTTCAAAGCAGGAAAAGATAGAGCACTAGGATTTTTAGTAGGACAAGCAATGAAACAAACAAAGGGGAAAGCAAACCCTCAACTTTTAAATAAGATGTTCCTAGAAGAATTAAAAAAATAAACTAAAAGCCTTGACAAGACAAAGAAAAATTAGTATAATCTTATAGTGACTTTAAAGAATAATATGTAAAACATAGATAGATAAAGCATTTACGAGGGAGGGAATAAAAATGGCACAACCAAAAAGAAGATGGTCAAAACAAAGAACACATACAAAAAGATCAACATGGAAATTAGAAACACCAAATATTGCAACATGTAAACATTGTGGAGAGCCAGTATTACCACACAGAGTTTGCGACAATTGTGGATATTATGATGGAAAAGAAGTAATAGTAAAAAAAGATGCCTAATAAGGCATTTTTTTTGTTTTCTCATATATACAACAAGGTTGACTAAATAAAGTATATGATATAAAATATTAGGCGAAAGAAAAGGGTGAGAAAATGGCAAAACCAATAGTTGCAATAATAGGAAAACCTAATGTAGGAAAATCAACATTTTTTAATTATATAATAGGAAAAAGAATATCAATTGTAGAAGACGTTCCGGGAGTAACAAGAGATAGAGTTTATGGAGAAGCAAACTGGAGAGGAAGAAATTTTACATTAATAGATACTGGTGGAATTGAACCTAAATCTGATGACATTATTCTATCTCAAATGAAAGAACAAGCAGATATAGCAATAAGCATAGCAGATGTTATTATATTTATAACAGATATAAGACAAGGGATAACCGCAGCAGATCAGGAAATTGCTCTTATGCTAAAAAAATCTAAAAAACCAATTGTTTTAGTATGTAATAAGTCGGACAATGTGGGAGAGACGAGTAATGACATATATGAATTTTATAATTTAGGAATAGGAGAACCATATCCAGTATCATCTACAAATGCATTGGGAATAGGAGATGTGTTAGATGCTGTATATGAGCATTTTCCAGAAAAGGATGAAACTGAGGATGAAGATGAGATAATAAATGTTGCTGTAATAGGAAAACCTAATGTAGGAAAATCCTCTTTAATAAACAAGATATTAGGAGAGAATAGAGTAATTGTAAGTAATATTGCAGGAACAACACGAGATGCAATAGATTCATATTTTGAAAACAAACATGGAAAGTATAATTTTATAGATACAGCCGGAATTCGAAGAAAAAGCAAAACAACAGAATCAATAGAAAAATTTAGTATAATGAGATCTCTTTTAGCAATAGAAAGAGCAGATATATGTTTACTATTAATAGATGCAAATGAAGGAGTAACAGACCAAGATGCAAAGATTGCAGGAGAAGCACATGAAGCAGGTAAAGGAATTATAATAGTAGTAAACAAATGGGATGAGGTAGAAAAAACAACAGGAACATTAGAAAAATATACAAAAGAAGTATATAACAAACTAAGCTATTTATCTTATGCACCCATAATATTTATATCTGCAAAAACAGGTCAAAGGGTAGACAAAATATTTGACATGATAAATACAGTGGCAAATAATAATGCAATAAGAGTTTCTACATCAATACTAAATCAAGTTATAAATGAGGCAATAGCAGTAGTTCAACCACCAACAGACAAAGGAAGAAGACTTAAAATATTGTATGCTACACAAGCTAGTACAAAGCCACCAACATTTGTAATATTTGTTAATAGTAAAAAGTTATTTCATTTTTCATATGAAAGATATTTAGTGAATCAAATAAGAACAAACTTTGGAATAACAGGAACGCCAATAAGAGTAATTACAAGAGAAAAAGGAGAAAAGGAGGAATAAAAATGATAGGAGTATATATAGGAGTTGCAATAGTTGCGTATTTTTTAGGAAGCATAAGCTTTTCAGTAATTTTCAGTAGAAAGTTTGCAGGATTTGATGTAAGAGAAAAAGGAAGTAAAAACGCAGGTTCAACAAATGTTTTAAGAACAGTAGGAAAAAAAGCAGCTGCATTAACACTAGTATGTGATGTGCTAAAAGGAGTAATGGCAATAGTTGTAGCAATACTTGCAGGACGTATATGGACAGAAGTTGATGAAACATTATTAGAATATATAGCAGGATTTTTTGCAATACTAGGACACACATTTCCAATATTCTTTGAATTTAGAGGAGGAAAAGGAGTTGCAACAGCACTTGGAGTTTTAATAACTTTAAATTGGAAGATTGGTCTAATATGTTTAATTTTTGCAGTTATAATAATTGCATTTACAAAAATGGTATCAGTAGGTTCAATATTAGCAGCAGTACTATATCCTATACTTACAATATTTATGGGAGATGTTAAATTTCTACCTGTAATGATTAGTATATTAATAGCATTATTGGTAATATTCAATCATAGAGAAAATCTAAAAAGAATAAAAAATGGAACAGAAAACAAAATTAGTTTTAAAAAATAGGGAAAAAGGGGACAGTCCCCTTTTTCCCTAAAATTAAAGGAGTAAACAAATGAAAAACATAGCGATAATAGGCAGTGGAAGCTGGGGAACAGCCCTAGCAATACATTTAGCAAAAATGGGTAACAATATAAAAATGTGGGCATATCTACAAGAAGAAGCAGACTTAATAAACAATACAAGAAAATGTAAGTTCTTACCACAAGCATACATACCAAGTAATATAATTTGTACAACAGATTTAGAAAAAGCAATAGATGCTTCAGAAATGATTTTAATAGTAACACCATCTAAAGCGGTAAGAGAAACAATAAAAAAATTCAAAAAATATGTAACAAATCAGGAAATAATAATATGTTCAAAAGGATTTGAAAAGGAAACACTATACACATTAAATGAAGTGGTAGAAGAAGAACTACCAAATTCTAAAATTGGTGGACTTTCGGGACCAAGCCATGCAGAAGAAGTATCAATGGGAATACCAACAGCATTGGTAATAGCTTCAAAGCATAAAGATTTATTAAAAAATGTACAAGAAACATTTATGAATGAAGTTCTAAGAATATATACATCAGATGATGTAAAAGGTGCAGAATTAGGAGGAGCATTAAAAAATATTCTTGCTTTTTGTGCAGGAATTGTTATTGGACAAAAATTAGGAGATAACACATTTGCAGCACTCCTAACAAGGGGACTATCTGAAATGTCTAAATTAAATACAAAAATGGGAGGAAAAACACAAACAATATATGGATTAACAGGCTTGCGGAGATTTGATTGTAACGTGTTTAAGTGAACATAGTAGAAACAGAAAAGCCGGAATAATAATTGGAGAGGGCGGAACAGTAAAAGAAGCAAGAGAAAAAATAGGAATGACAATAGAAGCAATAGATAATATAGAAACAGCTTATAAACTTTCAAAAAAATATAATGTAGAAATGCCAATAGTAGATAGTGTTTATAATATATTATTTAATAAATTAACGCCAGAAGAGGCAGTATTTAAATTAATGACAAGAGAAGCAAAACAAGAAGATTAGAATATTATATAAAAATATGGTAAAAATATTAATATTGTAAAATTTTAAAGGAGGAGTAAAAATGGGATTTTTTAATGATATAGGTAAAAAAACATCAGAAGCAACAAGTAAAATAGCAAAAGAGACAAAACTAAAGATGAAAATTAATGAAAACAAAGGTAAGATAAAAGAGTTATATGAAGAAATAGGAAAGAAAGTTTACGAAAAGCATGTGAGAGAAGAAAATGTAATTATAAAAGAAGAACTTGCAGAAGAATGTGCCAAATTAGATGGATTATGCAAAGAAATCGAAGAGGCAAGAAAAGAAATATTAACATTAAATCAAAAGAAAGTATGTTCAAAATGTTATGCAGAAATAGAGAAAGAAGCACAATTTTGTCCTAAGTGTGGAGAAAGACAAACAGAAGAAAAAACAGTGTTAGAAAAAGCTGAGGAAAAGTTAGAAGAAGCTGAAATAAAGCCGGAAAAAGAAGCAGAAGCAAAAGAAGTGAAGGAAGAATTAGAAGAAAAAAATAATAATGAGTAATTAATAAGGATACCTTTCAAAAAGGTATCTTATTATTTGGTCTGCATTATGTTCTGTGACATTTAAAAAGAAACCTTTATCTAAACTAATCCACATATTAATTTTATATTTTTCATTATTATCAATAAAAACACCTATAATATCAGCAATCTCTATAGGATTTTCAAACTCTTTTTTCCATTCTAGAAGATTATTATCAACATTAATATTATTAAAACTTTTTAAAAAATTAGCAATTTCTTGATTTGTTTGACTATATAAACTAACAATTGTATTCAATTTAAAGACTCCTTAAAAATTTATCTAAAATTAGTTTTACCAAAGTTATAAAAGAATAATCACAAAAATATTGGAAATAATATGCTTGGTGATATATGTGAAAAAAGTTAAAAGTATTTTTGCTCTGTTTACAATAATATGCATAGTGACAATGACAGGGTGTGCGAAAAAAGATGATAAAAAAGATTTAAAAGAAAAAGTTAGTGAGGAACTAGATTACTTGGATACACACATAATTAGTATAGCCAATAGTTTAAACAATATTAGTCTTGAAAATTATACAATTACTTCTCAAAGAGTTGAAGTAGAAGAAAAATCGAAAAAATCATCAAGTGGAAATTCTGGAGGGAACCAAGAAACGGGAACAGGGCAAAGTGGACAAGGTAGTTCCGAAAAATCTCAAGATAATCAAAATTCACAAAAAAATAATAATATAAATACAACAAAAATGGAAACCAATTCAGTGCTAGATGCTATAAAAAGTGATATTGATTGGAATTCTATAAAATATGATATAGAAAACTTAAATCAATCATGGAGTGTAATATTACTAGATTTATATAGCTTAAATGTTAGTAATGATGATATTATTGCATTTAGCAAAGAGTTGGATAATTGTATAATAAGTATTAAAAATGAGAACAAAATTGATTCATTAAATAATATAGTTAAATTATATTCATATATACCAATTTACGAAAGAGCAATATCAGCAGAAAATAGTATTCAGAATATAAAACAAACAAAATCATTTTTAGTAAATGCATATTTATTTGTTGAACAAGGAAATTGGAATGATGTTCAAACAAATATAAGTGAATGTGAAAAATCATTTAAAAACGTTGTAAATGACATAGAATTTGCGAAAAAGAATGAATACAAAGTTAATAAAACCTATGTTTTAGTAAAAGAATTACAAAATTCTTTAAATTTACAGGACAAAGAAGTATTTTATATGAAGTATAAAAATTTGCTGGAAAGCATAAATACATTGTAAATGTTGACTTTAAGTAGAAAACAGGTTAAAATAATAAATAGAGTAAATTGAACAGTCGCGTGTAGATGCCGCAAGGCCCTATATGAGGAAAGTCCGGGCTCCATAGAGCAATAATGCTGGATAACGTCCAGTGAGGGTGACCTTAAGGAAAGTGCAACAGAAAATAACCGCCGTTTTAAACGGCAAGGGTGAAAAGGTGAGGTAAGAGCTTACCGCAAATATGGTGACATATTTGGTCAATGCAAACCCCATTTGGAGCAACACCTAAATACAAGAAGGTTAAGACTGCTCGTCGTCTTCTTAAATTGGTGGCTTGAAATATATAGTAATATATATTCTAGATAAATGACTGTTTTTAACAGAACCCGGCTTATAGATTTACTCTAAAAAGCTATTACTAGTTTAAAAGTAATAGCAATTTTTTTTTAGAAAAGTATGGAAAAATTATAAAATTTATGTTAAAATATTATGTAGATTTGTATTTTTTGGAGGGAAATATGGAAAGTACTAATATAAACGAAAAAATAGAAGAGATAAAGAGTAAGAAATATGATGAAGAAGCTATTAAAGAAGCTTTAAAAAGGACTCAAAGGTATTTAAAAGAATTAGCTGGGGAGTATAGAAATGAAGGATTAAGTATAGAAGAAATTAGAGAAGAAGCTTTAAAGGAATTGGAAAAAGGCCTTTCTTCAGTACCTAATAACGGATTTAAAGTTTATGACCTTGCAACAAAATATAGAACAGTAAAAGAATTGCTAAAAATGGAAAAACGTGATACTTCAAAACTTTATAAATTATTAAATCAGGCAAGAGAATTAGAAGGAGAAAATCCTAGAGAAGAATTACATACATCATTAAATATGGAGAAAGTAAAGTTAAGTTTACTAAGAAACGTTATTAGAACATGTAGAGTGACAGATAATAATAATATATTAACTGCTCTGCATAACGGAAAAAAACAAACAGAAAAGGAAATAAAAGATGAGCAAAAAGCAGCACTAGAGGCAGTTTTTAGTGTATTAGAAACTTATGGGATAACTGATGAATATATAGATAAAGCTAATTCAGTATTACAAGAAGAAAATGTTAAGAGTTTATCTTTTGCTAAAAAAATTGGATTAGCAGATGATTTTTGTAGAGATACAGACGAAATTGGATTGTATGATGTACTAGATGAAAGATTTTTAAAAACAATAACTGTAGAAGATGTAAATTTATTTAGTGCTTTTTGGCAAAGTAAGTTATTTCAAAACATGCAAGAAGTTTATACAGGATTAGATATAATAGATAATTTAGGGTTATGGCAGGAAGTTATTGATGGAAATGAAAAAGATATAGATAATATGAGTATGGAAAGATTAACTCCAGCAATACAAAGAGCTAGATTAATTTTACTAATAAGAGATGTAACAAAAAAAGGAGAAGAAATACCAGAAGAACTACAAAGTGAATATGCTAAATTTTTGCAAGAAGAAGGATTACCAGAAGGAGATTTGGTGGAAGAAATAAACAAAACAAGAAGAGAAATAAATGCTTTAGGAGGAATGTTAACAAATATAATTGCAATGCAGAGCACAATTATTCAAGATTTAAAATCAGGTAATATAAGAACAAAAAAATGGGGAAAAATTGCTGAGAATGATGATTCTATTCTATTAGGAATAAACAATCCTAATTTTGTGGGACCAACAACAATGCAATTAGATAAAAAAGTATTAGAAGATTGGTTATCTAAAATTGGTGATAGAAAAATACCAATATATAAAGGCGAGATTGATCCTAAATATTCAAATGTTTCGAATGTATATACACTAGCAGTACCAGCAGTTAATAAACGAATAAAAGAAGAAAGAGAAGGCGAAGGGAAAAAACCTGTATTAGATTATTTAAGATAAATTAATTAAAGATTGCATATCAAGAGGAATTGGAGCTTCGAGCTTCAATTCTTTTTTGGTAATAGGGTGAACAAAGGACAACTTTCTACAATGTAAAGCTTGCCTATTTATTAAATCAGAAGAGGTTCCATATAGTGTATCACCTAAAATAGGGTGACCAATATATTGCGAATGAAGTCTAATCTGATGAGTCCTGCCAGTTTTTAAAATGAATTTTACTAAACAAAAATTAGGGTAATTTTTTATTAACTCATAATAAGTAAGAGCATAATCGCCATTGGGATTTATGCATCTTTCTATTATGCTATTTTCTTTCCTAGCAATAGGTGCTTCTATTTTACCAGAAATATTTTCAAGATTACCACAAAGCAAAGCTATATATTCCTTATAAAATGTATTATTTTGCATTTGCTTTACCAAGCACTCTTGAATATATTCATTCTTAGCAAAAATAACTAAACCAGAAGTATCTTTATCTAACCTGTTTACTGGTCTTATTTTTTTATTCAAACCTATAGATTCAAAATAATATTTAACGCCATTTGCCAAGCTATTCTCATAATGCAAAATAGAAGGATGTACAGCGATATTAGGAGCTTTATTTATAACTAATAAAGAGTCATCTTCATAAATGATGTTTAGATCCATTTTAGTAGGGATTATATTGTCAGAAGATTCCTCACAATTTAAATCGCAAGAAATGACATCATTAATAGAAAGCATTTTATCCAAATAAGTTTCATTTCCATTTAGCAAAATACATTTATTCTTCTTTAATTTTGTAATTAATCTATTTGACATATTAAATTCTATTTTTAAAACTTGCCTAACTGTTTTATACAAAGACAAATTTTTAACAACATATTCTAAAATCATATAAAAACCTCAAAGCAATTATATAATTTATAAATAGCAAAAGCAATAAGGAAAAATCCAATCTGTCACAAAATCCTAAAATAAAAATATAATACATATATAGAGGTGAGAAAATGGCATTTTCTGATAGAGAGTTGATTGCAAGACTTGTTCAATGCGAAGCAGGAGGAGAAGGCGAAAATCGGAATGAAAGCAGTTGCAACAGTAATTATGAATAGGGTAAATAGCAGTACACGGAGAATATGCGCGTATTTCTCAAGGAGGAAGTATACGAAACATAGTTTTTCAAACAGGCCAATTTGACTGTGCAACAGAAACATTAGAAAATCAATATAATTCACAAAACATATATAATATGGTTCCAACAGATGAACACTATAATGTAGCCGATTGGGCGATTGCAGGAAATAAAATAAACGAAATAGGAGAATGCTTGTGGTACATGAATCCATACAATCCGAGTTGCCCCAACACATTTCCATACAACGGTTCACGGCACATTTCATACAAGAATAAATGAACATTGCTTTTATAGGCCAACACCTCTATATGATCAAACTTAAAATCAGGAGGATAGAATGTATTATAATAATTATAATTTTCCAGAATATAGAGCAATGGAAATAGATAACCAAAGAGCACCAGAAACAGTAACAAATGCTTTATATACGCCAGCTTTTTTAAGACAGCATATTGGTAAACTTGTTAGAGTAGAATTCCTTATTGGAACTACTTATTTAGAAGATAGAACACGGGATATTAGTAGAGGTTGGAGCAAGCTATATTGTACTTCGTTCAATACAAGATGCAAATTTATTGTATTGTGACATATATTCTATAAAATTTGTAACAATATCAGAAAATCCATTTATAAATAACCCGGATTTTCAGGTGTAACAATGAAATAAATATACAAAATTATAAAAAAATCTTGTACTTTTCATAATTTCTTTATATAATATTTAAGTATGCTAAGAACAAGGAGGAATATAAATGGCTTTTTTAGATGATATAATAAAAAGAGCAAAAGAAGAAAGAAAAACTATAGTATTACCAGAAGCAACAGATTTAAGAACTTTAAAAGCAGTAGATTTAATTTCAAAAGAAGATTTTTGTAATGTTGTATTGATAGGTAATAAAGAAGAAGTTTTAAAAATAGCAGAAGAACATAGCTTTGACGTTTCAAAGGCACAAATAATAGAACCAAGTTTGTCAGAAGACTATAAAGAATTTGTAGAGGCTTTTTATGAATTAAGAAAACACAAGGGTATGACAATGGAAAAATCTGAAGAACTAATGAAAGAACCTGTATTTTTTGGAATGATGATGATAAAAAAAGAAAAAGCTGATGGATTAGTTTCAGGAGCAGCACATTCAACAGCAGATACATTAAGACCAGCATTACAAATTTTAAAAACAGCACCAGGGACAAAGTTAGTTTCTACATTTTCTGTAATGGTCGTTCCTAATTGCGAATATGGAGAAAATGGAGTATTTGTTTTTGCAGACTGTGGATTAAACCAAAATCCAAATTCAGAAGAATTATCAGAGATAGCAATATCTACAGCAAATAGTTTTAAACAAATATTAGGAAAAGAACCAAAGGTAGCAATGCTTTCTTATTCTACAAAAGGTAGTGCAAAAGCAGAAGAAGTAGATAAAGTAAGAATAGCAACAGAACTTGCAAAAGAAAAAGCACCGGATTTAGCAATTGATGGAGAAATGCAATTTGATGCAGCAATAATTCCAGAAATAGCAAAATCAAAAGCTCCAGGAAGCAATGTAGCAGGACAAGCAAATACATTGGTATTTCCAGAATTAGAAGCTGGAAATATAGGATACAAATTAGTAGAAAGATTAGCAAAAGCTGAAGCTTATGGACCAATATGCCAAGGTATGGCAAAACCAGTAAATGATTTATCAAGAGGTTGCAAAGCAGAAGATATTGTTGGGGTTGTTGCTATAACGTGTGTTCAAGCTCAACAGAACTAAAACAAATGAAATGATTTGTTTTGAATAAAACTATAATTATGAATGTAGGGGAAGACCATGAGTCTGCCCACAATAGAATAAAAGGAGAGAAATATATAATGAAAATATTAGTAGTAAACTGTGGAAGTTCATCTTTAAAATATCAATTAATAGATATGGATAATGATAGTGTATTAGCATCAGGAAAATGTGACAGAATAGGTGGTATGGGAATAAATATGCCATTTATAGAATATAAAAAAGGAAATGGACAAAAAGTAAAAGCTGAATTAGAGTTACCAGATCACACAAAGGCATTCGAGACAGTAATAGAATATTTAACAGATCCAGAAATAGGAGCAATAAAAGACTTATCAGAAATAAATGGTATAGGACATAGAATAGTAAATGGAGGACCTAAGTTTACAAAGGCTACTCTAGTAACAGATGAAGTAATGGAAGAATACAAAAAAGCAATAGAATATGCACCACTTCATAACCCAGCACATATACAAGGAATAGAAGCTTGTACAAAAATAATGCCAAATATACCACAAGTATTAGTGTTTGATACATCTTTCCATACAACAATACCAGAAGAAGCATCACTTTATGCAATTCCATACGAATATTCTGAAAAATATGCAATAAAAAGATATGGTGCTCACGGAACATCACATAAGTTTATAACAAAAGAAGCAGCAAAAGTATTAGGAAAAAACAAAGAAGATATAAACATAATTTCTTGCCACTTAGGAAATGGATCTAGTATAGCTGCTGTAAAAAATGGAAAATGTGTTGAAACTTCTATGGGATTAACACCACTAGAAGGATTAGTAATGGGAACTCGTTCAGGAGATTTGGATCCAGCTATATTAGAATTTATTATGAAAAAAGAAAATTTAAATATAGATGAAATGATGACAATATTAAATAAAAAATCAGGATTATTAGGAATAACAGGAATAACTGGAGATGTAAGAGACTTAAAAGAATTAAGCAAAGAAGGAAATGAAAGAGCAGAACTTGCATTAAAAATGTTTGGACATAGAGTAAAAAAATATATTGGAGCATATATGGCAATACTAGGACGTGTAGATGCAATAATATTTGAAGGTGGAATAGGAGAACACAACCCAGATGTTATAAATAGATGTGTAGATGGATTAGAAGAACTAGGAATAGAATTTGATGCATCACATAATGATGATGAACAATATCAAGGAATAATAAGCAAGCCAACATCTAAAATACCAATGTATGTAATACCTACAAACGAAGAATTAGAAATAGCAGAAGAGACAATGGAAGTAATAAAATAAAAAAATGGGGATTACCCCATTTTTTTATATACTAGGAAATTTCTCATTTCCTAGTATATAAAAATGCTATAATCGCTATTGCCTTTGAGATTTCTTACAATATTTATTTACAGCTTGTACAACTTGTAATCTTCTTTCTTCACCTAACTTATCATCCTCAGAATAAACGCTAGGAGCATTTGGAAGCCCAGCTAAATAAGTTGCTTCATAAAATGTTAAATTTTTGGGAGACTTATTAAAGTAGCCATAAGAAGCATCATGTATTCCAGTGTAACCATTTCCAAAGTAAATAATATTTAAATATAATTCTAGAATTTCATCCTTTGAATAATTTTTTTCTAAATCAAATGCAACAAAAATCTCTGCAAATTTTCTTATTGGTGATTTTTCCTGAGTGAAATATAATATTCTGCCAACCTGTTGAGTAATAGTACTTGCACCATATGTAATGGAAGAGCTTTTTATATTAACATATGTTGCCCTTAACATAGATATAATATCAATTCCTTTATGAGAATAAAATCTATGGTCTTCAACGGCAACAACAGCATTTTTATAATCTTGTGATATATCTTCTAATTTTACATAGTTTTCTTTAGATTTGATTTGCTCAACTGCGTTAGTTAGACTTAGCTTATCTGTTGCAGATTTATATTTTAAATAACCCAAACCAGCACATACTGAAAAAACAAAAATTAATATAATTAAAATCCAAAGTATCAATTTAAAAATAAATTTTTTCATAAATTCACCACCCTGATTTTGTAACTATTATACAATATTAAGAAAAATGAATCAATAATTGAGATAGGAGAATTCTTAAAACATATTGAAACAACATAAAAAAATGTGATATAAGTAATATAACAAATGGCAAAGAGGTAATAAATATGCAAAACAAAGCAATTGCAATATTTGGAGGAAGTTTTAATCCACCGCTTAATTCACATTTAGAATTAGCAAAACAAATAATTGAAAACTGTGACTATATAGAAAAAGTTATATTTGTGCCAGTAAGCACAAAATATAACAGAAAAAGTAACTTAATAGAAGACGCGCATAGATATAATATGCTTAAATTAATGTGCAATGAAGAAAAAAAACTAGAGGTGTCTGATATAGAGCTGAGATATGGAAGACAGCTATACACAATAGAAACTTTGGACATATTTAAAAATAAATATCCAGAGTATGATATATATTTTATTATGGGAACAGATAACTTAAAGGATTTGCACACATGGATGGAACCAGAAAAAATATTGAAGTATTATAAAGTAATTGTACTAGAAAGAGATGGGGACAATTTAGAAGAAATAATTGAAAGTGAAGAGCTATTAAGAAAAAATAAAGAATCAATAATAAAAATAAAAAAAATAAAGCCTATAAAATTAAGCTCAACAGAGATTAGAGAAAAAATAAAAAACGGAGAGAATGTAGAAAGCTTTTTCAAAAAAGAGGTTTTAGAGTATATTGATAAAAACAGACTGTATAAGTTGTAATTTCATGAAGTACGAAGTGTGATGTGAGAAGCACAATTCTCACATCACATTTTATGCTAAAATTCAATAAATTTATAAACTGCTTCTGCAAAACCACCTTTTTCAACTGGATTTTCAGTTGTATATTTTGCAACATTTTTTAATTCATCATAGCTATTGGCAACAGCAACACCAATTCCAGAATTTTTAACCATGTCCAAATCATTTAAATTATCTCCAATAGCTAAAACTTCGCTGTTATCAATTTTTAAATAATTTTTTAAAATATTTAATGCAGTATCTTTATTTATATTTTTGGGCGAAATATCTAAATATTCATATTCTTTGTTTATAATGCTATCTTTATATTCACCATATTTTCTTATTGTTATTACAGAGATATCTTCTTTTTCTAAGATTTTATCTTTTATTTTAGATAAATCTTTTTCAGCAGAAATAATCAATTTGCATACTTGAGGCTTGTTAAATAATAAGTATTGGTTGATATCAGGTACTATTGTAATTTTTAAAGAACTATCATAAATTTTGCTTTGTTGTAATCTATAATTTCGTAAATCCATATATTGCAAGCTTTCTGTTATAATTTCAGTGTCTGTATATAAGTGAACATGTAAGTGATTTTCTTTTGCAATAGAAATACAAGAACTAATTTGTTCTGAAGTTAATAATTGTTTATAGATTTCTTCACCTGTCTTTAAATTTATAATTTCATTTCCATTACCAAAAATACCATAACTAGCATTAAATTTTGAACACATTCCTTTTACAATAGGATATGTTTTACCAGTACAAATTACAAAATCTATATTTTTTTGATTTAAATCATTTATGGCCTTAAAGTTGTTTTCATAAATTGAGCCAGCTTTATCGATTATAGTTCCATCTAAATCACTAGCAACTAATTTAATCATATTTTTTACCTCCAACAACTCTATTATACCATATACTGGCAAAATAGTAAAGGAAAACAACCAAACTTTATGTAAACAGAGCCTTTCTTGAAAAAACAAGAAAGGCTCTTGGCTTATCAAGCTTTTTTTACCCAATATCCCTTTGGGGATTTTGTAAGTATGTACCCAAGTAGAATTAATTGAGCTTCTAGGGCACTAGCTTGACATGGAGACAGATTCCCAATAAAACAAGATTCACCACGATCGAACGATGAGAAATTGGAAGGAGAAATAACAAAATCTATTATTTCTTCAACCCGCTCTTGAGGTGAAAAGTGTGATGATGAGAAGTTTGACAGTTCAAACATTTTAATTCCTCCATTTTTAAGTTATGGTTTTACCAGCAACACATATAATACCATAAAAAGGAAAAAGTGTCAACATAAAGTAAAACCGACCCTGATTAACAAAGTCGGTTTAAGGTTTTTAATTACCATTCGAGATAAGAATGATATATTCCGCGAACAATCTTAAAGCCATTGAATGCAAGCCATTCATCAACAAGAGGAGAATGCTCAAATCCAGTGAGGCACATTCTTAAATCACCCTCTTTCGCTTCTGAAATTGCTGCATTAATGATTTTGTCATAACACTTTTCTTCATGTTTTGACATATCCGTATCTGGACGTGACGGTATACATCTTTTAGGATGCAGTGCTAATGACCGGATCCATAAAGCCGTATTTCCATAACAGGTTTCTATATAAGGCTCGTCTGGATAAAGTTTGTTCTTTTTCAAAATAAAACCTCCTAAAAATTTGTAAACATAATTATATAATTTGAAGAATTAAAAGTCAAGCAATACATCAAGTTATGTAAATTATTAATAATATTACTTGATAAAAAACTATCTTTATAATATAATACAACCAAAAGAAAGAGAGAGTAAAATGTCAAATTTTGTGCACTTACATGTCCATAGTGAATTTAGTTTATTGGATGGAGCAAATAGAATAAAAGATTTACCAGCAAGAGCAAAAGAATTAGGAATGGATTCTATTGCTCTTACTGACCATGGGGTTATGTTTGGGGTAGTGGATTTTTATAAAGAATGTAAAAAACAAGGTGTAAAGCCTATTATAGGATGCGAGGTATATGTTGCTCCAAGAACAAGATTTGATAAAGAGCCTAATATAGACAACCATTATTATCATCTTATTTTGCTTGCAAAAAATGAAACAGGATACAAGAATTTAACGCACTTGGTATCGATGGGATTTACAGAAGGTTTTTATTATAAACCACGTATAGATTATGAAATATTAGAAAAATATCATGAAGGACTTGTGTGCTTAAGTGCATGCCTTGCAGGAAATGTAAATAGAGAAATTTTAAACAATAATATAGAAAAAGCAGAAGAAGTTGCTTTATGGCATAAAAATCTATTTGGAGAAGATTACTATTTAGAAATACAGCCAAATGGACTTCCAGAGCAGGTATTGGCAAATCAAAAATTAATAGAGATGTCTAAAAAATTAGATATTCCATTAGTTGCAACAAACGATTCACATTACTTAAAAAAGGAAGATGCATATAACCATGAGGTTTTACTTTGCATACAAACAGGTAAAAAAATGACAGATGAAGATAGAATGCGTATGGGAACAGACGAATTCTATGTAAAATCACCAGAAGAAATGGCAGAGTATTTTAAAAATGTTCCAGAAGCAATAGAAAATACAGTAAAAATAGCAGAAAAATGTAATTTGGATTTTGAATTTGGTAATACAAAACTTCCAAACTATGAAGTGCCAGCAGAATTTGCAACACATACAGATTATTTTAAAAAACTTGCAAAGGATGGACTTGCAAGAAGATATGGAGATAATCCAAGTGATGAAATAAAAGAACGTTTTGAATATGAATTATCTGTAATAGAAAAGATGGGATATGTAGATTATTTCTTGATTGTATGGGATTTTATAAATTATGCTAGAACACAAGGAATAGCAGTAGGGCCAGGACGTGGTTCTGGAGCGGGTTCAATTGTTGCGTATGCTTTAGGAATTACAGATATAAATCCAATAAAATATAATTTACTTTTTGAAAGATTTTTAAACCCAGAAAGAATAAGTATGCCCGACTTTGACGTAGATTTTGACTACGAAAGAAGAGGAGAAGTAATAGATTATGTTGGTAGAAAATATGGAAAAGACCATGTTTCTCAAATAATAACATTTGGAACAATGTCTGCAAGAATGGTAATAAGAGATGTTGCAAGAGCTTTAGATGTTCCTTATGCGGAAGCGGATAAACTTGCAAAAATGGTTCCAAATGAACTTCATATTACAATAAAAAAAGCATTAGAGCAAAATAGAGAATTTGGAAATCTATATGAACAAGATGAGCAGACAAGAAAATTACTAGACATAGCAATGGGATTAGAAGGACTTCCAAGACAGGCTTCAACACATGCTTGCCGGGATAGTAATTACAAAAGATCCTGTAATAGACTATGTGCCTCTATATGTAAACGAAGGCACAATATCAACACAATATATAATGACAACACTAGAAGAACTAGGTTTATTAAAAATGGACTTTTTAGGGCTTCGTACACTTACAGTTATTTCTGATACAATAAAATTAGTAAAAAAGTGTAGGGGAATAGATGTAAAAATCGATAAAGAAATGAATGACAAAAAGGTATTTGAAGAGACTTGGCAAAGTGGAAATACATCAGGTGTATTCCAATTCGAGAGCCAAGGTATGAGAAACTTTATGAAGGAACTAAAACCAGATTGCTTAGAAGATATAATTGCAGGTGTTTCTTTGTACAGACCAGGGCCAATGGATCAAATACCAAGATATATAAAAAACAAGCTTAATCCAGAACATAGTGAGTACACACATCCAAGTTTAGAGCCAATATTAAATGTAACTTATGGATGTATGGTATACCAAGAACAAGTTATGCAAATAGTTAGAGATTTAGCTGGCTATTCTTTAGGAAGAGCCGATCTAGTAAGACGTGCCATGGGAAAGAAAAAACTAGATGTAATGGCAAAAGAAAGGGAAAACTTTATACATGGACAAACAGATGAAAACGGAAATGTAATAATTCCTGGCTGTGTTAGAAATGGAATAGATGAAAAATCTGCAGATAAAATATTTGACGAGATGGCTGAGTTTGCAAAATATGCATTTAATAAATCACATGCAGCAGCATATGCTGTTGTAGCGTATGAAACAGCATATCTAAAAACATATTATCCACCAGAATTTATGGCGGCAACATTAAATAGTTTTTTAGGAAATTTGGATAAAGTTCCAGAATATATAGATGAATGTAAAAGGCTAAAAATAGAAATTTTAAAACCAGATATTAATAAAAGCTATACAAAATTTGCAGTTTATGGAGATAAAATAAGGTTTGGACTTCGGAAGTGTAAAAAATGTTGGAACAGCTGTAGTTGATACTATTGTAAAAAATAGAAAACAAAATGGAGAGTTTAAAAGCTTTACAGACTTTTGCGAAAGAATGCAAGGAGAATCTGTAAATAAAAAATGTATAGAAAGCTTAATAAAAGCAGGAGCTTTTGATGAATTTGAACAAACAAGAAGTACACTTTTAGCATCATTTGAAACAATAATAGATACAATAAATGATACATCAAAAAAAACAATGCAAGGTCAAGTTACAATGTTTGATTTAGGAAAAACAGAAGATGAAAAAATAGAAAACATGAAATATAAATTTACAACATTAAAAGAATTTGACGAAAAAGAGTTATTATCAATGGAAAAAGAAATGCTTGGAATTTATATATCTGGACATCCATTAGAAAAGTTTAGAAAGAATATAGAAAAAGTTGCAACAATTAATACACTTCAAATGATACAAATGAAAGAGCAAAATGATTTTAGCCAAGATGGAAAACCAGTAAAATATGTTGGAATAATAAATTCTATAAAGAAAAAATATACAAAGAAAAACACTTTAATGGCATTTATGACAGTAGAAGATTTATATGGAAGCACAGAGATAATAGTATTTGATAGTTGCTATAGTAAGGCACAAAATATTTTATTAGAGGAAAATATAGTGCTAATAGAAGGACGTTTAAGCATAAGAGAAGATGATGATGTAAAAATAGTTGCAAATAGTATAACAGAATTTAACGAAAACACAACAATAAATAATGAAGTGGCAGGTCATGAATTTACTAAAAGACAGACTACAAATAGTATAGGAACAAATGAAACTGTTCGACCTAAAATGATAATAATAAATATAACAAATTTATCAGAAGAACAAAAATCAAAATTAAGAGGAGCAATAAAATTCTTTTCAGGAGATAGAAATAATATAGCAATAAGTGTAAAAAATGAAGATAAAATATTACCATGTGGAGCAATATATTTAACAGAAGAAATTCTAAAACAATTTGAAGAGATAGTAGGAAAAGAAAATATAGAATTGTAAAAAAATTACAATTCTATATTGACAAAAACCAAACAAATGAATATAATAAAAATATAAAAGTTAGGAGAAGCTCAAGTCTTTAAGTGAGCACCATAAAAGAATTAAATAGGGGGCTAATAAAACATAATTTTATAGCCTCTTTTTTTGTATACTATGAAATGAGAAATTTCCTAGTATATAAAAATGCTATAATTGCTATTGCCTTTGATATTTCCTCATTAAATTAGGAAACTCAAATCAGCGAGAAAAAAAGTGTGGCAAAGTCACTTTTCTTGTTTCTAATTTTTTTGAATCTAAATAAATATTTCCAAGAAAACAATTAAAATAATTTTTATAAAATTGACACGTATAAAAAATACGTATATAATATATAGAAAGAGGGAATAATATGAAAAGTTATTCACCAAAAGAAGTAATAGATATATTGTTAGAAAATGGTTGGTATGAAAAAAGAATAAGAGAAAGTCATCATAAATACTAAACAGATTGTAACAGTATCTACTAGTAAAAAAACTGTTCCAATAGGCACATTAAAAAATATATCAAAACAATCTGGAATTGTTTTTAAATAGGAGGGAAAAATGAAAGATAGTTATGAATTTGTTGCTGTATTTGAGTATGCAGAAGATGGAATAAGTATTAGTTTTCCGGATTTACCTGGGTGCTTATCGTGTGCAACAACAACAGAAGAAGCGATAAAAAATTCTGAAGAAGTATTAGGCTTAGTATTATATGATATGGAACAAGAAAAAGAAAAAATACCAAAACCTACACCTTTTGAGAAAATAAAATGCAAAAGTAATGAAAAAGCAATTTTAATAAATGTGTGGATGCCATTAGTGCGAAATGAATTAGACGAACAGTCTGTAAAGAAAACTCTAACAATACCGCAGTGGCTAAATAAATTAGCTGAAAAGGAAAATATAAATTTTTCAAAAGTGTTACAATCTGCATTGAAAGATTATTTAAAGGTAAAAAGAAAAATATAATCAAACGAATAACAATAAAAAATCTGAATAAAATTAATAAAATCTATTGACTTTTTATATAAATGGGTATAAATTATTAGCAGTCGAATAAGTAGACTGCTAATTTTTAACAAAAAGTGACAAATAATCAAATCAAAAGGAGGAATGTGATTATGATTAAACCATTAGCAGATAGAGTATTAATTAAAATGATAGAAAGTGAAGAAACTACAAAAAGTGGAATTATTTTATCAAGTGGTTCTAAAGAAAAACCACAAATAGCAGAAGTTGTAGCAGTAGGACCAGGAACAGATGATGTAAAGATGTATATAAAAGAAGGTGACAAAGTCATTATAAATAAATATTCTGGAACAGAGGTAAAATATGAAGACACAGAATATACAATAGTTAAGCAGGAGGATATTTTAGCTATAGTAGAATAGAGGAAAATGAATGAAAATATTATAAAAGAAAAGGAGACGATATATATGTCAAAAGAGATTAAATTTGGAGAAGACGCCAGAAAGAAAATGTTAGATGGCGTAAATAAATTAGCTGATACAGTTAAAGTAACACTTGGACCTAAAGGTAGAAATGTTGTATTAGATAAAAGTTTTGGTGCACCACTTATTACAAATGATGGTGTTACAATAGCAAAAGAAATTGAATTAGATGACCCTTATGAAAATATAGGAGCTAGATTAGTTAAAGAAGTTGCAACTAAAACAAATGATATCGCAGGTGATGGAACAACAACAGCAACAGTTTTAGCACAAGCTATAATTAAAGAAGGAGTAAAAAATGTAGCTGCTGGTGGAGATCCAATGGCTATAAAAAGAGGAATAGATAAAGCGGTAGAATCAGCAGTAGAAGGACTAAAAGGAATTAGTTCAGAAATAAATGGAAAAGAAGATATAGCAAGAGTTGCAAGTATTTCTGCAAACAGCAATGAAATAGGAGAATTAATTGCAGAAGCAATGGAAAAAGTTTCAAAAGACGGTGTTATTACAATAGAAGAATCTAAAACAGCAACAACAGGATTAAATGTTGTAGAAGGTATGCAATTTGATAAAGGATATATATCACCATATTTTGTAACAGATACAGATAAAATGGAAACAGTAATGGAAAATCCGTATATATTAATTACAGATAAAAAGATTAGCAATATTCAAGAAATATTACCATTACTAGAAAGCCTAATGCAACAATCAGGAAAACTACTAATAATAGCAGATGATATAGAAAGTGAAGCATTATCAACATTAGTATTGAATAAATTAAGAGGAGTGCTAAATGTTGCCGCAGTAAAAGCTCCAGGATTTGGTGATAGAAGAAAAGAAATGCTAGAAGATATAGCAGTTCTAACAGGTGGAGAAGTTATAACTTCTGATTTAGGATTAGAATTAAAAGATACAACAATTGAACAATTAGGAAGAGCAAAACAGGTTAAAATACAAAAAGAAAACACAATAATAGTAGATGGAGCAGGAGATAAAGAAAAATTATCTGCAAGAGTAAAACAAATAAAAACACAACTAGAAGAAACAACTAGCGAATTTGATAAAGAAAAATTACAAGAACGTTTAGCAAAAATAGCTGGAGGAGTAGCTGTAATAGAAGTTGGTGCAGCAACAGAAGTAGAAATGAAAGAGAAAAAGCTAAGAATAGAAGATGCTTTATCTGCAACAAAAGCTGCTGTTGAAGAAGGAATAGTTGCAGGAGGAGGAACAGCACTTGTAAACATTATGCCAGCAGTAGAAAAATGTTTAAATGATTTATCAGAAGAAGAGAAAATAGGTGCAAAAATAGTTTTAAAAGCATTAGAAGAACCAGTAAGACAAATTGCAACAAATGCAGGATTAGAAGGTGCAGTTATATTAAATAAAATAAAATCAAGTGAAGCTGGAATTGGATTTAATGCAGCAAAAGAAGAATATGTTGACATGAAAAAAGCTGGTATTGTTGATCCAACAAAAGTAACACGTAGCGCACTTCAAAATGCAGCAAGCATAGCATCAATGATTCTTACAACAGAAAGCGTTGTAACAGACAAAAAAGAAAAAGAATGTGGATGCGATCATGCAAATGCAGGAATGCCACAAGGAATGGAAGGAATGTACTAGTAAAAAGTATTGACAACTAATGTGTGGTTATAATATACTCATATTATACAAAAGAAGTATGAGGTGATAAACATGATTACAGATAATGAAGGAAAGATATTTGACGATAGAAGAAAAACAGAAAGAAGAACAATACAAAGAAGAAAGTCAAATGATCCAGTTGAGGTTGATAAGAGAAAAGCTGATAGAAGAAAGTCAGATAGAAGAAAAAAATAGCATATAAAAAAGTTACCTACTTTTGCGTAGGTAACTTTTTTGTACCAATAACTTATTAATAAATGCAATTAGCAACATCCGCCATTATTTCCACCGCAGCAGCAGCAAAGTAATATAAGGATTATTATAATCCAGCAGCAGTCACCACCGAATCCGAAACCGCATCCGCATCCTCCTCTGTTTTCTGGCATGATTTCACCTCCCTTTAAGTAAGTACAACTATTAGTCTAAAGTGTCTTAAATGAAGTACTTAAAACTTTATCTGTGAGTATGTTATATATTATTCAAAAATTAAAAATGTGTTACAGAACACAACATGTCCTATATATTTGACATCACATAAAAAATATAGTATAATTATTTCTAGTTTGTGCCTAAGTTTTAGGACGAGTATGAGATTTTTGTATAAATAATTAATGAGTTTCTAGATAATATTATAAAAATGTATGGAGAGAGAATTACATTTTTTAAAAGATAATATTATAAGATTTATTAAAAAACAGAATAATAATTGTAAAATCATTAATTTAAATATTAAATTTTTTTATTGAATAGAGAGTGATGCAACTATTCAATTTAAAATTTTGCAAGCTAATTTTGGTGTGTAAATTAGTATATATATGAGATATAAAAATGTTATACAAAAGGAAAAAAGAAAAAGGAGAGATATTAAAATGGAAGAAAAATTAAACAATAATGCAAAAACTGAAAAACAAAAAAGAAAATATAGACCAAGAAATAATAAGGTAAACAAGACAAATAATGAAGGAGAGAAAACTAAAAAAACAACAAAAAAATCAAAAAATAAAAAACAAGGAGAACAATTTAGATTTAAAAAAGAAAAATTAAAAATAATCCCATTAGGAGGATTACTTGAAATAGGAAAGAACATTACAGTATTCGAATATGAAAATGATATTATATTAGTAGACTGTGGATTAGCATTTCCAGAGGATGATATGTTAGGAATTGATTTAGTTATACCAGACTTAACATATTTGGAGAAAAACAAAGAAAAAATTAAAGGATTAGTTATAACACACGGACATGAAGATCATATAGGCTCAATACCATACTTACTAAAACAAATTAATGTTCCAATATATGCAACAAAACTTACAATAGGATTAATAGAACACAAATTAGAAGAGCATAGATTATTGAAAAGTGCAAAATTAAATGTTGTTAATCCAGGACAAACTGTTGATTTTGGAGCAATGAAAGTAGAATTTATAAGAACTACACATAGTATACCAGATGCATGCTCACTTGCAATTCACACACCTGTAGGAGTAGTAGTGCATACAGGCGATTTTAAAATAGATTATACACCAATAGATGGGGAAATGATGGACTTTGGAAGACTTGCGGAACTTGGTAACAGAGGCGTTTTAGCACTTATGTCTGACAGTACAAATTCAGAAAGAAAAGGATATACAATGTCTGAAAGTACAGTAGGAGAAGTACTAGACAAGTTATTTATAAATTGTACAAAGAGAATAGTTGTAGCTACTTTCTCATCTAACGTTCATAGAGTTCAACAAATAGTAAATTCAGCAGTAAAATATGGAAGAAAAGTTGCAATATGTGGAAGAAGTATGATTAACACAATAGAAACTGCAAGAAAGTTTGGATATATAAAAGTTCCAGACAATATATTTATAGATATAGATATGATAAAATCATATCCAGATGATAGACTTACAATTATAACAACAGGAAGCCAAGGAGAGACAATGTCTGCACTAACAAGAATGGCTTCAGGAGAACACAGGAAAGTTCAAATTACACCAAATGATTTAATAATAATATCTGCAAATCCAATACCAGGAAACGAAAATGCTGTATCAAAAGTAATAGATGATTTAATGAAAATTGGCGCAGAAGTTGTATACAATGCATTAGAAGATATACATGTTTCAGGACATGCTTGTCAAGAAGAACAAAAATTAATGATAAGTTTAGTAAAACCAAAATACTTTATACCAGTTCATGGGGAATATAGACAATTAATAGCACATAGCGAAACGGCAAAAAAAGTAGGGGTAAACCCAGAAAACATATTTATAATGACAAATGGTAGAGTTTTAGAATTAAATGAATATGAAGCAAAGCTTGCTGGAACAGTACCAGTTGGAAGAATAATGGTAGATGGACTAGGTGTTGGAGATGTTGGAAATATTGTGCTAAGAGATAGACAACGTTTGTCACAAGACGGACTTATTATAATAGTATTAACAATGGATTCTGTAACAGGAACAGTTGTTGCAGGACCAGATGTATTATCTAGAGGATTTGTATATGTTAGAGATTCTGAAAATTTAATGGAAGAAATAAAGAAATTATTAAGAGCAAAAATTTCTGAATTTGAAGAAAAACATATAACAGATTGGTCAACAATAAAATCTTTATTAAGAGAAGAATTGAGAGATTATATATATAAGAAAACAAAAAGGGACCCAATGATTTTACCAATAATAATGGAAGTGTAATAAAAGTATAATATGCTTGAAAAAATAAAAATATATGATAAAATTATTCCGTATAAAAATAAATATTTTTATACGGATATTTTAATATCAACAAAAGGTGAAGACAATGCTAAAATTTACAAAAATGCAAGGATTAGGTAATGACTATGTATATATAGATTGTTATTCAAGTAATCTTAAATTAAAAAATATACCATACCTAGCTAAGTTTATAAGTGATAGACATTTTGGAGTGGGTTCAGATGGAATAATTCTAATATGCAAAAGTAATGTAGCTGATTTTAAAATGAGAATGTTTAATTTTGATGGAAGCGAAGCTGAAATGTGTGGAAATGGAATTAGATGTGTAGGAAAATTTGTTTATGATAAGAAGCTAACAACTAAAAAAAACATTAAAATTGAAACTTTATCAGGAATAAAAGATTTAAAATTAAAAGTAGAAAATGAAATTGTAAAAAATGTTAGAGTTGATATGGGTGAACCAATTTTAGAATCAGAAAAAATACCAGTTTTATATGAAAAAAATATTGTAAAAGATTTAAAAATAAAAGCATTAGATAGAGAATTTAGTTTTACATGTGTATCAATGGGAAATCCACATGCCATAACAGTAGTAAAAAACTTAAAAGACTTTGACGTGGAAAAGTATGGTAAAATATTGGAAACGAATAAGTGTTTCCCAAAAAAATCTAATATAGAATTTGTAGAAATTATAGATGAGAGCAATATAAAAATGAGAGTGTGGGAGCGAGGAACAGGAGAAACGCTTGCGTGTGGTACAGGAGCATGCGCAGTTGCAGTTGCTTGCAATATAAATAAATTTCTAAAAAGAAAAGTAAAAGTCGAACTATTAGGAGGAACATTACAGATAGAATGGGATAAAAAAACTAATCATGTTTTTATGACAGGACCAGCAGAAATTGTATTTGAGGGGGAATTAAATTATGATAACAATCAATGAAGAGTTTCTTAAATTACAAAATAGTTATTTGTTTGTTACTATAAATGAAAAAGTAAAAGAATATCAAGAAAAGAATCCAAAAAAAGAAGTTATTAAATTAGGAATAGGAGATATAACAAGACCGATTCCAAAAAAAGTTGCAAAAGCAATGAAAAATGCAGTGGATGAAATGATAAATACTAAAACATTTAGAGGATATGGACCAGAAGTTGGATATGATTTTTTGAAAGAAAAAATTATAGAGAATGATTATAAGAAAAGAGGAATAGAGTTAGAAAACTATGAAGTTTTTATATCTGATGGCATAGGAAGCGATATAGGAAATATTGTGGATATTTTTGATAAGAAAAATTCAGTTGCTATAACTGATCCTGTTTATCCAGCATATTTAGATACGAATGTTATGTCTGGAAGAAGTGAAGAATTTTCTGATGGGAAATATAAAGGAATAACATATATAAAGATTAATGAACAAAACAATTTCACACCAAAATTACCTGAAAAACCAGTAGATATGATATATTTATGCTTTCCAAACAATCCTACAGGAACAATAATTTCAAAAAACGAATTAGTAAAATGGGTAAAATATGCAAAAGAAAACAAGTCAGTAATATTATATGATGCAGCATATGAAGCATATATACAAAATAAAGATGTTCCACATAGCATATATGAAATAAAAGGAGCAAAAGAAGTTGCAATAGAATTTAAGAGCTATTCAAAATCAGCAGGATTTACAGGAATAAGATGTGGCTACACAGTAGTTCCTAAAGAATTAGTAGGATATACAAAAAAAGGAGAAAAAGTACAATTGAATAAATTATGGACCAGAAGACAAAGTACTAAATTTAATGGAGTATCATATATAACACAAAGAGGGGCAGAAGCAACATATACAGAAGAAGCACAACTAGAGATAAAAAAGAACATTGAATATTACATGGAAAATGCAAAAATTATAAAAGATGGGTTAGAAAAATCAGGGTATAAGACATATGGAGGAACTGATGCTCCGTATATATGGATGAAAGTTCCAGATGGGTTAACATCATGGGAATTTTTTGATAAATTATTAGAAGAAAAGCAAATAGTAGGAACCCCTGGTATTGGATTTGGACCAGCAGGAGAAGGATATTTTAGATTGACAGCTTTTGGAACAAGAGAGGATACAATAAAAGCAATGAAAAGAATAAGTAACAAATAATTATATAGACGAAAAAATTATTTATAAAAAAACATATTATAATATCTACAATGAAAAATATAGTAGAAATGTTTATTAATATGATAAAAACAAATTAATGGGGGAATTTTAATGGAAAATATTGAAGAAATAAACAAAGAGTTTAATAGTAAAAAACCAAAGAAGAAAGGACTAATATTAGGAATAGCATTATTAGTATTGGTAATAGTAGCATTAATATCAGTGTGTTTGATTAATAGCTCAAAACCAGAAAAAATTTATTATTCAGCAATTGATAAAATTCTTAAAATAGAAAAATCAGAATCAAATTCAATAAAACTTGATACTAAAACAAAGATTACAGCAGAATCAGATGATAATACAAATGAAGAAGAATTAGAAAAACTTGCAAAATGCGCTTTTGGGTTTGGAGTTCAAACAGATGCAGAGAATAAAAAAGAGATTGTGAATTTGAGTTTAGAGTACGAAAACAACCCAGAAATTAGTGCACAATTATATTATAATAATGACGCTGTATATGCATATCTTGATGGTATATTTGATAAATATATAAAAATTGAATTAGAAGATGAACAAAAAGAAGATTTAAAAACTATTTTTGAAAGTGCTAAGTCGACTGCTGAACAAGAAAAACTTGACAAAGCTATAGAAGAAATAAAAAAAGAAATAAAGAAACAAATAAGTGAAATAAAAGATTTTGAACAAGAAAAAACTACAATAAAAATAAATGGTAAAGAACAAAAAATTAAAAAAACATCAGTTAAGCTTACGGATAAACAATTATGTGATATGTTAGCTAATATTTATACAGATTTATCAGAGAATGATAAATATTTAGAAAACTTTGATGAGTCTCAAAAAGATAGCTTAAAAGAAATTGCAAATGCAATAAAAGGAATAGAAACAACTGGGAAAAACACTATAAAAATATCTCTATATACAAAAGGATTATCTAACAAGCTAATAGGAACAAATGTAGAAATATATTCTGCAAAAGAAAAACAAACAGCAATAATAACAATAACAAAAAAAGATAAAAATGTATACAAATATGATATAAGTATGAAGATGACGGGAGTAAAAGCAAACATTGTAAAAGGTGAAGCTATTCTAGAAGAGGAAAAGCAAGAGAATGGAGAAAAAGGAAAAATAACTTTAACAGCAGAAACTTCTGAGCTTATGGAGTTAGGAAAAGCAAAGATAGAGATAGAATATAATGTGGCTTATAATCAAAAAATAGATGAACCTAATGTAGAAAACAATGTGAATGTAAAAGATTTATCACAAACTGATATGGTTGGAATAATGAGTAAAATAATGCAAAAACCATTATTAGGAGAATTTTTATCAAAGGGATTATTTGATCACGTGGAAGATAAAGAAAATGAAAACATACAAAATGATAATATTGTAAGTGATGATTTTATAGACTTTGAAATATAACAAGAAAGTGGCTTTGCCACACAACAATGGGCTATGTAGTTAGCCCATCTCTTTTTGCTTTTTTTCTTTACATTTCTAGGTTTAAATAGTATAATGATAGGGTCTAAATTTATATTAAAGGAGCATAAATATGAAAAAGGATGAATTAATTAAAATAGCCAAAAATTTTAGTATTGATGGAGAGCCAGTAAAAATAGAAAAATGTAATAGTGGACATATAAATAAAACTTATGCTATTACATATAAAACAAAAGAAGATGAGCAAAAAAAATATATTTTACAATATGTTAATACAAATGTTTTTCCAAATTTACCAGAACTAATGACAAATATTAAAAAAATAACAAAATATATGAATCAAAAAGCAACTGAAAAAGGAGAAAATACAGATAGACTTACAATAACGATGATTGATACACTTGACGAAAATCCTAATTCCATATACAACGAAAACTGGAGAATGGAAGAATTTATTGATAATACAAAAACATATCTTACAACAGAAAGTATGGAAATACTAGAAGAAGCAGGAAAAGCAGCAGGAAAATTTCAAAAGAATTTAGATGGTTTCCCAGCAGAGGAATTATATGAAATAATACCTAAATTTCATTATACTCCTAATAGAGTTAATCAATTAAAAGAGGCACTATCAAGCAAAGAGAATAACAATAAAAGAAAAGAGAGATTTGAACTTGCAAAAGATGCAATAGATTTCTTAACAGATGAAAAAAGAATTGGCAGAACAAACATAATAACAAATAAATTACAATCAAAAGAAATACCTCTTAGAGTAACACATAATGATACAAAATTAAGCAATATTTTATTTGATAAAAATACGGATGAAGCAGTATGTTTAATAGACTTAGATACAGTAATGCCAGGGGCATTGGCTTATGACTTTGGAGAAGGACTAAGAACTGGAATTACAACAGCAAAAGAAGATGAGCAAGATGTATCTAAAATACATGCAGATATAAATAGATTTGAGGCATTTACAAAGGGATTTCTAAGCGAAGTAAAAGACATTATAACAGAAGAAGAACTAGAGATGCTACCACTTGGCGTGTGGATGATGACTTATGAAAATGCAATAAGATTTTTAGCCGACTATTTAAATGGTGACATTTATTTTAGTGTTGACAAAGAAATAGAAAACCATAATTTAATAAGAGCAAGGGCTCAAATGGAATTATTAAAACAAATTGAAGAAAAAGAAGAAGATATGAAGGGAGTAATAAAAAAATATGGATTTTAATGATTTAGCAGAACTTATATTTCCGGATGCAAAAGATGTTTCATATTATGAAGAAAAGTATCCAGAAAGAAACTTAAAAGAAGGCGCAATGGTAACTAGATTTGCACCAAGTCCAACAGGGTTTATACATATAGGAGGACTTTTTGGAAGTATTATAGATAGAAAACTAGCAGAACAATCAGAAGGTGTATTTATTTTAAGAATAGAAGACACAGACCAAAAAAGAGAAATTGAAAATGGTGTTGAACAGATTGTAAATGGGTTAAAAGATTTTGGAATAACTCCAGATGAAGGTGTAATATCAGAAACAGAAGAAATAGGAAATTATGGACCATATAAGCAAAGTGAAAGAAAAGAGATATATGAAGCTTATGCTAAAAGTTTGGTAAAACAGGGACTAGCATATCCATGCTTCTGCACTCCTGAAGAATTAGATGAAATTAGAGCAAAACAAGAAGCAGCAAAAATAAAACCAGGATATTATGGAGTATGGGCAAAATATAGAACACTTCCTGTTGAGCAAGCTGTAGAGAAAATTAAAAATGGTGAAAAATATATTATAAGATTTAAATCTATGGGAAGAGAAGACAGAAGAATAAAACATAAAGATAGTATAAAAGGAAATATAGAATTTCCAGAAAATGACCAGGATATAGTAATTATAAAAGCAGATGGACTTCCAACATATCATTTTGCACATGCTGTAGATGACCACTTAATGAGAGTTACACAAGTAATAAGAGGAGATGAGTGGGTATCTTCTTTACCATTACATTTAGAATTGTTTAGAGCATTAGGATTTAAGCCACCTAAATATGCTCATACAGCAACAATAATGAAAGACGAAAATGGAAGCAAAAGAAAAATTAGTAAAAGAAAAGATCCAGAAGCAGCAGTAAGTTATTACCATGAAGAGGGAATTCCAGCAGATGCTGTTGTAGAGTATTTGCTAAATATTGCAAATTCTACTTTTGAACCATGGAGAAGAGCAAATCCAAATAAGCCAGTAGAAGAATTTGATTTACAATTAAATAAGATGAGTGTAAGTGGAGCTGTTTTTGATATGGTAAAACTTTTAGATGTTTCTAAAAATGTAATATCAAAATATACAGCAGAAAAAATATATGAAGAAACTTTAAAATGGGCAGAAAAATATAATCAGGAATTTGCAAAACTATTAAAAGAAAATAAAGACTATTCTATTAAAGTTTTAAATATAGAAAGAGGAAAAGCAAAACCAAGAAAAGATATAGCAAAATGGTCAGATGTAGAAAATACAATAGAGTATATGTATAATGACATTTTTGAAAATATGAATGATTATGAATTCCAAAAAATAAATGACGAGGCAGAGATAAAAGACATATTAAATTCATATATAGAAAAACATTTTAATATATCAGATGACAAAGAAACATGGTTTAATAAAATGAAAGATTTGGCAGAAGAAAAAGGATATGCAAGAGAAGTAAAAGAATATAAAGCAAATCCAGAAGCTTATAAAGGACATGTAGGAGATATTAGTACAGTAATAAGAGTAGCACTAACAACAAGACACAACACACCAGATTTATACGAAATAATGCAAGTACTAGGGAAAGAAGAAGTAGAAAAAAGAATTCAAGATTTTATAGGGTAAATTGGAATTTATCTAAAGGAGAAAATCAATGGAATACAAAATTGGAGACATAGTAGAATTAAAAAAACAACATCCGTGTGGAAGTAAAACATGGCAAATTACTCGAATTGGTGTAGATTTTAAATTTAAATGTATGCGGATGCTCACATGTTATAACTGTAGAAAGACCTAAAGCATTAAAAATGATAAAAAAGAAATGTACGGAGGATTAAATGTCTAGAAAGAATATTGGTTCAAAAATTTCAAATATAATTTTTATAATTGTAGTAGCTTTTGTTATATACAAACTTTTAGGGCTATATAAAATGTATTATTTTAATGGGTTTGTAAAGGCAGAACAAACAGCAGGGATAACTAAGTTTACAAGAGATAATAAAGAAAAGTATTCTGATGATTATAGTTATAAATTAGAGTCAGACCAATTTAATGACGCTATATTTTATAAAACAATTAATGTAAAAAAGAATACTCCATATAAATTAACTTGCATGGTTAAAACTAAAGATGTTGAAAATTCTAGCAAAAAAAATAATGGAGGAGCACATATTTCAGTAGTAGATTCAGTAGAAGCATCAAAATGTATTTCTGGGACGAATGATTGGCAAAAACTAGAGTTTATATTTGATTCTAAAAATAGAGACACAATAAAAATAGGTTTTAGATTAGGCGGAAATGACACAAACAGTAAAGGAACTGCATGGTTTTCAGAATTTAAGCTAGAAGAAGGAATTGAAAGTAATTCAAACAATTGGAATGTTGCATGCTTTGTAATGAAAAACATAGATACAGAATTAAAAAATGGGCAAAAATTAAAATTAAGTATGGAGCTTAAAGACGTTGAGAGCATAAAAACAAATATGCAAAGATTTGTAACATCATGTAAAAGTTTATCAGATGGACAAATGACAGCACAATATGATGTTTATGAAATAGAAGAACCAATAAAAACAATAACATATTCAGAAGAATATGGTTACTATGTTGATTCAGCAGATGTAGAGGATATAATAACACCATATTTAGATAAAAAAGAATATGATTATATATTTGTAGCTGTAAGATTAGGAGATTTGGATAAAAATATAGAAATACCAATATATGACTGGATAGGACTTCGGAGGAATGGATTTACATGGAATAGGGTATTCAAATATAAGATTACCAAACGATCAAAATAGTTATATATATACATATGATTCTAGAGCAAATACATTTCCAGAGGAAGTATTTATACATGAATTCTTACATTCATTAGAAAGAACACTTACAGAATATGAATATGATATACCACAATTACATGATAATGAAAAATATGGATATAAAGAGCAAAGATTAGTTGGATTAAAACAATGGTATAAAGATTATATGACATGTAATATTAATGGCAAAAAAGAAGGATTAGATCCGATTGTATATAAGCTAAAGCCATCACATGAAAGTAATTTTAAATATCCTGTTGAAGTAGAATTTGCAAAGGAACCACAAAACATTATAGAAGAAATGAAAAACTTATTTGGAAGCATATTTAGTATGTTTGGAAAGAAACAAGCTATAGAACAAAATTAATTATAAATATTAAAAGAAGGGAACAGCAATGCAAGTATCAGATTTTAATTATGAGTTACCAGAAGAATTGATTGCACAAACGCCAATAAAAAAAAGAGATGAATCAAGGCTTATGGTATTAGATAGAAGTAAAAGAACAATTGAACACAAAATATTTAAAGATATTATAGATTATTTAAAGCCAGGAGATGTATTAGTTAGGAATAACACAAAAGTAATACCAGCCAGAATTTATGGAAAGAAAGAAACAGGTGCTAATGTTGAATTCTTGTTGTTGAACAATATAGAAGGAGATATTTGGGAAAGTATAGTAAGACCCGGAAATAAGCTTCATGTAGGAACGAAAGTTATATTTGGAGATGGAATTCTAAAAGCAGAAGTATTAGATATTATGCCAGGCGGAACTAGAAAAGTAAAGTTTGAATATGATGGAATTTTTAATGAAATATTAGACAAAATTGGTTTAATGCCATTACCACCATATATACACGAAGAATTAAAAGAAAGAGATAGATATCAAACAGTATATGCAAAATATAATGGCTCAGCAGCGGCACCAACAGCAGGACTTCATTTTACAGATGAACTTTTAGAAAAACTAGAACAAAAGGGAGTTATTATTGCAAATGTAACGTTACATGTAGGAATAGGAACATTTAGACCAGTAAAAGAAGATACAGTAGAAGCACATAAAATGCATTCAGAGCATTTTTATATAAAACAAGAAGATGTAGATAAAATAAATAAAGCAAAAGAAGAGGGAAGAAGAGTAATTGCGGTTGGGACAACCTCTTGCAGAGTTTTAGAATCAGTAGCAGATGAAAAAACAGGCAAAGTAAGAAAAATAGAAGATGACACAGAAATATTTATTTATCCAGGATATAAATTTAAATGTATAGATGGATTAATTACTAATTTTCATTTACCACAATCCACATTGCTAATGCTTGTTTCTGCATTAGCAGATAAAGAATTTGTTTTGCAAGCATACAATGAAGCAGTAAAAGAGAAGTATAGATTCTTTTCTTTCGGCGATGCAATGTTAATAATATAGGAAAAGGAGATAAAATGAAACCAGCAATAACATATGAATTATTACATGAAGATAAAAATTCTGGTGCAAGAAGAGGAATAGTACATACTCCACATGGAGATATAGAAACACCAATATTTATGCCAGTTGGAACACAGGCAACTGTAAAATCTATGACACCAGAAGAACTAAAAGAAGAAGTAAAAGCACAAATAATATTATCAAATACATATCATTTATACTTAAGACCAGGACATGATATTGTAAAAGAAGCAGGACGGACTACATAACTTTATGAAATGGGACAGACCAATCTTAACAGATTGTGGTGGATTTCAGGTTTTTAGTTTAAGTGATTTAAGAACAATATCAGAAGAAGGAGTAGAATTTAAATCTCATCTAGATGGAAGCAAGCATTTCTTTTCACCAGAAAAGGTAATGGAAATAGAAGAGGCTTTAGGCGCAGATATAATAATGTCATTTGATGAATGCTGTCCATATCCATCTACATATGAATATACAAAGGATTCTATGGAAAGAACTACAAGATGGGCAATTCGTTGCAAAGAGGCACATAAAAATACAGATAAGCAAGGACTATTTGGAATAATACAAGGCGGATTTTACGAAGATTTAAGAAAAAAATCAGCTGAAGACTTAATTGCACTTGACTTTCCAGGATATGCAATTGGAGGAATAAGTGTAGGAGAACCCAAAGAAGAATTCTTAAAAATATTAAAATATACAACTCCTCTTATGCCAAAAGATAAACCAAGATATCTAATGGGAGTAGGAACACCAGATTATTTAATAGAAGCAGCATTAGCAGGAATTGATATGTGTGACTGCGTACTTCCAACAAGAATTGCAAGAAATGGAACAGCAATGACATGGAATGGAAAAGTGGTAGTAAGGAATGCAACATATGAAAGAGATTGGGGCCCAGTGGATAAAGAATGTGATTGCTATACTTGCAAAAATTATAGTAGAGCATATATAAGACATTTAATAAAAGCAAATGAAATTTTGGGAGTAAGATTATTATCTATTCATAATTTAAGATTCTTGACTAAACTTATGGAAAGAGTTAGAATAGAAATAGAGAATGATAATTTATTAAATTTCAAAAATGAGTTTTATAAAAAATATGGATATACAAAAGAGTAGGAGGAATTTTAAATGGATTTATTAGGACAAGAATACAATAATGCACCAAAACCCAAATCAAAAGGAAAAAAGGTAGTATTAAATTTATTAATAGTATCTATAATACTACTTGTTGTGGTAATTGCTTTAATATACTTATTAAAAGGAAGTCAACCTAAAAAAGCAAGCTTATATGTAAATAATGAAAGTAAAACTGTTATTTCAGGACTAATTATAAATGATGAAGCTTCAGGGAAAAAATATGTATCGTTAAAAGATGTAGCATCTTTAATAGGATATGAATATCAAAATGGAGAATATTTACAATATGAAGAAAGTAAAACAAAAGGTTACTTGGAAAATTCAAATCAAATTATTGGATTTGAACTAGGAAAAAATAAGATATATAAAACGGTTCCAAACACAGAAGTTGAATTTGAATATTATGAAATTAAAAATCCTATAATACAAAATAATGATAAATTATATATTGCTTTAGAGGACTTTGATACAACTTGTGATGCCGTAATAACATATTCAGATGAAAAAGATCAAACTGTTATTTGTACAACAGATTATTTGGCTGATGAGTATGAGAAAAAAGTAGTAGAACAAGGAGTTTACAAATCAGTAAATAAAGATTTCGAAAATCAAAAAGCTATAATATACAATATGCTAATTGTTGCAAAATCAGAAGAGAAAGATAATGACAATAATAATAAATATGGTGTAATAACTACATCAATGCAACAAGTTATAACTCCAAAATACAAAGAAATTAAGTATAATGAATACACAGGTAATTTTATTGTAGCAGCAAGTAATGGAAAATATGGAGTTATTTCAAAAGATGGACAAGAAGTTATTGTAGAAGTAAAATATGATTCAGTAAGAATTGTAAATTATGATCCATTAATGTATGAAGTAAAACTAAATAATAAATATGGAATAATTAATAAAGAAGGAAAAGTAATTGCAAATACTGAATATGATAAATTAGGATATGCTGGAGATAAAACAAAAGAACAAAATGCAGTCTTGATTATCAAAAATGTTTATGACAATAAAGATGGAATTGTGGTTTGTAAAAATAATAAGTATGGAATCTTGGATATAGAAACAGGTAGAGAAATTACTCCCGTAGAAAGTGAAATAACAAAAATTTATTCAAAAACAGATAATACAGGTAAAAAAGAATATTATGTAGAACTTTCAAATCAAGAGGTATTATTATCAAAATATGTAGAATATGTAAATACAATATCAGTAAATATTCCAAAAGAGAATCAACAAACAACAAATAATATGGAACAAAATCAACAAAGTAATGAATCGGAAGAACAAACAAGTACTCCAGAACAACAAAATGATGGGCAACCAAATGAATAAAGAAAATAAGTAAATAAAGAAGCTGTACATTTAATGCGCAGCTTCTTTTTGTTACGTTACATGTTTTGTTCGCCAGGGATAAAGTAGTCGATAACACCGTAAATTAATGCACCAATTATTGCAGCAACCCACGAAATAGAGTAACCTGCAACAAAATACTGAGTTACGTAAAGAACAACAACAGATAGAACAAAACCTACAAAACCTTTTCCAAATGGACTAGCATGAAGACCAGTAAATTTAATAATTAAATAATCCAATACAGTAAGAACAACAGCTGCAATTGCTAAAGACCAAATATTATTAATTTGGAATCCAGGTGTAAAAAATGCTGTGATTGCAAGAATAATAGCAGCAGCAATTAAACGTCCAACAATTTGCCAGGCTGTACTTGTACCATTTGAAGTTTGTGCATTCACATTATTGTCATTTCCTGCCATTTAAAAAACCTCCTAACTTAAATATATATATTTAATCTTGTTTGGTTTCCAAGAGTTCATTTAATATTATTTGCATAAAAAAAATTAATATACAAAAAAACGAATATAAGAATATTTTTTGCAAAAATTGTTAAAAATATTCTTAACAAAAATAATTAAATAAAGTGTAATTTGTGTGAGGGGGAATTCTAGGGACTGTCCCTTAAAATCACCAAACCTGGGGATTTTGGGGACTGTCCTGAATTCATCCGGAACTAAACAAATTACAATTTATTCAATTAAAATTTAAAAAAAGAAAGGAATCCAAATGATAAATATTTTTGTAAGAGTATTAATAATTTACATATTAGTCTTAATAGTAATGAGATTAATGGGAAAAAGAGAGTTAGGACAAATGCAGCCATTTGAACTAGTAATAGCAATAATGATAGCAGACTTAGCATCAGTACCAATGGCAGATACAGGAATACCGATAACAAATGGAATAATTCCAATTCTTGCGCTATTGTTAGTGCAATTAGTAATATCAATTATAAATCTAAAAAGTATAAATGGAAGAAAAATAATTTGTGGAAAGCCATCAATATTAGTATATAGAGGCAAAATAGATGAAAAAGTAATGAAAAAGGAAAAATTCACTGTTAATGAATTACAAGAAAGATTAAGACAAAATAATATTTTTAACATAGGAGATGTAGAATATGCAATATTAGAAACAAGTGGTCAGGTCACAGTAATACAAAAACCAGAAAAAAGAAATACTATACCAGAAGATTTTGGAATATTGCCAGAATATGAAGGAATACCTTATGACTTAGTAGTAGATGGCAAAGTAATGCATGAAAATTTAAAAGCAATAGGAAGGGATTACAATTGGTTAAAAAAGCAAGTAGAAAAATTTAAAATAAAGCCAGAACAGGCACTAATTGTAACATTTGATGGAAAAGGACAGATATTTTGCCAAGCAAAAGAGGAGAAAAAATGAAAGAAATAATAATTATTATAAGCATTTTAATCATAATATTTACAGGCTCAATAGTTACACAGAAGTATTTAAACAGAACAAGCGACTTGCTTGTAGATGATTTAGAAGATATAAAAAACGATTTAGGAAAAAACAATTTGGATAGTGAAAAATTAGCCAAAAAATCGGAAGATATGTATAAAAAATGGGAAGAAATAAATGCCAAATGGTCAATAATAATTTTACATGATGAAATAGATTTAATAGAAACATCACTAACAAAAATGAAAGCAGAAATAAAATCCGGAGAAATAAAAGATGTTATGGCAGAATTAGATACATCAATATTTTTGATAAACCATATAAAAGAAAAAGAGAAAACAAGTTTAAAAAATATATTTTAGAAGTAATAAAGTAACCAAAACAAAAACAAAAGCATATAATACCTTAAAATGGAGAGGGTGTTATATGCTTGATTTTATTTTAAATGGTATTGTTTGGGTGTTGGCACTGTATGGATTTATAGAAATTGTAAAAACAATATATTATGCGTGTGTATACAGTAAAATAAAAACAGAGGGAATTTATTTTATAATAGCAGTAAAAAATCAAGAGAAACAAATAGAAGGATTTATGCGTTCAATTCTTTTTAGAGTATTATATGGAAAAGAAGAAAATATAAATGATATAATAATATCTGATTTAGGCTCTACAGATAATACGAAAGAAATATTAGAAAAATTGCAAGAGGACTATAAATTTATTAATTTACTAGACTGGAAAACTTGCAAAGATTTAATTGACAATGTAAACGAAAAATAATTTACATAGATAAAGATTTGTGATATAAAATAATAAGAAGTTTGTTAAAACAAGGAGCAGTAGACTTGGAAATTAAAGGACAAATATCAGAAATTATATATCAAAATGAAATAAACAGTTATACAATAGCTGAATTTGAAACAGAGGAAGAATTAACTGTAATTGTAGGCTACCTACCTTTTATAAACAAAGGAGATAGCCTTAAATTAGTTGGAAATTTTATAAATCACCCGGACTATGGAAGACAATTTAAGATCCAGACATTTGAAAAAATTATGCCAGAGACGTTGGAAGCATTAGAGAAGTACTTATCTGGCGGGATTATAAAAGGAGTTGGACCTGCAACAGCAAAAAGAATAGTAGATAAATTTGGAGAAGAAACAATACCTGTTTTGAAGTTTGAACCAGAAAGATTGGCACACATAAGGGGAATAAGCTTAAATAAAGCTCAAGAAATATCAGATGAGTTTAATGAAAAATGGGATTTATGGCAAATTGTAGGCTTTTTAGAGAGATTTGGAATAACAGGACAAAACTGTAAAAAGGTTTATGAAAAGTTAGGGCAAGATGCAATTCCAAAGATAGAAAAAAATCCATATATACTATTAGATATAACTTATGGAGTGGATTTTAAAAAAATAGATAAAATGGCAATGGATTTAGGAATAGACAAGCAGAGTACAAGCAGAATATCAAGTGCTATAAAATATAGCCTAATTTTAGCCGGAAACAATGGAAATAGTGCTGTGCTATATGACAATTTGATTAATTATGTATCTAATTTATTAGGAATAGAACCAGAAATAATAGAAGATGAAATAATAAACTTAAAAGCAAAACAAGAGATATTCTTAGAAGAATATGAGGACAAAGAATGGGTATATTTAGATACTTTCTATACAGCAGAACAGAATATAGCTGAAAAATTAATTGGACTTGATAATGCAAAAAATATTAAACATATAAAGAATTTTAAAACAGAACTAGAAAAAACTGAAAAAGATGAAGAAATTATTCTATCAGAAGAACAGAAAGAAGCAATAAAAGCAGTAAATGAAAACAATGTATGTGTAATTACTGGTGGGCCTGGTACTGGTAAAACAACAATTATTAAATCTATAATAAAATTATATGAAGCAAGAAAAATGAAGGTCGTTTTATGTGCTCCAACAGGAAGAGCAGCAAAAAGAATGCAAGAACAAACAGGCAAAGAAGCAACAACAATACATAGATTATTAGAAATTAGAAAGTTAGATGATGAGAACTTTATAAGTTTAGATTATCCAATAACGCCAATAGATGCTGATGTGGTAATAATAGATGAAATGTCTATGGTGGATATGTTTTTAATGAATCACATATTAAAAGCAATATATTTAGGAACAAAATTAGTTTTAGTTGGAGATATTGACCAATTACCATCAGTAGGACCTGGAAATGTTTTACAAGATATAATAGAATCAAATGCAATTACAACAATAGAGCTAAATAAAATTTTTAGACAAGCTGCAAAGAGCAAGATAATAACAAATGCACATAGAGTAAATAGTGGAGAGACATTTATTGGAGTGGAAGAAAAAGACAAATTAGAAGATTTCTTTTACATAAACGAAATGTCACAAGAAAAAATGCTTCAAGATGTGATATCACTTTGTACAGGTAGACTAAAGAAGTATGGCGACTATGACTTTTTTAAAAACATACAAGTTTTAACACCAACCAAAAAAGGAATGCTTGGAACAAAAGAATTAAATAAACAATTGCAAAATGCATTAAATCCAAAATCTACTATAGAAAAACAAAATGGAGATAGAGTTTTTAGAATTGGCGATAGAGTAATGCAAGTTAAGAATAATTATGATATTTATTGGGAGAAAAAAACAAATAGTACATTAGAAGCTGGTAGTGGCATATTTAATGGAGAGTTAGGTATAATTACAGAAATTGATGAAGTAAACAAACAAATAGAAGTCTGCTTTGATGATGAAAAAGTTGCGTGGTATGATTTTACAAATTTAGATGAGCTAGAACATAGCTATAGTATAACAATACATAAATCTCAACGGAAGTGAATTTGATGTAGTAATAATGTGTGTACCACAATCAGCACCAATGCTACTTACAAGAAACTTGTTATATACAGGAATAACAAGAGCAAAAAAACTTTTAATAGTAATTAGCAATAAAAATATAATAGAATTTATGATACAAAATACAGACATAAAAAAGAGAAATACAGGATTAAAATATAAATTAAGCAAATTGTAATTTGTTTAGTTCCGGATGAATTCAGGACAGTCCCCAAAATCCCCAGGTTTGGTGATTTTGAGGGACAGTCCCTAGAATTCCCCTCACACAAATTACAATTTTCATGTTTAATTAAAACAAATTAAAAAGGAGTTTTTAATGTTAGATTTAAATAAAGATGTTAAATACATAAAAGGCGTAGGGCCTGCAAGAGCAGAACTTTTAAACAGTATAGGCATATTTAATTTATATGATTTAATTACATATTTTCCAAGAGACTACGAAGATAGAGGAAAAGAAAAGAATATCGCAGAGTTAGAAGATGGGGAAGAGGCATTAATAAAAGCAATATGCGTTTCTAATCTTATGGAAAAAAGAATAAGAAAAAATATGGTAATCTATAAACTTACAGTAAGAGATGAAACCGGACTTTGCCAAATTACTTGGTTTAACCAAAGATATTTAAAAAACAAATTTAAACTTCGGAGAAACATATAACTTTTTTGGAAAAGTACAGAAAAGAATTGGATTTGTAGAAATGAATTCGCCTGTGTTCGAAGAAGAAAATAAAAACAAAAATACAGGAAAAATAATTCCATTGTATCCTCTTACATATAATTTATCTCAAAATGTTATAAGGCAAATAATAGAAAATGGTTTGAGAGAATTAAATAACGGTTTGGATGAAACTTTACCTCAATATTTAACAGAGGAATATAATTTAGATGATATAAATAAGGCTATAAATGATATACATTTTCCAAAAGATTTTGGAGAATATAATAAGGCTAGAAAAAGATTAGTATTTGAAGAATTACTTATTATGCAACTTGCACTTTTAAATTTAAAGACAAAATATACAGTAAATTCAAAGGGAATCGAGTTTGATGAAAATATTAAAATGCAAGATGCAATAGAGAAACTTCCTTTTAAACTTACAAATGCACAGATAAAAGTACTAGAAGAAATTAATAAAGATATGGAAAGTTCAAAGCCAATGAATAGACTTTTGCAAGGAGATGTTGGATCACGGAAAAACTGCTGTATCTATAATTGCTGCATACAAAGCTGTTAAATCTGGTTATCAAGTAGCAGTAATGGCACCTACTGCAATTTTGAGTAAACAACATTTAAAAAATTTTGAAGAGATTCTTTCAAATTTTAATATTAAATGTGAATTATTAGTAAGTGGCATTTCTAAAAAACAAAAAGAAGATATTTTAAAAAGATTATCAAATGGTGAAATTGATGTATTAATTGGTACACATAGTTTACTAGAAGAAAATGTCGTATTTAAAAATTTAGGACTTGTTGTAACAGACGAACAACATAGATTCGGAGTAAGACAAAGAAGCACGCTAAACAGCAAAGGAGAAAATCCAGATGTATTGGTAATGACAGCTACTCCAATTCCAAGGACTTTGGCATTAATATTATATGGAGACCTAGATATTTCCATAATAGATGAACTTCCTCCAAATAGAAAGAAAATAGATACATTTGCAGTAAGTAAAGAAATGGAAGATAGAGTAAATGGGTTTATAAAAAAGCAATTAGATGAAGGAAGACAATGTTATATTGTGTGCCCATTAGTTGAAGAATCAGAGGAAATAGATGCAAAGGCAGTTTTAAATGTATATAAAAAATATAAAGAAGAGTTTTCTAATTATAGAGTTGAATATATTCATGGTAAATTAAAGCCTAAAGAAAAAGACCAAATTATGCAAGAATTCAAAGATGGAAAAATAGATATTTTAATTTCTACAACAGTAATAGAAGTTGGTGTAGATGTTCCTAATAGCAATATAATGGTAATAGAAAATGCAGAAAGATTTGGACTAGCAACACTTCATCAGTTACGTGGAAGAGTAGGACGTGGAGAATATAAATCATATTGCATTTTAAAATATGAGGGCAAACGGAAAAAATACAAAAGAGAGAATGAAAATAATGTGTCAAACGAACAATGGATTTGTTATTTCTGAAAAAGACTTAGAATTAAGAGGCTCTGGTGAATTCTTTGGAACAAAACAACATGGATTACCAGAATTTAAAATAGCAAACTTATTTGAAGATATCGAAATATTAAAAAAAGTACAAGATGTAGCAATAAAAATTATGAATGATGATCCAAATTTAACAAAAGAAAAGAATTTAGAGCTGAAGAAACAAATAGAAAATAAATTTAAGGATAGAATAGAAATATAAATTACAATTTGCAAGGCGTATAAAATCACTTTTTTTACTAAAAATAGTAAAAGAGGTGGTTTTTTATGTTTAATTTTAATACTGATTTAGCTGATGAAAGAAGAGATATTTTTAGAAAAGCTAATAATTTAGAAGAAATTCCTGGGATAGAAACAGAAACAATTGAAGAAGACCAAAATATAAAAACAAATAGGGTAAAAATCATAGATAATCAAGGAGCCCAAGCAATTGGAAAACCAATGGGAACATATGTTACCATTGATATAAAAAATTTGAAAATTGCAGAAGATGCAGAGATACAAAAGGCTTCTGAAATTGTTACAAAAGAATTAAAAGAACTAATTAATAAACATGCAGATAAAGAAGGAGATATTCTGGTAGTTGGACTTGGAAATGTATATGTAACACCAGACTCTCTAGGACCAAAAGTAGTAAATGAAATTGATATTACAAGGCATTTATTAAAATATGCTCCACAATATTTGGAAGAAGGCACAAGGCCTGTTAGTGCAATAGCTCCAGGAGTTTTACGGTACAACAGGAATAGAAACAATGGAGGTAATAAAAGGCATAGTAGATAATATAAAGCCAAAACTTATAATTGTAATAGACAGCTTAGCATCAAAAAGTGTTGAAAGAATAAGCAGTACAGTACAATTATCAGATACTGGAATTGTTCCTGGGGCAGGAGTAGGAAATGCGAGAAATGAAATAAGTCAAGTTACGCTAGGAATTCCTGTAATTGCAATAGGAGTACCGATGGTAGTTGAAGCGGCAACAATTGCAGCAGACAGTATAGATGTGTTTATAGAAAAACTACAAAACGAAGGAGAATCAAATGACTATTTGAACAAATTAAAAGATGAAGATAAATATGGAATAATAAAAGAGGCTCTTATTCCAAAAGAATTTAATCTAATTGTTACACCAAAAGAGATTGATGAACTTATTGAAAATATGAAAGATGTAGTTGCAAGAGGAATAAACTTTGCACTATAGTTTATTTCAAAATTAAATGAATTCCATATAATAAAATTAAGTGAATAGGATAAAATAAATATAGCAAATACTTTGTATCTTTGCCTTTTTTGCCATTGTATGTAGCAAAGAATAAACTAGGAATTATTGTGCCAATAAATAAGTACAAATATTCTTTTGGAAAGACACCATATTTAATGCATGGAATACAATATTTTATCAATGTGGCAAATATAAAGAATATACAAGAGTTAAAAATATTGTTTTTAAAAATATAAAAAATCAATATAATTGCAACTCCATAAGCTCCATAGTCACAATTAGAAAATTGTGCAATAAGGGCAAGCAATATACCTGAAAGAATTCCTATAAATTTATATTTACATTTATCATATATGTATATGCTTAAAAGACCAAGTAGCAAAGTAAAGAAGATATTTAAATAAAAGGTATCAGAAATAATTGAGTGGAATAACATAAAGGGAATTTGCGAGATAACAGCAAACAAAAATAATCTTAAAAAATATTTTTTAAGATTTTTTGTATGAATATAACCTTCTGATATTTGAAAAGCAAATATAGGGAAGGAAATGCGACCAATATAATTTAGATATGAGAATTTTCCCAATATGGTATAACCTAAGTGATCTATAAACATTGTAATTAATGCAATTATTTTTAAAACAAAAGAACTCATTAAAATACCTCGTGCGTTTTTGTTTTAATTTATATCACATTAAATATAATATTGCAAATTACAATTTATCTAATTATGAATTTTTTCTAATCTGTAGATTTTGCACAGATTGCAATCATTACAAATATAAACTCTATTATCAAAGATTAGTTTTATAGTATTAATAAATTCGTCCTGAACGTTATCTATAACATGTATATAAATTTTTTCAGGCAATAAAGTAAGTAAAGTATTTAAAGCATAATCATTAGAAGAAAATGTTATATCAGATAAATATTTACTATTTAAAGTACTATCATCAATACTTATAATATTTTTAAATTCGTCAAGGAGAATTGTTTCTTGATCTTGATATATTAAATGTACTATAGATGTTTTGCTTTCTTTAGAGTTTATATAACATTTTAGTAAATCAACAAATTCATTATATTCTCTATCAATTACAAATTTATTTACTGCTAAATCTACAATATAATCTATAATTTTAATATAATCATTAATTCTAAAATTGATAAAACCATCTAATATAACAGACTTATTGTTTGCAAAATAATCTATAAGAGAAATTTTTAAACTATCTTGTCTAAGAGAAACTTCGTCCAAATCTCCACAATACAAATAGTTTTTGCAGATATCTAGAATTTTTCTTTGTTCTATATCTGCAAAATAAAAATAATTGCTAGAAATTATACGTTTTATAAGATTTTCTTCATAAAGATTTATAATTAATGAAGATAAAATGTCAGCTATAATAGTATAAAAAGTATCTAGTTCTTTACCTTTATAGTGTATTATAAAATTGTTATACAATTTAAATTTGGAAGTAGAGATATATAAATTATTAAGCTTTGCATTACTAAACTCATCTAGTAGATAATTAATAGCTCTATTATTGTTAGTTTTGATACATAAAGATTTAAGCACAAAAATTCTCCTTTCTAATATATGTTATTATCTACTAAAAACTAATTAGATATACATATATTATGTAAGAAAAGGAGAATTTGAAACTTGTTTATTAATAATAAATCATGTAATCAATATCTGGAAAGATTTTATCTAGTTTCATTATTGATTTTAAGAATTCTTCATCAATTTTGTCTGCTTTAATTTGTTCATATAGTTTTGTAAATCTTCCAATATGATCTTTTATTCTTTTCTTTGCATAATCGACCATTGTTCCATTTGTAATAATAAACAACCAATCACTACTTTGGGCTAAAAGCAATTCACGTGCACATTGGTTAAGAGCTTTTTTCTTTAAGCCTTTTGCATTAGGATAAAGTCTAGCTAGTTCACACATTCTGTCGCCAGCTACGTGTAAATGTTTGTGAGCATAATCATTAGTAGGGTTAAGCCAAACTTCACTATATCCATTTGCTCCCCAACTAGATCTACAAGGTGAAGCAATTTGCATTCTTGGATATTTATCGATATATTCACCAGGGGTAATTAATTTAAAATTACAATCGTCGTAATAAATTTTCTTAAATAAAACATATAGCCAATAAGGACCTTCGTACCACCAATGACCATAAAGCTCTGCATCATAAGGACATACAACAATAGGTGGGACATCCATAAATTTTGATAAATCATTTATTTGGTTAACTCGTGAATCTAAAAAGTGACCAGCTTGTTTTTCTGCTGAATCTTTTGCCCATTGTACATTATAGTAATCCTTAAATTCCGTTTTACCAGTAATTCTATGATATTTAATACCGGTGTTTACACGAACACCATTTTTTGCAATATATGGTTTGATGTAATCATAATCAGCATCATAACCAATATCTCTATAAAATTCTCTATAATTAAAATCACCGGGGTAGCCACAAATAGAGCTCCAAACTTGTTTAGAACTTTCTATATCACGACCAAATGCAACTATACCTTCTGGAGATACAATTGGAGTAAAAGTTCCATAAATAGGAGTGGGGTCGGCAAATAAAATACCATGTGATTCTGTAATTATGTACTCAATACCGAATTCTTTTAAATATTTATCTGCTTCTGGAACATAACCACATTCTGGAAGCCAAATTCCTCTAGGCTTTTTACCAAAGTATTTTTCATATGTTTGAACTCCAACAGCAATTTGGGCTTTGACTGTTTTTTCATTAACATATAGAATTGGAAAATAGCCATGAGTAGCTCCACATGTGATTATTTCTAACACACCAATATCTTGAAAATGTTTAAAAGCTTCTATCAAATTACATTTATAAATATCTTTAAAAACATGTAAATCATTTGAATACCTATCTAAATAATAGTGAGATAGTTCATTTAATCTTTTATCATAAGCAGTTCTTACAACTTCTTTTTTACAAAGTTCAATATGTTTTTTTAAATATTTTATATATCTGTTTTGTAATAGTTTGCTATCAAGCATAGAAAGAAGAGGAGGGGTAAGTGACATTGTTATTCTAAAATCAACTTTCTCTTCCTCTAACTTTTTAAAGTTTAATAATAGTGGAATGTATGTTTCCGAAATAGCTTCAAAAAGCCATTCTTCCTCTAAATAATCTTCGCTTTCTGGATGATGTACAAAAGGTAGATGCGCATGTAATATGAAGCTTACATATCCTTTTTCAGTTTTCATTATTTTCTCCTTTGTTCTTACATAAAAGTAGATGTAGGGTTATTAATATTAAATATGTTTTCATCTTTATATATTTCTTTGTACAAAGATGTTAAATTATATATTCTTCCAAAATATTTAATAAATTCTAAATTGGCAACATCTTTTGAATATGTTTTATTTGTTTTTACATCTCTATAATAAAGAGTTTTTTGAGCTTTTTCAAAAAGAACGTGACCGTTAGGCGATTCAATTTTGTTCGAAGAAGTAACATATAAGTAATTGTTTGGAATTAATATATTATTATTTTTTGGCCTTCTTCCAAGTTCAACAACATATTCGCATTTTTCATCATTAATATTAAAATACCAACAATTTGCAAAATCATTTATTTCAATTTCAAAGGTATAATTCATTGTGACATTGTGTATTATTAAAACAGGTTTGGTTGTATTAAAAAAGTCTTCTCCATATTGTTTAATATAATTTTTTCTATCCTCATCTGAAACATCCCAATAGACGAAAAGTGTTTTTGGGGTTTGCGCTAATACCTTGACAATTGTTTGATTGTATCTGTAAGGCAAGTCATAGTATTCCAATAAATTAATTTTAGAAGAGGCTGACTTCTTTGTGCTTTTTTTAGCAGTACTCTTTTTTGATGTTGCTTTTGTAGACTTTGCTTTAGTAGATGCTTTTTTACTAGGAGCTTTTTTGGAAGTTTTTGAAACAGTAGCGTTAGTAGATCTTGTTGCTTTTTTAGCAACTGTTTTTGTTGTAGTTCCTTTTTTGGCTACCGGCTTTGTATTAGATTTTTTTTGAATTTTAGAAGTCTCTTTAGAAACTAAATCTTTATTGCTTTTTTGAGAAGCTTCTTTTGTAGCTTTTGGCATTAAAATTCCTCCTTAGTAAAATAAAATATTATTATATATAATATATCAAAAATAGAATTAATTCAATAGAAAAAACAATAAAAATTTTTTTTGTAAATATTGTAAATATGTGTTTACATTTGACGAAAAATCTTATACAATATACAAGAAATATTATACACTAAACTAATGAAAAATTGAAAGGGGCAAATGCCATGAAAATACTAATGCTTACATGGGAATATCCACCAAGAATAGTTGGGGGAATTGCTAGAGTAGTAAATGATTTATCAAAAAGATTAATAAAAGATGGACACGACGTTTACGTTGTTACATATAGGGAAGGAAGCGCACCATATTATGAAAATGATAAAGGTGTTCATGTGTATAGAGTAGATAATTATATGATAAATCCAAATAATTTTATAGATTGGATAATGCAACTCAACTTCAACATGGTAGCTAAGGTAAATGAATTGATAGCAAAAGGAGAAAAGTTTGATGTAATTCATGCTCACGATTGGCTAGTAGCTTATGCAGCAAAAACATTAAAGAATTCTTATGATTTACCATTAGTCAGCACAATACATGCAACAGAAGCTGGAAGAAATGGTGGGATTCATGATGAAGTTCAAAGATATATAAATGATACAGAATGGATGCTTACATATGAATCATCAGAAGTAATAGTAAATAGTAAATTTATGAAAAACGATTTACAAAGACTATTTGGACTTCCATATGAAAAAATAAATGTAGTAGCAAATGGAATAAATAGTACGGCATATAGTGGAGTAGAAAAAGATTACGATTTTAGAAGACAATATGCAGCAGATAATGAAAAAATAATACTATTTATGGGAAGATTAGTATATGAAAAAGGTGTTCAACATCTAATTTCTGCAATGCCAAAAATACTAGAAAACTATCATGATGCAAAACTTGTAATAGCAGGCAAAGGTGGAATGCTAGATGAATTAAAAGCACAAGTAGAGGCAATGGGACTAGGTCAAAAAGTATATTTTACAGGTTACTTAAATGCAAAACAAGTTTCAAAAATGTATAAATGTGCAGATATATCAGTATTTCCAAGCACATATGAACCATTTGGAATAGTAGCGTTAGAAGCAATGTTAGCTGGAGTTCCAACAGTGGTTTCAGATGTAGGTGGATTAAATGAAATAGTAGAGCATGGAGTAGATGGAATGAAATCTTATGCAGGTAATCCAAATTCTCTTGCAGATTCAATTCTTGAATTATTATTCAATCCACAACTATGTGAAAGTATATCAAAAAAAGCAAAAACAAAAGTAAAAAATGAATATTCATGGACAAAAATAGCACAAGATACACACTTTATATACCAAAAAGCTATTTGCCAAACAATGGCAGAACGTCAAGCTCATCAAATAGCGCAAGAAAATGCAAAGAAAGAAAAGAAAATAAAATCAGTAGAAACAGAAATTACAAATTTAATTTCGTTTAATAAGAAGCGTCAAGCTTATGCATAAAGTAATAATAGACAAATGAGACGCAAGGAGGAAAGATAAATGTATGTTTATGATGAGGCTAACAATCTAGCAAAAGCAATACAGGAGAGTAAAGAGTATAAGGAATACAAAAAGATAAAAGAAGAGATAGATGCAGTTCCAGAGATGAAAGCAAAAATAGAAGACTTTGAAAAAACAAGATACGAAGTACAAGTTATGTCATTCCAAGGAGAAAAGCAAGATGAAGAAAAAATGAAAAAACTTCAAGAAATGTATAATGTACTAAATGCAGAACCAAAAATAAAAGAGTATTTTGATATAGAAGTAAGATTTAATATAATGCTTGCAGATGTAAACAAAATAATAAGTGAATCAGTAAAAGATTTATTATAAATATTAACTGTAGTGGCGGACCATGTGTCCGCCATAATATATTGCATATATATAATTTTACAACAATTTAATTGCGGGTCGCTGTGGACAGCGACCCCTACAAATAAAAAATGTAAAAAAAGCATTGACAGCCAAACAACGTTTTGGTAAAATATAAAACACAAAGGAGGTAAAAAATGGAAAACTATAAAAATGAGATTTTAGAAATTGAAGTCGGACCTAATGGAGAACTTGACGAAGAAACAGCAAAATTTGTGATAGAAAAGTGTCAAGAAGCAAGAGATGAGAATGTTTGGTATACACAAGAAGAAGTAATAAAGGCATTGGAAACACTAGAAGAAAAGAATGAAAAATGCATAAAATCATTTATACTAAAAGAGCAAAAGTAGAATTAGAAAACTTATATAACTATATTTATTTTAATCTAGCAAATCCAATTGCGGCAAAAAGATTTAAAGCCAATATTATAAAACCAATTTCTAACCTAGAATATTTCCCATATATGGGAAAGAAAATTTTAAATTCAAAATTCAGATATTTAATTTTTAAAAACTATTTAATTTTTTATTCAGTAAATAATCAAAACGTTGAAATCCAACGAATAATTCACAAAAACCAAAAAGTAAAATATATCTAACGAAAAAAGTATACCAGTAGTAAATGCTATTATTAATAGTGCAAAAATAAGAAAAGTGGCATTGCCACACTTTCCTATTCAACAAAAAAATACGCACTTAAAAATAAGTGCGTATAATAAAATATATTTTTTAAAATTATTTTTCCTTTAAAGCTAATACACAAGTGTTTCCAATTGCAGTAAGTGTAGCTAAAAATGAAAGTATAGACCCTACAAAAGGAATTTTAAATAACAGTTGCAATATTACTGTAACAATAATTAATAGAGCAAAAGAGTTAATGGCTGTTTTGGTCATATTTTTAATATACTCAGTAATTAATATTGCAAATATAGGAGTAGCAATTAGTAATACTACAACATAAAGTAAAGCTAACACAACACCTAAAGCTGAGCCAACACCAGTAATAAGTAGTAATATACAAGCTAGTGGAACAAGTATTAATATTCCTAAACCAATTGCTAGATTTATTAACATATTTTTTGTGCTAACATTAGAAAGTTTATTAAAGAAGTTTGGCATAAATTTTTTGATAATCCAATATGCAACTGATACATATATTAGAGTGGTTAATAAACTAATTAAAAAGCTATCAACACCTTTTAATGGGTTAGAGGTATATTTTGTGAAACTAGAATTACCAGCTACTATATCTTTAGAAACTTCAATTTCATTTTTTGAAGTATAATTAAAATCTCCTACAATTTTACAATCTATACTTTTTCCATCTTCTTCATTTTTAAATTCTATTTGCTTTGATTTTACAGTTGCGTTTCCTTGAACCTTTCCGGAGAAGGTGAATTTGTTAGCACTTTCAACATTTAAATCTTTAGCACATATAAAATTAGAAGTAGTCACTATGCTATCTGAATTTATAAATAAGTTTCTGTATGCGTAACCGCCTATATTTGCATTGCCAGAATTTATGTGCAAATCTCTGTGCACAATTCCATAATAATTCATATTAAAATCTTTACAACTAGTATACAAATCTCCAGAAATTTGACAATTTAAATTTATCTTATTACATACAGCATAAACGTTTCCATGAACCACAGCATTTTTTGATAAAATAATTTCATTTGCACAAATAAATAAATCACCTTTAATTTCTACACCAGGCTCTACGATGAACTTATTTGCTGTAATAAACACATTTCCACTGATTATAGGAAATTTATTTATATTTGATATTTTTTGACTTCCATCTTTATCAATTTCATCAGCATATGAAACATCAGACTTAATAGATACTGTACCAGCTGTTGCGAATAAATTTCCAGAAATAATGTTGCTTGCCGAAGAGCTTCCAGAAGTAGGAGCGATATTAAGATTATCAACACTTGCATAAACATTTCCAACAATAGGATTACTTATATTTGCTTCTTTATCTGAGACATACAAATCATTATTTATAATATCTGAAGGAGAAGATGTATCTACCGGAGTTCCACCTTCCATAGAAATTGGAACCACATCTGAGTTAGCATTTGTAGCAAAACATATAGATGATATTATACAAAGAATTGTAAATATACAAAAAGATAGTTTGAATTTGTTTTTCATCATAAAAAACCCCCTAAAAATAATAATTATAACAATAATATATAGCTTATTATTAAACTTTGTCAACAGAAAAACAATATTTTGCCAATGGACAAATATCACATTTTGGGTTACGAGCAAGGCATATATTCCTTCCATGCCATATAAAAATGTGATTAACATCTTTAAAGTATTTTGGAGGAATAATTTTAATAAGGTCTTGTTCGATTTTTGAAGGATCTGTATTAGCTGTTAGACCTAATCTTGTTGCAATTCTTTTTACATGAGTGTCAACTGCTATTCCAACAGGGTTATTAAAAGCTTCTAACATTATTACATTAGCACTTTTTCTACCAATACCAGGCAATTCCATTAATTTATCTATATTTTGAGGTAAAGTTCCATTATATTCTTTTAGAACTTTTTCTGAATAAGCTTTTATATTTTTGGCTTTAGTTTTATAAAAACCACAAGGATGAATTAAATCTTCTAATTGGGATAAAGGCACGTTTATAAAATCTTGAGGAGTATTGTAATTCTTAAAAATGTTTGGAGTTGTTTTATTTACTCTATCATCAGTGCATTGAGCAGATAACATAACAGCTATACCAAGTTCGAATGGAGTGGAAAAGTCTAAACTACATTTGGCATCAGGGTAAGTTTTTTTCAATATTTCTATTATCTTAATAATATTATCTACAGCTATTTTATGTTGCAAAAGTATCACCCTTTCGTTAATTAATTAATATATTATAATAATAAACAAGAATCATCTAAAAGTAAATAGAGGAGGTAATAATGTTAAAACTATTTAAAAAAACATTAGCTGTATGCTTAATTGGTTTTGGACTGCGGAGTATTGCTAGTTATATTACTTCCTTTTACAGGTTGGCTATTTATTATAGGTATTACAATTGTGGTAGTTGGAATAGCATGGCTTTCTTGTTAAAAAAATAAATTGTATTATGGAATAAAGGAGAGTGCTTTAAATGACAGTTGTTGTAAAAAAAGTTCCTAAGTTTTTGAGAGGAATAGTAAAATTGATTTTTGGTGTAAAGTAATACATACAAAAAAGCATAAAAAAAATAGGTTATATAAAAAACCTATTTTTATGCTTTTTGTATTTTACCTGAACGTAGGCATTTAGCACATACTTTAACTTTTTTTGGTTGACCATCAACTATTGTTTTAACAGTTCTTAAATTTGGTTTCCAAGTTCTAGTTGTTCTTTTACTTATATGAGAACGAGTAATGCTTAGTTTGTTTCCAAAATTTATTGATTTATCACATATTTCACATTTTGCCATAATATTATGAGCACCTCCTATTATTTACCTAATAAACTGACTAAATACTAGTTTAGCATAAATAAAAAAATATTACAAGAGTTTAACTAAAAAAAATTAAAATTTAGGAGGACAAGCATGACTAATTTATTAAATTTAATATATCCAAATGTATGCGGGTTTTGTAATAAAGTATGCAAAAATGAATTTTGTAATAAATGTAAAGTAAAAATAAGAAATAATCAAATAAATGTAATTATAAAACCTAGAAACAAATATTTTAAAGAATTAATAAGCATTTTTAAATATGAAGGAATAATTAGAGATAAAATATTACAATATAAATTTGAAGACAAAGCATATATGTATAATACATTTGCAAAAATAATATTAAAAAATGAAAAAATATGTGGACTTTTAAAAAAATATGATATAATTATTCCAGTTCCAATACATAAGAAAAGAAAAGCACAGAGAGGATATAATCAAACACAGCTAATAGCAAGTAAAATATCAAAATATGTGGAAATAAAACTTTGTGATGATGTATTAATAAAAAGTAAAAATACTATAGCTCAAAGTAAATTAAATAAAAATAAAAGAAAGCAAAATATAAAAGGTGCTTTTAAGATTTTAAATTCAGAAAAAATTCAGGGCAAAAACATTCTGCTATTTGATGATATATACACAACTGGCAGTACAGTGAAGGAATGCAGTAAAATTTTAACAAGGGCCGGAGCAAAAAGAATTGGAGTTTTAACAATTGCAAAAGATTAAAACAAAGAGTTAATAAACTTTGTAGGAAGGAGAAACATGGAAGATTTAGTAGAAAGTATATTAGATTATGTAAGAGCAGATTATACAGATTATGCGATAATGATAAATGGTGAATGGGGAAGCGGAAAAACTTATTTTTGGAATAACAAGATAAGAAATAAAATAGATTCATTACAATTGAATGGAAAACAATATACAACAATTTATATGTCTTTATATGGAATATCTAATTTAGAAGAAATAAGCAAAAAAATTTTTATAGAAACCACTCAATTAATGGACAAGAATATGAGAAAATATATGAATGCAACAGGACAGCAATCTATTCCAGAATATGCAAAAACTGGATTAGATATGGCAAATCTTTTTGGAGTTACTCAAAATGGAGATAAAGTAGATTATAGTAAGTTTTTCTCAACAGATGACAAAGTTTTATGTTTTGACGATTTGGAAAGAGCAAATGTAGATGTTATAGATATACTTCGGATATATAAATAACTTTGTTGAGCATGATCATATTAAGACAATAATAATATGCAATGAAAAAGAATTATCAACAAAATTAAAAAGCACAAATTTAGAAATGAAAACATTCATAGCAACATATCTTTTAGATAAAGAAGGAGATTTATCTAAAACAGATAAACCAATGGTAGAAAAAATAAGAGATAAGATTGAATATGTATTTGATAAAGCAAATGACTATGAAAGAATAAAAGAAAAATTAATAGGTGAAACATTTGAATATGTTCCAGAGTTTAGTTATATAATAAATGGAATATTAATGCGTTATGAAAATAATCCAGATCTAATTAGATTTTTGAGAGAAAATACAAATTATATAATATCAACATTTAATAAAAGTGGGACAAGAAACTTAAGAATATTAAAACATGCATTAAATGATTTTAAAAAAATATATGAAATGGTTAATAAATATTATCCAAATACAAATTATAGAGTTTTACAAACTATGCTAATATTTACAATAGCAATATCTTTTGAAATTAAAGCAGGAAAAATAACAAAGGATAAATTTATAAACATAAAGGATAATGAAGAATATAAGTCAATATTAGTTTCATCTAGAGTATTAATGGATAACAGACAGTTTTATATTAAAGAATTTGATAATAATTATTACTATAACTTTAAATCAGAATATCGTTTCTTTAAATTTATAGAAATGTATGTAAGAACAAGAATTTTTGATATGAAAACATTCAAAAAAAATATGGAAACAATTATAAATACAATAGATACAGAGAAACTTCCAGGATATAAAAGATTACTTACAGAAGAGTATTGGAAAATTTCAGATGATCAATTTCCAGGAGTAATTGAAGAAGTAATTGAAGATGTAAAAGAGGGAAATGTTAAGCTATTAGACACGGTAAAATTGTTTATATATTTTACGTACTTTGTAAAAAAAGGATTAATAGATTATGATATAAAAACAATAAAAACAATATTTTTCAATGGAATGAATGTTGCTGCACTAAATTCAGAATATAGTCCAAATGCAGAAAAAGAAATAGAAGATATAATAATAGGAGAGAAAACTCCAGAAATAGAAGAGGTTTTAGCACATTTTTATATGTTGAACACAACATTAAAAGATAAAATGTATATAGAAAAGGCAGAAGAAATATTTAAATGTATACCAATGAAAATGGAAATGTTCTACGAACGATTTGATAAAGAATGTATGAATATACCAATTTTTAAATACTATGATGCATATCAAATGTTTCAAAGGCTTTCTTGTGCAAGCAATGAGGATATAGTAACAATAAAAGAAAAAATGTTAACAAGAGCAGAAAAATATCCGAAAGAAATAGAACCAGAAATGAAGCAAATGAAGAGATTAAAACAAGTTATAGAAGATTATATAAAAGGTAAAGAGATAGGAATAAAAATTGTTATGCTTAAAGAATTTGCAAATGATATAGGAACTATTTTGGAGAAATATAAATAGATTTGTAAGGGATGATGTCCTGTATATTTCATAATGTAGAGACACAAGATTAAGAATACGACAAAACAATAAAGGAGGTTAAAATGAAAGAGTTAGAATTAAGCTACTATTTTAAAGAAATTAATGAATTTAGATTTAAGGATGTATTTAAAAATTGTAAATATCCATGGGAAGCACTAGCAAATATAAATAAATATATAAGAGAATTTATGGATGACAAGAATATGCAAATTAATAAAGCAGAGGTTGGAGAATTTTGCTCAATAGAAGGACCATATTTTATTGACGAAGGGACAGAAATACATGCAAATGTAACAATACAGGGACCAGTATTGATAGGAAAAAATGTAGAGATTCAATCAGGGGCTCTAATAAGACCAGGTTCAATAATAGGAGATAATTGTTGCGTTGGGCATGCATCGGAAGTAAAGCATTGTATATTACAAAACAAATCAAAAGTAGCAAGTTTAGCATTCGTTGGAGATACTATCCTTGGAAAATCAACAAGAATAGGAAGTGGTACAATACTTGCAAATAGAAGATTTGATCAAGCTAATATAAAAGTAAAATTAAATGGAGAAATTATAGACACAAATACAGACTTTTTTGGGAGTATAATAGGAGACAGCTCAAGAATGGGAGCAAACTCAACAGCGGTGCCAGGAACATTTATAGGACCATATACATGGATACTTCCAACAGTTCAAGTAAGGGGCTTTGTTCCGGCAGAAAAAAGAGTATTTCCAAAAGCAGAGTATATGGTAACAGAAAATCCAAAAGTTGAATTAAAATAATAAGAGTAATATATTAAGAAAAAAGAGAAATCCTTGATTGAAGGATTTCTCTTTTTTCGCTAAAACTTCCTAAAATTCATTGAAGGAAAAAATTTCCAAAAAACGTATATATATTGTGTAATAAAATATAGAAGGTTGACATCAACAGATGCCAAGTAGGGACAATGCTCTCAAACGAAGACTATCTTCAAAGAAAGCTTTGTTCCTATACATTAGAAAAGAGGGGAATACAAATGACAAGTGAGTATAAAAAACAAGACAAGCTATTAATTTTAAAAATAACGGAGGAGATTGATCATCACACAAGTGAGAAGATAAGGAAAAGAGCAGATTATGAAATACAAATACATATACCTAAAAAGGTGATCTTTGACTTTGAAAATGTTACATTTATGGATAGTAGCGGAATAGGAATGATAATAGGAAGGTACAAATTAGTAACAATGTTTCGGAGGAACTGTATCGTTAATAAATGTTAAACCAGTTGTAAAGAAAATATTAGAAATGTCAGGAGTTTTAAAACTAATACCAATAGAAGAAAATGAAAATATAGGAGGAAATGATTTTGAAAAATGTATATGATAATGAAATGAAATTAGAGTTTACAAGTAAATCAAGTAATGAGGCATTTGCTAGAATTGCAATAGCAGCATTTGCGGCACAATTAGACCCTACAATAGAAGAATTAGCAGATATAAAAACAGCAGTTTCAGAAGCAGTAACTAATTGCATAATACATGGGTATGAAGAAAAAGAAGGAATAATAAAAATAGCATGCAAGTTATTTGCAAATTCTATAGAAATAGTAATATCAGATGAAGGAAAGGGCATAGAGGACATAGACAAGGCAAAAGAGCCATTATATACATCTAAACCAGATTTAGAAAGATCTGGAATGGGATTTACTATAATGGAAAGCTTTATGGACGAGATGAAAGTAGAGTCTATTTTAGGAATAGGAACAAAAGTAACAATGAAAAAAATGTTAGAAGCACAAAGGAGTAATTTATGTATGAAATAGATTCAGAAGAAATAATAAAGGCTCAAAATAATGATGAAGAGGCTATGACAAAAATAATCAAAACAAATTCTGGATTAATATGGAGTATAGTAAAAAGATTTTTAGGAAGAGGATATGATAAAGAAGAATTAGAACAAATTGCGTATATAGGCTTTATCAAAGCTATAAAAAGATTTGATACTACATTAGAATTTAAATTATCTACATATGCTGTTCCGTACATAATAGGAGAAATAAAAAGATTTATAAGAGATGATGGAGCAATAAAGGTAAGCAGAAGTATAAAAGAGCTATCTGCAAAAATAGGGCAAATACAAAAGGAATACATTACAAAAAAAGGAGAAGAAATTACGGTAGAAGAATTAGCAAGAGAATTAAAAGTAGAAAAAGAAGAAATAGTTGTAGCACTAGAATCTCAAAGAACTGTTGAGTCAATAGATAAAAACGTATATGATGACGAAAATGGAGAAAGCAAAATATCAAAGATATCTAATCAAAAAGATGAAACAGCTATTCTATTAAATAAACTTTGTGTAGAGGAATTAATAAATAATCTTGAAACGAGAGATAAGAAAATAATTTTACTTAGATATTACAAGAGAAAAACGCAGACAGAAGTAGCAAAAATGTTGGGAATAACGCAAGTGCAAGTCTCAAGATTAGAAAAAAGAATATTGAGTGAAATGAAAGAAAAAATAGTAAGTTAGTAGGTAGTAAAATGAAAAGAATAATATTTTTTATTATTTCTTTTGTACTGATTTGTTTTGTAATTCCAATAATATTTACAAGCAAGTTTAGAACACTAGAAACAAAAGTAGAACTGCCAATAGATGAAGAAAAAAATAACATTGAAACATATGACTATGGACAATATACTACAGTAAAACTATTACATGTAAGTACAGGAGAAATAGAAGAATTAGGGCTAGACCAATATTTATATGGAGTTGTATCAAGCGAAATGCCTGCAAACTTTGAAGAAGAAGCATTAAAAGCGCAGGCAGTTGTTGCTAGAACGTATACCATATATAAAATAACAAATGGAAGCAAACATGAAAATGCAAACATTTGTGATGATTCGAAATGTTGCCAAGCATGGATTTCGAAAGAAGCAAGATTTGAAAAATGGAACGAAAGTGAAAGAGAAAATAATTGGTCCAAAATTGTAAATGCAGTAGATAGCACAAAAGGTAAAATTATAACATATGATGGAAAACCAATTAATGCGTTTTTTCATTCAAATAGTGGAGGAAAAACAGAAATTGCAAGTAGTGTTTGGGGAGGAAAAGATGAACCGTATTTGCAAGCAGTAGAAACAAGTGGAGAAGGCAATTATACCCAATATAGTTCAGAAGTAATTTTAACTAAAAGCGAATTTGTAGATAAAATAAAACAATATCATAGTAACTTTGAAATAGATTTTTCAAATGAAAATCAAATAGAAATATTAGAATATACAGAAGGACAAAGAATAAAAACAATAAAACTAGGAAATTTAGAGTTAACTGGTACAGAAATTAGAAATATATTTGGATTGAAATCAGCAAAATTTGAAATAAGTGTAGATGGCGAAAATGTAAAGTTTAAAGTTATTGGATATGGGCATGGAGTTGGAATGAGTCAAACAGGGGCAGATAGTATGGCTAAGGAAGGAAAAAATTATGAAGAAATAATAAAACATTATTATACAGGCGTAGAAATAGTAAATCTTTAAATGAATAAATTTCAAAAATAAGGAAATAATTTTACTAAAGATAAATATAAGGAGGCATACAATGAGAAGAGGAAGAAGAGAACTAAGACAGAAAAGTTATTCTAGAAATTTACTATTTTTGGTTGGGGGATTTTTATTATTAATAATACTTACTTTTGCTATAACATTTGCTGTATATAACAACAAATTAAAAAATTCAACATATAGCACATTAACAGCAGAAAAAATTGCAGAACTTGTGCCAAATGATGTAGAAGGTGATAGCCAAGAGGTAGAACAAGCAAGTACAGAAATAGGAAAAACAATAGAAGAGGCAATAAATACAATGGAAAATAAAATAGAAGAGAATCAGAACAATACAACAGAAGAAAATACGGAAAAAACTACTAGTGTACAAACAGAAGAAAGTAATAAACAAATAGAAGAGGTTGCTGAAAAGCCAGTTGTTATAAAAGATCCAGAGTTTATAAGACCAGTAGAAGGAGAGGTTGCAAGAAACTTTGCAAAAGATACTTTGATATATTCAGAAACATTAGATGAGTGGATTACACACTTAGGAATAGATATAAAAGCAGAAAGAACAACAGTAGTAAAATCAGCAGAAAAAGGGAAAGTAATTGCAATAAAAAATGATCCTAGATATGGACTTACAGTAATAGTTGAACATGTAAATGGATTTAAAACAGTATATTCTAATTTACTTACAACAGAATTTGTATCGGAAGGCGAAGAGATAGAAAAAGGACAAAGCATAGGAACAGTTGGAAATTCGGCATCATTTGAGATATGTGACGAGCCACATTTACATTTTGAGATTTTAAAAGACGATGTAAATGTAGATCCAACAATATATTGCAAGTAAGAAAAGGGGATTACTCCCTTTTCTTACTTGACACTGCGGTAAAAATAATATATAAAGTATAAAAGAAAACTAATAGAGAAAAGGGAATTTAAAGTGAAATATATAATAACATATGTAATAGTAATTAATCTAATAGCGTTTTTAGCAATGTATATAGATAAGAAAAAGGCTCAGAAAGGAAAATGGAGAATAAAAGAATCAACATTATTTATGCTTGTATTACTAGGTGGCGGAATAGGCGGGATTGCTGGAATGTATACTTTTAGACATAAGACACAAAAAATGCAATTTGTAATTGGCTTTCCGGCAATACTAATTATTGAAATTATATGTATAATAATATTTTTAATTAATAAATAAAAACCAAAAGGTTTTTATTTTTTTTGTTATTTTTATTGCCCATAAAGCAAAAAACGTGAATGGCTACTTACAAAAGAAATACAAAGGAAAAAACAAACAGATTTACTGGACACATAATTAATGGAAATAACTGTAAAAATGTAAAACAACTGGTAAAAAAATCCACAACTTGTGAATATAATTGTTAAGAAAAGTTAAGAAAATTAGTTATTAACAAAGTTATCCACAGTTTCCACAGAAACATAACGGTGCAAATAATATGTTACAAACAGGTAACATAAACAGACAAAAATGTAATATTTACGTTTTGAATCTGTAATATTTTTGCAATATAAAGTAAAAACATTGACACAATTCACAATAACGTATAAAATAAAAAACGTAAAATAAAGGAAAAAAATATTAAAAGTTTGAGAGGAGAAAAACTAATGGTAGATAAATCAATGGAAAAGATAGTTAATTTATGTAAAAATAGAGGATTTATATATCCAGGGTCAGAAATATATGGAGGACTTGCAAATTCATGGGATTATGGACCAATAGGTTCTGAGATGAAAAAAAACATAAAAGATATGTGGTGGAAAAAGTTTATACATGAATCAAAATATAATGTTGGAATAGATGCAGCAATAATTATGAATCCAGAAGTATGGGTAACAACAGGACACGTAGGAGGATTTAGTGACCCACTTATAGACTGTAAGGAATGCAAAACAAGACACAGAGCAGATAAATTAATAGAAGAATGGGGATTCAAAAATGGAAAAGATATAACAGGATTAGATGGATGGACAAATGAACAACTAGTAGATTATATAAATGAAAATAAAATAGAATGTCCAAACTGTGGAAAATCAAATTTTACGGATATTAGAAAATTTAACTTAATGTTTAAAACATTTATGGGAGTTACAGAAGATGCAAAATCAGAAGTATATTTAAGACCAGAAACAGCACAAGGAATGTTTGTAAACTTTAAAAATGTACAAAGAACAACAAGAAGAAGATTACCATTAGGAATAGGCCAAATGGGACGTTCTTTTAGAAATGAAATAACACCAGGTAATTTTATATTTAGAACAAGAGAATTTGAACAAATGGAATTAGAATTCTTCTGCAAACCAGGTACAGACCTAGAATGGTATGAATACTGGAAAAAATTCTGTAAAGATTGGTTGCTAGGAATAGGAATTAAAGAAGAAAACTTAAGAATGAGAGAACATTCAAAAGAAGAACTTTGCTTCTACAGTAAAGGAACAACAGATATAGAATATTTATTCCCATTTGGATGGGGAGAATTATGGGGAATAGCAGATAGAACAGACTATGACCTAACAAGACACATGGAAGCATCAAAAGTAGATTTAACATATTTAGACCCAGAAACAAACGAAAAATATGTACCATATTGTGTAGAACCAGCAGTTGGTGTAGATAGAATTTTCTTAACAGTATTATGTGATGCTTATGATGAGGAAGAAGTTGGAGAAGGTGATGTAAGAACAGTGTTACATCTACATCCATCAATTGCACCATACAAAGCAGCAGTACTTCCACTATCTAAAAAACTAAGTGAAAAAGCAACAGAAGTATTTGAAAAACTATCTAAAAAATATATGTGTGAATATGATGAAGCAGGAAGTATAGGAAAAAGATATAGAAGAGAAGATGAAATTGGAACACCATATTGTATAACAATAGACTTTGAAACAGAAAACGATAACTCTGTAACAATAAGAGATAGAGATACAATGGAACAAGTAAGAGTAAAAATTGATGAGTTAGAAAATTGGCTAGAGGAAAAAATAAATAAATAGTACCATAGAAACGAATTGAAAGAACAAAGCAGTTTTGATTGCTTTGTTCTTTTGCTTGTGATATTATTTATATGAATAATTTTTAGGAGGAAAAAATGGCACATAATTGGACACCAAATCAATTACAAGCAATAAATAAAATTGGAAACAATATTTTAGTCGCAGCAGCAGCACGGAAGTGGAAAAACAACAGTTTTAGTAGAAAGAATGATAAATAAAATAATTAAAGAAAAAATAGATATAAATCAGCTTTTAATAGTAACATTTACAAATGCCGCAGCTTCTGAAATGAGAGAAAAAATACTAGAAGCAATTTACAAAAAAATAGAAGAAGAACCAGAAAATAAAAATTTACAAAAACAAATTGTTTTATTAAATGATGCCAATATTTCCACAATACACTCATTTTGCCTAGAAATTATAAAAAATTATTTTTATGAAATAGGAATATCACCAAACTTTAGAATTGGAGATAATGCAGAAATAAAGCTTTTAAAACAAGAAACATTAGAAGAGGTATTTGAAGAGCTTTATGAAGAAGAAAACAAAGATTTTATAAAACTTGTAGATACATATTGTGGTTATAGAAATGATAACCAATTAAGAGAATTAGTGCTAAAAATATACAATTATTCTCAAAGTATGCCATTTCCAATGGAATGGATTAGTGAAAATGTAGATAAATTTAATATAACAAACAAAAACGATTTTTCCCAAACAGAATGGGGAAAATTATTAATAAAAAATTTTAAAGAAGAAGCTCAAAGTGCAGCAACTGCATTAAAAACAGTAAAAAATGAATTAAAAGAAGATAGTGAGCTAGAAAAGTACTATATAACAATACTAGAAGATATAGAAAAAATAGAAAAATTATTAAAGCAAGATTCATGGGATGATATCTATAATTTAATTTGCAATTTACAATTTGAAAAATGGCCTATTTCTAGAAAAATACAATCAGAGCTAAAAGACAAAAGCAAGCAAATACGCGATAAAGTAGAAAAACCAATTAAAGATTTTAGAGATACAATATTTATATATAAATCAAAAGAAGCTATTGAAGATATATATGATATGTATAAAATATTAAATATACTAGAAAAAGTAATATTAAAATTTTCTAATAAATATCAAGAGAATAAAAAAGAAAAGAATATAATAGATTTTAGTGATATAGAACATTTTGCATTAAAGATTCTAGTAAAAAAAGATGAAAACGATAATTACATACCAACAGAAGTTGCAAAAATCTATAAAGAAAAATTTAAAGAAATAGCAATAGATGAATATCAAGATAGTAATTTGGTTCAAGAATATATATTAACTACAATTTCTAATGGAAAAAATATTTTTATGGTTGGAGATGTAAAACAAAGTATATATAAATTTAGACAAGCAAGACCAGAACTATTTTTGCAAAAATACAATAGCTATAAAATGCCAGATGAAGCTACAAATGAATGCAAAGAAAACACTAAAATACAGCTATTTCAAAACTTTAGAAGTAGAAGTAGTGTGCTAGATATAACAAATTTAGTTTTTGATAATATTATGAGCATGGATTTGGGAGGAATAGAATATAACGAAAAAGAATATTTAAACAAGGGAGCAGAATTTAAGGAAGCGGCACAAGAATTAAATGTTGCAGGCAAAGCAGAATTAAATATAATAGATTTAAAAAAAGAAGATGAGGAAAAAGAGGAAGAAACAGAAGAAAAAATATTAGAAAAAAGTGAGATGGAAGCAAAAGCTGTTGCAAATAGAATAAGAAAACTATTTGAAGACAATTATTGTGTATATGATAAAAAAGAAGGATATAGAAAAGCAACATTTAAAGATATTGTAATACTTTTAAGAACTACATCAGATACTGCAAAAGTATATGAAAAAGAATTAACTCAAAATGGATTTCCAACTTTTACAGACACAGGATCTAATTATTTTGAAACAGAAGAAATACAAATAATTCTATCAGTTCTAAAAATAATAGACAATCCGAATAATGATATTCCATTAGTTACAGTTTTAAGATCACCAATAGGAGGATTTACAGATAATGAATTAATTGAAATAAGATTAGAAGAAAGAAATGGACTGTTTTATCAAGCTCTAAAAACAACAAAGGAAAAATCTCAAAATCTAGAATTAAAAAACAAAGTAAATAAATTTTTAAATATGTTAAACGATTGGCAACTGAAACAAGAGTATCTAAGCCTGGATGAGCTTATTTGGTATATATATGAAAGTACTAATTATTATAACTTTGTAAGTAGTAAACCAAATGGAGAATTAAAAACAGCTAATCTAAAATTACTTTTCGAAAAAGCAAAAGACTATGAAAAGGCAAGCTTTAAAGGATTATATAATTTTATAAATTACATAGACAAAATAAGCAAAGGCTCAGATGACATGGGTTCTGCAAAACTTATTCGGAGAAAATGAGAATGTAATTAGAATAATGAGCGTTCATAAGAGTAAAGGGTTAGAATTCCCAATAGTATTTTTAAGTGGAGCTGGCAAACAATTTAATATGCAAGACTTAAATGAACAAATACTATTAGACCAAGATATGGGATTTGGACCTAAATATATAAATTTTGAAAGAAAAATAGAATACAATACAATAGCAAAAGAAGCAATAAAAATAAAATCAAAAACAGAACTACTATCTGAAGAAATGAGACTTTTGTATGTTGCGTTAACAAGAGCAAAAGAAAAAATAATAATAACGGGTGTAGAAAAGGATTTACAAAAAGCATTAGAAAACAAGCAAAAAGAGCTAGATATGTATGACGGCGCACAGAAAATTCCTTTAAATTTGGTAAAAAAATCAAAAACATATTTAGATTGGCTAGAATATGTATATCTATTTAACAAAGAAAAGAACATAATAGAATTCAATAAAATTGTGCTAGAAAACGAAAAAACTAAAGAAGAAAATGATAATAAAAAAGAAAAGAAAATAGATGTAATAAAAGATATATCTAAAGAACAAAAAGAAGAAGTAAACAAAAAATTAACATGGAAATATAAATATATAGAGAGTACAAAAATAGAGGGAAAGACGTCTGTAAGTGCAATTGCAAAATATGGTGAAAAGAATATACAGATAGTAGAAAAACCAAAATTCATGCAAAACATAGAAATACTAAACAAAGCGGAAATTGGTACATTAATGCATTTGATTTTGCAAAAATTAGACTTTAGAGAAAACTATAATGAGAAGACATTAAATGACTTAATACAAAAATTAATATATCTAAACATAGTTACAGAAAAACAATCTCAATATATAGATAAGAAAAGATTATTAGAATTTACTAAAACAGAATTATTTAAAGAAATACAGAATGCCAAAGAGATATATAAAGAACAACCATTCCACATGAGCGTTATAGACGAAAATACAAAAGAAAGTATACTTATACAAGGTATAATCGACTTGTATTATATAAATCAAAATAATGAAATTGTACTAGTAGATTATAAAACAGAATATGTGGAAAAAAATAATGAACAAGAACTTATAGAAAAATACAAACCTCAATTGAAGATTTATAAAAAAGCAATAGAAGAGGCTTTGAATAAAAATGTAGAAAAAGTATATATATATTCTGTTTATTTAAATAAAGAAATCCTAGTAAAATAACCTGTCCTTTACAAAATTACTAAATTATATTATAATTATTAAAGAAAAATAAAAGGAGCAAATATTATGGCAAAAATGAAGAAGTTTTTTAAGTATTTAATATGGCTTATATTATTATACTTGCTTGTAAATGGATTAACATATGTTGCCACAAAAGATAATTATAAAGAATTGAATAATTTTACTATAGCAACAGAGTCGCCAAAAATAGAAGTAACAGAAAGTAAATCTACATATACTCATGGATATATAAAAGGACAAGTAACAAATGATACAGGAAAACACATACCGAAAACATATCTCCAATTGGATTTCTACGATAAAGATGGTACTTGGTTAGGAAAAGAGACTAAAGAATTGGAGAGTTTTAACCTAAATGAAACAATAAAATTTGATATTAATTATGCATATACAAATGTAAATAGAATTAGACTTAGTGTTACAGATGAAATAGTTGAAGCTCCAAAAACAAAAGCTCAAAAAACAGTAGAGAAATGGTGGCCAATTGCAGGAATAATTACTCTTATATATGTCTTACCATAGAACTAAAAAAGAAAATAATAAAAAATAGCAAAATGTTTAAAAAACATTTGCTATTTTTATTTATTTGTAATATAATTGCAACATAAGTGTAACAATAATGAAATAATAACATGAAAGGATAGATGTATACATGTTTGGTTTTGGACAAGATATAGGTATTGACTTGGGAACAGCAACAGTAATTGCATATGTTAAAGGTAAAGGAATTGTTTTAAGAGAGCCATCAGTAGTTGCTGTAAACAATGTTACAAATGAAGTATTAGCAGTTGGTGGAGAAGCAAGAAGAATGCTTGGAAGAACACCAGGTAATATAGTTGCAACAAGACCTTTGAAAGATGGAGTAATTTCTGATTATACAGTTACAGAAAAAATGCTTAAATATTTTATAAATAAAATATGTGGTAAATTTATATTTGCCCCTAGAATTATGATATGTATACCTTCACAAGTTACAGAAGTAGAAAAGAAAGCAGTTATAGATGCAGCATCACAAGCAGGAGCAAGAAAAGTATATCTAATAGAAGAACCAATAGCTGCAGCAATTGGAGCAGGAATAGATATATCAAAACCATGTGGAAATATGGTAGTTGATATTGGTGGAGGAACAACAGATGTAGCAGTAATATCACTTGGAGGTTCTGTTGTTAGCACATCTATAAAAGTAGCAGGAGATAAATTTGACGAAGCAATAGTTAAATATATAAAGAAAAAACATAATATGATGATTGGTGAAAGAACAGCAGAAGACTTGAAAGTAAATATTGGATGTGTATATCCAAAAATACAAGATACAGAAATGGATATAAGAGGAAGAGACCTAATAACAGGACTTCCAAAAACAATAACAATAAAATCAAGTGAAATGATGGAAGCATTAGCAGAACCAGCCATGATGATTGTAGATGCGGTACATTCAACACTAGAAAGAACACCACCAGAACTTGCAGCAGATATAAGTGATAGAGGAATATATATGACTGGTGGAGGATGTCTAGTAGATGGATTAGACAAGCTTTTACAAGAACAAACAGGAATAAATGTAATGATTGCAGAAGATGCTGTAAGTTGCGTAGCATTAGGAACAGGAAAAGCTTTAGATGACTTAGATGCATTAGACGGAAAAATAAAAAGATAAAAAACAACCCCTCTTTAATATAGATTAATAAAAAAATGAATAGTGAAAAATAACTATTCATTTTTTAGTAAACAAATTATAATTAGTTATAAGATTTAGGAGAATATAATATGAAAAAAGTAGCTTTTTATACGTTGCGGTTGCAAGGTAAATCAATATGAAACAAATGCCATGGCAGAACAATTTATAGATAATAATTATGAAATTGTAAATTTTGAAGAATTTGCAGATGTATATATAATAAACACATGTACTGTAACAAATATGTCTGATAGAAAATCAAGGCAAATAATAAGAAGGGCAAAACAAATAAATCCAAATAGTATATTAGTTGCAACTGGATGCTATGCACAAACAGCAAAGGAAGAACTAGAAAAAATTACTGACATAGATTTAATTGTAGGAAATACTGAGAAAAAAGACATTGTAAAAATAGTGGAAGAATATAGAGATAATAAAAATCGTGAAAGAGTAAAAATGTCTGACATAAACAAGCAAAAAGAGTTTGTCGATTTTGGAAGCGTTACATATACAGAAAAAACAAGAGCAGTAATAAAAGTACAAGATGGATGCAATAATTTTTGCTCATATTGCATAATTCCATATGCAAAAGGAAGAGTAAGGAGCAGAAAATTAGAAAGTGTAGTAAAAGAAATTACCGAAATTGCGGCAAAGGGAATAAAAGAAGTTGTAATAACTGGAATACATGTTGCATCATATGGTATTGATTTTGATAACAATACTAGATTGATAGATTTACTAGAAGCGATACAAAAAATAGACGGAATAAAAAGAATAAGACTTGGCTCACTAGAACCAAACATAATAACAGAAGAATTCGTGAACAGGTTAAAAAAAGTAACAAAAATGTGTGATCATTTTCATTTGTCTTTGCAAAGCGGGTGTGATGAGACTTTAAAAAGAATGAATAGAAAATATACAGCTGAAACATTTGAAAAAGAAGTAAATTTATTAAGAAAAACTTTTCCAGACGTTGCACTTACAACAGATGTAATAGTAGGATTTCCAGGAGAAACTGAGGAAGAATTCAACGAAACATATAAATATTTAAGCAAGATTAGATTTACAAAATTACATGTATTTAAATATTCACCAAGAAAAGGAACTGTTGCTGCAAAGATGAAAAATCAAATAGATAGTACAGTTAAAGAGAAAAGGAGCCATAAGCTAATAGAATTATCGAATGAATGCGAAATAGAATTCTTAGATAGATATGTAGGGAAAGAACTAAAAGTTCTATTCGAAAAACAAGATGGAGAATATATAAAAGGACACACAACAAATTATTTGGTTGTTAAAGCGAAGGAAACCGAATTAGAAAATCAAATAAAAGACGTAAAAATTGTTTCAAGGGATAATCTAGAATTAATTGGAGAAATGTAACAAAACTGTAACAATTTTGCAACGTAAATATAATATTTTTTTGACAAAAATGTCTTGATAAAAAAATGTATTTATAGTATAAAATGTATATAAGAATTGTTCGAAAATAAAATTGTATATAAATATGAATAGTTCTACGTTACAAAAGAGTGGTATGAAATACATATCAATAAAGGAGGAGAAACGAAATGGGAGAAAATCCATTAAATGAAGGAGTAAACGAAATAGGAAATGGTGCTGTAAAAAACATTGCAGATGCTTTAAAAAATGCAAGTGTTAATTCAGTAGAAGGAACAATAGGAGAAAGTGAAAGCGGAGAAAATAACGCAAGCGGATCAATAGGAAGCGAATTTAAAGTAGCTAGAACTAATTTACCAGAAAAAACAGGATTCTGGACAAAAGTAAAAAATGCTTTATTGTATGATGTTGAAGTTGAATTAACTCCATATCAACAAAAAGTAGAAGATGAAATAAATGGTTTCTTACATCAAGAAGTAACATGGCAATCATTTAAAAACTTCTTATTTAAAGAAGTTCCAATTACATATAAAGGAAAAAGAATATTCTAATTTAAAAGTATAAAAAAGTTAAAAAGAACACTTGAAAAGTGTTCTTTTTTGATATACAATTGCACTGTTAAAATATAAAAAGTAGGGAATAATAAAACATAATAGAGTAACTTATTTAATAATATTTAAATGAGAAAACTATATATATTACCTACAAAAAGGAGAGGATTTAAATGGCAGTTAAAGTAGCTATTAATGGTTTTGGACGTATAGGACGTCTTGCATTTAGACAAATGTTTGGAGCAGAAGGATATGAAATTGTTGCAATAAACGATTTAACAAGTCCAACAATGCTTGCACACTTATTAAAATATGATTCAGCACAAAAAAGATATGAAAAAGCTGATACAGTAGTTGCAGGAGAAGATTCAATAACAGTAGACGGAAAAACAATAAAAATATATGCAGAAAAAGATGCAATAAATCTTCCATGGGGAGAATTAGGAGTAGATGTTGTATTAGAATGTACAGGATTCTACACAACTAAAGAAAAAGCAGAAGCTCATATAAAAGCAGGAGCAAAAAAAGTAGTTATATCTGCACCAGCAGGTAAAGACTTACCAACAGTAGTATTCGGAGTAAATGAAAATATATTAAAAGCAGAAGATACAGTTATATCAGCAGCATCATGTACAACAAACTGCTTAGCACCAATGGCAAAAGCATTAAATGATTTTGCACCTATTCAATCAGGAATAATGACAACAGTTCATGCATACACAGGTGACCAAATGCTATTAGACGGACCACACAGAAAAGGTGATTTAAGAAGAGCAAGAGCAGGAGCTATAAATATAGTACCTAACTCAACAGGTGCTGCAAAAGCAATAGGATTAGTTATTCCAGAATTAAATGGAAAATTAATAGGATCTGCACAAAGAGTTCCAGTTCCAACAGGATCTACAACAATACTTATAGCAGTTGTTAAAGGAGAAGACATTACAGTAGAAAAAATAAATGAAGCAATGAAAAATGCTTCAAGTGCATCATTTGGATATACAGAAGAACCATTAGTATCTTCTGATATAATAGGAATTACTTATGGATCTTTATTTGATGCAACACAAACAATGGTAACAGAAGTAGAAAAAGGATTATATCAAGTTCAAGTAGTAGCTTGGTATGATAATGAAAATTCTTACACAAGTCAAATGGTAAGAACAATAAAATACTTTGCAGAATTATAATTAATAAAATATAAGGACGAATGAGAATGTAGGGGCGAACTGCGTTCGCCCAAGATGAATGGGCGAACGCAGTTCGCCCCTACAATTGAAAGGAATGAATTAATCATGAACAAAAAAACAGTTAAAGATATAGATGTAAATGGTAAAAAAGTATTAGTAAGATGCGACTTTAATGTTCCAATAGATAGCGAAACAGGAAAGATTACAGATAATAGAAGAATTAGAGCAGCACTTCCTACAATACAATATTTACTAGATCATAATGCAAAAGTTATACTTTGCTCACATTTAGGAAGACCAAAAGGAGAATTTAATTTAAAATATTCTTTAAAACCAGTAGCAGAAGAACTTTCTAAATTATTAAACAAAGATGTAAAACTTGCAAAAGATGTTATAGGAGAAAGTGCAAAAGAACTTACATCTAATATGAAAGAAGGAGACATTGTATTACTAGAAAATGTAAGATTTCACAAAGAAGAAGAACAAAATGATCCAGAATATTCAAAAGCTCTAGCAAGCATGGCAGAAATATATGTAAATGATGCGTTCGGAACAGCTCATAGGGCGCATAGCTCAACAACTGGAGTTGCAGATTATTTGCCAGCAGTATCAGGATTCTTAATTGAAAAAGAATTAGAGTTTTTAGGAGGAGCATTAGAGAATCCTAAGCATCCATTTGTAGCAATACTTGGAGGAGCAAAAGTTTCAGATAAAATTGGAGTAATAGAAAATTTATTAGATAAAGTAGATACTTTGATAATTGGTGGAGGAATGGCATACACATTTTATAAAGCACAAGGTCATCACATAGGAACATCAATTTGCGAAGAAGATAAATTAGATTTAGCAAAAAGCATTTTAGAAAAAGCACAAGAAAAAGGAGTAAAACTATTACTTCCTGTAGATAACCATGTATCTTCTGAATATTCAAACAATGGAGAAGAAAAAATGGTTGATTCAACAGAAATTCCAGATGGATTTATGGGATTAGACATAGGGCCAAAAACAATAGAAAAATTTGAAGAAGCAGTAAAAGATGCGAAAACAGTAGTATGGAATGGACCACTTGGAGTTTGTGAATTTGATAAATTTGCAACAGGAACAAAAGCAGTTGCGACAATGCTTTCTAAATTAGATGCAATAACAATAATAGGTGGAGGAGACTCTGCAGCAGCAATAGAAAAATTAGGATTAGCAGATAAAATGACACATATTTCAACAGGAGGAGGAGCATCACTAGAATTCCTAGAAGGAAAGACTTTGCCAGGTATTGCATGCTTACAAGACAAAGAGTAAAAAACAAATGAAAATGCACAATCTACTAATTTTGATTTGTTTTAAAGATATATGTAGGGGCGTATTGCATACGCCCAAAATGAAATGGAAAAATTAATATTGTATAGGCGGATTTTGTTTCCGCTAAAAAAGGAGAAAAGTATGAGAAAAAAGGTAATCGCAGGAAATTGGAAGATGAACAAACTCCCAAATGAAGCAATAGATTTTATTATAGAGCTTGAACCATTAGTAAAAAATACAGAAAACGAAGTAGTTATATGTGTACCATATACAGATTTATTCTATTGCTTAATGCATACACAAGGAACTAACATAAAAATAGGTGCACAAAATATGAATGCAGAAGAAAAAGGAGCATATACAGGAGAAGTTTCAGGTGAAATGCTAAAAGCAATTGGTGTAGAATATGTTATAATAGGACACTCAGAAAGAAGAGCATATTATAATGAAACAGATGAAAGTGTTAATAAAAAGCTAAAAAAAGCATTAAGCTTAGGGTTAAAACCAATAGTTTGCGTAGGAGAAAGCTTAGAAGAAAGAGAAGCTGGAAATGCAAAAGAAATAGTTACAACTCAAACAAAACTTGCATTAGATGGCTTATCTAACGAAGAAGTAGAAAAAACTATAATTGCATATGAGCCAATTTGGGCAATAGGAACAGGAAAAACAGCAACAAAAGAAGATGCAAATGAAACAATTAAATGGATTAGAGAAGAAATTGAAAAAATATATGGAAATTCTGTATCAGATAGTGTTATAATACAATACGGTGGAAGTGTAAAATCTTCAAATGCAAAAGAACTATTTGAAATGTCTGATATAGATGGTGGCCTAGTGGGCGGAGCAAGTCTAAAAGCAGACGAATTCGCAAAAATAGTAAATTACAAATAAAATATTGCATACGCCACTATAAATACAAACAAGAGAAACGGGGAAAATATGATGGATAAAAAATTAACAATGCTTATGATACTAGATGGATTTGGAATAAATGAAAACGAAAAAGGAAATGCAGTAAAACTTGCAAAGACACCAGTATTAGACAAACTAATGAAACAAAATCCAACAACAGTAATAAAGACTAGTGGATTAGATGTAGGATTACCTGAAGGACAAATGGGAAATTCAGAAGTAGGACATACAAACATAGGAGCAGGTAGAATTGTTTACCAAGAATTAACAAGAATTACAAAATCAATTGAGGATGGTGACTTCTTTAGTAATCCAGAATTAGTTGCTGCAATAGAAAACTGCAAAAAGAATCATACCAAATTACATATAATGGGACTATTATCAGATGGTGGTGTGCATAGCCACATAAGACATTTATATGGATTATTAGAACTTGCAAAAAGAAAAGACTTTGAAGATGTATATGTTCATTGTTTCCTAGATGGAAGAGATACTCCACCTGCATCTGGAGAAGGATACATAGCAGAACTAGAAAAGAAAATGCAAGAAAAAGGTGTTGGTAAAATTGCAACAATATCAGGAAGATATTATGCAATGGATAGAGATAACCGTTGGGACAGAGTAGAAAAAGCATATAAGGCATTAGTAAAAGGAGAGGGAATAAAAGCAAATTCTGCAATAGCTGGAATAGAAGAATCTTATCAAAAAGAAGTATTTGATGAGTTTGTAGAACCAACAGTAATATGTAACGATGAAAATCCAATAGCAACAATAGCTAAAAATGATTCTGTAATATTCTTTAATTATAGAAAAGATAGAGCAAGAGAAATTACAAGAAGTTTAGTAGATAAAGAATTTGATAAATTTGAAAGAGAATATTTCCCATTATATTATGTATGCTTTACAACTTATGATGCTACAATAGAAAATGTTCATATTGCATTTAAAGAACAAGAACTAAAAAATACTTATGGAGAAGTAATTGCAAAAAATGGATTAAAACAATTAAGAATTGCAGAAACAGAAAAATATGCACACGTAACATTTTTCTTTAATGGAGGAGAAGAAAAACAATATCCAGGAGAAGATAGAATTTTAGTTCCTTCACCAAAAGTTGCAACATATGATTTACAACCAGAGATGAGCGCAATAGAAGTTACAGATAAAGTAGTAGAAGCAATAGAATCTAAAAAATATGATACGATAATTTTAAATTATGCAAATCCAGATATGGTAGGACATACAGGAGTTTTAGAAGCAGCAATAAAAGCAATAGAAACAATAGATGAGTGCGTAGGAAGAGTAGTAAAAGCAGTAGAAGATGTAAATGGAGTGCTATTAATTACAGCTGATCACGGAAATTCAGAACAAATGATAGACTATGCAACAGGAGAACCTCATACAGCACATACAACAAATCCTGTACCATTAATATTAGTTGGAAAAGATGCAAAGCTAAAAGAAGGACGTTTAGCAGACCTAGCTCCAACAATGTTAGATATATTAGGAATAGAAAAACCAGAAGAAATGACAGGTGAAAGCCTAATAGAGAAATAATAGGTATTAATTTTTAAAAAATATATGAAGCAAATTTTATGAACCACAAATCACAGCAAAGAATGAAGAATAAATAGTGAAGAGTACAAATTTGCTTCGCAAATTTGGAAAGGAGAATATACATGATTTATTCAAAAGAAGTAGAAGAAATGTGTCCAGTTGCAAAAGGAGTGGACCATGGACCAGCACCAATACCAGAAGAAGGTAAATGGGTAAAATCAAAAGAAATTAAAGACATTTCAGGGTTAACACACGGGATAGGATGGTGTGCACCTCAACAAGGAGCTTGTAAGTTAACATTAAACGTTAAAGATGGAATAATCCAAGAAGCTTTAGTAGAAACAATAGGATGCTCAGGAATGACACACTCAGCAGCTATGGCAGGAGAAATATTAGTAGGAAAAACAATACTAGAAGCATTAAATACGGACTTAGTATGTGATGCAATAAATACAGCTATGAGAGAATTGTTCTTACAAATAGTATATGGAAGAACACAATCAGCATTTTCAGAAGGAGGACTTCCAATAGGTGCAGGGCTAGAAGATTTAGGAAAAGGAACAAGAAGTCAAACAGGTACAATATATTCAACATTAGCAAAGGGACCAAGATACCTAGAATTAGCTGAAGGATACATAACAGAAATAGGATTAGATAAAGATAACCAAATAATAGGATATAAATATGTAAATCTTGGTAAAATGATGGAAAACATCAAAAAAGGATTAGAACCTTTAGAAGCAATAGAAAAAGCAAGTGGTCAATATGGAAGATTTGATGAGGCAGTTAAAAAAATTGACCCAAGAAAGGAGTAATAAAAGATGGCATTATTTGAAAGTTATGAAAGAAGAATTGACCAAATAAAACCAGTAATGGAAAAATACGGAATAAAAGATTTTGAAGATGCATTAGCAATATGCAAAGAAAAAGGATTTAATCCTTATGATATAGTAAAAGGAATTCAACCAATTTGCTTTGAAAATGCTTGTTGGGCATATACATTAGGTGCTGCAATAGCAATCAAAAAAGGTTGTACAAAAGCATCTGACGCTGCTAAAGCAATAGGAGAAGGACTTCAAGCTTTTTGTATACCAGGATCTGTTGCAGATGATAGAAAAGTTGGATTAGGACATGGTAATTTAGGTGCAATGTTATTATCGGATGAAACAAAATGTTTTGCATTTTTAGCAGGACATGAAAGCTTTGCAGCAGCAGAAGGAGCAATAGGAATTGCTAAATCTGCAAACAAAGTAAGAAAAGAACCTTTAAGAGTAATATTAAATGGTTTAGGAAAAGATGCTGCACAAGTAATATCAAGAATAAATGGATTTACTTATGTAAAAACAGATTTTGATTTCTTTACAGGAAAAGTAAATGTTGTAGAAGAAATAGCATATTCAGATGGAGAAAGATCAAAAGTTAGATGCTATGGAGCAAACGATGTTAGAGAAGGTGTTGCAATAATGTGGTTAGAAGATGTTGATGTTTCAATAACAGGAAACTCAACAAACCCAACAAGATTCCAACATCCAGTTGCAGGTACATACAAAAAAGAAAGAATTGAAGCAGGTAAAAAATACTTCTCAGTAGCTAGTGGTGGTGGAACAGGTAGAACATTACATCCAGACAATATGGCTGCTGGACCAGCTTCTTATGGTATGACAGATACAATGGGAAGAATGCATTCAGATGCACAATTCGCGGGATCTTCATCAGTTCCAGCACACGTTGAAATGATGGGATTAATAGGAATGGGTAACAATCCAATGGTTGGAGCAACAGTTGCAGTAGCAGTTGCTTGCGAAGAAGCAATGAAATAATAATAATAATAAAAACATTGAAAGAGCAGTTTAAAATAACTGCTCTTTTGAATTAATTTACTATAAATTGGGAATATATTAATATAAAGGAGGGGGTTTATGAAAGACTATTTAGCAATCGAAGAAATAAAGGCTTTAGAGGTATTAGATTCTAGAGGAAATCCAACAGTGCAAGTTGAGGTTATTACAGAAGAAGGAACAAATGGAGTAGCAATGGTGCCATCGGGAGCATCAACAGGAAGCTTTGAAGCAGTAGAATTAAGAGATGGAGATAAATCAAGATATTTAGGAAAAGGTGTATTAAAAGCTGTTGAAAATGTAAATAAAATAATTGCAAAAGAATTAGAAGGCATGAATGTATTTGAACAAGCAGAAATAGACAAAAAATTAATAGAAATAGATGGAACAGAAAACAAAGGTAAACTTGGAGCTAATGCAACACTTGGAGTATCATTAGCTGTAGCAAGAGCAGCAGCAAATTCACTTGGAATGAGCTTATATAAATATATAGGAGGAGTGAATGCAAAAACATTGCCAGTTCCAATGATGAACATATTAAATGGAGGAAAACATGCAGATAATACAGTAAATATTCAAGAATTTATGATTGTGCCAGTTGGAGCAAAATCATTTAGTGAATGCTTAAGAACGTCAGCAGAAATATATCATACATTAAAAAAAGTTTTAAAAGCAAAAGGATTAGAAACAGGTGTTGGGGATGAAGGAGGATTTGCACCAAATTTATCAAGTGATGAAGAAGCCCTAAAACTTATAGTAGAAGCAATAAGCAGAGCTGGATACAAACCAGGAGAAGACGTAGTACTAGCATTAGATGTAGCTAGTACAGAAATGTATGATGAAGCTAAAAAAATAGGAAAAGAAGGATGCTATTATTTCTGGAAAACGGAAGAATTAAAAACAGAAGATGAAATGATAGAATATCTAGCAGATTTAGCAAATAAATATCCAATAATATCAATAGAAGATGGATTAGCAGAAGAAGATTGGGAAGGATGGAGAAAACTAACCGAAAAATTAGGAAATAAACTACAATTGGTTGGAGATGACCTATTTGTAACAAACATAAAGAGATTACAAAAAGGATTAGACAATAAAATAGCAAATAGTATATTAATAAAATTAAATCAAATAGGAACATTAACAGAAACATTGGATGCAATAGAATTAGCAAAGAAAAACGGATACACAGCAGTAGTATCACACCGTTCAGGTGAAACAGAAGATACAACACTTGCAGATGTGGCAGTAGCAACAAATGCAGGACAAATAAAAACAGGAGCACCATGCAGGACAGACAGAGTAGCAAAATATAACAGACTATTAAACATAGAAGCAGAATTAGGAGATTTAGCAATATATCCAGGGCACAAGGGATTAAACAAGTAGGCACATAATAAGATTAAAAATATTAAAAAATTGGAATTTGTTTAATTCTTGATTTATTCAAAAAAAGGTGTTATTATATTTATGCCAATAAAACAAATAGAAAGGATATATCATGCTAGAACTAAAAGATATATGTTTTACAAGAGATAATAAAAAAATATTAGACAATGTGAGTTTAAAACTAGATTCTGATAAATTTATAGTAATAACAGGCCCAAATGGTTCTCGGAAAATCTACGCTTGCAAAGATTATAATGGGAATTGAAAAACAAGATAGTGGACAAGTTATACTAGATGGAAAAGATATTTCTAAAAAGAAAATAGATGAAAGAGCAAAATTAGGAATAGCCTTTGCTTTTCAACAACCAGTAAAATTTAAAGGAATTACGGTATACGATTTACTAAAATTATCTGCTAAAAAAGAAATCACAAGGAAAGAAGCTTGTGAAATATTATCAAAAGTAGGTTTGTGTGCAAAAGAATATGTAGATAGAGAAGTAAATGCATCTTTATCAGGTGGAGAATTAAAAAGAATAGAAATAGCAACTGTTGCAGTAAGAGATTCAAAACTTACAATATTTGATGAACCAGAAGCAGGTATAGACCTATGGAGTTTTAACAGTTTAATAAAAGTATTTGAAGAAATAAGAAAAGAAACAAAAGGAACAACATTAATTATTTCTCATCAAGAAAGAATACTAAATATCGCAGATGAAATTGTTTTATTAAACAATGGACATATAGAAAAAATAGGCAAAAAAGAAGAAGTTATGTCTTCTATCTTAAAAACAGAAAAAAGTGATTGTTGTAAGTTAGGAGGAGAAAGCAATGGATAATGTAGATAAAGACTTACTAAAAGAAATCGCAGATATGAACGAAACTCCTAAAGGTGCATACAATATCAGAAAAAATGGACAAGGAATAGAAAGACAAGTAACTAAAAATGTAAATATAGTAACAAAAAAAGATAAACCAGGAATAGATATATTTGTTAAAGAAAATACAAAATATGAATTTGTTCATATACCAGTAATTATTACAGAGAGTGGACTAACAGATGTTGTATATAACGATTTCTATATTGGAAAAAATGCAGATGTAGTAATAATTGCAGGATGTGGAATACACAATGACCATCATAAAGATTCACAACATGATGGAATCCATAGGTTCTTTTTAGAAGAAGGAGCAAGAGTAAAATATATAGAAAAACATTATGGAGAAGGCTCTGGAAAAGGAAAAAGAATTTTAAATCCAGTAACAGAAGTAACATTAAAAGACGGAAGTTATATGGAAATGGAAACAGTTCAAATAAAAGGTGTAGACTCAACAATAAGAACAACAAAAGGAATACTTGGAAAAGATACAAATTTAGTAATATCAGAAAAAATAATGACACATGGAAAACAAACTGCAACAACATCATTTGAAGTTGAATTAAATGGAGAAAATGCAAGTACACATGTTACATCAAGATCTGTAGCAGTTGATAAATCAGTACAAGAATTCAAATCAAATGTAAAGGGAAATTCAAAATGTTTTGGACACGTAGAATGTGATGCAATAATAAAAGATAGTGCAAAAGTAATAGCAATACCAGAAATTATAGCAAACAATGTAGAAGCAAACCTAATACACGAAGCAGCAATTGGAAAAATTGCAGGAGAACAACTAATAAAACTAATGACATTAGGATTAAATGAAAAAGAAGCAGAAGAACAAATAATACAAGGATTTTTAAAATAGAATACAAGGGGATGAATTTATCCCCTTACCTTAAATATTGGGGTGTCGCCAAGTGGTAAGGCATCGGACTCTGACTCCGACATCTCGTAGGTTCGAATCCTACCACCCCAGCCAAAATAAAGACTAGTTATGGCGAAAGCTATAACTAGTCTTTATTTTGGTTTAGATAGGAGGATTCGAAAAGGACGTGCCCGAAACGAAGTGAGGGTAAAAACAATCCCTTTGGATTGTTTTTAGGACGCGGCTTGCCGAATCCTACTCATGCTGATTAACTGCATATTGAAAATTAACATAAAATATGATATAATATTTGCGAATATTTGAAAGGCTATAGGAGATTGTATAATATGTTAGGAAGAGGAAGAAAAAAAATAGAATTACCAATAGAAGAAATAGTAAAAAAGTGGGAGCAAGGTGTTACGCAGAAAGAACTTTCGAAAGAATATGGAGTTTCAGAAGCTCTTATTGGTAGAAGAATATCTGAGTATTATGAAAAAGAAGAAAAGGGAAAACCAAAGCAGAGAATAGAATTACCAATAGAAGAAATAGTAAAAAAGTGGGAGCAAGGTGTTACGCAGAAAGAACTTTCGAAAGAATATGGAGTTTCAGATGTTACTATTAGAAAAAGAATATCTGAGTATTATGAAAAAGAAGAAAAGGAAAAACCAAAGAAGAGAATAGAATTACCAATAGAAGAAATAGTAAAAAAGTGGGAGCAAGGTGTTACGCAGAAAGAACTTTCGAAAGAATATGGAGTTTCAGATGTTACTATTAGTAAAAGAATATCTGAGTATTATGAAAAAGAAGAAAAGAAAAAACCAAAGAAGAGAATAGAATTACCAATAGAAGAAATAGTAAAAAAGTGGGAGCAAGGTGTTACGCAGAAAGAACTTTCGAAAGAATATGGAGTTTCAGATGTTACTATTAGTAAAAGAATATCTGAGTATTATGAAAAAGAAGAAAAGAAAAAAACAAAGCAGAGAATAGAATTACAAATAAAAGAAATAGTAAAAAGGTGGGAGCAAGGCACTACACAGAAGAAACTCTCAAAAGAATATGGAGTTTCAAGAGTTACTATTAGTAAAAGAATATCTGAATATTATGAAAAAGAAAAAAAGGAAAAACCAAAGCAGAGAATAGAATTACAAATAGAAGAAATAGTAAAAAAGTGGGAGCAGGGCATTACACAGGAAAAGCTCTCAAAAGAATATGGAGTTTCAGAATATATTATTAGAAAAAGAATATCTGAGTATTATGAAAAAGAAGAAAAGGAAAAACCAAAGCAGAAAATAGAATTACCAATAGAAGAAATAGTAAAAAAGTGGGAGCAAGGCACTACACAGGAAAAACTCTCAAAAGAATATGGAGTTTCAGGATTTACTATTAATAAAAGAATATCTGAGTATTATGAAAAAGAAGAAAAGGGAAAACCAAAGCAGAGAATAGAATTACCAATAGAAGAAATAGTAAAAAAGTGGGAGCAAGGCACTACACAGGAAAAACTCTCAAAAGAATATGGAGTTTCAGGATTTACTATTAATAAAAGAATATCTGAGTATTATGAAAAAGAAGAAAAGGGAAAACCAAAGCAGAGAATAGAATTACCAATAGAAGAAATAGTAAAAAAGTGGGAGCGAGGCATTACACAGAAGGAACTCTCAAAAAGATATGGAGTTTCAAAATCTACTATCAGTAAAAGAATATCTAAGTATTACCAAAAGAAGAAAAGAAAAAAGAATGAAGAAAAAAAAGCTAAAATTCTGAGAAACTCATCAATTATTGTAGAATATTTAAGAAAAGGATTAACTATAGAACAGATAGAATCAATTGCAAGTAAACAAAATATTATAGTGCCACAAGAAGTTAAAGAAAAGGCAATTCAAAAAATTGAACAACTAAAAGAAAATAAAACAAATGAATCAAACGAAAGATAGATAGAAAAAACAATGTAAAATATTGACAATTGCAAATAAAATATAGTATAATGAATATACTAATATAGATACTTTAAAAGTATCAAAAATGAGAGAGTTCCTGCTTTAGTGGAAGATCAAAAATGAGAGAGTTCCTGCTTTAGTGGAAGATTAAAAATGAGAGAGTTCCTGCTTTAGTGGAAGATTAAAAACAGGGGGTTACTATTAAGTAGCCCTCTTTAATTTTGCAAAGGAGGAGCAATTAGTATGGAATTTGAATTAAAAATAAAAAATGGGCATTTATTGATATATGAAGTAGACTCTTCATATAGAAAGTATTTAGAAGAATTTGAAAACAGAGTATCTCAAAAAGAAGGGAGAAAATTTTATGGAATTATAATAAAAAAGGATGAATATGAATATTGTATTCCTTTTACATCAAAAGTTAAAAAAAGAAATTCTAAATTAACAATTAATATAAAGAACAAAAACAAAATTATTGCGCAATTATTATTAAATAACATGATTCCTGTAACAGAAAAATGTACAAGATTAGTAGAAATAGAAAAGGAAAAATATGTTGATTACTTAAAAAGTGAAATAATTTATTTAAATAATAAAACTGTTACTAAAGAAATTATAACAAAAGTATCAAATATGTTTAAAGTATTAGAAAATAATGAAAATATAGATTATACCTTCTTTAAAACAATATGTTGTGACTTTAAAAAACTAGAGAAAATCTATAAAAACTATGAATATTAATGCGCATTTTTAATGTAAAATATTGACAATAAATGCCTGCGAAAATATTGCTTTTATTTTTTTATTATGACTAGTTGAATTTTGAGCAATTTAATGATAAACTACTTAATGAAGAGCGAAAGCTCAAATTATTTATTACAGGAGGATAATAGGCATGAAAGTAACTTTGGAAGATGGTCGGGAAATATTAACCATAAGAGTTGATGGCGAGGGAACAAACCTCACAGAGGAAGAAGCTTTAGAAATAGTTAAAAACTATATTTCCAATCGAGAAAAAGAAAGAAAAGCTAAAAAAGCTTTAGAAAATCTGTTAAATTAATTGACAAAATCCAAAGCTAAAAAACAAGGAAAGCACTTGAATAAGCGCTTTCCTTGTTTTTGTTGAATAAGTATAAATATTTAATACTTTTTTATTGCTTTTTTAATTTAATGTGATAAAATAAGTATGAAAAGTATAACAAATCATACAAGGAGGATTTTTTATGAATAAAGATAAATATGTTGGAATTAGTAAAGTTGGAGAAAAAGGACAGATAGTTATTCCAAAAGAAGCAAGAGATATGTTTGATATAAAACCAGGAGATTCAGTAGTGGTTTTATGTGATAAGAAAAAAGGGATGGCAATAGTTAAAGCTAATGTGTTAGAAGAAAGTATTGATAAATTTATTCCGAAAGGAGAAAAATAAAATGAATGCAATTGAAATAAAAAATTTAACAAAAAGATTTAAAGACAAAGTTGCAGTAGATAATATTAACTTGGAAGTAAAAGAGGGAGAACTTTTTGCTTTATTAGGAACTAATGGCGCTGGAAAAACTACAACAATAAAAATGATGTCAACATTAATAATGCCAACAGATGGAGAAATAAAGGTATTAGGATATGATACAAAAAAAGACTATATGAAAATTAGAGAAAAACTAAATGTTTCACCACAAGAAACAGCAATTGCTCCTAATTTATCAGTTAAAGAAAACTTAGAATTTATGGCAGGAGTATATAAAATTAAAGACAAAGATATAAAAATAAATGAACTAATAAAAATGTTTAAATTAGAAGAAGTATTAAAGCAAAAAGCAAAAACATTATCAGGAGGATGGCAAAGAAAAGTTTCAATAGCAATAGCACTAATAAACAATCCACAAATATTGTTTTTAGATGAACCTACTTTAGGACTAGATGTTATTGCAAGAAAAGAATTATGGAAAATAATAGAAAGTTTAAAAGGAAAAGTTACTATAATACTAACAACACACTATATGGAAGAAGCAGAAAGCTTATCAGATAGAATTGCAATAATGAATAAAGGAAATATAGTTCAAATAGGAACAGCAAAAGAACTTATAGAAAAAACAGGAGCAAAAAATTTTGAAGATGCTTTTGTAAAAATTGCTACTGGAGGTGAATTATAATGAGAACATTGAATTTTGCCAAGAGAAATTTTAAAGAAATTATAAGAGATCCATTAAGCATTATTTTTGCAATTATTCTACCATTATTTTTACTATTTATATTTCAACAATTTAAAATACCAAATGATGCATATAAACTAGAAAATTTTACACCAGGAATTATGATATTTAGTTTTTCTTTTATTACACTATTTACAGCTATGCTAATTTCAAAAGATAGAACAACATCACTTCTTACACGATTAGGAATAAGCCCAATGAAGCCAATAGAATACATATTAGGGTATATGATTTCATTTATACCAATCATTCTATTACAAAATATATTATTGTTTATAATAGCAATATTTTTAGGATTACAATTTAGCATAAATATTATCTGGACAGTTTTAGCATCAATTATAATAGCAGTGCTATTTATTGCAATGGGAATACTAATAGGAAGTTTAGTTTCAGATAAAGCAGCATCAGGAGTTTCAAGCATAATAATTCAATTAGTATGCTTTACAAGTGGTATGTATTTTCCAAAAGAAATGTTAGGAGATACATATGCAAAAATCTGTGAGTTTTTACCATTTGACTCTGCATTAACAATTACAAAAGGAATTTTAAATAATAATATAGAAACAATAACAACACAAAATATAGTTATATTTTTTGTATATACAATTATAATACTAGCATTAGCAACAAGAATGTTTAGAATAAAAATGAAAAGTGACAATAAATAGTATTGACATGAAGAAAAATGACATATAAAATAATAGATGTAGGGGCAGGCCCTGTGTCTGCCAAAAAAGCTGTATGAGTCGCCGTCCTAGACGACCCGCACTGCGAATAAATTAATAAAACAAAAGGAAAAACACAAATGATAAACTGTGTAACCGTTGGGATCGTAACACACAAAAGCTAATCTAATAAAAAATAAAGGAATAAATATAGACGGTATTCCATCAATAATATGGGGAGAAAAAAGCAGTAAAGTCTTTATAGCAGTACATGGAAATATGTCTAATAAAGAAGAGAAAGTTATAAAAATCCTAATATTGGGATTACTATAAATATGTTAAAGATAATCCTATAATTAATTGGAATAAAAAAACATATATCTTATATGGAAATAAAGACAATATGCAAAACGAAGATATAATCAAAAACTTTTCAAATAAATTTAATTGCGATTTAACTATACTAGAAAATGGAGAGCACTATTTTCATACGGAAGAACAGCTAAAATTTTACAAAGAATGGCTAGAGAAATTGTAATTTATGTGAGGTGTAAAAAATTTGTGATATTATAAAAATTAGAAAAATAGTAAGTTGTTAAGTAGGTGATGTAATGAAAAAATTGAATTCAAATCATTTAAAAGTAATAGCAATTATAGCAATGACAATTGATCATATTGCAGATTTAATTTACCCAGGAATGCCTAATAATATAATCTCAAATATATTACATATAATTGGTAGACTAACTGCACCTATTATGTTTTTCTTTATTTGTGAAGGCTTTTATTATACTAAAAACTTAAAAAAATATATTTTAAGATTATTTATTTTTGCAATAATATCTCATTTTGCATATTGCTTTGCCTTTGGAATAAATTATATGCCATTTAGTTCAGGAAATATTTTTAATCAAACAAGTATTATGTGGTCTCTTGCTTGGTCAGTAGTTGCTCTTTATATTATAAATTACAAAACTAATTTAAAAGAATGGCAAAAATGGTTACTAGTTATTTTAATAAACATTATAACTTTTTCATCTGATTGGAGTTGTATAGCAGTAATGGCAATTTTATCTATGTATTCCAATAGAGGCAATTTAAAAAAGCAAATTATAAGTATGAGTTTTTGGATTATAATTTATGCAGTTATTTCATATTTATTTGTAAGTAAAACATATGGATTAATTACATTAGCAGTTATATTAGCATATCCATTATTAAATTTTTATAATGGAGAAAAAGGCAAACTAAACTGGATGAAATGGTTCTTTTACTTATATTATCCACTACATTTAGTCATTATAGGAATATTAAGAATAACAATATATGGAAATATACCATTATTATTTAATTGATAATGTAGATATTGTATACAATTATAATAATACTATAAAAGAAAAAATGGATCACTTTATTAAAAATTTCCCAAGTAATATAGAGTACTTTAATGTTAGAGATTTAGAATTAATAAATTACTGGGTAAACAATGTAGGAAAAAATGAAACTGAATCTTTAGATATGTTTTCAGGAGAACTAAAAGCATATTTAAATTACAAAAATATGGACTTTTATGTTGATAATAGAGCAGGAGAGAACAGTCCTTTCTATACATTAAGATTAGGTATAGCAGTATTTAAATATGACAATGTTATATACCATATAGATGATGCTCTAGGAACACAAGCAGAACATGTAATTTATGTGCCAAGTGAAACAGGCAATACAAAAGAAGAACTAATGAGTGCTGCTCAAAAAAGAATTGATGAATATTTAGGGAAAAAAGGAGTAGTTACAAATGTATTAAAAAAGAAACATAAAGCTAAATAGTGTTAAGAAAAAACAGATAGTTAGCATTGCTAACTATCTGTTTTTGTGATATAAATCATATTAAGAATTAATTTATAAGGAGGTATTTTTGAGAAAATTAAGATTGGATCTCGGAATAATCTAAAAGAAAGATTATTAGGAGGTAAAGAAATGAATATAGAAGATTATGGATTTAAAAAAGAAAATTATATAATAGATGGAGCAGGAATACCTGCACGAATAATAACAACATATAGGGACAGGTACGAAATTGTTTGTAATAAAGGAAGGACATTTGCTAGACTAAAAAAAGGAAGCTATTATGATAATCCAAATTCAATATATCCTACAATAGGTGATTTTGTTTTAATAGAATGGAATGATTCAGGTGATAGCTTAATTTTAGAAACACTAAAAAGAGAAAGCTCATTTTCAAGAGCTTCTGCTTCAGCAGATAGAAATCATGAACTACATAAACAACATGAACAGCTAGTAGCAGCAAATTTTGACTATGTATTTATAATGCAATCGTTAAATGATAATTTTAATATAAGAAGAACAGAGAATTGCTAATGTTACCAAATGGAACAATGATAATAGATACACCAGGAATGAGAGAACTTGGAATGTGGGATTGTGAAGAAGGACTTGATAAAACTTTTAAAGATGTAGAACAATTTTTGGGTACTTGTAAATTTTCAGACTGTACACATACAAATGAGCCAGGTTGCAGAATACTAGAAGCAATAAAAAATGGAGAACTATCTCAAGAAAGATACAATTCTTATTTAAAATTAAAAAATGAAGCAAAATATAATAGTGACAGCGAAGCGTATTTAAAAGAAAAAAGAGATAAATTCAAAGAAATTTCTAAAATAAACAAGAAAAATAAAAATATAGGTTTGGGGAAATAAAAAATGGAAAAAGCTAAAACAAACAAAATATTTGATCTAGGAATTGATTTTTCAAATAAGAAACCAATAGAAATAGCAAGAGATATATTTATATTTTTTATAACTTTTTGCATTTTTGGCTGGATATTTGAAGTACTTCTTTTTATAATAGAAGATCATATTATTGTGAACAGAGGAGTATTATTTGGACCATGGCTTCCAATATATGGGGTTGGAGGTATGGTAATTACATTACTATTTTTTAGAACAAAAAACAAACAAATAAGATTAAAAAGAATTAATATTAGGCCAGTAATTATATATTTAGAATCATGCATATTTGCAACAATGGTTGAGTTAGTATCTACATATATTATGGATTTTACTGGCGGAAATTTTAAAAATCTTTGGGATTATAGCAATGAATTTTTAAATTTTCAGGGACGAATTGCTTTAATACCAGATTTAAAGTTTGGTTTTGCTGCACTATTTGCTATTTATATAGTACAACCTGTTTTAAAAAGTGTTATAGAAAGTAAAAAGCAAAAAACTCTTAATATTTTTACAATTTGTATATTTATATTGTTCATAACAGATGTTATCGCAAGAATATGGCTAGGAAATAATTTTATAAGAGAACAAAATGGATTAGAATTGCCCTTTAGTCTTGCCAATATAAAGCATTAAAAAGAAGGTGATTTAAAAGAAACAATTAAAAACAGGAACATTTCTAATAATTTTAGGTAATATATTATATTTAGAAAAAATAATATAAACTTTTAAGTAAAACTTGATTAAATAATACAAAGAACATATAATAGTATTGCTTTAATAATTATAGATGATATTGATGGAAATTTGCAATGTATAAAATCTATTAATATTATAGAGATTTATACTAAAAGCAATTTACATATATTTAAAAAATGAATATTTAGACTTAAATATCGTTTTATTTACATTAAGGGGTTATAGAAATGAATATAGTAGTTCAAAAATATGGAGGCAGTTCTGTAGCAGATGGTCCTGGTTTGAATAATGTTTGTAAACATATAATTCGGGGCTAAAGAAAAAGGAAAAGGAGTTGTAGTCGTAGTATCAGCACAAGGGAATATGACAGATGAATTATTAAAAGAGAAAGGAGAAATTTCAACAAAAGAGAATTTAAGAGAGCAAGATGTTTTATTAGCAACTGGAGAACAAATTACTATAGCAAAATTATCAATGTGTTTAAGTGATTTGGGATATAAGGCAATATCTCTTCTTGGTTGGCAAGTTCCAATAATTACTGATTCTAATTATGGAGATGCTAATGTTATAGATATAAAAACTGATAGAATACTAAAAGAATTAAAAGAAGAAAAAATTGTAATAATTGCAGGATTTCAAGGGGTAACTAGAGATAATAATATAACAACATTAGGAAGGCGGAGGCTCTGACACTACTGCAATAGCTTTAGCTAAGGCACTTGGATTAAAAGAATGTGAAATATTTAAAGATGTAGACGGAATTTATTCAGAAGATCCAAACAAAAATAAAAGTGCAATAAAATACAAAAAGATATCATATAATAAAATGATAGAGATGGCAGAAGATGGGGCAAGAGTATTGCACTGCAAATGCGTAAAAATGGCTAAAAAAGGAAATATTAAGATAATAGTAAAATCTACTTTTAATTTTGATAGTATAGGAACAGTAATATATGAAGAAGGAGAGATAAAATGATGATAAGAATTGGAATAATAGGATATGGAAATTTAGGTAAAGGGGTGGAACTTGCAATCTTAAATAATAATGATATGGAACTAAAAGCAATATTCACAAGAAGAGCCCCCGACAATATAAAAACAATAACAAATGTAAAAGTAAATTCAATTGAAGAGATAGAAAATTGGAAAGATAAAATAGATGTTATGATTTTGTGTGGAGGATCAGCGAAGGATTTACCAGTTCAAACACCAAAATTTGCGTCAATGTTTAATGTAATAGATAGTTTTGATACACATGCAAAAATACCAGAACATTTTAGGAATGTAAATGAAAATGCAAAACTATCTAAAAAAATAGCTTTAATTTCATGTGGATGGGATCCAGGAATTTTTTCATTAAATAGATTGTTATCGGAATGTTATTTACCAAAAGGGAATACATATACATTTTGGGGGAAAGGAGTAAGCCAAGGACATTCTGATGCGATAAGACAAATAGAAGGAGTTAAAGATGCAAAACAGTACACAATACCAATAGAAAAAACAATCGAAAAAGTGAGAAATGGAGAAAATCCAGAATTAACAGCTAAAGAAAAGCATATAAGAGAGTGCTTTGTTGTTCTAGAAGAAAATGCAGACAAAGAAGAAATAAAAAAAGAAATAATAAATATGCCAAATTATTTTGCAGATTATGATACAATTGTAAATTTTGTATCAGATAAAGAGTTAAGAGAAAACCATAATACAATGCCACATGGTGGATTTGTAATAAGAAGTGGAAAAACAGGGAAAAATAATGATTCGAATGAGATAATAGAATATTCTTTAAAATTAGATTCTAATCCGGAATTCACAGCAAGTGTATTAGTAGCATATGCTAGAGCTGTATATAAACTATATCAAAAAGGTGAATATGGAGCTATTACCATTTTTGATATACCACCAGCATTACTCTCAACTAAAACACAAGAAGAATTGTTAAAAGACATATTATAAAGGAGGAGAGGATAGAATGAAAAAAATAATATTTAAAGGTTGTGGAACAGCTATTGTAACTCCATTTACAAAAAATGGTGTTAATTTTGATGAATTTAGAAAATTAATTGAGTATCAAATTAAAGAAGGAGCAGATGCAATAATTGTTTGTGGCACTACAGGTGAATCTTCAGCAATGTCTATGCAAGAAAAAAAAGAAACAATAAAATTTGCTATAGATGTGGCAAACAAAAGAATACCAATAATTGCTGGAACAGGAAGTAATTGCACTAAAAATGCAATAGAAATGTCAAAATATGCTGAAAGCGTTGGTGCAGACGCGGTTTTACTAGTGACACCATATTATAATAAAACCACACAAAAAGGATTAGTTGCTCATTATAAAGCTATATCAAGTGAAATAAAGATTCCAATAATATTATATAATGTACCTTCTAGAACAGGTGTTAACATATTACCTAAAACATGTTTGGAACTTTCAAAATTAGATAATATAGTTGCAATAAAAGAAGCAAGTGGAAATATATCACAAGTGGCAGAAATAGCAAATTTATGTAAAGATAATTTAGCAATATATTCTGGGAATGATGACCAAATATTGCCAGTACTTTCGGTTGGAGGTATAGGAGTCGTTTCAGTACTTTCTAACATTATTCCAAGGGATGTACATGACATGGTTTATAATTTTTTAAATGGAAATATAAAAACAGCCATAGAATTACAACTTAATACTTTAGATTTAACATCATGTTTATTTTCAGAAGTAAATCCAATACCAATAAAAGAAGCATATAATATTCTTGGATATGATGTTGGAATTCCGAGATTACCATTAATAAGAATGAGTGATGAAACAAGAGAAAAGCTAATCCAAGAAATGAAAAAATACGGATTGATTGAGGTGAAAAAATGAAAATCTTAATTAGCGGAATAGCAGGTAGAATGGGGCAAGAGCTTTTAAAAGAAATAGAAGAAAGTGATGATTTTATTGCTTGCGCCGGATATGATAAAATAAAGTGTAACAATAGAATACCAGTATATGACAACATAGAAAAAATAAAAGAAAAACCAGATGTAATAATAGATTTTTCTAATCCTAGTGCTACATTTAATATTTTAAAATATGCAAAGGAAAATATAATACCAATAGTAATAGCAACAACAGGATTTAATGATAGTGAGACAAAAATAATAAATGAAGAATATGCAAAATTAATTCCTATTTTCAAATCAAACAATATGTCTTATGAGATTAGTTTAATGAGTGAAATTATATCAAATTTAGCAACTAAACTTAAAGAGGCAGATATTGAAATAATAGAAACACATCATAGGAATAAAATAGATAGTCCAAGTGGAACAGCATTAATGCTTGCTGATTCTATAAATGAGACATTAGGAAACAAGTTAGAATATGTATATGATAGACATGATAAGAAAAATAAACGTAGTAATACTGAAATAGGAATTCATTCCGTTAGAGGAGGAACAGAAGTTGGAAAGCACAGCGTAATATTTTTTAGTGAGGATGAAAGCTTAGAAATAACACACAATGTAACATCAAGAAGAATATTTGCAAGAGGTGCTTTAAAGGCAGCTAAATATATTATTAATAAAAAATCAGGAATGTATAATATGAAAGATTTATTAAAGGAAGAAGAAAAATATGAAAAATAAAAAATTAGCAATAATTGGTGCTACTGGTTTAGTAGGGCAGACTGTTTTAAAAGTATTGGAAGAAAAAAATATTCCTAATTTTGAATATGAACTTTTTGCATCTAAAAAATCACAAGGCAAAAAAGTTAGATTCATGAAAAGAGAATATGAAATAAAAGAATTAACAAAGGAAACATTCAATAAAAAATTTGATTATGCAATATTTGTGGCTGGTGCCAAAGTATCAAAAGAATATGTGCCAATTGCAGTTCAAAATGGTACAATTGTAATAGACAACAGTAGTTATTTTAGAATGAACAAAGATGTACCGCTAGTAGTTCCAGAAGTAAATGCTAAAGATATAAAGAAACATAAAGGCATTATAGCTAATCCAAACTGCTCAACTATACAAGCAGTAGTTGCATTAAAACCATTAAATGATGAATATAAAATAAAAAGAATAGTGTATTCTACATATCAAGCAGTATCAGGGGCAGGAAGTAAAGGCGTAAAGGACTTAGAAAACACATTAAAAGGATTGAAAAATCAAAAATTTCCATATGTAATTGCAAATAATTGCATACCTCAAATAGACTCATTTACAGAGGATGGATATACTAAAGAGGAATTAAAAATGATAAATGAAACAAGGAAAATTTTAGATAATCCCAAAATGAGAATAACTGCTACAACGGTAAGAGTCCCAGTTTTAAATTCACATTCTGAATCAATAAATGTTGAATTTGAAAAAGAAATAGATATAAATAAAATAAAGGAATTATTATCAAATAGTCCGTCGATTATAGTTCAAGACGATATAAAAAATGGAATATATCCATTAGCCATAAATTCAACAGGAACAGACGAGGTATATATTGGAAGAATAAGGAGAGATTATAGCGTTAAATCTGGAATAAATATGTGGGTAGTGGCAGACAATATAAGAAAAGGTGCTGCAACTAATGCTATTCAAATACTAGAAAAATTAATATAAATAAACAAAGAAAAACATTTAAAAATCTTGATTAATAGAGAAAAAAACAATATAATGTATTCGAAATAAAATTTTAAAGGAGGAAAACCTATGAAAGAGTTTTTTAAGCATTATGGTCAGACAGTAATATTGCTACTTTCTATAATTATAGGGGCAATAATAGGTTTAATATGGAAGGAAGGTGCAACAGTTTTAAGTCCATTTGGAGACATTTTCTTAAACTTGATGTTCGTTATAATAGTACCATTGGTATTCTTAACAATAAGTACATCAATTGCAAGAATAGAACAACCAAAGCGTTTAGGTAAAATAATGGGTTCAATAATTCTAGTAATTGTAATAACATCAATTATTGCAGTTTTAGTAGGGCTATTAAGTACATTTTTTGTTAAACTTGTGAATGTAGAAGATGGCAAAGCTATACTAGAATCATTAGAAAATAGCAGTGAAGAAGTAGAAGCTGAAGAAGCAGAAGAACTAAACATACTTGAAAGAACAGTATCTGCAATAACAGTTTCAGATTTTAGTGGATTACTTTCAAAAAATAATCTAATAGCGCTTGTTATATTCTCAATACTATTCGGATGTGCAATTAAGATGTCTGGTGAAAAAGGAAAACCAGTTCAAGATTTTCTTGAATCAGCAACTACTATAATAATGAATTTATTAAATATTGTTATGTATTATGCTCCAATAGGATTAGGATGCTATTTTGCAGCATTAGTTGGAAGCTTTGGAGCAAACATTGCTTTAGGATATGCAAAAACATTTATTATATATTTAGTAGTATCAGTTTTATACTATTTTATAATGTATACAGTTTATGCATTTATTGCAGGTAAGAAAAAAGGCGTTAAAATGTTTTGGAAAAATGCAATACCACCTACAGTAACAGCACTTGCAACATGTTCAAGCGCTGCTTCAATACCAGTAAATATGGAAGCTACAAGTAACATGGGAATATCAAGTGATATAGCAGAAACATCAATACCACTAGGAACAAACTTACATAAAGACGGAAGTATAATTGGATCAGTATTTAAAGTTATGTTTTTAGTTTGCTTATTTGGAACAAATATAGCAACATTTGGCGGAGCTATGCAAATATTATTAGTTTCATTAGTAGCTACATTATTAGTTACAGCAGTTCCAATTGGTGGAGGAACAATATCAGAAATGATGATATTAAGCATGATGGGATATCCAGTAGCAGCATTACCAATACTTACAATAATAGCAACAATTATAGATTGCCCAGCAACAGTATTAAATGTTGTTGGAAATACAAGTTCAGCAATGCTTGTATCAAGAATAGTAGATGGCAAAGATTGCTTAAAAGAAGAAAAATAATAATTGAATATATAAATAAAAATAGAAAGTTACATTGTAACTTTCTATTTTTTCCTTTTAAATTTTAATGTTGACCACAAAATAATTGCAAGTTGAGCAGGAATGCCCAATATAAACAATTGCCAAAGGTTAAACTTAATCAAACACAAATATATACACGCTAATATACTCCAAACAAAAAACGAAACTATAATATAATTATTTCTTTTGTTTCCCCAAAGACTATTAAAAATCAAAAACATAAGTATTGTTAGAGGAACACTAATATAAAATACATACCACACATAAATACCTTTAAAGATTGAAACTAAACTAAAAACTATTGTTGATATAATCCATATAGGACAAGCAGATAGTAAAGAAAGAGAAACTTTATTAAGACTGCTTGATTTAATTTTGCTTTCTATTACAATCAATTTTTCGTTTTCTAAGTGCTCATTTAAAAGATAATCTATAGTTACTCCAAAAAAATCTGCAATTTGTTTTAGAACTACAACATCTGGAATAGATTCTGCTCTTTCCCATTTTGATATTGCTTTATCAGAATAATTAAGTTCTTTTGCAAATTCTAACTGCGTTAAATTTTTTGATTTTCGAAGATTTGTTATATTATTTGCGATAATTCGCTTTAAATCATTCATAAAGCTACACTCTCCCAACAATTCTACTGACGGTAGAATTGGAAATTAAATACTCTACCAGTATAGCATAAAAGTGTAGAAATGGCAATACCAACAAATTCTTGACTTGCTTAATAAAATGGTGCTAAACTATTGAAAGTGAAAAATACAAAGAACAAATTTGGAGGTAATAAAAAATGAAAAAATTAAACAGCGAAATTTACAAGATTTATGAGATATATAATTTTAGAGATTTGGTAAATCATAGTGCTAGTAAATATTCCAATAATGTAGCATACAAATTTAAGAAAAATTTAGGAAAGCCAAATCAAAAAATAGTAGAAAAAACATATAGTCAAATAAAAGAAGAGATAGAAGCTTTTGGAACAACACTTTTAAAAATGGGACTAGAAAATAAAAAGGTAGCAGTTATAGGAAATAATAGATATGAATGGTGCGTTACTTATTTAACGGTTACAACATCAAATATGGTAATTGTTCCATTGGATAAAGCATTACCAGATGCTGAAATTAAAAGCTTAATAAAAAGAAGTAAAGCAGATGCTGTTGTATATGAGAATAAATATAGTAAAGTTTTTGAAGAAATAAAACAAGAAGATACATCTTTGCAATATTTTATAAATATGGACTTAAACAAAGAAAAAGATGGTATATTATCTTTTAATGAATTAGTAGAAAAAGGAAAAGAAGAAAGAAAAAACGGAAACAAAGCATATGATGAAGTAAAAATAGATAATGAGAAAATGAGTGTTTTAATATTCACATCAGGGACAACAAATACAGCAAAGGGTGTAATGCTTTCTCAAAAAAATATAACATCTAACATAATGGCAATGGCTAAAATGTCAAAAATGTATCCAAATGATGTATTATTATCTTTCTTGCCATTACATCATACTTTTGAATGTACAATCACATTTCTATATGGATTTTATAGTGGAGCAACAGTTGCTTTTTGTGATGGATTAAAATATATTGCAAAAAACTTACAAGAATATCATATTAGTGTATTTGTAGCAGTACCATTAGTACTAGAAACAATATATAAAAAGATACAAAAAGGAATAAAGGATCAAGGCAAAGAAAAAATAGTAAATACAATGAGCAAAATTGCAAACTTCTTATTAAAATTCCATATTGATATAAGAAGAAAAGTGTTTAAATCAGTTTTAAACCAATTAGGAGGAAATTTAAGAATAGCTTACTTTGGAGCAGCTGCGATGGATAAAAACGTAATAGAAGGATACAACAATTTTGGAATAGATACTGTACAAGGATATGGACTAACAGAAACATCTCCATTAGTTGCAGCAGAAACAGACAAAGAACACTGTCCAGGAAGCGTTGGAATGGCTCCATTCAATATTCAAATAAGACTAGAAGATGTTGATGAAAATGGTGTAGGAGAAATAGTTACAAAAGGACCTAATGTAATGCTTGGCTATTATGAAGACGAAGCAGCAACAAAAGAAGTTTTAAAAGATGGATGGTTCCATACAGGAGATTTAGGATATTACAATAAGGATGGATACTTATTTATAACAGGAAGAAAAAAAGAAGTTATAGTACTAAAAAATGGAGAAAATGTTTTTCCAAGCGATATAGAATTTTTAGTAAATAAATTACCTTATGTAAAAGAAAGTATGTTGTTCCCAAGAGAAAACTCAAAAGGAGAAATTGCTTTGGGAATAAAAGTAGTATATGATGAAAATGAGATAAAATCTCATTTTGGAGACAAAACAGAAAAAGAATATAAAGACTTAGTATGGGAAGATATTAAAGAAATAAACAAAAATCTATCACAATTCAAAAGAATAAAAGAATTGATTCTAACAAAAGAAGAATTAGAAAAAACAACAACACAAAAAATAAAAAGATTTAAAGAAATAGAAAAAATATTAAAAAAGTAAACTAAAAGCAAGGAATTAAAATTCCTTGCTTTATATATACAGAGGGGTTGTATTAAATAAATATTAACACATTACAATATAATTATAACACAGTTTACATAAAAAATGCAAATTGTAATTTATTTAATAAATTTAAAAAAAACCTTTTCTTTATATAATCATGTATGATAGAATAATAACGAAAATTTAAAGGAGTGTGTTTTATGAAAGACATAGCATATAAAAGAGTACTATTAAAGCTAAGCGGAGAAGCTTTGGCTGGAGAAAGAAAAAATGGAGTAGATGCAGAAACTTTAGGAAAAATATGTGACAAAATAAAAGAAATAGTAGATATGGGAGTAGAAGTATCAATAGTAGTTGGAGGAGGAAACTTCTGGAGAGGAAGATATGGACATCAAATGGAAAGAACAACATCAGACTATATGGGAATGCTTGCAACAACAATTAATGGATTAGCTCTTCAAGATGCATTAGAAGCAAGAGGAATATACACAAGACTTCAAACTGCAATTGAAATGAGAGAAATAGCAGAACCATACATAAAAAGAAAAGCAATAAAACATTTAGAAAGAGGAAGAGTAGTAATATTCTCTTGTGGTACAGGAAATCCATACTTCTCAACAGACACAGGAGCAGCACTAAGGGCAGCAGAAACAGATTCAGAAGTAATATTACTTGCAAAAACAATTGATGGAGTATATTCAGCAGATCCAAAAGAAGATCCAAATGCAATAAAATATGACGAAATATCATATTTAGATATATTAAATCAAGACTTAAAAGTAATGGACTCAACAGCAACATCACTTTGCAAAGATAACCATATACCATTAGTAGTATTTGGAATAGATGACCCTGAAAATATTGTACGTATTATAAAGGGCGAGAAAATAGGAACAATAGTAAAATAAAGGAGAGAATTTTATGGAATTAAATCATATTGAAGAAAAAATGAATAAAACAATTAGTGTTTTACAAGAAAACTTTTCAGAAGTAAGAGCAGGTAGAGCAAATCCTGCAATATTAAATAAAATAAGAGTAGACTATTATGGAACACCAACACCAATTAATCAAGTAGCAGGAATATCAGTTCCAGAAGCAAGATTAATAGTAATACAACCATGGGATATAAGCTTATTAAAAGAAATAGAGAAAGAAATCTTAAAAGCAGAAATAGGAATAAATCCAAATAATGATGGAAAAGTTATTCGTTTAGCTTTCCCAGAACTAAATGAAGAAAGAAGAAAAGAACTAGTAAAAGAAGTTAAAAAAATGGCTGAAGACTCAAAAGTATCAATTCGTTCAATAAGAAGAGAAGCTATGGATGAAGCAAAAAAACTACAAAAAGATAACCAAATGACAGAAGATGAATTAAAAGGAGCAGAAGACAAAATACAAAAATTAACAGACAATAAAATAGCAGAAATAGATAAAATATTAGCAGAAAAAGAAAAAGAAATAATGAGTGTATAGTAAAATACTTAAATGAGGCACATGAAGTGCCTCTTAAATTTTGTCAAAAATTTCCTTGACTTTATATATACTAAGGTATAAAATTTTAACAAAAAGGGGGACCTAAAAATGGAAAACAAAGGAAAAATAACTATAAGTTTAGGAACAGCAATTTGCATATTTATAATAGTACTATTAGTTATAGCTCTAGTAGGAGTAATATGTTATAACTCTAATAAAGGAGAAAGTAAAACAACAAGTAATGATAATCAAAAAGTAGAAAATGTATTAATAGAAAAGGAAAGTGAAAAAGACTACAATGCAGAAGCAGTAGAAAAGATTAGTAAAGAAGGAACAAGGTTTATAATAGATAAAATTTACTCTAAAGGTGACAAATATGAAGTAACAGCATATATATTAGAAGAAAATAGAAAGACATTTACACAAGAAGAATACAACCAAATTTTAAATGGAAAAGAATTTAACTTTAGAAATAAAGTATGGAAATATGAACCATCAAAAACAACCGAAGGAGAGAATTTTGTACAAGTTAAATCTGGAAATTCACTATTAGCATTACTTTTCGATAAAGAAGATAAAGTATACTTTTTAGAAAATATAGCGGGAGCTAAAACAGGTGGATTAGATGATACTTTAAAAGAAAGTGTAAAATTTGAGCTAGATAAAGAATTCTATTTTGCTGGAGTGTTAGATTCAATATCAGTTGATAATGGAATTTTAAAAATAGAAAGAGAAACTGAGGGGGAAACATTAAAGAAATCAACAATAAATGACTTAAAGAGATGGGTAGAAAACAATTGTGGAGGTTCTTATGACGAACTTCTAGCATTTGCAGTAAATGGAAAAATTGTAGTAATTCAAACTTTATATATGTCATAATAGAAGTTTTATAAATAAAGAAGCTTTTTGAAAATATTTTCAAAAAGCTTTCATTTTTTTTATATAATATGATAGAATAGTATAAATTGAAAAGATATAAAGGGGCAATAATATGGAAAATATAGATATAGATAAAGAAAATTTACCAAAGCATATAGCAATAATAATGGATGGAAACAGAAGATGGGCAAAAGATAGAGAACTTACAACAAGAGATGGACATAAGGAAGGAGCACAAACTTTAGAAGATATATCAAAATTTTGCAATAAGATAGGAATAAAATACTTAACAGTATATGCGTTTTCAACAGAAAATTGGAAAAGAAGCAAGAAAGAAGTATCTGCATTAATGGCAATACTTAGAATGCGTGTAGATGCATTTATAAAAGAAAAAGATAAACAAAATATACGAATTAAAGTTATAGGAGATATAAAAGGATTAACAAAAAGCTTGCAAAAATCAATAGAAAAAGCTATAGAAATAACAAAAAACAATACAGGACTAACCTTAAATATAGCATTTAATTATGGAGGAAGACAGGAACTAGTTAGAGCCACAAAAATAATTGCAGAAAAAGTAAAAAATAATGAAATAAGCATAGAAGACATAAATGAACAATTAATTTCAGACAATTTATATACAGCTGGACAGCCGGACCCAGACTTACTTATAAGAACAAGTAGAGAGCTAAGAACAAGCAACTTTTTACCATGGCAGTTAGTATATACAGAATTTTATTTTCCAGACAAACATTGGCCAGAATTTGGGGAAGAAGACTTGTTAGAAGCGATACGCGTATATCAAAAAAGGAACAGAAGGTTTGGAGGAAGACCTTAGGCTATTAATACAAGCAATGTGGATGAACAACATCACTGACCAAAAAAATAAAATAGTGAAAGGAAAAAAATATGAAATTGAAAAGAGTTTTAAGTGGAGTAATAGGTTTCCCGATTGTTGCATTAATTTTTATATATGGGAATAAATATATAATAGATGCATTTATAGGAATAATATCAATTATAGCAATGTATGAATACTTGAACTGTTTAAGTGTGGATTATAAACCAGTAAAATGGGTAGCATATATACCATGTTTATTAATTCCATTTTTACATGTAATTCCGAAAGAATATTTACTAACTACTATTGCAGTTTCAATATCACTAATAGTGGCATTGCTTTTTATGAAAGTGATTGCAAGTAACATGAAAACCAGTATAAGTGATATAGCAGTAACACTTTTCGGAATATGCTATATAACAGTTTTCTTATCATTTATATCAATGCTATATGGTATGGAAAATGGAAAATACTTAATTTGGTTTATTCTAATTTCTGCTTGGGGAACAGACACATTTGCATATCTTGTTGGAGTAAAATTTGGAAAACATAAATTTAGTAAAATAAGTCCTAAAAAATCAAAAGAAGGATGTGTACGGCGGAACAATTGGTGCTGTGTTGATTTCACTAATATACACCCTTTGCATAAACAAATTTGGCGGACTATCAATTTCATATTTATATATAGGATTAATAACAGCAGTGCTTAGCGTTTTAAGCCAGATAGGAGACTTGTCAGCATCTACATTAAAAAGAACAGAAGGAATAAAAGACTTTGGAAATCTAATACCAGGTCATGGTGGGATTTTAGACAGAATAGATAGCATAATATTCATAGCACCATTTGCATATTTCTTGTTGAATTTATTATAAAGATAAATCCAATTTTCATAAAAAAAGGAGGCATAAATTGGTTTCATTTTTAATTAGTGCAATAAAAATAATATTCCTATTAGGATTTTTAATATTTATACATGAAAGTGGACACTTTTTAGTGGCAAAGGCATGTAAAATAAAAGTAAAAGAATTTGCAATAGGGTTTGGCCCAACAATTTGGAAAAAACAGGGCAAAGAAACAAAATATGCATTAAGACTTATACCACTTGGTGGATTTGTGAATATGTTAGGAGAAGAAGAACGTTCTAATGAAGAAGGTTCTTTTAGTACGGCAAGTATTCCAAAAAGAATAGCAGTAGTTTTAGCTGGTGGAGCTGTTAATATAATATTCGGACTATTAGTTTATTTTATATTAGTATCATCTAGTGGAAACTATATATCAAATATAGTTGACTCAACACTTCCTAATTACTCTGCACAAGAAGCCGGAATAGAACAAAACGATCAAATTCTAAAAATCAATGGCAAAAAAATAAGATTAAAAAGTGACATAGATGAAGCTTTGCAAAAATCAAATGGAAATGAAGTTTTAGTAACAGTTAAAAGAAATGATGATATAAAAGAGATAAAAGTAATTCCGACAAAAGAAGAAACAAAAAGTATTGGAATATACTTAGAAGCAAAAGAAGAGAATTTATCTTCTAGTATAAAAGGAGTATATTCAGAAAGTCCGGCAGAAAAAGCAGGCTTACAAGCAGAAGATAAAATAGTAAAGATAGATGGAATAGAATGCAAAGATGACCCATACAAAGTAATAGAATTAATATCTTCAAGTACGAATGAAAAGATGCTAATAGAAGTAGAAAGAAATAACCAAATAAAGAATTTTGAAATTGAACCACAAACAACAGAAACATATAAGTTAGGAATAATATTTAAAGTAGCAGAAAATACATTTGTAAATAATATATATTATGGATTTTGGGATACGACAGATTTCTCTGTTTCAATAATAGATAATTTAAAAATGCTATTTAAAGGTGAGGTAAAAGCAGATCAATTAATGGGACCAGTAGGAATATCAGAAGTGGTTTCTAAAACAGATGGAATAGTAGAATTTATATATATGTTAGCACTTATATCACTATCATTGGGAGTAACAAACTTACTTCCATTCCCACCGCTAGATGGAGGAAAAATTGTTATTTTAATAATAGAAGCAATAAGAAGAAAACCAATAAAAGAAAATATAGAAGTAGGAATACAAATGGCAGGATTTTGTATACTTATAGGATTATCAATATTTGTAACATATAATGATATATTAAGAATATTCTAAATGAACACATTAACGGAAGGATGAAAAGGATGTCAAACATAGTAAAAGACGTTTTTAAAGATTATAAAGGACAAGAAAATATATTAGAAGCACAAATAGAAAACATAAATCTATTCAAGAAAAGTAAAAAAATAGAAATAAAACTATTAACAAAAAAACAAATAAAAATTCAAGAAATATCAAGTTTTGAAGAATATTTAAAAACAAGATTTCAAATACAAAAAGTAGAACTTTATATCGAATTTGGTGAAAAAGGGGTCAGACCCCTTTTTCACCAACAGCTTGCAAATGACTGGAAAGACATAATTGGCTACATTTCTAAAAAGTTTCCATTAACAAAAGCCATTTTAAATACTAGCACAGTTGAAGTGGAAGATAATAAGGTAATTGTTGATTTAAAAACAAAAAGTGCAGATTTTTTACATTCTTATGAAATAGATAAAGAGATAGAACAAGTAGTAAACAATTTATATGGCGTAAAATGTAAAGTAATATATAAAGAAAATGTTACAGAAGAAACAATAAAAAAACAAGAAGAGTATTTGGAGAACTTACAAAAAGAAGCATGCCAAGATTTAATTAATGAAATAAGTATGCAAGAAGAAATGGTAGTAGAAAATGTTCCAGATCCAGAGGAAGAGGAACAAGAAGAAAAGACTCCATTAATTTTTGGAAGAACAGATAAAATAAAAGAACAAATAGTAAAAATTGAAGACTTAACTTCAGACTATGGAAGAGTTGCAATAGAAGGAAAAGTAATTAGTACAGATGCAAGAGAACTAAAAAATGGAAAAACACTTGCTATGTTTAATATATATGATGGAACAAGTACAATAACTTGTAAATCATTCGTAGAAGCCGAAAAAGCACCAACTGTTTTGCAAAGATTAAAAGAAGCAAAAAGATTAAAAATATCTGGGAATGCACAATATGATAACTTTGCTAAAGAACTAGGAGTAATTGCAAATATAATTATAGAAATGCCAGATATAGAAGTTATTAGAAGAAAAGATAATGCAAAAGAAAAAAGAGTTGAATTGCATTTACATACTCAAATGAGCCAAATGGATGGAGTAAGTAGTGCAACAGATTTAATAAAAAGGGCAAGTAATTGGGGAATGAAATCAATTGCAATTACAGACCACGGAGTTGTACAAGCTTTCCCAGAGGCAAAAAAAGCGGCAGATAAATATGGAATAAAAGTAGTATATGGAGTTGAGGCATATCTTGTTCCAGATGACAATGCAGTTGACTTATCAAATGGAATGGATAATGAATATATAGTTCTAGATATAGAAACAACAGGACTTTCTTTTAGGACAGAAAAGATAACAGAAATTGGTGCAGTAAGAGTAAAAGATGGAGAAATTGTAGACACATTTGAATGCTTTGTAAATCCAGAAATACCAATTCCACAAAAAATAGTAGAAATAACACATATCACAGACGATATGGTAAAAGATGCAGAAACAATAGATAAGGTTATGCCTAAATTTCTAGAATTTATAGGAGATTTAAAGCTAGTTGCACACAATGCAGATTTTGACGTTGGATTTTTAAAATACAATGCAGAAGAACTAGGACTTACAATGGATAACGAATACATAGATAGTTTGGCATTATCTAGACAATTATTCCCAGATTTTAAAAAACATAAATTAGGAATAATTGCAGAAAAGCTAGGCATTAAAGTAGAAAATGCACATAGAGCTTTAGATGATGTAAAAACATTGGTAAAAGTATTTTTAAAAATGCTAGAAATACAAGCAGAAGAACCAAAAAAAGGTAGAGGTAAGAAAAAAGAAGAAAAGAAAGAATTATATAAAACACTTCCTTCATATCATGCAATAATACTTGTAAAAAATCTTAAAGGTTTAAGAAATTTATATGAATTAATATCAGTTTCACATTTGAATTATTTCTATAAAAAACCACGTATTTTAACAAGTGTATTAGAAAAATATAAAGAAGGTTTAATACTAGGTAGCGCATGCGAACAAGGAGAATTATATAGAGCGATTGTTGCAGGAAAATCAGAAGAGGAAATAGAAAGAATTGCAAAAAGATATGATTATTTAGAAATACAACCACTAGGAAACAATGAATTTATGCTAAGGAACGGAACAGTTGGAAGTAAAGAAGAATTACAAGACATAAATAGAAAAATAGTTGAATTAGGTGATAAACTTGGCAAAAAAACTGTTGCAACATGCGATGTTCACTTTTTAGACCCAGAAGACGAAATATATAGAAGAATTTTAATGGCAGGACAAGGTTTTTCAGATGCAGACGAACAAGCTCCATTATATCTAAGAACAACAGAGGAAATGCTAAAAGAATTTGAATACTTAGGCAGAGAAAAAGCGTATGAAGTTGTTGTTACAAACACAAATTATATTTCAGATTTATGCGAAGAAATAAGCCCAATATCACCAGAAAAATGTCCACCAGTATTGGAAAATGCAGAAAGAGATATTCAAGATATTTGTACAAGCAAAGCAAAAGAACTATATGGAGATCCACTTCCTCAAGTGGTACAAGATAGATTAAAAAGAGAACTAGACTCAATTATAAAAAATGGATTCTCAACATTGTATATAATTGCTCAAAGGCTAGTTTGGAAATCAAATGAAGATGGATATTTGGTAGGTTCCAGAGGATCTGTTGGTTCTTCGTTTGTTGCAAATATGCTTGGAATTACAGAAGTAAACTCACTTCCACCACATTATAGATGTCCAAACTGCAAATACTCAGACTTTACTGATTATGGAATAAAAAACGGAGTTGATTTACCAGATAAAATATGTCCTAAATGTGGAGCAAAACTATTTAAAGATGGAATGGATATACCATTTGAAACATTCTTGGGATTTAATGGAGATAAAGAGCCTGATATAGACTTAAACTTCTCTGGAGAATATCAATCAAAAATACATAGATATGCAGAAGTAATATTTGGAAAAGGAAAAACATTTAAGGCTGGAACAGTTGGTACAATAGCAGATAAAACAGCATTTGGATATGTAAAAAATTATTTTGAAGAAAGAAATATTCCTGTTACAAATGCAGAAATTTCAAGAATAGTTATGGGATGTACAGGGGTTAAAAGAACAACAGGACAACATCCAGGAGGAATTATAGTTGTACCACATGGTAGAGAAATATATGAATTTACTCCAGTGCAACATCCAGCAGATGACCCAAATTCAGATATTATAACAACACACTTTGACTATCACTCAATAGATAAAAATCTACTTAAACTAGATATGCTTGGACACGACGATCCAACAGTTATAAGAATGCTTCAAGACTTAACAGGAGTTGACCCCAAAACAATTCCACTAGACGACAAAAAAACAATGAGCCTATTTACATCAACAAAAGCATTGGGCGTAGAACCAGAACAAATAGGTTCAAAAACAGGTTCATTTGGAATACCAGAGTTTGGAACAAAGTTCGTAAGAGGAATGCTTGAAGAAACAAAACCAACAACATTTGAGGAATTAATAAGAATATCTCGGATTATCACATGGTACAGATGTGTGGCTTAACAATGCAGAAACTTTAATAAAAGAAGGAAAAGCTACATTAAGTGATGCAATATGTACAAGAGATGATATAATGACATATTTAATAAAAAAAGGGTTAGATCCAAACCATTCATTTAAAATAATGGAAGCAGTTCGTAAAGGAAAAGTAGCAAAAGGTGCAGAGCCAAAATGGGAAGAATACAAAGAAGAAATGAGAGAACACAACGTACCAGAGTGGTATATAGATTCTTGCCAAAAAATAAAATACATGTTCCCTAAAGCACATGCTGTGGCTTATGTAACAATGGCATTTAGAATAGCATGGTTTAAGGTTAATTACCCACTTGCATATTACTGTGCATATTTTAGTATAAGGGCAGATGACTTTGATAGTGAACTTATGATATATGGAAAAGAAAAAGTAAAAGCAAAAATGAAAGAACTAGAAAAACTAGGAAATGGTATGTCAGTAAAAGAAAAAGGTGTATATACAATATTAGAAATTGTATTAGAAATGTATGAAAGAGGATTTAAATTTTTACCAATAGACTTATACAAATCACATAGTAACAAATTCCAAATAGAAGATGGAGCAATTCGTCCACCACTTTCTAGTATACCAGGGCTAGGAGGAGTAGCGGCAGAAAGTATATACAATGCAGTACAAGCAGAACATGGAAAATTTATGTCAATAGACGATTTCCAAATAAAATCAAAAGCAGGAAAATCAGTAATAGAAATGCTTACAAAATTTGGATGCTTTGAAGGAATGAGCAAAAGCAATCAACTTAGTTTGTTTGGATAAAAAAACATTGACATGTGAAAAAATAACATATAAAATATGAAACAGAAATATATAAAAAATAGTGAAAAAACAGATATTAATAAATGGTATAGCAGTGAAGAGTTTCTACGAGAAAAAGGAGTTGCATACTTTGCAGTTTTTAAAGGCACAGAGATGTATCTATATTATGTTTTTGATACAGAATCTGATAAAGAAGCAGGATATTCAAATATGATGAAGTATCAAAAAGATAAAAGAAAAGGTGTGCTATACGTAATGGATATGCGGAAATAAGTGGTGTAGTTTTTTTGAAAACGAGGGTAAAGATTTCTATTTTATAATTTTAGGCTCATAATATGATATAAAAATTAAATAATTTAGAAAGAACTAAGAAAAAATAATTCTTGGTTCTTTTATTTTTTTCTACAAAACTAGACAAATTTTTTGAAATTTGATATAGTTCATAATAAGTTCATATTTCTTTGATAATATAACCAAGATTAGAAGTGGCGCTAAAAATATATCCAAGCATCATCCCCTTTTGAGTATATATTGCCACTTCTAATACGGCCAAAAGAGGTGAAAAAATGTTTAAAATATTAGTAGTAGAAGATGACAAAAATTTAAGAAAATTAATAACTACATATTTACGAAAAAACGAATATATCACATATGAAGCCACAAATGGGGAAGAAGCATTAGAGGTTATAGATACAAATTACATAGATTTAATAATTAGTGATATTATGATGGAAAAAATGGATGGCTATGAACTTACAAAGTCTTTAAGAGAAGCAAATTATACTATTCCAATTCTATTGGTTACAGCAAAGTCTACAATAGAAGATAAAAGAGAAGGATTTTTGCTAGGAGCAGATGACTATATGGTAAAGCCAATAGATATGGAAGAATTGCTACTTAGAGTTAAAGTATTACTAAAAAGAGCAAATGCTGCAAATGAAAAGAAACTTATAATAGGAAACTTAGTATTAGACTACAAACAAATGTCGGTAACATATAAAGGAAAAAATTATCAACTAACACAAAAGGAATTCTTGCTATTATACAAATTTTTAAGTACTCCAGACACCATTTTTACAAGGCAAGAACTAATAGAAGAAATATGGGGATTAGATAATGAATCAGATTTTAGAACAGTTGATGTCCACATAAAAAGAATAAGAGAAAAATTGAGTGATATAAAAGAGTTTGAGATTTTGACAATTAGAGGAATAGGCTATAAAGCAATAATAACAAAAAATAACTTATAAAGGAATTAAAAATGTTTACAAATTTTCTTACAACAATATTTGGAAAAAAGGAATCAATACAAAGAAGGATTATAAAAACAGCAATACTATACATTTTAATTGTTATTGCAATTGCTGCCTTTCTTTTTTATGTTTTTGTACAAAGATCTATCAATATAAAACTTATTGAAATCAATGAACAACAAGGACAATCAATAAAAGATTTACTTAATATTTCTAGCAGGAGCATTAGGGTATCTATAGTTAGTATATTGTTAATAACCATAGCTTTAATGCAAAACATATCAAGAAAAATAGTAAATCCAATAAAAAAAATAACTGATGCAACAAAAAAAGTAGCTTCAGGAGATTTTACTATAGAACTAGAAACAAAAAGAGATGACGAAATAGGAGAACTAACACACAATTTCAACAAAATGGTAAAAGAATTAAATAGTATTGAATGTTTGCAAAAAGATTTTATTAATAATGTATCACATGAAATAAAAACACCAATTAGTTCTATACAAGGATTTGCAAAACTTTTGGAAGCTGATGATTTAAGCAAGGAAGAAAGAAAAGAATATGCAGAAATTATAAAAGAAGAATCAGATAGACTTCTATATTTATCTACAAACATCCTAAAACTTGCAAAACTGGAAAACCAAGAAAGAATAATGAATAAAACAAAATTTAATATAGCAGAGCAGATAAGAAGAACAATAAGTGTATTAGAACCAAAATGGAAAGAAAAAAATATTAAGTTTAATGTAAGCTTAAAAGAACAGGAATTTTTGGGCGAAAAGGACTTAATGTATCAAGTTTGGATGAATATAATAGAAAATAGTATAAAGTTCTCCAAACAAGATGGGCAAATAGATGTAAAAATGAAAACAAATCAAGATAGCATTATTGTAGAAATAAAAGATTATGGAATTGGAATGGAAGAAGAAGAGGCTAAAAAGATATTTGATAGATTTTATCAAGTAGATAAATCACATACCAAGCCAGGAGCAGGTCTAGGAATGACAATTGCTAAAAGAATTGTTGAACTATCAGACGGAAAAATAGAAGTAAAAAGTAAATTGAACGAAAACACAACATTTATAGTAACATTACCAATTAAATTGTAATTTGTTAGGGGCAATTTCTACGATGCATTGCGGGTCGCCCAGGAGTGCGACCCCTACAATGTTTGCAATATGTTCCTCAAAAATTAAAATATTAAAAATGAAAAAAATTGTGAATGGAGTTAGCTTGAATTAGAAATTGTTCTTCGAGCGCAGTAGGGAATCTCATTTTTAATGAGGGCGCTGCGGAGCAAGAAGGTTTACAATTTCTATGAAAGCGACATGACCTGAACGATTTTTTGAATTTTAATATTTTAATTTTGAATTTAATTACAAATTCCAATTTATATAAATAAATCTAATAATAAAGGGGAAAGAAGATGAAAGAAAAAAAGACACTAAAAATAGCAGGAATAAGCATATGGCGAATTTTAACATATTTTATTATATATAGCATAGTAGGATATATTATAGAAACTTTATTTGGACTTTTTACAAAAGGCATGCTAGAAAGCAGAAAAGGATTTTTATATGGACCTTTTTGCCCAATCTATGGAGTTGGGGCGGTAGCAATGATATTAGGACTTCAATGCTTTAAGAAAAATAATTATACATTATTCTTTGGAGGATTTTTAGTAGGTTCTATTGTTGAATATATTATAAGTTATTTAGGAGAAGTAATTTTTAAAGTAAATTGGTGGGATTATTCAAATAATTTTCTTAATATAAATGGAAGAATATGTTTTACATTTTCTTTATTTTGGGGACTACTTGCCTTATATCTAATAAGGCATTTTAATCCTATAATAGATAAGTTAATAGATAAAACAAAAGAAAAAGTTCCAATGAAATATTTAAAAACATTAGTGGTTGTGGGAACAGTATTCTTAGCAATAGATGGACTCTTAACTGCTTTTGCATTAAAATTATTCTTTGAAAGAACTGTATACTCATATAATTTAGATGTAATAAATAAAAATAAATATATAAATAGCTATGAAAGAGTGCTTGAAATGGAAAACACAGCAGAACTTGCCAATAAAGTATTTTCAGATAAAAAAATGCTAAGAACTTTTCCAAATCTAAAACTTAAAGCACAAGATGGAGAGCTCATTTATATGTCTTCAATTTATACAGACATACAACCATATTATTACAAATTTAATTTTTAAAAGAAAAGAAGGGAAAATATGATACATATTGGATTAGACGTAGGTTCAACAACAGTAAAAGTAGTTGTAATGGACGAAAATTTAAATACAATTAACACAAGCTATCAAAGGCATTTTTCAGATACCAGAAAGACAGTATGTGAATGCTTAGAAAAATTAGCAAATGAATATAAAGATGAAGAAATGACCATTGCATTAACTGGTTCACGGAGCTTTATCTGTTTCAGAACTTCTAGGAATGACATTTATTCAAGAGGTAGTATCTTGCAAAAGATCGATAGAGAAATATATACCAAGAACAGATGTAGCGATTGAATTAGGTGGAGAAGATGCAAAAATAATTTATTTTGATAAGTCAATAGAACAACGTATGAATGGAACATGTGCAGGTGGTACAGGAGCATTTCTAGATCAAATGGCAAGTCTTCTAAACACAGATACAATGGGATTAAATGAGCTTGCTAAAAATTATAAAACAATATATCCAATTGCTTCAAGATGCGGAGTGTTTGCAAAAACTGATATTCAACCACTTTTAAATGAGGGAGCAGCAAAAGAAGATATAGCAGCATCTATTTTCCAAGCAGTTGTAAATCAAACAATAAGTGGACTAGCATGTGGTAGACCAATCAAAGGAAATGTTGCATTTTTGGGTGGACCATTAAATTATTTGTCTGAACTTAGAAAAAGATTTATAGAAACTTTGAATTTAACAGAAAAAGAAATAATATTCCCAGAAGATGCACATTTGCTAGTTGCAAAGGGAGCAGCAATAGAATCAGCAAATCACAAACCAATAAGTGCACAAAAATTAAAAGCAAAAATAGAATTATTAAAAAACTATAAAGATGAAACAAAGAACCATTTACCACCATTATTTACAATAGAACAAGAGTACAAAGATTTTAGAAAAAGACATGGACAAGATAAAATAAAAAGAAAAGATTTAAAACTACATAAAGGAAATTGTTATTTAGGTATAGATGCAGGTTCAACAACAAGCAAATTAGTTTTAATAGATGAAGAAGGAAATCTTCTATATTCTGCATATAAAAATAATGAAGGAAAACCATTAGAGAGCGTTATAAATATGCTAAAAAAACTGTATACTAAAATTCCTGAAGAGGCAAAAATTGTATATGGCGGTGTAACTGGATATGGAGAAAAACTAATTCAGACAGCACTAAATGTTGATGTAGGAGAAATAGAAACAATAGCACATTATACTGCAGCAAAAAACTTTATGCCAGAAGTTAATAGTATAGTAGACATTGGCGGACAAGATATGAAGTACATAAAAATAAAAAATCATGCAGTAGATAATATTATGCTTAATGAAGCATGTTCATCTGGATGTGGCTCTTTTATAGAAACATTTGCAAAAAGTTTAAACTTGAGCTTAGATGAATTTGTAAGAGAAGCTATCATGTCTAGAAAACCAGTAGATTTAGGTTCAAGATGTACAGTATTTATGAATTCAAAAATAAAACAAGCACAAAAGGAAGGTTATAGTGTAGGTGATATATCTGCAGGACTTTCATATTCTGTAATAAAAAATGCGATACAAAAAGTTATGAAAATAAGAAATGTAGATGATTTAGGAGAAAACATTGTTGTACAAGGTGGAACATTCTATAATGATGCAGTACTTCGTGCTTTTGAATTAATAGTAGGAAAAAATGTAATAAGACCAGATATTGCAGGATTAATGGGAGCTTATGGGGCTGCTTTAATTGCAAAAGAAGCATATAGTAAATTAGAAGAAAAGCCAGCAGAATCTACAATATTAAAATCAAAAGAAATAGATGAACTAAAAACAACAGTAATACATACAAGATGTAAAGGGTGCGAGAACAGATGTCTACTTACATTTAATGAGTTTTCAAATGGAAAAAAATTCATATCAGGCAATAGATGTGAAAGAGGAGCGGGATTAGATAAATCTAGAAAAGAAATTCCTAATTTATATCAATATAAATATAATAGATTATTTGGATATAAACCATTAGAAGAAAAAGATGCTAAAAGAGGAACAATAGGAATACCAAGAGTTCTAAATATGTATGAGGATTATCCATTTTGGTTTACCTTATTTACAAACTTAGGATTTAGAGTAATACTTTCTGAAAAAACAAATAGAAAAACTTATGAAAAAGGTATGGAGAGCATACCATCAGAATCTGTATGTTATCCAGCAAAATTATCACATGGACATGTAATTAGTTTAATACAACAAGGTGTAAAAACAATATTTTATCCATGTATAATGTATTCTAGGAAAGAAGACGAAAAAGCAAATAATAGCTTCAACTGCCCAATAGTAATATCATATTCAGAAACACTAAAAAATAACATAGAAGAATTAAAAGATGTAGAATTTATAAATCCTTTTTTACCACTTGACAAAAAAGGACTTAGCAAAAGATTTATGGAAATAGAGGAATTTAAGAAATATAAGTTTACTAAATCAGAGCTAAATAATGCAATAAAAAAGGCAGAAGAGGAATATCAAAACTTTAGAGAAGATATACATAAAAAAGGTATAGAAACTTTAAAATATATTAATGAACATAATTTAAGAGGAATTGTTTTAGCTGGAAGACCATATCATTTGGATGGCGAAGTTAATCATGGTATAGATAAAATGATTACAAGTCTAGGAATAGCGGTACTTACAGAAGATAGCGTAGCGCCTTTAGGAGAGGTAAAAAGACCAATAAGGGTTGTAGATCAATGGATGTTTCATTCAAGACTATATGCAGCAGCTGATTTTGTTGGGAAACAAAAGAATCTTGAGCTAGTTCAACTAAATTCATTTGGATGTGGAGTGGACGCTATAACAACAGACCAAGCTGAAGAAATTTTAGCAAGTTATAACAAAATGTATACTTTAATAAAAATAGATGAAATAAATAATCTAGGTGCAATAAGAATAAGAATACGTTCTTTACTTGCAAGTATGAATAACAGATGTGAAGATAAAAATGATGATGAAAATGGAAATTACGAAACAGTAAAAAAACAATTCACAAAACAAATGAAAAAAGATTATACAATATTAATTCCACAAATGGCACCAATACATTTTGAATTGTTTGAATCAGTATTAAATTCAGAAGGATACAAAGTAGAAGTTCTAAAAAAATGTACAAATAATACTGTAGAAACAGGATTGAAGTATGTAAATAATGATGCTTGCTATCCATCAATTTTGACAACAGGACAAATGATAGAAGCACTTCAAAGTGGAAAATATGATATACATAAAACAGCACTTATGATTTCTCAAACAGGTGGTGGATGTAGAGCAACAAACTATATAGGATTTATAAGAAAAGCATTAAAAGATGCAGGATTTTCAAATGTTCCAGTAATATCATTTAATATGGCAGGACTTGAAAAAAATTCAGGATTCAAAATAACTTTAAAATTATTAAGAAAACTAATAAAAGCTACAATTTATGGAGATTTATTACAAACTGTATTACATAAAAACAGAGCTTATGAAGTGAACAAAGGCGAAACTAAAAAAGTATATAATAAATGGATGAAAAAATGTAAAGAATTACTTAAAACTGCAAGTACAAAAGAGTTTAATAAGAGTTTATATGAAATAGTAAATGATTTTGAAAAAATCGAACTAGATACAAGTATAGAAAAACCAAAAGTAGGAATTGTTGGAGAAATATTAATAAAATACCATCCTTATGGAAACAATTTTGCAGAGGAAATTTTAGAAAAAGAAGGTGCAGAAGTATATATGCCAGAATTAATGGGATTTGCCAAATATGCTTTAAAAAACAACCCAATAAAGCATGAGCTATTAAAAACTTCTAAAATGACATCAGATATATTTGAGCTAGGGCTAGACTTGTTAGACAAAATAGAAAAAGATTATGGAAAAGCATTAGCAAGTTCTAAAAAAGGATATATGAAACCATGCAATATAAATAAACTTGCAGAAGAAGTACAAGAAATATTATCTACAGGAAATCAAACCGGAGAAGGTTGGCTTTTAACAGCAGAGATAATTGAATTTATGAATGAAGGAATACAAAACATCATTTGTTTACAACCATTTGCATGCTTACCAAATCATATTGTAGGAAAAGGTGTAATTAAAACTATTAGAGCTAAATTCCCAGAAGCAAATATAACTCCAGTAGATTATGATCCAGGTGCAAGTGAAACAAACCAAACTAATAGAATAAAATTGCTTATGACAGTCGCAAAAGATAATTTAAAAGCAAACAAAAAGAGAAATAAAATATTAAAAGAAGAAAATAATTTAAAAGATTTAACAAAAATGATAGTATAATTTAAAACTTGACGACAAAATGATGAGAATATATAATACATAAAAAAGATATAAATAAAGGGGGATAATATGCTAAGAACAATAGAATTATATTTCTTACTATTCTTTACATATTCAGTATTGGGCTGGATAATGGAGGTAACAAAAACTTTAATTGATAAGAAAAAATTTGTAAACAGAGGATTTTTAATAGGACCATATTGCCCAATATATGGTTATGGAGTAATATTACTTACAATATTACTAAAAAGATATCAATCAGATATTCCAGCTACATTTATATTTTCAATATTAATATGTGGTACATTGGAGTATTTTACAAGTTATTTTATGGAAAAAATATTTCATGCAAGATGGTGGGATTATAGCAAAAGAAAATTCAATATAAATGGCAGAATTTGCTTAGAAACTTTATTGCCTTTTGGAATAATGGGATGCCTTATACTTTATATAGTAAATCCTGCATTCCTTAATATATATGAAAAGATGTCCAATATAGCATTACACATTATATGTGGAATACTATTGGCTGTATATATAACAGACAATATAATATCAGGAAAAATAATATCAAACTTAAAAGAAATTTCTGTAAGTGTTAAAGACAATACAGAAGAAATATCAAAAAAAGTGAAGAAAATTATAACACAAAAATCAGGATTACACAGAAGGCTTGTTGAAGCTTTCCCTAATATAAAAGCAAAAGTTAATTTAAAGGATTGGATAACAAAAGGTGAAGAAAAAATAAATGAACTAAAAAACAGAGAATAAAATTATTTCTATACAGGACGCACTACTTGCGTCCTTAGTGTATTAAATAAATATAAATTTTCACCTAGTTAGGTCAAAAAATGTCTACAAATGTCGATATTTTCTAATCTTTAACGTTTTACAAATCTTTACAATTTTATCATTTTAGTGTATATTATATAAAGATTATATGAAAGAAGGGAAAATATGGAAAAATTTGAAGAATTAAGGAAAAAATATAATTGTTTTATTTTTGATGATTATAAAATTATTCAAGAAGATAATGATACAATTGAAATAACATTTTATTTTGAAATATTTGGATTAAAAAAATTTAAACCAATAATAAAAATAAGTAAATTAGATATAGATTTTGACAAAATAAATACAAAAACATTAAAAGCTATAGCATTCAATATGGGAATGATAGAGTTAATTAGCTATTGGAAAGCAACATGCCCAAAAAGAATACTTATAGAATGTGGTAAATTAACTCAAGAACAAATAGACTGGTTTAAAAAAATATATTATAATGGACTTAGCGAGTTTAGATATATTAATCATATAGAAAAAATACCTATGGATGAATTATTCCAAATAGAATGTAATTGTCGACCTGAATATGCTAATACAAGTAGGTATAATGAGACAAGCATGGAATATAAAGGCGCATTAATTCCAGTGGGCGGAGGAAAAGATTCCTGCGTTACATTAGAATTATTAAAAGAACATAAAAAAGACAATTTATGTTTGGTGATAGGAGATAAAGCTCCGCAATTAAAGGAAATAAAAAAAGCAGGGTATAAAGATGATCAAATAATACACATAAAAAGAACAATAGATAAAAGATTGTTAGAGTTAAACGAAAAAGGCTTTTTAAATGGGCACACACCATTTTCTGCAATGCTTGCTTTTACATCTTACTTTGTTGCATACTTGTCAGGGAAAAAATATATAGCAGTTTCAAATGAGCAAAGTAGCAATGAAAGTAATATAAAAGGAGAAAAAATAAATCACCAATACTCAAAGAGCTTTGAGTTTGAAGAAGAATTTAGATGGTATATAAACAATTATTTAGAGGATCATGTACAATATTTTAGTATGCTAAGACCATTAAATGAATTACAAATAGCTAAATTATTTTCAAACATGAAAAAATATCATAAAATATTTAGAAGCTGTAATATAGGTAGTAAAGAAACTCCTTGGAAATGGTGTTGCAATTGCTCAAAATGCTTATTTGTATTTATAATACTTAGTCCGTATTTATATAAAAAGAAATTAGTAAAAATATTTAAAAAAGATTTATATGAGAATAAAGATTTGCTAAATATTTTTATAGAATTATGCGGTTATGGAGAAGTAAAGCCATTTGAATGCGTAGGAACACCAGAGGAAGTAAATTATGCAATAAGTAGAACCATTAAACAATTAGAAACAGAAGGAAAAGAACTACCATATTTACTAAATTATTATAAAGAGAATTATAAATTGGTAGATACAAATACTGATATAGAAAAAAGATATAATGAAGAAAATAATGTACCAAAAGAATTTGAAAAGTTATTAAAAGATTTGATTTTTAATGATGAAAATGAAAAAATATAAGGAGCAAAAAATGTTAAATCAATTTTCAAGGACAGAAATGCTTATAGGAGAAGAAGGAATAAATAGATTAAACGATTCCAAAGTTGCTATATTTGGTATAGGCGGAGTAGGATCATATGTTGCTGAAGCACTAGCAAGATGTGGAGTAGGAAAGTTTATACTAGTAGATAATGATAAAGTAACAATTACAAATATTAATAGGCAGATAATTGCAACAACCAAAACAATAGGCCAGTACAAAGTAGATTTAATGAAACAAAGAATATTAGATATTAATCCAGAAGCAAAAATAGAAATATATAAAACTTTTTATATGCCAGATTGTAATGAAGAAATATTGGATAGTTCAGTGAGTTATGTAGTAGATGCAATAGATACAGTAACAGCTAAAATATTCTTAGTAGAAGAAGCTACAAGGCTAAATATTCCAGTTATATCAAGTATGGGAACGGGAAACAAGCTAGATCCTAGTAAGTTTGAAATAACAGATATATACAAAACAAGTGTATGTCCACTAGCAAAAGTAATGAGAAAAGAATTAAGGCAGAGAAACATAAAACAACTAAATGTTCTATATTCAAAAGAAGAACCTGTAAAACCAAGAAAAGAGAGTGAAGAAAAAACAGCCAAAAGACAAGTGCCAGGTAGCATAGCTTTTTCACCATCAGTTGCAGGGCTTATGATTGCTAGCAAGGTAGTAAAAGATTTAATAAATATTTAATTAAAAGGTGATAATAGATGCAAAAAGAAAAATTAGAAGAAATAAAAAATATGCCAAAAGTTGTTTTACACTTGCATTTAGATGGTTCCTTAAGACCAGAAACTGTATATAATTGGCTTAAACAAGGAGAAAATAATGTTACATTAGAAGAGGTAAAAGAAAAATTAATGGTAGATAAAGACTGTAGAGATTTAAATCAATATTTGCAAAAATTCGATTTACCATTAAAAGTTTTACAAACAGAAGACCATATTGAACAAGCTACATACGAATTGTTTGAAGATTTAGCAAAACAAAATGTAATATATGCAGAAGTGAGATTTGCTCCAAGTTTACATACACAAGAGGGATTGTCTTATGAAAGAGTAGTAGAATCAGCAATAAAAGGAATGAATAGAGCTAAAAAAGAGTTTAAAATAGAAGGCAATTTGCTATTATGCTGTATGAGAGGAGAAGATAATACATTAAGTAATTTAACTACAGTTGCAACAGCAAAAAAATATTTAAACCATGGAGTATGTGGGTTAGATTTGGCAGGAGCAGAAGCATTATTTCCAACTTCTGAATTTGCAGATATATTTAAAGTAGCTAAAGAACAAAATATACCATTTACTATACATGCTGGGGAAGCAGCAGGCCCAGAAAGTATAAAAAATGCTTTAAAAATGGGAGCAAAAAGAATTGGTCATGGAGTAAGATGTTTAGAAGACCCAAAATTAGTTGGAGAATTAATAGAAAAAGAAATACCATTAGAAATATGTCCAATAAGTAATTTGCAAACAAAGGCAACAGGAGAACATCATCCAATAGAAGAACTTTATAAAAAAGGAATTAAAGTATCTATAAATCCAGACAATGACACAGTATCTAATACAAATATAATTGAAGAATATAAATGGGTTATAGAACATACAAATCTAACAATAGATGATATAGCCAACATGAATAAAAGTGCAATTAGAGGAGCATTTATATCACCACAAGAAAAGTCTAAATTGATATCTAAAATATTAAAAAAAGATGAAAAAAAGAGGTAAAAATGAAAAAAATACTTGTAATAGGTAGTTTGAATATGGATTATAGTATTCAATTAGAAAGAAGACCAAAAACTGGTGAAACAGTAAAAGCAAAAGAATATATTAATAGTGAGGGCGGAAAAGGAGCAAATCAAGCTTATACAATAGGAAAACTTGGCGGAAATGTTGATATGATAGGAGCTGTTGGAGAAGATGAAAATGGTAATAAACTAAAAAGCAATTTAGAATCTGTAAATGTTGACATTTCGGCAATAGAAACTATAAAAGAAACACAAACAGGAACAGCTTTTATAACAGTAGACAAAACAGGAGATAATAGCATTATAATAATTGCAGGAGCAAATCGGAAAAGTTAATAAAGAAATTATTGACAAAAATAGAGAAAAAATAGAAGAAGCCGATATTATATTAATGCAATTAGAAATTCCAATAGAAACAGTAGAATATGTATGTAAAATAGCAAAAAACAAAAAAATAATATTAGATCCAGCACCAGCAAACAATAAAATTACCAGTAAAATTTTAGAAAAAGTATATGTTTTAAAACCAAATGAAACAGAACTTAATATATTAACAGGAATGCCAACAGATAGTTTAGAGGAAATAATAGTTGCAGCTAAAAGCCTTTTACAAAAAGGCGTAAAAAATGTTGTTGTAAGTTTAGGTGGAAAAGGGTCAATATTAATAAATAACGAAAAACACCAGTATTTTAAAGCCTTAGAAACAAAAGTTGTTGATACAACAGCAGCAGGAGATAGTTTTATAGCGGCAATCGCATTAGGAATATCATTAAATAAAAACCTAGAAGAAAGTATTAATTTGGCAAATAAAGTGGCAACATTAACAGTATCAAAACAAGGTGCCCAAAAATCAGTCCCATCAATGAAAGAAGTAATAGAATTTGACAAAATTGAAATAAAATAATATAATTATGTAAATTATTTTGTAAAAGGAGAAAAAAATGAAAAAACAAATTATTATAGACAATGATGGAGGTACAGATGACTTTGTCGCAATACTATATGCTTTTTTATCTAAAAAATTTGATGTAAAGGCAATTAGTTTAGTAGCAGGAAATACAGATGTAAACAATGTAAAAGAAAATGTTTTTAAAGCTTTAGAAATGGCAGGAGTAACACCAGAAGAAGCTGAAAAAATAGGAATTTATTTACCTGAAAGAGTAAACGAAAATATTATTTCGGATGGAGCACAAGGAGATAACGGATTAGGTAATGTTAAATATGAACCAGCAGTTGGCTATAAAATTAATACAAACACAGCAGAAGATATGTTAATAGATGCAGTAAATAAAAATCCAAATGCTATTTCTATAGTTGCAACAGGACCCCTAACTAATATAGCAAGTGTATTAGATAAAGACCCTGAATTTGCAAAAAAGGTAAAAGAAATAGTAATAATGGGTGGAGATGAAGGCGGAGGTAATATAACACCTTATGCAGAATTTAATATATATCAAGATCCAGAAGCGGCAAAAAAAGTTTTTGAAGCAGGATTTGAAAATATAACAATGATAGGTTTTAACATAACAAAACAAATAACATTTTGCCCAGAAGTAGAGAAATTTTTAAAAGAAAATGGTGAAGAAGGAAAATTTTTATATGATATTACAAGAGTTACAGCAGATTTAGATAGAGGAAAAAACAAAGTAGACGGAGCTAGTATGAATGATATTTTAACACTTATGTATTTGCTTGAAGAAGAGGGAATATTTGAAACTAAGCAAGCTGGGATAAAAGTTGATACAAGTAACAACGAGACAAGAGGACAAACACAAGTAATAGCAAACAATGAAGATTTAGCATCATGCAATGTAGTTACAGGGGCAGATGGAACAAAGCTAATTAGAGAAATGTTAACAACTATATTTCCAGATAAAACAAAAGATATAGAAAATGCTCTAGAAGGAAGAGAAGATAGAATAAAAGTTAGAAACTATTTAACAAGAAATTTACCAGCAAGAAAAGAAGAAGTTTTAAGGCTATGGAATCAAGAAGGAGCAGAAGTAATAATGCGAGATATAGAAGAACTTATAGAAGAAGCCAAAAAAAGGGCAGCAAAATTAAAAGACAAAGATGAAAGATAAAATTACAAAGATAAAAGGCAATTAAAATAAAATTTTATAAAAAAGAATAACCCCCTAAAATATGAATAAAATTAAATAACATATTTTAGGGGGGCTTTTTATGTTTTGGGTAACAAATAAAGATAGATTAGTATCAGTTGGAATAGCATTAAGTACAGTACTTGTATTGTTTTTGTTAGCAGCTACATTTAAAACTCAGAATATAGGAACAAGTATTCAAACATCTGCAAAAACTTCTAAAATGCTACCAATATATAATGTAGATACAGAAGAAAATAAGGTTGCTCTTACAATAAATTGTGCATGGAACGCAGATGATATAGATTTAATATTAGGAACTTTAACAAAAAATCAAGTAAAAGCAACATTTTTTATGGTTGGAGATTGGATAGAAAAATTTCCAGAAGCGGTAAAGAAAATATATGAAAGTGGAAATGAAATTGCAAATCACTCAGAATCACATCCACATGTAAATAACCTTCCATATGAAAAAAATGTAGAGCAAATAACAAAATGCTCAGAACGAGTAAAACAAATAACAGGTAATCCAACAACGTTATATAGAGGACCTTATGGAGAATATAACGATACAGTACTAAAAGCAGCAGAAGCATCAAATCATATTACAATACAATGGAACATAGATTCTTTAGACTATAAAGGTCTTACAGCAGAACAGATGTGGGAAAGAATAGAACCTAAATTGCAAAAAGGAAGTATAATACTTATGCATAATGGGACAGAAAATACAGCATTAAGCTTAGATACATTAATAAAAAACATAAAAGGAAAAGGATATGAAATAGTTACAGTATCAGATTTAATTTATAAGGATAATTACACAATAGATAACAATGGAGTACAACATAAATTGTAATAAATTAAAAATACAAGCATAAGATTAATTAATAAAATTACAAAGGAGAGTGCTTGTATGTGGCAAACAATAAGTGTTAGAGAAACATGTGAAAGATTAAAAACAAATTCTGTTAACGGACTTACAAAAGATGAAGCAGAAGAAAGAATAAAAAAATATGGAGAAAACAAATTAACAGAAAAGAAAAAAGAGAGTATATTAGTAAAGTTTCTAAAACAGTTTAATGATTTTATGATAATTATACTAATAATTGCAGCTGCAATATCTGCTGTGATGTCATATGTGGAAGGTTCTAATGATTATCTGGATTCTGTGATTATAATATTCATAGTTGTCTTGAATGCAATAATGGGAGTTATACAAGAAGCAAAAGCGGAAAAGTCATTAGATGCTTTAAAGAAAATGTCGGCACCAACTGCAAAGGTAAAAAGAGATGGAATAATACAGACAATACCTAGTGAAGAGGTAGTTCCAGGTGACCTAATAATAATTGAAACAGGTTCATATATCCCAGCAGATGCTAGAATTGTAAAATCATATAATTTAAAGGTAGAAGAGTCAGCATTAACAGGAGAAACCATACCTGTTTTAAAAGATGAACGAGCATTATTAAGCGAAAAAGCACCAATAGGGGATATGATAAATATGGTATTTGGCGCAACTATTGCTGTGGCTCGGACATGCAGAAGCAATAGTAACACGGAACAGGAATGAATACAAAAGTAGGAAAAATAGCAAGTTTAATAATTTCTGATGAATCACCAGAAACACCTTTGCAAATAAAACTTCGGAGAAGTAGGAAAAAAACTAGGACTTGCTGCTCTTGCAATTTGTTTTTTGATATTTGTAATAGGATTATTTAAGAGAATACCTGTAAATGAAATGTTTATGACTTCAATTGGACTTGCAGTAGCAGCAATACCAGAAGGATTACCAGCAATAGTAACAATAGTGCTATCGATAGGTGTTACAAAAATGGCAAAACGAAATAGTATTATAAGAAAACTACCAGCAGTAGAAACTTTGGGAAGTAGTACAGTAATATGTTCAGATAAAACAGGAACACTAACTCAAAACAAAATGAAAGTAGTAAAAATAGAAGACCTAAATACAAAAATTACAGAAGAAAACAAAAAGAATATTCTAAAATTGGCATGTATGTGTACAGATTGCACAATTAATGAAAAAAATGTAGATGGAGAGCCAACAGAGGTAGCAATTGTAAATGCTGCATTAGAGGTTGGAGAAAATAAAAATAATATATATAAAATAGAAAAAAGAGTAAACGAAATACCTTTTGATTCAGAAAGAAAGTTAATGACAACCATACATAAAGTTGGAAATAGATATAGAATTATAACAAAAGGCGCACCAGATATATTAATTAAAAAATGCAAAAAGATATATAACAATGAAAAAATAGAAGATTTAACTAATAACAATAAAGCTACTATATTAAATAAAAACGACAAAATGGCAAAAGAAGCACTAAGAGTAATTGCTGTATCATATTTAGATATAGATATTTTACCAAGCAAAATAGATAGTAATTTAGAAAACAATTTAATTTTTGTTGGATTAATTGGAATGTATGATCCACCAAGAGAAGGAGTAAAAGAAGCTGTACATAAATGTGAACAAGCTGGAATAAAAACAGTAATGATTACAGGAGATCACATTATTACAGCAAAGGCAATAGCAAAAGAATTAGGAATTTTAAAACTTGGAGGAATAGCAATAACAGGTGAAGAATTAGATAGAATTTCACAAAAAGATTTAGAAAAAGAAATTATGAATTATTCCGTATTTGCAAGGGTTTCGCCAGAACATAAAGTAAGAATTGTAAAGGCATTTCAAAGTAAGCGGAAATGTTGTAGCAATGACAGGAGACCGGAGTAAATGATGCACCTGCTTTAAAAAATGCAGATATAGGGATATCAATGGGAAAAGGTCGGAACAGATGTTGCAAAAAATGCGTCTGATATGATTCTTGCAGATGATAATTTTGTAACAATAGTTGAAGCTGTAAAAACTGGAAGACACATATATGCAAATATAAAAAAGGCAATTCATTTTTTAATTGCTACAAACATAGGAGAAATAGTAGCAATATTTTTTGGACTTTTATTAGGACTAGAAACTCCATTGTTAGCAATACAACTATTATGGATTAATCTAGTTACAGACTCATTTCCTGCAATAGCACTTGGAATGGAGCCAGCAGAAAAAGATATAATGAATAGAAAACCAAATGACAGTAAAAAAAGTATTTTTGCAGATGGTTTATGGGAAAAAATATTTGTTGAAGGATTTATGATAGGAATACTTACATTATTTGCATTTAGTTTAGGAAACAAATTGTATGGGTTACAGGTTGGAAGAACAATGGCTTTTATATCACTTAGCATGTTGGAATTAGTACATAGTTTTAATGTGAGAAGTGAAGAATCATTATTTAAAGCTGGATTATTTAAAAACAAATATTTAATTGGAGCATTTTTAATAGGAACAATTTTACAAGTAGGAGTAGTAGTAATTCCTAAAATAGCAGATATATTTGATGTAGTGCTATTAAATAACAAACAATGGATATATACAGCTATAATATCAATATTACCATTAGTTATAGTAGAAATACAAAAAAAGATAAACACAATTAGATTTGAAAGGCCAGTATATAAACCTGTAATAAGATAAAGTATATTAAAATCTATTGTAAAAAAAATAAAAAAATGATAAAATTTCATGTGTGTAAATATTTATAATAATATTGAATAAGTATTCTTAAAAGGAGAATTATGACAAACGTATATAATGATTTATTAATAAAAATAAATGAAAAACAAATATATTTAAATGAGCCAATGAAAAAACATACAACATTTAAAATAGGTGGGCCGGCAGATATATTTGTAAAAGTAAAAACTATTCAAGAATTAAAGTATGTGATAGATGTAGCAAAAAAAGAAAATGCACCTGTAACAGTTATAGGAAACGGAAGCAACATACTAGTTAAAGATGGAGGAATAAGAGGAATAGTTGTAAAACCAGAGTTTAAAGAAATAGAATTTATAGATGAAGAAACAATAAGAGTGGGAGCAGGAGTACTTTTATCTAAAATAGCAAATGTGGCATATGAACATGAGTTGACAGGACTGGAATTTGCAGCGGGAATCCCAGGAACTATGGGCGGAGCAGTAAGAATGAATGCTGGCGCTTATGGAAAAGAAATAAAAAGTGTTATATATTCAACAACATACATCGATAAAAATTCAGAGGTTAAAATAGCAAATAAACTTGAACACGAATTTGATTACAGAAAAAGTAGATTTGCAAAAAATAAAGACGAGATCATAGTAGAAAGTATTATAAAGTTAGAAAAAGGAAACAAAGCAGAAATAAAACAAAAAATGGATGATGATAAGAAATCAAGAAAGCTTAAACAACCTTTACAATATCCAAATGCGGGAAGTGTTTTTAAAAGAGGAAATGATTATATTACTTCAATGCTTATTGATAAATGCGGATTAAAAGGTTATAATGTAGGAGATGCGTATGTATCAGATTTACATGCTGGATTTATAATTAATAAACAAAATGCAACAGCAAAAGAAGTATTAGAATTGATAGAATACATAAAGAAAAAAGTATATAAAGAATTTAATAAAAAAATAGAATTAGAAATTGAAGTTTTAGGAGAAGATTAATTATGAAAAAATTTTTAAAATGGTTTAAAAACAGTACTAAAATTAAAAGATGGCTCTTTTTAATACTAATAGGCATAGTTTTAGCATGTTTTGGATTTTCTAAAATATTAGTTACAGATAAGCTAGAATTAAAAGATTTAATAGAAATAATTCTTACATTTGTAGCTGGATTTGTATTTTTAGTAATTGGTATTGTCTTTATACAAAGAAGAACTTTGGAGATAGTAATAGAAAAAAACCAAATACAACTTAACAAAGAAAGTGGTAAATCAGGAATAACAGATTTAGTTTCAGAGAAAGGTATATATAAAAAAGGACCTAAAATTGTAGTTATAGGTGGAGGAACAGGATTAAACAATATACTTGCCGGCTTAAAAAAGTATACAAGCAATTTAACTGCAATTATCTCGGTAACTTCTTATGGAGAAGAAAAAAGCAAAGCACAAAAAGAATTAAAATTACAACCTGCTGATAACTTAAAAGATGGAATTATAGCACTTGCAAATAGTAGCAAAAGTATGGGCGCTTTAATGAACTATAGATTTAAAGAAGGAAAGTTAAAAGATTTTTCTTTTGCAGACATATATTTATCTGCAATGCAAAACATATATGGAGATTTTGCAAATAGTATAGAAAAAACAAATGAAATTTTATCTATAACGGGAAATGTTTTGCCAATAACATTAGATGAAATGAATATATGTGCGGAATTACAAGATGGAACAATAATTACTCAAAGAAGTAAAATTGCTCAAACAGTACAAGACAAAGTAACAAAAATAAATAGAGTTTATTTAAATCCTGCAAATTGTAAAACTGCACCTGGAGTATTAGAAGCTATAAAAGAAGCAGATGCAATAATTATAGGACCAGGAAGCATTTATACAGATGTAATTCCTAACTTGCTAGTAAAAAATGTAGCAAAAACAATAAGAGAAAGCAAAGCATTAAAAATATATTTATCAAATATAATGACAGAGCCAGGACAAACAGATGATTATTCTGTATCTGAACACATAAACAGTATAGTTGAACATTGCGGAAAAGGAATAGTAAACTTCTGTATATCTGACCTAGGTGAAATTGTTCCAGAGTATATTAGAAAATATAATTTAATGGGATCTAGTACGGTAGAAATAGATTCAGATAAAATAAAAGGAGAAAATGTACAGCTAATAAAAGGAGAACTTGCTTCAATAGATGGAACACATATAAGACATGATCCAGATAAGACAGCACAATTAATAATAGAACTAATTTGTACAGATTTAAGATTTAAGGACAAGCATAATGATGAACAATACATGCTATTGAATTCAAGATTAAAACAAGAAAAGAAAAAAGCTAAAATAGCAAATAAGAAAGCTAAAAGAATAAAAAATAATAAATATGATAAAAATGACAACAAAAGCAAAGAAAGAAGAAAAAGCAAATTTAGCGATAAATACCAAGAAAGAATACAATCTATAAAAGAAAGTGAAAAAACAAGACTAGAAAACAGAAAGATTCAAGAAAAAGCACAAAAATTAATTGAAGAAGAAGAGGCAAAAGAAAAAGAAAGATTCTTAAAAGAGACATATAGTAAAAAACAAAAAAATAAATAATTAAAATATTCTACTATTTAAAGGAGAAATATACAAATGAAAATAGAAACAAAAGAAATGAAATTAAAAGATGGGATAGAAAAAGAATGGTTAATTACAAATGGAATAGGTGGATACAGTTCTTCTACAGTATTTGGTATAAATACAAGAAAATACCATGGATTGTTAGTTGCACCGCTTACACCACCAGCTAGAAGACATTTAATACTTTCAAAACTAGATGAGAGCATTGTTATAGAAAATAAAAAATACAATTTATACTCAAACATGTGTAGGGACTTTATTGCATCAGGATATAAATACTTAGAAAGCTTTGAAAAGGATTATATTCCAATTTTTACATATAAAGTAAACAACATAACTATAAAAAAACTAATATGTATGCAGTACGGAAAAAACACTGTATGTGTATTATATAAAATAGATAATCCAGGAAAACAAGCTAAATTTACAATCACACCAATAATAAATTTTAGAGATTTTCATACAATGACAACAAATTGGGAATTTAGCTTAAAACAGAACATAAAGAATAAAAAAGTAAAAATAGAAATAAATGATAAGCCAGAAACTCCAATATATATGTGTATATCTGACGGAAATTATATAGAACATTATAATGATGTTTTTAGAAATATGTATTATATAGAAGAAGAAAAAAGAGGCTTTTTCCCAGAAGAGAATTTGTCTGTTCCAGGAAGCTTTGAAATAGAAATACCACAAGAATCACATAAAGAAATTTCTTTTGTTTGCTCATTAGAGGAAAATATAGAAGAAATTAATGTGAAAAAAGTAATAAACAAAGAGATTATAAGAATAAATGAATTGATGTATGAGTCTGGAATGATAGAAGAAAAGCAAGATATAGAAAAACTACCTAAGGAAGAGTTAAAACAAAGAAAATTATTAAGAGATTTTATTATAGCAACAGATAATTTTATAGTATATAGACCTAATTTTGGACTTCATACAATAATTGCAGGGTATCCATGGTTCTTAGACTGGGGAAGAGATAGCCTAATTTCATTTGAGGGATTATTGTTAGAAACAAAAAGATATGAGATAGCTAAAGAAGTACTTTTAACAAGTATAAGAGACATAAAATTTGGACTAGTTCCAAATGGATATTCTGGTTATGATAATAGGCCATTATATAATAGCTCAGATAGTTCTTTGCTATTGTTTGAAGCAGTTTACAAATACGCAAAATATACAGGAGACTATAAATTTATAGAAAAAAACATATATGAAAAGTTAGTACTAATAATAAATAACTACTGCAAAGGGATAGATTTAGATGATAATAACATTTTCTTGGATATAGATGGGCTTTTATCGGCAGGAACAGAACATACACAAAATACATGGATGGATGCTAAATATGGAAATCATTGCTTTACACCAAGAAATGGAAAAACAGTAGAACTAAATAGTTTGTGGTATAATGCTTTAAAAATATTAGAAGAATTAAGCAATAAATTTGGAAATAGAAAGGATGCAAAAGAGTATGCAAAAAAAGCTATGGAATGCCAAAAAGCATTTATAGAGCAATTTTATAACAAAAAGAAAAAGTGCTTATATGATGTAATTGGAGATGCAAAAGTAAGACCAAATCAACTATTTGCAACAGCTCTTAGCTATCCGGTGTTAGAACCAAATTCAGAAATTGCAAAAGAGATGTTTGAAACAGTTACTAAAAAACTGCTTAATAAATATGGATTGAAAACATTAGCAAAAGGCGAAAAAGGTTATGTTGACATTTATGAAGGAGATGCTTTTAGAAGAGATTCAAGCTATCATCAAGGAATAACATGGCCATGGCTTTTAGGATTATATTATGATACTTTAAGAAATATGATTAAATCAGAAAAGGATAAAACGAGCAAAAAAGAATTACAAGCTAGATTAAATGAATTTGTAGAAAACACAAAAAAGACGTTTACAAAAGAATTATATGAAAGAGGTGCAATAGGAAGTATTGCAGAAATATATGATTCAAAAGCTCCATATTTACCAAAGGGAACAATAGCACAAGGATGGAGTGTTGCAGAGATTTTTAGAATAATAAAAGAAGATTTACAAAAATAATGTATTCCATACAAAGGAGATAATATAAATGCGAATATTAGGAATAGACCCAGGATTTGCGATAACCGGATATAGTATAATAGACTACCAAGGTAATAAATTCAAATTAATAGACAGCGGTGCTGTTACAACAAAAGCAGGAGAGTCATTTCCATTAAGACTTACAAAAATATATGATGATTTATCTATGATAATAGATGAATATAAACCAGATGCAATATCAGTAGAAGAATTGTTTTTTAACAACAATGTAAAAACAGCGATAAATGTAGCACAAGCAAGAGGAGTGGTATTAGTAGTTGGATGCCAGAAACAGATACCAACATATGAATATACACCACTCCAAATAAAACAAGCAGTTGCAGGTTATGGACGAGCAGATAAAATTCAAGTACAAAAAATGGTAAAAGCAATATTAAATGTAGAAAAGTTACCAAAATTGGACGACACAACAGACAGTATGGCAGCAGCAATTTGTCATGCACATAGTGCTAGGTTTTCAGAAAAATTGTAATAAAACAAATGAAAAGCAGCATCTTGCACATTTTAATTCAATTGTAAAATCCTCAACGTACAGCGTACGCCTCCGGTTTTACTCATTTATTAAAATGCACAATATACTACTTTTGATTTGTCTCATAAAATTGGAGGTATAATGACAGTAGAAAATTTAGAAAAAGAATTAAAACAAGAAAAATTACATAGCATATATCTGTTTTATGGAGAAGAAACTTACCTTTTAGAAAATGCAGTTAAAAAAATAAAAAAAATCTTTGGAGATTTAATACTAGGAATAAACTACATACAAATTAATGAAACAAATGTGAATGGGCTGATTTCTGATATAGAAACTCCTGCATTTGGATATGATAAAAAATTAATAATAGTTAAAAATTCAAACATACTAAAAAAAGAGAAAAAATCAAACACAAAATCAAATACAGATTTACAAAAAAAGATTAGTGAATACATAAAAGAAAACATAAAAACTATAGATCAAACAACAGTGCTAATATTTATAGAAGAAGAACTAATTAAATGCGATCTTACAAACACTATTCAAGAACTTGGAGAAGTGTGCAATTTTGAAAGATTAAAGCCAATAGAATTAAAAAAAAGATTAAAAACAATTTGTAATATGTATCAAGTCAATACAGATGAAAATACATTACAATATTTTATAGAAACATGTGGCACAAATATGCAAGTGTTAATAAATGAAATAAGAAAACTTATAGAATATGAAGGAAAAAATGGGACAATAAAAAAAGAAGATATAGATAAATTATCAATTAAAGAATTAGAAAGCAGAATATTTGATTTAACTGATAATTTGGGGAAAAGAGATATTACAAAGGTTTTAGAAATGCTAAAAGAATTATTGTACAACAAAGAACCAATACAAAAAATATTAGTAACATTATATAATCATTTGAAAAAACTATATATGGCAAAATTAGCAGAAAAGTATAATGGAAATATTGCAGAATGCCTAAAATTAAAACCAAACCAAATGTTTTTAGTTACTAAATATAAAAAACAATCAGAATTCTTTAAAGAAAAAGAACTAAGAAAAATATTGCAAGAATTAATAGACTTAGACTATAATTATAAAAATGGTTTAATAGACATAAATATTGGATTAGAAGCAATACTTTGTAGGTATTGCTAAAAGGATGTGAAACAATGAAATTTTTATTTGGATTAGGAATGGTAATTGCAACTGTAGGAGTAATACTAATATATGATGCTAGACCAATAACAAAAAAGATGTTTAGCTTTGGTGACCAAAACGATGGGGCACTAGGACTAAAAGTAACAGGGTTTTTAATAATTGTTATAGGAGCAATTTTAGCATATTGCAATATTTAACTACTTTTTAAAAAAACTTGCAAAATATAAAGTTATTATGTATAATATACTCGTGCTATTGTAGAAATGTTACAATAATTACAATAATATTATTTATATGTTACAATTATATTATTTCTATTGACATATTAGAAAAATAAAATAAAATATAGATAATCAAAGAAGAGGTGTGCTTATGCGTGTTATAAGTGGCACAGCAAGAGGAAAGAAATTAAACACATTATCAGGGCTAAATACAAGACCAACTTTAGATAGAGTTAAAGAAGCAGTATTTAGCATAATTCAATTTGACCTAGAAGGTAAAAATGTATTAGATTTATTTTCGGGAAGTGGAGCATTAGCAATAGAAGCATTAAGTAGAGGTGCTAACAATGCTGTGATGTGTGATAATTCATATGAAGCTATAAAAATAATTAAACAGAATGTAAAAGAAACAAGATTAATAGATAAAGTAGAAATAATAAATAAAGATTATGCAGAGGCTTTAAAAAAATTAAATAAAGAAAATAAAAAATTTGATATAATATTTTTAGATCCACCATATAAATCAGATTTTGCAATTAAATCAATGGAGTATATCTTCAGAAATAACATGTTATTAGATGATGGGATCATAATATTTGAAACAGATGATAAAAATAAAGAACAAGAAATTTTAAAATATAAGGAAATGAGAATTTTTGACATAAGGAAATATGGAAGCGTATATGTCATATTTATTCGAAAGGGGTAAAATCATGGAAATTTTTACATTATTAGAAACATTAGAGGATATAATGGAAAGGAGTAGAAGCCTACCATTTACAGACAAAGGGATTGTAGATAAAGAAGAAGTACTAGAAATAATAAAAGAAATAAGACTAAAACTTCCAGATGAATTAAAACAAGCTAAATGGGTAAAAGAAGAAAGAGCTCGTATTCTTGAAGAAGCTCAAAAAGAAGCAGATGGAATAGTAAAAGAAGCAGAAAATAGAATAATAGCTATGATAGACGAACATGAGATTACAAGAAAAGCTTATGAACAAAAAGCAGAAATAATAGAAACAGCAAATGAAATGTCAAGAGAAATATCAAAGGGAACAAAAGATTATGCAGATAGCATACTTGCAAATCTTGAATCTGCAATAAACAATGTTAGTGTAACTTTAAATGAAGCAATAAAAACTATAGAACAAAATAGAAAAGAACTTAAATAAGAAAAAATACCAAGGAAGTCAGAAATTTTAATGGAAGTCAGAATTTTTAAATTTATAGATTTCCTGTAATTTCTGGCTTTTTTAGATAAAAAATTATATGCAAATTGGAATTTGTTTAGTTCCGGATGAATTCAGGACAGTCCCCAAAATCCCCAGGTTTGGTGATTTTAAGGGACAGTCCCTAGAATTCCCCCTCACACAAATTCCAATTTATAGAGAGTCCAATTAATAAAAGGAGAAAATATGTCAAGAGGAAAAAGAAGTAAAAAGAAAAACAGAACAATGTTAGATTTACAAGTTGTTACATTAATTATTGCAAGCATTTTACTAACAATATTAATATACACAAAAGCTGGATATATAGGGCAAACATTAAGCCCAATTTTAGGAGGAATAATGGGTTGGATAAAATACATTATTCCAGTAGGAACATTTGCAATTGCTATTTTTTTGGCATGCGATGAAGATAAAGACAATTTTATGAAAAAAATATTGCAATATGCAGTTTTTTTATTATGTATTACAACAATTATTACAGTAATTCAGATTTCACAAGGAAAACTTAGCACGGCAAATGGCTTCGAAGAAGCTATTAAACAAGCATACTATAATGGTAGTAAAAATATTGGCGGTGGAGCAGTAGGAGCAATTTGTGCAATAGGATTAATAAACTTAGTTGGAAAAATTGGAACAGTAATAATTGCAATAGGAATAGCTATAATAGATTCAATCTTTTTATTTGGAATAAAGCCAGCTGAATTATTAAAAGAATATATTGAAACTAGAAACGAAAAGAAACAAGAAGCAAAAGCGCAAAGAATAGAACAAAGGAAACTAAGAGCAGATAAAGAAGTAATTCCAAAAGAAAAAGAAGAAAAAAAGAAAAAATCAAAAATAATGCCAGAAGATAATATAGTAACAGAAGATCAAATAAATATAAAAATGGCAAATAATAATGAAGAACAAACATCATTATTTAAAAAACAAGAAGAAATAAAAGAAGATAAATCAAAAGAAATTTTAACACTAGAGCATGCTCTGACTGTTGAAGATGAAAATTATGAATTCCCACCGGTAGAATTTCTAACACCTGGTAAAACTGCAACAAAAATGGGAAAAAAGGCTGTAACAGATACAGCAAATAAATTACAAAAAACTCTATATAGTTTTGGAGTATCTGCAAAAGTGGAAAATGTGTCTGTTGGGCCAACAATAACAAGATATGAATTAAAACCAGCAGAAGGAGTTAGAGTTAGCAAAATAGCAAATTTGGCAGATGACATTGCACTTAGCCTTGCAGCAGAAACAATAAGAATTGAAGCACCAATTCCAGGAAAACAAGCAGTAGGGATAGAAATACCAAATAAGGAAAAAGAAGTTGTACATTTAAGAGATATTATAGATAGCAACGAGTTTAAAAATGCAAAATCTAAACTATCATTTGCACTAGGAAAAAATGCAGCAGGAGAAGCAATCGTTACAGATATAGCAAAAATGCCACACGTTTTAATAGCAGGAAGTACTGGATCTGGTAAGAGTGTTTGCATAAATACATTAATTACAAGTATAATATATAAAGCTAAACCAAGTGAAGTAAAACTTGTAATGGTTGACCCAAAAGTTGTTGAACTTTCTGTATATAATGGAATACCACACTTATTAATACCAGTTGTAACAGACCCTAAAAAAGCAGCAGGAGCACTTGCTTGGGCTGTTCAAGAAATGGTAAATAGATATCACTTGTTTGCAGAAAAAAATGTTAGAGATATAGCAGGATATAATGAGGCTCTAGAAAAAGAGGGAGCAGAAGGAAAGTTGCCACAAATAGTAATAATAATAGATGAGCTTGCAGATTTAATGATGGTGGCAAAAAATGATGTAGAAGATGCTATATGTAGATTAGCACAAATGGCAAGGGCGGCTGGAATGCATTTAGTAATTGCAACACAAAGACCTTCTGTAGATGTAATTACAGGTATTATTAAAGCAAACATAGCAAGTAGAATTTCTTTCGCAGTAACATCACAAGTAGATTCAAGAACTATTTTGGATTCTGCGGGAGCAGAAAAGCTACTTGGAAAAGGAGATATGCTATTTTTCCCAACAGGAGTTTTAAAACCAATAAGAATTCAGGGAGCATTTGTATCTGACAGCGAAGTAGAAAAAATAGTAAGTTTTTTAAAGGAAAACGGTGGACCTACATATAGTGAAGATGTATTGGAAAAAATAGAAAGAGCAAATAGCACAGATAAAGAACTAGATGAACAAGATGATGATGAAACAGATCCATTTTTAATGGAGGCAATTGATACAGTTGTTGACTTAGGACAAGCATCAGCATCATTTATTCAAAGAAGATTTAAAGTAGGATATGCGAGAGCAGGAAGAATTATAGACCAAATGGAGGCAAGAGGAATAATTTCTGGATATGAAGGGAGTAAACCTAGACAAGTATTAGTTTCAAAAGAACAATGGCAAGAATTGAAAATGGCAAAACCTGTAGGACCAGAGACAGAATCAGAAGAATAAATATTAACGAAAGAAGGGTATAAGTATCTTGGGAAGAGAAGAGATTTTTTCTAAATTAAATATAAGAGACTATAATAATGAGTTAGAAAAAATATTAGAAAAAAAATCTTTTTCTGAAGGTACTAAAAATATCCTTCTTAATATTTTGTATAAAATGGAAACAGCATATGATGATTATAACAAAGTAAAAGTTTACACAAATAGCAAGAAAGATATGCTAGAAGAAATGCTAAAAATAATAAAAGAAGACTGTGATGAGATAGAACTAGTAAAACCAAGGTTGAATGAAGAAACCAAATTAGGAGATAAAAAGTTTATTGTAGAAGAAAATAAAATAATTTCATATCCTAATGAAAAAACAGTTTGCTATGGACTGTATAATTTAATAAAAAATAGAGTGAGTATTAAAGCAAAATACGGTTTTTTAAAGAGACCATTAGAAAAATTACTAAGCAAAGGCAAAATAGTTGATGAAGAAGAAATAGTAAGAGATTTTGATGGATGGTCGTGGAATGTAGTGGCAGAAGAAATTGAAAACTATATATGCAACATAGTATATCAAAATATAAAAATATTAGTTGGAAATGAATTCTTGCAAGAACAAATAAATAAAAGTAAAGAATTAGATTTTATAGAAGAATTAGAATTAAAGCTAAAATTAAATTACGGAGAAGAATTAGCTCAAAAAATTTTGAATGATATATATAAAATAAGCATTCTAGAAGAAATAAAGAATGATAATAAAAAATTAAAAGACTTTATAAAAATAGAAAATATAATGAAAAAAGACTTAGAGAAAATAAGTAACAAAGAACAATATTTGCAAGAATTAGACACTGAAAAGAAAAAAATAGGTAAAGAAATAAAAAGAATTGACGAAATAATGAATGACACCCAAATACTAAGAAAAGAATTTATGCAAGGAAATTTAAGAAGAGAAAAAAAGATATTTAGCCTTAGCGAATATACGGAATTACTTCAAAGCAGAAGAGAAAAATTATTAATAAAATTAAAAAAATGTAGTAAATTAATGGAACCATTTACCTATGTTCAAATGAAGTTAAAATTAAATGAAAATGTTAAGCTATTTGAAGAATTAGACTTAAATCAGTACAATGAAGAAAAAATATTTAATGAATTAATAAACTTACAAAAGAGCTTTTTGAAAGCATTTAACAAAACACTAAAAAATATAGAAAATAAAAAAGAAATTATAGAAAAAATATATGTGTTTAGATATTATAAGCTAATACCAATAAATAAAACAGAGGAAATAAAAGATATTAAAAATTTAAAAACAGAAATTAAAAGAACAGAAAAATATTTAATAACAAAAGCTTGCAATTTACGAGCAATAAATATATTATGTAATAACGTTGAGAAAAATTATGAAATAACATCAGACATATTAAAATATAGAATAATTGATTTAGAAGATATGCTTTTAGAAGCTCAAAAAAACAATGATAAATTCATTTTAAAAGTATATGACGATAATGCAATAGCGGGAATCTTACAATATGAAACTAATGAAGATTTTAATATAAAATTAAATAAAAAAACTAAATTATTTATATGAAGGAGCGAAGTTTATGAATATTACTTTTTTAGGAGCAACAAAAACTGTTACAGGTTCAAACTTTTTATTAGAAGTAGCAGGAAAAAGAATTTTAATTGACTGTGGACTTTATCAAGGAAAAGCAGCAGAAGAAAGGGAAAATTATGAGGACTTTGCATACAACGTAAGTGACATAGATTATCTATTACTTACACATGCACATATAGATCACTCTGGAAGAATTCCAAAATTATATGTAGAAGGATATAGAAACCCAGTAATTGCAACAAAAGCAACATGTGATTTGTGTTCAATAATGCTTCCAGATAGTGGACACATTCAAGAACAAGAAAATGAATGGCAAAACAGAAAAAGAAAAAGAAAAGGACTTCCAGAACTACCACCACTATATACAGCACAAGATGCAATAGATTGTTTAAAAATATTTAAACCAGTAAAATATGATGAAATAATTGAGTTATCACCAGAAATACATGTTAGATTTAATGATGCAGGACACATGCTTGGGTCTAGTATTATTGAAATATGGGTAAATGAAAATGGAGAAGAAAAGAAAGTAGTATTCTCAGGTGACTTAGGCAACAGTGATATGCCACTTTTAGATTCTCCAACAATGATAGAAACAGCAGATTACTTAGTTATGGAATCAACATATGGAGGAAGACTTCATATAAGGAACGACCAAAAAGCAGAAATGTTTTTGAATATAGTAGCAGAAACATTAGATAAAGGTGGAAATGTTGTAATACCATCATTTGCAGTAGGAAGAACACAAGAAATTTTGTATGAGTTAAACAATTTAAAAGAACATAGAACAGATAAGGAATTCTTAGAAAAATATGATAAATTAATGAAAGTGCCAGTATATGTAGATAGCCCACTTGCAATATCTGCAACACAAATATTTAGACAAAATACAGAATTATTTGATGAGGATGTAAGAAAACAAATAGAAAGTGGAGATAATCCATTAGAGTTCCCAGGGCTACAATTTACACAAACAGCAGAAGAATCAAAAGCATTGAATGAAAATAAAACACCATCAATAATAATATCAGCTAGTGGTATGTGCGAAGTAGGAAGAATAAAACATCACTTAAAACATAATTTATGGAATCCAAATAGCACAATATTATTTGTTGGTTATCAAGCACCAGGAACATTGGGAGCAAAGCTTGTTGCAGGAGAAAAGAAAGTAAAAATATTTGGAGAAGAAGTAGCTGTAAATGCTAGAATAGAGTACATAGAAGGATATTCAGGACACGCAGACCAAGAAGGACTTTTAAACTTTGTATATTCATTTATAACAAAACCAAAGCACATATTCTTAGTACATGGAGAACCAGAAGGACAAAAGATATTAAAACAAAAACTAATGGAAACAACAGAAATACCAGTAACCATACCAGATTATGGTGAAGACTATAAACTAGATGATAAAATATCAGTAGAATCAAAAGTTAATATGTATGATAAACATAGATATTTAAGATTAGAAGTAATAGATAGATTATCTACATTAAAAGAAGAATTAGAAGACATGAGTTCTATGATAAAAGATGATATATTTGATGAGGATAAAAAAGACGAAGAAATAATGGCAATAAACGAAAAGATAAAAGAATTAGAACAACAAATAGTAAAAACAATTTCATAATTACAATAAACGTAGGGGCAGAAGTTTTGTCTGCCCTGAATAATTTTGAAGGAGATACAAATGGAAAAATATTATAATGATGCAATTATAGGTAATAAAGAAATAACAGCAAGTTATACAAAAAAAGGAGAATTATTGAGAGTATTTTACCCAAACACGGATTACAGGCAATTTGTAGATTATTTTCGTACAGGAGTAAAAATAAATGATTCAAACATGATTTATTTACATGATGACATAAATAATCAATATGAGCAATATTTTACAGAAAATACAAATATATTAAACACAAAAATATTAAATACATATTTTGAATTAAATATTTTACAAACAGATTTTGTATGTATAAATAAAAATGTAATTGTAAAAAAATATAAATTCAAAAACCAAAACAATATAGATTTAAATGTAAGCTTTATAATACATTCTGCTTTACTTACAAATGATAACAATCAAGCAAGTGGCTACTATGTTAATGATAGCCTAGTTCAATACATGCATGATTATACATTTTCTATTTGTTCAAATAATAAAGTAAAAGCTTCACAAATAAATAATAATGAAGCTAACATAGAAAACGGTGTAATTTGGGATAAAGATTATATAGGAATGTCAAATGATTCAAGTATTTGCTATGACTTAGGAACATTAAAACCAAATGAAGAAAAAGAATTAGATATATATATAACAGTTTCTCAAGGTTCATCAATAAAAGAAATAGAAACAAAAATTGCAGAAGCAAAAAATATAGATGTAAAAAAGGAATTAGACAAAGCAAAGAAACATTGGGAAAAATATGTAAAAGAACATGATACAATAAAACTTCCAGAATCTAATACTAAATACATGAAAAAACTAGAAAAAATATATAAAAGAACAATATTACTTTATCCATTACTTACAAACGAACTAACAGGAGGAATATCAGCAGCAGTAGAGATAGATGAAAACCGTACAAAATGCGGAAGATACTCTTATTGTTGGCCAAGAGATGCAATATTTATAACAAATTCATTAGATATATTAGGAATGACAAAAGAAACAGAAAAATACTACAAAACATTTTGCAAAATGACACAAAGCAAAAATGGAATGTGGGAGCAAAGATTTTATACAGATGGAAGTTTAGCTCCTTGCTGGGGATATCAAATAGATGAAACAGCAAGCGTAGTATATGGAATTTATAATCATTATGGACATACAAAAAACACCAAATTCTTAAAAGACACGTTAAGAATGAGTGAAAGTGCTATAAAATTCTTAAAGAAATATGTACAAAATGTTTTAGATGAAAAAGAAGAAGAATATAAAAGCTATGATTTGTGGGAAGAAAACGAGGGAATACACACATATTCACTTGCAACAATCTTTTCAAGTTTTGATGCAATGATAAAAATATATGAAATAGTAAAACCAGAGTTCGAAAAAAATAGATTAAAAATAGAAAAAATTGAAAAAGAATTACAAATATTAAGAAAATATCTAGTAGAAATTAAAAACTACATATTAAAAAATTTATATGATAACAACAAAAAAACATTTATAAGAAATAAAGATCAAAAAATGGATATAAGTTTACTAGGATTAGTTACACCATTTAAAGTAATAGCACCAAAAGAAAAGAAAATGCTAAACACATTAGAAAGAATAGAACTAACATTAAGAACATATACAGGTGGCTATTTAAGATATGAAGGAGATAACTATGCGGGAGGAAATCCATGGGTAATAGCAAACTTATGGATGGCAGAATATTGCTTAGAAGCAGGAAATAAAAAGAAAGCAAGAGAATGTTTTGAGTTTGTTGTAAAAACAGCAACAGAACATGGATATTTGGCAGAACAAATAGACAATAGCACAATGCAAGCAAAATGGGTAATAGGATTAGGATGGTCACATGCGATGTTTATTGATGTATTGCAAAAACTATATAAATAAAACAAATGAAAATCAGTATCTTGGCAAAATGCATAATCTATTAATTTTGATTTGTTTAGAAATGTGATTAATATTTTAATTAAAGGAGAATTGTATGGCAAAACCAAGTACAGTATTTGTTTGTAGCAATTGTGGAAATGAATCTTCTAAATGGTTTGGAAGATGTCCAGCATGCAATGAATGGAATACTTGTTATGAAGAAAAAATTAATTTAAAATCTAGTGGAAAATCAGCTAGCAAAAAAACAGCGACAACAGTAAAATTAGACGATGTAAAGAAACAAGATATCGTTAGAACAAAAACAGGATTTGATGAACTAGATAGAGTATTAGGAGGGGGACTTGTTAAAGGCTCCCTAACTTTACTTGGAGGAGAACCTGGTATTGGTAAGTCTACTTTAATTCTGCAAATATGCGATAAAATTAAAGGGGAAGGACAAGTTTTATATGTATCAGGAGAAGAGTCTGCTCAACAAATAAAAATAAGGGCAGATAGATTAGGAATAAAAAACAATGATATTGTATTTTTAGGAGAAACAGATATAGATGTAATAGAAGATGCAATATTAAAAACAAATCCAAAATTGGTTATAATAGATTCTATACAAACAATGTATTCAGATGAAATAACTTCAGGACCCGGTAGCGTTAGCCAAGTAAGAGAAATAACAGCAAGAATAATGAAAATGTGTAAACAAGAAGAAATTACAACAATAATAATTGGGCATGTTACAAAAGATGGTAATATAGCTGGGCCAAGAGTTTTAGAACATATGGTCGATACAGTTTTATACCTAGAAGGAGAAAGATATTTTGCTTATAGAATTTTAAGAGGAGTAAAAAACAGATTTGGTTCAACAAATGAAATTGGAATGTTTGAGATGAATGATATAGGTATGTGCGAAATTGACAATCCCTCATCTGTACTATTATCAGAGAAAAATGAAAATGTAGCAGGCTCAATTGTTGTAGCAAGCATAGAAGGTACAAGACCAATACTTGTAGAATTACAAGCATTAACGGCTACAAGTGTATTTGGAATGCCAAGGAGAACTGCGAATGGTATAGATTATAATAGATTAACACTATTAATTGCAGTATTAGAAAAAAGAACAGGATTGCCACTTGGAAATCAAGATGTATATTTAAATATAGTTGGAGGAATAAAAATAAATGAACCAGCTTTAGATTTAGGCATAATTCTTGCAGTAAGCTCTAGCTTTAAAAATATACCAATACCAAATGATGTAATTGCAATAGGAGAAGTTGGACTAACAGGAGAAGTAAGAAGTGTAAATCAAATAGAAAAAAGAATAAAAGAAGCAGAAAAACTAGGATTTAAAAAATGTATAATTCCAGAAAGCAATAAAAAACTATTGAAAGATACATACAAATTAGATATAATAGGTGTGCAAAATATTTCAGAAGCGATGAGATGCTTAGAATTAAAGAGGTGATAGTTTGGCAGAGAAAACAAAAAATGATGAAGAACTAATCAATATACTTAAGATTATAGCTCCGGGCACTTTATTTAGAGAAGGACTAGACAACATATTAAAAGCAAAAACAGGTGCTTTAATTATAATAGGAGATACAAAAGAAGTCTTAGATTTAGTAGATGGAGGCTTTAGAATTGATGAGGAATATACTCCTGCTAGACTATATGAGCTTGCCAAAATGGATGGAGCAATAATATTAAGCAAAGATTTAAAACGAATTCTTTTAGCAAATACACAAATAATACCATCACCAAAAATATTAACACAAGAAACAGGAACAAGACATAGAACTGCAGAACGTACAGCAAAGCAAACCGGAGAGCTTGTTGTGAGTATATCTCAAAGAAGAAATATAATAACAGTATTTAAAGGAGACTTTAGATATACAATAGAGGACAGTAGTAAAATAGTAACAAAAGCAAATCAAGCACTTCAAACTTTAGAAAACTATAAAAGAGTTTTTGATACAAAACTAAGAGTATTAAATGAATATGAATTTAATGATATTGTTACTCTTGACAATGTAATTACATGCATACAGAGAGCTGAAATGGTAAACAGAGTTGCAGAACAAGTAAAACGTTCAATATATGAATTAGGAGCAGATGGTGTTCTAGTAAAAATGCAATTAGAAGAATTAATAGAAGATTTACCACAAGAAGAATTATTAATTATAAAAGACTATATAGCACCAAGCAGAAGATTATTACCAGAAAAAATATTACAAAACATACGATTATGTTCACAAAATGAATTGATACAATCAGAAATTATTGCTAGATTTTTAGGTTATGAACAATTCGACAACTATGAAGAAGTTGCTGTATATCCAAGAGGATATAGAATTTTAAATAAAATACCAAGAATGCCTAATAGTATTGTTACAAATTTAGTAAAAACATTTAAGTCTTTCCAACATATTTTACTTGCAGATGTAGATAAGTTGGATGAAGTAGAAGGAATAGGAGAAGTTAGAGCACGAACGATTAAGCAATCATTAAGGAGAATGCAAGAACAATTTGTATTTGATAATTTAATGATTTAAAGAGGTGAAAAATTTGAAAAATAAAAACTCACAAAAAGGTATTACTATAATAGCATTAGTAATAACAGTTATTATGCTTTTAATCTTAGCATCTGTTGCTACATATACAGGAATAGAATCATACGATAAAGCTGAACAAATAAAATTTGTATCACAAATGAAATTAATTCAAACAAAAGTGGACGAAAAAGTTCAAGAAGATGGTTTTACTCTTGAAGGATATGGAACAATATTAACAGATGAACAAAAGCAAACAATAAATAATGCAGTAGCTAATGGAGAAATATTATCACCAACTGAAGATGACTATAGTAACTATGTAAGATACTTTTCAAAAGAGCAGTTAAGTACACAATTAAGTCTAGATAATATAGATGAGGGCATAATTATAAATTTCAAAACTAGAGAAGTTATAAGCACAGTAGGATTTGAATATGGAGGTACAATATATTATACTCAATACAAACTGCCAAAAGGGGAAAAGTTAACTCAATATGTAAAGCCTAATACAACACTATCTGTTGAGTATTCTAAAATTTTGCAAGATTTATCTTGGGTAATAAAAATAGAAGAAGTGAAAAGAATAGAAAAAGATAATACAGACGGGACAGAATTAAAAACAGAATTAAAATTAGATACATTGAAATATGAATTAGGCAAAAAAAACTCGAATGGAGCTGAGTATACTTATTTAAAACAAACGAATCCAAATGAAATTCTAATTTCAGAAGCCGGTGACTATAGTATAAAGGTAATAGACAATGCCGGAAATGAAACTGAAGAAAAATTTACCATTAAAATTGCAAACCCACCAATGATTAAAGACAATTGGGTCAAATTGAAAGAGAAAAAAACAATAAACGAAAAATATGAAACAACTTATGCATTTGAGAAAGGAGTGGATGGAACAAAATGGTATGATTATTCAAACAATGCACAATTTGCATATGCAATGAATGAAAATAATGATTATTTTGTTTGGGTTCCACGATATGCAAAAAACAATTCAACAAATGAAATTAAGTTCATAAAGGGAAATTCTAATATATTTGAAGATAATACAAAAATGAACAGCAATTGGACTGTGCCTGAAGAGTTTTCACCAAATGGAATTAAGCTTACTGGATTCTGGCTAAAAGTAACGGGTCCAAATCCGGAAGAAAAAGGCATAGATACATTTTTAATAAATATAAATAAAAATGATATAATATATATTTATGAGCAATAAGGAGGAAATATAGATGAAAAACAAGTTAACTTATAGTATAGCAGCATTAATTATAGTAATTATATTAGGAAGCTTTTTAGCATATGGATATTATCAAAAGGCAACATATAAATTACAAAGACCAATAGTTTCTATGGAAGTAGAAGGATATGGAACAATAAAAATGGAATTATATCCAGATATGGCACCAAATACAGTAAAAAACTTTATTAAATTAATAAATGAAGGGTATTATAATGGACTAACATTCCACAGAATACAAGAAAGCTTAATACAAGGTGGAGATAAACAAGGAGATGGCACAGGTACTACAGAATATAGTATAAATGGAGAATTTTCTAAAAATGGATATAAAGAAAATACATTAAGCTTTGAGAGAGGAACAGTAGGATTAGCAAGAAAAGATTATTCATATTATGCATCTATGGATTCTAGATTAACAGAAAAAGGATATAATTCAGGATATGCACAATTTTTCATAATGGCACAAGACCAAAAGGAATATGATGGATACTATACAGCATTTGGAAAAGTTATAGAAGGAATGGATGTTGTTGATAAACTAACAAAAATAGAAACACAAACAAAAACTGATGAACAAACAGGAGAAACATCAACAACTACTACACCAGTAAATGCACCTGTAATAAAAAATATGACAGTAGAAACATTTGGAGTAAACTATGGAGAACCAGAAACACATAAATCTTTTGATATAAATTCTTGGTTTATGAGTTTATATGGATTATCACAACAATAAATTGGAATTTGTTTAATTGATGTGTGAGGTGTGATTTGTGGGTGAATTCAGGACAGTCCCCAAAATCCCCAGGTTTGGTGATTTTGAGGGACAGTCCCTAGAATTCCCCTCACACAAATTCCAATTTGTATAAAAAAAGTTCAAAAAAAATAAAAAAAATGAAATTTAGTATTGACATATTAATTAAAATCTAGTATACTTATTTTCGTCCTAAGAAATGGGCGCATAGCTCAGCTGGTAGAGCATCTGCCTTACAAGCAGGGGGTCATAGGTTCGAGTCCTATTGCGCCCACCATTTTTTTGGCCCGGTAGTTCAGTTGGTTAGAACGCTAGCCTGTCACGCTAGAGGTCGTCGGTTCGAGCCCGATCCGGGTCGCCATTTTTTTATTATATATAGTTGGCTCGATAGCTCAGTTGGTAGAGCAGGGGACTGAAAATCCCCGTGTCAGTGGTTCGATTCCACTTCGAGCCACCACAAAGCACAGCGAAAGCTGTGCTAATTTTTTTGAACTGTGGAATCGAAAAGGAGGCTGCCAAGTTTCAACTGGTCAGGAGCCAGTTGAAACGCAGGCAAAAATAGTCCAGTGGACTATTTTTCCGACGCGGCTTGCCGATTCCACTTCGAGCCACCACAAAGCACAGCAAAAGCTGTGCTAATTTTTTTGAACTGTGGAATCGAAAAGGAGGCTGCCAAGTTTCAACTGGTCAGAAATTTCCATAAAAAATAATTGACAACAATACAAAATGGTACTATAATAAATCCTGCTTAATTTTTATAATCCTGTTTTCAGGTTGATATATAGGCATAAGAATTAAAAAGAATTTTTTCAGGAGGAAAAGGTAATGAGCAAAAAGGACTTTGTTTTTAGCGTGATGTTGGGCTTTTTCATTATGGCAACACTATTGAATTTAATAATTTCAATAGTAACCGGAGATATAATGGTATGGATGTGCACAGTATTGGATGCTGTTACATTAATACTGTTTATAATATGGAATAAACTTAACAAAAAAGAATAAAGTATTAAAAGAAAGAGCTAATATTAACTTATTATTAGCTCTTTTTGCTATTATATTGATTTTATAAGAGTTGATAAAACTAAAATAAAATGATACAATTCAATAATAAAATAAGATAAACAAGGAATGATAGAAATAATGGAAAAAATTTTAGACAGAATAAATAAACCTGACGATTTGAAAAAATTAAATTTATTAGAAAAAAACAAACTAGCAGAAGAAATAAGAGAATATATACTAGAAGTGGTATCTAAAAATGGAGGACATTTAGCTTCTAATTTGGGCGTTGTAGAACTTACAATTGCACTTCATAGCGTTTTTGACTTACCACAAGACAAAATAGTATGGGATGTAGGACATCAAAGCTATGTTCATAAAATTTTAACAGGAAGAAAAGAACAGATGCAAACTTTAAGAAAATTTGGTGGCATATCACGGATTTCCAAAAATATCGGAATCTGAATATGATAGTTTTGACACAGGACATAGCAGTACATCAATATCAGTGGCATTAGGAATGGCAAGAGCAAATGCTTTGGAAAATAAAAACAATCATGTAATAGCTGTAATAGGTGATGGGTCACTAACAGGCGGAATGGCTATGGAAGCTCTAAATGATGCCGGAAGTAGTAATTCTAATATAACAGTAATATTAAATGATAATGAAATGAGTATATCTAAAAATGTAGGAGGAGTTCCAGCATTACTTACTAAAATTAGAATTAAAAAAACATATAAAAGGTCAAATAACTGTATAAAAAGATTTTTTAACAAAGTGCCTTTAATAGGAAAACCAATAGTTTCGTTAGCTCACAATATAAAAAGAAGCATAAAACAGTTGGTTATTCCTAATATGTATTTTGAAGATATAGGATTTACATATCTAGGACCAGTAGATGGACATAACATAGAAGAACTAGAAAAAATTTTAAAACAGAGCAAACATCTAGAAGGACCTATTTTAATTCATGTAATAACTAAAAAAGGAAAAGGGTATAAGTTTGCAGAAGAAACGCCAGATAAATTTCATGGAATTTCTAGTTTTGATATAAAAACAGGAGAGAAAATAGCAAAACCAAAAAAAGATTATTCAAAAGTGTTTGGAGATAAATTAGTTGAGCTAGCTTCAAAAGATGATAAAATAGTTGCTGTAACAGCTGCAATGAAAGATGGAACAGGATTAAAAGAATTTGCAAATAAGTTTCCTAGTAAATTCTTTGATGTTGGAATTGCAGAACAACATGCATTGGGTATGATTGCAGGAATGGCTGCATCAGGTTTAAAACCGGTATTTGCAGTATACTCATCTTTTTTACAAAGAGGATATGATCAACTTATTCATGATATTGCATTAGAACAAATACCTGTAACTATATGTGTTGATAGAGCTGGAATTGTTGGAGCAGATGGAGAAACACACCAGGGTATATTTGATTTATGCTTTTTAAACTCTATACCAAATCTAGTTGTTATGGCACCAAAGGACTTTAAAGAACTAGAACAAATGTTAGAATTTGCAATCAACTTAAATAAGCCAGTAATTATTAGATATCCAAGGGGAGGAGAAGAAGAAAGCTTTAAACAACATAATGATATTGAACTTGGAAAATCAGAAATCATAAAAGAAGGAAAAGATTTAAGTATAATAGCAATAGGAAAAATGGTAGAAAGGGCACAAACAGTTGCTGAACTCCTAGCTAAAGAAAATATTGATGCGGAGATAGTAAATGCAAGGTTTTTGAAACCATTAGATAAAGAAACAATATTAAAATCAGTAGAGAAAACTAAAAATGCTGTAACAATAGAGGATGGATTAATAGAAGGGGGCCTTCGGAACAGCTGTTATAGAAACAATTAATGATAGCAAACTAGAAAATATAAAAACAAAGAGATTTGGATATAATGATTGCTTTGTAAAACATGGAAGTGTAGAAGAATTGGAAAAAGAATATGGGTTAGATGCAGAAAGCATTTTCAAAAGCATAATAAAAAACAAAGTACTTGAATAATGGTCAAGTACTTTGCTTTTTATCTTGAAGATTCTCCTTTTTCAAAATTCTGGATTTTTTCTGTAGCAGCTACTGAAGAAGTAGTAGGATCACCACCTGGAACATATCGATAATTTACAACTTCCTGCTGATTTAATAAATTATCTGCTGTAAGTAAATTTAAAATATAATCATTAGTAGCTTCACCTATATATAGTGTTGTTTCAAATTTTGCAAGGCATTCATCGTAAGTTTCTAATCTTAAATAAGAACAATCTTTTTTTAGAATATCTAGTTCTTCAGGAGTAGCATTAGGATGGTCTTTTCTTAATCTTTTATTTAATAAATCACAACTTTTTTTAGGAGATAAATAAATTTCATCCATAATTCTTTTAATATAAGCTTCTTTTTCTGTAGATGATATTGTAGAAGAATTGTTAATAGATTTTAAATTAGCAATATCTTCTTCAAATCTCTTTCTCCTATTAGTAACAGTAGAAAATTTTCCGATTTATAACTTCTTCAATTTCTTTTCGAACATTTTCTTCAATTCCTTTTTGTACGATATTAGAATATATATTTTTAATTCTATCAGGATAAGAAGAAATTGTTCTTAAAAACTTATCTCTGTAAAGAATCTGGGTATCAGAAAGAGATTCTTTTGAATAATTAGGATTAACTAATAATTGAGAATAAGTATCTATTAATGAATAAGTTGTTTCTGGTAAAAGGTCATTCAACTTTCTTAAGGAAGGTTTAACAGATTTTGTATAATTTAATTGCCTTAAATCATACATTAAATTAGCAACAGACTTATCCATTTTAGCCCCATCAATTCCTTTAGAGTTTTTTGAAAGATTATCTCTAAGAAAACGAGTAACTCTGCTTACAATTTTATCTTTTTTTCCAGGTTGCGAAGCCCAATCATCAAGTTCACTTTTGGTTAACCCCATTTGGATAAAAAGTTTTTCATAATCTGGGTCATTAACATTAACAACTCCTTTTATAACTCCATCTCTAAAATCTTTTGCAACATATGAAATTGGATCGCAAAATAATACTATTGTTCCTTCCTTAGATCTGTTTCTAGTTTTCCTATCTAATCCATTTTTGACAAATGTATCTACATATTCGTTCTCAATATCTTTGTCAGTTTTATTTGAATCTATTTTAACTTCTGTCAAACTACTTTCACCATTGTGACATACAGCAATATCTGATATTGTAAGATAATCTGAATAATATTTTTTTAATTCATAAGAATTTAGAGGTCTACCTTTAATTTCTTCTAGTCTTTTAAGAACCTTATTATGAATATCTTCTAATTCAAACATTACTCGTGCCATAGAACTATGGTGTAATTCACATATTCCATTTGATTGTAAATAATTTGATAGCATATGTTCTCCCTCATGAGCAAATCCAAAATGTCCAATATCGTGACTTAAACCACCAACAAATGCTAAATCTTCGTTTAGTAATTGGTCTTTAGCAGAAATATATGAGTTTATAGCAACATCTAAAGAATGAAGAAGCCTTGCATTTGCATGTCCTTCAATACCAGGGTTCTTTTCAGAACTCATATTTTTTTGCTGTAATCTAATCCAAGCTTTTGAAAAATCTATTAATTCCTCTTTGAAAATGCTTAGATATTCAGGGTCTATATATGTAGCAAATTTTGAATGATCCAAATAAAAAGCTTTCTTTTGTCTAAAATTTCTAATAAGTTCTTTTAATTTAAGAATATATTTGCTTTCTACTTTAAAATTAGTAGATGAAGCTCGATTTTTAAAACTTTTCATCATAATCACCTTTATAATTATTTATATCTATTGTAACATTTTTTAGTCAATTTGTGAATGCCTGAACAATAAAAAAGTCGAAAAAGAACAAATTAGGACGTTTGCATATTATAATAGATACTTGAAGTAAACATAAAAAGATGATATAATTTAATTGTATTCATTTATATAGTCTTCCTTGCGTGACATCAAAGCTACAGCAGGAGACAAATAATTTTAAGGAGGAAAATGAATATGGACATGGAAAAAATTTATGAGGCGCTAAACAAACTTAATCAAGGCAACAACAACTTAAGACGGTGGACATCTTTTATAACAAAAGGAAGTCATGATGAGATTTCAAAACAGGCATTAAATAGTGCAATATGTTATATGCTGGCGGTAGAAGTGCAAAAAGCAGGGTTAAAAGTTAATTTTAATTTGTTTCCCAAAATTGCTATTTATAGGTCTTTTCAAAAAGTTTATGTGAATTATGACATTCCAGAGCATATACTTGAAGAAATTTGTTATTTGGGAAAAATTGATTTTAATGAGAATTTTAAAACTGCAACACTTAATACAATCAGAGATGTCGCAGGAGAAGAGTTTGCAGAATTTTTAAAACAGGGTTGTGACACTTTAGAGGAACGCATTTATAAAGCGGCAACTAAAATCGCTACATTGTTAGAACTGAAAGAAATTAAAAACAATGTAAATGGTGATTATGACGAAAAATATGAAGAGATTATTTCATCTATGACCAAATACGAAGATATTCCTGGATTCGAAGATTTAAGAGATCAAAATGGTGGATATTGGAAGGTATTTAAAGATATTTCAAAATTGAGATACCAAAATAGATGGGCTTCATATTCATATCAGGTTGAATGTTCTGTTTTAGGACATCTTTTTGAAACCGCAGAATATGCGTATTTTATGGCACTTGAAAAAGGATATACAGAAGATGTTGCAACAAAATGCTTTTTTATGGGAATATTTCATGATATTCCTGAAACCTACACAAGAGACATTCCTTCACCGATAAAAGATAGTATTCCAAATTTTAGAAAAATTACAGAAGCATATGAGTTAGAAATGATGAGAAAAAATATGTATCCGTTTGTATCTAAAAAAGGAAGAGAAGCACTTGAAAATGTTATGTTTGAAACTAGTGAAAACGCAAGTTTTAAGGCTTTGATAAAAGGTGCGGATTATATGTCTGCAATTGCTGAAATTTGGCGCCAGCTTAAAGCTGGAACACGAGACGAGGATTTTGTTCGTGCTATGGGAGGACATTTTCCTAAATTTAAAGCCGGATTAGCCGAGTTTACTCCAGGCACAGAAAAATTTGCATATAAAATGTTTTCATATGCACAGTCTCTAAATTTGTAATTTTGTAACATGTCAGAATGCAGTGGATGGCTTTTGTCATTCACTGTTTTTATATACTAGGGAATTTCAACAAACTCTTATTGTTCTTGAAATTAAAAAACTTTTGAGATATAATGTATAAGTCAATAAAAAAATGAGGTGTAAATATGGACAAACAAAAACGTAAAATATTAAATACAATGTTAAAATTTTTTGAAGAAAAAGGATATAAAAAGGAAGAAATAGCAGAAATAGAAGAATTAGCAGGAGAAAAAGAAAAAAAGAAAAAAATGAAACTTCATTCTTTTGAAAAGATTACAGATTTAAAAGATATGTTAGAAAAAACAGAAAAAAAATTTGGTGATAAGCCTGCTTTCAAATATAAAACAAGTGAACCAGGAGTTTTTGATGTAATTACATATAAAGAGTTTATAGAAAAAGTAAACGCATTAGGGACTAAATTAATAGATTTAGGTTTAAAAGGGAAAAGAATTGCAATAATATCAGAAAACAGATATGAATGGTGTTTAGCATATTTAGCAACATGCTGTGGAACTGGAGTGGTTGTACCACTAGATAAATCTTTGCCAGCAAATGAATTAGAAAGTTTAATAATTCGTTCGGGAGTAGAAGCAATATTTTATTCAAGTAAATATGATGAAGTTATGCAAGATATAAAACAAAGAAGAACAACAGATTTAAGATATTATATATCAATGGACTTAGAGAAAATGGAGAATGGCATATATTCAGAACATGAACTTGTAGAAAAAGGAAAAGAATTAATAAAAAAAGGAAACAAAAAATTCTTAAATGCAAAAATTAATAATGAAGAAATGACATGCATGCTATTTACATCAGGAACAACAGCAATGTCAAAAGCTGTAATGCTATCACACAAAAATATATGTTCAAATTTAATGGATATAGCAGCTGTATTAAAAATTGATGAAAAGGATACTTTATTATCATTCTTACCATTGCACCACACATTTGAATGTACAGTTGGATTCCTTTATGTTATGTATACAGGAGCTTCAATTGCATATTGTGAAGGAATAAGACATATTGCAAGTAATATAAAAGAATTTGAGATTACTGCAATGATTTCTGTACCAGCACTTTATGAAAATATCTATAAAAGAGTTATGAAGTCAATTGAGAAAAAAGGGAAACTAGCAGAAGTAGAAAAAATAATGAAATTAAGTGGAATGCTTTCAAAAGTAGGGATAGATTTTAGAAAGAAAATGTTCAAGGAAATTCACGAATCGTTAGGACCAAAACTAAGACTTATGGTAAATGGTGGAGCAGCATTAGATTATGAAGTAGAAAAAGGATTCAATGAATTAGGCTTCAGAATTGTTCAAGGCTATGGATTAACAGAAACATCTCCAGTTATAGCTGCAGGAACAGATTTTGCTCAGAGATTAGGATCTGTAGGAAAGGTGTTCCCTAGTTTAAAAGTAAAAATAATAAATAAAGACGAAAATGGAATTGGAGAAGTTATTGTAAAAGGACCAAGTGTAATGCTTGGATATTATCAAAATGATGAAGCAAATAAAGAAGTATTTGAAAAAGGTTGGTTTCATACAGGAGATTTAGGATACATTGATAAAAAGGGATTTCTATTCTTGGCAGGTAGAAAGAAGAGTGTAATAGTTTTAAAGAATGGTAAAAATGTGTATCCAGAAGAGATTGAGAGTATAATAAATAGAATTGATGGCGTAAAAGAATCTTTTATATATGGAAAACCAGAAGAAAATAACGAAGACGACTTAAAACTTTGTGTAAAAATAGTATATGATAAAGATTTGATGAAGGAATTATATAACGCAACTACAGAAGAAGAAATAAAAGAAGCGTTATGGTCAAAAATAAAAGAAGTAAATAAAACAATGCCACCATACAAGTATATTAAAGAAATAATTGTTTCAGAAGAAGAACTTATAAAAACTACAACATTAAAAATAAAAAGGCACGAAGAATTAGCAAAAATCGAAGGTCAAAAATAAAGAAAAAATATAAAAAAATATATTGACTTTTGTAATATTAATGTAATAAAATTGTAACGAAATAGATAAATTAAATTTTGCAAATCCTATTGTAGTTTTTTCGCAAAGAATGTATAATTATAAACAATAAAAGTACATAGGACAAAGGAGGGTGAGTTTACGGTGCTATTTTTTCATAAGCCAGGCATAGTAAACGTGAAAATGATAATTACAGAAGAAAAAATTTTATCAAATATTGACAAAGTTCAAAAAATGATAAATCCAAATAATAAGAAGCAAATCGTTCAATTAGATGAGGATGCTTATTTTAAAGATTTAATAGATTCAATTAAAACATATTTAACAGAATATCCAAAAAAGAAAAACTTCCCAGCAAGTGTATATAAAGCTTCATATGGACTAGTTGAATATGCTACAAACCAATTTGAAGAAAACACAAAACAAATTGAAAAATTAATAAGACAAAGAGAAGATAACATTGCAAAAGCAAATGAATTAAAAGCAGTATTTGAAGCAGTTCAAAATAAAGATAAAGAATGGAAAGTAAAAGTAAAACAAATTAGCAATGTTATGTCAGAAGATGTAATAGAAGCTTTAACTATAATTGGAAAATGCAAAACAAAAAAACCAGCAAACTATGAAGATGCTTTAAAATTAATAAGAGCTAGAATTTCAAACCTAGAAGGAAATTTACATATTGAAATAGATATGGAAAGAATAGAAGATAGATCAAAAGCTTTAAGTTACATAGGAATAGAAATAGCAGAAGCATTAAAAGGAATTCCTACACCAGTGGAAGAACCAGTAAAACAAGAAAAAGTAGAAGCTGTTAAAGAAGATATAGTAGAAGATTCATTCATAGAAGAAACAAGATTTGAAGTAAAACCAACATTATGGGAAAGAATTAAAAATAGCAAATTAGTAAGAGCAATATCATATGTAATGAAAATAAGAGTTGTATTAGATGTTCCAGCACTTCCAGAAGGTAGAGGAGAAAGAAATTAAAAATAAATCTATTATGAGATAGGACGGAAGCTATTCCGTTCTATTTTTTGCAAGATAATATATGGAGGAAGATATGAGTAAATATGATGAACAATACCTAGATTTGGTAGAAAGAATTTTAAAAGATGGATATTATGATCAAAACAGAACAGGAATAGCTACATACAAGTTACCACACCAAATTTTGCAATTCAATTTGCAAGAAGAATTTCCTATACTTACAACAAAATATGTTGCATATAAAGCAGCAATAAAAGAATTGCTATGGATCTTTCAAAAACAATCTAATAAAATTAGTGATTTACATGAGCAAAATGTTCATATATGGGACGAATGGGAAATGGAAGATGGAACAATAGGAACAGCTTATGGATGGGTTGTAAAGAAATTTAATCAAGTAGATAAATTAATACATCAATTAAAAACAAATCCACAAGATAGAAGAATGGTACTAAATCTTTGGCAAATACCATATTTAGATACAGGAGCTCTATATCCATGTGTGTTTAACAGTTGCTGGGATGTAACAGATGGAAAATTAAACTGTATGCTTACAATAAGATCAAATGATATTCCTTTAGGACATCCGTTTAATGTAACACAATATGCTGTATTTGTTCATTTGTTAGCACAAGTAACAGATTTAAAACCAGGCTTACTTACAGTATGTATAAGTAATGCACATATATATGAAAATCAAGTAGAAGGCATGAAAGAACAATTATCAAGAAGGGATAAAGCATATCCAGCACCAAAACTTTGGATAAATCCAGAAATAAAAGACTTTTATGATTTTAAACCAGAAGACATAGAACTAATAGATTACAAGCATTTAGGAAAAATAAAAATGGATGTAGCAGTATAAATAAAAAGAGAAAGGAAGATAAATATAATGCTAAGTACAATAGTTGCAATAGCAAATAATAATGTAATAGGAAAAGATAATAAACTAATTTGGCATTTACCAGAAGACTTAAAGAGATTTAAACAAATTACAACAGGAAAAAATATAATAATGGGAAGAAAAACATTTGAATCATTAGGAAGAGTTTTACCAAATAGAAAGCATATTATATTATGCAATGATATGGAAATGGATATAGACAATGAAAATGTAGAAATTTTAGATGATATATCAAAATTAGATAAATATATAAATTCAGATGAAGAAAATTTTGTAATAGGTGGAGCAACAATTTATAAATTACTAATGCCTTATGTGAATAAATTATATATAACAAAAATAAATCATGATTTTGAGGGAGATGTATATTTCCCAGAAATAAAAGAAACAGAATGGAAAGAAATTTCAAAAGAAAAGGGATTAAAAAATGACGAAAACCCTTACGATTACGAGTATATAACATATGTTAGAAAATAATTTTTAAAAAAATTAAAAAAATTGAAATTTTGTATTGACAGAACGCGAAAAATATCTTATAATAAATTTCGCGTTGAACAAATGCTCCCTTAGCTCAGTTGGTCAGAGCAACCGGCTCATAACCGGTGGGTCCAAGGTTCGAATCCTTGAGGGAGCACCAACGCAAAATTTTTTTTATAACTAAATATGGGTAGGTGGCCGAGTGGCTAAAGGCGGCAGACTGTAAATCTGTTCTCATATGAGTACGATGGTTCGAATCCATCCCTGCCCACCAACTAAAAAAGTCATAGTTTTACTATGACTTTTTTAGTTATGTATATAAATATAAATAACACATTTTCCCTTGACATTAAGCGATTTTAAATATATAATTATTAAAAATAAATAGTGAGGAATTAAATATGAGAAAATATATATTAATTAATTGTTGTTGCAGATAATACTCTTACCTATGTTGTAGGTACGAGTAAATTTTGTGCCTGCAATAATTAATGTATATTTTATATATTAAGTTATGCAGGTTGCATAACTTTTTTTGTTGAATAGGAAAAATCGAAGATTTTCCTATTCAACAAAAAGGCTATAATCGCTATTGCCTTTGAGATTTCCTCATTTTATTCGGAAACTTAAATCGGCGAGAAGAAAAGTGTAGCAAAGCCACTTTTCTTGGTTGAATAGGGCAAAATTGGTTCTATTGTAATTAGTAGCTAATTATGATATATTATATAAATATTAAATAAAAAATAGCAATAAAATTAGTAATATATAATTAAAATTCTTATCTATAAAGTAGGAGGTAATATTATGAAACTTTATAATTCAATGACTGGACGTAAAGAAGAATTTATTCCATTGGACGGTAAAAATGTAAAAATGTATGCATGTGGTATTACAGTATATGATTTAAGCCATATAGGCCATGCAAGACAAGCGATTGCATATGCTATGGTAGCTGATTATTTACGTTATAGAGGATATAATGTAAAATATGTTAGAAATTATACTGATGTAGATGACAAAATTATTGACAGAGCAAATAAGCTTGGAAAAGATCCACTAGAATTTTCTAGAGAACAAATTGAAGAAACTGAAAAAGATATGGCAAATCTTCATATTACAGATGCAGATGTAAAGCCAAAAGCATCAGAAAATATAGAAAATATTATTGAATTCGTTCAAGGACTTATTGATAAAGGCCATGCATATCCAGCAGAAAATGGAGATGTTTACTTTAATGTAAGAAGTTTTCCTGGATATGGAAAATTATCACATAGAAAAGTTGATGAACTTTTAAATGGAGTTAGAAAAGATGTAGAAGAAGGAAAACATGATCCAATAGATTTTGCTTTGTGGAAGGCAGCAAAACCAGGAGAGATTTCATGGAAATCACCTTGGGGAGAAGGTAGACCAGGATGGCATATTGAATGTTCTACTATGGTTTTAAAAAACCTTGGAGAAACAATTGATATTCATGGAGGAGGAAAAGATTTAATATTCCCTCACCACGAAAATGAAATTGCACAAAGTGAAGCTTTAACAGGAAAACCTTTTGCAAAGTATTGGTCTCACTGCGGATTAATTAAAATTAATGGAGAAAAAATGAGTAAATCATTAGGAAACTCATTAAGCATTAGAGATGCACTAAAAAAATATAATTATGAAGTAATTAAATTTGTAATGTATTCAAAACACTACACATCAGATATGGACTTACTAGACAAAGATTTTGCATTAGCAGAAAAACATTTATATTATTTTTATAATACAATAAAAGCAATGAAAGAATTTATTAATTTATATAATGGAAATAAAGATGGAGAAGCATTGGAAGATGATATTTCTGAAAGCATTATACCAAATTTTATAGAAGTTATGGACGATGACTTTAATAGTGCTGCAGCACTTTCAAACTTACACAGCATTTTTAAATATGTAAATGTAATAATGAAAAACGCTAAAAAGAATAATAGAGAGAAAACAGCAAATACATTAGCTAAAATACTTGCAAATGTAAAAGAGGTTTATGGAATTCTTGGATTATTTGAACAAGAACCAGAAAAATTCCTTACAGAAATGAAACAAAAATATGTTGCAAATCTTGATATCACAGAAGAAAAAATTGATGAAATGATAGCTAAAAGAAGTGAGGCAAAAAAAATAAAAGATTTTGAAACAGCAGATGCTATTAGAAGCGAATTAGATAGTAAAGGAATTATATTAAATGATACAGTAAATGGAACTACATGGAATGTTAAAGCGCTTTTTAATATTGATTAATGAACAAAAGGAAGCAAGAGAATATTAAAATCTTTTGCTTCCTTTTTATTAGAAGGTCAACTTTATTGCGGGACCTTCTAAAACCAGGTTACAGGAAAAATGAAAACATTCTTCCTCAGACTCAATCCATTCAAGACCGAACAGGGTATTTGTAAGAGCCCTCATCCTGTACCGAACTTCTCCTTCTTGGAAAATTCCTAATTCGGAATCATCTAAAAATGGTAAAAGCCTGTCGTGAACGGCTGTAGAAACAAAGATATGTTTACAACCTTTCCATTCAGGACAATGCCCATTTAAAAGAGATATTAGAGAAATTTCTTTTCCCTCAAAAAGAAGAATTTCCTTGCACATTGTAACCACTCCTAATCCATAAAATTTACGTGCAAAAGTGATTATACTACTATCAATTCAAAAAATCAACCATATATATATATAGACATAATATAATATAAAAAATACAAAAAAACCTTTTAAAACTATTAGAAAAGATATATAATATAACAAATGTTTATTTTAGGGAGATATTATGAATAAAAAATGGGAGTTTTATGAGGAAAATAGTGAAGAAATAATTGATATAGCAAAAAAGCATAATATATCAGAATTACTAACAAAAATATTAGTAAATAGGGGAATAACAGATGATAAAGAGATAGACACTTTTCTAAATCCCACAAGAAACGATTTTTATGATCCATATTTAATGCCAGATATGGATAAAGCAGTAGAAAGAATAATTAAAGCAATAAATAACCAAGAGAAGGTTATGATTTATGGGGATTATGATGTAGATGGAATAACTAGTATAACTGTTTTGAAAAAATTCCTAGAAGAAAGAGGATTAAAAACAGGCCATTATATTCCAAACAGATTAGAAGAAGGATATGGGTTAAACGAAAATGCTATAAGGTCAATAGCAGAACAAAAGTATACTTTAATGATAACTGTTGACTGTGGAATATCTGGAATAGAGGAAGTTGAATTAGCTAATCAACTGGGAATAGAAACAATAATAACAGACCATCATGAACAGTCAGAGAGTTTGCCAAATGCATATGCAATAATTAATGCCAAAAGGAAAGATAGCCAATATCCATTTAGAGGACTAGCCGGGTGTGGAGCGGTATTTAAATTAATACAAGCAATATCACTAAGATTAGGTTTAGAAGAAAAAGAATTTTTAAAGTATTTAGATATAGTATGTGTAGGTACAATATCAGATATAGTTCCATTAGTTGATGAAAATAGAGTAATTGCAAAATTAGGATTAAAGTTAGTAGCACAAACAAGAAATATTGGATTAAGAGAATTAATATTGCAATCAGGGTATAAAAAAATAGATTCAAATACAATATCTTTTGGCGTAGCTCCAAGAATAAATGCTTGTGGCAGAATGGGGTATCAAGAAGAAGCTTTAGATTTGTTTTTAACAAACAATATAGAAGAAGCAAGAAAAATAACGACAAGATTAAATAGCTATAACCTAGAAAGACAAACAAAAGAAAAAGATATATTTGAGCAGGCAATTAAAGAACTAGAAAAAGAAGATATAGAAAAATTAAATACTATAGTTTTAAGCGGAGATAATTGGCACCATGGTGTAATTGGAATTGTTGCCTCAAAATTAACAGAAAAATTCTATAAACCAACTATACTAATATGTTTTGAAGATAATATTGGAAAAGGTTCTGGAAGAAGCTTACCGGGATTTGATTTACACAAAGCCTTAGTAGAAACAAGTGCTTATCTAGAAAAATATGGTGGCCATGAAATGGCTGTTGGACTTTCACTAAAAAAAGAAAAATATAATGATTTTAAATTAGCTTTTGAAGAAATAGCAAAAAGTAAAAATATACAACAAATTATACCAGTTATAAAAATAGATAGCATAATTACAGCAAAAGATGTAAATAAAAAAACTATACAAGACTTAGAAATGCTAGAACCATTTGGAGAGAAAAACAAAAATCCTATATTTGTATATAAAAATTTAAAAATTGATTCAATTAGAGCACTTTCAGAAGGAAAACATTTAAAATTAACATTAAAAGATGATAATTTATTAATAAATGCAATAGGATTTAATTTAGGATATTTGTCAGAAGAATATTTAATAGGAGATAAAATTGATATAGCAGGAAACTTAGAAATAAACAAATATGGGCGGAGAAGAGATAATCCAAATAAATATAAAAGATGTTATGAAATCAATATAGAGAAAGGAAATTTATATGCAAAACAAAGAAAATGTAACAATAGATAAAATAATAGATAAAATGAAAACAAACAATCCTAATTCAAATACTGACTTAATAAGAAAAGCATATAACTATGCATATGAAAACCATAAAGGGCAAAAAAGAATATCTGGCGAATCATATATTATTCATCCATTAGAAGTAGCATATATATTAGCAGAATTAGAATTAGATGATAGTACAATTTGTGCAGCACTATTACATGATGTTGTTGAAGATACACCTATTACACATGAGGACATTGTAAGAGAATTTGGCGACGAAATTGCAGAAATGGTAGAAGGAGTAACAAAACTTCGGAAAAATTAAATATACAACAGTTGAAGAGCAACAAGTAGAAAATTATAGAAAAATGTTCTTAGCAATGGGAAAAGATATTAGAGTAATATTAATAAAACTTGCAGATAGACTTCATAATATGAGAACTTTAAGCTATATACCAAGAAACAGACAAATAGCAAACGCAAAAGAAACAATGGACTTATATGCACCACTTGCAAATCGTTTAGGTATTTATTCTTTGAAATGGGAATTAGAAGATTTAGGATTTAGATATTTATATCCAGACGAATATAGAGAATTAGTAGCAGGAATAGAAAAGAAGAGAGAAGAACGCTTAGAGTTTATAGACAAAATAATGGAAGAAATAAAAGTAGCTCTAAAAAAAGAAGACATAAAAGCAGAAATTACAGGAAGAGCAAAGCATTTATATAGTATATATAGAAAAATGAAAAGAGATAACATTACATTAGACCAAGTATATGATTTGTTTGCACTTCGTATAATAGTAAATTCAGTAAAAGATTGCTATGCAGCACTTGGTGTAGTCCATGAGTTATATAGTCCAATGCCAGGAAGATTTAAAGATTATATTGCAGTTCCAAAACCAAATATGTATCAATCAATACACACAACTTTAATTGGACCAAATGGAACACCATTTGAGGTACAAGTAAGAACTTGGGACATGCATAGAATAGCAGAATTTGGTATCGCTGCACACTGGGCATATAAAGAAGCAAATAACAAAACAGGTAAAAAATCAAATGTTGTAGTAGCAGAAGATAAATTAGCATGGCTTAGAGAAACTTTGGAATGGCAAAAAGATATGCAAGACCCAGATGAGTTTTTAAAAACATTAAAGACAGAACTATTTGAAGATGAAGTATATGTATTTACTCCAAGAGGAGAAATAAAAGTTTTGCCTAGAGATTCAACACCAATAGACTTTGCATATGCAATTCATGCAGAAGTAGGTCATAGAATGATTGGTTGTAAAATAAACAGTAAAATGATGCCAATAGTAACGAAGTTAAAAAGTGGAGATATAGTAGAAATAATAACATCAGATACTCCAAAAGGACCAAGTCGTGACTGGTTAAAATATGTAAAAAGCTCAAGTGCTAAAACAAAAATTCAACAATGGTTTAAAAAATCAGAAAGAGAAGAAAATATAATAAGAGGAAAAGAAATTCTAGACAGAGAAATAAAAAGAATAGGAATGACTCACAGTGATTTATTTAAACCAGAATGGGTAAATAGTGCATTAGAAAGATATAATTATGCAACTACTGATGATATGTTTGCAAGTATTGGATTTGGAGCAATATCACCAGGAAAGATAATTACAAGATTGTTAGAGGAATACAAGAAGGAACATGAAGAAGAAGTTATAGAAGAAAAAATTCAAGAACTAACTGATTCTAAAAATAAAACAGTTAAAAAAGCACCAAAATCAGGAGTTATAGTAAAAGGAATTGATAATTGCTTAGTTAAATTTTCGAGATGTTGCAATCCGGTTCCGGGTGATGATATTATAGGTTATATAACAAAAGGAAGAGGAGTATCTATTCATAGAACAGACTGCAAAAACATGGAAGACTTGCTACAAGACAAAGATAGAATAATAGATGTTGCGTGGTACAACGAAGAAACAGAAGGAACATATAATGTAGACATAGAAATACTTTCAAATGATAGAACAGGACTACTTTCTGATATAGTAAGAGAAATTACTTCTCAGAAAATTAATATAATGGGAGTAAATACTAAAACAAGTAGAGAAAGAATTGCCACAATAGAAGTAACAGTTGAAGTAGAAAATATAGAACAATTGAACAAGGTTATAAAGGCAATTAGAAAAGTAGATAGTGTTTATGAGGTAAATCGTAAAAAATAACTAAAGAAAACAAAGGAAGATGAAAACAATGATGATTTTAAAAAGGATTAAGATTGACATACCAGCAGTTGGAGGTACTAATTGCTATATTGTTCAAGACGAAGAAACAAAGGAAACAATGGTAATTGATCCAGGTGGAGATGTAGACAAAATAGTAGAAATGTTAAATACAATCCATGCAAAAGTAAAATATATACTTCTTACTCATTGCCATGGCGACCATATAGCAGGAGTAAATGAACTAAGGCAAAGAGTAGGAGGCAAAGTTTTAATTCATAGATTAGACGAAGAGGGATTAAAAAATCCAGATGTAAACTTAGCAGAGTATGTAGGACTTGGAAGAGTTGTAGTTCAGGCTGATGCTAGATTAGATGATGGAGATTTAATTCATATAGGAAATCTGGAATTTAAAATATTGCATACACCAGGACATACAAAAGGTCGGAATTTCAATTTATTCAGAAGAAGAAAAATTGCTATTTTCAGGAGATACATTATTTAGAGGCTCTTGGGGAAGAACAGATTTGCCAACAAGTAGTTTTGAAGATATAATAAAATCTATAACAGAAAAATTAATGGTGCTTCCAGAAGATACAATAGTGTATCCAGGACATGGAAAATCAACAATGATAAAAGAAGAAGAACCAATTTATTTAGAATTAAAACCAAAAACTTATTAAATATGAGAAATTTGTATAGAGCACCGTTCAAGGTGATCCAAGGAAAACAGATAAGGAGGATATATTATGAATAAAGTACAACCAAAAACATTATCAGGTTTTATGGAGTTACTTCCAAATGAACAAATATTATTTAACCAAATGCAAGATAAAATAAGAAGTACTTATGAGAAATTTGGCTTTTTACCAATAGATACACCAGTAATAGAAAGCTCAGAAGTATTACTTGCAAAAGCAGGTGGAGAAACAGAAAAACAATTATATTCTTTTAGTAAAGGAGATAGCAATTTAACACTAAGATTTGATTTAACAGTGCCACTTGCAAAATATGTTGCAGAATACTATAACCAAATTACATTTCCGTTTAGAAGATATCAAATAGGAAAAGTATACAGAGGAGAACGTGCTCAACGTGGTAGATTCCGTGAATTTTACCAATGTGATATAGACGTAATAGGTGATGGAGAATTAAATATAATAAATGATGCAGAAATACCAGCAATCATGTACGAAACATTTAAAAGCTTGGGATTAGATGATTTATCTATACATATCAATAATAGAAAAATATTAAATGGACTATTTGAAGATGCAAATGTACAAGAAAAATCAGCAGACATTTTAAGAACAATAGATAAAATAGAAAAAATCGGAAAAGAATTAGTAATTGCAATATTTAGAGACGATTATAATATGCCAGAAGAGAGCATAAACAAAATAATTAATTTTATAGAAATAAAAGGTACAACAGATGAAAAGCTATCAAAATTAGAAGAGCTTGGAATAGAAAACGAAACGTATAAAACAGGATTAAATGAATTAAAAGAAGTAGTAAAATACATGAGAGCATTTGGAATTCCAGACAGCTGTTTTGAAATTGATTTAAGTATAGCAAGAGGACTAGATTATTATACAGGAACAGTATATGAAACATTTTTAAATCAATATAAATCAATAGGAAGTATATGTTCGGGTGGAAGATATAACGATTTAGCAGGATATTATACAGACAAAAATTTACCAGGAGTAGGAATGTCAATAGGACTTACAAGATTATTCTTTATATTGAATGATATGCAATTAATAAAAACAGATAAAAAATCAATATCAGATGTTTTAGTAATTTCTATGATAGAAGATTCGAGTAAATCAATAGAAATAGCAAATGAATTGAGAAAAGCAGGAATAAATACAGAAATTTATTTTGATAACAAAAAAATGAAAGCAAAATTCAAATATGCAGATAGATTAAATATTCCATATGTATTAGTGATAGGAGAAGATGAAATAAAAACAGGAATGTATACAATAAAAGACATGGCAAACGGAACACAAGAACAAATGGAGATAGAAAAAATAATAGAAAAATTAAAATAGTATAATAAAACAAAATCAAAAGAATATATTTAAATAGGTTAAATTCAAAGGAGAAAATTGCAAATGAACATAGCAGTAATAAATGCAAAGGACCTATTTAGGTATATTCTTAAATTTTTGGTTATAGTTTCTATAACTTTTTTTATGATAAAACTAGTAAAAACAGTAGATTTAAAAAAACAAGAGGAAAATATAAAAGAAAACGGAAATAATATAAAAAAGCAAATAAATGAATATTCTTTTACAAAGTGTTTGGATATTTCAATTCCGCTAATGGAATATGGAAAAAAAGAAAGCGAAAAAGAAAACTTTTTTACAAATAATAAAATACTTGCAATGGGAGCAAACATTTTAGATGAAGCAATTTTAGAAAATACAGATTTAATAATAAATAAAAATGACCTTACAACAGATGATACAGAAGAGCTTATAAATAAAGTAGCAAAACTTCCAGAAAATGCAACAACAGAAGCTGTACAAGAAAATAATATAACACCTAAAGTAACTTCATCATATGGCAGTGTACAAATAAATAATCAAAGTGATTATGAAATTACAGAAGATATGTTGGTTCCAAATGTAGAAATTACAAATAAAAAAGACATATTAATATATCATACTCACACATGTGAAAGCTATACACCAAGTGCACGGTTATGAATACGAAGCAACAGGAAATTACAGAACAACAGATTTAAATTATAGTGTTGCAAGAGTGGGTACTGAACTTACAAATTATTTGAAAGAAAAAGGATTTAATGTAACACATAATACAACCTATCATGATTATCCAGCATATTCTGGGTCTTATGCAAGGTCATTAAATACATTAGAAGGTTTGCTGGAAGGGAAAAATACTCAATTAGTTTTTGACCTTCATAGAGATGCAGTAGGAAGTAGTAACGAATATGCACCTACAATTAAAATTAATGATAATTATGTAGCGCAAATTATGTTTGTAATAGGAACAAATGGAGGAGGATTGGAACATCCAAATTGGGTACAAAATTTGAAAATTGCTGTAAAAATTCAAGAAAAAGCAAATGAAATGTATCCAGGTTTGTTTAGACCAATTATAATAAGAAATTCAAGATATAATCAACATTTAACAAATGGTTCTAGTATAATAGAAGTAGGTGCAACAGGTAATGCAATGGAACAATGTATTTTAAGTATGCAATGTTTATCTAATGTACTTGCAGAAGTTTGTAAGTGATACTTATAGAAAAAAATAGTAAAAAACTGTTGTAAAATGATATTTTAATTGATATACTAGTATAGAAATTATATTAAAACATTATTGTTTTAGGAGGTAATAAGATGGAAGAAGAAAATAAAGATACAATAGAAAAAAATGAAACAGTTGAAATTTCAGAAGCAAATAATGAGGAGATAAAAATAGCAGATGATGTAGTTTCAGTAATTGCAGGAAAAGCAGTTTCAGAGATTTCTGGAGTAGCTGGAATGGCTGGCGGATTTGCTGGAGGAATTTCAGAAGTTTTTAGTGGGAAAAAGAACTTATCAAAAGGTATAAAAGTTGACGTAGGTGAAAAAGAAGTTAAAATAGATGTTAATATAATAGTAGAATATGGAGCAAGAATTCCAGATATTGCATTTGAGATACAAAACAGAGTAAAAAAAGCAGTAGAAACAATGACAGGATTAACAGTAACAAGTGTTAATGTACATGTACAAGGTGTGAACATACCAGAAGAAAAAGAAGAACCAAAAAATGAAGAAGAAGAGGAGAAATAAAAATGAAAGGGTTAGATAAATTTAATTTAATATTATTTTCAATAATAATTTTAATAATATCAGTATTAGTTTGCTTTTTACAATTTGGATGGATTGATGTTATTTTAGCATATAACGGAATAAGCTTTTTAGTAGAGAATAGTGTTGCAGGAAACATTTCTTTAGGACTAGCTATAATATTAATACTATTATCAATAAAATCAATTTTCTTTAACTCTTACTCAAGTGAAAGTCAAGGAAAAGATGGAATTTTATTAGAAAATGATAATGGTAAACTATTAGTATCAAGAGATACAATAGAAAGCTTGGCAAATACAGTTATAAAATCTTTTGACAGCGCAGAAACAGTTATGACAAAAGTAGAAGTGGATGAAGAAAGCCACATAAAAATATATATTACTTTATCAGTACATCCAGATGCTGTAATTAAAGATTTATCTGCTAAATTACAAAGCAACGTAAAAGAAGCAATTAAAAAATCATTAGACTTAGATGTTACAGAAGTAAACATAAGAGTAAAAAATATAAGTGTAAAGAAAGAACCACAAATTAAAGAATAAGGGATGTTGAGTTATGGAAAAAGTTAAACAATTTCTAATTAATTATAGAGGTGCAATAATTGGCGGAATAGTAGCTATAGTTGCTTTATTACTAAATCTTCACAAGGCATTAATAGTTATTCTAATAGTAATTGCGGGAATTTTGTTAGGAAACTATGTTCAACACAACAAAGAATTAGTAAAAGAAAAATTAAAATCATATATAGATAAACTATAATAAGCTTTATGGAGGAATTTATGAACAGATCACAAACAAGAGAATTAGCATTCAAACTACTATACCAAATAGAAATACAAAAAGAAATAAATGATGAAGATATGCAATTGTTTTTTGAAAACAATAATATAATTTCGGAAGAAGCCAAAAAATATATAAAAGACATAGTAAATGGCACAAGTAAAAATTCAGAAGAAATACTAGAATTAATAAGAAATAACTTGAAAAAAGATTGGAACTTAGAAAGAATATCAAAAGTGAATCTAGCATTATTAAAACTTGCAATTTATGAAATACAATATAAAGAGATTCCTTTTAAAGTAGCAATTAATGAAGCTGTTGAACTTGCAAAAACATATGGAGAAGAATCTTCACCAGTGTTTATTAATGGAATTTTAGCAAGTATAGTTAAGGAGAAATAAATTGAAAATAGAACCAATTACTGTATCTTACTTAAATAAATATATAAAAGAAAAAGTAGCAGAAGATGAGTACTTAAACAATGTTTATGTTAGAGGTGAAATATCTAACTTCAAACATCATTATACAGGACATATGTATTTTACATTAAAGGACGAGGGTTCTTTAATAAAATGCATAATGTTTAAGAGCTCTACTGCTACTTTAAATTTTACCCCAAAAGATGGAATGAAAGTATTAGTTCTAGGAACAGTTTCTGTATTTGAAAGAGATCGGAATATACCAGATATATGTAAAAGCAATGAAAGAAGATGGGATTGGGGACCTATATAAAGAATATGAAGAACTAAAAAACAAATTAGAAAAAGAAGGATTCTTTGATAATAGCCATAAGCAAAAAATACCGTTTATGCCAAAAACAATAGGAGTGTTAACATCGAAAACAGGTTCAGTTATAAAAGATATTATAAACGTATCTACGAGGAGAAATCCAAATGTTCACATCAGATTATTTCCAATACCAGTGCAAGGCAAAGGCGCTGAACTGGAAATTGCAGATGCAATTAGAATAATGAATGAAAAGAAACTAGCAGATGTTTTAATTTTGGCAAGAGGCGGAGGCTCAATAGAAGACTTGTGGCCATTTAATGAAGAGATAACAGCAAGAGCAATATATAATTCAAAAATACCAATAATCTCTGCAGTAGGTCATGAAACAGATTTCACAATAGCAGATTTTGTAGCAGATTTGAGAGCACCAACTCCTTCCGCTGCAGCAGAACTTGCAGTTCCTGATATAGAAGAAATAAAGAAAAAATTAGAAACATATAATCAAAGATACAAAATATCTTTAAAAAAGAAAATAGAATTCATGAAATTAAGATATCAAAAATCTATGTCATCAAAAGCGTTTACAGACCCAACGGCAAAAATAAAAGAGCAATACATTAATTTAGACATAATAATTAAAAATCTAGAAAACTTAATAACAAACAAAGTAAAAGACTCAAAGACAAAATCAATTGAATTGATTTCTAAATTAGATACATTAAGCCCTTTAAAAACATTAACAAGAGGGTATTCAATAGTTCAAAAAAATGGTAAAACAATTAAAAGTGTTAAAGAATTAAAAACAAATGATATGTTAGGTATAAGATTTACAGATGGAGAAGTAAAAACAAAAGTACTATGAGGTGAAAGTTATGGGAAATAAGAAAAAAATAATTATAATAGCAGTAACAATAGTTTTAGTAATACTAATAACCTTACTTACAATAAAACTAATAAAAATCGAAAAAAACAAAGGAAAAGAAGTAATAAATTTAAATGAAAATGCGATAGAAAATAATACAGTTGAAAATAATGTACAAAACGAAAATATAGAAGATAAAAACAATGAAAATGTAAATGAAGAAAATAATAACCAAACTAATACTATACAAAACACCGCTTCTAATGCAGGCGAAGAAGTTACAAAAACAGAAATAGAAAAAGAAGAAACTGATAAAGAAAAGGCACTAAACCTTGTGAAAAAAGACTGGGGAGAAGACGACAATGTATATTTTACAGTTGAATCAATAGATGGTAATGGAAATTATACAATATATGTAAGAGAAGGCGAAACAACTAGAGAAATAAGCGTATATACAGTAAATCTAAAAACAGGAAAATTTACAAAAGAATAATATATATGTTGTAAATCACACAAGCATTGAGTGACTTGTAATAAAACAGGATAGGGGGTAAAAAATGAGTAAGGAAATAAATTTTGAAGAAACAATGCAAGAACTAGAAAAAATTGTACAAGAATTAGAAAAAGGAGACTTAAATTTAGATGATTCTATAAATAAATTTGAAGAAGGAATGAAACTTTCAAAAAGTGCAAGTGACTATTTAGAAAAAGCAGAAAAGAAAATAACAGTTTTAATAAATGATAGTGATAACAATATAGAAGAACAAGATTTTTAATAAAGAAAATTTATAAAAAATATTTAGGAGGTAAAAGATGGAAGATATCGATATCGCAAGACAAGCAAAACTACAAAACATAACAAATGTAGCAGAAAAATTAGGAATAGAGGAAAATTATTTAGAACAATATGGAAAATACAAAGCAAAAATTTCAAACGAATTATATGAAAAACTAAAAGATAAAAAAGACGGGAAATTAATACTTGTAACATCTATAAACCCAACACCATTAGGAGAAGGAAAAACTACTATATCAATAGGACTAGCTGACGGACTATCTAAAATAAACAAAAAAGCTATACTTGCGTTAAGAGAACCATCTTTAGGACCAGTATTTGGAATAAAAGGTGGAGCAACAGGTGGAGGATATGTTCAAGTTGCTCCAATGGAAGAAATAAATCTTCACTTTACAGGAGATATACATGCAATAACATCAGCAAACAATTTACTTTCTGCATTAATAGATAATCACATTTTCCAAGGAAATGAATTAGGATTTGATAAAGTAATTTGGAAAAGATGTGTAGATTTAAATGATAGAGCATTAAGAAAAGTAGAAATATGTTTATCAGGAGAAAAAAATGCAGTTCCAAGAGAAGACGGATTTGATATAACAGTTGCATCAGAAATAATGGCAATATTTTGCTTAGCAGAAGATATAAACGATTTAAAAAGAAGAATTGGAAACATAGTAGTAGGATATAATAAAAATGGAGAAGAAATAAGAGCAAGAGATTTAAAAGCAGAAGGAGCAATGACAGTGCTTTTAAAAGATGCTATTAAACCAAATTTAGTTCAAACATTAGAAAATACTCCAGCATTAATACATGGTGGACCATTTGCAAATATTGCACATGGATGTAATAGTGTAATAGCTACAAAAATGGGTATGAAACTTGCAGATTATTGTATTACAGAAGCTGGATTTGGTGCAGATTTAGGAGCAGAAAAATTCTTAGATATTAAATGTAGAAACTTACCTAAAACACCAGATGCAGTTGTGTGTGTAGCAACAATAAAAGCATTAAAATATCATGGCGGAATGCCAATAGAAGATATAAAAGAAGAATCTATAGAATATCTAGAAAAAGGAATTCACAATTTATTAAAACATATAGATAATTTGAAAAATGTATTTGGACTAAATGTAATAGTTGGAATAAATAAATATATAACAGATACAGATAAAGAAATAGAATACTTAAAAAATAAGTTAGAAGAAAAAGGTGTAAATATAAGTTTAGTAGAAGCTTGGGCAAAAGGAGGAGAAGGAGCAATAGACTTAGCAGAAAAAATAGTAGATTTATGTGAAAAACCAGCAAACTTTAAATATTGCTATGAATTAAATGACACCATAAAAGAAAAAATTGAAAAAATAGCAACAAAAATATATGGAGCAGAAGGAGTAGAATATAGTGACGAAGCAGAAAAAATAATACAAGATTTAGAGAAAAATGGTTATGGAAATATGCCAGTTTGCATAGCAAAAACACAATATTCATTCTCAGATGATGCTAAAAACTTATTATGTTTAGAACCATTTAAAATACATGTAAAAAATGTAATACTAAAAACAGGAGCCGGTTTTATAGTAATACTTACAGGAAATATATTTACAATGCCAGGACTTCCAAAAGTTCCAGCAGCAGAAAAGATAGATATAGACGAAAACGGAAACATAGTAGGAATATTCTAAAATTAATTAAAAACACATAAAAATACCATTTTTGGAGAAAATATTTTTTATATACAATGAAATTTTCTTTAAAGGTGGTTTTTTTATGAAGAAAATTATAAAAAATAAAAGCAATATTATTGCTATACTTATATTAATAGTATCTATAACAGCTTTTTTATCATACAACATATTTTTTAGAGAAGATACCAATTCTTCATATGCGCTTTCTAAATATGGTTCTAGAAGTGATGAAGTAAAACAAATACAAACCAAATTAAAAAGATGGGGTTATTACTATGGAAATGTGGATGGAATTTATGGCTCACAAACACTTTCTGCAGTAAAATGGTTTCAATCTAAAAATGGATTAACCGTAGACCGGCATAGCAGGACCTAAAACTCTTTCGGCAATGGGAATAAATTCTTCAAGTTCTTCAAACACAACAACAAATTCTAGCTCAGATTTAAACTTACTTTCACATTTAGTATACGCAGAAGCAAGAGGAGAGCCATATTCTGGGCAAGTTGCAGTAGCATCAGTTGTATTAAATAGGGTGAAAAATTCATCATTTCCAAATACAGTTGCTGGAGTAATATACGAAAGAGGTGCTTTTTCAGTAGTAAGTGATGGACAAATAAATTTAACTCCAAATGAAACTGCAAAAAAAGCAGCACAAGATGCAATAAACGGATGGGATCCATCTTATGGGGCAATATATTATTTTAATCCAAACACAGCAACAAGTGCATGGATTTGGTCAAGGCCAGCAACAGTAGTAATAGGAAATCATAGATTTTGCAAATAAATTGAAATTTGTTTAATTGATGTGTGAGGTGTGATGTGGGATTTATTGTAAACGTCGACCCCTACAACGTTTGCAATATGTTTTTACCATAAATTAAAATATTAAAAATGAAAAAAATTGTGAATGGAGTTAGCTTGAATTAGAAATTGTTTTTCGAGCGCAGTAGGGAATCTCATTTTTAATGAGGGCGCTGCGGAGCAAGAAAATTTACAATTTCTATGAAAGCGACATGACCTGAACCATTTTTTGAATTTTAATATTTTAATTTGGAATATAATTACAAATTCCAATTTATCTAATTGTTGACTTTTAACTAATATATTGATAATATATACACATAAATGGAGGAATAAATGATACTATACCCAGATATATATTTAACAAATGTAAAAGAAATTACAGTAGAATTATTACATAAAAACAATATTAAAGGATTATTGTTAGACGTTGATAACACACTAATTGATTTTGAATTAAAGATATTAGAAGGTTCTAAAGACTGGATTAATAACTTAAAAGAAAATAATTTCAAATTATGTATATTGTCAAACACTAACAAGATTGAAAAGGTAAAAATGGTCGCAAAAGAGCTGGATATACCATACATATTTTTTGCTAAAAAGCCATTTAAAAAGGGGTTCAAACAAGGAGCTGAATTCCTAGAGTTAAGTCCAAACCAGATAGCTGTTGTAGGGGACCAAATAATGACAGATGTGCTTCGGTGGAAATAGAATGAAAATGTTTACAATTCTTACAAAGCCATTAGGTAAAAAAGATATATTTATTACAAGAGTAAAAAGGCCTTTAGAAAATATGATAATTAAAAGATATTTAAAAAGGCAAGAAAGAAAGCAGGAGAAGAAAGATGTATTTTAATGATGTACATATATTATATTATGTTTTATTTATATTAGTAGGAGGAACAATAGGTCAATTTATAGATTATGCAAGTAAATGCTTCATCGAAGAAAGAAGAATATTTGCAAAAGAGAGTTTTAGTAAATATAAAAAAACTGTGCTTCCAAACTATATATTAATTTTAGGTATTGCAATTGCATATGCAGGATTATTATATAAATTTGGATTACACTCAGGCTTTAAAGAGAATTTGGATTTAATAAAATATGTAATACTAATTCCAATGCTTGCATGTGCTTTTTATGTAGATTTAAAAGAACAAATAATACCAAACAGATTAAATTTATTAATATTTGAAATAGGATTAGTGTTCTTATTTATATATGGCTTTATAAATATAAATATTTCGTTAAATTTACTACTTGGAATGCTAGCAGGAGGAGGAATTTTCTTAATTATAACATTAATTGGAGGTCTTATTGCAGGCAAAGAAGCAATGGGAATGGGAGACGTAAAATTAATGGGAGCACTTGGGTTATTCTTTGGACTACAAAATATTGTAGTAATTTCTGTTTTGGCATTTCTAATAGGAGCAATAATTAGTATTGCTATAATGATAATAAAAAGAAAAGGTACAGATACATATATACCATTTGGGCCATTTATTGTAATCGCATCAGTTATAACAATATTTGTACCATTTAGTATTTTATTTACAATGTTAATGAAAATATTTACATTAGGAATGTATTAAAATATTTATAGAAAGAAGGTGGCTCTATGAACTATAAAATGCGTGCTTTAAGAGAAAGAATGAAAAGTTTAAATTTAGAAGGAATGATAGTAACTAATCCAATCAATATTAGATACTTAACTAACATTACTTCAGAAGGAACTTTATTAATAACGAGAAAAGAAAATATATTTATAACATATACAATGTACATAGAAGCAGTAAATAGTGTTCTTACTATAAATGATGACATAATAGTAATGGATTATAGAGACATTACAAAAGAAGAATATGAGAAATTTTTTACATTTTGTGAAAATGTAGGATTTGAAGAAAACTATGCAACATATGAACAATATAAAAATATAAAGCAAAGGTATAAGGCGAATAATTTAGTAGAAACAGAAGGGATAATTGAGAAACAAAGAATAGTTAAAGATGAAGAAGAAATAAATAAAATTAGAAAAGCATGTGAGATTACAGACAATTGTTTTACTCATTTATTAAGCTATATAAAAACGGGAATGACAGAAAAACAAATTGCTTTAGAAATAGAAATGTATTTTAAAACACATGGAGCAGATGGAGTTTCTTTTGACCCAATAGTAGCAATAGGAGAAAACTCATCAATTCCGCATTGGATTCCAGGAGATAGAAAAGTAGAAATGGCAGATCCAATACTAATAGATATGGGATGTAAATATGAGGGATATTGTTCGGATATGACAAGAACTATATTTATGGGTTGTATCTTAGAAGAAATTAAACCTGTATATGATTTAGCATTAAAGAACCTTGAACTCTCAACAAAAGAGATAACAGATGGGTATACAATAAAAACAGCTGCCAATATGGTTGAAAGCGATTTTAAAGTAAATGGCTACAATTTAATTCATGCATTAGGACATGGAGTAGGATTAGAAGTACATGAGCTACCATTTATTAGACTAAAAAATGAAGCAAACTTTAAAGAAAATATGGTTATTGCTGACGAGCCTGGAATATATTTGCCAGGAAAATATGGAATAAGAATAGAAGATACACTATTAGTTACAAAAGATGGCTCAGAAAGATTAACAAAATCAGAAAGAGGATATGTTGTAATATAGTAAAATAGATATAAGTAGCACCTTCAAAATTAGCAAAAAGCTAGTTGCTTGAAGGTGCTATTTTAAAAGGCGACTAAAGTTGTTTTGTTTCCAATACTTGCAAAAATCTCCAAAAAGAGTTATAATATTTACATAATGCGTTCAAATAATCTAAATATATTAGGAGGTTTACATGAAATCAATAGATAACCTTACATTAATTCAAATAATAAACAGATACAAAGATATAATTGGAGATGATTTAGAAAGTTTTATATATTCAAAAATTTTTGATGATAAAATAATACAAAGCATTGAAGAAAGTATTCAAAATAGAGTTATTTTAAATACTGATGAAGAGAGACAAAGAATAGCATATCAGTTACTTATGGAAATTTTAAAAAACCCACAAAATAGTCTTAATACAGATAACTCAATAAAAAGACAATTCATTGCAGAAATAATGAAAACATATCCAGATAGAATAAAAACAGGAACAAAAAAAGAAATGAAGGACCTTATTTTAGATGGAAAACCTATTGCAATTTATGAATTTCCAAGCCAAAAGTATAGAGGAATAAGAGAAACTTTAATATTCACAAAAGAAGAACCAAAAAGTATAGATTCTATATATGATGAGAAAAAAAGAAAATTATTTAAAGAAATAATGGATACAATTACAATAGAAGACATAAGTTCAATTATAAAGCCTGAATATAAAGATGCTGTGCTTGGGGCAATAATGAAAAAGATAACAATGCAGTATTTTGTAGATAAAAAAGGAATGAAACCTCAAGATTTTAAAGAAATGTATTTGGATAAAGTGGCTGAAGATAAAGAAACTATTGTTAAATTAGATGATAAAGATGCAGGAATATGTATAACAGAATTATTACAAGAGTATGTATCAGAAAATTTTTATTTAATGGACAGAGAAGCAATATTATTAAATGCAGCAGCAAGATTAATGCTTGGGGTTAGAGTTTGCGAAGGAGAGCAAGTAGGAGACTTAATCTTAAGAAACAATGATGAAAGTAAAAAGCAGATACTAATAGAATGTAGTATATTAGAAATAAGAAAGATTCTTAAAGAATTAAAAACTGGAAAATATACAAATGCAAAATATAAAGTAGTTGACAATGATGGAGAGACAATTATAGAAGCAGATGAAAAAAATATAGAAGAGTTTTTAGCAAGGTGTACAGATACAAGATATCTTTCAGATTTGTATATAGATAAATTGCATGCAAATTTGGCAGTTGGTACTTTCCCGGAAAATTTAGAGGAACTAAAAATAGCGGGAGTTGGACTAGAAGATGTTACACATATAATAGAGAGTTATGAAGAAGCTGAAGACAAAGATGAAAAAGAAAAACTTTTAACTTCTGCAAATGCTCTTGCGAGCTATTTATTAAGAAATACGGAACTAAAAGAGGAAGATTTTATAGATTTATATGTAAATGGAAATGCAAATTTAGAATTAATAGAACAGATGAAACTAGGTGAAATGCCTAAAGAGTATTTTGATACTAGATTTATGGAACTTTTTAGTGAAGATGTATATTTTGATACAAAGGAATCAAATACTAAATTAAAAAGATATGCAAATTTATATTCTGTATTAAGGGAGCAAGAACAAATAGATACAACAACTGATGATTTAGTAGTAAAACTTTCTGGTATGTTTGGAGAAGAGTTTATACCAAATATAATGGGAGAATTATATAAAACAGGAATTGCAGATATTGAAGAGGCAATGCAATGGTTAGGAGGAGAATTTATAGCAACTCAATACAAGCAAGGAATATTAAAACCAGTGGAAATACGAGGAATATACGATAAAGGAATGATTAGTTTAAAAGAATTAGCAACAATGATTAATTCACTAAATGATAATACAGAAAAATTTATGATTATAAGTAGTATATTTTCAGATGCAGAGAGTATGGAAACAAGACAAAGCCTTTTAGAAGAATGCATGAAATTGGAAGAATTAGAAAGAAATAATACTTCAAAACGTGAAAGACAAGATAGAATTGAACCAAGAATTATAATAGAACATAATAAATATACAAGTGATCCAATAGCAAGATTTTCAGTAATGAAATTATTAGATAAAGAATATGAACTTGAAATTACAGAAGATGGACATGCATTAGTGCATTTACCAAATTTAAAAAAGGTAATAATAGAAAAGATGCTATCAAAATATGGAGAACCATATTATGGAGCTGCTACATATATAGTAGATGAAGATTATTTTGAACAATATAGAGAAAAAATAGTTACTGATAATAAAATAAATAGAAGCAAACTTAGTGATGATATAATATTTAGAGGAGTGGATAGAGTTATACATTCACCAACAGGATGGGGAAAAGGAATAAAAAAAGTCTTAAATATTACTGAAGAAACAAAAACTCCAGAAGAATTACAACAAATAGATGAAGCAGTAAAAGCAGTAGAAGAAAGCAGAAGAAAAATTGAAAGGGAATAAAATGTTTGAAATTTTAGAATATAGTAATAAAATAAAAGAGCTATATATAGGAAAAGACACGATCAACAAAATTATTGAAGCTTATAAGAAATCTATTATAGAAAATGAAGAATCAATAAAAAAAATATATGATATTGATAAAAAAGATTCTAGTATAAGTTTTGATATAAAAAGGACAATAGATTTATTAGAAACATATAAAAATAAAGAGCCAATTCAAAATGTAAATAAACAAGTAATATGTGTTACATATTATGCTAATCCATATATAACAATAAATTTATGTATGCAATCGTTATTAAAAAAGACAGCGATAATATCATTAACAGAAGATGGATTAGTTAATACAAATATGATTTTAATAAAAATATTTAATCAAGTACTAGAAGATTTTAAAATATGCAAAATGATAGAAAATAGAGAACTTAATAAAGAGGAAAAAGAGTACATATTAAAACATCAAATAAAAATAATATGTGTTGGAAATACTAGCACATATTTCTATTTTAAGAAAAACAACAAAAAAGAATTGGAATATGTTCCTTTTAGAAATATGGCAATATATTGTGACGACAAAGATTATTTAGACTTACAATTTGAATTATATAAATATGCAGTAAAAAATGGAATAGAAGCGGAAGTATATGAGGATTTAGATGAGTTTATAGAGTGCACAAAAAATGATTATAAATTGGAATTTTTAATTGCATTTATAAAAGATAAAAAAACAAGAGAAACATTGGAAGAAGAATTAGAGAGTAGGAAGCTATATATTAATAAAAATCCATTTAAAAATGAGACATTTAAAATAGATATAGTATAATACTTGATTTTTTCCATAAAATATATTAAAATAAATAAGATTTATAGTAAAAAAATAGAAAAGAGGTATAAAATATGGCAGAAGTTTATATGGCAGGAGATGTAAGAAATGGAACAACATTTGAATTAGATGGTTCAGTATTTAAGGTAGTAGAATTTCAACATGTAAAACCAGGAAAAGGAGCAGCTTTTGTAAGAACAAAATTAAAAAATGTAATAACAGGAGCAGTTTTAGAGAAAACATTTAACCCATCAGAAAAATTACAAGGAGCAGAAATAGAGAAAAAAGAAATGCAATATTTGTATAATGATGGAGGATTATATTACTTCATGGATAATGAAACATATGATCAATTACCATTAAACAAAGAAGATTTAGGAGATACTTTAAAATACTTAAAAGAAAATATGATAGTAAAAATTCTATCTTTTAAAGGAAAAGTATTTGCAGTAGAACCTCCTATATTTGTTGAATTAAAAGTTACATATACAGAACCAGGATTTGCTGGGAACACAGCAGGTGCAGGACAAACAAAACCAGCAGAATTAGAAACAGGTTATACAATAAATGTCCCACTATTTGTTAACACAGATGATGTTATTAGAATAGATACAAGAACTGGCGAATATATGGAAAGAATCTAGAACTGAAAGGAAAACAATAATGTCTAACTTAAATGTAAAATTTAAAAAAGTTTTGGAAGATTTGGAAAAGAATATTCAAAACAAAGAGGATTTAGAATATATAAAAGTACAAATATTTAATTTGTATAATATGTTTTTTGATGAAGTAAACAGAATGGAAGAAATGTCAGCAACAAGAATGGAAACATTAGCACAATCTCAAGCAGTATTACAAGAAAGAGTTGAAAAACTAGAGAATCAATTAAAATCTATGGAAAAAGAACTTTATATAGATGAAGAAAGCGATTTTGCTATTACTTGTCCATACTGCAATGCTGAATTTGTGGTCGATTATGATGAATTAAAGAATGAAGTACAATGTCCAGAATGTAATAATATAATAGAGTTGGACTGGGGAGATGAATGCGAAGAACATGATGGATGTTGTGGACATGATTGTTCACATTGTAACCATGACGAAGATGATGAAGAAGATATGTAATTAAAAGAAATTTAAAGGATTGACGGCTTTGCCGTCTTTTTTTATTGCAAAATGGAGATGCGGACCAGTTGTTGCTCCATTAGTAGGATTTCCATTACTATCTTTGTATGGATTATTATAAATACCATAAACATTTTTTGGGCCAACTTTTGCAATAACTTGTCCTTTATTTACTATTTGACCAGAATATACTAGAAAACTCGGGGATACATGAGAATAAATGAAAACAAGATTTCCAGATTCTACTTTTACAGTAAAACCATTTGCTCCATAAAAACCTAAATAAGAAACAACACCAGTTGATGCAGAAATAATATTTGAACCTGTGGGGACTGCAATATCTACTCCACCATGATATGAACCAGCACCAGAAGTTGGAGATTTCCTATAACCAAAATTAGAAGTGATATTATTATAACCGGGAACAGGCCAAGTAAAATTAGATGTTGATATAGATAAATATTGTTGCTGATTAGAATTTGGAGTATATGCTAAAACAAATCCGGACGTATTAAAAATTGGAATAAAAAAGCATAAACTAAAAATAAGAACAAGAGAAAAAACAATAATTAGAGAATAAAAAGAATAAAATTTCATAAAGAACCTCCAAAAAAATAATTAGAAAAAATAAAAATAAGAGCGAATAATAAAAAATACAAACTCGCCCCAATATTTATATTTTGATTTAAGTTATATATTCTTAATTATTCACTCTTAAGCCTTGCCATTAAGCAAGTTTTGATGGCAGGGGTAGAAGGACTCGAACCCTCACAGGCGGTTTTGGAGACCGATGTGCTACCATTGACACTATACCCCTAAAAACAAAGTACTTATTTATATTAGCACATATTTTAATTATATGCAAGTAAAAAATAAAAATTCCTTGACTTATACGAACCTATGTTCTATAATAACCTTGGTGATAATATGGAGAGAAAAATTATGCATATAGACGTAAATAATGCATTTTTATCTTGGTCAGCTTTAGATTTATTAAGCAAAGGTGAAACAGTAGATATACGAACTATTCCAGCAATCATAGGTGGAGACGAGAATAGAAGAGCCGGAATAGTTTTAGCAAAAAGTAATATAGCAAAACAATTTGGAATAGTAACAGGAGAAACCATATACCAAGCAAGAAAAAAGTGTCCAAGTATAAAAGTTTTTCCAGGAAATTATAAAATATATAGAGAATATTCAAATAAATTATATAATCTTCTATTAAATTATACAGATGAAATAGAAAGATATTCAATAGATGAGTGCTTTTTAGATATGACCAATTCTTTAATGAAATCTACTCTAGAAGAAAAAGCAATTGAAATACAAAAAAGAGTAAATGAAGAACTAGGTTTTACAGTAAATATAGGACTAAGCAACAACAAATTACTAGCCAAAATGGCTTCAGATTTTGAAAAGCCAAACAAAATACATACTTTATATCCAAAAGAAATTCAAGATAAAATGTGGCCATTACCAGTAGGCGAATTATTTATGCTAGGCAGAAAAAGTGTTCCTAAATTATATAATATGCATATAAAAACAATTGGAGATTTAGCAAAAGCAAATATTAATGAATTAACTAATAAATTTGGAAAACATGGCAAAAAGATGTGGGAATATGCGAATGGTATAGATGAGTCAGAAGTTATATATAATTATGGACCACCAAAAAGCATAGGGAATTCTACAACTCTTGCAAAAGATGTTAGTAATGTAGAAACTTTAAATGAAATATTGCTAACACTTGCAGAGCATGTTGCATATAGGTTAAGAAAACACAAAATGGTTGCAAATGTTGTAAATGTTGGCTTAAGAACAAAAGATTTTAAAGATTTTTCTCATCAAAAAAAGTTAGATTTTGCAACGGCAAATACAAAAGACATATATTTAAAAGCAAAAGAGCTATTAAAAGAAATGTATAATGGAGAAGAAATTAGGCTTGTTGCTTTAAGAGTAGATAAATTAACAAATAAAAATGAAGCGCAAATTTCATTGTTTGAAACAGAAAAAGAACGAAAACAAGAAAAATTGGATGAAGTTTTGGACAACTTAAAGGAAAAATATGGTTACGAAAAAATTACAAGAGCTGGTAAAATGGGAATTGAAAAGAATATAAAATTAAAGTAATGTTATTGTAATATTCCTGTAACATAAATGTAATATTACAAAAAATCAATACATATTGACTTTAAATATTGGTTAAGATAAAATACTTTTAAACCAAAAAACGGCATACATTTTTTTTAGCAAAAGGAGATACGCAAGTGTTGTAACCCAAGTAGCTGTAAGTGTATAACCATCATGTACAAAAGAAAAATATAAGGAGTAATAGTTGTAAAAGGGGGATACTACACATGCAAGTTATTAAAAGAGACGGAAGAATATCAGAGTATAATGATGAAAGGATTATTAAGGCTATAACACTAGCAATGTCACACACAACAGGTGGAGTTGATATAGATTTAGCTACAAAAATAGCAGATAGTGTAAGAAATCAATTAAAAGATAAAGTACAAGTATCTGTTTATGAGATTCAAGATATAGTTGAGAAAAAATTAATGGGTTCTTCTAGAAAAGAAGTAGCTCAAGAATATATTACATATAGATACAACAGAGATGTTGCAAGAAAAGCAAAATCAAAAGATATGTTTTTAGAGATTATAGAAACAAAGTCTAATGATGTTACAAGAGAAAATGCTAATATGAATGCAGATACCCCTGCAGGAATGATGATGAAATTCGCATCAGAAACTACAAAACCATTTGTTGATGATTTCTTATTGTCAACAGAAGCAAGAACAGCAATAAAAAATGGATATATTCATATACATGACAAAGATTATTATCCAACAAAAAGTTTAACATGCTTACAACATCCACTAGATAAAATTTTGGAACATGGATTTAGAGCAGGACACGGAAGTTCTAGACCAGCAAAGAGAATTGAAACAGCAAGTATTATTGGATGTATATCGCTAGAAACAGTTCAAAACGAAATGCATGGTGGACAAGCAATACCTGCATTTGATTATTACTTAGCTCCTTATGTAAAAAAGACTTTTGTGGAAGAAGTTAAAAAAATAGAAAAAGTAATTGATGAAGATTTATCAAAACTTTATGATTACAAAGTGGAAGACTATATTAAGAAAGATACAAAAGAATTAAAAGGTGATAAAAAATACATACAACTTGCAATAAATAATACAGTAGAAAGAGTTCACCAATCAATGGAAGCATTTATACATAATATGAATACAATTCATTCAAGAGGTGGAAATCAAGTTGTATTTAGTTCTATAAACTATGGAACAGATACTTCTGCTGAAGGTAGATGTATAATTAGAGAAATGCTTGCATCAACAGAAAAAGGTGTAGGAAATGGAGAAACTCCAATATTCCCAATTCAAATTTGGAAGAAAAAAAGAGGCGTAAATTATTTACCACAAGATAAAAATTATGATTTATATAAATATGCATGCAAAGTTACAGCAAGAAGATTCTTCCCTAACTTTATAAATCTAGATGCTACATTTAACCAACATCCAAAATGGAGAGAAGACGATCCAAATAGATATTACTATGAATGTGCAACAATGGGATGTAGAACAAGAGTATTTGCAGATAGACACGGAGAAGATACATCAGTAGGAAGAGGAAACTTATCATTTACAACAGTAAATATTGTAAAGATAGCAATAGAATCAGCAAGAGAAGCACAAGAAAATTTAGGAATTAACTTTGAACTTGGTAAAGGTAGCGAACAATACATGACAGAAAAATATAACAAAGAAGTTAAAAAGATATTCCTAAATAAACTAGAAAAATATACAGATATTGCAGCAAGACAATTATATGATAGATATAAATTCCAATGTAGTGCAGTTGCAAAACAATTTCCATTATTAATGTCAGGGCTATGGCAAGGTAGTGAAAATTTAAAACCTAATGACAGAGTAGAACCAGTATTAAAACATGGAACTTTAGGACTTGGATTTATAGGTTTAGCAGAATGCTTAACAGTACTTACTGGTAAACATCATGCTGAATCAGAAAAAGCACAAAAACTAGGAATAGAAATAATCACACAAATGAAAGAATCATGTGATAAATATTCAGAAAGATATGATTTAAACTATTCAGTACTTGCAACACCAGCAGAAGGATTATCTGGAAGATTTACAAAAATGGATAGAAAAGAATATGGAACAATATTAGGAGTAACAGACAAAGATTATTACACAAATAGCAACCATGTTCCAGTATGGTATAAATGTACAGCAGAAGAAAAAGCTAAAATAGAAGCACCTTATCATGCATTAACAGCAGGTGGACATATATTCTACATTGAGTTAGATGGAGATGCTACACACAATCCAAATAGTGTAGAAGCAGTTGTAGATTTAATGGACAAATACAATATGGGGTATGGATCTATAAACCATACACGTTCTAGATGTTTAGATTGTGGATTTGAAAATGCTGATGCAAATTTAAAAGTATGCCCAATGTGTGGTGGAGAAAATATTGATACAATTCAAAGAATAACAGGTTATCTAGTAGGTACAACTTCTAGATGGAACAAAGGAAAATTAGCTGAGCTACATGATAGAGTAACTCATACAGGTAAATAAAACAATAATTTAGGAGATGACTAGTATGAAAATAGCTGGTTTTTATGATGAAAGTATATCAAATGGTTTAGGTTGGAGAGCAGTCTTATTTGTAAGTGGCTGCCCACACCACTGCCCAGGATGCCATAATAAAGAAGCACAAGACTTTAATTATGGTGAAGAATTTAACGAAGAAGAAATTTTAAAAAGAATAAAGGAAAATTCTATTTTAAACGGAATAACTATAAGTGGAGGGGAACCTCTATGTAAAGAAAATGTTCCAGGGGTTTTAAAATTTATAAAAGATGTAAAAGAAATAAGACCAGAATTTAATGTATGGTGTTACTCAGGATACACATTAGATCAACTTATAGATAGAAACGATGAAGAAACAAATAAATGCTTAAATGAAATAGATGTATTAGTTGATGGAAGATTTGTAGAAGAAAAAAAAGACCCAACATTAAAATTTAGAGGATCAAGTAATCAAAGAATATTGGATTTAAAACCAAGCTTACAAACTCATAAATTTATAGAATATAAACTATAAATATAATATTGTAAAATACTACAATTTTGATTTTAAGTTTATTTTAACAATTTATATATAAAATAATTTCAATAAAATTATGCTCAGATAGAGCAATAAAAAAGGAGCGTACTTATGGAAGAAGAGAATGTTATTAAAGAAGAGAAAAAATTAGTTTTTGCAAAAAAAGAAGTTTGGATTTCTGGTGTAATAGGTCTATTATTAGGTGCAATAATTATGTTTTTATTATATATTACAGGAGTACCTAAATTCGGAAATGAAACAATTGCAACAGTAAAAGGTGGAAGAGTAAAAAAGAATGATCTTTATAATGAAATGAAAAAAGCATATTCAGTAAATTATGCTTTAGATGTTGTTGATAGTGCAATATTAAAAAATAAATATAAACTTACAAGTGACCAAGAAAAAGAAATACAAGATCAAGCTGATTATTATATTTCAACATATCAAACATATTATGGTTATGAAGAAGAAGAATTCTTAAAAGAAAATGGTTTTGAATCAAAAGAAGATTTTATTGATTATTTAACATTAACTTATAAAAGAGATTTATACTATGTAGATTACTTAAAAACAAAAATTGATCAAGATGAAATTCAAAAATATTATGATGAAAATGTATATGGAGAAATAAATACAAAACATATATTGGTAGAAACAAGTGATGAAGTTACAGATGAACAAGCAAAGGCAAAAGCAAAAGAAGTAATAGCAAAATTAGATTCTGGAAAATCATTTGATGAAGTGGCAGAAGAATATGGAGATGCTGTTGTATATGAAGATTTAGGATATAATGGTTTTGATTCTGGCTTAGCTACAGAATATGTGGAAGCAAGTAAAGCACTAGAAAACGGAACATATTCAAAAGAACCAGTAAAAACAGATTTTGGATATCATGTAATATATAGAGTAGACCAAAAAGATAAACCATCATTAGAAGAAGCTACTAACAGTATTGTTAAAATACTAGGGAAAAATTTAGAATCTGAAGATTCATATATAAAATATAAAGCACTAATAAAAATGAGAGAAGATAGCAAATTAAAATTTAAAGATAGCAAATATAAAGAAGAATATAAAGAATATTGCGAACAAATAAATGGTTCAGAAGAAACAACAAATAAACAATAAGTAATAACACTAAAGAAACCTAACCTTGTATAACATATGTAAAAAAGACAGTAGAAAGTAATTTTTTCTATTGCCTTTTTTGGTACCTTATTCTTGATTACAACGGTAACTTCCACACATAGATTCATCTTCTGGATTCCCATTATTACAATTTTTGCAAGGTCTTACAATTATATCCTCTAATTCACATTTTTGAGTTTTTTCATTATTAAAAGCACAACTGCAAACCGTACAATTAATTAACTGTTTCTTTTCCATAAAAATAATCCTCCTTAAATCAAGATATTAATATTATTTCCAATAATAAATAAAATTATTAAAATTAATTAAATTATTTTTTTTCTGAATTTTTACAATTTAATTTTTTCGTTTCAGAACTTGAATTAATTTGAGCTTTGCAGTCAATAGGCTTTTTAAAACTTAAATACCAACTAATACCATTTCTATTTTCTTTTATTTCTTTAACTCTTGCAGATAATTCATTACAAGTTTTAGGTGCAGGAACTATAACAGGGTCACCAGGTAGCCAATTAGCTGGAGTAGAAGCCTTATTAGAATCTGCTGTTTGCAAAGCTTCTATAATTCTTAAAATTTCAGGAATGCATCTGCCTATATTTAGTGGATATACTAAAATAACTCTTATAATTCCTTTATCATCAATAATAAATACATTTCTTACAGTTTCGGTATTACTTATTTCATTTGCGACCATTCCATATCTTCTAGCAATTTCTCCGCTTCTATCAGCTATTACAGGAAACGGAACTCTTACACCAGTACGCATACAAATATCATATAACCAAGCTAAATGTGAAGCATTGCTATCTATGCTAAGACCAAGCAAACAGGTATTTAAATTTTCAAAGTATGTATTCATTTTAGAAAAAGCAATAAACTCTGTTGTACAAACGGGGGTAAAATCTCCAGGATGAGAAAAAAGAACAACCCACTTTCCTTTATAATCAGAAAGTTTAATATTTCCCATTGTAGTTTGAGCTTCGAATTCAGGTGCAAATTCACCAATTTTAACATTACCATTCATCATAATTTCATAATTATTCATAAAAAATCCTCCTACATAATCTTCGTATATAATATGTAAGTAAAATAAAATATGTTAAATAAATAGTGTACATAAATATTGAAAAGTACAAAAAAATATTATATAATGCAAATGTTAGAATTTGTTCCCATTAAAAAAATTTTTTGAATGGAGGGAAACTCATGGGAAACAAAATTAAATTGTATCTAGACATAATGGCTTGTCATCCAGAAGTTACAGGAAGTTGCTTTCTAGCAGTTTTAAAACTTCCAAATCGGGAAACTGTCAAATTCGTAATTGATTGTGGACTTTTTCAAGAAAAAGAATATGATTCATTAAATAATGAGTTGCCTTTTGATTGTGATGAAATATCATTTGTAGTAGTAACTCATAATCATGTGGATCATATTGGTAGACTACCACTATTATTTAAAAGAGGATATAATGGAAAAGTATATTGCTCAACTCAGACTAAAATATTACTTCCATTAGCATTAAATGATAGTCAAAAAGTACTTGCTGATGTATGTAAAAGAAAACATCAATCATCACTTTATAATGTGAAAGATGTAGAAACAACATTAAACAATGTTGTTGGAGTTGATTTCAATAATAAAATTAAAGTTACTCCTAATATAGAAGTTACATTTTTAGAAAATGGACATCTAATAGGGGCGGCAATGATACTTATTGAAATCAATTATCCAGGGGAAGAACCCATAAATGTTTTATTTACAGGAGATTATAACAATAAAAATGAATTCTTAAACTTGCATGAACTTCCAATGCGGGTTAGGAATAAGAGAATGTCTGTTGTTATAGAATCAACATACGGAGATACTTCTGTAGAAGAAATTAATCACGGATTCTTTTCTGAAAAGGTATTAGAGGCAATAGAGGAAAGAAAAACTATTATTCTTCCAGTTTTTTCACTAGGAAGATCACAGGAGATTCTATTAAGGTTAAAAGAATTACAAGATACTAATAAGCTTGATGTAAATATTCCAATTTATTTTGATGGGAAACTGGCACAAGCTTATACAGCATTGTATTGTAATTCTAAAATATTAATAGATGAAAGCAAAAAAGACTTTTTTCCACGGAATTTAGTTGCTGTAAATTGTGAAATAAGAGAAAAATTATTACAAACTGATGATTGTAAAATAATTGTAACAACATCAGGAATGGGAACATATGGACCAGCGCAGGTCTATATACCATATTTTATTTCTAAAGAGAATGCACTAATACTTTTTACTGGATATACAGCAGAAGGGTCTTTTGGAGCAAACTTAAGAAATGCAGAAGAAGGCGAGATTGTTAAAGTCGGCGGTTTGATATGCAAGAAATTTGCAGATGTATCTTATTGTAATGAATTTTCTGCTCATGCAAAATCAGAAGAATTAATCGAATTATTGAAGAAGTTTAATAATTTAAGAGGTGTTCTAATAAACCATGGGCAAACAGAAACTAAAGATGCATTTGCAGAAAAAATTCTAAAAGAAATAGATATTAGTGAAGTTGGAATTTTAAACCGGGAATATTTCTTTAGAATAGGAAGCTACGGAATTGTAAAAACTTTATCAACAAAATTTAAGTAATGTTTTCCAAAAAAAGGTGCCAAAATATTTTGACACCTTTTTCTTTTGCTATTCTATTGACATGATAGTTTTTTAGAAATAAAATAAAAACATAAAATAATAAAATTTAGGAGGTAATATTTATGCCATTAGTAACAACAAAAGAAATGTTTGAAAAATCAATGGAAGAAGGGTTTGCAATAGGTGCATTTAACATAAATAACATGGAAATTATACAAGGAATTGTAGATGCTGCACAAAAACAAAATTCACCAGTAATTCTTCAAGCTTCAAGTGGAGCAATAAAATATGCAAGAATAAAATATTTAATGAAAATGGTAGAAGCAGCAGTAGAGGAAACAAATATTCCAATAGCAATACATTTAGACCATGGTCCAGATTTTGAAACATGTAAAATGTGTATAGACAATGGATTTACATCAGTTATGATAGATGGTTCTAAATATAGTTTTGAAGAAAACGTAGCATTAACAAAAAAAGTTGTTGATTATGCACATGAAAGAGGAGTAGTTGTAGAAGCTGAATTGGGACAACTAGCAGGAATAGAAGATGATGTAAATGTTTCAGAAGAAGATGCTAAATATACAGATCCAGATCAAGCAAAAGAGTTTGTGGAAAGAACAGGATGTGATTCTTTAGCAATAGCAATAGGAACAAGTCATGGTGCATATAAATTCAAAGGTGAAGCACGTTTAAGAATGGATATATTAAAACAAGTAAAAGAAAAAATACCTAATACACCAATAGTGCTACATGGAGCTTCAACAGTAATACCAGAACTTGTAGAAACATGCAATAATTATGGAGGAGATATACCAGGAGCAAAAGGTGTTCCAGATGAAATATTACATGAAGCTAGTTTGTCAGGAGTATCAAAAATAAATGTAGATACAGATTTAAGACTAGCATTTACAGGAGAAATAAGAAAATCACTAGCAGAAAATCCATCTGCATTTGATCCAAGAAAATATTTAACTCCAGCAAGAGAAAAAATAACAGAAGTAGTAGAACATAAAATAAAAGACGTATTCGGATCAAGCAATAAAGCATAGGGAACAAAGCGACTTTAGTCGCCCTTTGTTCTCGCCGATTTGAGTTTCCGAATGTAATGAGGAAATCTCAAAGGCAATAGCGATTATAGCATTTATATATACTAGGAAATGATAAATTTCCTAGTATATATAAATAGAGAAGAGCTAATCTTTAGCTCTTCTCATTCTCATTTCAGCATCTTTTTTTGCAATTTCTCGTCTTTTGTCATATATTTTTTTCCCTTTACCTATTCCTAATTCAACTTTTACAAAGTTACCTTTGAAATACATAGAAATTGGAACTAGGGAATATCCTTTTTGTTTAATTAATCCAACAAGTTTATTTATTTCTCTTTTATTTACTAATAGTTTTCTATCACGTAATGGATTTTTATTATAAATATTTCCAAACTCGTAAGGACTTATATGTAATCCATAAATATATAATTCACCATTTTTTATATTAGCATAGCTGTCTTTTAAATTAACTTTACCGATTTCTAATAGATTTAATTTCTGTGCCAGACAAAACAATACCAGTTTCTAAAGTATCAATAATCTCATAATTGTGTCGTGCAACAGGATTTTTTGCAATTTGTTTAGACATTGTAAATACCTCTTTTTAATTTGATATACATATTATAGCATAATAATTAAAAAGAGAAAATAGATAAAATGTAATTTGCAAAGCAAATTACATTTTATCTACATGATTATTTTGAGAAGCATAATACCAGATAAGTCCTATAATTACTACTGCGGCTACTGCTAAAATTACCCATGTCCATAAAGTACTGTTCATACCATTTGTAGTTGTTCCTGTTGTTGCAGTTCTTGTAGTAGTATAGCCATTTGTATTGTCATGATGGATTGCATTACCGATGTCTTTTGCACCATTTTCTACAGTGTTTTCTATAGCACCAACACCTTTTCTAGCGTCATTTACTAAATTTGAAGCACCATCAATAACAGTATCAGTAGCAGAATGAACTCCATCTTTAATATCGTTATTTGCAAAAGAAATAGTAGATATAAATAAAAGTGCAAATAATATAGATAAAATTATAAGTGCTTTTCTTTTCATTGTTTTACCCTCCTAAATTTGTTTATAATCTATCTATATTATTTATAAAAAACAAAAAAATATACAATAAAAAATGCTTTTTATATAAAAAGCATTTAAAAAATAAAACTATTTAAAGCGTACAAAAATTGCAATTCCAAAAAGAATTAAAACTATTCCTATAGCAATTAAAATTATTGATATAATATTATCTATTGTAAGAAAATTATTACTATTGGATGTTGTAGTAGTAACAACCGAAGGAGCATTTGAAGGAGTATATGTTTCCTCTGTGTTGTTTTCGCTATTTTGAACAGATGTATCTATTGAATTATTATTTTCTGCATTTACTTCATTTGTCTGAACCTCTAATTCATTGTTTCCTGTCTGATTATTCATAGTTAAGTTCATATTAATTGCAAAACAATAGGTATTTATTATTAAAACTAAAAACATTGTAAGAATAAACAAAAATTTAATATTTTTTTTCATTAGTAGCCTCCTCATAAAACAACTACAATAATAATATACAAAAAAGATAATTTTGTCAATGTAAATATATTTAATAAAACTTTAAACATTGGCAGTTGAGAAAAAGATAAAAATATGATATATAATAGAAAAATGACTTGTAGAAAGGAATAAAAACATGCAATTAAAAATAACCTAAGAAAGTTATAACATAAATAAAGCATTACAAACAGGAGTAGTAAAAGAGAACACAATATATGCAGATTATTTTGCAAAAACTTGTGGATTTAAAAACAAAAAAGAATTATTAAAATATACAAAAGCTGTATTTAAACTAGCTGATAAAGAAAAATAGAGATAAAAAATGAACATTCTTATTAGATTTTATTAAAAAAGAATGTTCATTTTTTAAGTAAGGCTATAATATTATACAACTTCTTTTTTCCATAGTCCATGCTTATTACAATATGCATAAATAACAGAGTTTGGAATATAATCAAATTTAACTTCAGAAGGTTCTTCTGGTAAAAGTCTTATTCTTGTGGTTTGTCTTTCGCTTACTAAGGCAATCCATTGAATATAGTGATCTTCCTCCATTGGATGGGCTATTTCTCCAATTTTTACAACAATTTGATTACCAGTTTTTTCATAAACAGGCATATGCTTTTCTACAGATGCATCTTCTGTATTTGCCTCTAATAGGTCCATTCTTTTTCCACAACACATTATTCTATTAATATCTCCTGATATTAGTCCAATAATGTTTCCACATCTTGAACATTTGTAAAATGTTGTATTTGATTCTTGCATAAAATTTCCCTCCTTTCAATTCTTAAATTTAATATAATTATTATAAACTATTTAATCATTTTTGTAAAAAAAATATTGAAAGGAAGTCATCATATAAATGTTAATGTGTTTAAAAGGGAATTGCTAGTAGCTGCAATGAAACACCAAAAAAAATATCCTCAACTGACAATAAGAGTTTCTGGGTATGCTGTTAATTTTATAAAACTAACAAAAGAACAACAATTAGATGTAATAAATAGAACTATACAAGAAAAATTTTAATTAATTGAATAAATAGTAATTAATTAATGAAAAGGCAAGCTAAACCGCTTGCCTTTTATGTAGAAATATTATACAATATTATATCGTATAATAATAAAACAATTTGTTTTAGATAGTAAAATATTATATGGAGGAAAAATGTTCAATTTAGTATCAAATTATAAACCAACAGGAGATCAACCTGAGGCAATAGAATATCTTTCAAAAGGAATTGAAGAAGGTAAAAAATTTCAAACTCTTTTAGGAGTTACAGGCTCAGGTAAAACATTTACAATGGCAAATGTTATTCAAAAAGTACAGAAACCAACATTGATTTTAGCACACAATAAAACACTAGCTGGGCAACTGTATTCTGAGTTCAAAGAATTCTTCCCTGAGAATGCAGTCGAATACTTTGTATCATACTATGATTATTATCAACCAGAAAGCTATATTCCTTCATCAGATACATATATAGAAAAAGACTCTTCTGTAAATGATGAAATAGACAAGCTACGTCATTCTGCAACTCTTTCACTTTTTGAAAGAAAGGATGTAATAATAGTTGCATCAGTTTCATGCATATATGGTTTAGGAGATCCAGAAGATTACCAAGAATTAATGCTTTCTTTAAGACCAGGAATGCAAAAAGGCAGAAATGTCATTATGAAGAAACTTGTTGAAATGCAATACACAAGAAACGAAATAGATTTTAAAAGAGGAACATTTAGAGCAAAAGGTGACATACTAGAAATATATCCTTCAAACCAAGAAGAAAGTGCTTTAAGAGTAGAATTTTGGGGAGATGAGATAGAAAAAATAGCAGAAATAAATCCTTTAACAGGAAAGCCAATAGGAATTAGAAGTCATGTTTTAATAGGACCAAATTCACATTATGTTGCAGGAGAAGGCAAGCTAAAAAATGCAATAAAAACAATAGAAGAAGAATTAAAAGAAAGAGTAGAATATTTTAAATCACAAAATAAATTAATAGAGGCACAAAGAATAGAAGAAAGAACAAATTTTGACATAGAAATGCTTATAGAAACTGGATTTTGTCAAGGAATAGAAAATTATTCAAGACACATAAGTGGAAGAAAGCCAGGTTCTGCACCATACACTTTATTTGATTATTTCCCAGATGATTTTCTTTTATTTATAGATGAATCACATGCTACAATACCACAAGTAAGAGCAATGTATAATGGAGATAGAGCAAGAAAAGAATCATTGGTTAATTATGGCTTTAGATTACCATCAGCATTTGACAATAGACCTCTTAAATTCAATGAATTTGAACAAAAAATTAATCAATGCGTATTTGTAAGCGCAACACCAGCTGATTATGAAAAAGAAAAATCAAAAGGAAATATAGTTGAACAGATTATTAGACCTACAGGATTACTAGATCCAAAAATAGAAGTAAAACCAGTAGAAAATCAAATAGATGATTTAATTAATGAAATAAGAATAAGAGAAAAGAAAAAAGAAAGGGTACTAGTTACAACACTTACAAAAAAACAAGCAGAAGATTTAACAGCTTATCTAAAAAGTTTAGATATAAAAGTAAATTATATGCATTCAGATACAAAAGCTCTTGAAAGAATGGAAATAATAAGAAATTTAAGACTGGGAGAGTTTGATGTTTTAGTTGGAATTAACCTTTTAAGAGAAGGTTTAGATATTCCGGAGGTTTCGCTTGTTGCAATATTAGATGCAGACAAAGAAGGATTCCTTCGTAGTGAACGTTCTTTAATACAAACAATAGGAAGAGCAGCAAGAAATTCAGAAGGAAAAGTAATAATGTATGCAGATGAACTTACAGAAAGCATGGAAAAGGCAATAACAGAAACAAATAGAAGAAGAATAATTCAAGAAGCATACAATAAAGAACATAATATTGTACCACAAACAATTAAAAAATCAGTAAGAGAAGCTATAAAAGCAACAATTGTAGAAGATGTAAGTTCAAAATATGAAATTCAAAAAGATGAAAGTGTAGAAGATATAATTAAAAAATTAACAGATGAAATGTTAAAACATGCTGCAAATATGGAATTTGAAAAAGCGGCAGAGCTAAGAGATAAAATTAAAGAGTTGGAAAAGCTATTATAGAAAAAAGTAAAAAAGAAAACCCCCTCTTACAGGAAGAAGGGGAAAAAGCTGAGCAAGCTAGTGTGTTCTTACGGTACTAACAAATTTTAAAAAGTGTTAGCTCTTTTGGCAGTAACATAAAGTTTCTGTGCAAAAGAAGATATTTGAGATTCAGGAAATGTGTTAATCAATCCGTTAGTATATGAATAAACCAAATACGGAATAACATTTTTGTATGCATTTCCCCAGGAAATAGTAGCGTTAAACAATTTCCTGTTTTCATCAAAGGGCGAACTCACATGAACTGTGAATCCATCTTTTTCAAGCTTTCTTATTTCTGCCAAATACAAGCAATCTCTCCGAGAGAATTCACCTCTTTCAGCAGATTGAATAAGTAATGCCTCTCGCTTTTCAGAACGGGTTGGAAAATCCATTGTAATAAATACCTCCAAAAAAATGGTTCTTGCTCAACTTTTTTGGCAAATTAGGTAATAGAATTTACAAATACCATATTAATATTGCCATAACAAAATACTAACACATTATGTAAAATAAATCAATAAATTTATCAAATTAAACATATAATTGTAGAAAAATGAACTAAACTATGTTAAAATATTTATGTTAACAAAAACAAAGTAATTATTAGAAAGAGGGATTTTATGAATAATAAAGCTATTTTAATGTTCTGCGATTTAGAAGGAACACTATTAAATGAAAAAAATGGCACTTTAGATGCCAGAAAGCTTTTTAGATTTTTTGATCAGATAAATAAAATACAACAAACTACTAAATCAACAGTTTATATGCATTTATTATCTCCAATTCCTTTAGATATAATGGAAAAAGTCCTAGATAAATTAGACACATATATAGCAAAATATAATAGAGAAAAAAGAACATTTATAAGAGACATTCAAGGTGCAACTGCCAGCTATCCTGCAGGAATAAGTCAAGAAGAAAATACTTATGATCGAATCGCTCCATTTCCTGAAAGAGCAACAAAAGATGCTTATGACATTGCAGCACAAGGAAAACTAGAATATGTAGAAAAATGGATTAGAGGAATTAACAATTTAGATTTTTGCATATATGCAGGCAATGGAAGAAACGATTTTAGAGCAATAGATTATATTAGAAAAAATTCTAGAGGATATTCTATTTGCCCAGATAACAGCAGAAAAGCAGTTAAAAAAATAGCAACTTTTACTAGTGAAAGCACTGACATAGAAGGAATAATAGATGGACTTGATAGATTAAATCAATATTTAATTCAAAAAAATAGAAATGAGGATACGAGAGATGAACGATAGTATAATAATAAAAGGTGCTAAAGAGCATAACTTAAAAAATATAAATTTAACAATTCCAAGAGATAAATTAGTTGTAATAACAGGACTTTCTGGTTCTCGGAAAATCTTCTCTTGCCTTTGATACATTATATGCAGAAGGTCAAAGAAGGTATGTAGAGAGTTTGTCTAGTTATGCACGACAATTCTTAGGTCTAATGGAAAAGCCAAATGTAGAGTTAATAGAGGGACTATCACCAGCAATCTCAATAGATCAAAAAACAACTTCTAAAAACCCACGTTCTACAGTTGGAACAGTAACAGAAATATATGATTACATTCGTTTGCTATATGCAAGAATTGGTGTACCACATTGTCCTAATTGTGGAAAAAAAATAGAAAAGCAAACAATAGACCAAGTTGTAGATTCTCTTATGGAATTAGAAGAAGGAACAAAAATACAAGTCTTTGCTCCTGTGGTAAGAGGTAGAAAAGGTGAGTATACAAAACTTTTAGAAGACTTTAGTAAAGAGGGATTTGTTAGAGTAAGAGTAGACGGTCAAATTTATGAATTAACAGACGACATAGAAATAGATAGAAAGAAAAAACACAATATAGATATAATAGTGGATAGATTAGTTATAAAAGATGATATTAGGAGCAGATTAACAGAGAGTGTTGAAACTGCATTTAAATATGCAAATAATCTTGTACTAGTTGGAATAGGCGGAACCACAGAAACTAGGGATGTTTTGTATAGCCAAAATTATGCGTGTCCAGATTGTAATATTAGTTTTGAAGAATTGTCTCCAAGAATGTTCTCTTTTAACAATCCATTTGGGGCATGCCCAGAATGCTTGGGAATTGGATATTTAATGAAAATGGATGAAGATTTAATAATTCCTGATAAAAATAAAACATTATATGATGGTGTAAAAGCATTTGGAGCTAGCACTATGAAAAAAGGCGATACTATGGCTAAAATGTATTTTGAAAGTATTGCAAAACATTATGGCGTAAAAATAAAAGATGTTCCAATAAAAAAATTACCAAAGGAATTTTTAAATAAAATACTATATGGAACAGGAACAGAAGAAATAGATTTTGAATATCAGTCAGCTGCAGGAACAAGAAAGTTTACAGCACCATTTGAAGGTGTAATACCAACACTAGATAGACGTTACAGAGAAACAAAATCACAAGGTATGAGAGACTTTTACGAAATGTATATGAGTAACAGTCATTGTGATAGCTGTAATGGAGCAAGATTAAAAAAAGAAAGTTTGGCTGTAACTGTTGGAACAAAGAATATTCAAGAATTAACAGATATGCCAATAAATAAAATAAAAAAATACCTAAATGACTTGCAATTAAGCAAAACGAAAAAAATGATAGCAGAGCAAATTTTGAAAGAGATAGATGCAAGACTTCAGTTCTTAATAGATGTAGGTTTGGAATATTTAACACTTTCTAGGTCAGCCGGAACATTATCAGGAGGAGAAGCTCAAAGGATTCGTTTAGCAACACAAATTGGTTCAGGATTAACAGGAGTGCTATATATATTAGATGAACCAAGTATTGGATTACATCAAAGAGATAATGATAAGCTTTTAGCAACATTAAAAAGATTAAGAGATTTAGGAAATACTGTAATTGTAGTAGAGCATGATGAGGATACAATGTATGCTGCAGATATGGTAATAGATATAGGACCAGGTGCAGGTGTACATGGAGGAAATGTAATAGCTCAAGGAACAGCCGAAGAGATAAAAAATGTTCCAAATTCTATTACTGGTCAGTATTTAAGCGGAAGAAAGAAAATACCAGTACCTAAAAAAAGAAGAAAAGCAAAGCCAGTTTCTATTACAATTAAAGGCGCAAAAGAAAATAACCTTAAAAACTTAGATGTAAAAATACCACTAGGTGTATTCACATGCGTAACAGGTGTTTCAGGGTCTGGCAAAAGTTCACTTATAAATGAAGTATTATATAAAAATTTAGCAAAAAAATTATATGGTTCATCAGAAAAAGGTGGAAAATGCAAAGAAATAGTTGGAATAGAAAATATAGATAAGATAATAAATATAGATCAATCACCAATAGGTAGAACTCCTCGTTCTAACCCAGCAACATATACTGGTGTGTTTGACTATATAAGAGACATATTTGCAAATACAAATGAAGCAAAATTAAGAGGATATCAAAAAGGAAGGTTTAGTTTTAATGTTGCAGGAGGAAGATGTGAGGCTTGCCAAGGTGATGGAGTTTTAAAAATAGAAATGCACTTCTTACCAGATGTTTATGTACCATGTGAAGTATGTAAAGGAAAAAGATATAATAAAGAAACATTAGAAGTGAAATACAAAGGAAAAAGCATATCAGACATACTAGAAATGACAGTAGAAGAAGCTTTAGAATTTTTTGCAAATATACCTAAAATAAAACAAAAAATTCAAACACTATACGATGTAGGACTTGGTTATATTAAACTTGGACAACCATCAACAACACTTTCAGGAGGAGAAGCACAAAGAATTAAATTAGCTACAGAGCTTTCTAAAAGACCAACAGGAAAAACTTTATATATATTAGATGAGCCTACAACTGGACTTCACATAGCAGATGTCCATAAATTAGTAGATATTTTGCAAAGATTAGTAGATACCGGAAATACTATTGTAGTAATTGAACATAACTTAGATTTAATAAAAACAGCAGACTATATTATAGACTTAGGACCAGAAGGCGGAGACAATGGAGGAGAGATAATTGCAACAGGAACGCCTGAGCAAATAATAAAAAATGACAAATCATATACAGGAAAATTTTTAAAAAAATATTTAGAGCCATAAGATTGACATAACCAGTTTAATATTATATAATTAGAAAAAAATTAGGAGGCAATACATTATGTCACAAGCAAAATTAATTAGAGTAGAAGAAGCTGAAAATGGAATAAAGCTAACTTTTTTAGATTTTGATGGTAACGAAAAAACAGGAGTTTACAACGGAAAAAAATTAAATTTAGAAAATTTTGAAAAAATGATAGGACATCACATAAGTTTTAGTGAATCAAATAAGAATGTAGACAATGCTAGTTTTATAGATGTACATAAAGCTTGGGGAGAAAATGATAGACCATCATTTTGCGATAATCCTAAACATGGAATGGATAGATAAAATTAAAAGAGCAAGATTTAAATTTTAAATTAATCTTGCTCTTTTACATATTATATTATTTGCAATTATTATTGTCTATTCTTTCATTTCTATTGTTGTTTTTGTTTTCCTTGTTTTGTTTATTTTCTTTATTTTCTTTATTTTTCTTTGACATAAAAACACCTCCAAATTTATTTTACGATAATATTATTTTCAAAATTATAAAAAATATTCTAATAAAAATTGTTAAATATGATATTTTGTTATATAATTTTAAAGAGGTAAAAAAATGAAAAAAATAGTAGAAATTTTAAAAAATAAAAATCAAACAATATCTTGCATGGAATCATGTACTGGAGGAATGCTTGCAAGTGAAATAACCAACATAGATGGCTCGAGTGATGTTTTTAGTTTAGGATTAATAACATACTCAAACGAATGGAAAGAATACTTTGGAGTAAACAAAAAAATAATAGATGAATATACTGTATATAGCACAAACGTAGCAAAAGAAATGGCAAAAACTATTTCAAATTTTGCAAAATCAGACTGGGGAATAGGAATAACAGGTCAATTAGGAAAAAAAGATTTAAAAAATAATAGTGATGAATTAAATACCGTATATTTTGCTATATATAATAGCAAAGAAAATAAATGTTTCGACTATATGATACATCCAGGTGGAAAGAACAAATTAGAGAAAAAGCAGGATGTAATAAAAAATATAAAGGAGAGATTTTATGAAATTTGTAAATAAAAAATTAGAAGAATTTAATAATTACATAAAAGGAAAAAAAGTTGCAATAATTGGTTTGGGAGTAAGCAATATTCCATTAATAGATGAATTATATAAATTAGGAGCAAATATAACACTGTTCAATAATAAAGATGTAGAAAATTTAGATAAAACTATATTAGACAAAATTTATGAATATAAACTAAAATTTTTCTTTGGAGAAAACTATTTAAACAAATTAGTAGGATTTGATGTAATATTTAGAAGTCCTTCTTGTAGGCCAGACACACCTCAAATAGAAGCAGAAGTAAAAAGAGGAGCACTACTTACTTCAGAAATAGAATTAGTATTGGAAATGTGTCCAGGTACAACTATTGGTATAACAGGAAGTGATGGAAAGACAACAACTACATCTTTAATATATCAAATCTTAAAAGAACAAGGATTGAATTGCTATTTAGGTGGAAATATTGGAATCCCATTATTCACGAAAATAAAAGAAATGAAACCAGAAGACTATGTTGTGTTAGAACTAAGCAGTTTTCAATTAATGACAATGAAAGTAAGCCCACAGATTGCGGTAATTACAAATGTTACACCAAATCACTTAGATATACATAAATCTTACGATGAATATAAAGAAGCAAAAGCAAATATATTCAAAATGCAAAATGAAAGTGATTTACTTGTATTGAATTATGATAATGATATAACAAGAAATTTTGCAAAAGAAGCAAAAGGAAATGTTGTATATTTTAGTAGTAAGGAAAAACTAGATAATGGTATTATCTTAGATGATGGAATTATAAAAGATTGTGAAAATGGTCTTAGAAGACATATAGTAAATACTAAAAATATAAAACTAAGAGGAGTACATAATGCTGAAAATATATGTGCTGCAGTAGCTGCAACAAAAAGATTTGTGAGCCCAGAAATACAAGCAAAGGCCGTAAGTGAATTTTCAGGAGTAGAACATAGATTAGAATTTGTAAAAGAAATAAATGGGGCAAAATGGTACAATGATTCAATAGCATCTAGCCCAACAAGAACAATAGCTGGATTGAATTCTTTTGATGAGAATATAGTTCTAATAGCAGGTGGATATGATAAGCATTTAGATTATACACCAATTGCAAAACCAGTTGTAGAAAATGTTGGAGCATTAATATTACTAGGCCAAACAGCAAACAAAATATATAGTGCAGTAACATATGAATTAAAATTTATAAAAAAAGATCTACCAATATATAAGGTAAATACATTAGAAGAAGCAGTAAATAAAGCAAAAGAAGTAAGCAAAAAAGGTGATGTGGTGCTATTTTCACCAGCAAGTGCAAGCTTTGATATGTTTAAAAACTTTGAAGAAAGAGGAAACAAATTTAAACAAATAGTAAATAAACTGTAATTTGTATTTATATTCAAAATTAAAATATATTACAAAAAACAAAGATTATATCAAATATAATCTTTGTTTTTTTTGCAATAAAAATTTACCTTCTGCATATAATATAACATGCAAAAAAGGAGGTTTAGTAATGAATTATCAAAACTATGAAGAATACATGAGAAATGTACTTGGATATTCTCCATACCCGGAAAGGAACTATACATATACAGATGCACAAGAAGATATGTATACTTATACAGACGAAATGCCCATTGCAGAACGACCAGCACAAGATTTAACGGCATTTTATCCAGAAATATATAGAATTATATATCCAATGGTGTGCAAGACTTGTAATATGAATTCTAATCGTGAAATTACAAAAGATTTATTAGAACAAATGACAGATGAAATATATAGAAACGTTGAACCAGAAGACCAACAAATAGGACAGCGTGCAGAGGTTCAACTAAAAAATGGAGATGTAATAAATCCAAATGCAAAAGAACCTGAACAACAAACAAGAGAAACTAGACAAAACAATTTTTTACTTAGAGATTTAATAAGAATTTTATTATTAAGAGAATGGGGAAGACCTAATAGGCCACCTGTTAGACCACCATTTCCACCAGGAGGAGGAAGACCACCAATGGGTCCAGGGCCAGGAATGCCACCACCTAATAGACCACCAAGACCTCCAATGGGACCACCACCAAGGCCAAGATATTTTTAAACTAAAATAAAGTGTGAGGTGTGAAGTGAAATTTCACCTTTCACTTCACACTTCGTGAAGCTTCAATTTCTGTGCATAATTACCTATATTTTACATATAATTATAGTACAAGCTATTGTAAGGATGTGATTAAATTTTGGTAGTTGATATGAGCTATTTTACAAAAGTTATAAAGAAAGTACTAATACTGATTCTTACACTTGTAGCAATTTATTTATCTTTTAAATTAGCTTTATTTTATATGCCTTTTTTAATTGGTTTTATTATATCCTTATTAATAGAGCCCCTCATTAAATTTATAAATAATAAAACAAAATTAACAAGAAAAACAAGCGCTATAATTGTTTTAGTGTGTATTTTTACAATTCTAATAGCCTTGATTAGTTGGGGAGTAATTACTCTAATTACAGAGTCTTCTAATTTACTTCAAAGTTTGAATATATATATAGAAAAAATATATATTCAAATTCAAAGATATATAAATAACATAGATTTTGAAAAAGTAAAAATACCAAAGCAAGTAATTTCAATAGTTCAAAATGCAACTAGTAATTTTTTAGAATTCTTAACAAAATGGATAAGTAATTTTTTAACTTCAATACTTCAAAACATAACTTCTCTTCCAATAATAGGAATATACATTGTAATTACAATACTCTCAACATATTTTATGTGTGCAGATAAATTGTATATGTTAGATCAACTAGAACATCATTTTCCAAAACTATGGGTAAAAAAATTTGGAATGCATCTGAAAAAATTAATAGCTACATTAGGAGGATACCTAAAAGCTGAAGCTACTTTAATACTTATATCTTTTATAGAGGTATTGATAGGATTGTATATCTTTAAAATTTGTGGCTTAAATGTTCCTTATCCTTTTTTGTCTGCACTTCGGAATAGGTTTTGTAGATGCACTTCCTATACTTGGCTCGGGAACTGTAATGATTCCATGGGCTATTATATCTGCTGTAAATGGAGATTTAAAATTGGGTATTGCAATATTTGCTTTGTATGTGATAATACTCGTGGTTCATCAATTGTTGGAGCCAAGAGTTGTTGGAAATAATATAGGAATACATCCAGTATTTACATTAATAGCAATGTATACAGGGTTCAAGTTTTCTGGAATAATAGGACTATTTATTGGCCCAATAGTATTAATAATTTTACAGAATGTATTTGAAACTATGATAGATAATGGAATAGTTAAAACTATATTAGATAGAAAATAATGAGAGGCAGGTGCCTCTCATTTAAAACGCAGCAGAAGTAGGAACATATGTATCATCAGGAGGATAAACATAAATATTATCTTTTGGCTTTTCTATTTGTTTGATCTCTTTTATTTTAATTATTGGCATATCACCATGATATGAACCTTTTGTAATTTCACCTTTTATTTCGACCCAAGAATTATCAGCAAAATTTTGGGCATTTTTGCAATCACACAAAAAACCAACAATTAATGTTTGCATATCTGAACTAATTATCATATCTCGTGCAAGGACAAATTCTGTTTCTTTGAAATCTATCAACCTATAAATATATCCAGAAAAGCATATTTCTTTACCTACATAAGAATCTATATCATCATGTACAGACTTTAGAATGTTAGTATAATTATTATTAGAAATATTAATCATGTTGGAACTATTTACTTCATCTTTTACTTTAAAACTATTGCTATAAATCATATATGCAGAAATTGCGAAATATATTGTTATTGCAATTGCTATAATAACAAGAAATATCTTTACTAGTTTTTTTCCATTTAATTTAATATTCCATACAAACATGATATCAGTCCTTTCAATTTATCTAATTAAATTCTATGTTAAATTCTTGCAATATATTACAGTTCATGATATATTATTTAAATGTATGGTAAACTCAGTTTGCCACATCATACACATTAATTGAAAGAAGGAAATTAAATGGGTTTATTTAGCAAAATTTTTGGCACATATAGTGAAAAAGAAGTAAAAAGAATAATGCCAATAGTAGATAAAATAAATGGACTAGAGCCAGAAATATCAAAACTTTCTGATGAAGAACTAACAGGTAAGACACAAGAGTTCAAAAAAAGGTTAAATGAAGGAGAAACTTTAGATGATATATTACCAGAAGCTTTTGCAGTAGTTAGAGAAGCTTCTAAAAGAGTTTTAGGTATGCGCCATTTTGATGTTCAGTTGATAGGTGGAATTATTCTTCATCAAGGAAGAATTGCAGAAATGAAAACTGGTGAAGGTAAAACTTTAGTTGCAACACTTCCTGTATATTTAAATGCACTAACAGGAAAAGGTGTTCATGTTGTAACTGTAAATGATTACTTAGCAAAAAGAGATAGTGAATGGATGGGAAAACTATATAAATTTTTAGGACTATCTGTTGGACTTGTAATTGCTGGCATGAACAGTGAGCAAAAGCAAAAAGCATATAACAGTGATATTACTTATGGTACAAATAACGAATATGGTTTTGATTATTTAAGAGACAATATGGTTATATATAAAAATGATATGGTTCAAAGGCCATTAAATTATGCAATTGTAGATGAGATAGATAGTATCTTAATTGATGAGGCACGTACACCTTTAATTATATCTGGTACAGCAGCAGAATCTTCTGTTCTATACTCACAAGCAGATGATTTTGTAAAAAGGTTAAAATCAAAAGTATTAGTAGAAGAAGATATTAAAGATTTTGATCAAGAAGAAGATAATGAAAAATATGATTATATAGTAGATTTAAAAGCAAAATCAGCAACATTAACTCAAAAAGGTATCAAAAAAGCTGAAGATTATTTTAAATTAGAAAATCTAAATGATTTAGATAATTCTGATATAGTTCATCATATTAACCAAGCATTACATGCTCATGGAATTATGAAAAAAGATATTGACTACATAGTTAAAGATGGAGAAGTATTAATAGTTGACGAGTTTACAGGAAGAATTATGTATGGAAGAAGATACAGTAATGGTCTTCATCAAGCAATAGAAGCAAAAGAACATGTTAAAATTGCAAATGAGTCTAAAACTCTTGCAACAATTACATTCCAAAACTATTTTAGAATGTATGATAAATTATCAGGTATGACTGGTACAGCTATGACAGAAGAATCTGAATTTAGAGAGATATATAATTTAGACGTAATATCAATTCCTACAAATAAACCAATGATAAGAATTGATAATAATGATGTTATATATAAAAATGAAAATGCTAAATTTAAAGCAGTAGTAGAAGATATTAAAAGAAGCCATGAAAAGGGTCAACCAGTGCTAGTTGGTACTGTTTCAATAGAGAAATCCGAAAAATTAAGTAGCATATTAAAAAGAGAGGGAATAAAGCATGAAGTATTAAATGCTAAATACCATGAAAAAGAAGCTCAAATTATTGCACAAGCTGGTAAATTTGGTGCCGTTACAATAGCAACAAACATGGCTGGTCGTGGTACTGATATTATGCTTGGCGGTAATAGTGAATTCTTGGCAAAACAAGAAATGAAAAAGCAAGGATTTTCAGAAGAATTAATAGAACAATCAACAACACATAACGAAACAGAAGATGAGGAAATATTAAAAGCAAGAGAAACTTTTAGTAAATTAGAACAAAGATTTGATAATGAAATAAAAGAAGAAAAGCAAAAAGTTGTAGATGCAGGTGGACTAAAAATTATAGGTACAGAAAGACACGAATCAAGAAGAATAGACAATCAGCTTCGTGGACGTAGTGGACGTCAAGGAGACCCAGGAGAATCAAGATTTTATATTGCACTAGATGATGACCTAATGAAAATATTTGGTGGAGACATGGTAACATCAGTATATAACACATTAGGTGCAGATGAAAATATGCCATTAGAAATGGGAATACTTTCAAGAGCTGTTGAATCAGCACAAAAGAAAGTTGAAGGAAAGAACTTTAGTATTCGTAAGCATGTACTTCAATATGATGACGTTATGAATACTCAAAGAGGAATAATCTACAAACAAAGAAAACAAGTTTTAGATGGAGAGAATATTCACGAAAATATATTACACATGATCAATAGCGTGGCAGAAGAAACAATTCAAGAATATGTTGGAAATGGAGAAGATGTAAATAAAGAAGGATTATTACAAGAAATAAAAACAATATTTAATGTAAATGACTTAGAATCTTTATCTAAAAAGCATTTAGATGTTCAAGAAATAACAGATGAATTAAAAGAAAAAGCATTACAAAATTATGATAAAAAAGCAGAAGAAATTGGACAAAATGAAATTGGCGAAGTTGAAAGAGTTGTTATGCTAAAAGTAGTAGATCAAAAATGGATGGATCATATAGATGCAATGGATGAATTAAAAGACGGTATTGGCCTTCGTGCATATGGTCAAAAAGATCCAGTAGTTCAATACAGAATTGAAGGATTCGATATGTTTGACAAAATGGTTAATGACATTAAGCATGACGTAGTAAAAATTTTACTAAATATAAATAGAGTTAATAATGTTGAAAGAAAACAAACTGTAAAAATAACAAGTCAAGGACTTGAACAAGCAGTAAATGCATTAAAAAATTCTACACCTCAAGAATCAAAAGAGGTTTCACATATACCTGTTACAAACGAAGGCCCAAAAGTTGGCAGAAATGACCCATGTCCATGCGGCAGCCGGTAAAAAATATAAAAATTGTTGTGGTAAATAATGTGTTAAAGAAAGGTGAATAATTTGATATATCCTAGTTTTATTAAAGAAAATGATTGCATAGGTGTTCCTGCTCCATCTGCTGGAGCAGACTGTGCAGAAAGAATAAATAAATCCTTAAATGCTAAAAAAACATTAGAAAAATTGGGATACAAATTGATTTTATCAGAAAATCTTTTAAAATCTGAAAAAGGAAGAAGTGCAACAGCAAAGGAAAGAGCAAAAGAAGTAAACGATATGTTTAGTAATAAAGACATAAACATGATTTTCTGTGCTGCAGGCGGAGAATTTTTAGTTGAAATATTACCATATATAGACTTTGAATTAATAAAAGAAAATCCTAAATTTATAGCAGGATTTTCTGACCCAACAGGATTGTTATATCCAATAACAACAAAATGTGATATTGCAACTGTTTATGGGCAGAACTTTACTTCATTTGGATCTGAAACACTTCATCAAAGTCAACTAGATTTTCTAGAAATAATAAAAGGTAATTTAAAAGAAGAACACAATTATGATTTATACGAAAATGAATATGTAGAGAAAAAAACAGGCTTAGAAAATTACAATCTAACAGAAAAAGTATATTGGAAAACCTTGGATGATGAGCCAGTAACTATAAAAGGAAGAATTATAGGTGGATGTTTTGATATAATTTCAACTCTTGCTGGAACCAAATATGACGGAATAAATGACTTTAATGAAAAATACAAAAATGACGGAATAATTTGGTATTTTGATAATTGCGAATTATCAAAAGAAGAAACTATTCGAGTATTATGGAAAATGAACGAATTAGGATACTTTAAATATACAAAAGGAATAGTTTTTGGAAGATTTGGAGTTGATGTATCGTGCTACGATTATGATGTAAAATCATGTTTAAAAGATAGCATATTAAAAGGGCTTAATATCCCAGTTATTTATGATGCAGATATTTCTCATAAAGCACCTTGCTTAACAATAGTAAATGGTGCAATTAGCGAGATTAACGTTAAAGATGGCAAGGCTAAAATATTATTTAAATATAAGTAAACAGGTCGATATTTATTGGCTTGTTTTTTATTATTTTTTAGTTTAAATATGCAAAAAAAATATTGAAAAAGAAGTATGTATATGTTAATATGTAATCGGTTAAAAAGTATATTATTATATAAATTTGAGATATACTAATAGTTATATAATAAACAATTTTAAGGAGGCAAAAAATGGCTGAAAAATATGAAGTCGTAGATAGTATTGAGAGTTTACAAAATACTATTACAAGAGTTAGAAAAGCACAAGAAGAATTCTCAAAATTCTCGCAAGAAAAGGTTGACCAAATCTTTAAAGCTGCTGCAATTGCAGCAAATCAAGCAAGAATACCTCTTGCACAAATGGCAGTAGAAGAAACTGGTATGGGAGTAGTAGAAGACAAAATTATAAAAAATCATTATGCTGCTGAATATATTTATAACAAATACAAAAATGAAAAAACAGTTGGAGTTGTTGATGAAGATAACTATTATGGCATAAAAAAAGTGTTAGAACCAATTGGAGTAATTGGGGCAGTTATACCAACAACAAACCCAACATCAACAGCAATATTCAAAACATTAATTTGTTTAAAAACAAGAAATGGAATTATAATAAGCCCTCATCCAAGAGCTAAAGCTTCAACAATAGCGGCTGCAAAAGTTGTTCTAGAAGCAGCAGTAAAAGCGGGAGCTCCAGAAGGAATTATAGGCTGGATAGATGTTCCTTCACTAGAACTTACAAATACATTAATGCAATCAGTAGATACAATATTAGCAACAGGTGGACCTGGTATGGTTAAATCTGCTTATTCAAGTGGAAAGCCAGCACTTGGAGTTGGTGCAGGAAATACACCAGCAATTATAGATGAAAGTGCTGATATTATATTAGCAGTAAACTCAATTATACATTCAAAAACATTTGATAATGGTATGATATGCGCTTCTGAACAATCTGTAATTGTATTAGATAAAGTATATGACGTAGTAAAAGCAGAATTCGCAAAAAGAGGTTGCTATATATTAAATAGTGAAGAAATAGAAAAAGTAAGAAAAACAATAATTATAAATGGTGCATTAAATGCAAAAATAGTTGGACAATCTGCTTATAATATTGCTAAACTTGCAGGAGTAGAAGTACCAGAAACAGCAAAAATATTAATAGGTGAAGTAGAAAGTGTAGACCTATCAGAAGAATTTGCACACGAAAAATTATCACCAGTTTTAGCAATGTATAAAGCAAAAGATTTTGAAGATGCTTTAGCTAAAGCAAAACAACTTATAGCAGATGGAGGATTAGGGCATACTTCATCATTATATATAAATACACTTACACAAAAAGAAAAAATAGAAGAATTTTATAGCAATATGAAAACTTGTAGAGTACTTATAAATACTCCATCAGCACAAGGAGGAATAGGAGATTTATATAACTTTAAATTAGCTCCATCTTTAACACTTGGTTGTGGTTCTTGGGGAGGAAACTCAGTATCAGAAAACGTTGGAATAAAACATTTATTAAATATAAAAACAGTTGCCGAAAGGAGAGAAAATATGCTTTGGTTTAGAGCACCTGAGAAGGTATATATAAAAAGAGGTTGCTTACCTGTAGCCTTAGAAGAATTAAAAAATGTAATGGATAAGAAAAAAGTATTTATAGTAACAGATACATTCTTATTTGAAAATGGTTATACAAAACCAATAACAGATAAATTAGATGAATTAGGAATAGCACATACAACATTTTCAAATGTAGCACCAGATCCAACACTTGCTTGTGCAATAGAAGGAACAAGAGCAATGAATGAATTTAAACCTGATGCAATAATTGCTGTTGGTGGTGGTAGTGCAATGGATGCTGGTAAAATTATGTGGGTTATGTATGAACATCCAGAAGTTGACTTCTTAGACATGGCAATGAGATTTATGGATATAAGGAAAAGAGTTTACACATTCCCTAAAATGGGTGAAAAAGCTTATTTTATAGCAGTTCCAACATCAGCAGGTACTGGTTCAGAAGTTACACCTTTTGCAGTTATAACAGATGAAAAAACAGGAACAAAATATCCTTTAGCAGATTATGAATTATTACCAAAAATGGCAATAGTTGATTGTAATATGATGATGAATGCTCCAAAAGGATTAACATCAGCATCTGGCATAGACGCTGTTACACACTGCTTGGAGGCTTATGCTTCAATGATGGCTACTGAATATACAGATGGACTAGCTATTGAGTCTTTAAAGAATATATTTAAATATTTACCAAGAGCTTATGAAAACGGAGCAAATGACCCAGAAGCAAGAGAAAAAATGGCAAATGCAGCTACAATGGCTGGTATGGCTTTTGCAAATGCTTTTTTAGGAGTATGCCATTCTATGGCACATAAGCTTGGTGCTTTTCATCATATACCTCATGGAATTGCAAACGCATTAATGATTGATTATGTTTTAAAATTTAATAGTGCTGAAGTACCAACAAAAATGGGAACATTCCCACAATATGACCATCCACATACTTTAAGAAGATATGCAGAAGTTGCAGAAGCTTTAGGACTTGGTGGAGCAAATGATGAAGAAAGCTTGAATAACCTAATAAAAGCAATTAATGAATTAAAAGAAAAAATAGGAATTAAGAAAACTATTAAAGATTATGGCATTGATGAAAAAGATTTCTTGGATAGATTAGATGAAATGTCAGAGCAAGCATTTGATGACCAATGTACAGGTGCAAACCCAAGATATCCATTAATAAGTGAAATAAAAGAAATGTATCTAAAAGCTTATTATGGAAAAGAATAATTTCAAAAGAAAGGATGATAAATATGCATTATAATCTAGATAATCCAATAGCAGAAAGAAAAACCAAAACTGTTTATAAAGATAATGACAAAACTATAAAATTATTTGTAGAGAACTACTCAAAAGCAGATATACTTAACGAGGCTTTAAATCAAGCTAGAGTAGAGGAAGGAACAACTCTAAATGTACCTAAACTACTAGAAGTAACAAGAATAGATGGCAGATGGGGATTAGTTTCAGAACACATTGAAGGTACACCTCTTAATAAACTAATGGAAGAACACCCAGAAAAAGAAGAAGAGTATTTAAATCTTTTTGTTGATACTCAAATAAAAATATTATCAAACTCAGTTCCTTTGTTAAATAGAATAAAGGATAAATTTAGAAGGAAATTGAGTAATGCTGTAAACATAGATGAAAATACAAGATATGAATTAATGCAAAGATTAGAAGGAATGAAAAATCACACAAAATTATGTCATGGAGATTTTAATCCAAGTAATGTAATTATAAAAGAAAATGGTGAAGTATATGTAATAGACTGGTCACACGTAACACAAGGGAATGCTTCGGCAGATGCAGCTAGAACATTCTTACTATTTTCTATAGAAGGAAAAAGCGAATTAGCAGAAAAATATATCAATCTATTTTCAGAAAAATCTGGTATAACAAAAGCAAATATTCAAAGATGGATACCAATAGTTGCAGCAACTCAAATGACTAAAGGAAAAGAAGAAGAACAAGAATTTTTAAGCAATTGGATTAATGTTGTAGATTATGAATAAAAAATTAAGGAGGCATTAACAATGAAAAAAAACACTGTAATTTATCTTGTAGCAGGAATAGTAGCACTTATAATAATTGGGCTTTCAATATATTTTGCTGTTGCACACAACAACACATCTGATAACAGATATGATACTAAAAATATAACAATAGAGAAATACAATGAAAATGGCGAGCTAGAAAAAACAGTAGAAATAAAAAGAAAAAAAGATATAAATGAACTTTTAGATATATGTAAAAATATATCATTAGAGCAAGACGACACTTCAAAAAGTTTAGGAATAAAAACAGATGTAAAAATTAATTTACAAAACGGAGTAGAATTATATTTACAAGATGAAATAAAGGATTATTGTTTCTATAAAACTGATGATGTTAAGTGTACAATAAAAATGCCAGAAGGATTAGTAGACTTTGTGAATGATGTTTTAAAAGATTAGAATGGAGAGTGAATAATGTTAGAGTTAGAAGAAAACAAGTTTAAAATCACAGCATTAAAAGAGAATTTAAAAAAGATTGGTGATTCACTTTGACATATCTAAAATCCAATTAGAAATAAACGAACTTGAGCAAAAGGTTAATGCCCCTAATTTCTGGGATAATCCAACAATGTCTACACCAATAGTTACAAAGCTAAAAAGACTAAAAAATGAAGTAGAAACATTCAGAAAATTAGAGCAAGAATTAAATAATATAGACGAAATGTCATTATTACTAATTGATGAACCAGATGAACAAATGTCTTTGGAAGTTCTAGAAGCTACAAAAAAAGTAGAAAAAGAACTAAATGAACTTGAAATAAAAACCTTATTATCTGGAAAATATGATCAAAACAATGCAATTCTTACCCTTCATCCTGGGGCTGGGGGAACAGAATCTCAAGATTGGGTTCAAATGCTATATAGAATGTATTCAAAATGGGCTTCTAGCAATAACTATACCGTAAAAGAACTAGATTACTTAGAAGGTGATGAAGCAGGAATAAAAAGCGTTACATTCTTAATTTCAGGTGAATACGCATATGGATATTTAAAAGGGGAGATGGGAGTACATAGACTAGTAAGAATTTCTCCTTTTGATAGTGGAGGCAGAAGACATACTTCATTTGCTTCTTTAGAAGTATTGCCAGAAATATCAGAAGATATTGTATTAGATATAAATCCAGATGATTTAAGAATAGACACATATAGAGCATCACGGAGCAGGAGGTCAACACATAAATAAAACTGACTCCGCAGTTAGAATCACACATATTCCAACAAATATAGTAGTTTCTTGCCAATCAGAAAGATCACAAGTTCAAAACAAAGAAACAGCTATGAGAATGTTAAAGTCCAAACTTCTAGAATTAAAAGAAAGAGAACAAAAGGAAAAGATAGAAGATTTAAAAGGTGTACAAAAAGATATCGCATGGGGAAGCCAAATTCGTTCTTATGTATTTTGCCCATATACAATGGTAAAAGATCATAGAACAAATTATGAAGTTGGAAATGTTGAGGCTGTAATGAACGGAGATTTAAATGGCTTTATGGAAAGTTACTTAAAATGGAGTAAAAAATAATAGGAGGTTGTTTGTATTGAAAGCGTTAATTAGTGTTTCTGATAAAACAGGAATTGTAGAATTTGCAAAAGAATTAGAAGAATTAGGTATTGAAATAATTTCAACTGGTGGTACATATAAAAAACTAAAAGAAGAAGGAGTTAAAGCTATTGAAATTTCAGATTTAACTGGATTTCCAGAATGTCTAGATGGAAGAGTAAAAACTCTTCATCCAAAGGTACATGCAGGAATTTTAGCTATGAGAAGCAATCCAAAACATATGGAGCAATTAAAACAATTAAATGTAGACACAATAGATTTTGTTGTAGTTAATTTATATCCATTTAAGCAAACAATATTAAAAGAAGGTGTAACAAGACAAGAAGCAGTTGAAAATATAGATATAGGTGGCCCTACAATGCTTAGAAGTGCTGCTAAAAACTATCAAGATGTTACAGTAATAACAGATCCAAAAGATTATGAAAAAGTTTTAACAGAATTAAAAGAAAATGGTAGAGTTTCTTTAGACACAAAATTCTATTTAATGAATAAAGTCTTTGAACATACAGCAAGTTATGATGCGATGATTTGTAATTACTTAAAACAAGAAAGAAAAGATGAAAGTTTACCTCAAGAACTTACTCTAACGTATGAAAAAGTTCAAGAAATGAGATATGGAGAAAACCCTCATCAAATAGGAGCTTTATATAAAGAAATTGGAAAATGCGAAGGTTCTCTAACAATTGCAAAACAATTAAACGGAAAAGAATTATCATTTAACAATATAAACGACACGAATGGAGCTTTGGAATTATTAAAAGAATTTGACGAGCCAACTGTTGTAGCATGTAAACATGGAAATCCATGTGGAGTAGGTAGTAGTACAGATATTTATGAAGCTTGGAAAAAAGCATTTGAAGCAGACAAAACATCAATATTTGGTGGAATAGTAGTCGCTAATAGAGAGATAACAGAAAAAATGGCAAACGAAATGAAGGAAATCTTTTTAGAGGTTATCGTTGCACCATCATATGAAGAAAAAGCATTAGAAATATTAAAACAAAAACCAAATCTAAGATTACTTTTATTACCAAGCATTACTGTAAAACAACCAGAAGGTTCTTATGATATTAAAAAAATAAATGGAGGAATAATACTTCAAACTATAGATTCTAAGTTATTAGACGATTACACAGTAGTAACTGATAGAAAACCAACCGATAAAGAATTAGAAGATATGTTATTTACTTGGAAAATAGTAAAATATACTAAATCAAATGGAATAGCACTTGGAAAAGATAAACAATCAATAGGAATTGGACCAGGTCAAGTAAATAGAATTTGGGCAACAAAGCAATCAATAGAACACGCAAATGAATTAATAGGCGAAGGCGTAACAAAAGGTGCAGTACTTGCCTCTGATGCATTTTTCCCATTCTCAGACTGTGTAGAAGCAGCCCATGAAGCAGGAATAACAGCTATAATACAACCAGGCGGAGCAAAAAGAGACCAAGAATCAATAGATAAATGTAATGAATATGGAATGACTATGATATTTACAGGAATGAGACATTTCAGACATTAGAATTTAAATATTTAATATTAAAGAAGAGATTTTAAAATCTCTTCTTTTTTGTTTTTATCGTTCTAAATTAGACAAGACCTGAATATATATATTTATGTACCAAGATTTTATTAGGAGGTCGATGTTTTATGGCAATAGAAGAAAGAAAAGCATTAAATACAAATGTTATTCAGAATCTAGTTTTAGAGAATAGAGAAAAATTAAGTATTTCTGGAGTATTAGATGTTTTAAGCTTTGATGATCAAATAGTAATAGTTGAAACTGAATTAGGACTTTTGAGTGTAAAAGGAGAAAATCTAAGAATTAATAAATTAAGTATAGACACATCTGAAGTCGTTGTTGAAGGGGATATATTTAATTTATCATACTCCGAAAAATCAGCAGATAAAAAAGGTGGTTCCTTAATAGGAAAAATATTTAAATAAAATAAGGTGAGATATTGAATAATCAAGCATATATATTTTTTATTTTTATACTTAATGGATTAATTATTGGAATTCTATTTGACATTTTTAGAATTATGCGAAAATCATTCAAAACATCAGATTTTAGAACAAATTTGCAAGATATACTCTTTTGGATTTTTACAGGATTAATTCTTCTATATTCAATTTTTAGATTTAATAATGGAGAACTAAGAGCTTATATATTTTTAGGAGTATTTATAGGGGTAGCATTATATATGTTGCTATTTAGTAAAATTTTTATAAAAGTAAATTTATTTATTGTAAAAATAATAAAGCAAGTATTTAAGTATATTCTTGTTATTCCTATAAAATATATTTTTAAATTTATAAGGAAAATACTTTTAGCACCAATATCATTTGTATTTATTAACCTAAGAAAAACTTTGTCAAATTTTAAGAAAAAAATTATATCTTTGCATAATAAAAAGAAAAAAAATGAATTTAAGAAGGATTTCACTTAATTTTGTTGAAATATATATTATAAGTATTGAATTTACATATTTTATGGATAAATTGGAGATAATTACTGATGAAAAAACTTTTAAAATCAAAAAAAATCTATAAAAACCTATTATTTGTAGCAATTTTTGCTTATGTATTATATATTTTTATAGGTCAACAAAAAACTTTAAACTCATATAAAAATACTAATGAATATTATACAGAACAAATAAACAAGCAATTAGCATATCAAGAGTCTTTAACAGCTAAAAGAGATAACATCAATTCGAAAGAATATATAGAAGATGTTGCTAGAGAAAAACTAGATATGTATTTGCCAAATGAAAGAGTATATATAGACAAAACCAAATAATAAGCAGTAGGCTTTGCTTTAAAAGCCTACTTTATAAATTTTCTATTTTTTTTAGATTCTTATAATAAATTTCCAAATGATTTTAAATTATATAAATTAATAAAATATTAGGGGGCTTAATTATGAATTTTGAGGGGCTAACACTTACAGAATTAAAAGATATGGCAAAAGAAAAAGGAGTTAAAAATATTTCAAAGCTAAAAAAAGAAGATTTGATACAAATTTTATCTAAAGAAACAAATACTATACCAACTGAAGAAATAAAAAAAGAAGAAAAAAATTCCTCAGTAACTTCTGGAGGATATAAATTAACAAATGAAGGTGATGAATTTGTAGAAGGAATTCTAGAAGTTTTACCTGATGGATATGGATTTTTAAGAGGTGACAACTATTTACCTACACCAAAGGATGTATATATATCACCTGTACAAATTAAACGTTTTAGACTAGATACTGGTGACGTTATAAAGGGAATTAAAAGAACTCCAAAAGAGGGCGAAAAATTTCCAGCCTTAATATATGTAGGAGAAGTAAATGGAGAACACCCAGAAAAAGCTATGAAAAGACGTTCTTTTGATGATTTAATACCAATATACCCTAATAAAAGAATAAAATTAGAAACAACTCCAAATGAATATACAATGAGATTAATGGATTTATTATCTCCAATAGGAAAAGGGCAGAGGGGAATGATAGTTGCTCCACCAAAGGCAGGAAAAACAACTATTTTAAAGAAAATAGCAAACAGTATTACAACAAATAACCCTGATATTGAGCTTATAGTTCTATTAATAGATGAAAGGCCAGAAGAAGTTACAGATATGAAAAGATCTATTAAAGGTGATGTTATATATTCTACATTTGATGAACTTCCAGAACATCACGTTAAAGTAGCAGAAATGGTTCTAGAAAGAGCTAAAAGACTAACAGAACAAAATAAAGATGTAGTAATATTGTTAGATAGTATAACCCGTTTGGCAAGAGCATATAACTTAGTAATACCGACATCAGGAAGAACATTATCTGGAGGACTTGATCCTAGTGCTTTACATAAACCAAAAAGATTTTTTGGTGCTGCTAGAAATACAGAAGATGCAGGAAGTTTAACAATTCTTGCAACAGCATTAGTAGATACAGGTAGTAGAATGGATGATGTTATATTTGAGGAGTTTAAAGGAACAGGTAATATGGAAGTTCATCTAGATAGAAAACTATCTGAAAAGAGAATTTTCCCAGCTATAGATATAAATAAATCTGGAACAAGAAGAGAAGATTTACTATTATCAAAAGAAGAATTAGAAACTGTATTTGCTTTAAGAAAAGCAATGGCAAATATGTCTGTACAAGAAATGACTGAACAATTAATTGATCAAATAATTGCTACAAAATCTAATGAAGAATTTATAGAAAGAATGAAATATTTCTTTAAAGATAATAAATAAAATGTTTTTAAAAATATGTAGATTAATGAGAAGAGAGAAGCACTAATCTATATATTTTAAAAAACATAACATTGCGCAAAATCAAAGTTTTGCGCAAATAAGAATAGGAGATTTTTGATTTTTTCTAAAAAGGCTCCTATCTTGCTATTTTAGACGGTTTTATCTGTTTGGCCTTATATTTTTATTAATGTAACTTTATTACTTCTTTTATAAAAACCTTTAAAACCAATTCTGGTGAATCAAAATTTTAGGAAATTTATTATCTCTATATAAATTTTGAATTCTTATAATTTATTATTACAATTTTTATATTGTTTTATATAATTTTTTCAAAAATCTCTAAACTGTTCATATATCAATATTTTACTCGTTTTTTTCAACAACAAACTATATGTCTAAAAAATAAAAACGGCTTAAAATCGATTCTGGCAAGCCATTAATTTGCTGTAATTGTTCAAGTTACACTTTCACAAACAGCAACTAAGTTGTGCGTCGCTTTTTTGCCACTTTTTAATGATTTTTAGAAAAACCATAATAATCAACATTTTGAACCATTCTTAGTATAACTTATGCAATTTTTATTTTCTACAATTAATTATAAACGATTAACTTATTATCTTTAATATTAAAATGTCTTAAAAACGATTTTAGAGTGTTTGACAATTAAAATATTATATATAATCAGTATATTTTAAAATTAATAAAATTTAACTTTGCACAAAATTATTTAAATTTAATTTAATAAATTTTTATACTAAATTCATATATTTTAATTTTTATGATTTTGTTTAATAGGCTAGCCTCCTATTTCGCTTTGCTTCTTCGCTTGTTTTATATGAATAAGGAGTAGCAATTGCTACTCCTTATTACCTTAAAAATTGAAACAATCTTGAAGATTTTCGAATATCAAGAATTCTCTCCAATCCGTGACAATATCGTGTCCAGCTATTCCAATTTCGCTCGGTTGTGGTATTACAATGTCAAATTTGCCTGTCGAAAAAGCTTTTTTTATAAAGTCATACTCGCAAGGATGACCATAATTTTGATTCCAACCTTCTTTTTTAAAGTTGGAACTTTCCATAACACGAAAGACTAACCTTCTAAAGAATGAGGGATTACAAAAAGCAAAATATGCTTTTCTGATATCCAGATGCTCTTGAACACTTTTCAAGTTGACTACTATACAGCTAATTTCATCCTCATAATAACTCAAGGAAAATGTCTTCAAATTAACTTTGTATCCATTTCTCTCTAATTCATTAACGAGGTTTTGAATTATAACGCCTCTGTTAATAACAGCTCCTTTTGTGGTTTCCCAACGATAAGATAAATTCACCAAAATATTTATTGGTTTTTCCTTACTTCTGGAAAGAAGAGTTAATTTATCTCCTCTATAATCCAAAGTTCTCTTAAGTGATTTGAAAAAGTCAAACCCCTCGTGCCAACCATCACTACAAAAGTCAATTGCTTGTTTGAGACTCTTTGTCTGATACCATCCTCCACCATTAACATTCTTATCATTTCCTTCACTACCAATGCTTTTTACAATATGTTCAGGAAAGATTCTAGTATTTATTTCAGCCTTCCGTACATATTCGCAAAGATCCAATGGGTTCTTAAAGTTAAAAGCATAAATGGTGTAATTTCCCCAGCGGTCAATAAATTTTTTCATAAAGCATGTTCCTTTCACATTTTTAATATTGAATACCTTTTATAAAAAAACATTATATTACTTATTATATTACATTTTACATAAAATGTCAATTTTAAAAGGAAACTGATTAAAAACTCAATCAGTTTCCTTTATAACTATTTTGTTGTTACATTAAAGACAATCAACGCTATAACTATTGCTATTGCAAGAATTCCAAAAGTTAAAATCTGAAATTCGTAAGAATAGAAAAAGTCGATTACCCAATACTTTACCTTTTTTGCTTTTAAAGCAAAGTCGGACTCTTTATATTTTTTTGGTTTGTACATCTTCTTGAGTGCTTTGTTTTTACGCTTTTCCTCCTTCTTCTCAATTCTTTTTTGGGAATATTCATTACTTTTAACCTTTAAATAAGCAATTTTACTTTTTAATTTAAAAATAATATTGAAGAAAGATTGCTTCACTTTCGAAAATTTAGCATCGATTTTTGGCTTGTATTTCTGTGCGTAATCAATTTTAAATTGTTCAAATTTATTTTTTGCTATAGGAATTAATTTTTTTATTCCAATAGCAATAAAATAAACCAATTGTGAAATAGCTATAAGTATAGTCTTACATACAAATACAAAGCCTCTAACCAATAAACTTAAAAGATTCCAAATCAAAAACCATTTGAATACATCAGCCCAAAAGTTATCATTCCGTTGGTCTCTCATTTTGTTCACCTCTTTTAAAATAGTATTAGTTTTAAAATTTAAGGTGCTACAAAAAGTAGCACCTTAAACCCATACTGTAAACCTAGCTCAAACTGATTTTATAAACCTGATCACTGTTTTGTACATACAAGTATGTACGTCTTTCATAGGAATTGTACTGAATCACAATTCTGGAATTAGGATTAACAACTCCAATATGTTTTTCAGTTACGGTCGATTTTTCGATGGTCGGACCAGTCTTTAAGAAAAGTATTCTCTTCTCAGCTGGAATAACCAGCATTGAGTTGTTGAAAATGCAGTTTCTCAAGTTAAGTCCGCCAAAGGAGAAAGATTGAAACTTCTGCTTAACCTTGTTGCTTTTGCTGATAATATAAACCTTGTAAGCTTTTTCTGCAGTTAGTGTTACAACACACCAACTTTGACTTACATGGTCATACTTGATTGCTTTAGGAAATTCCTTGATAAGTTGCCGAATTTCTTTCCCGTTTACGATGATATTCAAATGCCCAGCATTGTTAATGCTACACATACAATATTCACCACGTTCATTAATTTCATAAATGAACGGATCGGTGATAGTAGCGACCACTTTTGTGGAACAAGCATTCTCTGTCATATAAACGTCAATCAATTCTTTTCTGCCTTTCAGGTAAAAAAGGTGATCACCTACGGCCAGCATTTTAGAGCTTAACTTAAGAAGCAAAGTTGAGAACAACTTCTTTCCTTTATTGTTAAAAATCTCAAGTTCGCAAGCCGGATCTTTGGAATTTCGACATCTTTTCATCTTTTCGCTGAAAGAACATCTGCCATAAAGTTCATTGAATTTTCCAAACAGTGTATTGAAGAACTGTTTGATTTTGCTAATTCTGCTCACTTTTACGACAAGCCCTCTTTCAGTAAAGCAAACATCATCAGTTCTAGAATTTACTGATGCCTTTTCAAGTCGTCCATTTTCTTTCAAGTGAATCGCATTGGTATCATAATCAAGAATTGTAGAAAAGTTCACAACTTTGCGTACCTGCTTTTGAGCAAACACACGATTTCCCTTATACGAAATATTGTCAACATTATAATTCCTGAACTCATTCAATGCATCACTATCCTGATAAGCACGACAGCAAGGACACTTGGAATATCTAGAAGAGTTGTAGTACTGATGCCTTCTGCATTTTTTGAGGTCTTTTGCCTGATTTTCAAGAGACGGTAAGATATTGAATCTTTTATTGCCTTCAAAAATCTGCAAAAAATCGCTCTGCAATCCTTCAGACATCCACGCTACATGCTTCATTTGGAAACTATCCAAACTCTTTAAATCATGATTCCCTAAAATCGAAATATGATTCAAAGCTCTCAGGGGTCTATTGTACCCTTTAACCAAAGGATAACTTCCATCATATGGATTGAATCCAACAAGCATTTCAAAGACAACAACTGCCAACGAGAAATAGTCGGACTGCTTCGTATATCCTGTAATATAAATATCAGGCTTACTGAAATCCCTTACTTTCGGGTCAATATACTCAGGTCGTCCGGCTTTATCAGCCTCATAGTATTCACCTTTGTTTTCAAAACCCCATGTATCGGTATCACATACATAGATTTTTCCATCTTTGGTCATAAATTGATCCGAATGGAAATCTCCAAAAATAATACCTTCATCATGAAGTTCTTCGATGAATCTTGCTAATTCGCAGGCAATTTTCAGACTTTCTTTCAAATCAATTTGCTGCTTTTTAGCCTTAAACTGGAAATCCCTGAGACTCTCTGCATCCGGAAGTTTAGGCATTACATAACCCACGCACTTTCCTTGACAGGTAATTATTGCTTCAGGCAATGCAACAGTGGTAAAACGACCTCTGAGCTTCATCAGCTCTTTGAGTTTTGCCTCTTTCTTGCGACTATCAAGATTCTGATCTTCCAACGAAAAAATCTTAATAGCTTTGTTATTTCGGTCATCGAAATAAATTGTGGACTGGATGCCAACAACGCCCTCTCTAAGATTAGAGAGAAATTTGATGTAATCCCGCTTGTTTGTGAATGTGTAGTTCATAAAATTACCTCCAATCATAGATTTTGATTTTGGTTACAGTATGTTGGTAGTTTACTACCGTTTTGTCAAAGTCCTTAGTTAAGAATTTTGAAAATCCTGAAAATCCCTTAACTGTAGCATATTTTATCATTTTTTCCAAGTTTTGTCAATATTATGTGAACAATTTTAGAATTAATCTACTATTAACGAATCTATTATTTTGCATTTAAAAATGAGAACTCAAATATGAGTTCTCATCTGCTTATTTTACTTCCATTTCATTACTACACTGTTTATGACATTATAGCTCTCTGGTGCATATATTTGCAAAACATTTGGTTTAGCCATATAAAACGCAAATATATCTGCAAAATACTCTACACTATTTGAAATTCCATAGTTATATTCTTCGGTTGAATCATATAGACTTTTAACAGCCATTCTTTCTTTTTTATAAGCTGATGTGAAAGTTCTTCTATGACTTATGAAAAACTCTTTAGAATCTAAATAGTGTCCAAATTCATGCCATACAGTCTTACTTAATTCCGGAGATGAACTTCTGATAAATATTTTACTATCAAAACTCGAACAAAGTCCATAGGTAGAGTCTTTTAAAAGTTTTTCGTTAGAAATCCTTATCTTCCATCCTTCTTTTAGGAATCGTTGCTGTAATTTTTGAGGTAAAGATTTAAATGCTTTGTCAGTCATCTCAATCTGCTCATCAATAACATCAACACCAACCTCAATATAGTTTGGAATATAGATAATATTTCTATCGAAAATTTGACCATATACCCACTTCTTCACATACTGATAAGATTCATCAATTTGCAAAATTGAATTGTTTCCATTAGTTTCAATTACAAATGAAAATAATTCAGCGAAAATTGCATCTTGAGTAGAAGAAATGTTTCCTCTAAATCTTAAGAATAATTTTAGTTCGCGTTCATTCCGGTTAATTAATTGGGTAAATGTAGAAGATTCTTTTATTTGAGCATATTCCATACTAACATAATATGCAAATGCAACATATATTATATTTGAATGAATGTCCAATGTCCCTACATTTAACCACATCTGTCGTTCATTACCATCAGCATAAAACTTTCCTAATATTCCTCCAAATTCTTGAGGCATTTTGTCTGTTAAGACTAATTGCCAATCATCTTGAATGAATTTTTTCTTCCAAAAGCTAGGAATATTTTTCAATTGAGTAATTATTGCATCAACTTTCCGTTTGCTTATAGTATTGGAACGAAGTAAAGGTGATCTTTTTGTATAGTTATTCATACAATGTTCCTCCTTGTATTTACAATAAAGCCTCTATAAAAATCACATAAATATAATATCATTATTTCTGTATTATGTCAAGTAAGTAGCAATAATAGTATTTATGTTAAAGGTCTTTTTACCTTTCTTCTTCATTTTTTAATTGTTCTAGACACCTTGTAACATTATCAAAATATACTGGTTTTCCATCGTTTAGTCTTAATAAACAACCGTTACCATAATTTGTAGCTCCACAATCAATAACTACATACGAATTATGTACAGCTATTTTATTATCATCTGTTGGAGTATGACCAATTACAGTAAATACATTTTCTTTTGCTATATCATCTTCTTGCCATATTTCTTCAGGATTATTTTGAGCTTTTGTATCTCCTATCCTTGCCCATACACAATTGTAAAGCTCATTAATTCTATTTTCATTTAAATAGTCCTTAACAACTTCTTTTTTCTTTTCATTACTCTTGTCTGCCTTTGCATGTACTAAATATATTCTTTCACCATCGACATTTATTTCACTATGTACAGTAGACTGTAATAATAGTTCTTTTATTTTTTCTTGTTCTTCTGAAGATAATCTTAAAAAATCTTCTTGAGTTTTTCTTCCACCATTTGACTCGCTGATCCAATTTTTTCTTTCAATTTCATTGCCAAAAAACAATGATTGTATCATCATCAATTCATGATTTCCCACAAAAAGCTCTATTCTATCTTTGTTTTGTAATATATCTTGTAAAATTTTAATTCCATCAGGACCTCTATCTATTACATCACCCAAGATATATAATTTTTCTCCATTTTTAATTTGATTTAACATTATTTTGTATAGTTCGAATTGACCATGTAAATCACTGCAAACATATATATTTTTTTCTTCATCAGCTTTTTCGGATTCTAGTTTTTCTTCTTTATTAGTATGCTTTTTTTTCTTAAAAAAGTTTTTAGAACTTTTTTTCTTTGGTTCTGTTGTTTCTTTTGTATTGGCATTATTTTTTTCTTCACTTTTTTTCTCAATAAGTGGATTGAATTCAGTAGGTAATTTTGGATATATTTTTTGTGCTATATTTTTATCTGGCTTTACTATTTCATTTTCAAATTTGTCATATATGCCTTTATTCTCTATATCTGCTATTAGTTTCAATACTCGAGGATTAGTTAATTGATTTAAAGCAATTTTCCTGATTACCATTTCTCTTAAATCGGTATATGTTTTTAGGTTTGTAGGTAATCCAACGCGTTTTCTATAAACTCCGTTTTGTAAATCTTCAGATAAAGCTAGTAATCTAATACAGTCATTATTTGAATTGTTTTCTAGTTCTTGAACTGCTTGAGAATATTTTTCAGCTTTTATTAGCTTAGATTCTAATCCTTTACAGCTTTTTTTATTCTTTTCTACTAATTCTTCAAAATAATTCAATTCAATATTTTCAGAATTCGCAGAATATTCTTCTTTTATTTTTCTAATCTTATCATCACCGAGTAATTTACAATCATCAGGATTATCTTCTATTCTTCTATTTAATAAATACATATAATATGAATATTTTTTCTCATCATTTGCTATTATGCTTTCATCATTTTCAGTTAATATTCCATCTTTATATAAATTGCTAAGGTAATCCAATATTAAAACATTATATTTATATTCTTTTCCTTCTTTTTCTTTTAATAAGTCAATCGGTTCTATTTGCTCAAAATTTGTAAGTAAATCATTCAAATACTCCTGAACCTGTTTATCCTTATTTACTTTTAGATATGATATTAGTGCACTTATCACTGGAATTATTGCACCTTTTTTAAATTTAATCTTATTTCCAAATTTATCACATTTTTGAATAATTTCAACAATTTCTTTTCTTGAATATATCTTTTTTTCTTGCTTTGGTTCAATATCTTTTTTATTTTTTTCTTCACTTACTGAATTATCATTTGCATTATTTTTTTGTTCTTCTTTAGTACTCTTACTCTCTTGTCTTGCTTTTTCCAAGATTTCCACATTTTTTAATATGGTTTCATTGCCTTTAATTTTATTTTTCTTAAATCCTTTATTTTCTTGAGTATAGTAGTAACCATATTCAATTCCGTCTTTTAAACTTTTTTTCATTTCCTTTGAATTTAAAGTTATTCCTAATACTTCTAGAGTCTTTTTGTATGCTTCTTTTGCTTCATCTATTCTTCCCATAGATAATAAATTTCTTATTTTTAGTTTTTGCAATTCGTAATTCTTTATTGATAATTCTTCCATGTATCTAGTTACAGAATTTCTGTTCTTTTTATCTAATTCTCTAATAATGTTTGGTTCATAAAAATGTTTTCGCTCAGTATCTAGTAGTTTTCTAAATACTTTCATATTAGCATTTGCTTTATCATTTTTTTGATTATTTATATACCAATTTATTGCTACCTTTAGATTATGTTCTGCACTTTCTGAATCTCTAATATTCTCTAATTCACCATTAATATTTGCATAGTAGTCTTTTAAAAAGTTTCTTATTTCTTTGCATTTTTGATCTACATCTTTTTCTGATACAATTGATATATTACCTTTTTCTTTTTTAACGTTTTTCTCTTTTTCTTTTTTATCCGATTTTTTTATTGTTTTTGTTATACCTTTTTTTATTATATCAAAAATATTTTCATCTACTATATGTACTTGTGCTCCTAATATTTTTTCATTTCTAGCAATCTTTTTCATTTTTAACTTATCAAACAAATTCAGTCTAGAATCTACAGTGTTATGTTCTAATTCAAAAGATAATTTGGATTGATTCTTAACACATTTTATATATTCCATTATGTCTATGTTATCATTTAATCCTTCTATAATGACCGGGTTTAAAATTCTTTGCAATTTTCTTCTTTTAAAAATAGAAGTGGTAAGTTCATGGCATTTCTGAGATATCTTAAAATTTATAAATATTTCATTTTTACGATTTAAAATATCAGATAAAATGGTTGATAATATTCTGCCATCACTCATATAATAAGTAACAGTATCATGTTTTTCATCAATTAAAATTTTTTTAATTTTATTATTAAATATATTAGAATCTTCTTGCATATCAAAAATCCTTTCACTTAATCATTTTTAGACATAATATTAAGAAAGGATGGAGAGATTACTCTCCATCCTCCCCTTAAATCAAGTAGAATTATCGTACAGCCTAACCATACGGTTACGCCATAGATCTCTGAGATACGAACTTCATCAGTCTTCTCAGCTGATGTTCGTCCTTAATCGGAATAGGCTCAACGCCTAAGTCGTTGCCCAGTTTCGACAAGTCGATACCGTCAAAGGCGGCCACGAGATATACGATATCTCTCTTCTTGAGTTCCTTGAGTGCATTCTTAACATCGCTAAGGGTGTACTGCTTGGAACCATTTTCACCGCCATCAGTGAAGATGAGCATAACGCCCTTAATCTTGCACTCGCTGACGAGACTGTCATACTGACTGGTCATGTTGTTGATACTTTCGACGATTCCATCGTACATACGAGTTTCGCCGTCAGTAGCTTCGTAGGTAGTGTCAATGCACTCACCATACTTGAACGGTCTCATGTCGAGGGTAGAACCGAAGAAAGTCATAGCAGTCTGGATGCATTTGGATTCCTTTGCACCATTAACCGTCTTTTTGACTTCATTCAGTCCGTCGACAACGCCTTTTTCAAGTCCGTTGTGGTACATAGAACCAGACTTGTCTACTACAAGGTAGAGCAAAGCCTGCTCCGCAGATCTGATTTCATCAGTAGTGATGTTTCCCTTCAGACCCTTATTGACAGTAACCTCTTCCTGAGGTTCGGTGGTATCCTCATCCTTATTCAGATACTTCGTCAAATCGTCGAGGTACTCCTGATCAATGTTAGCCATAATAAATGCCTTCCTTTCATAAAGTACATATTGTTTGTGTGGTTTTGATCATTTCTACTTGATTAAGGTACAACAATATTCAGTTGTCAGTTATATTATACTACTTATGTAAACACCCGTCAAGTCATTTTGCTAATTTTTTCCTTTTTTTCTGCTATTTTCAGGTATTTTTGCTATTTTTTGGAAAAAAGTAGGAAAAAAATAGGAATTGGAAAATTTTTTCCAATTCCTTTTCCTAATTAAGCTTTCACAGTTCTAATTATAATTTCTTATTCCTACAAGTTTCATATATCGTCTCATTTCATTTAAATCATTAACTGGGATGATTTCGCATCCCAAATCTTCTGTTAATCCCTGCAATTCAAGATTTTTTATATCTGCCACATAAAAGCAAATACCTTTCTTCTTGAGCTCATGAATTATATTTTTTGCATCGTTTAAATTATAGTTTTCAGAATTATCACTTTCACCATCAGTAAAAATAATGATATGTCCTTTGAAGTTATATTCATATTCAAGGCTCTCACATTCCTTCATCATATTTACGCAACTTTCTACAATTGCATCATATAAACGAGTTCCTTTTTGTTTTTCAATGTAATCCCTTACGTCTATATCTATACCATATTTAAAAGGTCTCACATCTAGTTTTGAACCAAAAAGTGTGATTGATGTCTTCATTCCAAATGCTTCTTTTGAACATTCAAGTACATATTTAACATTCTCAAGTCCATGTTTAACATTCAATGATGTCCATCCATTTTGCATTGAATCTGAGCAGTCTATAATTAGACTAATCAATTCATAATTGATACAGTTGTTCCGAAAATATTCCTCTATAGCTTTTTGCTGAATGCGTTGATAATTTGTCATAACAGAAAATTCCTTTCATAAAATATTTTTTGCATTTTAGCTTAATTAGGGATAACAATATAAAATTGTTGTATATATTATATCATTTATGTATACCTGTGTCAATTTAGCTAAATAATTCAAAAAGACCAGAAAACTAATTCCAGTCTTTTAAAAATATTTAAATTATTTTTCATGTTGTTTATTGCTTTCTTTTTCTCTTTCATGTCTAACACTAAAATACTTCGTTCTTCCACTTGTTAAGTTCACTAATGAAGCTATCTCCTCGCGTGAAGATCCACAATCTATATCTAGATAACCATTTTTATATTGAATCATATTGTTCTTTGTAGGTGAATGACCAATTATAGTAAATATACCAGCTTTTGCACTATTTTTATGAGGCGATTCTCCATCTTTATCCCTATCCCAAGTAGCTTCTATTATTTTCTCTAATGAATTGTCATCGATCATTTCTTTAACTGTTTTATCAGTACTATCATTTTTGTCTTGTATAGATTTCGCATGAACTAAATGAACTTGATTAGAATTTACATTAATGTTTTTATAAACATACGAATTAAATAGAAATTCTTTAATTTTGTTCTGTTCATTAGCAGAAAGTTTTTCAAAAGCATCCTTTGTTACTCTTCCCTGATTAATTTTTGAAGTCCAATTTTCCTCTTGCTTTTTATCTCCTAAAAATAATGTTTGAATCATCATTAACTCATGGTTTCCAATTAAAAATTCAACTTGTCCTTTTTCTTTTCTTTGTATTATATCCTGCAAAATTTTAATTCCATCTGGTCCTCTGTCAATTACATCACCTAATATATATAATTTATCATTTCCTTTTAATTGACTTATGATTGACTTATAAGCTGGAAACTCTCCATGTAAGTCACTACAAATATACACAGATGGCTTAATTTTTGTTGATTTTTGTTTTTTCTTTTGTGGTTTTAATCCTTTTTTAGTGACTTCATTCGATAACTCATCCGCTTTCTTTTCATTAAAAAATGGCAATTTATTATCACTATATATAGCAATTAATTTCTCATATAATTCGTAATCATCAATCAATCCATTTGTATTTAAAGCTTCTTCAAACATTTCTTTTGCTTTTTTCACATCTTGTACAACAACTGATTCTCCTACAACAGTTTGTAGACCATTATAATACATATTTCCCAATAATTTCAAAATTCTTGGATTTAATTTTTCACCATTTTTTAACTTATCTTGTAATGTTTTTATCTTTTCTTTGAAATCTTTTTCATCTGAAATATCCCAATTGTTTTTTCTTGGTCTTGATATAAACTCTCTTGCAATAGCTAATTCTAAATATTCTGTACTTTCATTTATTTGTCTTGCTTGTTCTAACTCTTTAATAAATCTGTATTCAGCTTTTATCCTATCAATTCCGTTCAAACCATCTATATTATATTTTCCTTTAAGAAATTCGAAATATCTATAACATGTATCCTCTTTTTTACTTTCAAACTCATTTTTAATTTCTTTTGAAATTTCTTTTTCTTTTTCATTTTTACTTGAAATTGAAGTTTGTGCAACATTGTTTGCCAAATATAAATAATATGCGGCTGCATTAGGATCTACAGATATTATATCTCTACTTCCATCTGTTGATCTAACACCATTTTTATAACTATCATACATATACTGCAAAGTTTGAATATTTGTTTTTTTAGGATTATAAATGTATAATTCATCTGTTGAATTATGTCTATCTGTTTGTAATTTTTCTATTTCTCTATTTAATCTTTCTTGAATTTCTGGGTCATTATTATCTCGTAAGTAGCAAATTAATTTGTTAATAATTAAAAGATTAATTCCTTTTGCATGTATATATTCACTACTATGTGTTTCTGCTTTTTTTAATGATTCTAATAATTCTTCTTTTGACATTTTAGCTTTAGGTATAACAATTTTTGGCTCAACTACTGGCTGACCATCATTTTTTTTCTTTTTTTTATCATTAACGCTATCTATAGGCGTTTGAACAGCTGGGGCTGTCTCTGTTTTTGTCTTTTCTACTTTTTCTTTTTTCTTTTTTGCTTCCTTTTTAGATTTTGTGCTTACAGTATTTTCTTTTTTAGCTTTTTTTTGTTGCTGAGAAATATTTTGAACAACTTCTTCGCCTTTTTTCTTCAAATGTTCGATTTTTTCTTCACTTTTTTGTTTTATAGTTCCTATGGTTGTTCCTATCGCTTCTCCAACAGCTAATGCACCTAATGCAATATCTGTTGTTCTATTTTTTTTAGGTGATGTTTTATGAGGAGCTTTAATTTCAGTTGTTTTTGGTTCTTTTTGGACTTCTTCTATTGAAGTAACAATTTTTTCTCCTTGTCCCTTTAATCTATCATTTTTTTGTTTATCATCATCCACATCTATTTCTGAATGTTCGTTTATGTCTTTTAAGCTTTCATTTAATTCATGTTTGAGTTCGTTTAATTCATTACCATTATCTTCTCCTATGTTTGTATGTTCTTGTTCAATGGTTGGTAATTTCACTTTAAAAGTGTCAAAAAGCTTTTTTAAATTTTTTTCAGTTATTGTATTTGGATATTTCTTTTTTATACTTTCTATTTTAGAGTTTAAATATTCCATTTCTTCTTTTGATAATTCTTTATCTTCAATTTGTTTAAACATACTTTTTAATTCTGTTCTTGCTTTAATTTTTTGTTTAGTTAAATCATTGCTTTTATCTAGTTTTTTTTCAAAATTTGTATAAAGTGTATTTTTTCTTTCTGGAATTTTTCTTGTTACAATTTTAGTTTCAGTTGCAGAAATTACTGGAGTGGTAGCTTGTGAAGTAGTATTTGTTGTAGCAGTTCTACCACTTGTACTTTTCGTTGTAGTATTGGTTGTAATATTTCTTATTACATTATTATATTTTCTTTCAGCTATATAATTGTTATTTATATATTCATTTTGAACAAATGGGACTTTTCTTAAAGTTGTTGTATTAGCAATGTATGCATTCGCTTTTTCAAACTTATCTTTTTCTATAGATGGATTTAAACTACTTGGAAGAGTTTCACCTCTTTTTTTTGCAGCAATAATGGTTTTTGCAAGTTCCATTTTTCTATCTATTTCAGCATCAATGTCTTTACTTGCGTGTATGCTGTCTTTTATTTTATTAATATATACTTCAGGTGAATTAATATTTTCTGCTATTGAATTCAGCTTTTCAACTTCTTCTGGCGTATCATAGCCTAATGTCATTAATTCTTCTTCACTTTTTAGTGTAATAATTCCATTATCGCTTTTTATAAAAGCATCACTAAATAATTCATAATCAGCTTTTATCTTTTCTTGAGCCTCTTTAATTGCTTCTTCTTCATTTATTTCTTGTTCAGCTAATAAACTATCAGAAATATAATCTAATAGTTCTTCTTCCAATTCTTCTTCTATAGCTTCTAATCTATTATCAAATTCTTCTTCAGTTTCATCTTCTTTTTTTTGCCATTCATCATCTCGAATAACATCTAACTTATTAATAATTGAATTTATTTGATTTATTTCATCTTCTATTTCCATAATAGGCTCCTTCTCCATTATACTTTCTGCTTAATTATATCATTTTTTCCTTTTTATGTCAATTATTTACATAAAAAGAGAGACCAGAAACTTCTAGTCTCTCTAAACTTTTTCTATTTTTTTATAATAACTTGCCCATTACTTAAATGGATATCTCCATATGAATCTTCATATCCTGTTATTCCATTTGAAAAATAATAATATCCATTTGATGTTCTGGTTGCATACTCTCCATTGCTGAAGCGTAAATTACCATATTCATCTTCTGTAGATGTTATACCATTATTATATGTCCGACACCATGAATTGGAATATGAATATCCTCCTATATTATCTGTGAAAGAGTCTTTACTTTCATTATTTGAAATATTATCTATTCCAAATGAGTCCGCAAAAGCAGAAAAAGCTTTACCAATTCTAAAAATCCTTTTTAAAATTGTCAGAATATCTTGCTGATAGTTTTTCATTATTGTCACACCTTTCGTATTGCTTAATAGAAAAAGTTTATATGTTTTTGTAATAAATATTTTATAATTTTTTTAAATTTATGTAAAGCCTTTTTTGAGATTTATTTTATTTAATATAGAAAAAGACTGAAGAATTCTTCAGTCTTTCCTAATTCAATCAAACAAAACTTTAGTTCTTTATAGTTTCTCTTTATCGTTCAGAAGCCATCTCATACGAGTTTTCAAGTCATTTATTTCAGAAATTGGGTTAACTTTTAATAACTTACCAAGTTCTGATAATGTGGTTGTTTCTGGACCAAATAATCCACAAGTTATGTCCCTTTTTTTCAGTTCTTTGAATGAATCTATTACATCATGAATCGTACAGTTAATAGAGCCGTTATCTTCGCCATCTGTGAAAATAATCATACCTCCATTAACATTATATTCATTTGCAAGTTCATCATATTGTCTAAGCATATCTTTGCAGTTGTCGACTATCATATCATATAAAGGTGTTCCATTTTTTTCAGTAAGAGCTGAGTAAAAATATGAAGAAACAACCTTTATATGTTTCGGTCCCATATAATCATTTATAAAATGATTAAGTTTCCTCAACTGATCATTGATATCCCTATCCAACTTTTTACTATGCATCGAAGCAGATTTGTCTATCACAATGTAAATCAACACTTGATCATTGCATTTAGCTTCTGAATATGTAGGCTCATCAAGGTATTCTTGTTCAACAGCCTTTTCTTTTTCATCTTCAGATGTTGTTGTTTCTTGTTCATAATCGCCGTTAAAATAATCTACAAACTCCTTAATCAAATCGTTATCCATATTTTGGTTGTTTGCCATAGTAAAAGTCATTCCTTTCAAAATATTACATATTTTTGAACTCTATGTTTGATTGAATTATAACAAAATAATTTGTCAGACATTATTATACATTTTATGTAGACCGTTGTCAAATTTTATTATAATATTCAAATTTATAGTTCCATATAATAGTAATACATATCTATGCAATGTAAATTACCATCCCAAATTTCTTCTTTATAATTGTTTACAAAGAAATTATATTCTGTTTTATAATATTTATCAAATCCACATTTAACATAAAACGGAATATTGTTTTGAGTTGTTCCGACTATCATTTTCTTATATTTATTTTTATACAATTTTGTTACTTCTTGTATTAATTTTTTTCCATATCCATTTCCTCTAGCATCTTCTTTTGTCGCAATATTTTTTAATTCGCATATATTATTATCGACTTTTGTAATAATTATTTCTGCTAAGATTTTCTTATTTTCAAATAATCCATACATTTCTGCATCTTTAATATACTTTTCTACTATTTCTTTATCTGGGTCTGCTTCAAGTATTAAATCCATATATTTTTCTTTTTCAAAAATTTGTTTAATTTCAGCCATTTTTATCTCCTAACTCTTTTTGTATATTATATTTTTTATTTGTTTTACTGATATTTTTTCAATAGATTTCTCTTCAATCTGTTGATTGAACTCTGAGCGATTATAAATTTTAACCAATTTACTGTTTGTCATAGCATAAGTAAGCTAAATCTATAGCTTTTTCTAAGTCATTTGAAGCACTAGTAGAGATATCTTTAAGAAGAACTTTTTCTGCACAACGTCCACAATACATAACTATAATCTGTTTTTGTATATCAGACTTTTGTTTATATGCTTTATATGTTTCATCAATTTTTGAAACAAGTACATTTTTTCCGGATTAACAACATTGACAAAATGATTATCATTGCTATTTTGATTATAATACATAACCGTTTTGTCTTATTGTTTCACCTAATTTTGCCTTTTTTCTTCATATTAAGTTTTCTCCAAACCGACATATAGTATTGCTTAAATGTTTTTTTATTATGTCACATATTAACATAAATGACAACTCTTTTATTATATTTGTTTTAATAAGAAAAACTCCCTCATACAAGATGAGAGAGAAAAGATACTTTTTTTGTAATGGTAAAATTTTATTCAGCAAACGGGTTTTTAACTTCTGTGCAGATTACATTGCCAATTGCAATTATATCTGCAGGTTCACACTTAATAAATGTGCATTCCCCGTCATCAGAAAATCCGTTTAATTTTCCGACTAGGGTTGCTCGGATTGATCCGCTTTCAACAATGGGATCAACTACAAGAGCAACAAAAGTACTGTTTCCGTTTACCTGCTGAAGTTCAAAATATTTAACCATTTTTTTACCTCCTTGGCCAGTTGGCCTTTCTTTCATAAAAATTGTTTATACTTTATATTTGAAAACACCATTTACGGTGGAAAAAAGAAAGTAACTCTATATATAATTGAGACTAGCTCAATAGATATAAATATATTATATTATAATTTACATAAAATGTCAAATTTGATGACAAACACTCCTACAAAACTATCATTATTATGATGCACAACTTATTATTTTATATGATATAATATAAATTGAGGCGTTAAAATGAGAATAAAGAAATTAGTAAATTTATAAAAACAGGAGCTAAAAAGATTGCTTCTAGTAAATTTTCCGATAAAATTGAAGTTACAGCATTTAAAAATCCTGATAATAGTGTTATTATAATATTAAAACTTACAAAGGAGGCAAATAATGATAGATAGAGAAATGAATCCAGACTTTTTAAATTCATTTTTAGACTATAATATTACAATACTTAACAAATCACCTAACAGTATAAAAGAATATAATTATGATCTTATGAATTTCTTAAAGTATATAAAAATACATTTTAAATTAACCAATGAAAAAGACTGGACTAAAATTACTATAAATGATATAAGCCTTGATACAATAAAGAAAATAAAACTAGAAGATATACATAGCTATATTTCTTATATGGCAACAGAACTTAAAAGTAGTCCTGCTACACGTGCTAGAAAAATTTCTTCTATAAGAATATTCTTTAATTATCTTTGCAACAAAGCAAAATTAATAGACACAAATCCTGCGCAGAACTTAGAAACTCCTAAGCTTGGTAAAAGAATCCCTAAATATTTGTCATTAGATGAAAGTAAAAAATTACTAGAAGTAACTAATGATACTGAAGCAAGAAACAATGAAAGAGATTATGCTATCATTACTTTGTTTTTAAACTGTGGTATGCGTTTATCTGAACTAGTAGGTATTGATATACCAGATATAAATTTTAGTGATTGTAAATTAAATGTTGTTGGAAAAGGAAATAAAGAAAGAACTATTTATTTAAATAATGCATGTATGGATGCAATTAATAAATACCTAGCTTCTAGACCTAAAGAAGGAATTAAATATGATTCAAAAAATGCTTTGTTTTTAAGTGAAAGACGTGAAAGAATTAGTAATAGAACTGTTCAAACAATTGTAAAAAAAGAACTATTAAAGGCAGGCCTAGATATTAATAAGTATTCTACACATAAATTAAGACATACTGCTGCTACTCTAATGTATCAATATGGTAATGTAGATATACGTGCATTGCAAGAACTTTTAGGACATGAAAGCATTTCTACAACAGAAATATACACTCATGTTGATAATAGCCAAGTTAGAAATGCAGTAGAAAGTAACCCACTTGCAAACTTTAAGGAGTAAAGTCAAAAGCTTTACTCCTTTCCTACATCCCCCTATATTACAGGAACTTTTAATTCCTGATCTATTTTTAAATTTGATCTTTCTATATTATTTATTTGAGTAATATCATTCATAATATATCTTATATCTTTTCCCTTGTAATATTCATTTGAATCTTGATTACTTTTTGCAATACTCCAAAGCGTATCTCCTTTTGATACATATATTGTTTTGTATTGTTTTTCTCCTCTTGAGTATGAAGACTTTGAAATTATTAATGATAAACCCACAATTATTAATAGAACTATTGTTATACTTCTTATAAATTTTTTTATACTAACTATTTTCATATTTTTTCTCCTGTTTTTATATTATTCTTGCAAACATTTATTCGTTTGCGTATTCTTATTATAAACACTTGTTCGTATATTGTCAATAGTTTTTTTAAAAATATTGCAATTTATCTGTATTGCTTTAATTGTCTCTTTGTGATAAAATATAGAATATGTTTATTGAAAAAGGAGAATTAATATGAAAAGCAAAGAAACTATTGTTATTTTAGACTTTTATAGTCAATTTAATCAATTAATAGCAAGACGTGTTAGAGAATGTAATGTTTACTCAGAAGTATTACCTTATGACACTCCTATTGAAAAAATAAAGGAAATCAATCCCAAAGGTATTATATTTACTGGTGGCCCTGCAAGTGTTTATGAAGAAGATTCACCTGCATGTGACAAAGAAATATTCAACCTTGGTATTCCAATTTTAGGAATTTGCTATGGAATGCAATTTATGAGTCATAGTTTAGGTGGTAAAGTTGAAAGAGGAACAAAAAAAGAATATGGAGAAATTGAAGTTAATTTAGACAACTCTTCACCACTTTTTGAAGGCTTTGACAACAAAAATATTTGCTTGATGAGCCATACAGATTTAGTAAAAGAAGTACCTGCGGGGTTCAAAGTTATTGCAACTACAGATAACTGTCCTACTGCAGCAATTGAAAATAAAGACTTGAACTTTTATGGAATTCAATTTCATGCCGAAGTAAATAACACTGTAAATGGTGTAAAAATAATTAAAAATTTCTTATATAACATTTGCAAATGCTCTGGAGATTGGGTAATGTCTTCTTTTGTGGAAGAATCTATTAAATCTTTAAGAGAAAAAATTGGAGATAAAAAAGTATTACTTGCTTTATCTGGTGGAGTTGACTCTTCTGTAGCAGCAGTTCTATTACATAAAGCTATTGGAAAGCAACTTACATGTATATTTGTTGACCATGGTCTACTTCGTAAAAATGAAGGTGATGAAGTTGAACAAATATTTAGAAATCAATTTGATATAAATCTTATTAGAGTAAATGCTGAAGAAAGATTCTTATCTAAACTTGCTGGAGTTTCTGAACCTGAAAAGAAAAGAAAAATAATAGGTGAAGAATTTATAAGAGTATTTGAAGAAGAAGCTAAAAAAATTGGTAAAGTAGACTTTTTAGTTCAAGGTACTATATACCCTGACGTTATAGAAAGTGGCAAAGGAAAAGCTGCTGTTATAAAAAGTCATCACAATGTTGGTGGACTTCCAGACTATGTAGATTTTAAAGAAATTATAGAACCATTAAGAGATTTATTTAAAGATGAAGTTAGAAAAACTGGATTGGAACTTGGAATTCCAGAAAAATTAGTATTTAGACAACCATTCCCTGGTCCTGGACTTGCAATTAGAATTATTGGAGATATAACAAAAGAAAAACTAGAAATTTTAAAAGATGCAGACTATATCTTTAGAGAAGAAGTTGCAAATGCTGGATTAGATAAAGAATTAAATCAATACTTTGCAGTTTTAACAAACTTAAAATCTGTTGGAGTTATGGGAGATTACAGAACATATGATTATACTCTAGCATTAAGAAGTGTTTGTACAACAGACTTTATGACAGCTACTTGGAGTAGAATTCCATACGACATATTAGAAAAAGTATCTTCTAGAATTGTAAATGAGGTAAAACATATAAATAGAGTTGTATACGATATAACATCTAAACCACCTGCAACAATTGAATGGGAATAAAAAACAAGCAAGAAGCTTTTATAACTTCTTGCTTGTTTTTTAAATATTTTTAATATTATGATTTATAAGAATGATCTATTTCTTTTAGTGTTACATCATGTGCTCCTCCTTCTGAAATACTCACTTCTGAAACCATTGTTAATCTTGCTTTTTCATGTAATTCTGGAATTGTTGTTGCTCCACAATTGCACATTGTTGATTTTATTTTTGCAACTGTTATTTCTAGATTATCTTTTAAAGAACCTGCATAAGGTATATATGAATCAACACCTTCCTCAAAAGCAAGTTTATTTTTAGCTTCTCCACCTAAATCATATCTTTGCCAATTTCTTGCTCTATTTGAACCTTCTCCCCAATACTCTTTAACATAGTTGTTTCCCACTTTTACAACTCTTGTTGGACTTTCATCAAATCTTGCAAAATATCTTCCCATCATTACATAATCTGCTCCCATTGCTAAAGCAAGAGTAATGTGATGGTCATATACTATTCCACCATCTGAACATACTGGAATATATATTCCTGTTTCTTCAAAATATTTGTTTCTTTCATCTACAACTTCCATTAAAGCACTTGCTTGTCCACGACCAATTCCTTTTGTTTCACGAGTTATACAAATTGATCCTCCACCTACTCCGACTTTTATAAAATCAGCACCAGCATTTGCTAAATATCTAAACCCTTCTCTATCTACAACATTTCCTGCACCTATTTTTAGGTCATCACCATATTTTTCTCTTACAAAATCTATTGTGTTCTTTTGCCATACTGAATATCCATCAGAAGAATCCATACAGATTATATCAACACCAGCTTCTACTAGTGCAGGTATTCTTTCTTCATAATCTCTAGTATTTATACCTGCTCCCACAATATATCTTTTATTTTCATCTAATAAAGAGTTAGGGTTGTTTTTTCTGTCTTCATAATCTTTTCTAAATACTAAATATTTTAGATTTCCTTCTTCTGTTAATATTGGTAAACAATTTATTTTTTTATCCCATATTATATCATTTGCTTCTGATAATGTTATTCCTTTTTTAGCCCATATAACATCTTCTTTTTTAGTCATGAAATTATCAATTGGTTCGTCTTGGTTATCTCTTGATAATCTATAATCTTTATTTGTTACAATTCCTAGGAATTTTCCAGATGCTGTTCCATCATCTGTTATAATAACAGTTGAATGCCCAGTTTTTTCAACTAACTCTAAAACTTCTTTTAAACTAGTTCCTGATTTTACGTTTGAATCACTAATTACAAAACCTGCTTTATGTTTTTTTACATGATAAACCATTTCTGCTTGTGATTCTATTGATTGAGAACCATATATAAAAGCAAGTCCTCCTTCACGTGCTAGTGCAATACCCATTTTTTCTCCTGATACTGATTGCATTATTGCAGAAACCATAGGTACGTTTGCATAGAATTTAGCTTGCTCTCCTTTTTTAAATTTTACAAGAGGTGTACGTAAAGATACATTTGCTGGTATACATCTCTCATCTGTTAAATTTGGTAGTAATAAAAATTCATTAAAAGTTCTTGATATGTCTGGTAATATTTTTGACATGTTTTTTCCCCCTTCATTTTTAATTAATATTTAAATTCTCAATATTATATAATAAAAAGAGACTAAGTTCAATACTTAATCCCTATTATTTTGATTTTATGCTCTTGGATGAGCATGTTTATATACATTTTTTAAGCTTTCATCTTGGAATTGCATATATACTTGTGTAGATGATATATCTGAATGTCCAAGCATTGTTTGAATAGCCTTTAAATCTGCTCCATTTTGTAAAAGATGTGTTGCAAAAGAATGTCTTAAAACGTGTGGTGTAATATCTTTTGTTATATGAGCTTGTTCTTTATAGAATTTTACTATTTTCCAGAATCCTTGTCTTGTTAATCTTTTACCATTAACATTAACAAATAAAGCCTTTTCATCATCAGATTTTATCATTATTGGTCTTGAACTTTCCATATACTCTTTTAGAGCTTTTAATGATAAAGAACCTAATGGAATATTTCTTTGTTTGTTTCCATTTTTACATGTTACATAACCGTTTACTAGATTAACATCTTCTACATTTAAAGATATTATTTCTGTAACTCTCATTCCTGTGGCATATGCGAATTCTAGCATTGCTTTGTCTCTAATTCCTTTTAAATCAACATTTTTTGGTTGATCTAGCAATAAAGACACTTCTTGTGAAGTTAATATGCTTGGTACTCTTTTTTCTATTTTTGGAGATTGAATGCCTTCTGTTGGGTCATTTTTTACTTTTTTATTTTTTAAAGAATATTGATAAAATAATCTTATTGAAGCTAAATTTCTTGATATTGTAGAAGATTTTTTATTCATGTCATGTAAATAATTTAAATAATCTTTTATATCCTCTTGTTTAACTTTTGCATAGTTTATATTATTTTCTTCAACATATTTTTCATATTGCAAAATGTCTCTTCTATATGATTGTAGTGTATTATCAGATAATTTCTTATCATTTTGTATAAATTCTAAAAAACTTTCAATTTGTTTCTCCATAATCTAGCTCCTTTATTATTATTTTTATGAATATTTATTATGTATATATTTATATCAAATTAATGTAAAAAAGTAAATAGATTTTCATAATTTATCTTATAAATATTTTATAATCCAAACCAGTATATTTTTTGAGACAAAAACCTCTATAAATGAAGATATTATCATAAAAACTAGCATTAAAGCAGAAAAAAAAGTATGCCTTAATATTTCTAATTTAATGTTTTCTTTTCTTCTATCTTTCATTATTGAATTATGTAGTCTCATTCCACTCACAGAAAGAGCAATAATGCATGGAATAAATATTATATTTTGCAGAAAAACTGTTGAAAGAACAAATAAAATTCCTTTCCATAAACCACATGTTGCAATAACAGAAGATATTGTGTATCCCAAGCAAAATCCTCTAAAAGCAACAATTAAATATACAATTGATATTCCTATAACTGTTGACCCCATAAACCATAGTATTATAGCTAGTACAATATTTTTCTTTATAGAATCTTTAAGTAATACCATATCATTTATTTCTTTGTTTTCCTTTAAAGATGATATGAATGAGGTTATATAATTATTTATTTCTAACCCTTGGTTTTCCGAAACATTATTTATAAAAATAACACCTACTATAATTCCAATTAAAAATATTACAGTAAAAATTATGTACTCTCTTAAGTTGCTTTCCACGTGTGAAAAAATTACTTCTTTTATTCTTGAATTATTACTCCTAAGTTTATTATATCTTCTTCTGTTCATTATTTACCTCCAAAATGCTTATACATAATGTGTATTCGAAAGAATAAAAAAAAGAACAATATATGTTCTTGTAAAATAAAATATTTGTTTAGACAAATTAGAATTTGTGTGAGGGGGAATTCTAGGGACTGTCCCTTAAAATCACCAAACCTGGGGATTTTGGGGACTGTCCTGAATTCATCCGGAACTAAACAAATTCCAATTTATTGAAATAGTGTTATGTCTTCTATATTTGCTGCGAAATATGGCATATCTTTACCTTTTTCTTTTAAAAACATTGAAAACTCATCATTTAAATAAAAATATCTATTTTCTTCTTCAGGCATAAGCGACATCTCCTTTGTCATTACAATTGCCGCTTCGCTTTTTAATTTTCCTCCAGATTTGTCCATTTCTAGTTCTATTGTTTGAATTGCTTGTTCTATTGTGCATCTATCACCATCTTTAGCCAAGAACTCTTTATTACATAGCTCATTAAATTCTTTTTTTGTATTAAATTTTATATTTGGAACCTTTAAAAAGTCATTCTCTGTAAATTTTTTATTTCCTGTATATGCTTTTGCCTTTTCCATTATATTGTTATATATTGTTGCAAAATTTCCACCTTCTGCTCCTCTACATAATATTACTTGTTCTCCTTCTTTTGTGTTTAATATAATTGCAAAATCATTTTCTGTATTATAGTACAATACTTCTACTTGATCATATAATTTTGAATCTGAGTTTTTTTCTATTCCAAAATATTTTACACCTTTATATTTTGTTCCAAATGTACCAGCATCTAGCTCGTTGAAATCATTTTCAAAATTGAATTCTTTTTTTAGCATTGCATAAAATAAATATTTTTTATACCATTCAGAATATCCGAGAAGCATCCTTAGGAACTTCTGACCAATCTATGCTATCTAATATGTCACTTTTCTCATTAAATTTTTCTTTAATTGCTTTTTCGATTTTCTCTTTTAAATCTAATGTTAATAAGTCATATACTTTATAATAATCCTTTTCTGAAAGTTGGTCTTCTTTAAATGTTTGTTTGTTTAAGTTTTCTACTAATTTTTCTTGTGGCGTAAATACTACATCTTGTTTTACTACATTATTAACCATATCATTCCATACTAATTGGAATGTCCCGCACCATATACTATTTGTTGTTATCTCATCTTCTAATGTTGCTACTGTTTTTATCTCATCTGAATACTTTTTCTTCTCAGGATTTTTATTCTTATTATTCTTAAATAAGTATACATACACTCCGGCCAAAACTACCAATAATATAATTACTACAATTATAGTAATTATTGCTTTTTTATTACTTACTTCTTTTTTCATTTATAATTCTCCTTTTTCTTTTAATTCAGCAAGCTTTAATTTGCCCGTAAACTCCACCACCTCCTGCTTGTATTGTCATTTTTCCTTCTCTTGCGGAAATTATATTGTCTGCTATTTTTTCTCCTACAACAGCTTCTAAATCATCTTTACTTAGTTTGTGTAATATATTCATCTCTGTTCCAAAATTATCTAATAGTTTATCTATTGTTTTTTTACCTAATCCCGGAATAAATGTAAGCGGTATTTGATATACATATTCCGGTCTATTTTCTGGGCTTTTTGTTTCTTTTTTATCTTTTATTATTTCTATTCTATCATACACTCCCATTGTTATGTTTCTACTATCACATGTATCGCACACTGTTACAGGCGCATCTCCTGGTATATTTTTGCCACAAACTTCGCAATATGTTCTATGATACTTGCCAAGTTTTGGGTCTAGTCCGTAATTAGTTATAATTTTTCTTCCATCTTCATTTTTTAAAGCTTTTAATAGTTCTTTAAAACTTATATCTCCTACTAATATTTTATTATATTCCCTTGCTATTTTTGGTAGCGAATGAGCATCAGAATTCGTTAAAAACGTTTTTGATTCTAATTCCGAAATAGTATCTGCTAAAAATGTATCAGAGCTTAAACCTAATTCTATGGCTGGTATTTTAGAATATTTTTCTTTAAAAATCTTCTCTAATCTATCTGTGCAATTCCCGTAAAAGCTTTTATGTGGTGTAAAGCAATGTGCTGGTACTAATATGCCATTGTATTTTTCTACTATATCAATTAGTTCATATGCAGAAATATCAGCTCTTTGTGAACTTAATGTAATATTTTTAATATGTGTGCTCATTTCTTTTGAAAAGCCTTTTATATCTTCTAAATGAGGAAAATAACATAAATTATGTGCGCTTCCACAATGTCTATTTAATCCTTTTTCTGAAGTTTCTATTTCACTTCCTAAAATTATACATACTTTATCTTTGTATATTATTCCACCATCTTTTATTTCATATGCTTCACCAGTTTTTAAAAAATTTTCTATGTCTTCTATTACATATGGTGATGCACAGTCTATAATTCCTACTATATCTATTCCTTTTCTTTCTCTGCACTCTTTTGCAATATTTGCAAAATTAAGACTTCTTGCTGCCGTTATTTTTATTGGTTTATTATTTTCACTTCTTCCTATGTGTACATGTAAATCTGCAAAAACTTCGTACATTTTTATCTTCTCCTATATACAAATTTTAGGTTGCAGAATGCAACCTAATTAACATCAATTTTATAGGTACATTTCTTTTTCTTCTGCACCTTTATTTTTATTATTTTCTAATTCTGCTTTTGCCTTTTTTATATCTGACAAAAACTTATCATACTTATTTAATACTGTTCTTGAATATTCTTGTTCTGTTTGCTTTCCAGCTTCTTTCCCCATAACAGAAAATATACTAAATTTATCAAAATCTATCATGCGTTTATCTCCTTTGCTATATTTATAAATTGTTTAAATTCATTCATATACATATTGTTACAGTTTTTTAAATTCCTGCTTTCCAATAATATAAGTGCTTCTTCAATTGGAAAAGCTACTCTCTCTGGTCTATCTAAAAGCATTCCTCCAAAATTATCTACTAATTCTAATATGTCACTTTCTTTTCTTCTTGGTAAGCTGTTACTATATCTATTTTGTTGTTCGCAAATAGTACAGAATTCTTTTGAAAAGCCTAGTTTTGATAAAAATTCAGCTCCATCTTTTGCATAACTTTTAATTTTTTCTATGTCTTGTGCATTATTTACTTTTTTACATCCACAAAGAAGCATTGCTGTAACCACTGTGTTTTCATCTATATCTATGTCCATAGATTCAATAAATAGTTTAGCAATTAATGATTTGAAAATTACAGAATTATCAAAAAATATGTTTGTTTTTTTCTTTAAATAATGCATTATTTCTATTTTTCTTCCATAATCTTTTTCAGCTAATATATAGTCTGCAAAAGTTTCCATACATTTGTCCTCCACAAATTCTTCTTATGTATATTCTACCTTCGCAGTCATTATATTCCATAAACCTTTATATTTCAACGGTTGTCGTTAAAACGTAATGCTTTTGTAATCATTTAGTAATAATTGTACTAAATTCTAGAAATTTCTCCTCTTGCTAGTTCGTCACATCTGTTATTGAATTCATTATCGCTATGTCCTTTTACTTTTATAAATTTAACTTTATGTACCTTGGTTAAGTTATACAATTCTTGCCACAATTCTTTATTTTTTACAGGTTCTTTACTTGCTGTTTTCCAATTATTTTTTATCCAATTATATATCCAACCATTATTAAAGCAGTTAACAACATACGCACTATCACTATATAAATCTACCTCGCATGGCTTTTTTAATAGTTTTAGCGCTTCTATAACTGCAGTTATTTCCATTATATTATTAGTAGTATCAGGATTACCCCCACTAATTTCTTTTTTTACATCATTAAACATTAGTATAGCTCCCCAGCCACCAGGTCCTGGATTTCCGTGAGCATGCACCATCTGTATATATTATAACTTTGTCCATATTTATTTTCCTTTCTTTATAAATTGGAATTTGTCTTTTTTTATGTTTTATGATATTATATCAATAAATAATTAAAATTTGCAATAATATAGGAGATATTATGAGTAAAATATTAGGAATAATAGCCGAATACAATCCATTTCACAATGGTCATCTTCTTCATTTAGAAGAATCAAAAAGACTTGTAAACCCTGATTATACAGTATGCATTATGAGTGGAAATTTTGTACAACGTCGGCGATACCTCTATAATTGATAAATGGTCTAAAGCTGAAATAGCTTTAAAAATGGGTGTTGATTTAGTTGTTGAACTTCCTACCATTTATAGTATATCAAGTGCAGAAAACTTTGCAGAGGGTGCTATTAAACTTTTAAGTGCCTTTGGCAAAGATGTTACTCTCTCTTTTGGAAGTGAATGTGGCGATATTTCTGCATTAACACAGATTGCTAATGTTTTATACAGTGAACCTAAGGAATATCTAACTATACTTCAACATGAATTAGCAAAGGGTATTTCTTATCCAAAAGCTAGAGAAAATGCTCTAATGTTTTATTTGGGTGATGTTAGAAAATATGCAAATATATTATCTTCTCCTAATAATATTTTGGGTATAGAATATTTAAAAGCTATGAAAAAGCTTAAATCTAATATAAGTGCTATAACAATAAAACGAATTGGAACTGACTATAATAGTGTAGAAACTGTAGAAAATATTGCCAGTGCAACAGCTTTAAGAAAACTTATATCTTCTAGCAAAGATATCTCTTCTTACTTGCCCGCTCCTTCTTTTGACATATTAAAAAACAACATAAAATATGGAAAGATAGTAAACAGCATTTCTTGTTTTGAAAGAGAAATAATATACACTTTAAGAAAAATGAGTTTATCCGATATAAAAAATTTGCAAGATGTTACAGAAGGATTAGAAAATTCAATAAAAAGTGCTTCTGATTCCTGTAATAATTTAGAAGATTTAATAAATTCTATTAAATCTAAACGATACACTCGTTCTAGAATTCAAAGAATTTTATTATATTCATTATTAAATATTACTAAGAAAGATAAAATTGATTCATATAAAATAAATCCATATATTAGGGTTTTAGGAGTTAGCCATAGAGGAAAAAATCTACTTTCTCAAATAAGTGAAAACAAAAAATATCCAGTTATAACATCTGTAAAAAAATTTATTGATAATAACAATAATAAGATTTTAAAAAGTATGCTGGAAAAAGATATTTTAGCTTCTAATATTTATACTTTAGGTTATGAATATGATTCAAAAGCTAATTTAGATTATACTAAAAAATTAATAATAAATTAAAATATGGATCGCCCAAATTGCGACCCATATGCAAAAATGAGGCATATTGCCTCATTTTTTTATTCTTCCCAGTTATGATATACATCCATAACATCATCTAAATCTTCTAGATTATCTATTAGTCTTTGCATTCTTTCACTTGCTTTTTCATCTAATGCAACATATGTTGTAGGAATCATTTGAACTTCTGCTTCTACAAATTCAATTCCTTCTGCCTCTAAAGCTTCTCTAACTTGTGTAAAATCAGATGGTTCTGTTGTAATTTCATAACATTCCTCTTCTACATTAAAATCTTCTGCTCCATTATCGATAGCTAGTAACATTAGCTCATCTTCAGATAAATTTGTTTTTGTTTTATCTATAACAATAACACCTTTTTTATTGAACATATATGAAACGCAACCACTTGTTCCTAGATTTCCACCAGCCTTATCAAATACATGTCTTACATCTGCTGCTGTCCTGTTTTTATTATCTGTTGAAGCATTTACAATTACAGCAACTCCATTTGGTCCATATCCTTCATATACTATTTCTTCGTAATTTTCATTACTTGCTGAAGCTTTTTTTATTGCATTGTTTATTGTATCATTAGGCATGTTAGCAGCTTTACACTTTGCTATAACAGCTTTTAATTTTGAATTTCCCGCAGGTTCTGGTCCACCTTCTTTTACTGCTATTAATAATTCTCTTCCTAATTTAGTAAATATTTTTCCTCTGGCAGCATCTGCTTTTCCTTTTTTTGCTGCTATATTGTGCCATTTGCTATGTCCTGACATGCTTTTTCCCCCTCTTCTATCTTTATTTTAATATATATTAGACAATTTAAATCGTCTTAAATTTTAAGCCTTAAATATTTTATCACATATTTTTATGTTTGCCAATAGGGGCAAATAGATTTAATATTCTAAAGTGCAAATTTTGCACTCTAGAATTTATAATTCAAATATATTTGCTTTTACAATAAGCTTTTGTATTCTTGTTTTATCCTCTAATGGAATCTCCCACAGGCTTCCTGCAATACTTCTTTTAATTTTATATTCTTTAGTAGGCTCTCCAATTAGTTTATTCAGTTGCTTTTGCAGAGACACTTTATTAGTATATATCACAATTTTATTTTCGCTATATAAAACATTTATATTTGTTTCTATTTCGGATTTAATTGCTTCTTTGTATATTTTTTTCATAATTTAAAATTCCGCACTTCCTGTTGTTCTTGGGAAAGGAATTACATCTCTGATGTTAGACATTCCTGTTAAGTACATAACCATTCTTTCAAATCCTAATCCAAATCCTGAGTGTACAACAGTTCCATATTTTCTTGTATCTAAATATGCTTTATATGTCTCTTCGTCCATTCCTTGTTCTTTAATTTTGTTTATTAGCACTTCATAATTTTCTTCTCTTTGGCTACCACCAATTATTTCTCCAACTCCTGGTACTAATAAATCTACTGCTGCAACTGTTTTTCCATCTGGATTTTGTTTCATATAAAATGCTTTTACTCCTGCTGGATAATCTGTAACAAATACTGGTTTTTTATAAATTTTCTCTGTTATAAATCTTTCATGTTCAGTTTGAAGTCCTGCTTCCCATTCTACTGGATATTTAAATTGGTCTTTATATGGAGTTAATAATTCTATTGCCTTTGTGTATGTTATTCTTTCAAATTTATTATTAACAACATTCTCTAACCTATCTATTAATCCTGGTTCTATAAATTTATTGAAAAATTCCATTTCTTCTGGTGCATTTTCCATTACGAATTTTATAATATATTTTACCATTGCCTCTGCTACGTCCATGTTATCACTTAAATCTGCAAAAGCCATTTCTGGTTCTATCATCCAAAACTCTGCAGCATGTCTTGGTGTATTAGAATTTTCTGCTCTAAATGTTGGTCCAAATGTATAGATATTGCCAAATGCTGTTGCAAACATTTCTCCATTCAATTGTCCACTTACAGTTAAGTTAACTGATTTTCCAAAAAAGTCTTGAGTATAGTCTACCTCTCCTTGTTCAGTTTTAGGAACATTATCTAAATCTAAAGTTGTTACTCTAAACATTTCTCCTGCGCCTTCACAGTCACTACCTGTTATTAATGGTGTATGAACATACACAAATCCTTGTTCTTGGAAAAATTTATGAATTGCATAAGCAACTAATGATCTTACTCTAAATACTGCCATAAAAGTATTTGTTCTAGGTCTTAAATGAGCTACTGTTCTTAAATATTCAAATGTGTGTCTTTTATTTTGAATTGGATAATCTAAATCTGATGCTCCTAAAATCTCTATTTCTTTTGCATGAATTTCAAAAGGTTGTTTTCCATCAGGTGTTTCTACTAAATCGCCTTTAACTGAAATACTTGAACTTATACTCAATTTTGCTACATCTTTAAAATTGCTTATTTTATCTTCTTCAAAAATTACTTGTATGCATTTAAAGAAGCTACCATCATTTAATTCTATAAAACCTAATTTTTTTGAATCTCTTATTTGTCTAATCCAACCACAAACAGAAATTTCCTTTCCAACATAATCTTTTTGATTTCTAAAGATTTCTTTAATTTGAACTCTTTCCATAAAAATTCCTCCAATCTAATTATTTTATTTGCAGGGTAAGAACAAAGCGACTTTAGTCGCCCTTTGTTCTCGCCGATTTGAGTTTCCGAATAAAATGAGGAAATCTCAAAGGCAATAGCGATTATAGCCTTTTTGTTGAATAGGAAAATCTTCGATTTTTCTTATTCAACAAAAAATCCCTGCAATATAAATTGCAGGGACGAATATAACTCCGCGGTACCACCCTAACTTAAGAATTATTAGATAATTCTTCACTCTATAAACTATGCTCCAATGTGTTTCGCTTTGTATTGTTTTCTAAAAAAGGCTTTCAGCCGGCGACCCTTTCTCTCTACTAGTAACCTTATACAGCTTTGCATTGTAATAACGCATTTATTAATTTAAATTATTTTACATTATTTTTTCTGCTATTGTCAAGTACTATTCAATTATTTGTAGTTTTTTTATATGTGCAATAGCTTTTCAACTTGACATAATATTTGTGGGAATGATATAATTATATTGCCAAAAAAAATTTAATTTGAAAGGATGTTTAACTTGATCACTTGGCACTACGTAGAAAATTCATCCGCAATAACTGAAGGTTTTCAGTTGATTACAACAGGAAAGTTCTTTCTTGTTCAGGACATGAATGAAGATTCATTTTACACGAACTGTGTTTCTGTTCACGCATTTACAGAAACCGAGCCCAAAGAATTTCTAAAGGCTCTCGCAGATTGGTTCGATAATAAGAACCTTTGCGATACTGTGACTGTGCATTATGGACCCGAAGTCAAAGAATTCATAGACCAGATATGCGCAGCTAATGCTCTTATGTATTTGGCCCATGACTAAAAGAAAAGGTCTTGCAAATTTGCAAGGCCTCTTCTTTTTTTTACACTTCTAGCAGTGTTATCTTATTTCTATTTTTAGTTATTATTTTTTCCTCTTGCATTTTTTTTAGTTGTTTCATCATAGCAGTTCTATCTATTACCAGATAATCTGCAAGTTCAGAAAGTGAAATTGGAATTTCAATTGTTTTACTATTATTTTCAATTGATAAGTTTTCTAAATATGATAGTAGCTTTTCTTTTATACTCTTATTAGCTAATAACTCTGTTCTATAATTTATATCTGCAACTCTGTGTAATATTAAATCTGGTAAATTCTTTAAAAGTGATATATGAAATGTACAATCCTTATTACAGTTTTCTATAATATCATATGGCAAAAACAATACTTCGCAATCTTTTTTTGCTACTACAAAAAGTTCTCTATCTGTATGAAGTTTGTAAAATGCCTCTCCAAATATATCATTTTTTCTTAAATAATATATAATCCTTCTATTGCCTTCTTTATCATATCTTGCAAGATATGCTTCTCCTTTTAAAAGAATATGCATTTGATTTCTCTTTAGTAAATATGTAGTAATTATTTCATTTTTTTTAAACTTTTTAACTTCTGTTAAGGCACATTTTCTTTTTAGTTCTTCTATAAAGTGTTCAACATCAAATGTTTTTTTCATAACTACTTACTCCTTACCTTTATTTTTACTAATATTATCACAAAAGTGTGGTCAAAGCAACACTTTGTAAAAAAATGGAATGAAGAATACTTGTCAAAGCACATGTAATCATATTGTAATAAAAATGTAATAAAGTTTTTAAGCATTAAACGCCAACACTTTACTTACTGTTTTTACTATTTTTTATAACTTTTTTGTTTTTTGTTGCCGTTGCAACAGATTTTTTTGTTTTTTATCTATAAAATGTATTCAATCAAAAATTTTAATACAAAAGTTAAAGGAGGACTTTATTATGCAAGTAATAAAAAGAGACGGAAGAGTCGTAAATTTTAATCAAGAAAGAATTGTAAAAGCTATAACTATGGCAATGGCACAAACTACTGGTGGTGTTGATATAGATTTGGCAAATAAAATAGCAAATGCTGTAGAAAGACAATTAGAAGATAAAAATCAAGCTAGTGTTTATGAAATCCAAGATTTAGTAGAAAAAAGACTTATGGCTTCTAGTAGAAAAGAAGTTGCCCAAAGCTATATAACATATAGATACAATAGAGATGTTGCTAGAAAATCTAGAACAAAAGATATTTTTCTAGATATTATTGGTGCAAAAGCAAATGATATAACAAGAGAAAATGCTAATATGAATGCAGATACACCTGCTGGTATGATGATGAAATTTGCTTCTGAAACTACAAAACCTTTTGTTGATGACTTTTTACTTTCACCAGAAGTTAGAAAAGCCTCACAAGAAGGATATATACATATTCATGATAAAGACTACTACCCTACAAAAAGTTTAACATGTTTACAACATCCATTAGATAAAATATTAAAAAATGGATTTAGAGCTGGGCACGGAAGTTCTAGACCTGCTAAAAGAATTGAAACAGCAAGTATAATTGGTTGTATTTCTATGGAAACAATTCAAAACGAAATGCATGGTGGACAAGCAATCCCTGCATTTGACTACTATCTTGCTCCTTATGTTAAGTCAACATTTGTAGAAGAAATTAAAAAATTAGAAAATGCTTTTGGTAAGGACTTTTCTAATTTATATGAATACCAAGTAGAAGATTATATAAAGAAAGATTTAACTGGCTTAGAAGGTGAAAAAAGAATTATTCAAGTTGCTATTAACAACACTGTAGACAGAGTTCATCAATCAATGGAAGCATTTATTCATAATATGAATACAATTCATTCAAGAGGTGGAAATCAAGTTGTGTTTAGTTCTATAAATTATGGAACAGATACTTCTCCAGAAGGTAGATGTGTAATAAGAGAAATGCTAACATCTACATATGAAGGTGTTGGAAATGGTGAAACAGCTATCTTCCCTATTCAAATTTGGAAGAAAAAAAGAGGCGTAAACTATTTGCCACAAGATAAAAACTATGACCTATACCAATATGCATGTAAAGTTACTGCAAGGAGATTTTTCCCTAACTTTATAAATCTAGATGCTACATTTAATCAACATGAGAAATGGAAAGCAGATGATCCAAATAGATATTATTATGAGTGTGCAACTATGGGATGTAGAACAAGAGTATTTGCAGATAGACATGGTGAAAAAACTTCTGTAGGAAGAGGAAATTTGTCATTTACTACTCTTAACTTGCCTAAACTTGCTATTGAATCTGCTTATGAAGCACAAGAAGAATTAGGATTAAAATTTGACTTAGGTATAAATAGTGAAAAGAATATGACACCTGCTTATAACAAAACTGTTAAAAAAATATTCATGAATAAATTAGAAGATTATGCAAGAATTGCAGCTACTCAATTATATGAAAGATATAAATTCCAATGTACTGCTGTTGCAAAACAATTTCCACTTTTAATGTCTGGAATGTGGCAAGGTAGCGAAAACTTAAAACCTAATGATTCTGTTGAACCAGTGTTAAAACATGGAACATTAAGCATTGGATTTATAGGTCTTGCAGAATGTTTAATTGCTTTAACTGGTAAACATCATGGAGAATCTGAAAAATCTCAAGAATTAGGTATAGAAATAATATCTAGACTTAGTGAATTATGTGATGAGTTTTCTGATAAATATGACTTAAACTATTCTGTACTTGGAACACCTGCAGAAGGTTTATCTGGAAGATTTACAAGAATGGATAAAAAAGAATTTGGTATAATTCCTGGAATTACAGATAGAGATTACTATACAAATAGTAACCACGTTCCAGTATGGTATAAATGTACAGCTGAGCATAAAGCAAAAATAGAAGCACCTTATCATGCCTTAACACCAGCAGGACATATATTCTATATAGAATTAGATGGAGATGCAACACATAATCCTAGCACAGTAGAAGCGGTTGTAAATTTAATGGACAAATACAATATGGGTTATGGCTCTATAAATCATACTCGTTCTAGATGTATGCAATGCGGATTTGAAAACGCTGATGCAAACTTAACTAAATGTCCTCAATGCGGTAGTGATGATATAGATACAATTCAAAGAATTACAGGATACTTAGTTGGTACAACTTCTAGATGGAATTCAGCAAAACTTGCAGAATTAAAAGATAGAGTTACACATACAGGTTTTAGTAAATAGTTTATGATATTTAATATTTAAGAGCAGACCTGTTTTATGTAAATTGACTAAATTGTAAAAAAGTGCTATAATTAATTTGTATTAGGTGGTTGCCTGTACAAATATTATACTAATGAAAGGAGGTCACTATTGTGACCTACACAACCAAAACTCCTAGATTGTTTGCAAAGTATTTCTGTGAGCAGGATTCAAGAAAACTCGCGAAAGACCTTGAGCTCTTTGAGAAATGCCATGGAGAGGCAGCTTCTGTTGAAGTCATTTTCTTCATTGAAAATGGTCTTATAAACAGAATGGCAACGCCCAGCGACACTACCTATGGTAATGTTTTGGGATATAACTTCTCCGACTATGCCGTTAATAAATACAACACAAAGCGCCAGTTGCTTGTAAGAGTTTCTCCTGCAACGCTGTAATGGAGTTCCGCTCTGCTGTTAAAGCAGGGCGGTTTTCTTTGTCAATTTTTTTACTTGACAATTATGTTATAATAATTTTGATTTGTAAAAAAATATTTTTTTAGAGGTGTATTATGGATAATAGGAAATTAGAATTAGTTACAGATTTTTATGAATTCACAATGTCAAATGGCTATTTTGCTAAAAACATGAATAATGTTAATGCATATTTCGATGTGTTTTTTAGAGAAATTCCTGATGGCGGTGGTTATGTTATATTTGCTGGCCTAGAGCAAATAATTGAATATATTCAAAACCTACATTTTGACGAAGAAGATATTATTTATTTAAAAAGTACAAATAAATTCTCTGATGAATTTTTAAATTACTTAAAAAATTTTAAATTTAGTGGAGATATTTGGGCTGTTCCAGAAGGCACTGTTGTCTTCCCTACCGAACCTTTAATTACAGTAAAAGCTCCTTTAATAGAAGCTCAACTTTTAGAAACAATGCTATTGCTGTTAATTAACCATCAGAGCTTAATTGCAACAAAAGCAAGTAGAATAGTTAGTGCTGCAAAAGGACGTCCTGTAATGGAATTTGGAGCTCGTAGAGCACATAGTATTGATGCTGCAGTTTATGGAGCAAGAGCAGCAATAATTGGTGGCTGCGTTGGAACTTCTTGCACTCTTACAGCGCAAAAATACAATGTACCTGCAAGTGGAACTATGGCACACAGTTTTATACAAAGTTTTGACTCTGAATATGAGGCATTTAAAGCTTATGCAGAAAACTATCCAGATGATTGCACTTTACTAATTGATACTTATGATTCATTAGGCTCTGGAATTAATAATGCAATAAAAGTATTTGACGAAGTTCTAACTCCTATGGGATACAGGCCAAAAGCTGTAAGAATTGATAGCGGTGACTTATCTTACCTATCAAAAAAATTAAGAGTAATATTAGATAATGCTGGTTATAAAGATTGCAAAATATGTGGTACTAACTCTTTAGACGAATATGTTATTACATCTATATTAGATGAAGGCGCTAAACTAGATTCTTTTGGTGTTGGAGAAAATTTAATTACAGCTAAAAGTAATCCTGTTTTTGGTGGAGTATATAAATTAAGTGCTATAGAAAAAGAAGGACGAATAATTCCTAAAATTAAAGTTTCAAATAACACTATAAAAATTACTAACCCTGGTTTTAAAAAGACATATAGATTTTATGATAAAAAAACCAACAAGGCCCTTGCAGACGTTATCGCTTTACATGACGAAATTATTCCAGAAGATAATTATACAATTTTTGATCAAACAGCAACTTGGAAAAAGAAAACTTTAACAAATTACACTATTAGACCTTTACAAGAAAAAATTTTTGATAATGGTATTTTGGTATACACTTCTCCAGCTTTAAAAGAAATTGCAGAAAATGCAAAAGCTGAACTAAATACTTTATGGAATGAAGTAAAACGTATGAAAAACCCTCATAAATACTATGTAGATTTGTCTCAAGAATTATGGAATCTAAAAGATAGTATGTTACACAATTTATAAAGTTAAAAGCACTAGAATAGCCTAGTGCTTTGTTCTTTTTATCTACAATTCATTTGATTATTCATATAAAATTTTCGTTCTGCTAATTTGTCTTGTACTCCTCTTAATGCTTCTCCAAATCTTTGGAAATGCACTACTTCTCTTTCTCTTAAAAAGCGAAGCGGATCTAATACATCTTGGTCATCTTTGCATAAATCTATTAGTTTTTCATAAGTTGCCCTTGCTTTTTGTTCTGCTGCTAAATCTTCTTGTAAATCTGCAATTGGGTCGCCTTTTACAGCTAATACAGAAGCAGTAAATGGAAATCCAGCAGCAGCTTGTGGATATACTCCAACTCCATGATCAGTGTAATATGCTCCAAGTCCTGCTTTTTCTAATTCTTCTGCTGAGCATCCATCTGTTAGTTGATGAACGATTGTTCCTACCATTTCAAGGTGAGCAAGTTCTTCAGTTCCGTATATCGTTTAATATAGCTTTAGATTTTTGATCTGGCATTCCAAACCTTTGAGATAAATATCTAAGTGAAGCTGCAAGTTCTCCATCTGGTCCTCCATATTGAGATATTATAAATTTTGCTAAACGAGGATTTGGACATTTTATATTAATTGGATATTCTAAAACTTTATTGTAGGTCCACATTAATAATTCCCCCTTTCCCAAGGCCATGGTTGTTCTAACCATCTCCATTTATTACATGGGTAAAAAATAGTAAGTGGCCCATACATTTTTTGATATTTGTCTTTTAAATCTTTTGCTTGTTTACAATATTCTTTATGCATGCAAAGAGCTCTTTGGTCATCTGGGTGTGTATCCAAATATAGTCCAAGTTCTATTATTGCAAAATCTAAACTTTTAATTTGGTCAATCATTTCTTGTCTTCGCATATCTCTTCCGTTGCATTCTTTTCTTGTTTCATCTTTTTCACATTCTTTACAGTCTATCATTTGTTACACCCCTTTCCTATTGTATTTGAATTTCTTATAAACTCAATTTCTTCCATTGATTGTCCTGGCATATATGGACTTACTAGTTCTGGAAATATTGTTCCCATTTTTAAACCTACAGAAGGCAAAAAAGTTCTATCCATTGTTTGCCATGGTACATAGCTTTGTGCAAACATTGGATTTGTAGGAAACACATTATCTTCTTCATCAAATCCACATTCGCAGTTATCTTCTTGTAAAGCCATAGTATTTTGAACATAATCACAAGTATCATCTATTAAATCTTGTTGATTGCTGTTCATATTATTACAACCACAAACTCTGCATTGCGTATAATTTCTATACATTATCTATTCCTCCTTTTACAGTATATATATATCTTATGATTACTGACCTAAAAACGTGAAAAAAACACTTAGAAGTTTTTTCTTCTAAGTGCTTCGGAATATATTATTAATTTTTATGTTTTTTAATTAGCATTCCAGCTATAATAATTGCTGCAACAGTTAGAACAGCCAATAAAATTAGTGCTGGTAATTTATTTTCTGTTTGTGCTTTTACAACATTTGAATTTATAAATACATTTATTTTATATTCTCCAGTTGTTACTCCATCTTCTGCTGTTACTATGATCTTAACTAAATTATCTCCTTGTTTTAAGTCTTCATTTCCCTCTATTACAAACGTAGCTTTTTCATTCTCAGTTTCAGCAGATACATCTAGTTTTGATATTTCTTCACTTACATTTATATTATAATTATAGATATTGCTTTGAAAAGATGGATATATATTAAATCCTTGAACTATTAATGATTTTAACCTAGTATTCATGGCTTTTTCGTTCAAAGTTTTTGTAACATTAATTGTATATGTTTTTGTATTACCTGCTTCCGCCTCTACAGTAACTGTTATATTATTTTCACCTTCTTCTAGTCCTTTATTACCTTTAACAGTTACTGTTGCTTCAGAATCTTCTGGCTCTGCTATTACTTTAATATCTTCTACATCTAATCCTACAATTGCTGTATATGATGTAATACTCGCTTTAAATTCTGGTGCCAAATCTGTTCCTTCTAAAGCTAAACTCTTTAAGTTAGCATTTTCTGACTTTGTTTTAGTATTTGTGGTTTGTGATTCATAGCTTTGTCTGTTATTTCTTTCTGGAGTTGGTTTGTTAGAGTTGTTGTTTGTAGTTGGTTCTTCTTGTTTTGGCTCTTCTTCTTTTTCTGGCTCCTTTTCAGGTTTTTGCTCCGTGTTTCCTGTAACAGTGTTTTCTGTTGGTGGTGATACAATCTCTCCTGTGGTTGTATTACCATCTGTATCTACATCTGTTGCAAACACGCTAACATTTGTAATTAAACTAATTAATAATAAAATTAAAATAATTCTTTTTTTTAACATTTCTTTCTCCATCTTTATACTTTATATTTGTACTATTCCACCCATTACGGTATTTATATCTGCTTCTGCATCAGATAAATCTGTAACTACTTTTGCTCCACCTGCAATTACTACCTTATCTCCTTTTTGTAAAAATCCTTCTTTTTTTAATGTGTCTATACCTAAATAAACAAGTTTATCTATGCTATCTTGATGAGGGAAAAGTTTAGGTGTAATATTCCATGCTGCGCCTAGTTGTCTATATGTTATTTCATTTTCTGTTATTGCAAATATTGGGCATTCTGGTCCAAAACTTGATAACATTCTTGAAGTATCTCCCGTATTTGTATATGCTATTATTGCTTTTGCTTCAATATTTGCTGCTAATGTACATACAGAAAAATTCATATTAAATTTATAATCTAAATTTTCTAAATTATAATCTCTGTTTTTAAATCTTTTCCAATATTTTAAAGAATCTTCTATTGTTAAAGCAACTTTATTCATTGTTTTTACGCACTCTACTGGATAACTTCCTGTTGCAGTTTCTCCAGATAGCATTATTGCACTACTTCCATCATATATTGCGTTTGCTATATCACTAACCTCTGCCCTTGTTGGTTTTGAATTTGTTATCATAGATTCTAGCATTTGAGTTGCTGTTATAACTGGTTTTCCTTGCTTATATGTTTTTTTAATAAATTGTTTTTGATATATTGGAACTTGTTCCATAGGTATTTCCACACCTAAATCTCCTCTTGCTACCATTATTCCGTCTGAAACTTCTAATATTTTATCAAAATTATCTATTCCTTCTCTATTTTCTATTTTAGATATAACTTTTATATGTTCTCCATTGTTTTGTTTTAAAACTTCTTTAATTGCAAGAACATCTTCTGGTTTTCTTACAAAAGAAGCGGCTATATAATCAAATCCTGCTGTTATTCCATATTTTATATCTGATATATCTTTTTCTGTTATGCTTGCCAAATTTAAAATTAAATCTGGAACATTAATACTTTTTCTGTTAGTTAAGTATCCACCTTGTATAACTTCACAAACTATATCTTTATCTGCTATTTCTTTTACTTTTAATTCTATTGTTCCATCATTAATTAAAATAGTTTTTCCTACAGATACATCTTTATATAATTCTTTGTATGTTATAGATACTTTTGTTTCGTCTCCCAATTCATCTGCATTTAATAATGTAAATGTAGCTCCTTTTTCTAATAAAACTTTTTTGTCGTCTTTAAATTTTCCTATTCTTATTTCTGGGCCTTGTGTATCTAGTAGAAGAGGAATCGGTAATCCTAGTTCTCCTCTAATCCATTTAAATACATTAATTCTTTCTTCTTGGTCTTGATAATTTCCATGCGAAAAGTTTATTCTTCCCACATTCATCCCTGCATTCATAAGAGCTTTTAAAACTTCTGGATCATCTGTAGCTGGTCCTAAGGTACACACTATTTTAGTTTTTCTCATCATATTCCCATTCCTCATTCTTTAAAATTCTTTGTGGATTCAAATTAGATATCTTTTCAAATCTTGAATCCCCTATCAATTTTTTTATTTTTTTTATGGCCTCTGGTACAAGTAAATATATTTGATTTGGCTTATGGCAGTCACTTCCTAAGAAGTCTACCAAATTATTTTTTAGCAGTTTTTTTACTGTTTTTTTAGCTTTATCTCCATATAAACCTAATATACTAGCATAATTACATTGTATTAATGCACCTTTGTTAATATACTCTTCTACTAGTTCCGGATTTTCTTGAACACATTTATATCTTTCTGGATGAGCAATTATTGGTTTAATAGAAATACTTTCTAAAAAATACAACACATAATCTAAGTTCTTTACTGTTGAGCTAAGTGGCAATTCTATTAACATATATCTGCTATTAGCCAATGTTAATAGTTTTTTCTTTTTTATAAGTTCTTCCATTTGGCTTGATATATAAATTTCCATTCCTGAATGTAATTTTACATCAATTTCTTTTTTATCTAAAACTTCTTGTAATTTTTCTTTCCAAAAGACTAATTCTTTTGAATTTGTTTCATAACAATTCAACAAAAAATGTGATGTTAATATTATATCTGTAAATCCTATTTTCCTTGCTTCTTCTATCATTTTAAAAGTTTCATTTACACTTGAAGAACCATCATCTACATTTGGAATTATGTGTGAATGTACGTCTATCATATCTTTCTCCTATTATTTATCTTTTAAAAATTCATCTAATTGATTCAATATATCCTCTTTTTTAGCTTTTGTTATTCTTGAAGAATCATTTGTATAAAATTCTCTTTCTGGTTCTTTTTTTCTTGGAGTATTTGATATTGCTGTTGAGCCATAATAATAGCTAGACTCATATTTTGCAGCATTTACTGGTACTTTATTAATAACTACACCTGCTATTTTTCCTCCAACATTTTCTATATCTTTTTTTACCTTTTCTAAACTATCTTTTTTTGTTGATTTATGTGATGTTACAATTATAGTGCTATCCACTAATCTAGAAAGTATTAATGCATCTGTAACAATTAATCCCGGCGTTCCATCTAATATTACTATATCAAAAATATCCTTTAATTTTTCTAACATAGCTAGTGTTTTTTCTGAAGCTAATAATTCAGAAGGGTTTGGTGGCACATTACCACAAGTTATTAAAAATAAATTATCTATTGTTGTTGGTTTTACATAATGAACAATTCCTTCTTTATTTGTTTTTCCAACTTCATCTATTCCAGATAAGTAATTTGATAGCCCAGGAATATTTTCTACTTGGAACATTGTATGTAGTCTTCCTTTTCTCATATCTGCATCAACCAATGCAACTCTTTTTCCTGCTTGTGCAAATGTTATTGCTAAGTTAGAAGAAACCCAGCTTTTACCTTCACCAGGCATTGTAGATGTTACTAATAATGTTTTTAAATCCTTTTGTGAATTCATAAATTGTATATTTGTTCTTAGTGTTCTAAAAACCTCTGCAACAGGAGATTTTGGACTTCTTTGAACTATTAATTCTCTTTTCATTATCTTCTACCTCCTTTTTTTCTGTTGTTTTCTATGTTATAGTCTGGTATAGAGGTTAAAACCATTAATCCAGTAGCCTTTTCAACATCTTCTTCTGTTTTTATTGTTGTATCTAACATATTTGCAATTAAGCAAACAATAACAGAAATAACTAGTCCTATAAATGCAAATATAACAAGATCTTTTGCATGATTTATATTGCATGGAACATCGCTTGCTTCTGCTCTATCCAAAACATATATATTGCTTATATTATAAATTTCTACTACTTTTTCACTAAATACTTTTGCAATTTCGTTTGCAATTAAAGCAGCTTTTTCTGGATCCTCGTTTTTTACTGTTATCTCTATAAGTTCTGTGTCTGATACAGCCTTTACAGAAACATTTTTCTTAATTGAATCCATATCTTTTTCAGACATACCTAGGTTGCTAATAACCTTACTTAATACTGATTTTCTTTTCATTATTTCGCTATATGTTGAAACTAATTTAGAATTTAAAGTTAAGTCTGTTTGAGTAATTGAACTATCTCCTGTTTTATCTACTGTTTTAGAGCTTTGTGCTAATATTAATGTAGTAGATGCTTTATAAACAGGTGTTAAATAAAAATATGAATATAAAACTCCAACTATTACTGCAATAATTGTAATAAGTAGGATTTCTAATTTTCTGTTCCAAAAAATTAGAAACAATTCTTTTAGATCTAATTCTTCCATTTTTTCTTCCCTTCTTTTGTAAATTATTTTGGCATATTCTTCAAATATTATATATGTTTTAACAATATATTTGCAATAGTTTTTGTAAAAATATTTTGGTTTTAATCATATACTTCCACAGCTTTTCTTCAAATTTAAATCCTCCTTCTAATATAATTAACTAAAGCTTTATTGCTTTGTACAATTATACTAAAAGGAGGATTAAATTATCAATTATTGCATATATATTTATTTTTTATATTTAATTGGCACTACTTTCAAAGTATACCCTAATGGATACAATATTTTTATTAATGTATTTATTTTCCAAAAACTTTTTTTAAGTGTTTATTTTTGAATATCTCGCAAATCACAAGCAATGTAGCAATTACGAAAGGTAAATCCAATATTCTAGTAATTATCACGTTATGCAAACCTAGTGATATCAAATAATTTACGATTGTTATAACGAAGTGATTAAAGCATACAAACACTATCGAATTTTCTCCAATAAGTTTAAGTATATACAAAATTTTGTTATTTTTATTAGCTATTTTCACAGATATGTATAAAGTAGTTATTATTGCAATAATTGAAGCAAATAAAAATATAATTATATTATTATAAACTCCTAATCTCATATTTATCGCACAATTGTAAATAGATAATATACAATATAAACAGATGTTAGCTAGTAAGATTAGAATGTTTTTTGTTTTAGAAATTTGCCTTAATTTGTTATATGCAATAATTATATATTTTTTTAACACTATACCAAAATAGAAAAACAAAATTCCAACAAAAGATTGTTCAATTGCAAAAGGTAGTATAAATGGTATAAATCTCCTTCCACACAATCCTAATACAGAAATAATAGAAAGTATAAATATTTTTATTATCTTTTTGTTTATTTTTTCTATAAAATATATTATTAAATACATCCAGAACATTGCTGTTAAAAACCACAATGCAGACTCTATCGGGATTCCAGTTGTATTTATATATAGTATATGAGTTAATCCAGCATAATCAACCTTAGAAATTATTATGCTATTAATAACAAAATATATTAATCCAAATGTATAATATGGTACAATTAATGTCCTTACTTTTTTTAATATATATTCTTTAAATTTTAATTTTGATTTACTTTTATCATATAAATATCCTGAGATAAAGAAAAACATCGGCATATGATATCCATATATTAATGTTCTCACTATATTTCCATATCCTATATGTCCAATTACCATTAGTAAAATTCCAATTCCCTTAAAAACATCAATATATTCTATTCTTTTTTTGTCACTCATTAGATTCCCCTTTTATTTTGCTGTTATTACATTCTTTATACTTTTTTTTATTACGCTAATATTTATTGATTTTATTAGTAGTTTATTATTTTCTCTAATTGGCTTCATAATAAAACCAATTATAACATTTGTAAATATTTGCGTAACTAATGATGCAAACGCTGCACCCATAATTCCATAATTTGGTATTAAAATATAATTAATAATAATATTAGTTAATGCTCCTGATAAATTTATGATCCATAAATATTTTTGTTTGTTTTCAGCTATAATCCATATATTCCTAGCTGACCCAAGATATGAAAATGTTGTGTACCAGACTATTAATCTAAGTGCATTTATTGATGAAATATACTTGCTTCCATACATTACTTTTATAATGATTGGCGCAAACATAACTGTTAAAATACAAATTAAAAGGGAAAAATATATTAATATGCTATATAGTTCTATCATATTATTCTTATATTCTTCTTGTGATTTATTTTTAGCTTCAAATATTGATGGTCTAAAAGAATCTAATATAGCTGCAAAAACGAATGAAAACATTGTTGCACAATTTACTGCTGCTGAATAATATCCTACTACTTCATTTCCATTCATTAGTTTTAACATAATTTTATCTGTTTGTGCAAAAATTGTAATCATTAAGCTTGAAACAATATAATATTTGCTCTTTTCAAATAGTTTCTTTCCTATGTCGAGTGAAAATTCAAGTTTATTATTTCCAATTTTTTTGTATGATGTAAACAACATTAGTGCAATTAGGAAATAATCAATTGAATATGATATAGCAAAAAAATATACATTTTTTTTAGTTATTAAAAATAATATTTGAATTATTGTAACAATTATATAAGATATTAGCATTGCAATTGAGCAATATTTTGATTTTAATTTTGCCTGAAACCAATACTGAATCATTTCAACAGCTTGAAATAGTAACAATAAACTATATAGTAAACATACTAATAATGTTTCTTTCTCTCCTGCATTTACAAAAAATACAAATGTAACGATACTTAATATACAAAATACTGCTGCAATGCAATTAAAAACAATCGCTGTTCCCAAAATCTTTCCTTCATTTTTTTCATTATTTACTATTTCATATACTAATGTAGAGTTGAAGCCTAATTGCATAATAGGAGTAACAAACAGCACTAAACTTGCTGCATAATTAATTAATCCATAATTTGCTGGACCTAGGTATCTAGCTGTCAACATTGTTATCAGTAAGGTTAGAAAAGCCTTTGCAAGCTTGCAACCTATAATCCACCCTGCATTACTTAAATTTTTTCTATCCATCACAGTCTCCTTTTTGTTTTTTGATACCTTCTCTATTATCTTCTGTTACTAATATAAGAATAATATAAAATAATACATGTGAATAATGTAAACAAGATTCTGTCAACCCTCTCACAAGTGATGCTAAAATATAAATATACAAATACTTGTTATTAGTATCATAATTAACTTTAGCATTTTTTATAATAAAAATAATATACATAAGAGTAGCCAATGTGCCTATTATTCCAGAACTCATTAGTAAATATAGCATTGCATTATGTGTGTCATTTAAAGCAAAGTATTTATAATACAATGAATTACTAATATTTTTTAATACATCATTTCCATATCCATATCCTATAAATAAATGTTTTTTTATTTCAATAATAGATTGATTCCATATATATGTCCTACCAGTCAGTGTAACGGATTTGTTAAAGAAGTGTCCTAGATTTGTAAATTCAAAATTAAAACTTAGTGCACATATATATATAATCCAAACTGCAAAAATCATTTTAATAATATTATTATAATTAAATTTACTTTTCAAAATCTTTTCAATAATTAAAATTGATAAACTAAAAAAAACCATTATTATACTAGTTGCACTTTTAGTTAAAATTATTGTATAAAGTGTAAATATAACTAGTACTATGTTAACTATGCTCATCTTTTGTTCTTTTTGATAAAGCAAGCATACGATTAAAGCTAGCGCAAATTCAATATATCCATTTCTATTATTTGCAATTCCTAAAAAAGTGTATTCCCCTAGTCCTGCATAATACTTTCCAACGTTTGGAACAAAAACATATAATATGCAACTTATAATTACAAGTAGCAAGGTTGCATTTTTTAATCCTTTTATTATATACTCCTTGTTACTCAAATTATAAATTATAACAATTATACTAAAATAAGTAAACAAAATAGATGAAGATCTTTTTATTAGAGCAAAAAAGTTTATAACTTGTGAATTAAGAAGCGTAGCTAAAATATTCACTGTGAAAGTAACCGCAAAATAAATACTAGTGATTTTAATTATTTTCTTTCTTTTTATGCACAAATCTCTTTTCTTACAAAGCAACATCAGTCCATATATCAATACTATTATCCTAATTATATATATAATTATATTTCCTATAGTACTTGGTAAAACCTTAGTAATATCATATGGTATAATTGACAAAAAAAGCATCATGTAAAAAATCACATATATAATACTATTTATTCTTATCTTCATATCTCTGTATCCTCTTTATCTCATTATTAGTTTTTTTAACTTAAAAATTAGCCTTATTGGTGAAATCAATTTCAATTCATATAATTTTAAAACAATATAAATATGGAACGGCAATTGCTTTATTGCTTTATTTTTATTCCAACTAGGATATTTTTCTTCTTGTTTCTTTATTTTTTGAATTATTTCTTTTCTTGAATATCCTTTATTAATAGTAGTACATATATTAGAATATAAACATTCTTTTATAAAAACTTCTTCTAATTCGCCTCTTACTTCATTGGATACTTTTTGTTCTATGTATTGAAATGCTTTAATTGCATTGTTTTCGTCTGTAAACTTTTCATTATGCATTAGTGAATTTTGATTTATAACATAATAGTATAAAGGTTCCTCATAATAGTAAAGTGACTTTGAATACGAAATAGTTACTTTAGCAAATGGCATATCCTCATTACGTTTTATGTCTGGAAATTTTATGTTGTTCTTTCTTATAATCGCTAACTTAAAAACCTTTCCCCAGATTGAACCTTTACTATTTACAAAAGCCTCTTTAATTTTTACATTTCCATACTCAACATTATTAATCATTTTAACCTTTTTTTCTGATTTGCAAGTCTTCCTAATATAGTCAAAGCATATACAGTCTGGTTCAAATTTATTATATATTTCAAACAATATGTTTACTGTATCTTTTCTAATATAATCATCTGAATCAATAAAAGTAACATATTTTCCAGTTGCATTCATCAAACCAATATTACGAGTAATTCCAGGTCCTTTATTATCTTTATTAACTATGATCTTATGTTTTATATTTGTCTTTTCTAGATATTTTTTTAAATATTGGTATGTTTTATCAGTAGAAGCATCGTCTACAAAGATTACTTCAAAATTTAAATTTGTTTGATTTTTTAAACTATCTAAACATTTTTTTAGTTTATTATAAGAATTAAAAACTGGAATAATAATCGACAAAAAAGTTAAATCACTCTCCATATTTTCACCCTTTCACTGATTTTCTTGCAAATTTTTGAAAAACAAATTGTCTCATGTTATTTGTCATTAATACTTGTAATATATATCTTTTAATTAGGTTTGTAACGTATATTGGAATAGAAATAATTTTATTTTTCAACATATAATCTTGTATTTTTTTTTCACTTCTAAAATATATTTTTCCGCCTCGCCTTTTATACATATCTTGTCCAACTCTAACATTAACAAGATTTTCTTGAATGTTATAAAACTTCATTTCAGCCTGTGCCATTTTTATCCACAATAAATAATCTTCATTATATAACAATGACTCATAATTTCCAACTTTTAAAACTGATTCTTTCTTAAAAATAACACTAACATGATTCATTGGGCAACGCTTTTTCAAATACTTTTTTATCTCTGTGTCTTTTTCTGGGACTGTTCTTATTGAAACTATATTATTTTCGTCATCTATGAACTCTGTTATATTGCTTCCTACAATATCATATTCTTCTTTAACTATTTTTTTATATAGCTTTTCAATTCTATCGTTTCTAGATATGTCATCACTATCCATTCGAAGTATCAATTCATTAGTGCATTCTTCTACTCCTTTTCTTAATGCTAACCCCAGTCCCATATTTTTTTTACATTCAATTATTTTTATTTTTTTATTTTTTTCGGAATATTCATTTAATAATAAAAAATTTTCTTTTGGGATCGGTCCATCAACAACGATAACTATTTCATCTGGCTTTTTTGTTTGGTTTATTATACTATCAATTGCTCGTTCTAAAAACTTTATGTTATCATTTTTATAAGTAGATATTAGCACGCTTGTTTTTAACTCATTATCCATTTTTAACCTCTGTTTTTTTTATTTTTTCTCGTAGTAATGTTGATGAAATCCCATCAGTATGTGGTAAGTATATTACATCACAATTTGCTTTTTTAAATTGAATTTCATATTCATTCCATTGTGAAGTTCCCTTCCAATCACTTCCAACGAAAACAACATCAACATTGTTTTTTATTACATTTTTAATTTTGTCCATACTATCTTGTAAAACAACTTTATCAACATATTTTATAGCTTCCACTATTTGCATTCTTTCTTCTTGCTTAATAATTGGATATTTGCCTTTTCTTTTAAAGCACAACTCATCTGTTGTAACTCCAACAATAAGATACTCACACTGTTGTTTTGCTCTTTTTAAAATATTTAGATGTCCAATATGAAACATATCATATACACCTGTAGTATAACCGGATTTTATATTTTTTCATTTTTAAACTCCTTATAATCTATTTTAGTACTCCACCTAGCAGAATGTGCCTTGTACTGTTTCCTAGTTTCTTTTGAAGGCATTTCCATAAAGTCTTTTCCATATCTTAATGATAAATATTCATTTATTCCATTTGGTATTGGTAATTTTAAATTTTCAAATTCCACATATATCTGTTTTTCAAACCATTTTTTTTCATAAACTGAATTTTGGAATTTTGCCCTTCCAAAATAGTGTCCTAAAAAATCACATTTTTTTGTATCATACTTGACCACGCTATTATATAGCAAGCGTTCCGTAAATTTATTTACAACAACATTTGAAATAAACAATTCTATTTTCTTTTTTATAGACTTTGTATGATATCCATAAATTAAATTTGCCTTTGCCTTTAACATTCCAGCAATATAATATTGCTTTTTTTGTAAAACTTTTGATGTTGGTGCATTATGAAAGCACATAATGTCAATAAATATACCTCTGTGAATGTTTCTATCTTTTTTTAGAAAATCATCTAAAAAAGTTGTGCCATTCATTCGTAATTTTGAAAAATAATATGGCTGTTCATAAGAATTTTGTATTTGAAAATGGAATCTACTATCATCGATTATGTTTGCAACAGATAATAATTTATTATAGTTTTCTGAATCTAAGGCTACATCTAAGTCATCATCCCATGGTATAAACCCCTTATGTCTTGCAGCTCCTAATGCAGATCCTCCCATTAAAAAATATTTTATATCATTTTTTTTGCAAAATTCATCAAAATATTCTATTATTTCTAATATCTTATTTTGTAATTCTTTTATTCCATATTCGTCGTCTTCATAGTTTCGTACTAAGTACTCTCTTTTTCCCATAGAACTCCTCCAAAATTCTTTTAGCTTCTTTTTGTTTTTTATAATATTCATTTTCCGAGATTATTTTATGTTCTAATAAATAATCTCCATAATCAGCTGCAAAGTCTTTGCCCTCTTCTCCTATTCCTTCCTTTTTAATTACAATCTTAATAGTTAAAAAAATCACTTTAAGATCCATGAAAAAAGATAAATCGTTGACATACTCTAAATCATATTTAAATTTTTCTTCCCAATTTATCGAATTTCTCCCTTTCACTTGTGCTAATCCAGATAATCCAGGTGTTACATTTTGCCTTTTCATCTTCTCTTCATCAAAAAAGACCATATCTCTAACTAGCAAAGGTCTTGGTCCTACTATTGCCATGTCTCCTTTTAATATATTTATTAATTCTGGAAGTTCATCTAAGCTTGTGCTTCTTAAAGCTTTTCCAAATTTAGTTAGTCTTTGTTCATCTGGCAATAAGTTTCCATTTTCGTCTTTTTTATCTGTCATTGTTCTAAATTTATATAATGTAAATATTTTTTCATTTTTTCCTGGTCTTTGTTGTTCAAATATTACTGGCTTTCCCAACTTGATTCTAACTAATATTGCCACAATCAAAAGTAATGGTGACAATATTATTATGGCTATTAGGCTTAGTATAAAGTCTAATGGTCTTTTTATGTATTTTGCGTACATTGCATTCTCCCCTTTTGGTCGCCAAGGATGTCGACCCCTACAGTTATTCAAAGCATTCCTTTATTGCCTCTATAACTTTTGACTGTTCTTCTGCTGTCATTTTTGTATCACTTGGTAAACATACTCCTCTTTCAAATATATCTTCCGATACTGGTTTATCTTCTACAAATTTTATAAAGTCATAGTTTGCAAATACTGGTTGCATATGCATTGGTTTCCAAATTGGCCTTGTTTCTATGTTTTCTTTATCTAGTTTTTCTATTATATCCAATGGTTTTACTTTTGAATTTTTGTCTAATATTATTGTTGATAGCCAATGATTTGGTTTTGAATTTTCTAAATATGGTTGCATTTTTATTTCTGCTATTTCTTTAAGTGCATCTTTGTATGTTTTATATATTTCCGTTTTCTTTGATATTCTATCATCTAATACTTTTAGTTGTCCTCTACCAATTCCAGCAGAAATATTACTCATTCTATAGTTATATCCTATTTCTTTATGTTCGTAATGTCTTGCTGGTTCTCTACTTTGAGTTGCCCAAAATCTAACTTTTTGAATTCTTTCTTTATTGTTAGATACTAGCATCCCTCCACCGCTTGTTGTTATTATCTTGTTTCCATTGAATGAATAAATTCCATATTCTCCAAATGTTCCTGTTTGTTTTCCATTTAATGTTGCTCCTAAGCTTTCTGCTGAATCTTCTACTAATGGGACATTATGTTTTTTGCAAATTTCTGCTACTTCTTCTATTTTTCCTGGTGTTCCATATAGATGTACCATAATTACCGCTTTTGGATTTGGGTATTTTTCAAATGCTTTCTCTAATGCTTTTGGATCCATGTTCCATGTTTCATATTCGCTGTCTATAAATACTGGTGTTGCATTTTGATATATTATTGGATTTGCAGTAGCAGAAAATGTTAAGTCCGAGCAAAATACTATGTCTCCTTGTTTTACATCTAAAGCTTTAAAAGCCATATGTATTGCAGCTGTTCCTGCTGATAATGCAGCTGCATTTTCTACTTTCACATAGTTTGCTAATTCTTTTTCAAGCTCGTCCACATTTTTCCCTAGTGGAGCTACCCAATTTGTATCAAAAGCTTCTTTCACATATTCTTGTTCAAAGCCTTCTTCTGACATGTGTGGTGAAGCTAGTAAAATTCTTTTATTCATTTTAAATTCCTTCTCTCTAAGCAGTTGCAACTTCTGCTTTTGTTTGTTTTCTTTTTGTCTTTTCTCCTAGTTCTTTTCTTGAATTTTTTATAGAAGTATTTACTTCTTCTGGTTCGTGATATGTTGGCACTATTTTTTTCATTGTTTGTCTTATTTTTTCTTTTTCTATATTTTCGTCTTGTATTATTTCTTTTAATATAGCTATTTTTTCTTCTAATTGCTCTTCTGTTATATCTTCTATATCGCCAATAAATATTTTATTATGCGCTGTTGTTTTTAAACCTTCTCCTTGCATTAAAAGTTCTTCATATAATTTTTCTCCTGGTCTTAATCCTGTTACCTTTATTGGTATATCTACATCTGGTTCCAGTCCGGATAGTTTTATAAGTGATACTGCTAGGTCATATATTCTTACAGGTTCGCCCATATCTAAAACAAATATTTCTCCACCTTTTGCATAGCTCATTGCTTGTAATACTAGTCCCACAGCTTCTGGTATTGTCATAAAAAATCTTGTTATATCTTTATGCGTTACTGTTACAGGTCCTCCCATTTCTATTTGTTTTTTAAATAGTGGAAGTACTGAGCCATTGCTGCCTAAAACATTTCCAAATCTAACTGCCGCAAATTCTGTTTTGCTTGTTTTATTTTTAGCTTGTATTATCATTTCGCACATTCTCTTGCTTGCTCCCATGATGTTTGTTGGATTTACAGCTTTATCTGTAGAAATTAATATAAATCTTTTAACATTATATTTGTCTGCACAGTTGGCTGTATTATATGTTCCAAATACATTATTTTTTATTGCTTCTAGCGGACTTATTTCCATTAATGGAACATGTTTGTGTGCTGCTGCATGAAATACTAAATATGGTTTATATGTTTCAAATACTTTTTCTAGTCTTTTTTTATCTCTAACGCTTCCTACTAGTGCTACTATGTCTATGTTTTCGTCAAAGTGGTTTTGCCTTAATTCCATTTCGATATTGTATAAATTATTTTCATAAATATCGAATATTACTAAAGTTTTTGGGTTGTATTTAACAATTTGTCTGCATAATTCTGAACCGATTGATCCCCCTCCACCGGTTACTAAAATTGTATTGCCTTTTATTAGTTCTCCTATTGATTCATTATTTAATACTATTTGTTCTCTTCCTAATACGTCTTCTATTTCTACATTCCTTAAATTTTGTATTAGTGTTTTATTTTTTATGATGTCTGTAATTCCCGGTAGTATTCTTATTTTTGCCCCTGTTTCTTGACAAATATTTAATATTTCTTTTTTATTTTTGTTATCTATATTTGTTATAGAAAAGAATATTGTATCTACATTGTGTTCTTTACATACTTCTAATATTTTGTATCTATTTCCTAATATTTTCTTACCTGAAATTATGTAATTTTTCTTGTTAGGGTTGTCATCTATAAGTCCTACTACATTGTACATTCCTTTCATAGATGTTTTTAATGCTTTTAAAATTTCTCTTGCTGCTTCTCCACCACCAATTATTAATAGGTTTTTCTTTTCTGTTTTTACATTTGTTTTTTCTGGTGAAATTGATGTTAGTATAAATCTTATAATTACTCTATAAGCTACTACTGCAACAGCTATTATTATTGTTGCTAGTCCTACTTTTTTGTAGCTTAATATTGGAATTCTTGTTATTAGGCCTATTAAAAATACTAACGTTCCAGAAAGCATAGAAAGCATTATATATACTATATAATCTTTTCCGTTTTCATATCTTGTTATATTTTTGTATATATTAAATATTCCAAATATTATCTCATATACTACTAGCGAAATTAAAATTGTATTTGATATTATGTCTTTATATTTATTTGTAAAAAGTGCCATATTATCTGTTGTTAGGTATGCTGTAACTAAATATGCTGATGCAATTATTAGTATATCAATTATAAATAGTAGTACTGCCCTATATTTACGTATTGACTTCATTTAAAATCCCCCAGTTTTAAATTTTATCTATATCCTGTTTTTTGTATTATTTTATTGCTTATTTCTTTTACTTTGTCTGTTGGTACATAATCGTCTTGTGCAAATAGTTCTTTATGCAATTGACTTACATTTTTTTCTAGGTTTATTGGTGGTCCATACCATACCCCATTTAGTGTTATTCCTTTTGTTTCGTATGGCCATCCTTTGCTATCTACAATTGAGTATGATGCTATTTGTGGTATTAATGTTAATATGTCTGATTTTGTTATATTTGTATATACTTCTGGTAATACTTTATCTAAAACATTATTTAAGTCTGAAACGCTCATCTTTTTAGCCTTATTAAATACTTCTGTTAGTACTGTTCTCATTCTTTCTGTTCTTGCATAGTCACTATCTATTTTTCTTATTCTTCCATAAGCTAGAGCTTGCTCTCCTGTAAGGTTATATGTTCCTGAAGATTTTATTCCTGGTATTTGTGATGCTTCTGCTGATGTTACTGTTATTTCAACTCCGCCCATTTTATCTATTATGTCTTTTGTAGATTCAAAGTTTACTGTTACAAATTCTGTTATGTCTAAGTCTAAATTTGTATTTAGTGTGCTCATTGAAAGAGCAGCTCCGCCATAAGCATAAGCGTGATTAACTTTATCTAATCCATATTTAGATATTTCTAGATATGTATCTCTATATACAGAAACTAATTTTACTTCTTTTGTGTTTTGGTTTATACTTGCTATTATTATACAATCTGTTCTGCTTCCACTATAAGTGTTTTCTCTTGTGTCTATTCCAAAGATTGCTATGTTTCTATATTCTTTTAGGTTTTCTTCTACTCCTGCTGATATTTCTATATCTTCTTTTGATATTTTTTCGTAATTTATTTTATTTAGCTTTGTCCAAATAAAAATGCCTATTATGGCAGTTATTACTAAAATTATAGCTATTATTATAACTAACGCTTTTATTACTTTTTTCATTTAAATACCTCTTATTTGTTTTTTCAAAATTTTACAGTTTAATTATATATATTTAGACATTTTTTGTCAATGAATTAATAAATAAAAACTGCCAAATCTTAAATTAATTGGCAGTCTTTCTTAAATTATTTTTTTATTGTGTTATCCATTTTATTAAATTCATATTTGCAGAGTCTAATAACATTTTATGTTTTGGCATTACTCTAAATGTGTAACCATAGTTTCCACCTGTTTTTAGTTCTATTTTTGCTTCAAATGTATATTCTCTTTTTTCGTCATCACTTGAAACTAAATCCATTGGTATTATTCCTATTTTTTCTATTGTTCCATTATCTAGTATCTTTCCGTAGTATGCTTGTGCTTCTATGTTTTCTACATTTATATTTGGTAATGTTACTACACAAGAAACTTTTATGTTATTTCCTGCATCTATTGATATATTGTCTAGATTATTTATTTGTGTAATTTTTATATCGTCCCAGTTTGCATAAAGTTGATCTTTTACTCTATTAAAGTCTGTAACTAATTCTAAATTACTAAAGTAATTATTTGTTATATTACATAGTGGTATGTATAGTTGTTTTGTATAATCTACAAGCATTCTTGCTGTGCTATAGTTTCCTCCTGTTGAGATTATAGAATTTTTCATTAATGTCAACCATTCTTTAGAAATACCGTCTTGTTGTTTGTTGTAGTATGCTGGTATTACTTTGTTTTCTAAAGTGTTGTAAATACTTTCACTATCTGCTTTATCTTGTTCTTCATAAGACATATATTCTGCGTTTGTTCCAATTGCCCAACCATTTTTTTGGTTGTATCCTTCTGCCCACCATCCATCTAGAATACTAAAGTTAACTACTCCATTTACAGATGCTTTTTCTCCACTTGTTCCTGATGCTTCCATTGGTCTTCTTGGATTGTTTAACCATACATCTACACCAGAGATTAGGTGTCTTGCTACATTTATGTCATATCCTTCTAATAAGAATATTTTGCCTTTAAATTGTGGCATCATAGATATTTCGTGAATTCTTTTTATTAAGTTTTGTCCTTCTATATCTTTTGGATGTGCTTTTCCTGCAAATATTAATTGAACTGGTCTTGATTCATCATTTAATATTTGTGTTATTCTTTCTAGGTCTTTAAATATTAGTGTTGCTCTTTTATATGTTGCAAATCTTCTTGCAAATCCTATTGTTAAGGCATTTGGATTTAGTTTTGATGTTATTTCTCTAATTTGGTCATAATGCATTCCTGCATTTTTTAGTCTTGCTGTTACATTATCATTAACTAGTTTTAAAAGTTTTTCTTTTCTTATTTGGTGCTCTTTCCATAGTTTTGCATCTGGTATATTGTTTATTCTTTCCCATGTTTCGTTTAAGTATATTTTATCTTGCCAATATGGTACTAGGTATTCGTTATATAACTCTTTTAAGTTTGGTGCAAGCCATGTGCATGTATGAATACCATTTGTTACGTATGTAATTGGTGATTCGTTTGGTGCTATTTCTGGCCATACATCTCCAAATAGTTCTCTTGAAACGGCTCCATGTAGTTTGCTTACTCCATTTTTCTTTCCAGCTATTTTTAATGCTAGTATTCCCATATTAAATGTTGTTTTATTTTCCTCGTTTGGTTTCATTCCTAATTCTAAGAATTCTTCTTTAGAGATTGCTAATGAATCCCAAAATCCATCAAAGTATTTTTCTACTAATTCTATTGGGAATATATCGTTTCCTGCTGGAACTGGTGTATGTGTTGTAAATACTGTTTTTGCACTTACTATATCTTTTGCTATTGGGAATGATACCTTTTTTTCTGCTATTATATTGCTTATTAATTGTAATACTAAGAAAGAAGAATGTCCTTCGTTCATATGGTATACAGTTGGATTTATTCCTAATGCTTTTAGTAGCATTACACCACCCATACCTAGAACTATTTCTTGTTGAATTCTCATTTCTTGGTCTCCACCATATAGTGCTGATGTTATGTTTCTGTATTCTTCTAAGTTTTCTGGAATTTCTGAATCTAATAGGTATAATGTTACTCTACCTACTTGTATTTTCCAAACTTTTAAATATAATTTTTTCTTTGGCATTTTTACACTTATCATTAAATCTTGCCCATCATGGTCTTTTACTGGTACTATTGGTAGATTGTTTATATCAATACTGTGATATTCTGTTTCTTGTGCTCCTATTCTGTTTATTTTTTGATAAAAATATCCATTCTTATATAGCAAACCTATTGCTATTAGAGGAATTCCTAAATCGCTTGCAGATTTTAAATGGTCGCCAGATAAAATTCCAAGACCTCCTGAATAAATAGGAAGTATTTCATCTAATCCATATTCTGCTGAAAAATATGCAATTTCATTACTTTTATTTTCTGGGAAATTTTTTCTAAACCAAGTGTTTTTACTATCCATGTAGTCTTCAAAATTTTCTACATTTTTGTTATATTCCTTTAAGAATTCAGGATCTTCTGCGATTTTTTCTAACTTTTCTTGGTCTACTAATTTTAAGAATTTAACTGGGTTCTTTCCGCATTGCTCCCATAAGTCTATATCTATTGTTTTAAATAGTTTTAAAAATTCTGTGTTCCATGACCACCATAGATTATTTGCTATTTCTGATAATCTTTCTATTTTTTTTGGCAATTGTGGATTTACCGTTATTTTATTAAATACGTACATTATAAATGTACCTCCTTTGTATTTTAAAATTTTTTCTTATGTCTTGTCGCAATATAATAATTATCTATGATAATCTTTTATTTGTCAATAGAATTTGCCTCTACATATTTAATATTTTATTAAATTAGTATTAGAGGAATTAATAGTTCTTCTTTAGTAATTCCTGCATGCTGAGATACAAACTTTTTGCAATTTTTATTGCTTCTAAAATACTTGTTTGATATAGCTAAAGCTACGAAATCTCCTATTGCCCCTTTTAAATATTTGTTTTCTTTTCCTTCTCCAAATATTTTTTTATTTATTACCTCGTCTTTAGTATATAAAATAAAGTCTTTAGCAAATTTTTCATTAAATATTTTTTTAAACTCTTCTTTTTTGTTTTCTTTTACGAAAAAAGCACACGCTCTTGATTCTATTGAAATATCTAATCTTAACGTATTTAATATTTCCGGATAGTCTGTAAGAAATATTGGAGTTGAATCAATATGTCCATGGTCCGCAACCACCATCACAGTGGCATCAGTTAAGCTGTCTGATAATTTCTGTATAGTAGCATTTAACTTTTTTATTATGCAATGTGTTTCTTCACTTTTGGTTCCGTATTTATGTATAATTGCATCTGGTTCTTCACAATACACATATGTAAAGCTTTTATTATATTTCTTGCAAATATCTCTCACTTTTTTCATCGCATCTTCAAAATTTTCATATTTATTCTCTCCGAACGGAAACATTTCTTCTACATATACATCTTTATTTTTCATCTTTATCAAGTCAAAAATACTTTTATATGCCAATTTCTTCTTTGCAACATTATATTTTTCTGCTTTATTATTACTATCTTTTAAGTTGTTTGTAAACAAAGTCACAATTTTGCCAATATCCTCAAAATAAACATCCCATCCTATCCAACCATGTTCAACAGGATTCAAACCGCTCATTAATGTAGTTGTAGCTGCAGTAGTGGTAGTTGGAATCACAGAAAAAATATCTTTTTTCTTGCTTTTTATTAGAAATTCATTTTTGTTTAAGTGATAATTAAGTATATTTGTACCTAATCCGTCTAGCAGAATTAATATTACATGATTTGAATTTTTCTCTATTAATTGTTTATCTAAATATTGTAATGAATTATGAAACGTATCTACTTGATAATATTTTAAAATTGAATTACTTAAATTGGTTAAGCAATTATTATAAATATTCAAATCTACATCATACATTATTTTTTCTCCTAATTTATTACTCATACCATATAGGGCTATATGTTTTCTAAATATATTTTTCTCTACTTTTTATAGTTTTCTATTGCTCCTAGTGCACATATAAACTCTGGATTTTCTGGAATAATATAGTTTACATCATGTAATTTTTCTAGTTTTTTTATAACTTCTTTTAGATATGGGTGTTTTGCCATACCTCCAATTATTATAATGTCTTTTACATTATCATTTTTGCATAAGAATGCAGCCATCACTCCAACTGTTTCAAAAACTAAATTTGATATTCCTAGTAAAATATCGCAAGAGCTTGCCTCTTTATTCATTTTTCCAAAGTTTGATGATGTAATATCTTTTGATAAATTTGGTATTTCTTGTGTTGTAATATCTCCTATTTGCAAATCTACGTTTTTTATATTTCCTTGGTTACACTTTTCTAAATATTCTTCAAATGTAGCTTTTCCAAATAGTTTTTCTGCTAGTTTATAAAATGTGCCTCCACCAACTCCGACTTCCGCCTAAGTGTTTTATTTCGTTATTGTTTGCTTTTATAAATGCTGTTCCAGTCCCAATTGAAGCAATTATAGCATTTTGTTTATTTGAAGCTGTTAGACCTCCTAAGCCAATTGCTTTAAATTCATCTATATATAGAACAGGAATTTTTAAAAATTCCTGTTCTTTTATTGTGCCTACTCCTGTTATAATTATTGTTTCAATGCTTCGTGGCTCTATGTTATTATTTTCTACAAATTTTTTTAGTAATTTTTTTGGTTCTTCTTTTTGGTAAATGTTTTTGTTTATTATTTTATTGTTTTCATCTACTTCTATAATTTTTGTAGTAGTGCTTCCTAAATCTGCACAAATTGTATGCATTGTAATGCTCCTCCAAAGTTATATTTTTCTAGGTCCGTCTCCTATTTCTACAGCATAAAAATCTGCTTCATATCCTATTTTATCTTTATAACTTTTTCCTACATTTTTTATAAAGTCATCTACTTTATCTGATTTTACTATACTTACTGCGCATCCTCCAAAACCTGCTCCTGTCATTCTTGCGCCTATTACTCCATCTTGTTTTAAGCTTTCTTCTACAAGTGTGTCTAATTCTTTTCCTGTAACTTCATAATCATCTCTTAAAGAATTATGTGATGCTATCATTAGTTCGCCAAAAAGGTCTATTTTATTTTCTTTCAATGCTTTTACAGCTTTAATTGTTCTTTGGTTTTCATATACTGCATGTTTTGCTCTTTTTTGTCTTGTTTCGCTTTTTATTAAGTCTTTGTTCTCCTCAAATTCTTCTTCTGTAAGTTCTCCTAATGATTTTATGTTTAATTTTTGTTGCAACTCTCTTAGAGCTTCTTCACATTCAGCTCTTCTTTCATTGTATTTAGAATCTCCTAATCCTCTTTTTTTGTTTGTGTTCATTATTACTATTTTTGCATTTTCTAGTTTTACTGGTGCATATTCATATTCTAAATTAGCTGTGTCTAAAAATATTGCACAGTCTTTTTTTCCGTTTGCAATTATAAATTGATCCATTATTCCGCAATTTACACCAATGTATTTATTCTCTGCTTTTTGTCCTAGTAATGCTATTTTTGTCATATCTACATCTAAATCAAATAAATCTTTTAATACAAATCCTGTTAGCACTTCTATTGAAGCTGAAGATGAAAGTCCTGCTCCATTTGGTATTGTTCCTAAATATACAATATCAAAACCTTTATCTATATTAAAACCTTCTTCTTTCATTGCCCAAATCATTGACTTTGGATAGTTTATCCAATTCTCACTTTTGTTATATTTTAGGTCATCTATTGTAGATTCTAATATTCCTAGATTTTCAAAATTCATTGAATATAATCTTATTTTATTGTCATTTCTTTTTCTTGCAACTGCATATGTTCCCATTGTTAATGCACATGGAAATACATGTCCACCGTTATAGTCTGTGTGTTCTCCTATTAAGTTAACTCTTCCTGGTGCAAAGTATTCTTTAATGTCCCCTTCATTTCCAAATAGTTCTTCAAATTTTGTTCTAATCTTCTCTTTCATATTTTCCTCCAAATATTATAAAATTTGTAATTATAATTTATTCGTCAAAAATTAAACATCGTATTTATAATGGCATTTTACCACAAAGCATATTTTATAATCAACTAATTTATTTAAATTTATTTTAGTTAACAGGATATGCTGTGCTAGCCGGTCCTTCTTTTACAGGATTTGGTTTTCCGTCAATTATTGATTTTACTAATTTTTCGAAGTTTTGAACTGCTACTTTTGCTGTCCAAACTTCACTTATTGTTTTATATGCATTTTTAGATAGTTTTTCTCTTAAGGCTTTATCATCCATTACTTCCATAGTTTTTTTGTAGAAGTCATCTAGGCTTGTATATGCTAGTCCATTCTCATTATTTTTAATTAAGAATGGTACTCCTCCTATTCCTTTATATGCAATTACTGCGCATCCACTATTCATTGCCTCATTTAAAACTACTCCCCATCTTTCATTTTTGTCACTTGTGCAAATAAATATATTTGCTTTTTCCATATATGATCTCACTTTATCAGATTTTACTGCACCTACTAATTTTATTTGATTTGTTAAATTATATTTCTCTATTTGAGATTTTGTTTTTTCAAGTAGTTCTCCATTTCCTATCATCTTTATTTCAAAATTGTAGTTTTTTTCTTTTAGCTTTTGAGCTAGTTTTACTACATATTCTGGATGTTTTTCTTTTATGAATCTTCCAACCCAAATAATTTCTATTTTTTCGTTTTCTTTTTGTTTTAATAAATCTTCTACATTGTATATTTTTGTTTCTGGAAAGTAACCCCATTTAAAGCACTTGTTTTTGTACATTCCTAACTCATTAAAATCGTTTGGTCCATAGCTACTTGCACATAGTAAATATAAATTTTTGTTCTTTTTATATTTTAGATGTCTATCATATACCTTTTTTGAATTTTCAAAGTCAAATATACTAAGTACTCCATTATAGAAAATTCTAGCATAGTATCTAAATGTAATTTTATCCTGTTTTAGTCTTTCTTTTATATAATCATCTGTTGGTGTAGAGCCAGCTATAACTATGTCGCTATCTACTGCTAGCTTTGTAGCTTCATTGTACTTTTCTTTGCTTTCATATGCTTTTAGTACAAATGGGTAATCATTATCCATATCTTTGTAGCCTAAAGAAATTCTTTCTTGGTTAATTTTTTCCATTGATACAAATTTAAAATCTTCGCCATATTTTTTATACATTTCTAGGCAAAATGGAAGTTGATGATGTGTAAGAAAATTTGAATAAAATGTTATTTTCATAATATGCTCCTTTTATTTTAATTTTTTAGTAGTTACTTATTCTATTTATCAGATATGGTATCTTGGTTTCAAAATTCACTCCATATGCATCTTTTTTGTTTGTTTTATATGTATCGTTAATTGTTTCCCAAACATAATCTACTGCGATTTTTAAACCTTCTTCTAAAGTATTGTTGTTGGTTATTGCTCCAACTAATGTACTTGCAAATATATCTCCTGTTCCATGATACTTTGCAGGTATTTTTTCTTTAAAATACGTAAAAAATTCATTAGTTTCTTTGTTGTATGACATTACTCCTAATTTATTGTCTTTGAAACTTACTCCTGTTAAAACAACATATTTAGGTCCCAAATTGCTTAATTCTATTAGTATATCTTTTATCTCTTGTTCACTATAAATTTCTTTATATTCTTTTTCTAACATGTAGCTTGCTTCTGTAAGATTTGGTACTATTATATCTGCCATTTTACAAAGTTTTTTCATTTCTTTAACAAAGTTTGCATCAAAGCCTGCATATAGCTTACCATTATCTGCCATTACAGGATCTATAAATATAAAATTATCTGGTATTTTAAATTGCTTAAAAAACTCTTTTAGTATATCTATCTGTTCTATTGACCCTAAGTATCCTGTATAAATACCATCAAAATTAAATTTTTCTTGTTTCCAATGTTTTGCTATTTTAGGTAAATCTCCAGTTAAATCTCTATATGTAAAGTTTTTAAATGCTGTATGTGTTGAAAGTACTGCTGTTGGAATAACTGCTGTTTCTATTCCCATTGCAGATATTATTGGAAGTGCCACAGTAAGTGAGCATTTTCCTACACATGATATGTCTTGTATTGTTACTATTCTTTTCATTCTATTTTCCCCTTAAATTGCTATAATTTTATCATAGCAAATTTTAATTTACAATATGTTTATTTCAGAACAAAACTACTTTAGTTACCTTTGTTTTCGAAGATAGAAAAAAGGATAGGCAAAAGCCTATCCTTTTTTAATAAAAATCACTCTGCTTCTTTGGCATTCTTATTTATTGCATCCAGTACAGCTTTTCTGGTCCAAAGGTTCGGATCATGTGAAAGTTCTTCAAGAATTTCCGGCGTTACATTTGGATTGCAGAGCACCGCTTGTTTAACACTATAATGCTTGTCTTTTGCAAGTTTTTCCAGTGTTTCAATCCGTGTTGATGGATTTTTAGCAACGGCTTCTTTTACTCCCCATGTAACACTGTCATTGGTTAAGAAGTCCAAATCCTCAGGAAGAGTATTGGGATTGCTTGCAACAGCAATTTTTTCTTCTCTTTCTGCTTTCGGATTTCTTACCAATTTTGACAGTTTATCCTGTGGCATAAGGACATTTGCATATGCATCTGCTCTTACCCTGCCATCCGGATCACCTGCTAATCGTAGTACAATTTCCAATGCCATTTCTCGGGTAATTTTCATTGTGTGTTTCCTCCTAAAACTAATTTGTTTTACAATCACAGCAATGTAAAGAATTCATTACTGTTATGATGCTGACCTCAAAATGTAAAACGGATTTGTATTTGTTTTCCAACTATATTAGTTTATCATAATTTATGTAAATTTGCAACAAGGAAAATGGCTTTGACACACTTTTCTTCTTTCATATTCAACAAAAAAACTACTCTTTAATTTAATAAAGAGTAGTTTTTATATTCTTATTTTACATATTCATTTAATGCTTTTGTTTTAAAGTTTAATTCTCCTATTTCTGCTGTTGGTACAAATCCTGGTCTTGCATTTATTATGTCTGGTATTCTGTTTACTACTGTTGCACATGTTAATTCTACTGTTGCTGGTCTTGCTACTGTTATTGTTGTATCTGGTTCTCCATATACTGACCATTCATTTTTATCAAAATCTTCTTTTGAATATACTTTTCCTATACATTCTGATTCTATTGTTATTCCTTCTTCTGTTTCTGTTGTAACTATTGCACTCATTCCTGTTGCATCTCCTGCTTTTACTGTTACACCTAATGTTTCTGAGTAGATATCTTCTTTATATGTTGTTGGAACTGTTACTTGTGTTTGTGATTTTATTGTTAATCCTAATTTATCACATAGCCATCCATTTGTATTCCACATATATGATGGTAAATATTCTCCACTCTCTATAATTTTTTGTCTTTCTTCATCACTTATTTTATCTACTGATGCAACTTGTTTGTCAAATTCATCTAGTGTTAGTCCTGCACCATGTGCATTTGCAAGTGCTATTCCATAATCTTCTACGTTATAACTTGAACTTCCTTTTATTTTTGTTATTTTTTGTGTTGATCCACAAATACTTGTTATTAATTGTCCCCAATATATATCTTGATATCCTGTTCCTACTATTGTACATCCAGTTTGTTTTGCTAATTCATCAATTTTTTTAGTTAAATTTGGGTTTGAATTCCAAGAATAGAATGCTTCCTCACAAGTTGAAACAGCATTTATTCCTAGTTTTGCACATAACATAAGTGGTTCTTCTACATCTTTTAATAAGCTCATTGTTTCTACTATACATATATCTGGTTTTACTTGTTTTAGCATTTCTTCTGCATCTTTTAAATCTGTTACTTTTACTCCTAGATTTTCTCCTCCAATTATTTCTCCTATGTCCTTTCCTATTACTGCTGGATTTACATCAATTGCACCTACTAGTTCTCCACCTTTTTCCAAAACATACCTCATTGTATATTTTGCCATTTTCCCTGTACCTATTTGTACAACTTTTACTTTTCTTTCCATCTTTTGTTCCTCCTTAAATATATTATTATTAATTTTAAAAAATTAATTCTTAATTAGTTATTTCTTTTTCAATTTTATTTATATCACATTATTTTTTAAATCTCAATCTGGTTTTAAAATTTTCTCAAATTGACTTTTATGTAAATCTGTGCTATACTAATTTTATTCTTTCGTAGATATAGCGAATCAAAATAAGTATATTTTTAACAGGAGGATTTTATGAATTTTGTCACAGTTCTTTTGGTTAGCTTTCTAATAAGTTTTGTTTGCTTCTTTGCAATAAGATTTATTGCTAGCAACCGGCGAATACGCAGGTATAAATCAATATGTTCTTTAATTATCGATGCGAAGAATGATCTTATGCTTGCTCGCAGATTATATTATTCTGCAAGATTTGCCGAAAATGAATCAGAAACAGAATCAATTCAAAAAGCAGCGGAAAAATTATATAATGATTCGTTGTCCGTACTGGATAGTAAAGAAATCCGCAATGAAATCAGTGAATTTCCTGAGGAGTTAAAAGATTCTCTTACTAGAATTATGGATGAACCTCGTTACCCGCTGTTCTAAGTCCTTTTAAAGCCTGTCATTATTTGACAGGCTTTTCTTTTATATCACTATATCGTGAACTATTTATGAACTTTTTTGTTGTTTATTAATTTATTCAATTCTGCACCTAAAAACACCGTATAAAAGCACGAATATGTCCACATCATAATTAACATTAAAGTTGTTAAACTTCCATATGTTATAGAAAATCCCTTAAAAATATATAAATATTTAGAAAATACTAATGATACTATGTTTAATGCTATTGCTCCAAATAAAGCTCCATATATTTGACTTTTAAATGTCACTTTGCCTTTTGGTATGAATTTATATAATAATATAAATACTATAAATGTTGCTGCTATAAATCCTACCTCTGTTAATATTGATGACCATATATTATAGTTTTTTATTCCTCCAAAGTGTTCTTGTATAAGTGTTCTCAAGCTATTTCCAAACACCAATGCTACTAGTCCTACAACTATTAAAATTATGAATATTACTGTTTCTACAATTGCTTTAATTCTTAGATATATATATGATTCATTTTCTTCGCTGCTTACATGGTAAACAGATTGTAGTCCTTTTGTTAATGCAAACAGTCCTCTTCCAGCTGTCCAAATTGTAAATATAATAGAAATAGAAATTGTCCCTATTGATTTTGAATATACTTCTTGTACTATTCCTAATACCATTTCATTCATACTTGATGGAATTAATTTTGATATGGCATCAAATAGTGTTTGCGGTGCTATGCTTGTATATTGTATTAAAGTTATTAGTAAAATTATAAATGGTATAAAAGACAATATTGTATAGTATGAGCACTCGGCTGTACATTCACTTACATGGTCTTTTTTCATATTTGTAGAAAGTTTTTCTATTATTTTATATTTTTGTTTAATATTAATTTTTTTCATAGTTTTCCCTTTTATATTTATTATATTACTTTATTATTTATTTATGAATTTTAAATGAATTGTATTTTTTGTAATAAATATCTTAATTTTTCTATTTCTATTTTCTCTTTGACTTTTCTTCCAGAATAATAAAATGTAATTTCTAACTTATTACTTCCAAGTATTTTATTTTCTTCTAGAACTTCTTTTAGTCTTTCTGCTACGCCTATACTTCCATCAATTATACATATACTGTCTGGGAGTATTTCTTTTAATGTTGTTTTAAAATATGGAAAATGCGTACATCCTAGCACTAAATATGAATATTCTTCTAGGTTAAATTTTTCTAAGCTCTCTCTTATATATTCTTTAACTCTTTCAGTATTGAATTCACCTCTTTCTGCAAATTCAACAAGTTTAGGCATTGCAATTAATTCTACAATATCATTTGCTTCTAGTTTTTGTATTAAGTCTTTAATTTTTTCTCCTTTTACTGTAACAGGCGTTGCCATTAATAAAACTTTTTTATTTTTTCTATTTTCTATTGCTGGCTTTATAGCTGGTTCTATTCCTATTATTGGAATGTTATAATCGTGTCTTACATCTTTAATTGCCACACTTGTAGCTGTATTACATGCTACAACTATTGCCTTAACTTTTTTTGAATCTAAAAAGTCTATTGCATTTTCTACATATTCTAATATTTGTTCTTTAGTTTTTAATCCATAAGGTACATTATCTGTATCAGCATAATATATATATTTTTCATTTGGTAATAATTTAATAATTTGATTTAGAACTGATAATCCACCTATTCCCGAGTCAAATACTCCTATTGGGTTGTTGTTCATTGTTGTTTCCTTCTTCCATTTTACTTTATTTTTAATACTGTCACATTTTCAACATGCTTACTAAACGGAAACATATCGACTGGCTGTACTTCTTTTATCTCATAGCTCTCATCTAATAAAGCTAAATCTCTTGCAAGTGTTGCTGGATTGCAACTTATATATACTATCTTTTCTGGTTTTAACTCTTTTAAAGCTCCTATCGTTTTATTATCTAATCCTTTTCTTGGTGGGTCCACAAATACTACATTTGGTTTTATATTTTCCTTTTCAATTATTTTAGGTAAAACTTCCTCTACATCACCTGCATAAAATTCAGCATTTTCTATTTTATTTATTTTTGCATTTTCTTTTGCATCTTTTATTGCTTCTTCTATAATTTCAATTCCATATATCTTTTTAAAATATTTTGCAGCAAAAATTCCTATTGTTCCTATTCCACAATATAAATCTAGTGCAATATTGTTTTTGTTAGCAATGTCATTTACTCCAGCAAATTGCATTGCTGTATTATACAATATTTCTGTTTGAACAGGGTTTACTTGGTAAAATGATAATGGAGAAATTTTAAATTTATATTCCCCTAAAATATCATAAATATATCCTGTACCATATATTACTTCTGTTTTGTCTCCTAATATTACATTTGTATTTTTTGTATTAAAGTTTTTAACTATTGACTTTATTTCTGGATGTTTTTTGGTTATGTATTGAACTAATTCTTTATCTTTTAATTTGTCGTCATTTACTACTAATGTAACTAAAATCTCATTTGTTTTTATTCCAATTCTTATTACTATATGTCTTATGGTTCCTTTTAACGTTTTTTCGTCATATACAGATACATTGTTTTGCTTTATAAATTCAAATATATCTTTTGCTATTTCTTGGCATTTTTCATTTTGAATAAAACATTTTTCTGTTGGAATAATATTATGTGTTCTTGCAGAAAACACACCCATCACTGGATTGTTTTGTTCATCTAATCCTAATGGATATTGAAGTTTGTTTCTATAATGAAGCGGATTTTCCATTCCTATAACATCGTTTATTTCTATTTCCCTTTTTAAAGCTTTATTCATACAATTTTGAACAATTGCTTTTTTTATTTTTAGTGTTTTGCTATATTCTATATGTCTTAAATTACATCCGCCACATTTATTGTAAGTGCTACAATCTGGTTCTACTCTTGTATTTGACTTTTCAATAAATTCAATAATCTTTCCATAGGCAAAATTTTTTTGAACTTTCAAAATTTTTATTTTGATTTTTTCTCCTTTTATTGCTTGTTCAATAAATACTGTAATTCCTTCTATTTTAGCAATTCCTTCTCCTTGAAAGCCATTATCTATTATATCTACAATATATTCTTCATTCTTTTTTATCATTTTATTTTCTCCTATCTTTTTAAAATTATATTTTAAAAATGCTTAAAAATCAATGTTTTTGAAATAATAAGAATAAATATGTTTTTTTAGAGCAAAATAGATAAAAAAGAGGAGGTTTTACAATGAAAGCTTTAAATGGTATTGCTCTTACACTTGTTATAATTGGCGCTATTAACTGGCTTCTTGTTGGATTGTTTAAATTCAATTTAGTTGACGCAATTTTTGGAAGTTTATCTGTATTAACTAGAATAATATATATAATTGTAGGAATTGCAGGTCTTTGGTCAATTGCTTTTTATAGCAAACTTTCTGACTAGTTTAATTTAACAAACTGGGGAAAAAGGGGTCTGACCCCTTTTTCCCCAGTTTTTCTAAATTTTTATTATTACTTTTGCTCCTTTTGGTTCATTGCTTGTTATTTTTATATTTCCTCCATGTAGTTTTACAATTGTATGTGCTATTGATAGTCCTAGTCCTGTTCCTCCTTTTTCTCTTGAACGTGCTTTGTCTTCTCTATAGAATCTATCAAATACATGCTTTGCCGCTTCTTTAGTTATTCCTATTCCTGTATCTGCTACTTCTATCACACATTTTCCTTCTTTTGAGTATGTTTTTACTGTTATTGTATCTTTTTCTGCTGTGTATTTTATTGCGTTATCTAGTATTATTACCAGAAGCTGATTTATTTTATTTCTGTCTATGTTTGCTTCTTTACCATAATTTAAATCTAATATTATTTCTTTTTCTTGCATTTCTGCAAAGTCTTTGTATGGAGTAATTATTTCTTTTATTAGATCATCTATGTTTATTTTTTCTTTATGCATTTTTAATTCATTTGAATCTGCCATCGCAAGTACCATTAGTTCTTTTATAAGTTTAGTTAGTCTTTTTGTTTCTTTAAGCATTATATTTATATCTTCTGATTTGTCTATTATTTTACTCTCTGGCTCTTGTAAAAGTAGTTCTTGTTTTGCTTGAATTATTGTAAGTGGTGTTCTTAATTCATGTGCTGCATTTTGAACAAATTCTGTTTGTTTTTTGTATGATTCCATTATTGGATTTAATGTCATTTTTGATAATATATATGACCCAATTATTGCTATTCCAATTATTATTAAACTTCCAACTAATAAGGTGTCTGTCATGTTATTTATTGTTTCAACTTCTCCATCTACATTTGCAAGTAGTTGTATATATATTTCTTCTCCTTCTGAAGTTGTTCCCTTTACTGTTATTCCTCTATAATTGTATTTATCTTGTACTTTTATTGAGTAGACTTTGTCTGTTTTATTTTTATTAAATTCTATATCTTTAACATAATCATTATAAAATCTTCCTATAGTTTCGCTGTTTAATATCTCTCCTTTTGAATCCCTTACTATGCAAACTACCCTAGGATTAACCTTTGTTTCTACATATGTAATTTTAATGTTTTCATCTAGCTCCTTTGTAATGACTTTTTTAACCTCTGACACTATATTTTTGTTTTGATATAATTCCATTGCCCTTATTAATTCTTTGTCTATGGATTTATACATATATGTAGATACTTGCTGATATATTATTGCATCAAAAAATATAAGTATTATTGCAAATACTACAAATGCATAAAGCATGTTTTTGGCTAATTGTTTTTTTATTAATTTTTGTTCGTTCATTTTTACCTCTTTTAATTTAATTTGTTGTAATTATATCACATAATTTATTAAATCAATATTAAAAATTGTAGGGGCTGACTGAACTGTCTTCCCCTACATTACTATTAATTATTTATTTAAGATGCTATTTATTTTTTCTATTACTGAATCTAGTTTGCAGTCTTCTGAATTTTCTTCATTTCTCATTTTGAATTCTACCATTTCATCAGTAATTTTCTTTCCAACAGTTATTCTCATTGGAATTCCAATTAGATCCATATCATTAAATTTTACTCCGGCTCTTTCTTTTCTGTCATCTATTAATGTATCTATTCCCATGCTATTTAGTGTGTTATACAATTCATTTCCTGCTTTTAGTTGTTCTTCATCTTTTGGATTTATTACTACTACTGCAACTTTGTATGGAGCTACATTCATTGGCCAAATTATACCTTTTTCATCATTATTTTGTTCTACTATTGCAGAAAGGATTCTTTCAAGTCCTATTCCATAGCTTCCCATAACAACTGGATGACTTTGATTGTCTTCTCCTAAATAGTTTAGTCCTAAACTTTCTGAATATTTTGTTCCTAATTTGAATGTATTTCCAACTTCTATACCTTTTTTGAATACTAATTTTTTACCACAGTTAGGACAGGTATCTCCTTCTTTTACATTTACTATATCAGCTGATACATCATACTTAAAGTCTTTTATATTTGCATTTATATAATGATATCCTTCTTTGTTTGCTCCACAGCAGAAGTTTTTCATTTTTAAAACTTCATTATCTACTACAATTTTTGCGTTTAATCCTATTGGTCCTGTGCAACCTGGTACTGCATTTGATGTTGCAATTAATTCATCTGTTGCAAATCCTATTTCTTTTTCTTTTAATACTTTTAAAGCTTTTACTTCGTTTAGCTCTCTATCTCCTCTTACAAAGAATACTACAAGTTCATTATCTACACTCATAAGTAATGCTTTAACTGTTTTCTTTATATCTAGTTTTAAATAATCACATATTTCATCTATTGTATGATAATTTTTAGTGTCAACCATTTCTAATTCTTTTTCTTCTTCATTACATTCTTCATTGCATATACATGGTGTTACCTCTATGTTAGAAGAGAAATCACAATTTTCGCAAAGTACAAGTATGTCTTCTCCAACATCTGTAATAGCTTGGAATTCTTCTGAAAGTATTCCTCCCATAACTCCTGTATCTGCTCTAACAACAGTATAGTTTAATCCTAATTCTGTAAATATCTTGTGGTATGCATCAAACATCTTCTTATATGAAACATCTAATCCTTCATAGTCTTTATCAAAGCTGTATGCATCTTTCATTGTAAATTCTCTTACTCTAATTAAGCCTAATCTTGGTCTTACTTCGTCTCTAAATTTTGTTCCAATTTGATATAAAGTATATGGTAAATCTCTATATGATTTAACTCTGCTCATTGACATAAATGCAAAAAGCTCTTCATGTGTAGGTCCTAGTGCATATTCTCTATTGTATCTATCTGTTGATCTAAACATACTTGGTCCAAATGCATTTTTTCTTCCTGACTTTTCAAAAAAGTCCATTGGTAAAAGCATTGGCATTTTTAGTTCATCTGCCCCCGCATTATTCATATTTCTACGAACTATTTCTTCAACATTTTGAAATGCTTTAGTTCCTAATGGTGTTTTTGCATAAACTCCATTACTTACTTTTTTAATCATTCCACTTTTTACTAAAAGTTTTCCACTTACTGAATCTTCATCACTTACATCTTCTCTTAATGTGTAAAAAAAGTCTTCACTTAATCTCATTTTTATTCCTCCTCTAGTATATAAAATACAAAAGCCCTAAGTTATATTTATTAACTTAGGGCGAATATTTTTATCCGTGTTACCACCTATTTTTAGAATTTCTTCTACACTCAAATAATGTCTTATAACATTATATCCTATGATAACGGTGGATTTCCGATAAAACTTACTTTAATTTTCAGTCCATAGCTCCAAGGCTGGTTCTATATTTAGTTCCTTAAAGTTTTTCACCAACCAACTCTTCTCTAAAAGTTCATAAATATATACTATTCCTCTTCATTGCTTTTAAAATATATTAATATTAATACCATAAAAATTGCGATTTGTCAATGTTTTAGAGTTTATATTTCTGCTATTTCTTTTATTTTTAATCCTGTTATTTCTGCTATTAATTCTGTATTCATTCCTTCTTTTTTTAATTTTTTTGCTATTTCTAATTTTTCCTTTTGTTTTCCTTTTTCTAATCCTTCCTTAATTCCATCATCTAGCCCTTTTGCATATATTGCCTTTTCGTCCAATATTGCTTTTTCTCTTAAATCTGCTATTCTTTGCATTTTTTCATCTTCGCTTAGACTATCTAGTTTTTCTACTGCTTCTTTTATTTCTTTACTTTCTTCCATTTTCTCTGTTACCCTCCTAGATTTCGGATTTTCTAAAAAATATAGCCAGTCTAATAACCTTCCACTTTCTTTTTCTTTTCCTTCTATTTTTGGTAACTCTATGATATCAATTTCTAATTTCTCTGTCAATATTCTTTTTCTTCCTTCTGTTTCTATTATTTTCCATGTTGAATGATATTTTAATGCTTTCATCATTTTGCATTATATAGGTTTTCATACATTCTATTTGCCAATTAATAAGATAAAAGGGAACTGTCCAACTTTATCTCACTTCTATAATCCTGTCTGAAATTTGTTCTGCAAAGCTTATATCGTGAGTTACTATTATTATTGCTTTGCCAATATTTGCAAGGTCTTTTATTGTTTTCGAAACTTGCATTACAAGTTTTGGATCTAATGCACTAGTTGGTTCATCAAAACATATTATTTTAGGATTTGTAGCAACCGCTCTTGCTATTGCTACTCGTTGTCTTTCTCCTCCTGATAACTCGTATGGATATGAATATCGCTTTTCTAATAAATTCATTTTTTTAAGTAATTCTTCTGCTTGTTTTGTTGCTTCTTCTTTTTCTATTTTTAGTACTGTTGTTAATGGTAATGTTATATTTTTAATCACAGAATACTGAGGAAATAAATTGTAGTCTTGAAACACTAATCCCACTTCTAAATTTGCTTCTTTTGATATTTTATCTTTTTTTCTTTTTAAACTTTTATTATTAATTAAGATTTCTCCACTATCTATTTTTTCCAAACCATTAATGCATCTTAATAAAGTTGACTTTCCAACTCCTGATGGCCCTATTATCGAAACTATTTCTCCTTCTTCAATATTTAGCGAAAAATTGCTTAATACCTTTCTTTCGTTAAAGCTCTTGTTTATATTTTTTATTTCTAATACTTTCATAATATTTACCTATAATACTCTAATTTCCTTTCTGTGTAATTAAAAATATAGGTTAAAATTACACTAATTAATAAATAGATTAATCCTGCAACAAGCAATGGAATTATAGAAAACTTATAATTAGCTTGTTTTTGAGCAAAAGCAAACAATTCTGTCACTCCAATTACTTGTGCTAGCGAAGTATCTCTTACCAAAGTTATTACTTCATTTGAAATTGATGGTAATATTCTTTTTATTGCTTGAGGAAGTATCACTATAAAAAATGTTTTTATTTTAGTAAAGCCTAATGTAAAAGCAACCTCCCATTGGCCTTTTGGAATGCTTTCTATTCCGCCTCTAAATATTTCTCCAAAATATGCTGCATAGTTTAATGTAAATGCAATAATTACTGCTATAAATCTGTTGTATGAAAATTTAAACAAATAATATGGTGCAAAGTATATACAGATTATTTGCAATAATAATGGGGTTCCTCTCATAAGCAATATATACAGCTTTATTATTTTTGAAATTATCTTGTTCTTAGAAATACTTAAAGCAGAAACTAATATTCCTAAAGGTATTGCAAATATTAGTGTTATAGCAAATATTCTTAAAGATACTTTTGTTCCATCCAATAATATTTTCATTAATTTAATAAAGTAATTTAAATCCATATTTACTCCCCTTTAATTGTCGTAACATCTTTTCCAAACCACTTTTTAGATATTGCTTCTAATGTTCCGTCTTCTTTTATTTCTTTTAGAATCTCATTTACTTTATTGCATAATTCATTGTCTTGTTTTCTAAATCCTATTGCATATTGTTCTTCTTCTAAAGCTTGTTCTATTTGGTTATAGTTTTTATTATTTGTTGCTATATAATAATTAGCTAGCACTTCATCTACAAATACTGCATCAATTTGATTTGTTTCCAAATCCATAAAGGCTGTAATATTATCTGCATATGCAACTGTTTGGTTTAATGTTTTGTAAGTTTCTGACTCTTCCAATATTTGCTCCGCACTTGAACCAGATTGAACTCCTACTTTTTTGTTTTTTAAATCTTCTAAGGTCTTTAGATTACTGTCTTGTTTTGTAATGAATACCATCCTATTTTTCATGTACGAATCAGATAATAACATTGCTTGTTTTCTTTCTTCTGTTATAGACATCCCATTCCAAATGCAGTCTATGTTACCAGAATTTAATTCCTGTTCTTTTGCATTCCAAGATATTGGTTGTATTACTAATTCTACATTTAATCTTTTGCAAACTTCTTTTGCTACATCTATATCAAAGCCAACAATTTCATTGTTTTCGTTTCTGAATCCCATTGGTGGAAAGCTATCGTCAAGTCCTAATATAAATGTTCCTTTACTTGTTATTTTTTCTAATGAATTTTGTTTTGCATTTGTCTTTTTCATTTTAATCGCTGTAAGTACTCCAAGCATTGCAATTATTGTAATTGCTGTAATAAAAATAATTTTCTTTTTCATATTTTTTCCTCCTTATATTTTAAGAGAGTTTTGTTTTAAGCTGGCCAGCTTATTTTAACAACAAAAAAACCTTATGGCACTTCTACCATAAGGTTTAAATCTTAGGCACAAGCACCAAAAGCCTGTGCCATATATATGACACAAGCTAATTTTTATGATGCTCGTTTCTAAATATTATTTTTGTTTCCATAATATACCTCTCTAATTAAAATATATGATAGCATATATTTTTTTGTCCTGTCAATAGTTTTTTTACAATTTAATCCAATACACCTGTGCTATTTTTCCATTTTCTGTTTTTACTTCTCTTTCTAATGCTCCCCCTGCATTTAAAATTGTCCTTCTTGATGCTTCATTTTCTTTATAGCAACCAAGCATTACTTTTTCTAAGTTAAGTTCTTCTTTGCAATATTTTAAAGCTTGTTCAATCATTTGCGTTGCATATCCTTTTCTTCTTTCTGTTGGTCTTATTCCATATCCAATATTTCCTCCATAATTTCTTAAGAAATCATTCGCTAATTCATGTCTAATATTAATCATTCCAACAATTTTATTATCTCTTTCTCTCACTCCAAAGAATTGAGTTGTAACAGCATAATTATCTTGTACCGTTTCCTTTTTTGAATTACTTTTTAATAGTTTTAGCCATTCATCATAATTATCCATTCTATCCCATTTTGAACACGCATGTAATGTTTTTTCTCCATTATCAAAATGCTCTTTTCTATATTCTATTGCTTGATTTTCATACTCTTTCGTTGGTATTATTAATTTTATTTTATCTTCCAAATTATATTCCAAACCTACTTCCTCTAGCTCTATATTGTGTACTTTTGCTTCTCTTTCTGAAATAATTTCTCCACCCATCTTTTTATAAAATTCTATAGATGGCTCATTTCCTTTTAAACACCAAATAATTAATTTTTTCATATTATGTTCTATAAAGTAGTTTTTTGCATAATCAAATAATTTACTTCCTATTCCATTTCTTTTAAGTTTTGGCTCTACATACAAAACATGTATTTCTGCATTGTGATTTATATCATTTTGATCAGCTACTTTTCCAAATCTAATAACTCCTAAAATTTTATTTTCTTTCTCATATACATATATGTTATTGCTTTCATTTTGGGAAAAAATGCTTTTCTTCCATCCTTTACTCATTTCATCTTCTTTCATACTGTCTAAAAATTCTTGGTTTATAAGTCCTTTATATGCTGTTTGCCAGCCTTTTATAATAAGTTTTGCTATGTTATTTGAATCTTCTAATTTTGCTTTTCTAATCATAATTCTCACCCATATCTAAATAGTATACTTTACATTCAAATTTTTGGCTTTTGTCAAATTTTTCAAAATCTTCATCTTTAACATATTTAAATCCAGCTTTTCTCATTACTGCACCAGATGCAGGATTGAGTACTGCATGTGCACATCTAAATTTATGTATTTTCTCTTCAGTTGCTAAATATTTAAGTACCTCTTTTACTGCTTCCGTTGTATAGCCATTGTTCCAATGTTTTTTCGCTATATTATAGCCTATTTCATATCTGCCATCTTCACTTGGAAATGCTCCTATAGCTCCTATTAGTTCATTGCTATCCTTTATAACTATTCCCCAATTAAAACATCCTTCTGTTTTACGTCTTTTTTCTTCTAAAAGTATATATTCTTTTGTTTCCTCTACATTTTTGTGAGTAGACCACCTTACATATTTTGATACTTCATCATCACTGGTCCAATTTTTAAATGCTTCTTCTGCATCGTTTACTGTTAATGGTCTTAATATTAACCTTTCAGTTTCTAATGTTTTTTCTTCTTTCATACTATCACTCCTATACAAAAAAAGCCTTATGTAGAAATCTTTAAGACTCCTCCATAAGACTTTAATCTTATTTCTGTGTAAGTAACTTTTGTTACTCTATACCGCTCGCTTTTGCTAGGTATACTCCTAAAACTTATTAGTAGTTTACCATATTTTTACACTAGTTGTCAATATTAAAAAGCTGTTAAATTGCTTATTCTTATATTTACATTATATTACATATTTTTTTCCTATTAATCTTTTCAGGTTTTCTATTGTATCATTATGTATTTTTTGTCCCGCACCACTCATACAATACTCTTTAAGTACATATACTTCATAATTATTCTCAAACAAATCTAATGCGGTTTTTAAAACGCAAGCGTCTGTATCAAATCCACACAAATATATCTGTTCAACATCATTTTCTTTTATGTATTTCACTAATTCATTATTTACCGCGGAGTAAATAGTTTTTTCAAAAACTTCATTGTTTTTTGTGTCAATCATTATGGCTTGATTATCTTCTGTTATGCAATCTTTATATTTCAATTTTTTATACCATATACTATCTTTACTATTTATAAACTTTGTAAAAGCAACTTTTTCATATTTATTTGAATTAACAAGTTCTTGTATTTTTTTTACATATGGCTCTGTGATTTCGTTTATAAAACTTTTTTGAGCATCAATTACTAATAGCAATTTTTTCATACTCTGTATTTCTCCTTCCTTATTGGATATGTCTTTAAGATTTCCAATTTATATTAATCTGTTATCATATATCCTACTCCACGGATGGTTTTTATATATTTATCATACCCATATTGTTTTAATGTTTTTCTTAATCCACTTGCATATACTTCTACTACGTTTGTAGTTGTAAATGAATCAAATCCCCATATTTTATCAAATATCTGCTCTTTTGTTATTATTGTTCCTTTTGAGTTTATAAGGTATTCTAATATATCAAATTGCTTTCCTTGTAGTGTGATTTCTTTATCTTTTATAAATGCTCTCCTACTTTTTATATTTAGTTTTAAATCTTTAAACTCTATTTCATCTTGCTTATATGCTCCATTTGTTCTTCTAATTATTGCTTCTAGTCTTGCTAGTAATTCCTCTCTTTCAAATGGCTTTACTAGGTAGTCATCTGCTCCATAATTAAATCCTTTTAGTTTGTCATTTAATGTGTCTTTTGCTGTTAATATTAAAACTGGTGTTAATACTTTGTTTTCTCTAAGTTTTAATAACACATCATATCCTGACATTTCTGGCAACATAAGATCTAATATTATTGCATCATATATATTTTCTTTTGCCATCATATATGCTTCATAACCATCATACGCTTGTTCTGTATCAAATTTTTTGCATATACATTGTTTTATTGTGTCTGATAAAGTTCTTTCATCTTCTACAATTAGCACTTTCATATTCTTACCTCTCTTGCATATTATATCACATTTTTATAATTAAAAAAATTTGTAGGAGAAAAGATTATAAATGGGGATGGAAATAACCTTTTCTTTTCCTACTTTGGGGTGATATTAATTTAGTCTTTCCTTTGTTGATATTTGTATTATATTTTTTTAATATTAAATTAATATTAAAAAATAGAAAGATTAAATCTTTCTATTTGCAATTTACTAACTTATCTCCTTTATATTCTACCTTCATCGTAAAGAATTCTTTTTGTTTCTGCATTTTTTCAAAAAAGAATCTATCACCTTCCCATGTTGGTAATTCTAATATTTTATCTTTATCAATCCATTGTAGTGTACCTTCATTGCATTCTTTAAGTTTTCCTTTAAATTCACTTGCTGTAAATACATACATGTGCTCTGTTTCCCATTTATCAGATACAAATGTTACTAGGCATCTTAATTTATATTTTGTTAATGTTAAACCAGTTTCTTCTTTTACTTCTCTAACTAAACATTCTTCTGGAGATTCCTTTTCTTCAAATTTTCCGCCTACTCCAATCCATTTTCCTTCATTTAAATCATTTTCTTTTTTATTTCTATATAGCATTAAGTATTTATCATTTTTTTCTATATAGCATAACGTTGTAAATTTCATAATAATCACCATATATAAAGTAGCATAAATTTATTCATTTTACAATATATTTGTTTCAATAACAAAAAGAGATTAGCCATGCTAATCTCTTCTCTGGTGCGGATGAAGGGAGCCTCCGGCCAAGCGCGTCGGTAAAATAGTCCAAAGGGACTATTTTAGCCTTCGTTTCGGCAGGCTCCAGTCCTGCTCGAAACTCGGCAACCTCCTTTTCAAGTCCCTTTCCTAAGTATACAAAAAGAGATTAGCCATGCTAATCTCTTCTCTGGTGCGGATGAAGGGACTTGAACCCCCACACCGAAGTACTGGTTCCTAAGACCAGCGCGTCTGCCAGTTCCGCCACATCCGCATATTTTATTGACATTGATTATTGTAGCATTTTATATGCAAAGTGTCAATATCTTTAATTAATTTTATTTGTAATTTTTTAAAATTTTTATGGCATTGTAGGTCGCCAAGCATGACGACCTACAATATTTTTCAAAAGCTATTCTTCGTCTTTTGTTGTATTTATTTTTAATAGCTTAAATATTTCTACTATTATTACTGGTGCAAGTACTAACATTACTGTTTCGAATACGTGCATTGCTGGCAGCATTACTAATCCAAATATATCTCTTAATCCTTGTGTAAATAGTATTACAAACATTAAACTTGCTGATACTACTGTTGCTAAAATTAGTTTGCTATTATTAAATATTCCTGTTTTGAATATTGATCTTTTGTTATCTCTTATATTAAATACATGAACTAATTCTGAAAGTGCTAATACATAAAATGCCATTGTTTGGCCTATTTTTACCTTTTCTTCTTGACTTACATCTGGTGTTGAAAGTCCAATTATGAATGCAGTAAGTGTAAGTAATCCTATCATTAATCCTTGATATACTATTCTCCATGTCATTCCTTTTGTAAATATTCCTTTTTTAGTATTTTTTAAAGGCTTTCTTTTCATTACATTGTCTGCTGCTGGGTCTACTGCAAGTGCTAATGCTGGTAATGAATCTGTTACTAGGTTAATCCATAATATGTGTATTGGTAATAATGTTTCTATTAATGTTATATCTACTCCAAATTGCTTTGACAATAATGGAGTTATTAGTATTGCTAAAAATAGTACTACTATTTCTCCTATATTGCTTGACAATAGGAATTGTATTGCTTTTAGAATATTATCATATATACGTCTTCCTTCTTCTACTGCTGACACAACTGTTGCAAAGTTATCATCTGTTAAAATAACGTCTGCTGCTTCTTTTGCAACATCTGTTCCAACTACTCCCATTGCACAACCTATATCTGCAATTTTTAATGATGGTGCATCATTTACTCCATCTCCTGTCATAGCAACGGTTTCTCCATTTGCTTGCCATGCTTTTACTATTCTTACTTTATGTTCTGGTGAAACTCTTGCATATACAGAATATTTCCTTACATTTCTAATTAGTTCTTCATCACTCATTTCTTCTAATTCTGTTCCTGTAATTGCCTCATCATCATTTTCTAGTATTCCTAAGCTTTTTGCTATTGCTATTGCTGTTATTTTATGATCACCAGTAATCATTACTGTTTTTATTCCTGCTTCTTTACATTCTTGTACTGCATCTTTTACTTCTAGTCTAGGTGGATCTATCATGCCTACCATACCAATATATGTTAAATTAGATTCTAATTCTTTTATTTCTTCTGCTGTTGGTTTATGGTCTAGTACTTTATATGCCATTGCTAAAACTCTTAATGCATTTTGTGCCATTTCCATGTTGTATCTTCTAATTATTTCTTTGTATTCTTCTAAATCTGTTTTTATATCGCCTTCTAATATATATGAACTACAATTTGCCAAAAGTTCATCTACTCCACCTTTTGTATAAACTACATAATTTCCGTTTTCTTCGTGTACTGTTGTCATTAATTTTCTATCTGAATCAAACGGAATTTCTGCTACTCTTGGAAACATTCCATATACTGATGGATCAAAATCTAATTTAAATGCCATATCTACTAATGCCGTTTCTGTTGGATCTCCTGTAAGTTTGTCGTCTTCTGAAATTTTGGTATCATTACAAAGCATACTTGCATATACTAATTTTTGAATATCTATCATATCTGCTGATTCTTCTAAGTTTACAAGGTTTCCATCACAAAATACTTTTTCTACTGTCATTTTATTTTGTGTTAATGTTCCGGTTTTGTCTGAGCAAATTACTGAAGCGCTTCCTAATGTTTCTACTGCTGGCAATTTTTTAACAATTGCATTTCTTTTTACCATCCTTTGTACGCCAATTGCAAGTACTATTGTAAATACTGCTGGCAAGCCTTCTGGTATAGCTGCTACTGCTAAACTTACAGCTGTCATAAACATATGTATTGGTTCTTTTCCATATAAAAGACCTACTACAAAAATTACAGCACATATTGCTAATGCTACAATTCCTAGTGTTTTTCCTAATTTATTTAATTTTTGTTGAAGTGGTGTTCCTTGTTCTTCTGCTGTGTTTATTATATCTGCTATTTTTCCTACTTCTGTATTCATTCCTGTTTCTACTACAACAGCTTTTCCTCTACCATAAGTAATTAAACTCGAAGAAAATAGCATGTTTACTCTGTCTCCTATACCTATCTTTTCGTCTTCTATTTTTGCTGCCATTTTTTCTACTGGCACAGATTCTCCTGTTAAAGCAGATTCTTGCGATTTTAAATTTACTGCTTCTATTATTCTTAGGTCTGCTGGTACATAGTCCCCTGTTTCTAATATTACAATATCTCCTGGAACTAGTTCTTTAGATTGAATGACTTGAAGCTTACCATCTCTTACAACTTTTGCAACGTGTGAACTTAATTTTTGTAAAGCTTCTAATGATTTTTCTGCTTTGTTTTCTTGGGCTACCCCTATTATTGCATTTACTACTACAACTACTAATATAATAATTGTATCTGTAAATCCCTCTCCTTGTGCTACTCCAACAACTCCAGAGATTATTGCAGAAATTATAAGAATTATAATCATAAAGTCTTTAAATTGTTCTAAGAATTTTACAAATAAACTTTTTTTCTTCTTTGCTTTTAATTCATTTAGTCCATATTCTTCTTGTCTTTTTTTGGCTTCTTCTGCTGTTAAGCCATTTTCTGCATTTGTTTTTAGTGTAGATTCTACTTCATCTACTGTTTTATTAAACCAATTTATTGCCATTGTTTTCCTCCTTGTTTTTTAAAATTTTTCTTACTGTATTAAAATTATCGTTTCCCGTTAATATTATATCAAAATTTTCTTTATATCTTTCTAGGTTTTGCTCTGCATTTTCATCTAAAAATCCAAATGTTAAAGTATTTTGTAACTTTTCTTTGTCTATCATTTTTATATCTTCTATTAAGTCTCCAAATACTAAGGCTTTTTCTCTTTCTTCTATCTGGTTTCTTATTTTCTCTGGTATTCTTATATACTCTTTATTTGATGTTGCCATTATCTTGTCCATATTTATTGTTGTTATTCCATTATTAAACTCAAAAAAATTAGAAACTATTTTTATATTATTAAACATGCAATTTTCTTTTTCTAAAAAGGCTTTTACTATATTTCCTATCCCAGAAGACATAATTATTACTGGAACATCGTTATTATTCATTTCTTGTAAAAACTCTTTTGCTCCATCTCTTAAATATAAATTTGCATCTAATAATGCATTTTCTATGCCTTCTTTTGTTATATATTTTGTTAAAAGTGTAAAGCTTTCTTTTGCCCATTCTTTCATTATTTGTTGTTTTTTATTTTCTTCGATTGTGTAGTCTAATTCTAATGGTCTATAATGCTCATATATCTTAGTTCTTTTTTCTAAACATTCTCCACCTAGATATTGTGGTATTACTCCCATTGTTGGCTCACTTTCTGCTGTTGTAAGAGTTCTATCAAAATCTGTTATTACAAAATAATTATTCAAATTATTAAATTTATTTAGTTTTTCTTTGCTTATTATGTATGGCATATTGTTTCCTTTCATATTTGCACCAATTTGAGTTTTCAAGATTTTTTCTATTTAATCAAAAAGACTTTTAAAGAAACTAATTTTCATAGCTTCTTTAAAAGTCTTGCTTACCATTTAGGCTCACTAACCAGTTTAAAACGAGGTTGTTGATTAGTAATTTTTAAGCTACTCCCTTTTAAAATTTGAAGAGTTTTGGTCTCTTCTTCTTATACTTTTCACTTGCTAAATATAATATATTTTTTTATTTGATTTGTCAAGACAAATTTTTTATGTTTTTTTACTTCTATGTTTACTTTTACTTTATTTATGATATACTACTTGTGGTGATATTTTATGGGGAAAATTAAATATTTATTTAAACGCATTATTAAAATGGATTATAAAAATATGTTTAGAATAGCCAAAGCTATTAGTAAAAAAACTAAGAAAAACTATATTTCGATTGTAATTGATATGATTAAATGTGGTTTTAAATACCAAGCAGGATATTATGATTATCAAGAGTTTGAGTTTTATAATTTAAATAATGAAGAACGAAAAACCTATTTAACTCGTGGTAAAAACAATGAAATTATTAAAAAGTTCAATGATAAATCTAGTTTTCACAAATTTGAGAACAAAGTAGAATTCAATAAAATATTTAATAAGTATTTAAAAAGAAATTGGATGATGCTAACACCTGATAATTATAATGATTTTGAAACTTTTTTCAAGTCTAATAATGCAATTATTGTAAAGCCTATTGATGATGAAGGTGGTCACGGAGTTGAGAAATATGTTTATTCTCCTGATGTTAACTGTAAAGAAATATATAATAAATTAATTGCAAATGATCAACTATTAATCGAAGAATGCATTAAGCAACATCCAGACATGAACGTTTTATATGATAAGTCTGTAAATACTATGAGAATGTTTACTTTTTACAAGGATGGTAAATCTTATTTTCTACAAGCTGTACTTAAAATTGGTAATGGTGGTGTTGTAGATAATTTTTCAAGTGGTGGAATGTATACTTATGTAAGTAATGAAGGAAATGTTTATGTAGAAGCAATTGATAGAAATGACAATATTTATACTGAACATCCTATTTCAAAGAAAAAAATTGTTGGCTTTAAAGTTCCATTGTTTAAAGAAGCTGTTGAGCTTGTAAAGGAATGTGCTAAAGTTATTCCAGAAGTGGCTTATGTTGGTTGGGATGTAGCAATTTCTGAAAATGGCCCAGTAATTGTCGAAGGAAATTGTTTTCCAGGGGTATATCAAGTAAAACCTAGTTTGATAACTAAAAAGGAAGGTTTAATTCCTAAGTATAATGAAATCATGAAGATATTTTAATTCAAAAAAAGTTATAGTTTTCACTATAACTTTTTATTTTTGGTGGAGATGGAGGGAGTTGAACCCTCGTCCAATAATATTTCCATACAAGCTTCTACAACAATAGTTTATTATTAAATATTCCCTCTAATTCTTGTTAATAAACAAACTTGAATTTTTGGTAGTCTTAAAATTACCCATTATTTCCAAGACAAGAAATAATTTTGTTTCCTACTTTAATCGACGCTTTATCCATACCAGTAGGCCTTATGGTAAAACGACGTGCCATTAACTAGGCAGCGTATGCTAATTCTCTATTATCAGCGTTTATTTTTAATTTCTCGTTTTTTAAGTGGCCAACGAGAATCCACTTGTCGCAACTCATATTTCTACATTACTGTCGAAACCAATTACATCCCCATGTACATACTTTATTATACTATAATTATTGTTTGTTTACAATAATTTAGTTATATAAAGTATTTATATATTTTTCCATGTTTTTTGCAGCTTCTTTTCCTGCTTTTATTGCTAAGCACACTGTTGCTTTGCTTTGGCAAACATCTCCTCCTGCAAATACGCCTTCTATATTAGTTTGACAATTTTCGTCTATTTTTATAAGTCCATTTTCCAATTGTATTTTTTCTTGTTCTATTATTTCCTTATTTGGTTTTAGTCCTATTGCAAATATTATTGTGTCTGCATTTATATAAAATTCACTACCTTCAATGTCTTTTACTTCTCCGTTTGTTGTATCTGTTTTTATGCATCTTACTTTTTGTATTTTGCCTTCTTCTACGTCTGCTTCTAATACTTTTGTATTGTATATAACTTCTACTCCATCTTCCATAGCTTCTTCTAATTCTATTTCTCTTGCTGGCATTTTTTCTCTATTTCTTCTATATACAATTGTACTGCTTTTTGCGCCCATTCTTATAGCAGCTCTTGCAGAGTCTGTTGCTACATTTCCTCCTCCAATTATTATTACATTCCCTAGGTCATTTATTATTCTTTTTGCATTATATTCTTTTAATATATAATCAGATCTATGTATTTTGTTACATTCTTTGTTAGTTAAATGATATGTACTTGCTGTTTCAGCTCCAATTGCTACAAATATTGCTTTATAGCCATTCTTTTTTAAGCTTTCTATTGTTATATCTTTTCCAAATTCGATATTTGTTTGTATGTTTATTCCTAGGCTTTTTATTCTTCTTGTTAAATTTTGTGTAATATCTCTTGGTAACCTAAATCCTGGTATTCCATATGTTAGAAGTCCGCCTATTTCTTCTTCTTTTTCAAATATTGTAACTTCAAAACCTTTTTTAGAAAGTTCTACTGCACATTCTATTCCAGCTGGGCCTGAACCTACTACTGCTATTTTAATATTATTAGATTTTTGTCTTTCATTCACATATATTACATTGTTTTTCCTGGCCCAATTATTTACATATTTCTCTAACTTATTTACTTGGATAGGTTCTCCTTTTATTCCCTTTATGCAATTTCCTACGCAACACTCTTCGTATGGGCAAACGTTAGAACATATGTTACTCATAATATTATTCTCTTGTAATATTTTATATGCTTCTTCTAGGTTTCCATTTTTTATTTGTTCTATAAATTGCGGAATGTGTGTACTTATTGGGCATCCCTTTTGACACATTGGTACTTTACAATTTAAACATTTATTTGCTTCATTTTGTGCTTCTTGTAAACTGTTCAATTTTATTCTCCTTTTTTTATTTGGTTTAATTTAGTTGAAGACTAAATTCATTTTGAAAATTAAAATATTAAAAATGAAAAAAAATTGCGAATGGATTGAGCTTGAGGTAGAAATTGTTCTTCTCTCGGAGTAGGGAATCTCATCTCTTGAGGGCGCTGCGGAGAGAGGAGATTTACAATTTCTACGAAAGAGACATGACCGAGCGGTTTTTTTGAATTTTAATCTTTTAATTGTTAATTAATCGGGTGAATTCAGGACAGTCCCCAAAATCCCCAGGTTTGGTGATTTTGAGGGACAGTCCCTAGAATTCCCCCTCACACAAATTACAATTTGTATAATTTGTTTTGTTCTATATATTTGTATACTTCTCTTGATAAATATTTTTGTGCTTCACTATCATTTTTTGCTATTATTTCTCTTATTTTAGTTGATGAAATCACATTTTTGTCTCTTTTTATGACTATATATTTTTGGTCTTTTATTTTGTTATAATCTTTCCATTTGCTCATTTTTTCGAAATTATCTGAGCCCATTATAAAATACACTTCGCATTTTTTAGAATATTTTTGATTAATTAGCTCAAATGCATCCACTGCAAATAATTTTTTATCTTCTTTTATCTCAATGTCATCTACTTCTAATTTGTTATTGTCTTTTATAGCTAGTTTTATCATATTTAGTCTATGTTCTGCCGATATTAGTCCACTTTTTATATATGAATCATTTACTGGAACAAAAATAACTTTGTCTAATTTTTTTGTTTTTACTAAATTATTTGCTAATTCAATATGTATATTTGTTGGAGGATTAAAGCATCCTCCAAAAAATCCTATTTTTTCCATAACTATCCCTTATTTAAATAAGTATCCAAATTGCTCGTCTATCTGTTTTGTAAATGTTTCATTGTTGTCTGCATTGAATCTTATTACTTTAATATTTTTTGCATCTTTTTCTACTTCATCGGCTAATTTTAAGTACTCATTTTGTTGTTTTATGCTACTTTCTACATTAAATGCTTGATATTGATGTTTATCTCTTTTTATACGTTTTTCAAAAACAGATGTGTCTTTTAAATATAAAACTACTAAATATATGTTAAAATTTAATTTATCTAGTTTTTCTAATAGCATTTTATATGTGTCATCAAAAGAATATGGCTTATATCCTAGTCTTCCATATATTTCTTCTGTGAAAAAGGTTCTGTCAAAAATCATGTTTACGTCTTCACATGCTTCTATATATTCTAATAATTTTAGATATTTTTTTTCTATTTTTTTGTGTCCTGTTTCAGTTTTATCTTTTATTCCTGTTAATCTATATAAATCTGTTGCACTCATTTTTTCTCTTAAATAGTTTGTAAATGTTGTTTTTCCTGCTCCTTGTGGTCCTTCTACTATTATTATTGTATCTTTCATTTTTTTCACCTTCACAATATAAAAATCATGCTTTTATTTTAGCATGACTTTTATATTATTTTCAATAGTTTTAATTATATTCTATTAAATAATGGTTCTATATTTTCTAGTTTTATATCATCTTCTATTGTTGTAAAATTCCATTGTGGATTTTGTATTTTTAAATATTCTCTTATTTTTTTACATGACTTTGGCATAAATGGTTCAAACAAATTAGATAAATTTGCTATAATAACTGCGCAAGTATATATTGTATTATTAAAGCCCTCTATGTCTTCTTTTTTCTGGATCCATGGTTTATTTTCATCATAGAACTTATTTGCATATTCTACAAGATCCATAACTTTTTGTGTTGCAGCTCTAAATTCTAGATTTTCTATTAAGTTTGAAACTTCTTTATATGTGTTTTCTATTTCTATTTTTGCTTGTTCATCTAATTTACCATTTGGAATTTGTGTTAACTCTTTAAATCTCAATGTTCTATTTACTAGATTTCCAAATTTGTTTAATATTTCATTATTATGTGTTCTTTCAAATTCTTCAATTGTAAAGTTTGTGTCTTTCTTTTCTGGTCCATTGTTTATAATATGGAATCTTAATGAGTCTGTGTTGTATTTTTCAAGCATTTCTAATGCTGTAATACCATTTCCTTTGCTTTTCGATATTTTTTCATCATTAATATTTAAATATTCTGTTGAAACTATTACATCTACCAAATGGAAATTGTCTTCTAGTCCAGCTAGTAGCCCATTGAATATTATGCTATGGAATACTATATTATCTTTTCCATGGCACATATATATTTTATTGTTGTGTCCTTCTTTCCAAAAATCCTCCCAATTGAATCCATTTTCTTCTGATAGCTTCATTGTATCAGTTAGGTAACCAAGTACAGCTTCTATCCACACATACATTCTTTTAGTTTCATATCCTGGAAGTGGTATTTTGATTCCCCAATCTAAGTCTCTTGTTACTGCTCTGTCTTTTAATCCTTGTTTTAAATATTTTTCTGTTTCATTTCTTGCATTTACTCTCCAGAATTGTTTGCATTTATCTGTATTTGCTTGGATTATATCTTGAAATTTAGATAGAGCAAAATATAAATTTTTATTGTCCTTTTCTATTGTTTTGCTTCCGCAACTTAAACAAACGCCATCTTTCAATTCCTCTACCGATGGAGTATGTCCACAGTTATCACATTGGTCAGCTTTTGTTATTTCTCCACACTCTGGACATTTAATCTGAATTTCTCTGTCTTGTAAAAACTTATTGCATTTTTCACAATATGCTTGTGGTTCGATTTTTTCATATATATATCCATTATCATATAATTTTTTAAATATTTCTTGAACTTTTTTAGCATGGTATTCTGTTTCTGTTTTTGAATATAAATCATAAGAAAAACTCATTGCTTTAAATGTTTTAACAAATTCTTCATGATATTGCTCTGCTATTTCCTTTGGTGTTCTTCCTTCTTTTTTTGCTCTTTCTGTTATTGGTGTCCCATGGCAATCTGTTCCTGATACGTAAAGCACATTATCTCCATTGATTCTGTGGTAACGTGCTAAAATATCTCCTGATATTAAACCTGCTAAATGTCCTAGATGTAAGGAATTATTTGCATAAGGCCATGCTCCACCTATCAAAATATTTTTACTCATTAATTATTCCCCCATTGTTAATAATATAATATTTAAATTTTATCACAGTCATACAAAAATAGCAAGTTTTAGAGATTTAAAACTTGCTATTTTACTTGTTTTTAATTATACTTTTATACTTTATTCCAAAACCAGTCTAAACTGTTATCGATATTTTTCTTTTTATAAAACTTACAAGATATGTCATCTACCCATAAATATCCGAAGAAAGATATAAATATCATTATAAAGTCCATTCCAAGGCTTCCCATTAATGCTGAATGTATTTCTTCTACATTTGCACTTGGCAATGTAAGTTGTATACTATGCATTAAAATTAGTGCTAAAAAGAATATTAATGCTACTGCTGGTGCATGTGGCTTTTTTATTTCCTTTCCTAAGAATATTAGTAATACTGTTGCTATTAGCAAAAGTACTAAAGTTAATGGGTTTGTTAAATCAATAATGAACATTTTGTTTCCTCCTTTGTTTTTTCTTAAATTTATTATTCTAGTATAATTTATACTAGTTTTGTAAACTAATTTAATTTTTCTTCTATAAGTTTTGCTATTTCTTCTGCTTTTTTAGCTATATAGTTTTTGTCTTTACCTTCTATCATAACTCTTATTAAAGGTTCTGTTCCTGAAGGTCTTATTACAACTCTTCCTTCATTTGCAAATTCATTTTCTATTTCTTTAATTTTTGTTTGTATTTCTTTATCTTCTAAGTATTGACTTTTCTTTTCTGAGTTTACTTTAGCATTTATTAATACTTGTGGGTATATTTGTATTATGTCGCAAAGTTCTGATGCTAAAACGTTTTTTTCTAATAAAATTTGTATTAACATAAGGGAAGTTAGTATTCCATCACCTGTTGGATTGTAATCTAATAAAATTATATGTCCTGATTGTTCTCCGCCTAAATTATAACCATTTTTTAGCATTTCTTCTAGTACATATCTATCTCCAACTTTTGTTTGGCTTAAATTTAAATTATTTTTTTCTGCAAATTTATTCAATCCCATATTGCTCATAATTGTTGCAACTAATGTGTCTTTATTTAATTTGCCTTTTTCTTGCAAGTATTTAGCAAATATTGCAAGAAGTATATCTCCATCTATAAGATTTCCTTTTTCATCTATTGCTAAGCATCTGTCTCCATCGCCATCATATGCTATTCCTAAGCTTAATTTATTATCTAAAACAAATTTTTTTAATCCTTCCAAATGTGTTGAACCACAATCATGATTTATATTTATTCCATCTGGATTATTATTTATTATTTTATATTTTATTCCTAGTTTTTTAAATACTTCTTCTGCTACTTTATAAGTTGCTCCATTTGCCACATCTAAGCCTACTATAAAATCATCTCTTAAATGCTCTTCTATATTATCTTCAAATATTCTTCTAAATAAACAAACATATTCATCCATTAAATCTGTTGCATCTTCTGCTATACCAATTTTATTATGTACAGCAATTAGCTCATTTATTTTTCCGGAGTCCATAACTTCTTCTATTTCTTCTTCTATCTCGTCAGATATTTTCATTCCTTTATTACTAAAATATTTAACTCCGTTAAATTCAAAAGTATTATGTGATGCAGATATTACAACACTTGCATCCGCTTTTAATTTTTTTGTTAAATATGCTACAGCTGGTGTTGGCATAACTCCTAACAATTTTACATTGGCACCATAACTTAAAAAACCTGATGTCATTGCACTTTCTATTAGTGTTCCAGAAAGCCTTGTATCTCTACCTATTAATATAGTTGGTGCATGATCTGAATGTTTTGATAAAACATATGCTCCTGCTTTTGCAACTTTATAAACCAATTCTGGCGTAAGTTCTGTATTTGCTATTCTTCTAATTCCATCTGTTCCAAAATATTTTCTCACTTGATTGCCTCCTAATATAAGATATTTATCTATTGTTTATTATATATTATTTGATTGTAAAAAAGCAATATATTTTTATTTTGTGCCGAATATTCTATCTCCTGCATCTCCAAGTCCTGGTATTATGTAGGCATGTTCATTTAATTTTTCATCTATTGCTGCACAATAAATTTGTACATCTGGATGTTTTTCTTGCATTGCTTTTATTCCCTCTGGAGCAGCTATTATACATAAGAATTTTATTTTTTTAACACCTTTTTCTTTTAGTAGTTCTATTGCATCTATTCCTGATCCACCTGTTGCAAGCATTGGGTCTAATATTAAGACTTCTCTTTGAGCTATGTCTTTTGGTACTTTAAAGAAGTATACATTTGGTTTAAATGTTTCTTCATCTCTATACATACCAACATGTCCTATTTTAGCATTTGGTACTACTTGAATTATTCCATCTAGCATACCTGTTCCAGCTCTTAAAATTGGAACAAATGCATAATTATCTTCATTAATCTTTCTTGTTTTCATTTTTTGAATTGGAGTTTCTATTTCTACTTCTTCTAATTTTGCATCTTTCATTGCTTCATAGCAAAGTATTGTAGCAAGCTCTGATACTATCTCTCTAAATTCTTTTGTTCCTGTTTTTTTATCCCTTAAAATTGCTAATTTGTGTTCAACTAATGGGTGTTTTAATTCGATTACTTCCATAATCACTGCCTCCTTAAATATTTTATTTTAGATTTACATACGCTCTGGCATTTCCATTCCTAACAATTCTGCTCCTATTTTTAATACTGTACCAACAGAATATGTTAAGAATAATCGTGCATTTTGAACGTCTTTGTCTTCTGTAATTATTCTATGTTCATTATAATATGTACTAAAGCTTTGACTTAAATCTATTAAGTACCTAGCTAAAATTGATGGCTCATTCTTTTCTGCAGCACTTTTTATAACATCATTAAATTGATATATAAGTTTTAATGTGTCTAGTGCTTCTTTTTCATTTATTTTTGAAAAATCTATTTCTTCTATTTTTGGCATATAACCTGCTTTATTTAGTAAACTTCTTGTTCTTACATAAATGTACTGAATATATGGCCCTGTTTCTCCTTGGAAGTTAAGAAGCATATCCCAATCAAATATTTCATCTTTAATTCTGCTATTTGATAAATCGTTAAATATAATTGCTCCTACTCCAACTTTTCTTGCTACTTCTTCTTTATCTTCTAATTCTGGATTTTTTTCATTTATTATATCTTTTACTTTATCTATTGCTTCATTTAAAATATCTTCTAAAAATACTGAATTTCCTTTTCTTGAGCCTATTTTTTCTCCATCTTTATCTACCACAAGCCCGAAAGGAACATGCACACAATTTTTAGCATAGTTTTCATATCCCATTAATTCAAATACTTTAAATACTTGTTTAAAATGTAATGCTTGTTCATTTCCTACTACATAAATTGCTTTATCAAAATTGTATGTATTCATTCTATCTTCTAAAGATGCTAAATCTCTTGTTGCATATATTGTAGTTCCTGCAGAAGTAATTATTATACATGGTGGCATATTGTATTTTTCTAAGTCAACTACTTGTGCTCCTTGAGATTCTTTTAATAATCCCTTTTCTTTTAATTCTTCTACTACTGGTTCCATTTTATCGTTATAGTATGCTTCACCATTATATGAATCGAACTTTGAGTTTAGTAATTTATATGTTTTTTCGTAATTTTCTAAACTTATTTTTCTAATATGTTCCCATAGTTTATATGTTTCTTGATCTCCATCCTCTAGTTTTTTAAACTCTGCTCTTGCTAAGTCTGTAAGCTCTGGTTTTTCTTTTTCTTCTTTGTTAAAACGTATATATGTTTTTAATATGCTTGACATTTCATCGTTTTTAAAATCATATTCATCTTTCCAAAGCTTAATTCCTGCCATAACTTTTCCAAATTGAAGACCCCAGTCTCCTAAAAAGTTAATTCCTACACTGTTGTATCCAAGAAAATTATATATTTTATATAGAGCTCCTCCTATTACAGTTGAACGCAAATGTCCAATATGAAATGGTTTTGCAATATTTGGTGCAGAATAATCTATTACAACGTTTTTTCCTTTGCCAATATCTGATGAACCATATTTCTCCTTATTTTTTGCAACATCTTCTAGTACTTCTTTCGCTAGTGTTTGCTTGTTTACATATATGTTTAGATATCCACCTACGACTTCAATTTTTTCTATTATTTTTTCATCTATTTTTATGTTCTCTTTTATATCATTTGCAATCATTGGTGGTGCTTTTCTTAATTCTTTAGCAAGTTTAAAACATGGAAATGCATAATCTCCCAAATCGCTATTTGGTGGGATTTCTATGTAATTTTCTAATTCTTTGCTATCTAAATTTGTTACTTCTGCAATTTCTTTTGCAATTTCTTGTTTAAAATTTACCATTCTACTTCCTCTCTTTCTAGTCCCCTAAACAAATATCTAAGTCTCTTGCCACTCTTACTAAATCATCATCCATTGTTACTCTTTTTATGTTTGTGCTTTCTGTTCCTCCAGAACGTGCTCCTATTTCTTTATTATTTCCTACAACTTCTTCTAATGTTACATATCCTAATCTTCCATTTTGTAATGTTACTAATACATTAAACTTACCTTCTATAGCAAGTTCCATTGCTTTGCTTCCATATTTTGTAGATAGGACTCTATCAAATGCTGTTGGTGTTCCTCCTCTTTGAACATATCCAAGTACAGTATTTCTAGATACCATTCCTGTTAACTCTTCTAGGTCTCTTGAAAGTTTTTCTCCTATTCCACCAAGTCTTATGTTGTCTAATCCTGCTCCATCATGCAAAGTTCTTTTAACTGTTAGTTCTCCGCCTTTTGGTTTTGCTCCTTCTGATACAACTATTATACTGAATTTCTTTCCTTCTGCTTTTCTTCTATTTATTTTTTCTACTATTTTCTCTATATCATATGGTATTTCTGGAATTATTGCAGCATCTGCTCCTCCTGCTATTGCTGATTCTAATGCAATCCATCCTGCATATCTTCCCATTACTTCTAATGTCATTATTCTGTGATGGGATTCTGCTGTTGAGTGTAATCTGTCTAGTGCCTCTGTTGCAACAGATACAGCTGTATTGTACCCAAATGTTATTTCTGAATGTGCTACATCATTATCTATTGTCTTTGGAATTCCTATTACGTTTAATCCTCTTAAAGAAAAGTCTCTTGCTGATTTTTGTGTTCCGTCTCCACCTAATGTAAATATACAATCAAAGCCTGCATTTCTTACATTTTCTACTGCTTTAAAAGACATATCTTTATATACTGTTTGTCCATTTTCTTCTACTGGATAATTAAATAGGTTCGTACTATTTGATGCTCCTATAATTGTTCCACCTCTATGAAGTAAACCTGATGCACTTCCATTTGATTCTAATTTTATATAGTTGTTTTCCAACATTCCTTTATAGCCTTCTATATATCCATAGCATTCTACGCCATGTGTTTCGGCTGTTTTTACTATTGCACGAATTACTGCATTTAATCCTGGGCAATCTCCGCCATTTGTTATTATTGCAACTTTTTTAACCATTTAAAAATCACCTCAAAAAAATCTTCTAAAATTTCTCTGTATATTATATCAATAAAAAAAATATTTACAAGTTATTTGTAAATATTTTCTTTGTTTTTTATAGCGTAGAAAATATATATTTGTGATTTAGCCCACAACATATCATTGTTTTTTAATTACTCTATTGATTGGCGTACCTACTACTGTAACATTATCTTCTACATTTTTTAAGACTATTGCTCCTGCCCCTATTTTTACATTATTTCCTATAATAATCGGTCCAAGTACTTTTGCTCCTGCTCCCACCATTACATTACTACCAATAGTTGGATGTCTCTTATTTTTGTCTTTTCCTGTTCCTCCTAAAGTTGCTTGATGATATATTGTACAATCATCTCCAATTTCGGCTGTCTCTCCTATTACAATTCCCATTCCATGATCTATAAATAATCTTTTCCCTATTTTTGCTCCTGGATGTATTTCTATTCCTGTAAAAAGTCTTCCCACTTGTGAAATTATTCTTGCCAAGAAAAAACATTTATTAATATAAAAAAAATGAGCTATCCTATGATATACCAGTATATGAAAACCTGGATATAATAGCATAACTTCTAATATATTTCTCGCCGCCGGATCCTTTTTCATTATATTTTTTGCATCTAAATACAACTGTTTCATATAAAATCACCTAACATATAATATACAAATTTTAATTTGTATATTATATGCGCCAGTTCTATTTATTGCTAATATGTATTGTTTCTGCACTTACATTCAATTCTCTTGAAACTATATTTTGTATTTGTGCTACTTCTTCTGGCTTTAATTCATCTGCTTGTATTACAACACTTATACTGCCTTCATTTGCAAATATTACTACATTTTTGAACCCTTTTGCAATTATTAAATTTTCTGCTATCATTATTGCATTTTTTGTGTTATTTATACTGTTTATCTTTTTTAATGCTTCTTGTTTTTGTTCTGCTGTTGCATTTGCATTGTTATACATTTCTTGATATGTTTCTAGTGTTTCAGAATACATTGTATTTCTATCTAGTTTTGATGTTATAAAATAATAATCATTTTCACTTTTTTTACTTTCTTCTTGTTTTTGCTCTGTTGCATTTGTTTCTACTAAATTCTCTTGTTCATTACTCATTCCGTTACTAATAGCATTTTCATTGTTTTCTACTATTGCATTTTCTTCTACATTGTTTTCATTGTGTGGAACTGTACTCACAAATTCTGCATCTCCAATAGCTGTATCAGTTCTTTCTGCTATTGTACTTGTTGCAACGTTTTCTTGATTTGTTGTAAAATTCAAGTATCCTGCTGTTATAAGCATTAGTGAAACCACCAATACTATTAATTGGTTTCTTTTTAAAATCTTCATAACTCTTCTCCTTTTGTTCTTAAATTGACATTTCAAAAACTTGTATTCTATATGTAGAAATTCCTGTAGCTGCTGAAACAGCTTGAATTATGTTTGTTTTTATAGCTGGATCCGAAGCTCCTTCTGCTGTAACTATCGCCCCCTCTATTTTTGGCATAATTACTTTTTGCGTAATTGGAGTTTTTTGTCCGTTTTTTTCTTCATATATAATCTCTTTATCTGTATCTGTTTGTTCAATTTTTCTTACACCCCCATTTGTATCTGTTTCTTCTGTATTGTTTAAAGTATTTTTTTCGTTATACATTGCAACGACTTCACTAGTTTCTGAATATGTAACCAGAACTTTTACCTTTCCAACTCCTGTTATTTTGGATAGTATGTCCTCTAAATTCTCCTCTAAATTATATTCATTAAGCTGGCTATTATTACTGTCTATGCTATTATTTATGTTTTCTGCTAGTTTTTTATATGATGTATTGCCGTTCTCTTGATTTGTTTCTTCTTTTTTTCCTCCCCATATTGTATTTATTGCAATTATAGTTATTATTAATAGAATTAAAAATACTACAAGATTTTCTATGTTCTTTTTGTTATTTTGCTCTTTTTGTTTTGAAATAGACTCTTTAAATTTTTTTATGCTTTCTTTTAGCATTTTTCTACCCCCTTATTATTCATTTATATGGATTTTTTCTTTTTCTAAATAATATGTAGCATTTATATATTCTTTAAATTCATTTACTTCCTTTTCTGTTACTGTTTTATCTTTGTTTTCTATTATTTCATTGTTTTGCACATTTTTTGAGATATTTATTTCTTTTATTTGATTTACATCATTATTTTTCTTACTTGTTTCGTTTTTTTCTACTTTCATAACTAAGCTATTTAGCATTCCATATCGATTCTCGTCTTCTGTTTCTATGTATACATTTAGTGAAGTTATATTTAAATTCTTTTCATTTGCTCTTTTTCTTATATCTTCTTCTATTTTCTTTTTATATGTGCTTTCTATATATTTATCTGTATCTATTTTTAGTGAATTATTCTCTTGGTATGTACTCATTTGTTTAGTTGTATTTTCAATCAATGTATTTATATTGGTTTTTGTAAACTTGTTTATTAATGGATATATTATTGTAAATAATATATATACTCCTATTACTGTTTTTACATATTTTTTATTCTTTCCTTCTGGCAAAATTATTTCTATAATTGTTGCAATTATTACTGCTAAAATTATCCCTTGTGCCCATGAATTTATGAATTTTATCAAGTTTTAACACCTACCTATACATCATCCCATTATTAGTTATCTTTATACACATTGCTAGTCCAATTATTAGTAGCGTAGCAACAAAAAACATTATCCCAAGTAATACTTTAAATGTTCCTCCCATTTGTTCTAATAATGAAACTATTTTTTTATCTGCTATTGGCTCACATATTGCAGATGTAAAGTAATATGCTGTTGTTAATAGAGTTAATTTTATAATTGGCATTGCGCATATTCCTATTATTACAAACATTCCAACTATCCCTATTGAATTTTTTATAATAGATGTAGAACCTAATACAACATCTGCTGAATCTCCTAGTGCTTTACCTACTACTGGTATAAACGTAGATGCCGCAGCCTTTACTCCTTTTGCTGTTAGCCCATCAACATTGCTTGTTAATGTTCCTTCCATTGAAAGTATTCCAACAAAAATTGTAATAATTAATCCTAGAAACCATGTGATACCCGATTTAAAAAAATTGGAAAGTTTTCCAATTTGAACTTTATCTGATAAATTTGAAATTATTCCTAATGCTGTTGCTATAAGTGTTATAGGAAGTACTACCAATGTTATTGTGTTTCCTATAAAAACTACTGCAAATATAATTAAAGGCTGTATTAAACTAACAGATGCAACATTCCCGGGTAGCAGACATTAGTGCTAAAAGTATTGGAACTAGGCAGTTTATAAATCCAGTTAAATTTGCAATTGAATCTTTTATTCCGGATATTATTGTTGAAAAATTAGCCATTATTAAAGTTACTATAAGTATGTATTGAATATAATATGTAATTTGAGAAACGCTTTCATTTTCTAGGTTCTCTGTAAAAGCCTTTAAAATGCTATGTATTATTATTACTACTATTATGCTTCCTAGCAAATAAATGACATCTACTATTTCATCTCCAAATAATAATATTATTTGTTTAAGAAGTCCTTTGTTATCTATCTCTCCTTTTATTGCAGAACTTAAAAAGTCGTTTAGACTGATATCCGGAAAAACTTCTTTTGTATATTTTTCTCCTTCTTTTATGAATGAAGGAATATTTAGTGCGTCCATTTGTGAATATATGATTTCATCAGTTGCATAAGTTATATAGTTAACAAAAGAAAATATTAAAATAGAAAAAATTAATAATATTTTTTTTATCATTTGATCTCCTATTTAAGTATGTCAATCACATTAGGCAAATTGGAATTTGTTTAGTTCCGGATGAATTCAGGACAGTCCCCAAAATCCCCAGGTTTGGTGATTTTAAGGGACAGTTCCTAGAATTCCCCCTCACACAAATTCCAATTTATCTGATTGATTTTATGGCAATATGCTTATTACTAACTCCAAAAGTGCTGTTATTATCGGAATTGATATACTTATAATTATTATTTTGCCTCCCAAATCTATTTTGCTAGCTATTGCACTTTCTCCAGAGTCTTTACAAATACTTACTGCAAATTCTGTAAGTATTGCTATTCCTGTTATTTTTAGTATTATTTTTAAAAACTCATTTCCTATGCCTGCTTTTTGACTTATATTAGATAACAAGTTTATTATTGAATATAGCTTGTCCATTACCATAAGCAATATAATTGCTCCTGCTATTATAGATGCATAGATTGTAAATTCAGGTTTGTACTGTTTTAAAATAATTATAAGAATAAGTGCTACTAATCCTACACCTATTATTTTTACAATTTCCAATTACATTCACCCTTTACAATCCAAATATTGTTCTAACAGTATTAAATAATGTGCTTATTTCTTTTATTACCATTGTTAAAACTATTACTAATCCGTGCAAGAGTAGTCATCATTGCTTGGTCTTCTCTTCCAGCTCTTACTAATACTTGATGTAATACAGCAACTAATATTCCTATTGCCGCTATTTTAAATAATAAATCTATGTTCATATTTTTACCCCTTTTACATTAATATTATTACTATTGCCATTCCTATAAGCATTCCAAGCGTCCTATACATTTTTTCGCTTTTATCTCTTTGTTGTTCAGCCTTTTTTATTTGGCTCTCCAAAAAATCAGTAGTTAATTCTATTTGGTTAAGTTGACCTGTTACATCTGTTTTTCCTAAAAGTTTGCTTAAATTTGATAAAGCTAATCTATCTTCATCATTTATATTAAGTTCTTCCATATTTAATGCTAAATTCCATGCTTCCCCTGCGGCTAAAACCTTCATTTTTTCACTAGCCACTCCAAAAACATTAGAAATATTAGAATTTGTATTTTTTGATATTTGTTCGAATATTTCTGGTATTGGTTCATACGTATATCTTATTTTTGTTTTAAAAATATTAAGTGCATTTTTAAATTCTTTTAGTTCGTTTACTCTATTTCTATATTTATTTGATACCAATATTCCTATAAGTGAACATGATAAAAATATAAATGTATATATTACAATTTTTAATCCTAACATAGTTTAATCACTCCATAATCATGTATTCTAAGTTTTTTCTATCCAGTGTATATACTTTATCTATTTCTGCTTTTCTAATTTTGTCATTCAAAAATACTATTCTTTCAAATATATGTAGATTTAACAAAGTTTTTAAATTTGGATTTATAGATATTTCCTCTAAACTTGCACCATGTGCTGTAAATATTCCTTTTATTCCTGAGCATACGGCATAATTTATCGCCGAGATTTCTTCTTCTTTTCCTATTTCATCTGCAACAATTACTTTGGGTGACATTGACCTTATAAGCATTGTCATTCCTATTGCCTTTGGAATGTTGTCTAAAACATCTGTCCTAATCCCCACGTCATTTTGAGGCATACCTTTATACATTGCTGCAATTTCTCCTCTTTCGTCAGCTATGCCCACATTTATTCCTTTAAATTCTATTTTTTCTATTCCTGTACTAATTCTTCTTACTAAATCCCTTAATACTGTAGTTTTTCCGCACACCTGGTGGTGACACTATTAAAGTTGTGTAGATATTATTTTCTTCTGTATTTAACACATATTTCAAAAGTTTATTACTGCATCCTTTTATTTCTTTTGCTATTCTAAAGTTTAAGCTTGATATGTAATTTATATTACTAACTTTGTTGTTTTCTATAACACAACTTCCGTGTAATTCCTATTCTATGTCCGCCTTTTACTGTAATAAATCCTTCACATATTTGATTTTGGAAAGAATAAATTGAATTATCGCAAACCTTTTGCATAGTTTTTAATATGTCTTCTTGTAAAATATTACATTTAAATATTTCTTCACGTTTATTGAATTTTAATATTAGAGGTTGTCCTACTCTTAATCTAATTTCTTCAATTGTTTTTAATTTTTCTTCTGTTTCGGTTTCAAAAAAGTCTGTTAATATTTTTAATATTTCTTCTGGAAAATAATTTAATATATCAGAAACTAGCATATATACTCCTTACCTTATAACTTGTCTTTAAATATATATATGCTAGTTAAAAAAAATTAGAACTAAAAAATTGTAATTTGCAAAGCAAATTACAATTTATCTTAATACTTGTATTTTTACTAAATCACCATCTTTTAGATTATACTTCTCTCTAAAATTTATGTTAGATACAATTTCTATTATATTTCTTTCATAGTCACTTTCTTCTTTTAAATTTTTTTCTGACCTTACTATATATGCTTTTTGCTCTAACAGTACACATTCTTGCACTTGTACATCATATTTTCCGCCATATTCTTCTGCTTTTATTGTATACGTTGATTTTAAATTATATGGTTCGTTCAATTCAATATTTAGTGTACCTGGGTATAGTTTCATATTTGTTTTTTGGTAAAATGCTTCTTTCATCATATTTACAAATATTTTTGCTATCCCCATTCCCTCTATAACTTTTCCTTCTAATATCATATTTATCCTTCTTTCTTTTTCTATTATAGTTAAAAAAATAAATTTGTCAATTGTTTCGGGAAATTGTAATTTGTTTAGTTCCGGATGAATTCAGGACAGTCCCCAAAATCCCCAGGTTTGGTGATTTTAAGGGACAGTCCCTAGAATTCCCCCTCACACAAATTCCAATTTATCTAATAATCTGCTGTTTGCAAATTGCAAAGAAAAATGTCGTTTTTACTTGATTTTATTCAAATAATATTTTAAAATTAACGTAAATAACATTTTGGAGGAATTAATATGAATATTGACCCTATTATAATTGGTATTGCAGGTGGAACTGGTTCTGGCAAGAGTACTCTTGCAGATAATATTAAAAAAGAATTTGCACATAATATAACAATGATATCTCATGATTGTTATTATAAAGCTCATCCAGAGCTTCCTTTTGAAGAAAGGACAAAATTAAATTACGATCATCCTGATTCTATAGAAACAAGCTTGCTTATAGAACATTTAAAGGAATTGAAAAAAGGAAATTCTATAGAAAGACCTGAATATTCATTTATTAATCACCAAAGAGAAGATAAAACCGTTACTGTAGTTCCTAAGAAAGTAATTATTGTAGATGGTATTTTAATTTTTGAAAATAAAGAATTACGAGATTTAATGGATATTAAAATATTTGTAGATACAGATGCCGACATTCGTTTTATTAGAAGACTTTTAAGAGATGTGCAAGAAAGAGGTCGTACATTAGATTCTGTTGTTACACAATATTGTACAACTGTAAAGCCAATGCATGAACAATTTGTTGAACCTAGTAAGAAATATGCCGATATTATTGTTCCAGAAGGTGGATACAATACTGTTGCATTAAATATGATTATAGAAAAAATTAGAAGTATTATTTAAAAGAAGTGGTTAACAACCACTTCTTTTATCTATATAAGTTTTATTCCGTTTTGTTCCATTATTTTAAAAGCTATTTCATTATATTCTTTCCTATTGTGATTTGGTGCATCATAAGTTTCAACTGCATTTTTATATATTACAACATCTATATCCAAATCATTTTCATTTATATAATTCTTTAATGGTATAGCAAAATTCATTACGCATAAATCTGTACAGCAACCACACAAAGCTATTTCTTTTAGATTGTTTTCATTATTTTTTATATAGTCATAAAATTCTTTTGTTAAAAATCCTGATGTTGAGTTTTTTCTAATTAATTTCATATTGCTTTCATAAGGCTTCAATTCTTCTATAAGTTCAGCTTCTTCAGTTCCTAATATACAATGTTTTGGAAAATTTTTAAACTCTTTAGAATTTTCATTATGTCCTTCTTGAATACTTATTATGTCATTTTCTTCTTGGACATATTTTTTAATTAGATTTATGATATTGGGTGTTATATTATTTATTGCTTTGTCTGCAAGAGCTCCTTCTTTTACAAATCCATTTACCATGTCTATTACTAATAAAAGCTTTTTCATATTAAAAGTCTCCTTTTTATTTATTTGAAACTATAAAATTCCAACTGTCTCTACACATATCTTCTATTCCTTTTTCTGCAACCCATCCTAATTCTTTTTTTGCTTTTGAAGGATCTGCATAGCATGTAGCTATATCTCCTGCTCTTCTTCCAACTATTTTATATTTAACTTCAACATTATTTACTTTTTGGAATGTATTTACTAAATCTAGTACAGAATATCCATGTCCTGTTCCTAAATTATATATTTTTACTCCTGCTTCTTGTCTAATTTTTGCAAGTGCTTTTAAATGTCCTTTTGCTAAGTCTACTACATGGATATAATCTCTAACTCCTGTTCCATCTTTTGTTGGATAGTCATTTCCAAATACACTTAATATTTCTAGTTTTCCACTTGCTACTCCTGTTATATATGGCATAAGGTTATTTGGTATGTCATTTGGATCTTCTCCTATTAATCCACTTTCGTGTGCCCCTATTGGATTGAAGTATCTAAGCAGTGCTATGCTAAATTCGTTATCTGCAACATAAACATCTTGTAAAATTCTTTCTATGAATAGTTTTGTTGTTCCATAAGGATTTGTTGTTCCTCCTGTTTTGCATTCTTCTGTTATAGGTACTATTTCTGGATCTCCATATACAGTTGCTGATGAGCTGAATACTATCCTTTTACAGTTATATTTTTTCATTAGTTTTAGCAATACTAATGTCCCTGTTATATTATTATGATAATATTCTATTGGTTTTACAACAGATTCTCCTACTGCTTTTAGTCCTGCAAAATGTATTACAGATTCTATATTATTTTCTTTAAATACTTTTTCTAATTTTTCTTCATCTAATATGTCAACTTCATAAAATTTAAAGTCTTTTCCTGTTATTTTTTTTATTTTATCTAAGGCTTCTGGTTTACTATTTACAAAGTTATCTACTATAACTATGTCTTCTCCCGCTTCTAATAATTCTACAACTGTGTGACTTCCTATATAGCCAGCTCCTCCTGTAACTAATATTGCCATGTTACATTCCTCCCTTGTGATTTTGTTTTTTATTATATATCAAAATAATTAATTATACAATTCTTTATATATTTCATAATCCCTTAAGATTTTTCTTACATAATTATTGGTTTCTTTAAATGGTACATTCTCTATATCTGTTCCATCTTCTTTTATTGTTCCGTCTTTTAGCCAAGCATCTACATTTCCCATTCCTGCATTATATGCAATTATTGCTAATGGGTAATTGCTATTATAATGGTTTAATAGGTATGTAAAGTATTTTAACCCTATATTAATATTTAAGTCTGGTTTAAATAAATCTTCTTCTGTAACTTCAAGGTCCATTTTTCTTGCTGTTTCTATTGCAGTAATTTCCATTATTTGCATTAATCCTATTGCATCACTTGATGATTTTGCATTTTCGTTAAAATTGCTTTCTGCTTTTATTATTGCATAAACCATATATTTATCTATATTGTATTCTTTCGCATATTTTTCTACATATTCGCTATATTTTAGTGGATATAGCTTTTTCATTATAATGTCATCTATTTTTACAACTTTAAATAAAATAAAGATTATAGATGCTAATATTAATAATGTTATTATAAATTTTAATAATCTTTTCAATTTTTTCTCCTTTTGTTTTTAATTGATGTGAGCAGTGAAATGCGGGAGGTGTGATTCTAAATTTATTTTGCTTCGTACCAATTATACCCTTCTTCTACTTCTGCTAGCAATGGAACTTTTAGTTTTATTACATTTTCCATTTCTTCTTTTACAATTTGTTTTACTTGTTCTTTTTCACTTTCTAATGTTTCTACTAATATTTCGTCATGTACTTGTACTATTAATTTGGATTTTAAGTTGTTTTCTTTTAATTTATTATATACATTTATCATTGCTATTTTCATAATATCTGCTGCTGTTCCTTGTATTGGAGTGTTCATTGCAACTCTGCCACCAAATTGTCTTACCATATAGTTATTGGATTTTAATTCTGGTACATATCTTCTTCTATGGTAAAGAGTTTCTACATATCCTTTTTCTTTTGTTTCTTCTACTATATTAATCATAAATTCTTTTATGCCACTATATTTATCAAGGTATTGTTCTATATATTCTTTAGCCTTTTTTCTAGAAACTCCTAGTTGTTCTCCTAAACCAAATTCACTAATACCATAAACTATTCCAAAATTAACTGCTTTTGCTTTTGTCCTTTCTTCTTTTGTTACTTCTTCTAGTGGTATGTTGAACACCTTTGAAGCGGCTTGTGCATGTATGTCTTCGTTGTTGCAAAATGCTTCTATCATATTTTTATCTTTAGAAATATGTGCTAATACTCTAAGCTCTATTTGAGAATAGTCTGCATCTACAAAAATGTATCCTTGTTCTGGCTTAAATACTTTTCTTAATTTTCTTCCTAATTCCATTCTTGTAGGTATATTTTGAAGATTTGGATCTGTTGAGCTTATTCTTCCTGTTGTTGTAACTGTTTGATGAAATTTAGAATGTATTCTTCCTGTTTCATCTATATATGGGATAAGTCCTTCTACATAAGTAGAATTTAGCTTTTGTAATTGTCTATATTCTAATATTTTTTCTATTACAGGATGTTCATATTTTATTTTTTCTAATACATCTACATCTGTTGAATAACCTGTTTTTGTTTTCTTTTTAGCTGTAAGCTTTAACTTTTCAAAAAGGATTTCTCCTAATTGTTTTGTAGAGTTTATATTAAATTCTTCACCTGTAAGTTCATATATTTCTTGTGTTAAAATATCTATTTTTTCTTGCAATTCTTTTCCAAAGTCTAAAAGTTCTTGTTTATCTATATATATTCCTTCATACTGCATGCTTGCTAATACTTCTGTTAATGGCATTTCTATTTTATTAAATAAATCTATACTTCCTGCCTCTTCCATTTTTTGTGTTAGAACATTATATAATTTGTATATTGCATATGCATAAATATATGTTTTATCTTCTTTTGGTTCCTCTGCATTATCAAACAATGTAATTTGTTCTACGCCTGTTTTTTCTGTATTTGATAAGTATTCTGTAATGTCAAAGTTTATATATTCATTTGCTAGATATTCTATTGTATATTTGTTTATATTCGAATTTAGAATATATCCTGCAATAGCTATATCAAACATAAGGTTTTTAGCTTCTATGCCTTTGTTCCATAATATTATAAATTCTTCTTTTTGTTTGTAACTGCATTTTAGTATATTCTTGTCCTCAAATATATCTTTAAAATCTTGTATGTTTTCTATAGAAAAACATTTATTAGTTTTTGGAGAATAAATTATAAATTTTTCTTCTGTTAAATAATAATATATAACTTTATTTTCTTGTATTTCTTGTTTTAATTCTGCTAATTTTGTTTTGTCTACAATTTTTTCATGCTCAATTTCAGTATTGATTTGTAAATCACTAAATGATGTTGCCCCTATATTTTCTTGTAATGCAAATCTATCTATAAATCTATTAAATTTAAGTTTTTTAAATATTTCTAATACTTCTGGTTTATTCCATTCTTCTACTTGAAAAGCGCCCAAATCTTTTTCTATTGGAGCATTTATATCAATTGTTCCAAGAGTTCTAGAAAGATATGCCAAGTCTTTGTTTTCTGATAATTTTTCTTTTAATTTTCCTTTTTGCTCATCTATATGGTTATACACTTCATCTATACTTTTGTATTGTTTAATTAGATTTAATGCTGTTTTTTCTCCTACTCCTGGTACTCCTGGAATATTATCTGATGTATCTCCCATTAGACCTTTTACTTCTATTAAATCTAATGGCTCTAGTCCATATTCCTCTTCTATTTTTTCTACTGTATAATCTTCTGTTTCGGTTTTTCCCATTTTTGTTCTTGGAATTCTTACTTTAATATTTTTGTCTATTAATTGAAAACTATCTCTATCTCCTGTTAATACAGTAACTTCTAATTCTTCCTTCTGTCCCCATTTTGCAAGAGTTCCTAATATATCGTCTGCTTCATAACCTTCTTTTTCTATTATGCAAACATTCATTGCTTTTAATGTTTCTTTTAATATAGGCATTTGCATTGCTAATTCTTCTGGCATTCCATGTCTGTTTGCCTTATACTTATCATACATCTTATGTCTATGTGTTGGGGCTTTTAAATCAAATGCTACTACTAGATATTCTGGTTTTATATCGTCTAGCTCTTTAAATAGTATGCTTAAAAATCCATATACTGCATTTGTATATGTTCCATCTTCTGTCATAAGCATTTTACTTCCCATTATTCCATAAAAAGCTCTGTTTATTATACTATTTCCATCTATTAATAATAATTTGTTCAAAGTAATTTCCTCCTTACTTTATATAATAAAGAAAAAAGTAAAACTTAAAATGCAAAATAAGATAATCATGTATTCTATAAGTTCTTTTATTATATCATTTTTTATAAATTCATCTAGAACCACACAAACAGTTACTATACCTGTAAATATCGTTGGAACTATATATCTAAAATCCATTGTACATATATATGGATATTGAATATTAAAATGATAATAACTAACTATATTTATAAAAAATGTTATTAATAATATTTCTGTTATAAAAGAATTATTGTTATTTTTCTTTATTTTTTTCAACAGTATAAATATACATATTATAGTTATTGAAATTATTATTAAATTTATTATTTTAAATAGTGATACATATACACCAATACCGTTGTTATAAGTAAACTCTCCCAATATTGAAGTTTTTACTATATATGAAAAAATGTTATGGTCTCCCGGAATTGCGCAATATGTATAGCCAAATAATTCTTTAAATGATATGCTTAAAAATCTTTCAAATATAGAATATTGACCTACATATAACCCTTCGGCTGGCAACAATACCCACCCTATTTTTTGATTAAACATTATTAAATTTCTCATTGGATGCCATAATCCTAATGGAAGTGAAATTACACCAAATAATAAAAATTTTCCAAATAGTCTTAATAAGTTCTTCTTTTCTACTTTATAGACTTCAAATATTCTCTTTATAAATGTATACATTATAGGCACTGCCATTATTGCTCCAGATACTTTAGTCATAACTGCACAGCCTGTAATTATTGCTAATATAATTGTGTTTTTAATGTTCGGATCATCATTCCATTTTATTAAATATAATATAATATAAAAACTTAATAATATCATTAAAACATCATTGTTTATACTTCCTGCTAATATTATAAATGTTGGGTGAAAAGCCATTACTGCCATTATAAGTATTTTGTAAATATTTCTAATTTCAATTTTTTCTACTATTCTATATGCAACAAGCATTATTAACGAAGAAAAAATTGCTGTTATAATTTGTATTCCTTCTATGCTTCTATCTAAACCAACATTAAATAGATCATTTACTTTTAACCAACCTGCTGCTATTAAATGAAATAGAGGTGGATGATAGAATTGAATACTATTTGTATCAGGTAATTTTCCTGTTTGATAAATTGTATATATGTATCCTAAGTGTCCTTGGTCATTTATACTATAAACATCATGTTGTCTTTCAGTAATTGGAGTATATATAATATACATTACTCTAATTAAAATTCCTAAAATTATAATTATTAGTACTATGTCTTTATAATTTATTCTTAACTTTTTAATTTGTTTTACTGCATAATATATTCCAACTACTAATAGTATACTCACAATTGTTATAATTTTAATGTGATTTTCTATTATTGGTTGTATTATGTATATAAATATAAAAAATATTATTGTTATTAAATAATAGATTGATATTTCTTTCTTTTTCATCTATTTCTCCTCGTGATATTCCTTTTCTGTGTTTACATTCCAAATGTTTTCTTTATTTTTTATGTTGTCTTTTATGTTTTTTGTTGCTTCAAATGCCGTTACCATTGAATGATCCATATTATTGTATCTATGTTGTCCATTTCTTCCTATGCAATATAAATTATCAAATTCATTTATATATTTTATAAGCTCATCTATATCCGAATATGTATCAAAATACGCTGGGTATGCTTTTTTTACTTTCTCTCTATGAGAATCTAATATATCTTCCTTCTTTATAATATTCATCTTTTCAAGTTCTTCTGTTGCAAATTTTATAAACTCTTCATCACTCATATTCCAATACTTATCATTTTCATTACAAAAATATTCTAAGCCTATCCACACTGTTTTATCTGGTTTTTCTACCATATATGGTGACCAATTATTAAATATTTGTATTCTTCCTAATTTTACATCTGGTTCTTGAACATAAATCCAGCAGTCTGGAACAATGTTACCTAATGTTTTTATTTTTGTTTTGTTTTCTAGATTTAGTCTTTTTACAAGTAATCCAACTGTTATAAAGTCTCTATATGGCAAGCCCTTTGCGATGCTTTGTATTTTATCTGGCACTTTTTCTCCTTTAAGCCCTCCAACTAAATCTTTTAAAGGCATTGAAGATATAAATATATCCCCTTCTATTTTTTCTGTTCCATTTTTTGTTTCACATTCTACTGATTTTACAGCATTTTTCTCTATATTTATATTCTTTACTAGATATCCTTTTTCTATCTTTCCACCTAGATTTTCTACTTCTGTAGCTAAAGTTTCCCAAAGTTGGCCTGGGCCATATTTAGGATACCAGAATTCTTCTATTAGAGATGTTTCTTTTTCTTTATTGGTTTTCTTAAACACTTTTGAAAACATATCTTTTATTACGGCTTTTATAGATAAACCTTTTACTCTTTGTGCTCCCCAATCAGCAGAAATCTGTTTTGGATGCCTTCCCCACAATTTTTCTGTATATTTTTCAAAAAACATTCCATATAAAACTTTTCCAAATCTATTTATATAAAAGTTTTCTAATGAATCTTCTTTCTTTTTAACAAATATAGTTTTTAAATAACTGAATCCTGCTTTCATAGTTCTTACAAATCCCATATTTGCAAATGTTTCTTTTTTCATGCTTACTGGATAATCAAAAAACTTTTTTAAATAATAAATTCTAGAAACTCTATTTCTTATGAGCATTACTCTATCTTTTTTTTCTGGATCTGGTCCATCTTTTTTCAGTTTTTTTTCTCTTCCGTAATTTTTTATCATCGTATGATGGTTCACCTTGAAGAGGCATTAAGTTCTCCCAAAAATCCATAACTTCTTTGTCTTTAGAAAAAAATCTGTGCCCTCCTATGTCCATTCTATTTCCATTATATCTAACAGTTCTAGAAATTCCTCCAATTTTGTTTGTTTCTTCTACTATTGTTACTTCATATTGAGTATTCTTATCTTTTAACAATTCATATCCAGCAGTTAATCCTGCTGGCCCAGCTCCTATGATTATTACTTTCTTTTTATCCATTTATTTTATCCCCCTTAGGCAATAGCTTTTTTATTTTCTTTTTTTAGTATTCGATTTAAATTTTTAAACATACTTGCAGTAAGTATTCCTACAATTACACAATTCATCAAAGCAAAAATCTTTATTTCATTATCAAACAATATTTTTGTTCTACTTAAAAATACTATGTATGTATATGTTGAACACAAATTTATAATTATCGGAATATAAACTTTCTTTCTTCCATTTATAACACAATATATTATACTAAGTATATCCGCCATAAACATATATCTATCATGCATATATGGTAATAGAAATGTTGAAATAATAACTGACCACAAAGCTATTTCTATTACATTTTTACTATCAAAGTTTGTTTGTTTTATTAAAACATATACTGCTGTTCCTATAAAAATTATTGCTAACACCAATATCATTATTTGGGGTAAATAATTATTTGGCGTTATTATATCCGAAAATTCATCAGTATCATAGAATAAATTATATATTCCCGGAAAGTTCAAACTGATTTTGTAATTATACTCACTTGTTTGATTAAAATATATTTTTATGCACTCTAATACATTTTTTCCAAGGAGCATTGCTGGCGTGCACATAAGTAAGTTAACTATTGGTATAATTATAAAATAGTAAATTGAGAATTTTCTTTTGTCTAAAAAATATAATACATATAATGGTAATATAAAAATAAATTGTAATTTAAATGCAAAAGAAACTCCTAAAAATATAAATGACGTTAAATACTTTTCTCTTATTAAATATATCAACGATATTATAATAAAAGTTGTATAAATACTATCGCATTGTCCCCAGTATGAAGAATTTAATATTACTGTTGGCAATAATACAATTATAGAAAATACAAGTATTCCTATTCTTTCATCATATTTTTCTTTTAATATTTCTTTTACTAATTTAACACAAGAAATTGCTAGTAAATAGTCAAATATAATTGAAACCGCTTTTATCAATACAATCGGCTTTGCTGGAATATATGATAGAATTGCCAATATTGTCATGTATGGTATATTATAATCTCCTATTTCATATTTTAATGCGCTAAGTCCTCCATTGTTTTTTAAAAAATCAAACCAGTTGTACAAGCATTTTGTCATATCAATAGATTCAAAGTATATGCCTTTTAGTCTTAATAAAACAGATATTATTATTACTGTGATTAATAAAGTAATTATTATTATTTTATTTTTTATCGTTTGATGCATTTTATCCCCCATCTTAATATTTATTTATACACTATTTTTTCGTATTGATTTAATTATTTTTTCTTCAATTAATTCTCTTCTTATTATATCAATTAACAAACAAATAATAAATATTCCTACTACGACTTCAATTTCATAAAGCCAAAAAAATTTTGTTTTTATAAGGCTTCCCATTTTCAGTTTTTTCCACATAAAAGCTCTTATTATAACATTATCATGGATTAAATATATTCCTAACGAAGAAGAAGCAACATAATTTATTATTGAATTGCTATATTCTTTTTTGTTTATAAAATCCATAAAAATAGAATATGCTAATATAAAAACCAAAAAACTATTAATTTCAAGGAGTCCTAATCTTCTCATATTAAAGCAAGCTATACTTGTTATTACACAAATTATTGCTATACTAGAAACCACTATAAAACATTTACTATACTTACTAAATTCTTTGTTTTCATATAATTTTGTATATGCTCCTACTAAATATAATAAAATAAACCAAATATAATTTGAGAAATACTCGCTCAATAAATTTATTGTTGGTAAAATACTAAAGCATACTATAAATATAATAATTAGAACTGACATTTCTTTTTTTGTTAAATTGTTTATTAATGCATTAATAAATGGTATTGTTATATATAACAATATATATGAAGTTACAAACCATTCTGCATTAAATGTAATTGGCAATATAGACTTTATAATGATACCTATTTCTTTTTCTTTACAGAATACTAGATATACAAATAAGATACTATATGAATAGAACAAAATTTCCCCTATTAGTTTTATAATTTTCTCTTTATTTATTTTTTTATTTATCATATAGTAACCTGTAGTAAGTATAAATATGTTATTAGCAGTTTTACCCAAGATTTGGATTATAGATAATATTAAAGTATTAGTATTTTCAATGCTAATTGATATACATGAATGAACAAAAGAATGGTGTATTATTATTGTAATCATACATAATATTCTTAATAATTCTATATTACTATTTCTACCTTTTTTCATATTACTTTATTTCCTTTTCTATCGCTTTCTCATATATTTTTTTAATTTTCTTTATATTCTAATATTAAAAAATTATTTATTTCTTGTACATTGAATTTATTATAATCTATATTTAAATTATTATTTTTATTAATAACATAAATGTGATTTTCTGTGTTTTCTATTTTTTCAGGCAAATAAAAGTTGTAATTTTTTATCGCTTTAACGTTAGCAAATACTCCATTTTTATTAAAAAATTGTGCTGTATCTGCAAATGCTTCTGGTTCCATTTTATTATAAAACATTACATAAATATATGGCTCTTTAAAAGAATACTCCATATATATTTTTTGATTTTTGTTTTCAAGATATTTTATAACTTCTTTTGCATTGTTTATAAACATTGGATATCCAAAGTTTGTATTAAAATATTTTATTATAAAAGCACAAAATCCAAACAAATAAATCGCAGTAACAAAAATATGTTTTTTTAATGACTTATTTATAAAATCATATATACCAATTATTGTGTACATAACTAGCGGTACCCATATTATATTTATTCTAACCACATTTGGTTTTACTACAGATAACATTAGTAATGCCGCACCAAACCAAAAATTTATAATTGCATTCTTATCTTTTCCTTTTTTTGAGAAGCTTTTTATAATTCCATATATTGTGAATGGAATAGAAAATATATAAAATATTCCAAATATAGGCATCGCATGCCAAAATTCATAATCATGTTGATATAATAGCAGTTTGCAGCTGCTTACTACATTCTTTATGCTATTTTGTAAGAAGTCTTTTGAAAAAACTGATGTCATCTCTTCATATCTATTACTTTTACATCTTGGTATGGTAAATATGCCAAATAATTTTACTTCTGGTAAATCAAAAGTGTTTATAATTACCATAATGATAATTGGCATTGCTATTATAGTCAATATCACTAATGCAATTAATGCATTTTTTAAATTTATTTTCTTTTTATATATTAAATAAATTAAAAGTGGAATTGCAAAAAACGGCAAGAAAAAATAAGAAGTTCCATACGTATACGCAGATATTCCAAGTATTGCAAAAGCAATGTAAATATATTTTAGCTTTTTTCTTTGTATGTATAATGCTATAAATAAAGTTGATAATAATATTATATCTGGAAATATATTACTTTCTAACCCATATCGGCTTTTCATTATATGCCATGGACATATTGCCAAGAATGCTGCTGCAATTACTCCCATCTTTTTATTGTACACTTCTTTGAACAAACAGTATATAACTATTAATGAAGTACAACTAATTATTGCCATTGGTAATCTTGTTGCAAATTCAGTTAACCCTAAAAGTTTAATAAAAGGTATTAACAAATATGTATATAATGCATTTTGTCCGCTTCCCCATGATACAAGAAAAACAGGAAATTCATTTCCATTTCTATCAATTCCATAATTTGAAATAGCCCATGCCTCATAAGCAGAAGATGTTTCATCTGGATTAAGTCCTCTTGGGAAATCTGATAATCCCACACATCTTATTAAACAACCTATTAAAATAATCACAAATAGCATTAATTCATATTTGTATTTTTTTACATTTTCTTTTTTTATTATTATTTCTTTAATTGGTTTAAAAACAACCATCATAGACATTATTATTGAAAAAATAATCATTGCTATATTCTCTATCATTAGTGTGACTCCTTATATATTTTTTGTTATTTCTATTTTTCTTCGCACATTTAAATTTAAATTTAATTATTTTTCGAATTCTTTATTGTAATTAGATTCCATCTCTTCTTGTTTATTGTTGTTATTATCAGTTATACTTTTCATTTTTCTATATTTCTCTATAACAACACTTTGTAACATCTCATAATCTTTTTCGTGTGCATTATAATATGCTTTTACCATTTGATCGTCATTTATTAAGCTTATTGGTGGAGGTACAATTCCTTTAGACATCAGCATGCTATTAAACACACACATTGCAGTTCTTTTATTCCCGTCTTCATATGGTTGTATAAAAATAAAATCTGCATATATTTTAGCAATCTGTTTTACATATTCTTCTTCGGGTTGACTTGAATTATATGCTTTTTCATACTCAATTTGCAAATTTTTAATAGCCTCTGGCACTTTTTCAAATGGTATAGTATGTATTACTGGCCTATTGCTAATTCCACTTTCTGAACCTAATGTTACCTGTTTTTTCCTATATTCTATTCCATTTTTTGTTGAGCCTATTGTACTTTTCATTTCGCTTCTAACTCTATTGCACACTTCTTCAATATTAATAGGCTTATCCTCTTCTACTGATAATGATTTCAAAATCATTCTTGCAATGTCTTCTATGTCTTTTATGCTCTCATATTCTTCTACTCCTTTTTCTAGAGTACTATGCGTATCTCTATATGCAATAGAATGATCTTCCGGATTTTCTGCTATTTTCTCTCTTATCATTTCTCTTACTTTTTTTACATAAGAATCTTCTAAAGTTTCTTCTTTCAGCATCTTTCTATATCTAAAAGATTGGATAAATTTCTTCAATGGATTAGTTTCATTCTCATATTTAAATCTAGCTTCTTCTTCTAAATAAATAGTATCAAACTTTTTTTCTTTATGTCTATCGAAATCTGCAAACTCTCTCCATTCCTCGTATTCTTGCTCTGTAGAAATGTTTAACGAGTTACCGAATAATGCTTCTAATGTAGGATTTTCAAATTTTAAAACTTCTTGGCTATCAATTTGTCCTCTTATTTTATCAGCTTCACTATTGAATGCAGCTCTTTCATCAAATCCACTATTTCTATATTTGTGAGACATTAACATTCTCCCAATATAAAGTTGTGACATAATCATTTTCTTTAAATATTCTTCATTAACATCAAATTTTAATTCTTGAGATAATGTTTCTCCTTTAGAAAACAATTCTCTTATTCTGTTTATCCCATTTTCTTCTATTTCAATATATAGTTTTTTTGATAGTTCAATAATATCTCTTGTTTCCATATACTCCTCTTCTTAATATGGTAATGCTATTCTTATTGCAAATTTCCATATTGGCATATTGCTTGAAATGCATAGTCTTGGTATTCTGTAGTTTGAATCTGAATGCTTTGCTTTTCTATGTTCTTTTCCTGGTCCAAAGGTAAATGCTAGTTTAAAATTGTTTTCTTTTAAAACCTCTACAAAATTTTCGTTATAATCTCCAAAAGGATATGCTAAATACTCTGCTTGTATAACATTTTTACACTTTGAGAAATCTTCCCTTAATTCATCTTTTCCAACATTATATGCACCTTTTTCATGTAAATTGTATGAATGTGATGCTATATCTATATTAGGATATTCTTCTTTTACTTTTTTTAGAGTTTCTTTACTCATATAGCCTGCACAGCCTTCTTCAGCATTTTTTCCTACGCAAAAAACTGTTGCATTCATATTGTATTTTTTTAGTAATGGAAATGCTAATTCATAATTTGATTGATATCCGTCATCCATAGTAATTAATACGCATTTATATGGAAATTTCTTTTTGTTTTGTTTATATTCATAAAACTCATCTAAAGTTAGAGTTTTGTAATGATGTTTTTTTAAATATTTTAGCTGTTCTTCGAATTTTCCTATATTTAGCACAAAAGTGTTAGAATCATCAACATCTTTTCCAAAATCATGATATCCCAAAACTGCAACAGTGGGATTTGAATATAGTAATGCTAAAACTATTACTAATATTATCGTGCAAACTATTAAACCATATATTACAATATTTTTCATTATATATTCTCACACCTTTCTATATATTCTTTATTTCATATTCTCTCTTAATCTGCTTACTATATCTATCTTCTTCCGAGAACACACATCCACAGTATTTTTGCATATATAATCCTAGTTCTCTAGCTTTTGCTTGTCCTTCTCTAAAGCCTACTCTAAAATCTCTATATACAAATTCTAATCCATATTTTTCTGCTAGTTCTTCTCCTACTTGTTTTAGAGCTTCATGATTTTGATATGGACTTACTAGCAAAGTGGTAGAAAAGCTATCATATCCATTTTCTTTTGCAAATTTTGCAGTTTGCTCTAGTCTTACTCTATAGCAATAATTTACGCATCTATTTTCTAAATCATTAATTACATTCTTGCAAAATTCTTTTAGTCCGTAATTCTCTTCAAATATAGCATTTACGCCAATACTTTTTGTATATTCTTTTAAGCAATCTCTTCTTGCTTTGTATTCCATGTATGGATGTATATTTGGATTAAACCAATATATAGTAGGTTCTATGTTTTCACTTCTTAATCCATCTATGCAGTACACACTGCAAGGCGCACAACACGTATGTAATAATAACTTCATAAATTTCCTCTCTTAGTTCACCATTTCTATTCCTAAATGTTTATATGCATTTGGTGTTGCTATTCTGCCTCTTGGAGTTCTTGCTATAAATCCCATTTGCATTAGATATGGTTCATACACATCTTCTATTGTTTCTACTTCTTCTCCTATTGTTGAGCTTAAAGTTTCTATTCCAACTGGTCCTCCAGTATAGTTTAATATAATTGTTTTTAGTATTTTTCTGTCTATATTGTCTAAACCTAAATCATCTATTTCTAATTTTTCTAATGCTATTTTTGCAATTTCTTTTGTTATATTTCCATCCCCTAAAACTGCTGCATAATCTCTTACCCTTTTTAACAATCTATTTGCTATTCTAGGAGTTCCTCTAGAACGTTTTGCTATTTCTAAAGAGCCTTCTTTATCTATATTAACTTCTAATATTTTTGCTGATCTTCTTACTATTTCATCTAAGTCTTTAACATCGTAAAGTTCTAATCTATGAACGATTCCAAATCTATCGCGTAGTGGTGTTGTAAGTGAACCAGCTCTTGTTGTTGCTCCTATTAGAGTAAATTTGGGTAAATCTAGTCTAATTGACCTCGCACTAGGGCCTTTTCCTATTATAATATCTAAATTATAGTCTTCTAAAGCAGGATAAAGTATTTCTTCTACACTTCTATTTAATCTATGTATTTCATCTATAAACAAAACATCATTTGGTGAAAGATTTGTTAAAAGTGCTGCCAAATCACCTGGTTTTTCTATCGCAGGTCCTGATGTTATTCTTATATTTGTATTCATTTCATTTGATATAATACTTGCAAGAGTAGTCTTTCCTAGTCCAGGAGGTCCATATAGCAAAATATGATCTAATGGCTCATTTCTTTTTTTTGCAGCCTCTATATATATTTTCATGTTTTCTTTTACCTTTGTTTGCCCAATGTATTCATCTAATGTTTTAGGTCTTAAAGATACCTCTGCTCTTTCTTCTATTTCATCTTGCAAATTTGGAATTAATAAATTTTCATCCATATTCATGTCTCCTCTTAAAATTACTTCTAAATTATATATTTAAACTATAAAAAAAGCAATAGTAAAAGAACTTGTATTTCTCTTTTATCTATTGCTTTGCTTGCATCTAAACTACATAAAATAGTATACAGAAAAAGTGTAATAAACTTCCTAAGACTATAAACAAATGGAATATGGAGTGCATATATTTATGTTTTCTTCCAAGCCCATATAATACAGCACCAATTGTGTATGCTATTCCTCCTGCTACTAACAATATCAGTCCATTTTTTCCAAGAACAACCGGTAGTAAATCTGCTCTAAATATTACTACCCATCCCATTGCTAAATAGCAAATCATAGAAAATTTTTTATATTTTTCTAAATCAATAGCATTCAAAACTATTCCTAGTATTGCAGCAGCCCAAACTACACCAAACATCGTCCATCCTAATACTGGGTTATATTCTCTAAAAGCACATAATGCTATTGGTGTATATGAACCTGCAATTAATAAAAATATTGTGCAGTGGTCCAAAACTTGTAATACTTTTTTCCCTGTACTTTTTCTTGGCGATAGTCCATGATAGACACTAGACATTGTATATAAAATTATCATTGTAGTACCATATATACTACTGCTAACAATTCCATATGTATTTCTGTGTGAAGCTGCCATTACAATACACAAAACGGTTGTAACAATTCCTAGTACTGCTCCCACTATATGAGAAGTCATATTAAATATTTCTTCACCTTTTGTATAAGTTGGTAATACTCTATCTTTTATTTTTGTTCTTTTCATATAAAGTCTCCTCTATTTTTTCCTTCTTAATATCCATCCCTCTTTTACATCAGTTGGTATTTTTAATATAACCTTTTGTCCTTCTTTTCCTGGATTTACATGTGTTATAGGCTCTTTGGTTTCTATATCCCACATTTCTTCTATTATAAACTTTTCAGGTTCTAGCTTGTTTGGGACTAGCAGTTCCATAGAATCACCTACTTGTAATCTATTACGAATTTCTATTATATCTTTTCCTTCTACATTTTTTTCTAAAACTTTTCCCCCAAACTCAAAATCTGGATTATATTGTTTACCTTCATATTCTTGAAAGTCTCTATTGTTTTTGTCATTAAAATAAAATGTTGTTAACCCTCTTGTTTTGGTTTTTTCTAATTCTTTCAAATATTTTGTGTAATCATATTCTTCTGGATTTTTTATATAATCATCTATTGCATTTCTATATGCGCTAATTACTGTTGCCAAATAATACTCAGTTTTTAGTCTTCCCTCTATTTTTAAACTATCTATTCCCATATCAACAATTTCTGGTATTTCTTTTATTAAACATAAATCTTTTGAAGAAAGTATATATGTTCCGTTTTGGTCTTGCTCTACTGGCATAAGATTTCCCGGATTATTTTTTTCTTCTATATACATATTATATGCCCATCTGCAACTTTGTGCACAATCTCCTAAATTTCCACATCTAGAAGCCAAAAAGTCACTTAAATTGCATCTTCCAGAATAGCTGTAGCAAATAGCTCCATGAACAAATATCTCTATTTCTAAATCTGTGTTATTTTTTATTTCTTTTATTTCTTCTTTATTTAACTCTCTTGCAAGTATAACTCTTTCTGCTCCGTTTTTCTTCCAAAAGTTGCTTGTATGGTAACTTGTAACATTTGCTTGTGTACTTATATGTATAGGTATTTCTGGCGCTAATGTTCTTGCCATTTCTACTATTCCGCCATCAGAAATAATTAGTGCATCTACTTTTGCTTTTTTCAATATATTTATTTGATTTTCTATTTCTTCGTACATATTGTCTCTTGCATATATATTTAATGCTGCATAAACTTTTTTGTTTATACTATGCGCATATTCAATTGTTTTTATTAGCTCATCATCATCTACTGTTACTCTTGAACGTAGTGATAAGTTAGATGTTCCCATATATACAGCATCTGCTCCATATTTAAAAGCTGTCTTTGCCTTTTCAAGTGACCCTGCTGGGGCTAATAATTCTGGTTTATTCATTTATTTACTCCTTTTTATTTGTATACTGTTCTAAATTATGTTATAATAATAAGAGCAGGTTAAATATTTTATGAAAGGTGGCGTAGGCTCTTGCCTAGAATACGAAAGTATCAACCCAAAATAACGCCCAAAAACTCTGCACGGATTTCCGAAATTCCGGATTCTGTTTTGAAAGTATCGGTTTATTTGGATTTATCCCAGTTAAAAGAGATTGAAACACTTTTTGCTTCGAGTCACAAAATAATCTATATTGTTTCTGATGGCTCAACAAATTCCTGTTTACATCCTTTGCGGGATTCCAGAAATCGGTTTCATGTGATTGTTACTTTGGGGTAATTAATCACAGTATAGAGGTAATTCTTTATTGAATTGCCTCTTTTACTTTGCTTATTGCTAGTCCATCTCCTACTTCCAAAATTTCAGTTTCCAATTTTTCATTTTCTGTTGCTTCTTTTATATATTCTCTTAAGTGAGTTACAGCTGTTCTTTGTTTATGTTTATTATAGTCACTCATTACATATCCTTTGTACAAAATATTATCTGCTAATATTATAGTGTTTTTATGTGAAAGTCTTATTGCTTCTTTTAGGAAGATTGGATATTTTCCTTTTGCTGCATCAATAAATATTATATCATATTTTTCATTAAATGTTGGTAGTATTTCTACTGCATTTCCAATAAATACATTTATTGTATTTGTTAAATCCATTTCTTTTATATTTCTAATTGCTTCATTTGCTCTTTCTTCGTCTAGTTCTATTGTATCTATTAATATAGACGAGGAATCCTCGTCTATACAATTTTCTAATAATATTGTTGCAAAACAAATAGAAGAATAGCCTGTTGCTGTTCCTATTTCTAAAATTCTAGCAGGCTTTTCTTTTATCAGTATTTCTTTTATCACTTCTAATGTATCATCCATTATGATTGGAATATGCTCTTCTAAAGATTTTTTCTTTATACTTTCTATACTCAATTATCTTTCTTCCCCTTCTTCTATTTCTTTTTCTTTATTTGGTCCTCTAAAATAATAGTGTAGTAAAGTAGCTCTAACTATTCTTCTTACTTTATCATCTTTAAGCTCTGGACATAGCTTTTCTAAGCCAGCACTATTTAACACTTTTTCTATAGCTGGATATGGTAACATTCCTTTTGTAATTTCTTTTTCTACAAAATCATATACCCTCTTATAGCATTTTCTAATTTTATATTCTAAAGCCTCTCTTTTAGCTACTCTATCACGTACCCAATCAACACTTCTTAATTTATCATGATAATCTCCTTCTTTTGGCATAAACTAAACCTCCAATTATTTATTTTCTTGCAGCTCTTTCTCTATCTTTGTTGTTTAATATTTTCTTTCTTAATCTTATGCTTTTTGGTGTTACTTCTACTAATTCATCATCTTGTATGAACTCTATTGCTTTTTCTAAGCTCATTTGTATTGGTGGTACTAATCTTAATGCATCATCAGATCCAGAAGCTCTTGTATTTGTTAAGTGTTTTTCTTTACATACATTAACTGCCAAATCTTCTCCTCTTGAATTTAATCCAACTATCATTCCTTCATATACTTCTGTACCAGGTCCTATAAACAAATCGCCCTTATCTTGTGCGTTATATAGTCCATAAGTTATAGCTTTTCCAGCTTCAAATGCAACTATAGTTCCTCTTGTTCTTGCTACAACGTCTCCTTTATATGGCTCATAACATTCAAATATATGGTTCATTGTTCCTTCGCCTTTTGTATCTGTTAAAAATTCTGTTCTATAACCAATTAATCCTCTTGCAGGTATTTTAAATTCTATTTTTGTATGTCCATCTTCAGCAGGTTCCATATTTACCATTTCTGCTTTTCTTCTTCCTAGTTTTTCTATAACATTTCCTATGCAGTCATCTGGAACATTTACTACAAGTCTTTCTATTGGTTCACATTTTTCTCCATTTATTTCTTTAAATATAACTTTTGGACGAGATACTAATAATTCAAAGCCTTCTCTTCTCATTGTTTCTATTAATACAGATAAATGTAATTCTCCACGTCCGGCAACTTCAAATGAGTCTGGTGAAGCTGTTTCTTTTACTCTTAAAGATACATTTCTTTCTAGTTCTTTAAATAATCTATCTCTTATATGTCTTGATGTTACAAATTCTCCCTCTCTACCTGCAAATGGTCCATTATTAACAGAGAATGTCATTGTAACTGTTGGCTCGTCTATATCTACAAAGTCTATTTTTTCTGGGTTGTTTATATCGCAAATTGTTTCTCCTATATTTATATCTGTTATACCAGAAATTTCTACTATATCTCCAGCTTTTGCTTCTGGAACTTCAACTTTCTTTAATCCCATATAAGTAGAAACTTTAACTACTTTTGCGTTTTCGTTTTTATCTTTTTTGCATACTACTACTGGCATTCCTTCTTTTATAATGCCACGTTCAACTCTTCCTACTGCAATTCTTCCAACATAATCATCATAATCTATATTTGATACTAGCATTTGCATTGGTCCATTTTCATCACATTTTGGTGGTTCTATTGTATTTACTATTGTTTCAAATACACATTTCATATTGTCTGATTCATCATCTAAATTCATTTTAGCATACCCATCTCTTGCAGAAGCATATATTACAGGGAAATCTAATTGTTCATCATTTGCTCCCAATTCAATAAATAGTTCTAGAACTTCGTCTACTACTTTTAAAGGTCTTGCTCCTGGTCTATCTATTTTGTTTATTACAACAATTGGTTTTAAGTTTAAAGCTAGTGACTTTTTCAAAACTTCTCTTGTTTGTGGCATTGCTCCTTCAAATGCATCTACTAATAAAAGTACTCCATCTACCATTTTAAGAACACGTTCAACTTCTCCTCCAAAGTCAGCATGTCCAGGTGTATCTACAATATTTATTTTTATATCGTTATACATAACAGATGTATTTTTAGCGAGTATTGTAATTCCTCTTTCTTTTTCTAGGTCATTTGAATCCATTACTCTTTCTTGTACTTGTTCGTTTGCTCTAAAAGTTCCACTTTGTCTTAAAAGTGCATCTACTAATGTAGTTTTTCCATGGTCTACGTGTGCAATTATTGCTACATTTCTAATTTTATCATTACTCATTATAATTCCCCTTCTCTCATTATTTTACAACTAACAATTTATTATACATTATTTTTTAGCTAAAAGTCAATACATGTGAGCTGGTTCTAGTAAAAAATTTGATTTTTTTGTAGAAATATGATAAAATAATATTGCTATAAGCATTATTTGAGGGGGTTAAACTTTTTAATTTTAAAATACAGAAAGGAACTAATAGCATGAAAAAGAAAAAGTTTATCCGAATTCTTTTTAGTTTGATTATGATTGGTACAATCATAGCACTTTCAGTGTTTTTGTTTCAGACTAAGAGTAAGTTGAAAGTAGCCGAAAGCAAGATTGACTCTTTGTCCTTTGTTGAAGGCGAAGTAGTTGAAAATTCCTCTGGTGGAATCGTAACAGGTTCTCTCAAATCTTGGGTGTTTTATACTGATGATTCATTTATAAATGCTCCTAAGATGGGAAAATCTATAAGTTTAATCTTTTGTGAGCTCCATAAGGCTGATTTAATAACAGCTTTCTCGAATGATCTTTTTAAAGTTAAGTATTCAAAAAAAGTAATTGTTAAGTCTGGAACTGCAAGCGAGCAAACTTATTACATGGTAGGTGGATATTATATAGCCCCTGCTTCTGTTGAAAAAAGCTAACACCTTTTCCCCCTCAAACGGCCCCTGTTACGCAAGTAACACTAAGGGGCCAATTCTTTTTTCTATACAACAAAAAAGATATCCTCTTTCGAGGATACCTTTTTTGTTCAGTTAGCTAAGAAGCTCATCAATGCTTTTAAGCAGTTCTGTGTATTGCATCTTCTGCAAGTAAGCAAATGAAAGATATGCTACTGCCTCATACTGGAATTTCAATCCGCCACCAGTAAAACCAATGTCTTCCAGCGTAAGATTGTTGTTTCCTGCATCTGCTCTGTACTGCTCCCACAAGTTTATGCGTTCTACCATTTCCTTGTTGCTAAGCATGTCAGCATAAGAATAACTGCGTGGCAAACCTTCATCATCAAACCATGTATAAACTCTGTCTTCCGGTCTTACCTCCGGTTTCCAATTCAGAAGCTCTGCCGCCTCTGGAAACTCTTCAACCAAGTAATACCACTTAGCAAAGGCTTCTTTTGCAAGAGCGAGCCAGTCTACCTGTTCATCACTTTTGCCATTCATAAAGCTCTTGACGAAGTTTGAAAAATCCCGAAGGGCCTTTTTCATCGCTTCGTTGCGCTCTGCTTCTGCTGCTGCCATTTTTGCTTTCTTACTGAATTTTCCGAACATATTTGTTCCTCCTAAAAATTTTTTTGTGTCTCTGTCTAGCCTAAGATGCAACCTCTGACACTAAGAGGAAGTATCTAATAAAGCTCATTGGCTTTACTAATGTAATTATACCACATTATGTAAATTTTTACAAATTTAGCTAGTTTTATATTCTCTCATCCCTTAATTTTACTATTGTTTTCATTAATTCTTCTGTTAGTTTATCCATTACATCTTTGTTATTTACTTCATCTTTGTATTTACTATAGTAGATTGGTTTACCTATATTTACTTTTATTTTCCTAAATGGTTTAAAGTTGCCCTGTACTCCTACTGGTACAATTGGAACATTTGCTCTTATAGCAAGTTTTATTGCTCCATCCTTTGGTTTTACGCCTTTTGCCATACCATTTCTAGTTCCTTCTGGGAATATCATTAATAATTCATTGTTTTTTAATATTTTTAAGGAAACTTTTATACTTTCCATAGATTTGTTGTTTGCTTTTACTGGATATATTCCATACAAATCTGCTAAGAATTTAAAAAACTTATTTCTAAAAAGTTCTTCTTTTGCAAGTGTTTTTATATGTCTTTTGTTCATTGAAATTATTAGTGTAGAGTCTAATGCATGGACATGGTTTGGACATACTATTGCAGCTGTATCCTTTGGCATGTTTTCTCTTCCTACTACTTTTGGCCTATATACAAGTATCATTAAGCCCTTATATATTTTTTTTATTAAAAGTCCTAAAAATTTTTTCATTGTGCTCTCCTTATTAGATAAATTACAATCTGCTGTTTTTGTTTTTAATTATTTCTATAATTTTTTCTACCACTTCTTCTATTGTTAGTTTTGTTGTGTCTATTACTATACTATCTTTTGCTTTTTTTAATGCTCCTATTTCTTTTGCTTTGTCATTTTCATCTCTTTTTCTTATATTTTCTATTACTTCTTCATAAGACATGTTTATATTTTTCCCTTGGTTTTCTTTATATCTTCTTTTTGCTCTTTCTTCTATTGAAGCATCTAAATATATTTTTACGTCAGCATTTGGAAATACATAAGTACAGATATCTCTTCCTTCCATAATTACATCTTTTCCTTCTGCTAGCTTTCTTTGTAGATTTACCATTTCAAATCTTACTTCTTTTATAGAAGATATTTGAGATACTATTTTTGTTACTTCTTTAGAACGAATTTCTTTTGTAACTTCTTTTCCATTTAAAAATATCTTATCTCCTTCTGGTAATGGTTTTATATCAATTGTTATTGTTTTCGCTATTTCTATTATCTTTTCTTTATCTTCCAATGTAACTCCTTGATTTATGCTCTCTAAAGCTACGCACCTGTATGTGCTTCCTGTATCTATATTAATTAGTCCTAATTTATTTGCTACTTGCTTTGTTACTGTTCCTTTTCCACTTCCTGCTGGTCCATCTATTCCTACTATAAAACTCATTTTATCATTCTCCCTTTATTTCTTCTGATACATGTATTCCTTTTGCTATTATATCAATATTTTCTACATTCATTGCCGTCAAATTTTCTATTTCTTTTTTACATTTTTTCTTGAATTCTTTTAATGTATTTACTATATTGAATCCATATTCTACTACTACCTCTATATATATAGATACCCCTTCATTCTCGCCTATTTTGTCTATTCTAACTCTACTCGCTTTATACAATCCTTCTGTTTTCATAACTAAGTATTCTATTATTTGTCTAAATACAGTATCTGATATTACAAATTTACCTAAATAACTAAATGTTGGCCTAATTATTGATTTCTCTGATATGTATGGTTTTGCATCTTTTCCTTTTGATTTAAATATTTGAAGTGGATCTAATATAAAACCAGAAAAATCCTTTTTTATTTCAAATGTAGGTACTGGAATTACATGTTTTCCTTGTGTTTGCCTAATTCTTTTAGCTTCCTGCATTTCTTCTTCTGTTGCTACATCTGATATATATATTGTTTCTGTAAGTTCTGGTAACCCTAAATTTTCTCTTATTTTTTTTATCATATTATCAGAAGTTCCTAAAATTAATATGCTCTCTGGTCTATATTTTCTAAAAGCTTTTTTTATTTCATCTGCTTCATCTTGATTATTAAATAATGCTTTTTTTACTGTTTCTATTTTTGTTGCAGCCTTTTTAGCAGAAACTCCTGCAATAACCTCATTTTCTTTTATTAAAAGCCCATCATCTATAATGTAGCTTATTCCTCTTTCATTCGCTACCATCTGTGCTCTGTAACTTTTACCAGTCCCAGAAGGTCCCACAAATGCATACGTTTTTATTTTACTTTCAATTAGTTTATCTATTATCATAAAATTCACTCCATAAATTGAATTATATCATTTTAGATTTGTTTTGTCACTATTTAGTTGAACAAATTGGAATTTGTTTAGTTCCGGATGAATTCAGGACAGTCCTCAAAATCCCCAGGTTTGGTGATTTTGAGGGACAGTCCCTAGAATTCCCCCTCACACAAATTATCTGTATAAAACAAAAAAGAGGAGCTTGTGCTCCTCTTTTTCATTTTAATTGTTAGACAATTCATTTACTTTTACGCTTCTTGTGTGTTCAATTTTTGTCCATGTTGTGTCTGGTTTAATTAATGCTTTTATATTTATTAATATCCAAGAACCTAAGAATAATGGATAGCATAATATTCCTTTTAGCATTGGCTTAATTGGTCTTTTATCTAGCCACATTATTAGTATCGCTGTAAGTGGTGGTAAAAGGAATGTTGCTCCTATATATCTTGCATAATTCCATATTAATGCTGCTGTTGTCATTCCATTTCCAGCATATATTGCAAAGTTTACTACTAATAGCCCTAATGTTATTATAAGCATTGGCATTCCCATTAAATATAGGAATCCGTCAAAATTCATTAATGTTTTATGCTCTTTAACACCTTTTGCTAAATCTTTTAAATAATATTTAACACATTGAATATGTCCTACTGACCATCTCATTCTTTGTGTCCATGATTGTTTGTATTCTAATGGTTGTTCATCGTATACTATTGCATCTGTTGCCCAACCTAATTTTCTGCCTTCTGCTATATTTATTAAAGAAAACTCTATATCCTCTGTTAATGTTTTTGTATTCCATCCTTTTTCTTTAATTAAATCATATTTTACCATAAATCCTGTACCATTTAATAGTGGTGATAGTCCTAGGTTATATCTTGCTAAATGATAAAATCTGTGCATTGTCCAATAAAATAATGCATATCCTGCTGATACCCAAGAATCTGTTGGATTCTTTATATCTCTATATCCTTGAACCACTTCTTCACCTTGGCAAAGTTTTTTGTTCATAGCTGTAAAGAAATCTGGCATTACAACGTTATCTGCATCGAATACGCACATAGCATCATAATCTGCCCCTTGCTCATTCATTTTATTTAAAAACCATTGCATTGCATAGCCTTTTGTTTTCTTTTCGCTGTCAAATCTTTCATAAACTATTGCTCCTGCATCTCTTGCAATTTGAGCTGTATTGTCTGTACAGTTATCTGCTATAACATATATATCCAAAAGTTCTTTTGGATAATTTTGATTTTTTAAACTTTCTATCAAATTTCCTACTACTGCTGCTTCGTTGTGTGCTGGAACTAAAGCCATGAATTTATGATTTTTATTAACTAATAATGGTTTATCTTTTAATTTTACTAATGAACATGCACTAATTACTATATTATATAGCCAAAATATTGTTATAATCCAAACTAATGCTTGTTGCAATATATATAAATATTCCATTTTTACCCTCTCTTTGTTTTTATAGTTTTAAAAGATGGCCTAATTTTGATATCAAAGTTATACTCTGTACTATCATAATATTATTATGCCACCTTTTATATTATACTATTATTATAAAATTTTTGCAAGTTTTTAATAAAATCTTAATAAATTATTCTTCTGATGATTCTTCCTCTATTCCTAATCCTTTTTTTGTTAAGCTAATTTTTCCTTGGTTGTCTATATCTAATACTTTTACTAAGAATTTGTCTCCTTCTTTTAGTACATCTTCTACTTTTTCTATTCTTTTTTCTGATATTTTAGAAATGTGAAGCAATCCTTCTTTTCCTCCACCTAGGTCCATAAATGCTCCAAATGGCATTATTTTTGTAACTGTTCCTTCATAAATTTCTCCAACTTCTATTTCTCTTACTATATCTTCAATCATTTTTTGTGCTTGTTTTGCTTTTTCTGAATCTTGTGTATAAATAAATACTTTTCCGTCTTCTTCTATGTCTATTTTTACACCTGTCTCATCAATTATTTTATTAATTGTTTCTCCACCTTTTCCAATTACATCTTTTATTTTGTCTGTTTTTATTGTCATAGTTGTAATTTTTGGTGCGTATTTTGATAATTCTTTTCTAGGTTCAGCTATTTGTGGTGCCATTATTTCATCCAATATATATTGTCTTGCTTTTTTTGTTCTTGCAAAAGCTTCTTCTATTATTTTGTATGTTAATCCATCAACTTTTATATCAACTTGAATTGCTGTTATTCCGTTTTTTGTTCCTCCAACTTTAAAGTCCATGTCTCCAAAGAAATCTTCTAATCCTTGGATATCTGTAAGCATTACATAATCATCTGGATCTTCTGGATTTGATACAAGTCCTGTTGAAATTCCTGCTACTGGGTTTTTAATTGGAACTCCTGCATCCATTAATGCAAGTGTGCTTCCGCAAATACTTGCTTGTGATGTAGAACCATTTGAAGATAATACTTCTGATACAACTCTTATTGTGTATGGGAATTCTTCTTCTGATGGTATTACTGGAACTAATGCTCTTTCTGCTAAAGCTCCATGTCCTATTTCTCTTCTACCAGGTCCACGTGAAGGTCTAGCTTCTCCAACACTGTATGAAGGGAAATTATATTGATGAATGTATCTTTTTGTTTCTTCTTCATCTAATCCATCTAATATTTGTTCTTCGTTTTTCATTCCTAATGTTGCTACTGATAATACTTGTGTTTGTCCTCTTGTAAATAGTCCGCTTCCATGTACTCTTGGAAGTAAACCTACTTCGCATGAAAGTGGTCTTATTTCGTCTATTGCTCTTCCGTCTGGTCTTTTATGCTCTTCAAAAATCATTTTTCTTACTGATTTTTTCTCTAATTTATATAAACTATCAGCTATATCTTGTTTTACTTCTTCTGCTCTTTCTTCTCCATATTTTTCTATGAAGTAGTTTGTTACATCTTCTGATAATTTTTCCATGTTCTTATCACGAACTTCTTTTTCTAAAGCTTGTACATCATTATACATTCTTTCTTCGAAGTTTGCTTCTATTTCTTCGTATATATCATGGTCTACTTCAAAAGATTTGTATTCCATTTTAGGTTTTCCAATATCTGCTTTTATGTCTGAAATAAATTTACATACTTTTTTAATTTCTTCATGTCCTGTTTTTATTGCTTCCAGCATTTTGTCATCTGGTAATTCTTTTGCTCCAGCTTCTATCATTGCTATTTTTTCTATTGTTCCTGCAACTGTTAAGTCTAATTCTGTTTTTGCTCTTTCTTCTAGCGTTGGATTTATAACAAATTTACCATCCACATATCCTACTTTTACTGATGCTGTTGGTCCTCCAAATGGTATATCTGATATAGAAAGTGCTGCTGATGTTCCTATCATTGCACAAACTTCTGGTGAGTTGTCTGGTTCTACTGATAATACTGTTGCAACTACTACAACGTCATTTCTAAAATCTTTTGGAAATAAAGGTCTTATTGGTCTATCTATTGCTCTAGATACCAATATTGCCTTATCTGCTGCCTTTCCTTCTCTTCTTGTAAATCCTCCTGGGATTTTTCCTACTGCATACATTTTCTCTTCATAGTCAACTGATAATGGGAAAAAGTCTATTCCATCTCTTGGTTCTTTTGATGCTGTAACGTTTACCATTACAACTGTTTCTCCATATCTTACTACTACATCTGCATTTGCTAAGCCTGCAAATTTTCCTGTTTCTATTGTTAGTGGTCTTCCTGCAAGTTCCATTGAATATGTTTTAAACATAATTCTTCCTCCTTTTAATTTGTTTAAATTTATATAAGAAGATAATTTTTCTATGAATGTAACCTCTAAAATATGTTTATTATTTAAACACATTTTACAAGCTACTCTTCATATATAATTATCTTTTCTTATCTTGTTTGATTTTGTTCGAGTCGCCGAGGGCGACGACTCCCTACAATGTTTAATTTTAGCAATTAAGGGCGGAAAGTATCCATCCGCCCTTAAAATAAATTATTTTCTTAAATTTAATTGTTTAACTATTTCTCTGTATCTAGGTAAATCTTTTTTTGCTAAATAGTTAAGTAAATTTCTTCTTTTACCTATCATTTTGAAAAGACCTCTTCTTGAATGATTGTCTTTTTTGTGAACTTTTAAATGTTCTGTTAATTCATTAATTCTTTCTGTTAAAAGAGCTATTTGAACTTCTGATGATCCTGTATCGTTTTCATCTCTTTTGAAAGTATTAATAATTTCTTGTTTTCTTTCCTTTGTCATTGTTTTCCCTCCTATTTTACTTAATGTGCCTTAAACTGAACTTAAAGTCGGATATTCTTTTAGTTAAGTATAAGGTAAATGCTTTTTTACAAGCATATCTATTCTACTATATTTATAAAAGTTTTGCAAGAGTTTTTACAAATTCTTTTTTCACTTTTATATTTAGTCTCCTAATATGTATTCTTCGTTTTGAGTTTTTCTTACTTTTTTATTCTTTATCAAATATGTTTTTAGTGCATCTAGCATTTTTTCTGGATCCATGCCTAATTTTTCGCTAGTTTTTGCTATAGCTTCTTCTCTACTAAATCCATTGTCTATATAAATTTTTAATGCTTCGACACATAATTCTTCTGGCTGTTTCGTTTGTTTTTTCTCTTCATCTAATATTATGTCTTCTACCTGTTTTTGTACATCATTTTGTTCATCATGTTCAGCATATTTTCCTTTTAAGTTAAGAATAGGATCTCCTTTTTTTCCATCTTTGCTTGCTGCATCCTTATAAATAGAAATTGTTCTTTTTACTTTTTTTATTTCACAAATACATCTGATTTTTATACTCATAAAGATTTGTCTTTTTATAATTCTTTCAGCCTTTTCAAAATCATCCCCATAATTTTTTTCTATATCTCCACGTTTTTCTAATATGTAAATAACAGTTTGCATAGCAAAATCTTCTACTTTTGTAGTAGTGTGATAATCTTTACATAAAATTTTACTAAATTTATGTGCGTATTTTAAAATTGTTTTTGCATGATTCTCTGCAAATTTTTTTGTACATTTTGTTTTTCCAAGCCATATCTTTCCTTTTTCATCTAAAAGTTCCTTATACTCACACAAATTTTTCCTTCTATTTTTACAGCACAAGTGTGCAATTAGTTCATCAACTTCTACATTGTATTTTTTTGCAACTTCTTCTAGCTCATCTTTAGAATAGTATCTTGATTCTTTTAACTCATATTTTATTCTTTCTATTTCACTTTGTTTTTTTTGAATTCTAGCTCTATTTCTATTATATTTCATTGTAGTATAATTAGCATACCTTATTCCTAAAACTTTAGCAAACTCTTCTTCTGTTAACTTTTCTTTGTATGGTTCATACATTTCTAAAAACTGATAATAGTTTATTGGTTCTCCAGATATTAAATCTCTATCTATTTTTTCCTTTATTCTCTTAATTTCTTCTGGTTTTCTTTCTTTTAACACCTTTGCTCTTTTATTTTTGGTTTTTATACTGTAGTAACTATTATAAGTTATTCCAATTATTTCTGCAAATTCTATTTCTTTTACTAGTTCTCTATATGGATTATATAATCTTAGAAATTCTTTATAATCTACAGATTGTCCCGCTTCTATTTCTTTTAAAACTTCATCTTGTATACATTTTTTATCTTTTCCTATTATTTTTCCTTTCCCCGCCATAATTTTAGCTCTTGCTGTTTCTAAATTTTTTATTCTTTCATATCCGCCGTAACTCATTCCTAAAATTTGAGCAAATTCTATTTCTGAAATTCTACTTTTATATTCCTCATACAGTTCCAAGAACTCTTTATAATCTATATATTTACTGTATTCTATTTTCTTTTTCATTTCCAATTTAATAACATCTTGTTCAGCTTTTCCTCTATTGCTTAATACTCTGGCTCTTTTTCCTCTTTCATTTCTTATAGATTTGTATCTACGCTCACTAATCTCTAGCATTTCTGCGAAATGAATCTCGCTCATAACTGCTTCATATGGCTGGTATATTTCTAAGAATTTATCATAATCAATAGATTCACTAATTTTTATTAAATTACTTTTTAATAACTCTTCAATTATTTCTTCCATATAGTTTTAGAATCTCCTAACTTTTTAATTTTAACATACTTTACATAATTAATCAATACATCCGTTTTTCCTCCACAAAAGAATAGAAAAAGAAGTACTAAAATATATTTTAGTACTTCTTTTATAACTTGTTATTTTATTCTGTTACTGCTGTGTTAGTAGTTATTTGGTTCTTGTTTGTTTTAGGTTCATTTTTTTCTATTTCTGCCTCTTTTTTCTCGTCTTGTTCTACTAATGTTTGTAATTGTTCTATTAACTGTTGAAGTTTTGACATATCTTTTCCTATCATTTCCCAGTTGTTACTTTTATTTGATTCCTCTAGGTTTTTGTTTGCATTTATTATTTGTTTAATAAGCTCATCTTTATTCTCTGCTTCCACTTCTATACTTATTGCTTCTTGTGATAGTAAATTTGTAATGGCCTCTTCTATGTTATTTCCTATTGCAACTTTATTTCCTGATGCAACTACAACTTTCTTTAGTTGTGGAACTTGTGATTTATCATTTAGCATTATTTGATATATAGGTTCAACATATAGAAGTGTATTATTTATTGGAACTATTATAATATTTTTTTGTATTTTTGTTCCAGTTACATTTAATGAGTTTAATTCATTTAATATTTTTTCATCTTGTTCTACTAGTGAGTCTAGTTGAATTGTTCCAAGTATTGAACTTCCTGTTTTAAATTTATATAATGTTAATTTTTTGTTGTTTTGGCTATCGCATGTTGCCACTAAGTATGATGTTATATTTTGTTTTTCTTCTATTGTGTATGGTAGTACTAATCCTAGTTGTGCTGAATTACTATTTGTTAGTTTAACCATTGTGTAATATGGTTCTATATCTGTTCCTGTTGCAGCACTAGTTGTTCTGCTAGTATTTTCTTTTGCTACATCCCATACGTCATCTGCTCTATATAATACTTCTGGTTGAACATTATGATATCTTTCTAATATTTTGGCTTGAATATTGTAAAGATATTTTGGATATACCATATGTTTTGAAATATCTTGTGGTATTTCTTCTCCATCTTTAAATAGTTCAGGATAAATATTGCTATATGCAATTGCTATCGGGTCAGATTTATCTGTTATATAAAAATCTGTTGTTCCATCATAAGCATCTATTATTACTTTTACAGAATTTCTAATATAATTTATTTTTTCTTTAAGTCCTCCATATTCTATAATTGTTTCTTGAGAATATGGATAATCATTTGATGTAGTATATGCATCTAATACCCATACCAGTTTGCCTTCATCTGTTACTACCATATATGGTTCTTCATCATATTTTAAATATGGCATTATTGTTTTTGCTCTTGTTATTATATTTCTTGTTGTTATTATTCTGCTTTCTTTTGTTACATTTCCTGAAAAAGCTATTCCAAGATTTTTTTCCTTTACTCCTAGTATAATTCTATCTAAAAATCCTAGTTTTAATCCTGCTTTTCCTTCATATGTGTTTGTATTACTTGTTGTACTTGTTAGTGGATAATCATATTCTTGTTTATTCTTAGCATTTGTTACTATTGGCTCATTTGTTTGTAAACCAAAGTATATTCTAGGTTGTGTTATTTTTACTTTGTTATCTTCTCCTTTAAAATCACTTTGAATATATTCTAAGTTTCCGTTTTCATCCACTGAATTTGCAGAAGAAATAATTGCTCCATATCCGTGTGTATATTCATATGTTTTATTATTATACGTTCTAGTATCATTGCTTACAATTTCTCTTGGGCTAATATATACTAGTTTTTCTTTTCCATCTATATTATATATTTCTGGTTTTGTTGTAGTATAAGAATAGTAACCAGAGTTTGTTTGATATTGTTCTAGATTCTCTAATACATTATCTTCATTTAGTATATTTACATTGTTAATAACTTCTTGGTTTTTATTTACTTCATCTTTTGTTATTGTTCCGCTATTTTCTATTTCTATCTCATCTACATTTATACCATATGCACTTTTTGTAAATTCAATGTTTTTTTCTATATATTTCTTTTCTTTATCTAGTTCATTGCTGTTTACATAAATTAGGTCAAATCCTAGCATTACTACAAATAAAATTACTAAGTATCCTGGTATTATACAAATCCATGTCATTATTCTTTTAAAGTTTTCTTTTTTGAAATTTATCATTGCCATTATTGCTGCTAAAAGTATTATACAAGCAAAAATTCTATAACCCCATGTTTTTATTATTGCTTCTATTAATCCAGCTCCATAAAGGTTTGTCCCATCTGATAATGTTAAAAACTTGCTATTTACTATATCTTGTACTTTTACTAGTGTAATTGCTGCAAGTCCAAGCACTACTAATATTACGTTTACTCCTAATTGTTTTATAAATGTATTCTTTTTTAGTGTTGCTCTATCAATACCTTTTTCGAAATATTTGTTAAATACTATTATATAATAAACGGCTATATATATTGAATAAATAGCAAGAAGTGCTATAAAGTAAATTATTATTGTTTCTATAAATGGTTTTTGGAACATATAATAACCAACGTCCATATTAAATATTGGATCATATACTCCAAACCAAGCCGTATTAAATGCAAGCATAACTTTTTCTGTAATAAAATTAGATGAAATTAAGCTTATTATTACACTTAAAATTAAACTTATTGATTTGTTTGGAAGTTTTGGCATTTCTTTTTTATCATCATCAAAGAATTTTTTTAATCCTCTTTTTATAAATCTTGTGGTGATATATGTTGCAATATATAATATTGCAAAGTTTACTAATGCTACTCCAACTTTGTATTTTATATTTTGTTTAAATACTTCTACATATTGCTCTCCAATCTCTAAAGCTTGTAAGTATTCTCCTCTTACCGTTACTGCAATATAGATTGCTAATAATATTAAAAATACTATTACTAATATTACTCTTTTTTTGTTTTTTGTTTTTCCCATGATTTGCCTCCTTAATTTTATATTATTGCATTTACAAATTCTTCGGAATTAAATATTTCCATATCATCTATTTGTTCGCCAACGCCTATAAATTTTACTGGTATCTTGTTTTCTGCAACTATTCCTATTACAACTCCGCCTTTTGCTGTTCCATCTAATTTTGTAAGAACTAACCCTGTTATATCTACTGTCTCTTTAAATGCTTTTACTTGTGATATTGCATTTTGTCCTGTTGTTGCATCTAAAACTAACAATACTTCTTTTTTGGCATCAGGTAATTCCTTATCTATTACTTTTTTTATTTTTAATAGCTCGTCCATTAAGTATTTTTTGTTATGAAGTCTTCCTGCTGTATCGCAAATTAAAACATCTGCATTGTCCTTTTTTAGTTCTTGTATTGCTTCGAATACTACAGAAGCAGGGTCTGTTCCTTCATCTCTTTTTACTATTTTAGAACCGCTTCTTTTTGCCCATATTTCCACTTGTTCAACTGCTGCTGCTCTAAATGTATCTGCTGCTGCTATAATTACACTTTTGCCTTCTTTTTTAATTCTATTTGCCATTTTTCCAATTGATGTTGTTTTTCCTACGCCATTTACTCCTACTACTAGAATAACAGTAGGCTTTTTAGATAAGTCAAGTCCGTTTTCTTCTTCGTCTAGAATCTTTTTCATTTCTTCCCTTAATGCATTCTTTACGTCTTCTTCACTTTCTATTTTTTCTTTTTTTATTCTGTTTCTTAATCTTCCTATTATTTCTACAGATGTATCTACACCAATATCTGACATTATAAGTATTTCTTCTAGTTCTTCTAGTAACTCTTCATCTACTTTTCTAAAATTACTAAATACACTGTTTATTTTATCTCCAAATGAATTTCTTGTTTTTCCAAGTCCATTCTTTAATTTATCAAAAAATCCCATAATTTAAGCTCCTCTTCTCCTTTGTTAATTTTCCGCTAAATAGTATATCACACTTTTATAATCTTTGCAAAATTTTAGTTAGGAAGTTTATTATAACATCAAAAGCTATATAGTTCTTACTATATAGCTTTCATGTTCTATTCAATTATTATTCTATTATCTTTTATTTTATTCTTTATTTCTTCTGCTCTATATGAATGTATTCTATATTCGTTTTTGTTATCAAATTTTATTATTACTGCTTTTGTATATTCCAAGTCAGAATATTCTTCTATGATAAGACTTGCTTTGCATTGTTTTAAAGTTTCAAATGTTGTCATAAATCCTATTCCACTACCACCTGTTGCTTTATGAGTTGTTGCTCTCTTTAATCCGAGCTTTGATAATGTTTCTATTTCAAACTCTATGCCTGTATCATAAAATTTTATCTGATAATTATTGTCTTCCTTATCTAGAACAACTTTAATTTTTCTCTCTTTATTCTCACTACAATTTATTGCAATAATTGCATCTCTTATATGATCTGCAAGCATTGTTTCTAACTTACTTTGTGGAATTTTTGTTTCCAAGATTTCGTTAATATCAAAATCTAGATTTAGTTTAAAGTCTATTTTGTCCTTTTCTGATTCTTGCTTCATATATTCTAACAAATTATCTATGCTAAAAATATTTGTTTTTGGAAGTTTAGTTTCTTTTATTACTGATGCTACTTCTTCTTTATATTCTTTTGATAATTTCTTTATTGAAGATAATATATCTCCATACTCCTCTGCAAATTCTTCATTTGCTTGAAGCTTTGTACCTAACTTTGTTACTGCTTTTTCCATTGCTGAAATTCTATGACTGTATTTATGATTTATTTGTAAAACATCTGCTAATTCTGTTTGTAAATTTTTTATTTTCTCATCTTGCTGTTTAATTTGTTCTTGCTGAATTTCAACTGTTCTTTCTTTCATCTTTTCTTTATAGTATTTTGTGATACTTTTCTTGATCCAATCAAACATAGCAATAGCTCCAAATGCTATTATTAAAGTACAAGCATCGTTTACTACTGTATTTTCTATATCTTTGCCTATTAAAGTCGCAAAGAAAATTAACGTTATACTTATCATTATTCCTATTATTGTAAATTTTTTATTTTTCATATTTAAAAAAGTAAAGCCATTTTTAAATCTCTTAATTTTAAAGAATAAGCATATTAAAATTAACTGAATACTCCCCAAAGTTATATATTCTATAATTTCATTATTTATTATATTTAATTTCAATATAAAGAAATTTATAATTCCCGCAAGGAACTTGCTTGCTAAAGCCATTGCTATAGAGAAAATAATTAATCTTAACGTATCTGTTTCCTTCTCATCTATAATATTTAAAATTATAAAAGCATATATAATATATAGGATTATATTTGGTATTGCCGTGTCCTTATAGTTAAATACTATACCACAAATAACGGAATATATTATTCCTATACATATACTAAGAAAAGTAATCAGAAATATTTCTTTGTTTTCCATTTTCTTTAAATTTCTAATTTTAATAATTGAATATGTTATACACAAATTCATAAAAGTAGTTTTTTCAAACATAATATAAAAATTCATTGAGCAAATCTCCTCTTTTACGTTAAGTATTATTAAGATTATATTTTATAGTAAAAAAATAATCAAGTAAAAATATTTTTACTTGATTATTTTAATTTTTCTTGATTATTATTTTTATTAACCAAATATTTTACTTAAATATCTTACTAATTCTCTCCACATGGTCTCATATCCCCCTTTCTATTAACATATTTTTTGTTTTTGGCTTCTATTTTGTTTCTATAGTTCTATGTTAATAAGAAAGGTCGCATACGCTTTCACTATTGAATTTTATATGTAACCTTTCTTTACTGTACAATGAAAAATGTTGTGCCTAGGGGCACAGGTAAAAGTCGATTTTCTTGTACAATAAAAAAATACTACTAAACTTTATAATTTTTAGTAGTATTTGGGCTTAGAATATTTGATTAAATTTGAGTTATATTGATTTCTTGATTTTTTCAACATAGTAGTAAATTAATTCTGTTGGAGTTGGAACTCCTGTGTTATAATTTACCGCTGCTGTATAATATTTTTGTAAATCTTCTATTGAAGATTTTCTCCACGCATGTTCAATTGCTGTTTGAATTGAACGTCCTATTGTACTATTTCCTTTCTTATATACTTTTGCTAAATGTAAAAATACATTTTCTTTGTCTTTATCATTTTCTATTATATAAATAATTGCATCATGTATATACTTTCTTCCTATTAGGTGTGAACTAATTCCTATCAAATTTAGCTCTCTATTAATTCTGTCTGAAAGTTTGTCTCTAAACTCACTTTCAGTTTCTGTGATTATATTTTTGTTTAACTTTTCTGTTCTGTTTATTTTGCAAAGTAATAAAATATTTTCTATTATTAATTCTGGCGAATAGTCATCTTTTAGTTTGTGAAATATTAAATCTGCTCCATTGCTATGTGCATAAGCATATACCGTTTTCGAAGATATATTTGTTGTTATAACTATTACTGGTTTTATGTCTAAATCTAGTTCTTTTATTTGTTCTAATACTTGAAGTCCAGAGCCTTCACCATTGTTTAATTCTATATCTAGTATAATTGCATCTGGCACATAAGTTTTTATATCTTTAATTGCCTCCTTTGATGAATTTGCTATTTTTATTAATTTAACATCATCTCTTGTATCTGCATACTCCTTAATAATTTTACAGTCTTGTATGTCGTCTTCAACCAAAAGTATGTTTATTATTCCGTTTTTGCTCATAATGATACACCTCTTTGTCCTTCAAGAAAAATATACCACACGTTACTCATTTTTTCTACTTGTTACTCAAATTTAATTGTCGTTTCGTATTTTTATTACTTCAGCAGTTATATTATATGATATATTTTTTGTCAGCAACTCAAAAAAAGCTCTAATGCTATGTGTTACAAGTAGTTTGAATTTTTGCAACATTTTTATTTGCTTGTTATTTATTTCTATGCTAAAATAGTTTGTGCAAGGAGGATACTATGAGATTTTTAGTTCAAAGAGTTTCAGAAGCCAATGTTATGGTTGATAACAACATTACTGGTAAAATAGGAAAAGGTTATTTAGTTTTAATTGGAATTACTCACACAGATACTACTGATGATGCTGATTATTTAATTAACAAATTATTAAATTTAAGAGTTTTTTGTGATGAAAATGATAAAATGAATTTAAATATTAATCAAGTTAATGGTGAACTTTTACTTGTTTCACAATTCACTTTATATGCTAATACTTCTCATGGAAACAGGCCTGATTTTCTAGAAGCAGCTAAGCCAGTTTATGCAGAAGAATTGTATGAGTATATTATTAAAGAATGCAAAAATAGAAATATAAATGTACAGACAGGTATTTTTGGTGCTGATATGAAAGTGCATTTATTGAATGATGGACCTGTTACTATAATGCTAGAAAAATAGTTTTAAAGAGAAGAATCCTTTAATAGAATTCTTCTCTTTTTTGATTTGTTTTCTAATCCTCTCTTAGTGTATACTGACTAACATCTGGTTCTACAAATATTTGATCATCTACATTGTCAAATTCATATTCTCTAGTTGCTGTTGTATCATCTATAATAGTTTTTATTACTAATCCAGTTTCTTTTTCTATATAGTATTCTGTATTATTTGTTCCGTATAACAAATATGGGCTTAGACAATTCTTTATAACATAGCAATTTTTTTCTTCAATTTTAGCAGTTTTTATTCTTGCTGGAATACTATATAAAAATGTTTGCCATAAATTATCTGTTTGGAAAACGTCAATAATCTGAGCTCCCACCATTGAACTTGCACTGTTTAGTTTAACTGTTTTAAAATCTTTAGTTTCGGTAAATGTGTCTATTCTTGTTCCACTATCATACATTGATAATTTAGTAATTTCACCGATTATTGTCTTTTCTTTCGATAATTATAAGTTGTTTTTTGTCTTTTGTATAATAGTTTGTAGTTATTGTTTGTTTATTTCCTTCGTTAAATGAAACTATTTTCATATGATAATTATTGCTATTAATATAATTTGATAGTTTTTTTTGCGTGTTAGATATAATTATCATGTTTCTAACTGTATGAATTAAAATTATGATAATTATTGCAAGTAAGATGATTCCCAGTTTTTTAAATATTTTTTTCTTATTCATAAAAAGCACCTCATTTCTTTGGTGTAGCCTAGCTATCATAAGCTTTTTTGCTTTTAGACCTATGGCTTTGCGTCATAAACTTTCGCTTATTTTGTCTTTTTACTAATATACTATAATTATACCATATTTTTCTAGTTAAAGCAAAAAAGACCAGTTAACTGGTCTTTTGCTACTTACATTTCACATTTCAAATCTTGCTTTTTCTTGCAAAGCTTTCCATGCTTCCTTACACCTTTTTGGATATGCGCTTTTCCCAGAAAGGGGAAAATATATTCCTCTAGGTTGAAATCCTGCATCTTTTAGTAACTTAACAGCCTTTTGAGTATGTGGAGTAATAAATATTTCTCCATTCATAACATAAAGTATTGTTACTCCTCTTGCCACATAAAATCCTTCAAGATTATATATATCCGGAATATTAATGGCTTCTTCTTTGTTGAGATGTAGTGGTAAAACAACAACATCTCCATTTTCAACTTTGAGTCTTTTCTCTTCTGGTATCGGGTTATCCTCAATTGTAATTTTGCAAGCCATTTTTTATCCTCCTCAAAATTATTTGTTGCAATTTGTATACTGCGATTGCCAACTTGGATCTGTTTAAAAATGGTTACTCTTTATTTTAGCACATTTTATATATTTTTGTCAAAACGCTGGATATATTTTTATTTTGGAGCTTCTAGGCAGAATCGAACTGCCGACCTACGGGTTACGAATCCGTTGCTCTACCAACTGAGCTATAGAAGCATATACTATATTTTAACATATTTTTGTATAAAAACAATAGGGAAAAAACTTTTTGTTGCTTTACATAATATTGAGTGGTATAATACTATTACATATAGTTAAGCTTTGCTTAACAAAATACTATAAAGGAGGCTCGTTTTAACCCACTTGGATAAGTGACATATTTTATTCTATCAATTTTATTGGAGGAAAAAAATATGTTAAATAGGAATTTTAAACCTGCTTTTGTTGTGGTCTTTGTATTGCTTGTCGTTCTTGTTTTCTTTATACTCTATAACAGCTGGGAAAATGATTTAAAAGAAAACATTAATTTTGAAAGTATCAAGTCTCAGCAAATAAGTCAAGAAGATAGTTTAAAAGATAACATTGTAAATGCAAATAATGTTATTTCATCTATTAAATCAGATACTAAAATTGTTTTATGTACAGTGGATGGAAAATATTATTTGTCACATGACAAAACAAAGAAAAGCAATGCTATATTTGAATGGTTTATGACTTCTCGAATTGATTTGGTTTGTGACTATTCAATATGTTTTGCAATTGACACATCAAGTTTAAATTTTTCTGTTCAGGATGGAACTGTTTGGGTCTACTTTAGTGAAGATGATATATATATCAATTCACTAACCGTTCACAACTCTGTATCTGATGAGATTACAGCTCTATTTGGAAGTAAATACTCCTCTTCTGAAGTTCTCGCTTTGGAACAAATTATAAAAGAAAATATTCAAAGTGATGCTATGATGAAAAGAGAGAATATTATTTTAGCAAAAGCTAATTTAATAGTTTATTTATCAGATTTAGCAGAATCGTTCAATGCAGAAATAGTAATTTGTGAACAATAATTTTAGAGGGTGCACAATAGCTGCACCCTCTTTCTTTTTTCTTTATATTTATTTAAAAATGTCTTCCACCTTTTGGTCTGTCCTCTTTGTTTTGGTCTTCTTCTATTTTTTTGTTGTTTGTTTCTATTTCTTTTTTCCTGTCTTTGTAAATATCTTCTATATTGTTTGGTTCTTCATTTACTGTTATGTTTTCTACTTCTGATGTTGCTTTTATTTCATTGTTATTTAAATTATTAAGTTTTCCTATTTTTCCTAATAAATCTTGATATTTTTTATAGTCTACTATTATATAGATTGATAGTCCTATTAATGCAACTATACAGAACATTAAGGCTCCAAAAACTGCTTTTTCTTGATTATTTGCATACCAAGTAGAAACTCCACCAAATATTCCTTTGAACCAATTTGATATTTTTCCTATTATTGTTGGTTCTGCATTTTTGTTAAATTTTATTGTATATGTTTTTGTTTCTTCTTGTTCTGTTGGTTCTGCTCCTTCTTCTTGAGGTTCCATAGTAATTTTATTTTTAACTGTTATTGTTATTACATTCTCGCCCTCTTTTAGTGAATCTGCCCCACTTATTTCTATTGTTGCTCCTTCTATATTAGCTAATGCTTCTATATCTAGACTTTTTACCCAATATTCTAGAGTTTCTATTGAGTATTCATATATATTAGATATAAACTCTGGTGTTAGTGGTACTTCTACCAGTTCTCCATTTTGATTTGTATATTTTATAATTAGCTTTTCTAATGCAAGTTCTTTTCTTTGTCTTGTAGCTTTTATTACATAATCAGTTTTTGTTGTTCCGTCTTCTGCTGTTACTGATATTGTAATTATATTTTCTCCTTCTTTTAGCTCTTCATATTCTGTTACTGAGACTGTTGCTTTTGAATCTGTTGGAGTTGCTGTTATATTTAATTTTGTTACTTCATTTGGTACTGTAATTGCATATTCTTTTACATCTTTATTAAATTCTGGTGTAATTGCTCCTTCTGCTATGCTCAAACTACTTAATGTGCTATCTGTTGATTTTTTTTCTTCTTTTGTTTCTGTTGGCTTTGTTGAGTTATTAGTATTTGGTTTTCTTGTCGTGTTTCCACCATTTGATGAACCACCGTTTGAATTTCCTCCTGTGTTCTTGTTTGGCTGAACAATACTTACTGTTTTTGATGCTGATTTTTGTTCATCATTTTCAGTTGAATAATCAGCAATAACCCCAGAAGCAGATATTGTAACACGTCCAGAACTTCCAGCAGTACAGGTAAATGATTTAGATGCATTATCTAAAAAAGTACTTCCCATGCTTCCGCTTCCATTAGAAGCTGTTGCACTAACATAACCAGCTCCACCGCTCACAGAAACTGTTACTGTAAAACTTTCTCCTGGTGATACCGATGATTTTGAAGTACTTATACTCAAACTTGCTGCATTTGATTTGATTGTCATTGCAAACAAAATTCCAATAATTATAGCTAATTCAAATATTATTTTTTTCAATAAATTAGTCTTCATTTTTTAATCTCCTATCTCTATAATGTGATTTTACTAGCTTGCATAATATGATTTTTTACTTTGACGTAATCTGCTGGTGTTATTTTTCCATCTCTGTTTACATCAGCTGCTTTTTCTGTAATAGCATCCATTGTTGTTGTTCCCATTATTTTATTTTTTATTTTAACATAATCCGATGGCGTTATTCTTCCATCTCCACTAGGATCGCCAAGTTTTACTATTGTATATTTCTCTACTCCGTCAATTTTTACTTTTGCCCCTGTTCCAACTAATGTATCTCCTGTTATTTCATTGCCGTTTTTGTCTACAATTACTGCATTACTATATTTTTTCTTTATTGTATTAACTGTTGTTCCTGGTTCTGATGTAATTATATTGTTTTCGTCTGGTTCTGCTATATTATCATTTTTATTTGAGCCTATTACAACTAAATATGTTTTAGATCCGTCACTTGCTTCTCTTGCCATGTATCCTGTACCTCTTGGAGTTGAAACTTTATCCCAATAATATCCTCCAACTTTTGATGTAGCTCTTTCAGTTATTAATACTTGTGTTCCTTCGCTTATTATTGCAATGCTATTTCCATTTGGTGCATCTTTAAGTTTTAATCCTCCATTTGCATTGATATATGCCAATTCACCTGTTTCATCACCACTTATTGATGGACTTTTACATGCTGTAGATGGCATACCTGTATATAGCGGAATTACAAATGTAAAACTGCTCTCTAATAATCCCGCATCTTTATAATATCCTTTTAATATTGATCCTATACTTTGTGCATCAAATAGATTTTGTGCATATTGATTTACATAGTATGGTTTATATGTAACATTAAATTTTTGATAGTATAGTGTATCTTGTCCTCTCTTAATATATCTTTTTACTAATCCAATTCCACCCATTATTGATTTTTTAGGTGTATCCCATCCTTGCGATTTTGCATAAGCTAGTCCATTTAATATTACTGCTTCTTCACCTTTTCCAGATGCTCCAACATTAAACAAATTGTAGTAACCAACATATTGTCCTTTGTATCCTTGACCTGAGCATAATGCTGAAGCCCCGCTTCCTTGCTCTTGCAAGATTTTTCCTATTATATAAAATGGATTTATATTATATTCTGGATCATTTGCTACTTCGTATATTGCATCTATAATTGATTGATTATTTAAATATGATATTTTACTTGCCATTTGTGCAACCTGGTCTTTTGTTATACTGCTGTCATTTGATAATTGTAAATATTGAAATAAATTTGCATCATTTAAAGAATTTCTTGGATCCATTACATGTTCTATAGCTTGTCTTGAAGCACAATACCATCTTCCTGTATCTTGTTCTTCTCTTCCACATATTGAACATATCCATGCATTTGAATAACTATTTGGTACAACATTTTTTATTGAGTCTGCATGATTTTGATATTCGCTATTTATTGTTGCTTCCCAACTTAATCCTGTTTCATATAATTTAAAAGTCCAATTTGGATGTGAAGCTACAAGTGCTTGCACTAGTGTTACATATCCTGGGTATTTTTGTTCAAAATCTGATGGTAAATTGTTTGAATTTTTGGTATATGTATATGTTGCTCCATAAGATATGTTTAGAGTTTGTGGTACAAAACCAGCTGTTATATATATTAAAACAAAAAGAATTAAAACACATAAGATTTTTGTATTCAATTTATGAATTAAATTACGCTTTTGCATTCATCTCTCCTCTTTCGTATATTCTAAAATTTATACATTTAAAGTATATCGTATTAAGAAATTCAAGTCAAGGAATTTAAGGAAAAATAAACTGGTATTTTGTGGCTTTTTGGTATATTTTAGGTACATAAGTTCACGCATATATTATTTGTTTTACATAAAATAAGAGTCATCCTAAAAATAGAATGACTCTTATTTTAATTAAGTACTAGTTACAGCATCCTCTGTTTCCGCAACCACAGTTTGTGAATAATAATAAGAAGATTATTATAAAGAATAAGATTGAGCAGTCATCTCCTCCACATCCACCAAACATTCCATTGTTACATCCACATCCACAATTTCTTTCATCTGGCATGTTACTTTACCTCCTTGTTTTATGTTATATCGTATAATATGCAGATTAAAGATTTTGTGTTACATTTTAATTTACTCTGTTTCTATTTTTATTTCTATGCTTCCTTTTTCTTCCATGTTGTCCATATTAGTTGCCTTTATTAAGCCTTCTGACAATGTATATAAATTATTATCTATATATATTATCCTTTCTACTTCTTTTGTATAATCATAATCATTATATCCTTCCGTTATTTGCATATGTGCAATTTTTCCTTTCAAATTAAAGCCATTTTCTAAGTCTAATCCATATACTATTGCACCTTGGAATTTTAAGTTTGAATGATAGTTTTCTCCTTCTGATATTGAAATTGGGAATGCTATTATATTTTTTTCTTTTGAAAATAGCAGTGCCTTGTGATTATATAATAGCTCTGAATATGTTCCTCTCTCTCCTATATCCATTGAATACATTTCTTTTGGAGATGTTGGATTTGTTACGTCAAATAAAGCCATTTTCATTCCTATTGTTACAACGTTTCCGTCTTCTTTGGTTTCGGTATTTTCTCCAAATCCTATTATGTGATTTTCATCATATGGATGCAAGTAAGTGCTATATCCTGGTATTTTTAGTTCTCCTAATAATATTGGATTTGTAGGCTCTGATAAGTCTATTACAAATAATGGATCTGTTTGGACAAAAGTAACCATATATGCTTTATTATCTAAAAATCTTACAGAATATATTTTTTCTCCTTTTGCTAAATTTTCTAAACTTCCAATCATTTTTAGGTTTTCATTTAATATATATAAGTTGTTTGTTCTATTTTCTTCTTTTAAATTTGTACTATTAGTTGTTGCTATTCTGAAATTTCCGTCTTTTTCATCCATAGAAAATTGATTTAATACTTCACCTGGGACAGAGCCTGTACTAGTATATTCTAGTTTTGAGTTTTCCAATTTAAATTTATATATATATGTGTTTATATCATAGTTATCATAATATCCATATAATTTTTCATCTTTATATTCATATTTTACTTTTGCAACATATAAGTTGTTTTGGCTTGCATATACTTCTGTTCCTGCTCCTAAGTATGTTTCTATATTTGCAGGTTCATTATTATTAATATTAAATCCTGCAACATTTAAAAATGTATTATCTCCACTTTCTGGAAAATATGAAATATCTGAATATTCTATACATTTTGTTTCTTTAGAGATTGCTGTGTCTAAATATTTTGGTTTATAATCATTTTCGTTCAATTCTTCTTTGTTTTTTTCAAGCAATTCTGAATATATATATTTGTTTGACAACACATATACGTTTTCTCCAACCATTCTCGAAGATAAATAACTACCTTCTATTTGTATTTCTCTCTCCATTACAGGTTTGTTTTTATCCTCTATGTTATATACTTTTATATTTGTGTATTCATCTGAAGGATATATCATATCATCCATAACTGAGTTTTCATTTATTTGGCCATTATACTCGTATTTTTGTTCTACAATTATTAACCTGTTTCCATTAATAAAAATTTCTTTTGGTTCTATTTGTTCTTCTTCATATTTGATTTCTGAAGCTATTTTCATATTGGTTGCCTCTACTGCATTTACAATAACTAGTTTTTTTCCTGTTATGTAATAAATGTATTTACCATCTGTTTTTACTATATCTGCTTCCTCTACTCCTTCAACTTGATTGTTTGTTTTTGAATAATCATTGTTTTCTCTAAGCGTGCTATTTACTGAATCTTCTAGTAAGCTTACATTCTTTTGAGAGTCTTTATTTTCAATGTTTTGTTTTCTGACTATATTATATAAATTCTCAAAACTTTCAACCTTAGGTAATCCATTTTCTTCTTTAACTTGCTTTATTGGGTCTGCTGTATTTTTATTATGGTTTATTGGGACTGCTATTGAAATTGCTATTATAAATACTATTGTTGCTAAGGCTAAACTATATATTAGATTTGGTTTCTTCTTTTTCTTTTTGACATCTTTCATTTTTTGTAATGCATTATTTTTTAAGTTTTCATCTGCATTTATTTCGTTAATTGCTTCTATATAATCTTTTTTACTCATTTTCTAGCCCTCCCTCTAAATCCTGCTTTAATTTTTGTCTTGCTCGTGCAAGTCTTGATTTTACTGTATTTTCGTTTACTCTAATAATCTTGCTAATTTGATTTATTTTATAATCTTCATAGTAATATAAATAGATTATTGTTCTATATTTTAGTGGTAATTTTTGAACTGCATAATATATGTCGTGTTTTTCTTTTGTTTCGAATATTATATCTTCTTTTAACTCAGATGTATTTTTTAAAAAGCCTGATTGTAGCAAGTTTTTGCTACAATTTATTGTAACTCTAATAAGCCATGCTTTTTCATGCTCTTCGCTTTCAAATTTTGGCATCTTTTTTGCTAATTTTAAAAAAACTTCTTGATAAATATCTTCACTGTTTTCTTTTGAATTTGTCCTTGTTAAAGCTAATCTATATACCATATTAGAATATTTATTTATAACATTTTCTAAATATTGTTCTTGGTTTGTATATTCCATTTATATCACCTTTATAAATAATACCATATAATTGCAAAAAAAGTTGCATATTTTTTACTTTTTTAGAAAATTTTTCTATTACATGAACAAAGCGACTTTAGTCGCCCTTTGTTCTCGCCGATTTGAGTTTCCGAATGTAATGAGGAAATCTCAAAGGCAATAGCGATTATAGCATTTTTTATATACTAGGAAATGAGAAATTTCCTAGTATATAAAAAAGACTCTACTTTTATAGAGTCTTTAAAGTTTATTTTTCTATGCATTTACTGTTTCTTTTTTTGCAGATTTTTTTGTAGTTTTCTTTTCTTTTTTTGGCTTGTCTTCTTCTGATTTTTCTGTTGGTAAGCAAAGATTTAATATTATACCAACTATAGCTGCTAAGCTCATTCCTGATATTGTTACTGCTAAGTCTCCACTTACTATTGATATTGTTGCTCCACCTAATCCTAAAACTAGCATTGCAGATGCAACTATTACATTTTTTGTATTGTTAAAGTCAACTTGGTTTTGTATTAAAACTTTTAATCCGTTAACTGATATAAATCCATATAGAAGTAAAGATACTCCACCTAAAACTGCTGTTGGTATTGTAGATATTAGTGCTGTAAATTTAGTAAAGAAGCCTAATATTATTGCAATTATTGCTGCTAATCCTATTACCCAAACTGATGCTACTTTTGTCATTCCTACTACTGATGTGTTTTCTCCATAAGTTGTATTTGCAGGTCCTCCTATTGCTCCTGCTACGAATGTTGCAATTCCGTCTCCTAATAATGTTCTATCTAATCCTGGATCTTTTAATAAATCTCTATTCATTATTGCACTTAATGCTGTATGGTCACCTATGTGCTCTGCTATTGTAACTAATGCTATTGGTGCTATTGTAAGTATTGCAGAGAAGTTTGGTGTATAGCTTACGAATGGTATTAAGAAGTTTGGTACTCCTACAATTGCAGCTTCTGTTATTGGTGTGAAATCAACAATTCCTACTGCAACCCCTGCTAAATATCCTGCTACTATTCCTATTAAGAATGGTATTACTTTTAAAAATCCTTTTGCTGCTACTGCAACTATTGCTGTAGTTAAAAATGCTACTAATGCAACTACTATTGGTTGCCATTCTAATGCTGCTCCACTTGATAATCCTATTTGGCTTATTGCTGATGGTGCAAGTCCTAATCCTATAATCATTATCATAGGTCCTATTACTACTGGTGGCAATAATTTATCTAACCAGTTTTTTCCTATAAGTTTAATAATTATTGCAAATATTACATAAATTAATCCTACTGCCATAATTCCTGTCATTGCTCCAGAAATTCCACCTTTTAGGTATGCTGCAGTAATTGGTGCAATAAATGCAAATGAACTTCCTAAATATACTGGTGATTTTCCCTTTGTACATAGTATGTAAATTAATGTTCCTATTCCTGATGCAACTAATGTAACTGGTATTGTAAGTACTTCTGCTCCTGCCGCTGAATTAACTAGTATTGGAACTAGTATTGTTGCCCCAAACATAGCAAAAACATGCTGAAATGCAAGTATTATCCATTTTCCAATGCTTGGTTTTTCATTAACGTCTAAAATTAAATTGCTTTTTTTCTCCATCTTTTTCCTCCTATATATTTTTTATTTTAAGTGCAAAAAAAACACTAAAATTATTATTTTAGTGAATTACTATACTTATAAAATTAAATAAAAATACTAAATAAACCAAAAATACAGTTGTTTTTGAGTACTTCTTATTTAATTCAGTATTTAATATTTTCATCATTTTTTTACACCCTGCGAAAAATAATACTATATTAATAATATTTTTGCAAGTCTTTTTTTGATTTTTTTTAATTTTTTATGATATTTTTCCCTATAAGTTGGCACAAATCTGCCAAACTTAAAGGATTCTAATATCAAAATTGTGTTCCCAATATTAGTTTTATACTCTATAGCATAAATATGTATTCTTACTTGTATAAACCTTTTGCTTTTTTATATTATTCTTTTCTTTTTTCAATTTTTTGATTTCTTGTTGTTTTTCCTCCAACTCTATCATTAATTTTTGAATTGCTAAATTTATTTCTTCTGCACTTATATATGTATAACTTTTTATGCTTGGTTCTGTTATTACCGCATTATTTAATATTTCTGTTGCCTCTTCTATACTCATAGTAAAATCCCTCCTTAATGTATTTGTATAGAAAAGTCTATTTTTTCATCCTTTGTTTCTTTGTCAAGCTATCCCTCCTAGTGAAATTATTTTTTTTGGAACACAGGTTTTTTATTATAATACTTTAATGCAACTATTGCAAGGGAAATTTTTATTAAATTTTAAAAACAGAAAAAAACTAATGGGAACAGACTCATTAGTTCTTTTTTTCATTTTTTGTTGGCGGAGTGAGTGGGATTCGAACCCACGGGCCAGTTTTCACTGACTAACTGTTTTCGAGACAGCCTCGTTATGACCACTTCGATATCACTCCATACATTTATAATATATCAAATTTCTCAAAATATCTATAACTTTTTTTATTTTTTTGCATATTATGTTTTAGGTGATAATTATGTATAGAATTGTAACTAATACTTTTGAAAGAAAACTTTATTACAAGAATACTGTTGTACTTAAATATAAAATTGAATATCCTCAAATTTTAGGAAATAGCTTTGGTATACATAGATTCAACAGATTTAATTTTATAAAAGCAATTAAATTAAAACAATATTCTGAGAAAAATTTATTTAAAGAAGCAAAAGAGTTATATGATTTTAACGTGAGTAATGGTTACCCTGTAATGGTATATGAAATAGTTTCAGATTTTACTGTAACTTTAAATAAAAAACCATGTATAAGCATATATTCTGATGATTACATGTTTACTGGTGGGGCTCATGGAACTACTACTCGTACGTCTCAAAATTGGAATATTCAAACTGGCAATCAAATAAATTTAAATGAATTGTTTGATTGCAATTGTGATTATGTTTTGTATATTTTAAAAGATATAAATAATCAAATAGAAGAACAAATTGCAAATGGAACCAACTATTATTTTGATAATTATTGTAATTTGGTTTTGAATAGCATTGATTTAAATAGTTTTTATTTGGATAATAAATATGTAAATATTTATTTTCAACAATATGATATAGCACCTTATTCCAGTGGAATACCTACATTTCAAATAACAAGTTTGCCATATAGGGTTAATTAGAAAAAATTGAGAAAAAAGGGGGCAGACCCCCTTTTCCCCAATTTGCTTAATTATTTTTATCTTTATATACTTTAATTATATCTTTTAAACTCATTTTTGTTCCATAGTTTAGTATTGCATTTGAGTATATTTTTATTGTTACTTTTGCTATTACTAATATTGTTACAATTAATATTGCTATTGATATTAATACATCTGTTGGTTTTGCAAGCCCCATCATTATTCTAAATGGCATACAAAATGGTGATGATATTGGGAATAATGATGCAAATATGTTCATTTCACTAGTAGGGTTCATCATTGTAAAGTATGATAGATAAAATCCTATTACTGCAAGCATTGCAACTGGTCCATTTGCTGATTGTATGTCTTCTGGTTTACTTACTGTTGAACCTGTTAATGCATATAGTAATGCATATGCAAAATACCCAAGTATAAAGTATATAATTGTAACTATTCCTAAATATGGTGTTATTGCTGACATATCTAATACTTGTTCTATCATTCCTGGTTCTAAAAATACTTTTGCACTAATTAATGCAGTTCCAACTAGTAGAATCATTTGTAATAATCCAACTATGCCTATTCCTATTGTTTTTCCAAGTACAATAGTTTTTGGTGATGTTGATGTTACAAGTGTTTCTATAATTTTTGATGTTTTTTCTGTTGTAATAGAGCTTGATACTTGATATGCACAGAAATATATAGCATAAAATAGTACTATTGAAAGTAGCATCATTGCAAATACATTTCCATTGGCTTTTTCATCTGTTTGTTCCAATGAAAATTCAAAATTTGGTGTTATTGATTTTAATTGCTCCTCTGTTAATCCTAATTTGCTTATTTGTATATTGGTATATAAAGTATTTATTGTAGAAATTATGTCTTCTGGTACTTCTTCCATCATTGTTGCATCTTTTACAATATATTTAATTTTTATGTTTTCTTCTTGCTTTTCAACAAATATTGCAGATTCAATTTCTTCACTTTGTATTTTTTCTTTTACTTCATCATATTTTAGATTTGCTATTTCTATTTCATAACCTGTATCTAATTTTTTTAGGCTTTCTAAAGCTCCTTCAAAAACATTACTCTCATCAACTATAAGTAGTTTATCTACTGTGTCTTCTCCTTTAATTGATTTTAATATTTTTGGAACATTAAATCCTACAATTATCATTACTAAAAATATTATAGTTGAGATTATGAAAGATTTTCTTTTAACCATATCTTTCATTGTAAATTTCATTACTGTAAACAAATCCTTCATATTACTCACCTACCTTTTCTATAAAAATGTCGTTCAATGTTGGTTTTGTTATTTCAAATTTATTAATTGTTTTTCTGTCTTTTACCAACTCATTTAAAAGGTTATGTGCTTGTTCTTCATTATCAATTTTTATAGTATATTCATTATTTTTTTCGTTTTCTATTTCTAGTCCCAATTTAGCAATATTTTCTGTTATTGATTCGTTTGTTTCTATTTGTACTCTATTTGCTGGATACTGGTCTTTTATTTCTCTTAAATTCCCTTGTAATACAGTTTTTCCTTTATTTAGAATTAAAATGTCGCTACAAAATTCTTCTATTGTTGACATTTGATGTGCAGACATTATTACATATTTTTCCTCTTTTACTAAATCAATTATTATATTTTTTAGTAATTCTGTATTTACTGGGTCTAAACCACTAAATGGCTCATCTAATACAACTAACTCTGGATTATGTATTACAGCAGTCATAAATTGGATTTTTTGTTGATTTCCTTTTGATAATTTTTCTGCTGGCATTTGCATATATTCTTCTACCTTTAATTTCTTTGCCCAATCTTTTATTGCAGCATCCGCTTCTTGTTTTTTCATTCCTTTTAATTCTGCAAAATACATTAGTTGATCATATATTTTTACTTTAGGATATACTCCTCTTTCTTCTGGAAGGTATCCAAAGTTAACTGATTTTCTATCAACTTTTTTTCCATTCCATGTTATTTCTCCACTATCTTTTTTTATTATACCAAGTAACATTCTTATAGTTGTAGTTTTTCCTGCTCCGTTAGTTCCTAAAAGCCCAAAAACTCCTGGTTTATTTAAAGAAAACGAGATATCTTTAACTGCCTTTTTCTCAACAAATGTTTTAGAAACATTTTCTAAGATTAGTCCTGCACTCATCTAATATCTACACCTCCAAAAACACATGTTGCATTTATGTATATTGTATGGAACTCTTCTTTTTCTATTTTATTCTCCTTTTTGTCATCTACTCCTCCAAATATAGAAGTTGATTTTACTTTTACTTTAACATTATCTGGTACAAATATTTCTACTCCACCAAAAATACTAGTTGTGTTTATTACAATATCATCTTCTATTATAGCTTTTTTTAAATCGCATTTAATTCCTCCAAATATTGCAGTCAAACTTGTTCCTTTAAATTTCTCTCCCTCGAAATTTAAGTCTTGGCCTGAAAAAACTGCACATCCTCCATTGTTTTTTGCATTATTTTTATTTAGCTCTTTTATTTTTCCGTTTATTTTGCTGTTAAATATGTCTTTAAAAACAAGTGATATTCCTATTATTACTAGAATTACTGGTAATGCCAGTTTCCAAATCAAATAAAAGTCTATTACATCTTGGCAAGCTAATAGCAAAGCTACCCCTACTAATATTCCTATTATGTTTCCTGTTTTTTCATTGTTTTTAATTAAGCCTATAAAGCATGGTATTATTATAAATAGTGTCCACCATCCATCAAAAAATATGTCTATGTGAGTTATTCCGTAATGCGTTTCCTCCTATTATTAGTCCTATAATAATTAATATTATTCCTAATAATATATTTCCAGCTTTTTTCATTATTTTATCCCCTTTCATTTTTATTTGCTCTTATAATATCACTTTCAATGATATTTGCCAATATAATAAAAAAATTTTCAATAAAAATCCTGTTCCTCTCTGTTAAGCTTGAGAATGAGTTTTTTGCTGATGGTATTAACCCATACAAGCAAGTAGCACTTTCTGCGCAAGTACTACTCTTGGCAACCTTCTTTTCGAGTCCTACTTTTCTAAAATCAAAATAAAAAAGTCCATTTAAAAATGGACTTTTTTATTATGGCTCCCCGTGTTGGACTCGAACCAACGACCTATCGGTTAACAGCCGAGCGCTCTACCAACTGAGCTAACGGGGAATATATATAAAATCTGGCAACGACCTATCTTTCCAGCAGGGTAACCCGCAAGTATTTTCGGCACTGACAAGCTTAACTTCTGTGTTCGGGATGGGAACAGGTGGGACCTCGTCGTAATTGTCACCAGAAAATTGTTAACTTTTTAATGTACTATTTTGAGTACGTTTTGTATTATAATATATTATTTTCTATTTTGCAATATATAATACAAATTTTTTTATATTTTTTAGCACACTGAAAAATATATAGACAAAGAATTGATAATCTTGATTACACCGTATCTACTTAACTTTTTATGGTTAAGCCCTCGATATATTAGTATTGGTCAGCTTA